>Ga0209643_1000015_pt1 | contig 656205 bp, 576 predicted proteins | sample AutmiccBRH37_all_FD_187383 | JGI IMG/M metagenome (GOLD analysis project Ga0209643, IMG submission 187383) | Deep subsurface microbial communities from Mt. Terri, Switzerland - Autotrophic microbial communities BRH/37_all (SPAdes) (version 2) | ecosystem: Environmental > Aquatic > Deep...
ATGATGAAAGCGGCACCGTCATGGTGGTCGCCGAAGATGCCGCCGGGTTCACTATCCTGACGGTCGAACCCCGTGGCGGCCTGCCGCAGGCCTCTCCGGCGCAACGGCCGCTGTTGCAGTGGCAGGCGCCGAAGGGGGGGTGACGGCGGAATCACCCTGTCATGCCGCTTACGCGGCCGAGCTGCCGCCCTGACCCGCCTGGAGCAATGCTCCAGACCTCCTTGTTTTCTTGAAGAAATATAAGGGGTTCGGGGTTTACCCCGAGCGGGTGGGGGCGGCAGACCGCCTTTTTCCGGTGGTTTTGTTAGACGGCGGGGTACGCAGTCCGCGCCTCCCCCTCAGGCCGCGTTCTGCTGGTGGCGGGCGATCCAGACTTCGAGTTGGGCGACGTGTTCGGATTCTTCTTCGGCGAACTCGCGGGCCATGCCGCGGATTTCGGCGTCGGTGGTTGCGTCGGCCACGTCGGCGTAGAAGGCGAGGCCCTGCTTTTCGCTTTCAAGGGCGACTTCAAGGGCGCGGCTGACGGTCAGGAAGGGGTCGGTACCTTCCCATCCGGCGGCTTCGGGCGACATGCCTTCGGGCCACAGTTCGTCGCTGGGCGGCAGAACGGGCAGGTCGCGGAAACCGCCGCGATTGCGGGCGTCGGCCAGGTGGAGGCGGGAGAACTCGGCCATCTGGCGGAAGAAGGCGGCGACCTCGGCATTGCCGTTGGTCAGGCAGGCCTCGGCCAGTTCGTCGAAGCGCAGGGCGGCTTCTTCTTCCAGGCGGATGGCGTGGGCGAGGAATTCCTCAACTGACTGCATGGGATGCTCCCCAAAGGATGATCAAAGGATCGGGACATGACGACAACCGGCCGGTGCCTGCGGCGCAGCCCTGGGGGAGCGAAGGGCGGCAGGCGGCCGGGCGATACACGTAATTACTCTAAGACTAATCCACTGCGGCCGGCGGGTCCATATCCTCTGACCAATGATCGTCAGGCGGCGGCGTGCGGGCGAGCCAGCTTTGCAGGAGGTTGACGTGGTCGCCCTCCTCGGCGGCGAATTCGGCGGCCAGGGCGCGGAGGGTGGCATCCTTGGCCGTCTCGGCCACATCGGCATAAAACGCTTGGCCGCGCTTTTCGCTGTCCAGAGCGGCGGTCAGGGCGTGAAACGGCGTCATCTTGTAGTGGGCGTCGAATACCTCGATGGTTTCGGGGCTTTCGGCGCCGGGCCACTTGTAGTCCCACGGCGCGATATGGGGCAGGTCCATGCCCTCGGCGCGCTTGCGGGCGTCGGCCAGGTGGAGGCGGGAGTAGTGCGCCATCTTGCGGAACAGCTCCACCACATCGCCGTTGTGGTGAACCTCCAGCGCGTCGGCCAGTTCGTCGAAACGGTGGGCCGACTCGTCTTCGAGGGTGATGGCGTGGGCCAGGAACTCGGCGAGGCTGTTCATAGAGCGAACCCCTTTTCCAGATCGGCCAGATTGGCCGACGACGGGTGCGGCGGGGCGAACACCGGGTTGTGGCCCTTGTAGAGAACCCCGGTGGTGAACCCGTCGTCGTCGAGCAGCCTCAGGAAGGCCTCGCGGCGGTCTGTGCTGGCGGCCTCCGGCGCCCAGTCGGCATGGGTGGTTTCCTTCCACGCCCGCTGTTCGGGGCGGAAGGTCACGCAGGGGCTGAGCACTTGGACCAGCGAGAAACCGGGATGCCGCACCGCCTCAACAATCAGGCGCACCACGAAGTTGGGGTCGCCCGAAAACCCGCGTGCGATGAAGTTGGCGCCGGCCGACAGGGCGATCTCCAGCGGTTGGAAGGGCGCCACGCCGGGACCTTGGGGGGTCAGCTTGGACCCTGTCCAGTCGGGTTCGGTGGTCGGCGAGGCCTGCCCCTTGGTCATGCCATAGACTTCGTTGTCCATGACGATGTAGGTCAGGTCCACGTTGCGCCGGCAGGCATGGATGAAGTGGTTGCCGCCGATGGAAAACCCGTCGCCGTCACCCCCCGCGCAAAACACCGTCAGATCCGGCCGCGCCGCCTTAAGGCCGGTGGCGATGGGCAGCGCCCGCCCGTGGATGGAGTGGAAGCCGTAGACGGAGGTATAGGCCGGGATGCGTGACGAGCACCCGATGCCCGACACCACGGCGGCATCCTCGCGCGGGACCTGCAACTCAGCCAGGGCCTTGGTGATGGCCGACAGCACGGCAAAGTCCCCGCAGCCGGGGCACCACACCGGCTTGAGGTCCGATTTGTAGTCCTGCGCCTTCAACGAACCGGTGCCGGGGGCAGTGGGCTTGGCATCCATGGCGAACTCTTTCCAGGCCGAGGGAGAAGCTTAGGTCCAGTCGCCCAGGGCGGCCACGATCTCGTGTGGGCGCAGGGCCAGCGGGCCGGGGCGGTGCAGGGTCTTCACGGCGGGCGGCAGGTCGTAGTAGGCGCGCAACAGGGCGTGGAACTGCGCCATGTGGTTCTGTTCGACGACCAGCAGGCGCTTGATGCCGTCCAGGGCGGCCGCCATGCGCTGCGGCTGGGCCGGCGACAGCAGGCGCAGCGCGATCAGGCGGCAGGAGATACCGTCCTCGGCGGCGCGGACCAGGGCCTCGCGCACCGGTTCGGTGACCGACCCGAAGGTGATGACAGCCAAGTCGGTTTCGCCCGTGCCAAACGTCTCGTGATGCGCCCAGGCGTCGCCGTAGTCGAAGTCCGTCAGCTTGCGCTGGCGCTTGTCGAGCTGGTCCGCGTGGTGCTGCGCCTGGGTGGACGGCGTGCCGCGCGGACTGTGTTCCAGGCCATCGGCGGTGTATTCGCAGCCGGGCGTGCCGGGCACGGCCATGGGTGACACGCCGTCAGCGGTCACGGCGTAGCGTTGGTAGGGCACGCCTTCGGTCGCCTCGGCGCGCAGGCGCTTGCCGACGAAGGCGAGGTCGGCCGGCTTGTCGATGATGGCGCGGGACTGCCCCATGGCCTGGTCCGACAGCATGATGGTCGGTACCTGAAGGCTCTCGGCCAGGTACACCGACCACTGGGCGGTAAACAGGCAGTCGGCGATGGAGGTCGGCGCGGTCACGATGTGCGGCGCGTCGCCGTGCAGGCCATAAACTGCGATGTTGAGGTCGGATTGTTCCGACTTGGTCGGGATGCCGGTGGACGGGCCACCGCGCATCACGTTGATCACCACCACCGGCGTTTCCGACGCCACGCCCAGGCCCAAAGCCTCGGTCATCAGGGCGAGGCCTGGGCCGGACGTGGCGGTCAGGCTGGGCACCCCGCCAAACGATCCGCCCAGGCACATGGTGATGGAGGCCAGTTCGTCTTCGGCCTGGACCAGGGTGCCGCCGACCTGGGCGAGGTTGGGGGCCAGCCACTCCAGGACCTCGGTCGCCGGGGTGATGGGGTAGGCGGCCACGAACCGCACGCCGCCGCGCAGGGCGCCCACGCCAGCCGCCTCGTTGCCGGTGATCGACCAGCGGCCTTCCGGCACCTGCCCGGCCGGGGCGAGGGTGGGAACGCCCTCGATGGCGGCGGCCTGGACGGCCCCGGCGCGCAAGCTGGCGATGGAGGCGTTCAGGGCGTCGGCGCCCTTTTTGGCCAGCACCTGACGCAGTACGTCGATCACGGCGTCCTCGGGCAGTCCGATGGCGGCGGCGATCAGGCCCAGGGCGACCATGTTGACGCGCCCGCCAGTGACCTCCTTGGCGACATCCTTGAGCGGCACCGGCACGATGTGCGGCGCGGCGGCCAGCATGATCGGCGGCACCTCGCCCTGCGAGGGGTCGGTGATGATGACGGAGGCGGCGTGCAGCGGCAGTTCCGAGGCAAAGCGTTCGATGTTGCCCCAATCAACCGCGACCATCAGGTCGTAGAAATCATCGGCCGACTGTACCGGATACGGCGACAGGCGGAGCAGGGCGGCAGATTCCCCGCCCCGAATCTGCGGTCCCAGGGACCGCGCCATCAGCCCGTACCAGCCGGCACGCGCGGCGGCGTCCACCAGGATCTGTCCGGCGGTCATCACCCCTGCGCCGCCGCTGCCGGTCAATGCGATGGAAACGGACCTGTTGCTCATGGTGCGGCACTTCCCGGAGAGAGAGATGATGCGACAGCTTAGAGGGTGATAGTGGAGGTAGAACCCATTGACTTATTGTGGTTATTCCCGGACAGGGGGACAAGCCAGAATGCTCCCTGTATAGCGGTTTCATCGGGCCGGGTCCAGGGTAGGCACCACGCCAGCATGATGCAGCCTACCCGAACAGGGGGGCTGTTCTCCACACACGATCCGGTATATCTGACTTGACTAAACAAGGGCCGCGTGGTTGTAGACCCCCTGAGGCGCGGCACGCATGCTGATGCCTTCAAGAGTGGCCCCACACGCCGAAGGCTGAGAAAAAAGGAACATCCGAAATGGCTCTGCTGATCAACGACGAATGCATCGCTTGCGGCGCCTGCCCGTCCGAGTGCCCCAACGAGGCGATCACCGAGGCCGATCCGGTTTTCGTCATCGACCCCGAGCGCTGCACCGAATGTGTTGGCGCCCATGACGAGCCGCAGTGCATCGCTGTGTGCCCGGTAGAGTGCATTGTCGTCGACCCGAAGTGGAAAGAAACCCCCGACCAGCTTCAGGCCAAGTTCGAAGCGCTCCACGTCTGAGGTCACGCCTTCCAAACAAAACGCCGCCCCGGAAGCCCGAGGCGGCGTTTTTGGTTTTCAGCGCCCGGCCAGGGAAGACCGGAACCGGTGCTATTCGGCGGTCGCTTCACCTTCGCCGGAGGGCTGCTGTTCGGCAGCCTCGGGCGTGGGCTCCAGTTCCGGCGCGGCTTCGGGTTCGGGAGCCTTTTTGGCCCGCGACACGCGCTTGCGCTTGGGCTTTTCCTCGGTCGTCGCATCGGTTTCGGCCTTGGCGACGGGTGCCTTGGCACGGGTGGTCCGCTTGCGCTTGGGCTTTTCCTCAACCGGAGCCTCAGGAGCCTCGGGCATTTCAGCTTCGGCCACGGCGGCGACAGCCTCGTCGGCCGGAACGGCTTCAGTCACGCCAGTTTCGGCCTCGGCCGGGGCTTCGCTCACCGGCGCGGCGGCCTTGCGGGCGCGGGGGGTACGCTTGCGCACGGGCTTGGGCGCGGCCTCCACTTCGGGCTGGACAAGCTCTCCGGTTTCAGCGGCACCCTCGGCGACCGGCTCGGCCGGAGCCTCAGCCTTGCGGCCTCGGCTGCGGCGGGGCTTTTCAGCCGCCGGGGATTCGCCCCGGCTGGCGCGAGCGGCCTCTTCGGCGGCGCGGGCCTCGGTGCCGGTGGTCGGTGCGAACAGGAAGGCCGGCGCGTGGTCGCCAAAGGCCAGCACGTTGTCGCCGTGGCGCATTTCGTCCACATCGGTCCAAGCCGGGTCGAAACGGCGACCGCGACGCTGCCGGTCGGACGGGCGGTCAACATTACGGTCGGAGCCAGCGTTACGGTCGGGGGCCGTGTTACGGTCAGATCCAGCGTTGCGCTCGGGTCCAGCGTTGCGCTCCCGGCGCTTGTCGCCGCCACGGTCGCGGTCGTTTGAGCGCTCACGGCCTCGGTCGCGATCCCGCTCGCGGGGTGCACGGGCGGCTTCGGCAACGGGCGCCTGCACCTGTTCAGCGGCGGCGTCCACAGGCGCTTCGGCAGGCTCTACGGCCGGAGAGTCGGGCACTTGGGCGGCGACCTGCATCGGCTGCTCCTCGGCTGGTGTTACCTCGGTGGCCACCTCTACGGTCGTCTCAACCGGGGGGGCTGCCTGGGACGAACGGCCCCCACGGTCGCGGCCACGGCCACGGGTGCGGGCACCGGGGCGGCGGTCACGGCCCCCCCGATCACCTCCACGCTCGCCTTCGCTGTCGCCGGCGGGAAGTTCCCTGGAGTCGAGTCCTTCGAGCACGATGCGGGGAATCTCCTTGCCGACCAGCTTTTCGATGGCCGCGACATAGCGCGCGTCATCAGGCGTGGCGATGGTGTAGGCGCGACCCTCGCGCCCGGCGCGGCCGGTGCGGCCGATGCGGTGAACGTAGTCTTCGGAATGGATCGGCACGTCGAAATTGAAGACGTGGGACACGTCGGCAATGTCGATGCCGCGCGCCGCGACGTCCGAACACACCATCAACCGGACCTCCCCGGCCTTGAACCGGGCGAGGGTGGCGGTGCGTTCGTTCTGCGGCATGTCGCCGTGCAGCTGGGCAACATCCAGGCCGTGCTTGGTCAGGGACTTGTACAGCATCCCGACGTCGCGCTTGCGGTTGCAGAAGATGAAGGCGTTGCGCACGTCCTCCATGCGGATGACGTGCCGCAGGGCGTCGCGCTTTTCCGTGGCATCCACGACGACCATGCGCTGGGTCACGGTTTCCGCCGCGCTGGTGCCGGGATCGACCTTCACTTCCTTGGGATTGTGCAGGAAGGCGTCGGCCAGCTTGCGGATGTTCTTGTCCATGGTGGCGGAGAAGAACAGCGTCTGGCGCAGTGGCGGCAGCAGCCCGACGATGCGTTCCACATCGGGAATGAACCCCATGTCGAGCATCCGGTCGGCCTCGTCGATCACCAGGATCTTGACGTCGCGCAGCAGGATCTTGCCGCGGTCGAACATATCCATCAGGCGGCCGGGCGTGGCGATCAGGACATCGACCCCGCGCTCCAGGACCTTGTTCTGCTCAACGAAGCTTTCGCCGCCGATCAGCAGCGCCATGTTGAGCTTCTGGAACTTCCCGTACTTGGTGAAGTTCTCCGCCACCTGATTGGCAAGCTCGCGCGTTGGCGCCAGGATGAGCGAGCGCGGCATCCGCGCCTTCGCCCGGCCCGAGGCCAGGACGTCGATCATCGGCAGCGTGAAGCTGGCGGTTTTGCCGGTGCCGGTCTGGGCGATCCCCAAAACGTCGCGACCCATCAGGACCCAGGGAATCGCCTGTTCCTGAATGGGGGTGGGGACCGTGTACCCAGAGTCCTCGACGGCTCTGAGAGTTTCTGGACTAAGTCCGAGATCGGAAAAGCTCATGGAGTTTTTTATGGCCTAGGCTTTTGGTCGCGGGGGACACGAATGATGCACGCGCAGTTCGTTCCTGCCGACAGATGTGGGCGGATAATAGATTGTCAGAGCAATCTGTCAATATTTGCGCAGACATAGGCCGGAAACCGCCACCGCGCAAGGTTTGCGGACGGTCGGAAGGTGCGCTACGGTCGTTAATGACCTACGAAAATATAAAACGGTGAGGTGGCGATGCCGGTGACCATGCAGGCGGACAAGTCGGCTTTGATCGTGATCGACGTGCAGGAACGTCTTTGTCCGGCCATGAACGACCCGCGCCGCGTCCTTCATAATGGCGTCCGGCTGGTGATGGGCGCCCAGCGCCTGGACATCCCGGTGCTGCTGACCGAGCAGTACCCACAGGGAATCGGCCCCACCATGATCGACCTGCGCAGCCTCGTGCCGCCCGAGGCGGTCATCCAGAAAATGACCTTTTCGGCCGCCCGTACTCCTGAATTGATCGCCCGCCTGCGCGAGATGGGCGTGACTCAACTCGTCATCATGGGCACCGAGGCTCACGTCTGTGTCCAGCAGACCGCCCTGGAACTGGCCGAACTGGGGTGGGAGGTGTTTGTTGTCCTTGATGCCTGTTCGTCGCGCAAGGTGGCCGATCAGGACGCCGCCAATGCCCGCATGGCGGCCAACGGATGCTCCATGGTGACCACGGAGATGGTGCTGTTCGAGTGGCTGGGCGAGGCGGGAACGCCGGCCTTCAAGGATATTCTGCCGATTATCAAGCAGTAGGCAATCAGACAACAGCGGAGTCGCGCCACCATGGACCGCCAGCCCCTCGTTCTCGTTCCCGGCCTGCTCACCGATCATGCGCTGTGGGCGCCGCAGACCGCGCGTCTGACCGATATCGCCGACATCATGGTGGCCGACGTGTCCCAGGATGACACCATGGGCGCCATGGCCGACCGCCTGCTGGCCGCCGCGCCGGAGCGATTCGCCCTGGCTGGCCTCAGCATGGGGGGATATGTGGTGCAGGAGGTCATGCGCCGTGCCCCGCACCGCGTCACCCGGCTGGCCCTGCTCGACACCAATGCGCGGGCTGACCTGCCCGAACAAAAGAAGATGCGTCAGGACATGATCGATCTGGCGCAAAACGGCCGCTTTGACGAGGTGCCGGGCGCCATCCTGCCCAATTTGGTCCACGAGGACCGCATCCGCGACGACCGCCTCATGGGCATCCTGACCGCCATGGCGCTGCGCGTCGGGGCGGAGGCGTTCTGTGCCCAGCAGCGCGCCATCATGGAACGGCCCGACGGCCGCGACGATCTGGCGCGCATCACCGTGCCCACCCTGGTCCTGTGCGGGCGCGAGGACAAGCTGACCCCGCCTAAGGTCCACGCCGAGATGGCCGACCGCCTGTCCAACGGCGCGCTGGTGGTGCTCGACGACTGCGGCCACATGTCTCCGCTGGAGCAACCAGCAGCGGTCAACGCGGTTTTCCGCTACTGGTTGCAGGCATAGGGCATAAAACCACCCACCTCATGAAATGGTGTTATCTAAGCCAACGCTGGACGTTGAGGCTTTGGACACGGCCATGGGCGTCGATCAGACACCATCGGCAAGACGAGTATCATGGCATCATGCCGCCTTGCGTCGACGGGCGAACTCGGCCAGGGCCATATCGTCCTCTTCCATGTGGTTGCGCCACCAGTTGCCGAGCAACGCCAGCAGGTCCATGCCCGCGCTTTTGTCGCCCCCGCGATAGGACTCGTAGAGCATCCCCAGCCGCTGGATGAAGGCCTCGTGGTGGCGGAGGTGGACGTCCTTCTGCGGGTAACCCGACCGTTCCATGAAGGTGTTCTCGTTGGCGAAGTGCTGCGTCGTGTAGTCCTTCAACTGGGCAAAACAGCGGTCCAGAACCCGGCGATCGTCGTTGGTCTTGATGGCGCGGTACAAGTCGTTGGTGACTTCCATCAGCTTGCGGTGCTCGTCGTCGATGGCCTGATTGCCGAGCATGTGGCTGTCGTCGAACCGCACCAGCTCGTCCTGTTCGCCGCTGCCGCGCTGCACCGAGGTCAGGAACTCCCGCACCTCAGTCTTCAGCTTGGCGGATTGGGCACTGATCTTGTCCGAGGACTCGCGGATGTCCTGGGCGATCTTCCGGGACTCCTGGGCAGCCCGTTGCAGATCGCTCATGCGCTCCACCACCGCCATGGTGGCCTCGGCCGTGTGGTCGGCGCCGCGGGCAATTTCCGCCGTCGCCGCCCCCTGTTCCTCCACCGCCGCCGCGATGTTGGAAGAGATCTCGTCGATCTCGCGGATGATGCCGGTGACTTTGCCGATGGCCCCGACGGCGTTCTTGGTCGCCGACTGGATGGCAGAGATCTGCTGCGCCACGTCCTCGGTCGCCCGCGCCGTCTGCGTTGCCAGGCCCTTGACCTCGTTGGCGACCACGGCGAAGCCCTTGCCGGCGTCGCCCGCCCGCGCAGCCTCGATCGTGGCGTTGAGGGCCAGCAGGTTGGTCTGGCTGGCGATGTCGTTGATCAGGCCAACCACCTCGCCGATGCGCGCCACGCTTTCGTCGAGCTGGGCGATCTCCCGTGAGCTGGCGTCCGCCTCGGCGACGCCGCGCGAGGCCACGGTTGTCGCCTCGGCCACCCGCCGGGCGATCTCCTGGATCGACGACGACAGTTCCTCGGCGCTGGCGGCCATGGTGTTGACGTCCTGCGACGCACCGGTGGCGGCGTTGCCAGCGACCTGGGCGGTCTCCATGGTGTTCTGCGAGCCCTCGCTCATGCGGCCAGCCGTCTCGCGCAGCAGGTGATCGGCTTGGCTGAGGCCATCGAGGACCCCGACGACGGTGCCTTCGAAGGACTGCACCAGCCGCCGCAGTTCCTTCTGCTCGCGCTCGCGCTCCACGGTATGGCTTTTCTGTTCGGCGGACAGGTCGCGAGCCTTGATCAAGCCTTCGCGGAACACCTCCACGGACTCGGCCATCTCGCCGATTTCGTCGCGGCGACCGCGGCCGGGGATGTCGTCACTGTCCAGGTGGCCGTCGCTGAGACGATTCATGAAGGCATTGATACCCTTGATCGGCCGGGCGATCAGCCGGGTCAGCCACATCCCCAGCACCACGGCCAGGAGCACCGACACGATCGGTATCACGTAGGCGGCGGTGCGCATGGTATCTTCTGCGGTGTGCATGGCGTGTCTGGCCTCGGCCAGCACGGCGTCGACGTCAGCGCGCACCTTGGCGACGGCGCTGTCGCGCGCAGCCATCAGACGGTCGGGGACCGGTGTGATCTCGATGGCGCGGGCCTGGCCAACGGTGTCGTTCCTGCGCATCAGGGCGATTTGAGGGGCGAACACCCGCTGCTCAATGTCGCGTTCAATGGCGATGAAGCGATCCAGGTCTTCGGGCGGCACGCCGATAAGCGCCGGATCCGGCAAGCTCTGACGCAGCGCGGTGCGGGTATCGTCCAGGCGCTGGAACGCCTCCATCTGCGAGCGTTCGCCGGTGATCATGAAGCTGAGCACCAATTGCCGCTGGTCCAGCAGAACGCTTTCGTACTCATCGAACACCTTTTGGAAGGCGCCGATGGCTTCAAAGCGTTGCTCGGCCTCATCAACCTGCCCCATAAGGATGATGTTGACGATGTTGGCGACGATGATGACGATGCAGACCACCATGAACGCCGTGGCGATCTTGGCCGAGATGCGTATGTCATTGATAAGTTTCATGGCCCTTCCTCCTCAGTAAGCGGCGCTGGAGCGGCGCGCCAGCTCCGTCAGGTTGAGGTCGACGGTGGCGGCGCCGATGGCCTTGCCGCCCTCGGACAGGGTCAGGTTCACCTGCACGATCCACACTTTGAACGTATCGTCGAACTCGGGCTTGTCGACAAATACGGCGTCCGGGGCCACCGGGAAGGTCTTCTGGAATTTGGCCTCGTCGCCCTGCCAGTAGTCGGACGTCACCGCCGACTGCCCGACGTTCAGGCCATAGGAGTCCACCACGAAGATGGACGCGTAGAGGCCCAGCATCCCCGCCTGCTGCTGCATCAAGTAGGACGACGCCGGACTCGACAGCGTGGCGGCCACCAGCGGCTGATCGTCTGACTTCCGCTCTCGTACCCATTGGGCATCGAGAGCCTCAATGTCGGCCTGCTTGAGGCCGGCACGACGGTCGTTCTGTGCTTCTATCGACATTAGGATGACCGGCGTGGACAGCATGTCCCGCAGCTGCCCGATCAGTGCCGGTGTGACCAGCCGCGCCGCATCAGGGGCATATTCCTGGGCGGAGGCGGGCGCCGAGAAAATAACTGCGAGTCCGTAGGCCATTATGGCCGCAGTCTTCGAACTTATATTCATTCTATTTCTCCCCTCGCCCATGTCATGGTTCGCGTCTGCTGGAGTACCTGTCAATTCATTCGGTCCAGACGGCCAGGGCGACGATCATGCACATGACTTATACCAGCCATAAAGTCGTAGCAATAGTGTCATAAGTACTATTCCATCCTTCGAATGGTCACGTCAGAATTCGTCCGAATACAGCCAGTGGGGCAAGGCTGTCGGCATTTTCTTCTGGGGCGTGTTCCAGCGCATGGGATCATACTGTCCGCCTCATGAAGCTCTCTCCTTTGGCGGGTCTCATCATCCGCAGGGTGGTATAAAGCTGATTGACAGCACCAAGGCCGGTGCGTATCTTGCCGCCTCTTTCGCAGCCGCATCAGTTTGAGGATTTCGCCATGCGCGTCCGTAACTCGCTCAAGTCCGCCAAAGAGCGTGACAAGAACTGCCGCATCGTTCGTCGCCGTGGCCGGGTCTATGTCATCAACAAGAAGAACCCGCGCATGAAGTGCCGCCAGGGCTAACCCCCCGGCGATTGCCTCTGCCAGGTTTTCCCTGCGAAAAGCCGCGCTTCATTGCGCGGCTTTTTCGTTATGTGTATTTCCGCCGCTATAACCACTTAGGTTATTCCCGACATTGCGACTCCGGCTTCCTATGGCGTATCGTTGCCTAAAATAAGGAGGAAGCGTTCGTGGTCACAATGCCAGAGCCCGACAGGGCCGTGCTTGCCAACCGTTCCCGCATCGTCCAGGACCTGCGCGCCATCGTTCCCGGCGAGGGAGTCATCGCCGACGAGGACGAACTGCGCGCCTACGATTGCGACGCGTTGTCGGCCTACCGCCAACTGCCGCTGATCGTCGTCTTGCCGGAAAACACCGAGCAGGTCGCCGCCGTGCTCCGCTACTGCCACCGCAACAGCGTCAAGATCGTGCCGCGCGGGGCGGGAACCTCGCTGTCGGGCGGGTCCATGCCGCTGGCCGACGCGGTCACCCTGGGACTCGGCAAGTTCAACCGGGTGCTGGATATCGACTATGACAACCGCTGCGTCGTGGTGCAGCCAGGGGTGCCCAATCTGGCCATCACCAAGGCGGTAGAGGCCAATGGTTTCTATTACGCGCCCGACCCGTCGAGCCAGATCGCGTGCTCCATCGGCGGTAACGTCGCCGAGAACGCTGGCGGCGTGCACTGCCTGAAATACGGCCTGACCACGAACAATGTCCTGGGCGTCGAGATGGTCCTGATGGACGGCGAGATCATCCGCCTGGGCGGTAAGCACCTGGATTCAGAGGGCTATGACCTGCTCGGCATTGTCACCGGGTCGGAAGGTTTGTTGGGCGTGGTGACTGAGGTCACGGTGCGCATCCTGCCCAAGCCCGAAACCGCCAAGGCGGTGCTGATGGGCTTTGAAAGTAATGAGCAGGGTGGCGACTGCGTGGCGGCCATCATCGGCGCCGGCATCATCCCGGCGGGCCTGGAAATGATGGACCGCCCGGCCATCCACGCGGCCGAGGACTTTGTCCACGCCGGCTACCCCCTGGACGTCGAGGCGCTGCTGATCTGCGAACTCGACGGCCCCTCGGTGGAGGTCGAGCACCTTATCGAACGGGTCGAAGCCATCGCTCGCGAGCATGGCGCCACCACGCTCAGGGTCTCGACCAGCGACGAGGAGCGCGCCTTGTTCTGGGCCGGGCGCAAGGCGGCGTTTCCGGCCGTGGGGCGCATCAGCCCCGACTATATGTGCATGGACGGCACCATTCCGCGCGGCCAGCTTCCCACGGTGCTGGCCCGGATGCAGGTGTTTTCGCAGCGCCACGGGCTGCGGGTGGCCAACGTGTTTCATGCCGGGGACGGCAACCTTCATCCGCTCATCCTGTTCGACGCCAACCAGCCCGGCGAACTGGAGCGGGCCGAAGAATTCGGGGCCGACATCCTCCGGCTGTGCGTGGACGTTGGCGGCGTGCTGACCGGGGAGCATGGCGTGGGTGTCGAGAAACGCGACCTCATGCCCTACATGTTCACCGAGGACGACATCAAACAGCAGCAGCGCATCAAGTGCGCGTTCGATCCGGGGCACCTGCTCAATCCGGGCAAGGTGTATCCCACGCTGCACCGCTGCGCCGAGATGGGCAAACTGCACGTCACCGGCGGCCGCCTGCCGTTCCCCGACCTGCCGAGGTTCTGACCCATGAGCGATATTTTCCACCCCCGCACCGAGGCCGAGGTGGCCGAGGTGGTGGCCTGGGCCGCCGACTGTCGCAACACGCTCGCGGTACTTGGTCAGGGCACCAAGCAGGCCCTGGGCCGCCCCATGCAGGCCGACCACACGCTGGATCTGGCGGGCCTCACCGGCATCTTGGACTACCAGCCGGCCGAACTGGTCCTGACCGCGCGGGCCGCCACGCCGATGGCCGAAATCCGCGCCGCGCTGGCGGAAAAACACCAGCATCTGGCCTTTGAGCCGCCCGACCTGAGCAGCCTGCTGGGCACCGATGGGGGGGAGGGCACCTTGGGCGGTGTGGTGTCGTGCAACCTCGCCGGGCCGCGCCGCAGTGCGGCCGGGGCGGCGCGGGATCATGTGCTGGGCGTGCACGGAGTCGGCGGCAACGGTGTGCCGTTCAAGGCCGGTGGCAAGGTGGTCAAGAACGTCACCGGGTTTGACCTTACCAAGCTGCTGTGCGGCGCCTACGGGACGCTCGCCGCCCTGACCGAGATCACGGTCAAGGTCCTGCCGCGCCCCGAAAAGGTCCGCACGGTCCTGGTCTTCGGGCTGGACGACGAGGCCGCCGTGCGGTGCATGGGCGACGCCCAGCGCAGCCGCCACGAGGTTTCCGCCGCCGCCCACCTGCCGGCGGCCTTGGCCGTGGCCTCGGGCGTCGATCTGGTGGCCGGGGCAGGGGGCGCCGTCACCGCCCTCCGCGTCGAGGGACCGGAACCCTCCGTCGCGTGGCGCTGCGAGGCGTTGCGCAATGAACTCGGGCACTTCGGCCAGACCGAGGAACTGCACTCCGCACGGTCCCTGCGGTTCTGGCAGGAGGTGGCCCAAGTCGCGCCGCTGGCCGCCCCGGCCGACCGTCTGGTGTGGCGCCTGTCGGTGCCGCCGGCCGGTGCGGCGCAGGTCGTTTCGCGCATCCGCCACAGCATCCCGGCCCAAGCCTTCTACGACTGGGGTGGGGGGCTGGTGTGGGTGGCGGTTGCGACCGACACCCCCGACGCCGGGGATGAAGTGGTGCGCGGCGCCGTGGCCCATGTCGCCGGCGGCCACGCGACGCTCATCCGCGCAGGCGCCGAGGTCCGAGCCAAGGTGCCCCCGTTCCAGCCACAGCCCGCGCCGCTGGCCGCCCTGTCGCGGCGCATGAAGGACAGCATGGACCCCGGCGGGGTGTTCAATCCCGGACGCATGGTGGCGGATCTCTGATGCAGACACATTTCACCGACGAACAGAAGCAACGGCGTTCCATCGCGCAGGCCGACTCGATCCTGCGCAAGTGCGTCCACTGTGGATTCTGTACCGCGACTTGCCCGACCTATGTCCTGTTGGGGGATGAACTGGACAGCCCGCGCGGCCGCATCTACCTCATCAAGGACATGCTGGAGAAGGACAAGCCGGCCAACGAGAAGATCGTCAAGCACATCGACCGGTGCCTGTCGTGCCTGTCGTGCATGACCACCTGCCCGTCGGGCGTGGACTACATGCATCTGGTCGATCAGGCGCGTGTTCACATCGAAAAGACCTACGCCCGGCCGCTACCCGACCGCATGATGCGGCGGATGCTGGCCGAGGTGATGCCCTATCCGGGCCGGTTCCGCGCCGCCATGCGGGCGTCCCGCCTGGGCAAGCCGCTGGCCTCCATGCTGCCGGGCCGCCTGCGCGCCATGCTTGACGCCGCGCCGACGTCCTTGCCCGCCGCCACGCCGACCGGCAAGCCGGGCACCTGGAAGGCCGCTGGACCCCGCAAGATGCGCGTCGCCCTGCTCACCGGGTGCGTGCAGCCGGTGCTGCATCCCGAGATCAACGAGTCTACCGTCCGCCTGCTCACCCGCCTGGGGGCCGAGGTGGTGGTCGCCAAGGGGCAAGGCTGCTGTGGCGCCCTGGTGCACCACCTGGGTAAGGAGGAGCAGGGCATGGCCTTCGCCCGCGCCAACGTGGCGGCGTGGATGCGCGAACTCGACGGTGAGGGGCTGGATGCCGTGGTGGTCAACGCCTCGGGCTGTGGCACCACGGTCAAGGACTACGGCCACATGCTGGCGGCCGACCCCGAATGGGCCGACAAGGCGGCGCGCATCGCAGGGCTGGCCCGCGATGTGTCCGAGGTGATCGCCCAACTCGGCCTGACGCCGCGCGAAAAGACCCGCGACGTGCAGGTCGCCTACCACGCGGCGTGCTCGTTGCAGCACGGCCAGAAGATCCGCGACCTGCCCAAGGCCCTGCTGGCCGAGGCCGGGTTCACCGTGCGCGAGCCGCTGGAACCGCACCTGTGCTGCGGGTCGGCCGGCACCTACAGCCTGATGCAGCCCGAGCTTTCGACCCAGCTTCAGGCCCGCAAAACCGCCAATCTGGAGGCCACAAAGCCCGACGTCATCGCCACCGGCAACATCGGCTGCCTGATGCACATTGGCGAGGCGACTCGCGTGCCCATTGTCCACACGGTGCAACTCCTCGACTGGGCGACCGGGGGGCCGAAGCCGGCGGGGATGGCATGACCGACCACGCCGCACACATGCGCCGCGCCATCGCCCTGGCGGCCGAACACTCGGCCCAGGGCGAGGGCGGGCCGTTCGGGGCGGTCGTGGTCCTGAACGGGGAGGTCATCGGCGAGGGCTGGAACCAGGTGGTCGGCACCAACGACCCCACCGCCCACGCCGAGATCGTCGCCATCCGCGCCGCTTGCCGCCATCTGCGCCGATATGCGCTGGAGGGGGCGGTTGTCTACACAAGTTGCGAGCCCTGCCCGATGTGCCTTGCGGCTCTCTACTGGGCGCGCGTCGCCTACGTCTACTACGCCAACGACCGCGCCGGAGCGGCGGCCATCGGGTTTGACGATGCCGTGCTGTACGACGAAGTCGCCCTGCCGCCGCAAGACCGCTCCCTGCCCATGACCCGCCTGTTGCCGGACGAGGCCAGGGCCGGCTTTGATGAATGGCTCGGGAAGGCGGACCGGGTGGTATATTAGTCGCCTCATCTTCGGCAACCCGATGCGAAAATGGCCTTCTCTCGTGCATCTTGGGCTCATTGGGCACCCTGTCGGAGTTGGAGCTTTTCACTCCGCATGCGCGGTTACATCACCGCGACGGCGCCGGTGTGGCCTTCTTCCAGAACGCGGGCCAGACGGTGCAGGCCTTCGGTGTAGCGGGCTTCGGACTGTTCTGTGCCCATGCACAGGCGGACGTGGTCGTCGATGGTGCAGCGGCCGACGGCGAAGACGTCGGGGGTTTGCAGGATGACGCCGGCCCGGCGGGCTTGCTCGACAAAGGCGCTGGCGCTCCAGCCCGGCGGCAGGCGGGTCCACAGGTGATAGCACTCGCGTGCCGCTTGGTACGCGACGGCGGAGCCCAGGATGTCGTCGGCCAGGGCGCGGCGGCGGGCAGCGGTGGCGCGCAGATCGGCGACCAGCAGGTCGGCCCCGCCGCCCTCAATCCAGCGGCGGGCGATTTCGCCCATCAGCGGCGGCACCATCCATGACATGACCCGCACCCCGGCGGCGATGCGCGGGACGAGGTCCGGCGGCGCGGCGGTGAACCCGACGCGCAGGCCCGGCGCCATGCTCTTGGAGCAACTGGTCATGTAGATGGTGCGTTCCGGCGCCATGCTGGCCAGGGTAGGCAGGGGGCTGTCCATCAGATGGCCGTAAATGTCGTCTTCCAGGATGAACAGGCGGTGGCGCCGCGCGACCTCGACAATGGCTTCGCGGCGGGCGACGGACATGATGCGCGCCGTCGGGTTCTGCTGCGTGGGGATTGTGTATAGAATGGTCGGGCTATGTATGCGGCAGGCGTCGTCGAGGGCGGCGGGGATGATCCCCTCGGCATCCATCGGCAGGCCATGTGGGCGCAGGCCCAGGGATTGCGCGGCCGCCTTGCCGCCAGGGAACGTCAACTCCTCCATGAGGACGCAATCGCCCGTGCGGCAGACCGCCATCATGGTTGCCACCATGGCCTGCTGCCCGCCTGACGTCAGGATGACCCGCTCGGGCGGCACGGCCACGCCCAGTCGGGCCAGCCACGCCGCCCCGGCCACGCGGTGCTCCAGCAGGCCGGCATCCGGGCCGTAGGTCAGAAACCGCGCGAGGTCGGTGTCCCGCGCGACGGCGGTCAGGGTTTCGGCCAGAAGGCCAGCCTGCCGGGTCAGGGTCGGGAAATTCAGACTCATGTCGATGGCGCCGTCGGCGATCGGCAGGGAGACGGCGTAGCGGTTGTCCATCACCGGCGGCTGGCCCAGGGACTCGCTGCCGCGCACGAAGGTTCCGCGCCCCACCGCGCCATCGACCAGTCCGCGTCGCTGGGCCTCCTGATAGCCGCGCGTGATGGTGGTCACCGTGACGCCCAGCGTCCAAGCAAGGTCGCGGTGGGTCGGCAGGCGGCTGCCTGTGGGCAGAGTGCCGTTGGTGATGGCCTCGGCAATGGCGTCGGCCAGGGCCTTGTAGGCGGGGCCGGAGCGGCCGGCGAGGTCGGGGGTCCATTTTGTCATGGTGACAATGTTGCCATTGACCAGGACAATGCGTCAACCCTACGCTAAAACCATGACAAAGGAGATGTGTCATGGAGAATTGTACTACGACAATATGTTCCGCTTCCAACCACGGCCCCACGGTTGCCGAGGCCCGCGCCCTCGTCGCCGCTGGCATCCGCCTGATGATGCGCGGCTTTGGGGTATGGATTGTCGTGGTCAGCGATGGCATTCTTGACCGCCTCGACCGGGCGCGCGAACGGCGTGTCCTGCGGACCTTCGACGACCGCGCGCTGTCCGACATCGGCCTCAGCCGAAGTGACCTCGACCGCTACACCTAGGGGATTTCCATGCCGATGTTGCCGCTGTTCCAGGTGGATGCCTTCACCGACCGGGTGTTGACCGGCAATCCCGCCGCCGTGATGCCGCTCAAGGAATGGCTGCCCGACGAGACGCTGCGAGCCCTGGCGGCCGAGAACAATCTGTCCGAAACCGCGTTCTTCGTGCCGGACGGGGAGGGCCACGCCATCCGCTGGTTCACCCCGTCATGCGAGGTTCCGCTGTGCGGCCATGCCACATTGGCCTCGGCCTTCGTGCTGTTCGAGCATTTGGGTTTTGCCGGGGAAGTGGTGCGCTTTTCGACCCGCGAGCGGGGAACGCTGGAGGTCCGGCGCAGCCCCAACGGGCGGCTGGTCATGGACTTTCCGGCCGGGGTGACGAAGCGGGCGATCATGCCCGAGGGCATCGAACGGCTGGTTGGTGGACGCCCGCTGGAAGCCGTCAAGATGGGCGACGACGACCTCTTGGTGGTGTTGGATTCGGCCGAGCGGGTGCGCACCCTGGCGCCGCGCCTGACGGCTTTTGCCGGTTTCAAACTGCGCGGCTTGGTGGTCACGGCCGAGGCGGCGCCCGAGGACAACGCCGACATTGTGTGCCGCTACTTCGCCCCCGGCTATGGCATTGCCGAGGACCCGGCCACGGGTTCCATCCACACCTTCCTGGTGCCGTTCTGGGCGCCGCGCCTGGGCAAGACCGAGATCGTCTCGCGCCAGGTGTCGGGGCGCGGCGGGCGGCTGTACTGCCGTGACCTTGGCGAGCGTACCGAAATTGCCGGGGACGCGGTTCTCTATATGCGGGGGGAGGTGTCGCTATGACCGCATGTGGAGGACCGGCCCGTGCCGACCGGATGCTGCCTGACCGGGCGGCGCTTGAGGATGCCGCCGCGCTGATCGCCCGGCACATGGCGCCGACGCCGCAGATCGTGTGGCCGCTGCTGTCGCGCCGTGCCGGGTGCGACGTGGTGGTCAAGCATGAGAACCACACCCCCATCGGGGCCTTCAAGGTGCGCGGCGGCTTGGTCTACCTGACAAAGCTGCGGGAGCAGCAGCCCTGCGTGCGCGGCGTCATCACCGCCACGCGCGGCAACCACGGCCAATCGGTGGCACGGGCGGCCACGGCCCTGGGGCTGGCCTGCGTGATCGTCGTGCCCGAAGGCAACAACCCCGAAAAGAACGCCGCCATGGAGGCGTTCGGGGCGGAGCTGATCGTTCACGGCCACGACTTTCAGGCCGCTGCCGAATTTGCGCACACGCTGTCGGCGACGCGGGGGCTGCACTTCATTCCGTCCTATCACCCGTGGCTGATTGCCGGGGTGGGGACCTATGCGATGGAATTGTTTACGGCCCATCCCGACCTCGACGCCGTGTTCGTGCCCATCGGCATGGGGTCGGGCATCAGCGGTCTGATCGCCGCCAAGCAGGCGCTGGGGCTGACCACCCGCATCATCGGCGTGGTGTCCGAGGGGGCCGACGCCTACCTGCGGTCCTTCCTGGCCGGGCGGGTGGTGACGACCGAGACCGCCGACACCATTGCCGACGGCATGGCCTGCCGCTCGCCGGACCCGCAGGCGCTGGAGGTCATCCTGGACGGCGTGGCCAATATCGTGACGGTCAGTGACGCCCAGGTGTGCGATGCCATGAGCGCCTATTTCACCGACACCCACAATCTGGCCGAAGGGGCGGGCGCCGCGCCGCTGGCCGCTCTTTTGGCCGAGCATGACGCCTGGGCGGGCCGCAAGGTCGGCCTTGTCCTGTCGGGCGGCAATGCTGATCGGGCCTTGATGCGGGAGGTTTTGGGGTTGGGGCGCTAACATAAGGCCGGGCTCTGCCCGGACCCGCAAAGGGCCTTGGCCCTTTGATCCCATGAGGTTTCTGCGCTACGCGCGGCTTTGCTCCGTCACGTCACGAGGTCAAGGAGGCTGACCTCCTTGCGGGCGCGGGCAGAGCCCGCTTTGCTTCCCAAAGTTAGCGCCCATGAGGTGTTGGAGTAGCTCCTCCGCTTTCCAGATGGTTGGCATCCGCTATGGGGCCGCTATGATGGGGCCGCGCCCGATTCCTTTCGCCCCAGGTGCCCATGATTTCCGACGTTGTCGCGTCGCCTTATGCCATGCAGATGTGGATCACCCTGGGGCTGACCGCCGCCGTGGTGGTGCTGTACGTGACCGAGTGGGTGTCGTTGGAGCTGACGTCGCTCGGCCTGATCGCCGCCCTGATGGTGCTGTTCCATCTGATGCCGGTGCAGGTGGCGGGCAGCGACGCCGTCCTGGATGCCACGCGCCTGTTGTCGGGTTTCGGCAATCCGGCGCTGATTGCCGTGCTCGCCTTGCTGGTGGTGGGCGAGGCGTTGGTGCGAACCGGCGCCCTGGACAGTGCCGCCGCGCTGTTTCGCCATCCCAAAATAGGGCCGAGGATAGGGCTGATGCTGGCCCTGGTGGTCGTGGCGTGCCTGTCGGCCTTTCTCAACAACACTCCCGTGGTGGTGATCTTCATTCCGATCATCCAGTCTCTGGCCCGCGAGATGGGCACGGCGCCGTCGCGGGTGATGATGCCGCTGAGTTTCGCGGCTATCCTGGGCGGCATGACCACGTTGATCGGGTCTTCGACCAACCTTTTGGTGTCCAACGCCCTCTATCAGATGGGCGAGCCGCGCCTGGGGTTCTTTGAATTCACCGGCTTCGGCGTGGCCCTGGCGGGCGTGGGGTTCGCATACATGCTGCTGGTCGGGCCGCGCCTGATGCCCAAGCACCAGTCGTTGACCGGGCAGGTGACGCGCGGCGGACAGCAGTTCATCTCGCAGATCGTGGTGCCCGAGGACTCGGCCCTGGTCGGTCAGACGGCGGTGGCCGGGCACTTCCGGGGCCTGCCCGACGTGACTATCCGCATGATCCAGCGCGGCAACCACGCCGAGCTTCCGCCGTTCGACGATTTCCATGTACGGGCCGGCGACATCCTCATCATCGCCGCGCCGCGCGCCGCTTTGGCTGAGATCGCCACCCGCCATCCCGGCCACCTGCATCCGCCGACCGGCGAGGGCGCTGACCTGATGGGCGATCGCGTGCGCAGCATGGAAGGCGACGTCACCGGCACCCCCGACGCGGGGCAGGCCACCGATCAGGTCCTGGCCGAGGCCATGGTGCCGCCGTCGTCGCGCATGGTCGGGCAGAGCCTGGAGCAGTACGGCTTCCACCAGCGGTATCACTGCGTGGCGGTCGGCGTGCTGCGCCGCGCCCGCATGATCCGCGCCCGCCTGAGCGACATCCGCCTGGAGGCCGGCGACGTTCTGCTGGTCCAGGGGCGGCCCAATCATATCAACCGGCTGCGGGCGGAGCGGGACCTTGTGATGGTTTCCGGGACCACGGACGTTCTGCCGAAGCGGGACAAGGCCGGACTGGCCGCCACTGTGTTCGGCGTTGCGGTCGGGCTGGCGGCCGTGGGGTTGGTGCCCATCGTTGTCGCGGCGCTGGTGGCGGCGACGTTGCTGATTGCCCTGGGCGCTCTCAACCTGCGTCAGGCGGTGCGCGCCATCGACCGCAAGATCGTGCTGGTGGTGGCCGCCGCGCTGGCCCTGGGCGAGGCGCTGTTCCACACCGGCGGCGCGGCCTATGTGGCCCATGCGGCGCTGTCGCTGGTCGGCACGGCCGATCCGCTGGTGGTGCTGGGCGGGTTCTTCCTGGTCGTCGCGGCATTCACCAATCTGTTGTCCAATAACGCCTGCGCCGTGCTGTTCACCCCCATCGGGTACGGTCTGGCGGCCGAGCTGGGCATCGATCCGCGGCTGTTCGCCATCACCGTGGTGCTGGCCGCCAACTGTTCGTTCGCCTCGCCCATTGGCTACAAGACCAACCTTCTGGTTATGGGGCCGGGGCAGTATGCGTTCATGGATTTCGTGAAGGTCGGCCTGCCGCTGGTGCTGGTCCTGTGGGTGGCCTTTATGGCGCTGGCGCCGATGTTCTGGGCGCTCTGATTGACGGCTGTTCCGGCGCTTCCTACACTTCACGGCTTTCAGCCAACAACCGCGCATTCTCTGAGGGGAGACGCCCATACCATGACCGCCCACACCAAGCCGGCAGACCGCCCGGCCAATCCCAATTTTTCCTCCGGCCCGTGCGCCAAGCGCCCCGGCTGGTCCACCGATGCCCTGGCCGGGGCGCTGGTTGGCCGGTCCCATCGGGCCAAGGAAGGCAAGGCCCGGCTGAAGGAGGTCATCGATCGGTCGCGCGCCATCCTGGGCATCCCCGACGACTACCGCATCGGCATCGTGCCGGCGTCGGACACCGGCGCGGTGGAAATGGCGCTGTGGTCGTTGCTCGGCCCGCGCGGCGTGGACATGGTGTATTGGGAAAGCTTCGGCAAGGAATGGGTGACCGACGTCACCAAGCAGCTCAAGCTGCCCGATGTCCGCACCTTCGAGGCCCCCTATGGCGCGCTGCCCGATCTGTCGCAAGTCGATACCAAGACCCGCGACGTGGTGTTCACCTGGAACGGCACCACGTCGGGCGTGCGGGTGCCCAACGGCGACTGGATCGCCGACGACCGCGAAGGTCTGACGATCTGCGACGCGACCTCGGCGGTCTTCGCGATGCCGATGCCGTGGGACAAGCTCGATGTGGTCACATGGTCCTGGCAGAAGGTGCTGGGGGGCGAGGCCGCCCATGGCATGATCGTGCTGTCCCCGCGCGCCGCCGAACGGTTGCAGACCCACACCCCGACGTGGCCGATGCCCAAGATCTTCCGCATGGCCAAGGGCGGCAAGCTGATCGAGGGGATTTTCTCCGGCGAGACCATCAACACGCCCTCTATGATCGCCGTCGAAGACCAGATCGACGCCCTCAAGTGGTCCGAGGAGGTGGGCGGCCTGCCCGGTCTGGTGTCGCGCACCCAGGCCAATCTGGAGGAACTTGAGGACTGGGTGGCCCGCACTCCGTGGGTTGCCTTTCTGGCCGAAGACCCCGCCACGCGGTCCTCGACCTCGATCTGCCTGACCGTGGTGGCCGACTGGTTCACCGCCCTGTCCGACGACGCCAAGGCCGCCGCCGCCAAAAAGATCGTCAGCCTGCTCGACAAGGAGGGCGTCGCCTTTGACATCGGCGCCTACCGCGACGCGCCGGCGGGCTTGCGCATCTGGGGCGGGGCGACGGTGGAGGCGTCGGACGTTGCCGCGCTGTGCCCGTGGCTTGATTGGGCCTATGCCACGGTGGCTGCGGAGCACGGTGCCTAAAGAAAGTTTACAGCGGCCCGGCACACAAAAAACAACAAGCCGGGCCGCTTTCTCAACAGGGAGAAAACGACCAATGCCCAAGGTCCTGGTCAGCGATACGCTGAGCCTAGCCGCCGTGCGCGCGTTCGAGGAACGCGGCATCGCGGTTGACGTCAAGACCGGTCTGTCGGCCGACGAACTGAAATCCATCATCGGCCAGTACGACGGCCTCGCCATTCGCTCGGCCACCAAGGTTACGGCCGACGTGCTGGCCGTGGCGGAAAACCTCAAAGTGGTCGGCCGGGCCGGCATCGGGGTGGACAACGTGGACGTGCCCGCCGCCAGCCAGCGCGGCGTGGTGGTCATGAACACCCCGTTCGGCAACGCCATCACCACGGCCGAGCACACCATCGCCATGATGATGGCCATGGCCCGCTCCATCCCCGAGGCCAACGCCTCGACCCATGCGGGCAAGTGGGAGAAGTCCCGCTTCATGGGCATGGAACTGTTCGGCAAGACGCTGGGCGTCATCGGCTGCGGCAACATCGGCGCCATCGTGGCCGACCGGGCGCAGGGCCTGAAGATGCGGGTGGTGGCGTTCGATCCCTACCTGTCGCAGGAACGCGCCGTGGAACTGGGTGTCGAGCGGGTGGACCTCGACGACCTTCTGGCGCGGGCCGACATCATCACCCTGCACACCCCGCTGACCGATGGCACGCGTGGAATCATCAATGCTGCTGCCCTCGCCAAGACGAAAAAGGGCGTATGCATCGTCAACTGCGCGCGCGGCGGGCTGGTGGTCGAGACCGACCTCAAGGAAGCATTGGACAGCGGCCATGTGCGGGCCGCTGCCCTGGACGTGTTCGAGGCTGAACCGGCCAAGGCGAACGCGTTGTTCGGCATGGACAACGTTGTCTGCACCCCGCACCTTGGCGCCTCGACCGAGGAAGCGCAGGAGAATGTCGCTCTCCAGGTGGCCGAGCAGATGGCCGACTACCTGCTGACCGGGGCGGTCACCAATGCTCTCAACATGCCCTCCGTTTCGGCCGAGGATGCGCCGCGCCTGCGCCCCTACATGCGGCTGGCCGAACAGATCGGCAGCTTTGCCGGGCAGATCACCCGGACGAGCATTTCCCACGTCACGGTGGAATATCGCGGTGACGCGGCGGCGCTGAACGTCAAGCCGTTGACCGCCATCCTGTTGCAGGGCCTGCTCGCCCCGCAGATGGAAAGCGTCAACATGGTCAACGCCCCCCTGATCGCCAAGGAACGGGACATCCAGGTGTCCGAAGTCCGCACCGAAAGCAGCGCCGACTATCATTCCGTGGTGCGCCTGACCGTGACCACGGAACGCCAGACCCGCACCGTGGCAGGCACGATGTTCGGCGGCGACAAGCCACGCATTATCGACATCAACGGTGTGCCGGTGGAGGCCGAACTGGGCCGCCACGTCCTCTATGTGGTCAATGAGGACAAGCCGGGATTCATCGGGGCGCTGGGCACGGTGCTGGGGTCCGGCGGGGTCAACATCGCGTCCTTCCACCTGGGCCGAGATGCCGAAGGCGGCCGGGCCATCGCCCTGGTCAGCGTTGATGCGGCCGTGCCCGAAGGCGTGCTCGACGAGGTTCAGGCCTTGCCCCATGTGGTGCAGGTGATGGCTCTGGAGTTCTCGTAAGTATTGGCACTATCGGCCGAGCCTTGTTTCTGGCTCGGCCGAAAGTCCACATGATGATCGGGTGTATTGGCGCGAATAGTTTGCTACACTCCGCCCAAATCGAGCGTCAGGTGGAGGGGAAGAGGCACGATGAATGAGCTGAGTCGGCCCGGTGAGGCGGCAGACGTTGAACACACCATCGATCTTTTGATCGCGGGCAAGTACCTGTCTGTCACCGACAGCAGCGATCCCTTGGGGCACAAGGTTTTTGAACTGGCCCAGACGCTTCACAAGCGTGCCAAAGGCGAACTGGTCCGCATCGTCGATATGTCGGTCAACGCCAACGAGGCGGTAACCTCGACAGCCGAGATCATGCGCGCCGTGCGTGAAGTCGATCACCGCACCCACGCCATCGCGGCGGCGGCCGACGAAATGGTCGCCAGCGTCAAGGAGATCGCCCGCAACTCGGACGACGCCGCGGCCGACGCCGCGCTCGCCCGTGACGCCGCCGACACGGCGCGCGACGCTGGTGACAACGCCGTGCGGACGATGGAAACCATCACCCGCGCGGTCGAGGAGGCCGCCGGAAAGGTCGAGGGGTTGGCCGACGCCTCCCAGCAGATCGGCGACATCGTGCAGCAGATCGAGGCCATCGCCAAGCAGACCAACCTGCTGGCCCTGAACGCCACGATCGAGGCGGCGCGGGCCGGGGATGCCGGCAAGGGCTTTGCCGTGGTGGCGTCCGAGGTCAAGAACCTGGCCATGCAGACCGCCCGCGCAACCGAGGATATTCGCTCGCGCATTGCCAACCTGCGCGGTGAAATGAGTTCCATCGTGCAGTCGATGGAGGAGGGCGCCCAGGCCGTAGAACAGGGCCGCGAGGTGATTTCCTCGACCGGCGACGGGATGCGCGACGTGCTGCTGCGCATCGAAAGCGTGAGCAGCAAGATGCAGGAAGTTGCCGCCATCCTGAACCAGCAGAATGCCGCCTCGGGCGAGATTTCCGAGGGCATCGGCACGATTGCGCAGATGGCGTCGGCCAACGTGGAGTCCGTGGGCTCCATCCTGACCGTGATGGATCATGCCGACAACCTGATCGCCAAGGGTATCAGCGAACTGGCCGAGCAGGAAATCCAGGACTTCACCGTGCATGTGGCGAAGTCCGATCACATGATCTGGCGCAAGCGGCTGGCGGAAATGGTGGCCGGCCGCACCACCCTGAATCCTGACGAGCTTTCCGACCATCATTCGTGCCGTCTGGGCAAGTGGTACGATGCGCTCAAGGATACCGAGGTGCGCAACCACCCGGCCTTCACCAAGCTGGCCACTCCCCATCGCGATGTCCACGCGGCGGGAATCGAAGCGGCGCGACGCTATAACAACAACGACCTGGATGGCGCCCTCGAATACATCCAAAAGGCGGCGGATGCCTCCGTTGGTGTGATGAAGTATCTCGACGAGATCGCCAACCGTTAGTCCGCAGGCATGCGTTCAGACACCCGGCCGGCCAGGGAGATCCCAGGCCGGCCGCTGTTTTTTGTGCGCCTGCGAAGGGTCAGTCACGAAGGAGTCCCAATCCCGCAACAATACCTTCCCTGGAACCCCGAACGGATTAGCCGGATCGTACTGCTACTTCAGGGCGGAACGGGGACGGTTGATGAACGGTGTTTCATTCCTTGCTGCGGCGGCGCACCACATGCAGGCCGGCGTGGCGGTCACCGACCGGGAAGGGCTCTATGTCGATTTCAACCAGCACTTCTGCGACCTGCATGGCTATGCGCGCGAAGACCTGATCGGCCGCCACTTCACGGAGGCCAGCCCGGAGCACTTCCGCGAGCCCCTGCGCCGCTTGCACGACACCTTCTTCGTGAACGGCAAGGAGGCGCCGTCCTATTGGCAGTTGCGCCGCAAGGACGGCAAGGAGATCTACGTCAAGTCGCACTCATCGCTGTACCGCAGCGAAAGCGGGGCGCCCTACCGCGTTACCACGATGGTCGACATGACCGACCGCTATCGCCTGGAACGGGAACTGGCCCGCGAGAAGGAATGCGCCGAGGCCGCCATCGGTCAGTTGCGAGCCACCCAGCGCAATCAGCTTCAGGCCGAGAAGATGGCCTCCCTTGACGACTTGCTGTGCGGCGTCGCCCACGAGTTGAACACGCCCATCGGCGTCACCCTGACCAGCACGACCCACTTGGTGCGCAAAGTCGAAGACCTCAAGCAGGCGTTGGCCGATGGTACTTTGACCCACGGCGAGTTGACCCGCTTCCTGCGCACTGCCGAGGATACCCTGGCCCTGCTGCGCGCCAGTACGGAGCGGGCCAGTACGGTGGTCGACAGCTTCCGGCAGGTGGCCGCCGGGCGCAATCACGAGGACCCGGTGCCCATCAAACTGCGCGCTCATGCCGATGCGGTGGTGCACTCGATGGCCCACCTCATCGTCGGCCGGCCCATCGAGTTGCAGGTTGAGATCGCAGACGATCTCCAGATCACCACCCATCCCGGTGTCCTGGCGCGCTGCATCACTGCACTGCTCGCCAATGCGCTGGAACACGGCATGACCGACCGTCCGGCCAGCCGTGGGCTCGGTCGGGTGCTGCTGTGGGCCGGCCGGGCCGAGGACACCGTGACCATCACCGTCCGCGACAACGGCGAGGGCATCAAGGGCAAGGACCTGCCCCGCGTGTTCGATCCGTTCTTCAGCGGCGCGCGCCAGTTGGGCCGCACCGGGCTTGGCCTGCACATGACCTACAACCTGGTCACCCAGACGCTGGGTGGCACGATCTCTGTGGAATCAGTGCGCGGTCACCATACAGCTTTCCGAATGACCATTCCGCTCGACGTCCGCCAGGACCGGCACCGCAAAACCCATTGACCGGATGCCCACTGACCAGAATTGAGAGAATGATCGTGATGGCAGGGCAGACTATTCCCCCCGTCGAGGATGACGATGATCTGGGCTCGGCGACCGAGTTGCACCGCCTGGCCTTGCTGGGCGGCCTTGCGCCCGGCATCGCGCACGAGGTGAACACCCTGCTGGGCGTGGTGGTCACGGCGGCGTCCCACTTCACCGTCCTGCGGCGAACCCTGGTCGAGCGACTGGAGGGCGACAGCCTGACGCGCCGCGACCTGGACACTTATCTGGAGGGCGCCCACAAGGCCGAGCGCATCATGCTCACCAACCTGGAACGGGCCGCCGCCCTGGCCCGCAGTTTCAAGCATGTGTCGGTGGCCCAGCATCACGAGGACATTCAGCACCTTGTGCTGCTCGGCACGCTGGAGGACGTGATCCAGTCGGGCCATGGCCTGCTGCGCACCCTGCCGCATTCGCTGCACCTCGATTGCCCGCCTGACATGGAGGTGGACACGGTACCGGGCGCCCTGGCCAGCATCCTGCTCAACCTGCTGTCGAATTCGGCCAAGCACGCCTGTCCGGCCGATGTCTGCCGGACCGATCCGGTGGCCATCACCGTGGCCGCCCGCATCTGCGACGCCGAGACATGGTCCCTGACCTATGCCGACACCGGATGCGGCATTCCCGCCCATCTGGCCGACCGGGTGTTCGAGCCCTTCGTGACCACGCGGCGCGGCGCCGGGGGCAGCGGCCTCGGCCTGTCCATCGTGCGCACCATGGCGGCCGAGGTTCTCGGGGGCAGGGTCGAACTGACCTCGGCCCCCGGCGTGGGGACGACCTTCCACTTCATATTCCCGCGCACGCGGGCCATTGCCAAGGATGGAGGCTGCCATGCATGACGACAGGCTGTTGTTCCTGCGCCAGGACGGGCCGTCGGCGTCCCTGTCGGACGACCTGCGCGGCGAGCCGTGGCTGCTGCTGGTCGTTGACGACGAGGAGCAGGTTCATGCTGTAACGCAACTGTCCCTTGACGGGGTCAGCTTCCAGGGCCGGCCGGTGCACCTGCTGTCCGCGTACTCGGCGGCCGAGGCGTCGGCCATCCTGCAGGCCGAGCCGGACGTCGCCCTGATCCTCCTCGACGTGGTCATGGAAACCGAAAACGCCGGCCTGTCCCTGGTGCGCTGGATCCGCCGCGACTTGGGCAACCGTGACATCCGCATCATCCTGCGCACGGCCCATCCGGGACACGCGCCGGAGCGGCGGGTGATCCTCGACTACGACATCAACGACTACAAGACCAAGACCGAGTTGACCTCGGATCGGCTGTTCTCCGCCGTGGTCGCCGGGTTGCGGTCCTACGAGCAGGTGCGCACCATCAGCCGCCTGCTGGCCGACGTGAAGGTGGCCCAGCGCGCCACGGTGTTCGCCCTGGCCGATTTGGCCGAGCACCGCGATACCGACACCGGCGCCCACATCCGCCGGGTCCATGACCTGTCCGTGGCGGTGGCGGAACGGCTGCGCAGCCGGGGGCACTTTGCCGCCGAGATTGATGACCGCTTCATTGAGGGCATCGGGCTGGCCAGCACCTTGCACGATGTCGGCAAGGTCTCTGTGCCTGACCATGTGCTGCGCAAGCCGGGGTCCCTGGACGCGCGGGAGTGGGAAGTCATGAAGGCCCATACCATTTCGGGCGGCGCCATCCTGGCGCGCTCCGCGTCGCTGCTGGGCGGGCAGGGGTATCTGGCCATGGGGGCCGAGATCGCCCGTCACCACCACGAACGCTTCGACGGCAGTGGCTATCCCGATGGGCTGAGCGGCGAAAGCATTCCCTTGTCGGCTCGCATCACGGCGGTGGCGGACGTGTACGACGCCCTGATCTCGGCCCGTCCCTACAAGGACGCTTGGGAGCCTGAACGCGCCCTGGCGGTGATGCGTGGGGAGGGGGGACGGCATTTCGACCCGCTCGTCCTTGACGCCTTTCTGGACATCATGGCCAACCGTCTTTGAACACTCGAATTTTTCGGCGAATTTTCCGGTGAGGATGCAGCATGACCCGTGACGATGCCCCGCTTGTTTTCCGCCCCGATCCGGTTTCTGGCGCCGAACCGGCTGTCCCGGAGCACCCATGGCTGGAGCACCCCTGGACTGTTCTGGTGGTCGATGACGAGCCCGAGGTTCACAAAGTATCGTGGCTGGTCCTGGAGGAAATCCGCTTTCGCGGGCGGCCCCTGCATCTGGTCGGTGCCCAGTCTGCCGCCGAGGCACGCAAGGCACTGGCCGAGAACCCCGATACCGCCGTCATCCTGCTCGACGTGGTGATGGAGACCGAGGATGCCGGCCTGCGGCTGGTGCGCGAAATCCGCCAGGACATGGGCAATCAGGCCGTCCGCATCATCCTGCGCACCGGGCAGCCCGGTCAGGCGCCGGAGCGGCGTGTCGTGGTCGATTATGACATCAACGACTACAAGGCCAAGAACGAACTGACGGCCGACAAGCTGTTCACCACGGTGATCGCCGCCCTGCGCGCCTACGAGGACATCCGCACCATCGAGCGGTTCCGTGAGAACGCCTTCGGGCAACTTGGCGACCAGCTTGGCCTGATGCACGACGTTCTGTCCATGTGCCCCGCCCCGGTGGCGGTGATTGGCTGCGACGGCGTGGTGTCGTCGTGCTCGACGGCTTTTGCCGCCGCGCTCGGCCTGGAGTGGCGGCATCTGATCGGCGAGCCGCTGGCCCCCCTGCTGCCTGCCGTGGACCGCGCGTTGACCGCCGCCGACGGGACGGGCTACGCGGTGGTGGACGGGGTTGCGGTGCGCCTGCGCCGCGACGAGGCGGGGGCGCCGGCCGGAGCCGTGCTGCGGCTGGAGGAGGATCTGTCATGAGTATTATTGGCGCTGCCACCCCTGGACAGGAAATGCTTAGTCTGCGTGGGCTGAGCTTTCTAGTGGTCGATGACAACCGATACATGCGCAATCTGTTGCGCGGTATCCTGGCGGCCTTTGGCACCAAGGACGTGCGTGAGGCCGGCGACGGGGCCGATGCCTTCAAGGAACTGCGCCACTATTGTCCTGACATCATCATCAGCGACAATTACATGTCGCCGCTCGACGGTATTGAGTTCACCCGCATGTTGCGGACCAGCCGCGACAGCCCGGCACCCATGGTCCCGGTCATCATGGTGACCGGCTACACGGATCTGCACAACGTGGTGGCGGCCCGCGACGCCGGTGTCCATGAGTTCCTGGCCAAGCCGGTGTCGGCCCATGCCCTGTACGGCCGCATCCATAATGTGCTGACCAAACCCCGGCCGTTCGTGAAGGTCGGCAGTTACTTTGGCCCGTGCCGCCGCCGCCGCCACCACGCCAACCGTGACGGCCGGCAAGAGCGCCGGGTGGCCCAGTGCGACCTGGTCGATCCCGGTCCCATCGGACCGTTCTTGGTCGAAGGATTACACCAATAATTATCCATTCCGATCGCTATGTGAACAATGTTTGCCACATTAATTAACAGTTATAATGCGGTAATATATGGCCTGGACAATGGTCATAAAATTGAAAAAGAAATGGTAATTATTATAGAAATATGAAATTCTTATCCTAGCGCCAAGGATGTTGTTTGTCTGTTCTAAAGCAGGCGCCGTGCCCTTGGGGTTGGGGGAACGTTGGAGGTGTTCAATATGAGGGCGTTGTCGGATCTACGCATCGCGACCAAGATATTCATTGTCATCGGAATGATGGGTGCCGTTTCGGTTGGTATCGCCATTCTGGGGGTTGTTGATCTCAGCAAGCTGAGCGCTACGGCCGATGAGCTTGGTGTGGCGGCGAATGAAGTCCGGTTGGGAGCCAGCATCGGGCAGAACGTCCTCGAACTTAATCGGTATGAATATCGTCTGGCGGCCAGCCCCGAGTACTATGACGAAGCGGTTGCCGGCGTGGCCCGCGCCAAGGCGCAGATCGAGGATCGGCTTACCCGTCTCGAAGTCACGGCGGGCGAAACGCGCGGCGCAATGCTTCAGACCCTCCGCCAGCAGTACATGGTTTATATCAAGGAACTTGAGCACACCATCGAGGTCGCCGGGTCGGTCAAAGATCAGATCACTCTCGGCGCCGCACAACAGGCCGTCCTTGAAAGTGTCCGGGCCAGTCGGGCCGACGCCGCCGCGCTCGGCAAAACAACGACCGAGTTCGTGAATCTGGTGGACAAGCGGAGCGAAACCCTATCGGCCTTCGCCAATGAAACCGCGGAAAGCACGACGCTCCTGATGATCGTGGCGTCTGCAATCGGCGTGGCGGCTGGAGTCATTCTCGGTATTTTTATTGCGAAAAGCGGCATCACCACGCCGTTGGCCCGCACCATCGTACCGCTGCGGCAACTGGCCGAAGGCGAGCTTGATGTCGAGATCATCGGCATGGAGCGCGGCGATGAAGTGGGTGAGGTGGCTCGCGCCCTCGAAATCTTCCGTCAGAACGCTACGGAGCGCGCCGAGGCGCTGGGTCGGGAACGCGCCGAGGAACAGCGCCGCATGGAGCGTGGCAAGCGCATGGAGCATCTGACGTTGGCGTTCGACGATTCCGTGACGCGCCTGTTGGGCAGCGTTGCCGGATCGGTCGAACATCTGCACGACGCGGCGGAATCCCTGTCCAGTGCCTCGCAGGAAACCAACGCCCAGTCGGCCGCCGTGGCGGCTGCAACCGAGGAAGCCTCGGCCAACGTGCAGACGGTCGCCTCGGCCACCGAGGAACTCTCCAGTTCCGTGAACGAGATTGGCATCCAGGTTCAGAAGTCGAGCGAAATTGCCGCTCGCGCCGTCGAGCAGGCCGAAAAGACCAACGTGACCATCGAAGGATTGGCCGCCGCAGCCGGACGGATCGGCGAAATCGTCAAGCTCATCACCGACATTGCCAGCCAGACCAACCTGCTGGCCCTGAACGCCACAATCGAGGCAGCGCGTGCCGGGGACGCCGGCAAGGGGTTCGCGGTCGTCGCCAACGAGGTCAAGCAACTGGCCAGCCAGACCGCGCAGGCGACTAAGGATATCGCACAGCAGATTGCCAACGTGCAGGCCGAAACACAGGGTGCCGTGGACGCCATCCGCACGATTACCGCCACCATCCAGGAAATCGACCAGATCGCTACGGCCATCGCCAGCGCTGTGGAAGAACAAAACGCTGCCACGCTGGAAATTTCTCGCAACGTTCAGGAAGCCGCCCAGGGAACCGAACAAGTTTCGGCCAACATCGCCGGAGTGTCGGAAGCCGCAGGGCACACCGACGCCGCGTCGCAGCGGGTGTTCAGTTCGGCCCAGGAATTGCAGACCGAAGCAGAGACCCTGCGGACTTCCGTGGAAGGATTCCTGTCCGATATCCGGGCGGCCTGATCCCATTTCCAATTGCGTCGATGACCCAAAGAGAGTAGACAGCTTTACCGCCGGTTCCGGGCTCTCCGGGGCCGGCGGTGCCGTGTCCGGCTCTCCGTTAGCGCCTTCCTGGGAAGTGGTCCCGATGACCGATACCGCCAACAAGGCTCTTTTGCCGACCGGCCTGCGCGATGTGCTGCCGCCCGACGCGGCGCGCGAGGGGCATGCCGTTGATCGCCTGCTGTCGGCCTTCGTCCGCCACGGGTACGAGCGCGTCAAGCCGCCGCTGATCGAGTTTGAGGAAAGCCTGCTCGACGGCCCCGGCATGGCCACCGCCAAGGATACCTTCCGGGTCATGGACCCGGTGTCGCAGCGCATGATGGGCCTGCGCGCCGACATGACCATTCAGGTGGCGCGCATCGCCACCACCCGCCTGTCCCACGCTCCGCGCCCTTTGCGTCTGGCCTATGCCGGACAGGTTCTGCGGGTCAAAGGCGACCAAATCCGCCCCGAACGTCAGTTCACGCAGGTTGGCGTCGAACTGATCGGTCCGGTCGGTCCGGCCGCCGATGCGGAGGTGATCGTGCTGGTCGCCACCGCTCTGGCCGATCTGGGGGTCGAAGGGGTGAGCGTTGATCTCAACCTGCCGTCGCTGGTCCCCGCGCTGTGCGATGACCTGGACCTGTCGCACGATGCCCGCGACCGCCTGCGGGCCATGCTTGACCAGAAGGACGTCACCGCCGTGCGCGGCCTGGGGGCCGAGGCCGCCTCGCTGTTCGGCGAGCTGCTGGGCTGCATCGGCCCGGCCGACGACGCCCTGGCCTGCCTGCGCCGCCTGGACCTGCCGCGCGCCGCCGCCGACCGCCGCGAACAGCTTGAGGCCGTCGTCGCCCTGGTTCAGGCTGGTGCGCCGGGCATCGGCCTGACCGTTGATCCGGTCGAAAATCGGGGTTTTGAATATCATACCGGTGTCAGTTTCAGCCTGTTTGCGGCCCGTGCGCGGGGCGAACTGGGCCGGGGTGGCCGTTACCGCGCTGGCGTGGCGCGCGAGAAGGCCGTTGGCGCCAGCCTGTTCATCGACGCGGTGGCCGATGTCCTGCCGCCGCTGGCCGAACCGCGCCGTCTGTTTCTGGCCGCTGCCGACCGGCCGCTGGCCGCCCGGTTCCAGGCCGAAGGCTGGGTGACCGTGGCGGCGTTGGAAGACGGTGTCGACCTCGAAGCCGAGGCGCGGCGCCTGCGTTGTTCCCATTACACCGCCGGGGGCGCCGTCAAGGCCGTCGCTCCGGGCTCAGATCGGGGTTAAGTGCATGACGAACGTGGTGGTCGTCGGGTCCCAATGGGGCGATGAAGGCAAGGGCAAGGTGGTCGACTGGCTGGCCTCGCGGGCGGATGTTGTGGTGCGCTTCCAGGGCGGCCACAACGCGGGGCATACACTGGTGGTCAACGGGGTGAGCTACAAGCTCAGCCTGCTGCCGTCGGGCGTGGTGCGCGGCACCCCGTCGATCATCGGCAATGGCGTGGTCATCGACCCGTGGGCGCTGGTGGCCGAGATCGAGAAGATCAGGGGCCAGGGCGTGACCATCGACCCGAGTGTCCTGAAGATCGCCGAGAACGCGTCGCTCATCCTGCCGCTGCACGGCATCCTTGACCAAGCGCGCGAAGCCGCCGCCGGCAAGGGCAAGATCGGCACCACCGGGCGCGGCATCGGCCCGGCCTATGAGGACAAGGTGGCCCGTCGCGCCATCCGCGTCTGCGACCTGGACGATGACGCCGCCCTGGAAATGAAGATCGACCGCCTGCTGGCCCACCACAACGCCCTGCTCAAGGGCCTGGGTGCCGAGCCGGTGGACGGTCAGGTCCTGTGGGATCAGGTCAAGGAAATCGCGGCGCAGATCCTGCCTTACGCCAGTCCTGTGTGGCGCGACCTGGACGACTACCGCAAGGCCGGCAAGCGCATCCTGTTCGAAGGCGCCCAGGGCGCCCTGCTCGACGTCGACCACGGGACCTATCCGTTCGTCACCAGTTCCAATACCCTCAGCGGCCAAGCCTCGGTCGGGTCGGGCATGGGGCCGGGCGGCATCGGGTACGTGCTGGGCATCACTAAGGCCTACACCACGCGCGTCGGTGAAGGCCCGTTCCCGACCGAGTTGTTCGACGACATCGGCGCCCGCATCGGCGAGCGCGGCCGCGAGTTCGGCACCGTGACCGGGCGCAAGCGCCGCTGCGGCTGGTTTGACGCCGTATTGGTCCGCCAAGCCGTCAAGGTCGGCGGCATCAATGGCATCGCCCTGACCAAGCTGGATGTCCTGGACGGCTTCGATGAACTGAAGGTGTGCACCGGCTATCGCCTGGACGGCAAAGTCATCGACTATCTGCCGGCCTCGATGACGGCCCAGGCCTCGGTCGAGCCGATTTATGAAAGTTGGGAAGGCTGGTCGCAGAGCACCGAGGGGGCGCGCTCCTTCGCCGACCTGCCGGCCACCGCCGTCAAGTACGTGCGCCGCATCGAGGAACTGATCGAGGCCCCGGCAGCCCTGCTGTCGACCAGCCCCGAGCGGGACGACACCATCCTGATGCGCGACCCGTTCGCCGACTGATGAAGGACCCCTCGGTGCCGGTTGTCACACCGGCGCCGTGAAGGCCCGGTGGTGCCGGTTGTCATACCGGCGCCGTGATGGCCCGGCCGGTGCCGGTTGTCATACCGGCGCCGTGAAGGCATAGTACCCGCAGCAGCCCTGGAGGGCGGGCGAGGGGATTAAGGGTGGAGGCGGCCATGGCGAACCAGGCCCCGGCCACAGCGGGGGCGGCCAGCGGGTCGGTCGTCCTGCGCGACCGGTTCGAGATCGATCCCGCCAAACCGTTGCCGGACCTGTCCAGTCCGCAGGCGGTGGCGTATCACTGCGAGGATCGCCGGGGGGCTGGTCGTTCGCTGATGGCGCTGATCTGCCGTCCGGATCTGCCGGTGCGGGCTGGCGCCATGCGCTCGCTCAAGGGCGTTCAGGCGGGCGGGATGCTGCACCTGATCGACTATGGCGTGGTGGACTGGCCATCGGCCAACCGCCGGCTGGTCGCGGTGGTGTATGAAAGGCCGGCTGGCTCGCGCGTCATCAAGGCGCCGAGTACCAGGTTCGATCCGATCCCCGAAAATCAGATCATCAAAAAGGTCATCAAGCCGCTGGTGACCGCGCTGACCGAGATTTCGACGCGCGGCGTGACCCACCGCGCGGTACGCCTGGACAACCTGTTCTGGTTCGACAAGACCAAGGAACGCCTGTGCCTGGGCGACTGCACGACCGCGCCGCCAGGGTTTGACAATCCCGCCGCCTATGAACCCGTGGACATGGCGCAGGCCAATCCCGAAGGGCGCGGCCAGGGCTATCCCAAGGACGATCTTTACGCCCTGGGCCTGACCGTAGTGTCGCTGCTGACCGGCCGTGACATCACTGAGGGCTGGACCACCGACGCGGTCGTGCGCGCCAAACTGGCCCAGAGCACCTATGCCGCCTTCTCCTCCGAGGGTCGGGTTCCCCTGAACCTGATCGAGTTCGTGCGTGGCGTCTTGTGCGACGATCCCAAGGATCGTTGGGATCTGGAAAACGTTGATCTGTGGCTTCAGGGCCGCCGGCTGACGCCGATCCAGACCAAGCCGGCCCGCCGCGCACAGCGGCCGTTCAAGTTCGAGGGCCGCGAGATATTCACCATGCCCGAACTGGCGCACGCCATGGCGACGCGCTGGGATCTGGCAGCCGCCCCCATCCTTGATGGCCGGCTGGAAGTGTGGCTTCGGCGGGGACTGGAGGATAACGAGTCGGCCGACGCCGTGGCCACCTCCATCCGCATGGCGCAGGCTCAAAGTAACGATCCCCGGCAGTCCTCGGACCTGACCATCGCCCGTGTGTTGATCGTGCTCGACCCTCGCGCACCGCTGCGCTACCGCGAGGTCCGCACCACCCTGGACGGCTTTGGCACGGCCATGGCGACCGCGCTCATGCAGGGGCGGCCGTTGCGGTCCTATGCCGAAATCCTCAGCCGCGACCTGGTCAAGTACTGGATCGAGGGGCAGGGCATGTACAACCCCGAACTCGGCCACTTCGAGAGCCAGTTCAAGGACCTGACCGCCAACCTGTCGACCCCGATGATGGGCTTTGGCATCGAGCGTTGCCTGTACGAGGTCAACGAGAACCTGCACTGCCAAAGCCCCTTGATCGAGGGGGAATACGTCACCGAGATTCGCGAGCTTCTGCCCGCCCTGGACCGCATCGCCGCCCGCACCGATCCCAAGACAAAGCCGATGGACCGCCACATCGCGGCCTTCATCAACGTCAAGTGGGAACGCGACACCAAGGTGCAGTTCCGCGCCCTGAACGACCCTGATCCGCAGCGCGCCGCGATCGGGATGCTCAGCCTGCTCGCCATCCTGCAGTGGCGCCTGGGGCCGCCGGCGCTGCATGGCCTGTCGGGATGGCTTGGCGCGCAGTTGCAGCCGATCATTGAAAGCTTCCATGGCCGGACGCGGCGCAAGGAACTCGAACGCCAGATCCCGCAAATCATCCGCAAGGGGATGCTGCCGGAACTCTACAACCTCCTCGACGACCAGGAGGAACGGGCCAAGGACGTTGAGGGTTTCGCCTGGGCCCGCGCCGAGTACAGCGCCTCGACCCAGCAACTCAAGGCGCTGGAGACAGGCCGCATCGCCCGCGATGAACAGGCCGAGATGCAGGGCCGGCAGGCGGCCGCCATGGTGTCGATGGTGGCCGCCATCGTCAGCATCGGTATCGTCCTGGTGATGAGGTTGTTCTGATGGCCAAGAAGAAAATTCCTCCGCCGGTCGTGCGCCGGCAGTCCGCCGGTCCGTCCAACATGAGCGTGAACATCCTGATTGTCCTCGCCGGCCTGGTGATGGTGGCCTTTTTCATGCCCACCTTGCTGCTGCTGGCGTTCGCCATGCTGCCGACGTTTGTGGCGATGGTGGTTGACCGGGGACCGAAACGCTATGGCGGTGCCACGGTCGGCGGCCTGAACTTCGCCGGTGTTGCGCCCTATCTGATGGATTTGTGGACCGGCGCGAACGACGTGCCGCACGCCCTGACCATCATCAGCGACGTGTTCACGTTGGTTGTGATCTTTGGCGCGGCGTCGTTCGGGTGGTTGCTCTACAGCGCTACGCCGGGCGTGGTCGGGGCGTACATCGGCATGACCTCGACCCGCCGCATAGCCGCCCTGCGCAGCCGCCAGCAGGACCTGCTGCGCGACTGGGGGCCGGAGGTCGCCCAGCAGGAGGGGCAGGGCGCGCCCAATGACGACAGTGAAATCGTCGAGTCCTGACACTGCCTCCTTCTCAGCTTTCGGCCTCCAGCCGTTCGATCAGGGCGCGCATGTCGGCGGGCAGGGGCGAGTCAAAGCTCAATGTCTCGCCGGTGATGGGATGGACGAAGCCGAGGAGGCGGGCATGCAGGGCCTGACGGGTGAACCCGCTCACCACTGCCTGGGCGGCGGCCGTGATGCCCTTGCGGCGGCAGGAGCCGTACAGCGGATCACCGACCAGGGTGTGACCGACGTAGGCCATGTGGACGCGGATCTGGTGGGTGCGCCCGGTCGCCAGACGGCATTCGATCAGCGACACCGCGCCATCCAGGAACGACTTCACGGTCCGGTAGCGGGTCAGGGCAACCTTGCCGCCGCGTTTGACCACGGCCATCTTTTGGCGGTTGCTGGGGCTGCGGCCGATGTTTCCCTCGATTTCGCCAGCCGATGGGCGGGGCGTGCCCCACACCAGGGCCCAATAGGCGCGGTCCACCGTACGGTCGGAAAACTGCGTGGACAGGCCATGATGGGCGGTATCGCATTTGGCGGCCACCAGCAGCCCGGAGGTGTCCTTGTCGATGCGGTGCACGATGCCCGGCCGCCGCACGCCGCCAATGCCCGATAGCGATGCCCCGCAGTGGTGGAGCAGGGCGTTGACCAGCGTTCCGTCGGGGCTGCCGGGTGCCGGGTGGACGACCATGCCGGCCGGCTTGTCGACCACGATCAGGTAGTCATCCTCGTAGATGATGGTGAGCGGAATCGGCTGTGGCATGGGATCGGCCGTCGTCGCCTCGGGCACATCGACGGTCGCCACCTGTCCAGGTTTGACCCGGTGCGAGGGGTCTTCTATCGTCACGCCGTCGATGGTCACGAAGCCGGTCTCGATCAACGCTTTCAGGCGCGACCGCGACAGGTCGGGGACCATGTCGGCCAGCCACTTGTCCAGGCGCCCCCCGCCTTCCTCGTCGGTCATCGGCCGCGTGGTCAGGTGGGACGGCAGGGAGGGTGCGGCGGTTTCGGGCGGTAACGCGTCGTCGTCTACGTCGGGCTCGCTCAGCGAACCCGGTGCGGACGGCGCGAGCACGTCGGGAAAGTCCCCGCTCTCGGACGGGAGCAGGCTGCGCCGACGGGGACGGGACTTGCGGCGGTATGGTTTGGGGCTCACGGGGTCGGGGTGACTCCATAGAAAGGCACATGACAATGAACGGGTCGATGAAACAATGAACGCTGTACGAGGATTGAAGCTGCTCTCGGCCGTGATGGCGATCCTGATCGTGGGAGGACTGGGCCTCCTTGGATATGGGGTGTACTCCAAGCTTGGCGGCAGCGTAAAGAGCGACGCCGAGAGTGGGGTTGTGACGGAGGCCGAGAGTAAGGCCGAGACCGTTGCCGCCGCGCCGCCCGCAGGACCCGTTCCGGTGGCGGAACCGGTTGCCTCGGGCAGGCCGCTGGCATCGTTCGGTGCCCTTGGCCTGGACCAGCCGGCCGGCAGCCGCATCGCCGCAGTCAACACGGACGGGCCGCTGATGACCCTGCGCATCGAAGGCGGCGGCCAGGATGACCGGGTGATGATCGTTGACATGCGGACCGGTCAGTTGATCGGTGCGGTGCACGTCGGCACGCCGGGGCAATGACTGGAAGCAATGACTGGAGCGCCTTCCCATAACCCGGCCGGCCGGCTGGAAGTTCCCTCGGCCGTGTTGGTCGCCTTTCATGACGCGGCCCGAGCAGCCTGGCCCGCCGAATGCTGCGGCCTGCTGGTCGGGGTGAGCGGCGGGGAGGGCGGAATATGGCGGGTCCACCGCGCCGTGGCCTCGCCCAACGTCGCCCCGGCGCGCGGCCCGCACGGCCGCCACGACCGGTTCGAAATCGACCCCGTGGTGCTGCTGGAAGCCCAACGCGCCGCCCGCGCCGAGGGGTTGGCCGTGATCGGCCATTACCACTCCCACCCCGGCGCTCCGGCAACCCCCAGTCCAACCGACCTTGCGCACGCGTTTTATGCCGAGCACGTCTGGCTGATCGTCTCGGTCGATACCGCCGGCCATACGGCCGCAACCGCCTGGCGCCCCGTTCTCCCCGATCCAACGGCCTCGGCGACCGCCTTCCTGCCGATGTCCCTGGATGCGGTCTGAACAGTCCAAAATAACCCTTGCATAACCTGAACCCACCAGCTAGAAATCGCCCCTCGAAAGGCCCCGACGTCCCCATCGTCTAGAGGCCTAGGACACCGCCCTCTCACGGCGGCAACCGGGGTTCGAATCCCCGTGGGGACGCCAATTTTTTCAATGACTTAGAAGCCGCCTTTGGGCGGCTTTTGTCGTTCTTACGGAAAAGCCGGGCTTGGAGCCCGCTGGTCGGCCGCACCGCCCCTTCCTGTAATGGGTGCCCAGGCCGTCACTCGCCCTTCACGACGAACGGCCCAGCCTCTTTCGACGCTGGGCCGTTTACGTTCAGCCGGGGTGCCGTGGGGGTGGGCTTAGTGGCCGCTGGCCATCAGGCCGTCTCTGGCGTGGTATTGCAGGAACTTCAGGACCAGCCGGTTCTGCTCCTTGCTGAGTTGGCTGAAGCGCTCCATGGACTTGAGCTGACCGATCCACTGGTTGGCCAGGAAATGCCCTGGGGTGTGCGCCGTGTGGCAGGTTGCGCAATCGTTCTGGTAGAGCGACGACGCATATTCCCAGACCGGCGCGATGTCGGCGGCGACGTTCTCGGCCGGAAGCCAGATGTCCACGGAGACCGGCATCCAGGTCTGCCCGGTATCGGCCACCACTTCCGGCGTACCGGCCTGAGCATGCTCGACCGTTGGCTTGGCAAGGACCGCCGTGATGATGCGTTGGCCCTTGGCGCCGTAGATGACGCTTTCCGCGCCTTCCTGGCGCCAGCCCGTGACGGTGGCTTGCAGCCAGTCGCCATCCCGGCTCCGCAGGGCGAGGCTGGTGGCCGGCAGCAACTGTCCGGCCGCCTTGCTTTCCCCCTTGGCCAAATAGAAGGGCATGGTCTGCAAGGTGAAGGCCTCGTCGCCCAGGTCGGATGTCGCGGCAACCGATTTGAGCTTGTTGAAGGCCTGGTCGAACGCCTTTTTCATGTCAGGCAGCCGGTGGGCGATGCCTTTGTGGCAGTCGATGCAGGTGTCGCCCGTCTCCAGCGCCTCGGTATGGCGTTTCTGGGCTTCTTCCTTCTGGGTGCTGATGGTCATGGCATCGCGGGTATGGCAACTCCGGCATTCGCGGGAGTCATTGTCCTTCATGCGCGTCCACACCGCCTGTGCCATGCCGAGGTGGTGCTCCTCGTAGGCCTCGGGCGTGTCGAGGGTGCCGAGCAGGTGGTGGTAGAGGTCCTTGCTGGCCCGGATCTTGGCGTTCAGATAAGGCCATCCCGAGGCCGGGACATGGCAGTCCGAGCACCCGGCGCGGACGCCCGAGGTGTTGGTGTGGTGTGCCGACTTCTTGAGGTCTTCATAGGCATACGTCATTTCGTGGCATGACACGCAAAACTCGGTGCTTTGCGTGGACGTCAGGGCGGTATGGACGCCGCCGAGGCCAATGACCGCAAGCACGGCCCCCCCTGCGAGGATGACGCTCCACGCAAGGCCGCTCGGTCGGGTCAGCCAGCGCCAGAACCTCTTGATCATGGTGTGCTCCTTGTCCCGGAGTATGAAGGTCGGCACCCTGCCTGTCCGGGGCGTTGTGGGGTGTCCTTTTGAAAAGCCTAACCCGATGGAGTTAACCTCGTTCGGTGAAAGTTGTATGTCCTCGCTGGAAATGTTATCAGCTTGTAAAGGACGAGCGTCGGTACCTACACTAACGGAGGGGGCAGTGGCCAAGAGCCAGAACGTTCTGCTCATACAGACTGCGGCGGACGATCATACGGATCTGGCGGCGCTGCTCCAGGGCGCGGAAATCGGCGTCCAGAGGGTCAACCACCCTCGCCTGATCGGCCGCTATGCCAATGGCGCCCGCCCGTGCGTCATCGTCTTTGACACCGAGCTTCCGCCGCCTGGCGGTATGGCGGTCATGCAATCGCTCCAGGAGGCCTGCTCCTGTGGGGTGATTGTCCTGTGCGCCAACGCGGACTCCGTGGACTGCATCCTCGGCCTGGAGATGGGGGCCGATGACGTGGTCGCCCGCACCCGCGATCCGCGCGAGATCTTCACCCGCATCCGCCGCCTGATGCAGCGCTCGGCGGAACTGCGGGAACCGGCCAACGAACAAAGCCGCATCGTGTTTACTGACTGGTGCCTGGATCTCGACCGGCGGGAACTGACGCATCAGGACGGGCACCGTGTGCATCTGACCCGTGGCGAGTTCGAGTTGCTTGCCGCCCTGGCCAGCCACCAGGGCCGGGTCATGGCCCGCGATCAGTTGCTTGATCATATCAGCCACCGCGACTGGGCGCCCAACGACCGCACGGTCGATGTGCTGCTGAACCGCTTGCGCCACAAGCTTGGCGAGCCGTCGCGCGAGCCGCGCCATCTGGTTACCGTCCACGGTGTCGGCTACGTGTTCAATCCGTAGAACCCTTTTCCCGGAGCCATCCATGACATCTACCCTGCCGCCCGCGCAAGACCGGGCGTTCCTGTTCGATTGGCTGGCCGCCGTGTTCCTGCGCGAACCCGACACCGCCACCATTGCCGTGCTGCGCGGCGATGACGGCGCGGCCCTGCTTGCCGCTGTCGGCGCCATGCCTGGTCTGGCTGAGGACGCCGCCGCGCTGGGCGCTGCCGTGCGGGCGGTTCATGCGCGCGAAGGCAGCGATGCCGATGCTTCGGTGGCCCTGGCGGCACGGTTTGGCACCCTGTTCCTGGGGGCAGGGGGGGCGGGCAGCGCCCATCCCTATGCTTCGATTTATCTGGAGAAGCGGACGCATGGCGCGGCGGCCGACCGGTCCGCCGCCTTCCTCGCCAGTCATGATCTGGCGGTTGGGGCCGCCATCGTGGAGCCGGCCGACCATATCGCGGTTCAGCTTGCGGCCCTGGCCGAATTGTCGCGTCGCGAGGCTGTTGCCGACCCCGGTTCGGCCGGTTCCCTGGTCGCGGCTCAACACGCCTTCGTTGCCGCTGAAATCCTGACCTGGGTGCCGGAGTTCCGGGCCCGTGTGGAGCGCGATGATCCCAATGGCTACTACGCTGCCGTAGCGCGTTTGGCGGAAAAGGCGGTAACGGGATTTTATGCCGCCGCCTGATTGCCTGATCCTGTTAATGCCCTGATAACAAATCCGTTCCGCGAGTTCACATCCCTCTGGAAGGGCATTTACGTTACCTCGGTACACTGCGCGTCAGATTGCAGGCGAGGCCGTTGAGGTCCCCGTCGTTCCGCAACGATCCAGAGGGAGGACCACATCATGGGATCCGTGTCCAAGCCGACGTCCGCCGACGGTCAAGTCACCCGGCGTTCATTTCTCACCGGCTCGTCGGCGCTGGCCGGCTTGGCGCTGCTCGGCGGCCCCTCCGTCTTGATGGGGTCGCGGGCCGCTCTTGCGCAGGGCGCGTCGGGCACCATTCTGTCAGGCTCGCATTGGGGCGTCTTCCATGCCCAGGTCGAGAACGGGAAGTTCGTGGCCGCCAAGCCGGTGGCCGCTGACAAGTTCCCGACTTCCATGCTCGATGGTCTGCCCGACCTTCTCTATGGCGAGAGCCGCATCAAGTACCCCATGGTGCGCGCCAGCTACCTGAAGAACGGCCCCAAGGCCAATGACGAGATGCGTGGCGCCGACGAGTTCGTCCGTGTGTCGTGGGACAAGGCGATCGAACTGGTCGCCAACGAACTGAAGCGGGTCAAGGATACCCACGGCAACGAAGCCATCTTCGGTGGCTCCTATGGCTGGAAAAGCGTCGGCAAGCTGCACAACTGCCGCAACCTGCTGGGCCGGATGCTGAACCTGCACGGTGGCTACATCAACCACACCGGCGACTATTCGACCGGCGCGTCGCAGGTCATCATGCCGCACGTTGTCGGCCGCCTGGAGGTCTATGAGCAGCAGACCGCTTGGCCGGTGGTGGTCGAGCACAGCGAACTGGTCGTGCTGTGGGGCGCCAACCCCGCCGTGACCAACCAGATCGACTGGATTCTCGCCGAACATGGCGGGTTCGAGGGCTTCAAGGCGCTCAAGGACAAGGGCACGCGGGTCATCGCCATTGACCCGGTGCGCAGCCAGTCCATCGAATACCTGGGTGCCGAGTGGCTGGCCCCGCGCCCGCAGACCGATGTCGCCATGATGCTGGGCATCTGTCACACGCTGGCCTCGGAAAAGCTCCACGACGCCGAATTCCTGGACGGCTACACGGTCGGCTACGAGGAGTTCGAGGCCTATCTGATGGGCAAGGAGGACGGCACCGCCAAGACGGCGGAGTGGGCTGCCGAGATCTGCGAAATCCCTGCCGACACCATCCGCGATCTGGCCCGCACCTTTGCCAAGAACCGCACCATGCTGATGAGCGGCTGGGCCATGCAGCGCATGGACCATGGCGAGCAGGCCCACTGGACACTTGTCGCCCTGGCCAGCATGCTCGGCCAGATCGGCCTGCCGGGTGGCGGTTTCGGCCTGTCCTATCACTATTCGAACGGTGGCACGCCGACCGCCGTCGCGCCGATCCTGCCCGGCATTACCGCCACCGGCAAGTCCGTCGAAGGCGCCGCATGGCTGGAAAAGAGCGGCCTTGCGTCCATCCCGCTGGCCCGTATCTCGGACATGCTGCTCAATCCGGGCAAGACCATCGACTTCAACGGCGAGAAGGTGACCTACCCCGACATCAATCTTGTCTACTGGGTGGGCGGCAACCCGTTCACGCATCACCAGGACACCAACCAGTTGGTCCAGGCGTGGCGTAAGCCGGAAACCGTGATCGTGCACGAGATCGGCTGGACGCCGACCGCCAAGTTTGCCGACATCGTCCTGCCGGCCACCACGTCTTATGAACGCAACGACATCGAACAGGGCGGCAGCTATTCCTTGCGTCTGATGGCCGGGATGCACAAGGTCGTCGAGCCGATGTTCGAATCGCGCAGTGACTTCGACATCTTCAACGACATCGCCAAGAAACTCGGCTACGGCACCGGCTTTGACGAGGGCAAGTCGGAAATGGACTGGATCAAGCAGTTCTACGACGCGGCCCTGGATCAGGCCCGTGGCCGGCGCATCGACATGCCCGACTTCGAGACGTTCTGGAAGCGCACAGATCCGCTGGTGTTCGAGGCTGACGAAGCCGCCAACTCCTTCGTGCGCTATGCCGACTTCCGCGAGGAACCCCTGCTGGAGCCGCTGGGCACCCCGTCAGGCAAGATCGAGCTGTACTCCAAGGCCATTGAGAAGATGGGCTATGACGACTGCCCGCCGCATCCGACCTGGATGGAACCCGTCGAGTGGACCGGCGCGAAGGACTCCAAGTACCCGCTACATGTTTCGACGGCCCACCCGCAGCATCGTCTGCACTCGCAGCTCAACAACACCAGTCTGCGGGACAAGTACGCCATCAGTGACCGCGAGCCGATGCTGATCAACCCCAAAGACGCCGAGGTGCGGGGCATCAAGGACGGCGACATCGTCCGCGTGTTCAACGACCGGGGCGAAATCCTCTGCGGGGCCAAGGTCACCGACGGCGTGCGTCCGGGTGTCCTGCGGATCAGTGAAGGTGGCTGGTACGACCCGGCCAAGCGCGGCGCAACCGGCGGCCTGGACAAGTACGGCAGCATCAACGTGCTGGCCGTGGACAAGGGCACCTCGAAGCTGGCTCAGGGCAACTGCGGCCACACGGTCGTCGCCGACGTGGAGAAGTATGCGGGTGCAGCGCCGCCCGTGAGCGCCTTCAGCGAGCCGCCCGTCCAAGGGTAGGCACGCACCGACCACTACCGAAGCAAAGTGCAGTGGCGGCCCGGCAGGAAACCCTGCCGGGCCGCCTCAATATTCCCGCCCAGGCTTTCCAGCAGGCCGTCCGGCAGTTGTTCGGTCAGGGCTAGGGCCGCCAGACTTCTTCTTTGCCGCTATGTCGGCCTGATCCGTTTCAAGCTCGTGCATAAAGCACGGCGGGGAACTGCACTCGATGGTGACGTTTGGGTCCTCGTCGGGACCGGCGATCTGGGGGCGCTTGGCCATGGGGTTGCTCCTGTGCTGCCCGATCTGTCGTCTCCCTCATATTGGTTGTCGCATGCGGCAACGCCACCGCCCGTGCGCAGGCCGCTTCGGCTTGACTCAGGACCGTGAACAGAAGATCGTGCCCGGCTGGAGCCGTCGCCCCGCGTCCGGGTGGCCCCGAGAGGAGTCCGAGCCGCCCCATGTCCCCGCCGACCGCTGTTCCCCCGCACATCCCGCCGCCAGACCGCCGCCCGGATCAGGGCGTCTACCGTGTGCCGTCCAGCCTGTTGCGGATGGACGTGGCTGGGCGGCTGGCGGTTGCCGGGGGGCTGACCGCCGCGCTGTGGCTGGGTGTCCTGTGGGCAACAGGGTGAGGGTGCTTTGATGGCCTTCACCAAGCCCCACATCGTGTTCGACAACGTCACTCTGGGTTATGAGCGCCACCCGGCGGTACATCACCTGGATGCCGTGCTGGCGCCGGGCACCCTGACCGCTGTCGTTGGGCCGAACGGGGCGGGGAAGTCCACCTTGCTCAAGGGCATCATCGGCACCTTGCGGCCGCTGGAGGGACGCATCGCCCTCAAGGGCATCGCCCGCGACCAGATCGCCTACCTGCCGCAGCAGGCCGAGATGGACCGGTCTTTCCCGGTGTCGGTGTTCGACATGGTCGCCATGGGCCTGTGGCGCCACATCGGGCCGTTCCGGGGACTGTCGCGGCAGTACGAGGACCGCGTGCACGAGGCTATGGCCGCCGTCGGCCTGACCGGGTTCGAGCATCGCGCGGTCGGCTCGCTGTCGGGCGGGCAGATGCAGCGTGCCTTGTTCGCGCGGTTGCTGTTGCAGGACGCCCCGATCATTCTTCTGGACGAGCCGTTCAACGCCATCGACACGCGGACGGCCTCGGACCTTCTGGCCCTCATCAAGCGTTGGCATGGCGAGGAACGCACGGTCGTTGCCGTGCTGCACGACCTCGACCAGGTGCGTGAGCATTTCACCGACACCCTGTTGCTGGCCCGCGAACTGGTCGCCGCCGGCCCCACGGCCGAGGTGATGACCGCCGACAACCTGTTCCGCGCCCGCCAGTTGTGCGAGGCGTTTGACGAGCAGGCCGCCATCTGCGCCCGCGCCACCGGCGGGTGGAGGCTGCGCTGATGCTCGACGGCTTGTTCGGTCCGTTCATCGAATTCGGATTCATGCGCCGCGCCCTGGTCGGCTGCCTCGCTCTGTCCGTGGGGGCGACGCCGGTCGGCGTGTTCCTGATGCTGCGCCGCATGAGCCTGACCGGCGACGCCATGGCCCACGCCATCCTGCCGGGCGCCGCCATCGGCTATCTGGTCGCCGGGCTGTCGCTGGGCGCCATGACGGTGGGCGGCATCATCGCCGGACTGACCGTGGCGTTGCTGTCGGGCTTCGTGACGCGGGCGACCATCCTGCGCGAGGACGCGAGCCTTGCCGCGTTCTATCTGGTGTCGCTGGCGCTCGGCGTTCTGATCGTCTCGACGCGGGGGTCAAACGTGGACCTTCTGCATGTGCTGTTCGGCACGGTTCTGGCGCTCGATAATGCGGCGTTGTACCTGATGGCCGGGATCGCCACGGTGACCCTGGGGGCGCTGGCGCTGCTGTTCCGGCCGCTGGTGATGGAGTGCCTGGACCCGGCCTTCCTGCGCTCGGTCAGCCGGACCAGTTCGCTGGCGCACTATGCGTTTCTGACCCTGGCCGTGCTCAATCTGGTCGGCGGGTTCCACGCCCTGGGGACGTTGATGGCGGTCGGCATCATGATTTTGCCAGCGGCGGCGGCGCGGTTCTGGGCACGCGAGATTTTTGGGCTGCTGGTGGCCGCCGTGCTGATTGCGGTGTTGAGTTCTGTCGCCGGGCTGCTGCTGTCGTATTACTACAATCTGCCGTCCGGCCCGGCGATCATCCTGACGGCGGGCATCTTTTATGGCCTGTCGCTGATCGTCGGGCGGGAGGGCAGCCTGCTCGCCCACTACTGGCCGGGCCGCCACCTGGAGGCCTGAGCCTGTGCGTATCCTGATTTCCCTCGTCGCCGCCTGCCTGATCGCGTTGCCCGCCGCCGCCGAGCCGGTCAGGGCCGTCGCCTCGTTCAGCATCCTGGGCGACATGGTCGAGCGCATTGGTGGAGACCGCGTTGAGGTCACCACCCTGGTTGGCCCCAACGGCGACGGCCACGTCTACCAGCCGACGCCGGCCGACGCCCGCACCCTGGCCGGGGCCGAGCTTTTGGTCGTCAACGGACTGGGGTTCGAGGGCTGGATGGACCGCCTGATTGCCTCGGCCGGATACGCCGGCCCTGTTGTCGTGGCGGCCCGCGACGTGGTGCCCCGCCGCATGGAGGGTAGCGCCACCACAGTTGATCCCCACGCCTGGCAGAGCCTCGGCAACGCCCGCGCCTACGCCCGCACCATCGCCGCCGGGCTGACCGACACCGACCCGGCCGGAGCCGCCGTCTACGCCGCCAACCTCGCCGCTTGGCTCGACGCCATCGCCGCCGTGGGGGCCGAGGTTCACGCCATGGTCGCCGCCCTGCCCACCGAGCGCCGCCGCGTCATCACCTCGCACGACGCCTTCGGGTACTTCGGCGAGGCCTACGGCCTGGACTTCATCGCCCCCCAGGGCGTCAGCACCGAAGCCGAAGCCTCGGCCGGCGACGTGGCCGCGCTCATCCGCCAGATCCGGGCCGAGCGCGTGCCGGCGCTGTTCATCGAGAACATCTCCGACAGCCGCCTCCTCGAACAAATCGCCCGCGAAACCGACGCCGTGATCGGGGGCACGCTGTACTCCGACGCGCTGTCGGACCCCGATGGCCCGGCGGGGTCCTATCTCGACATGATCCGCCACAATGTGCGGGTCATCGGGGCAGCACTGGGGGTGTGATTTCCGCTTACGCGGATGGCTGCCGCCAGCCTGGAGGGGACCTTCAGACCTCCTTGTTTTTATAAACAAAAAGGGGTTCGGGGCCAATGGCCCCAAGCGGGTTTCGGGCGGCAGCCCGACTTATACCAAGCGCCGTATCCTTTGACCGCCTAGTCAATATGGGCTGCCGCCCACGCCCGCTCGGGGTGAACCCCGAACCCCCTTCCTTTCTTCAAAGAAAACAAGAAGGTCTGGAGCTTGCTCCAGGCGGGCCGGGGCGGCAGCCCGGCCGCGCAAGCGGCATTCCAGGGGTCATTTCATACGGCGCTTGGTATGAGGTCAACACCTGAGGGCCAGGGCCTCTTGGGACCGGGGGCCAGGGGCCAGGGATTGCGGATGTTGGCAAACAGACGCATTTTCAAATTTAGGTGACGATGCGGATCGCGGGAGCACCCCCATGGAACTGTTCCAACTAGTGTACATCAGCAAGATTACGCCCGGTCTGCGGCGCCAGGACATCAAATCCATCATGGCGTCCTCTCATCGGAACAATCACCGTGAAGGCCTCACAGGGCTGCTGTTTTTGGACCGAAACTACTTCCTCCAGTTTCTGGAGGGCGACCGGAACACCTTGAGCCGCGCCATTGGTCGCATTTGGGGCGTTTCCCGGCACCAGGACATGACTCTGGTCGATTTCCGACAGACCGAAGGACGCCAGCTCGCCGGCTGGTCTACCGCGTTGATCGGTAGCGATGCGGTGACGCAGGCACTACTGCTGAGGCATGGGGGCGGCGAAGACTATACTCCTTTCACCATGCCATCGGAAGATCTGGTGAACTTCACCCTGGATCTCGTCCGTTACCTCAGTCGCGGGGAACTCACACCCCAGGAGGGCTGACAGGCCCTCGAACCAAGCGCAGCCGTGCCTACTGGCGCCCGACGAAAATGGACTCCGAGGCGCCAACACGCAGGTCACCGCATATGGCGCTCATACGCCGCGCGGGCCTGGTCTGGGATGGGCACGGGCCGGTGGGTCTTGCTGTCCACCCAGACGTGGACCCAGGTTCCGGTTGCGGCGGCGGCGTCCTCGCCCTGCTCGAACAGGGCCATGGCGTAGTGGACCGACGACGTCCCGACGCGTGCGATGCTCAGGCCAGCGTCCAGGGTGATGCCCACCGGCCCCAGCGGCCCGGCGTTGATGGGGCGCAGGAAGCGGCAACTGTTCTCGGCGGCGAACGGGATGGCCGCACCTCGGGTCCAGCTTTCGCCGCACTCCTCGCCCACGAAATTTACCACCATGTACTCCAGATAGCGGACGTACTGGACATTGTTGATGTGGCCCAACAGGTCAAAGTCGCCCCACCGCACCTGGATGGGCCGGATGTAGCTGTAGTCGCCCCGCGTCGGGGCCGGCTCGCGTGCCATGTCCCGCTCCCCCCTACTGCGCCGTCCAGCCACCATCGACCGGCAGCGCCGTGCCGGTGATGTTGTGGGCGGCGGGGGAGCACAGGAAGGTCACCAGGGCGCCGATGTCACCCGGCGTGGCGAACCGCTTGGACGGCTGCTTTTCGCCCAGCAAGGCCCGCTTGCCGTCCTCGACGGTGCCGCCAACGGCGGTGGCGCGGGCCTGGATCTGGGCCTGCACCAGCGGGGTATCCACCCAGCCGGGGCAGATGGCGTTGCAGGTGATGTCGGCCTCGGCGTTCTCCAGGGCGACGACCTTGGTCAACCCGACCACGCCGTGCTTGGCCGCCACATAGGCCGCCTTGCCGGTCGAGGCGACCAGCCCGTGAACCGACGCCGTGTTGACGATGCGGCCCCAGCCGCGCGCCTGCATCCCCGGCAGGGCGGCGCGCATGGTGTGGAAATAGGACGACAGGTTGATGGCAAGGATCAGATCCCATCGCTCGGCCGGAAAGTCCTGAGTCGGGGCGACATGCTGGATGCCGACGTTGTTGACCAGGATGTCCACGCAGCCGAACGCCGCCTCGGCCTCGGCAATCAGCGCGGTGCAGGCGTCGGCCTGGGACAGGTCACCGCCGTTATACGCCGCCTTGACGCCGAAGTCGCGTTCCAGGCCAAGCCGCAGGGCCTCAATGGCGCCCGCCTCGCCGAAGCCGTTGAGCATGATGTTGGCGCCCTGCTCGGCCAGCGCGACGGCGATGCCGAAGCCAATTCCACTAGTAGAGCCTGTGACGACGGCAGTCTTGCCCTTCAGCATTGAAACCCTCCCGAATGAACACGAATCAGACAACATCCTGGAGGGTTCACGCCAGCGACGCAATGACCCACCCGAACGAAGAGGTATATCAGGATTTCTTGAAGAACTATTCCGCCGCGTCACGGGCGCTGCCCTTGGCATTGATACGTCCGGACAACACGATTCCGATGCGCCAGAACCGCCGCAGGTTGCATAAGTGCGGACATGGCATATACTGAAGAAGCCAAAAAATGGCGTTCACATCCTTAGAAGGAGGACACCACATGACCGATTTGAACAAGCTTGGCCCGCGGGATGAGTTTTTCATGAAAAGGCTTCAAGATCTCCTCGGGAGCCGCAATGGGTATGCGGCCAAGGCTGATACCTTGGACCGCTGGACAGCATCGCTTGATCGCGTCAATGCGGCTACCTTGGACCGACGGAGAGAACTTTTTGATTTTGCCACCAAATCCTTGGCCGGCCTGGACGAAGAAAACCACCGCGCGAACATCCCCGAGATGAGCGTGGTGAACGCCGACCCACGGCGAAGGGAAAGGGAAAGGCAGGGCCTGCCCGCCGACGCTTCGGACTTAGTGCAGCTGGCCCTGCGTCGCCATATAGAAGAGTGTCTGAAGGCGCTGGACGTACTACGGGCGATATCGGGCCGACAGGAGAGCACCAACGCTGCTCGCGACATCGTCATAGTCCTGACCGGGGCCGGCGCAGACTTGGTGGACGTCTTTAACGACGCCATCGTCATCACCGGGGACGGCGATGACGTGGTGTCGGTATTTCATCGCGGCACCGTCGATGCCGGGGCCGGCAATGACCGCATTAGCGGCTACAGCGAGTTGATTGCCGACGGTGGCGACGGCGACGACATTATTTCCAGCTATGGTAACTCCACGATGTACGGCGGTGCCGGCAACGACGTTATATCGGGATATGACCACGTCAACGCCGACGGCGGGACCGGAGACGATGTCATCACCCTCTACGACGACGTCACGGTGTCCGGTGGCGACGGCGATGACTACATAAGTACCTACTCTCGGGCGTCGATCTCCGGCGGTGCCGGGGCCGACAGAATCGTCGCGGGCGAGGACTCGACCCTCGACGGCGGCAGCGGCGACGACCTGATCTCGACCAGTGACCGCTCTACCGTGCGGGGCGGCGCGGGCGACGACTTCATCCACGTCGGCATTGACTCTGTGATCCACTTCGGGCGCGGTGACGGCCAGGACTTTGTCCATTCTATGGCGCCGGGGGTGACCATCGACTTCGGAGACGTTTCGTCCGACGATGTGGATCTGAGCGTCAATGACGATGGCCACATCGTCCTCTCCATTCGCGATACCGGCGACTCCATCACCCTCGGGTCCGCGTATAACATGAACGAAAATCCACGTATAATGGCCCGAACCGGCCTGGCTTTCGGTGACGGCTCGGTGGCCCTTGCCGACTTTTTCTCGCGCCACAAAGGTATCGACATTTCCAGTTGACGGCTTTTCCCGCACCCGATCAGCCCCGGTGCCCGCCCGGCACCGGGGCTTTCCGCGTCATGTGAATCGCCAAAATCGCGTTCCAGGTTAAGCCGCAAGGCCTCAATGGCGCCCGCCTCGCCAAACCCGTTGAGCATGATTGGTGCCCTGCCCGATCAGCACCCAACTGAACACAGAGGAATATCAGGATTTCTTAAAGAACGATTCGGCGGCGCTGCGGGCGCTGCCCTTGGCGTCGATGGCGGCGCGGACACGGGCAATCTCGGCCTCCATGTCGGCGATGTAGTCGTTCAGGGCCTCCACACTCATGGTTTCCAGATCCCTGAGCTTGGGCTTCTTGGTCTTGGGGTCCAGGTCGTCCCAGTCCATGACTGTCTCCCGATGGTTAACGCTGCCGGGGAATGATACCCTCTCGATCCGCGACGCGAAACCAACCAAGGAGCCCGGCATGACCGCCAGCATGACCTGTATCGAGATTTCCACCCCCGGCGGCCCCGAAGTTCTGGTCGAAGCGATCCGCGCCCGGCCCGAAGTGGCGCCCGGCGAGGTGTTGATCCAGGTCGCGGCAGCCGGCGTCAACCGGCCAGACTGCCTGCAACGCACCGGCAAGTACCCGCCGCCGCCGGGCGCCTCGGACATTCCCGGCCTGGAGGTCGCCGGCACCATCGTCGGCGTCGGTGAAGGCGTGACGGAATGGCGCGTCGGCGAGCCAGTGTGCGCCCTGCTGTCCGGCGGCGGCTATGCCGAATTCGCCACCACGCCGGCCGAGATGTGCCTGCCCATCCCGCCGGGCCTGGACATGATCCAGGCCGCCGCCCTGCCCGAGACCTTCTTTACCGTGTGGCACAACGTATTCGAGCGCGGCGACCTCAAACCCGGCGAAACCCTGCTGGTTCATGGTGGGTCGTCGGGCATCGGCACGACCGCCATCCAAATGGCCCGCGCCCTGGGCTCGACCGTGTTCACTACGGCCGGCAGCGCCGCCAAGTGCCAGGCGTGCCTGGACATCGGCGCCAACCGCGCCATCAACTACCGCGAGGAAGACTATGTCGAAGTCATCCGGGCGGAATCCGGCGGCGCCGACGTGGTGCTCGACATGGTCGGCGGCGATTATCTGGCGCGCGACATCAAGGCCATGGCGCCTGACGGCCGGCACGTCAGCATCGCCTTCCTCAAGGGATCCAAGGTGGCTGACTTCGACTTCATGCCGCTGATGCTCAAGCGCCTGACCCTGACCGGATCGACCCTGCGCTCGCAGCCGGTGGAGAACAAGGCCCGCATCGCCAAGGCCCTGCGCGCCTGCATCTGGCCGCTGATCGAGGACGGCGGCATCACGCCGGTCATCCACGCCACCTTCCCCTTGCGCGAGGCCGCCGCCGCCCATGCCATGATCGAAGGCGGGGAGCACATCGGCAAGATCATCCTTACGGTTTGATCCCCCTGGCGCGAACCGCCCGTGATACCGATGTAAAGGGGGATTGGCCCCTTGTCGCGGACACGGGAATACCTTAAAGGGAACAGGAGACTCCGGTCCCGTAAGTTCCAATACCGAAAGGGTGATACAATGGCGCTGCCTCTCATGCCGAAGGCAACGGCCGTCTGGCTGGTGGAAAACACGTCCCTGAGCTTCGAGCAGATCGCCGATTTCTGCGGGATGCACGAGCTTGAGGTACAGGCGATTGCCGACGGCGAGGTTGCGACCGGCATCGTGGGCCAGGACCCGATCGCCAACAGCCAGGTGACCCAGGCCGAAATCGACCGCTGCCAGAAGGACGAGAACGCCCGGCTGCGCCTGTCGGTCAGCGACATTCCGCTGCCCCAGAACCGGTCCAAGGGCGCGCGCTACACTCCGGTGTCCAAGCGCCATGACCGCCCGGACGCCATCGCCTGGCTGCTCAAGCACCACCCGGAACTGAAGGACGCGCAGGTGTCCAAGCTGATCGGCACCACCAAGCCGACCATCAACGCCGTGCGCGACCGCACCCACTGGAACGCCACCGGCATCAAGCCACGCAACCCGGTGACCCTGGGTCTGTGTACCGAAGCGGACCTGGAAAAGGAAATCGCCCTGGCCCCGCGCCGCGTGCTGACCCCCGAAGAGGAAGCCGCCCGCGCCGCCATCCAGTACGAGCCGGAACCCGAGCCCGAGCCCGAACACCGCGTGCGCGACGAGCCGGTGCCGAGCTTCCTGTCCGACGCCGCCCGGTTCCGTGGCGGCCGTGGTGGGCGCAGCGACGACTGACGCCAACCGCACGGTGCAAACGGCACAAGACGACGAAGGCCCCCGCAGGACGGGGGCCTTTTTCGTTGAGGCCGGAATACACCTGCCGGAATACAGCTGCCAGAATACAGCTGTATGATGAAAATCTAATGCTTCCGCCACAACGACTCGCTACGCTGAGTTCAGGTCACCAAGACCATCACAAAAAAGCGCCCGCCAATCAGGCGCACCAAGGAGGAAGCAGTCATGAAGACGTGGTTCACCCCCCTCGCCGCCGCCTTCGCGCTGGCCCTGCTGCCGCTGGCGGCCATGGCCCCGGCCCAGGCCGCCGAAGGTGATGTCGGCATCACCGGCAAGATCATGCAGATCGAGGTTCAGACCCCCGATGGCGCCGTGGTCATCAAGCGCAACCAGGACCTGGAAGCCACCATCCAGGGCGAATACGCGCTGACCTCGCGCAAGTGCCCACCGTTCTGCATCCAGCCCATGACCGCCGCCCCCGGCGTGACCACCATCGGCGAACTGGAGCTGCTCGACATTCTCCAGGAAGGCAAGATCAAGGTCGTTGATTCGCGCACCATCGACTGGCACCTCAAGGGCACCATCCCCGGTGCTGTCAACGTGCCCTACACCGAAATGGCCATGCGCCTGAACGAGTTCGGCTGCACCAAGGGCGCCGAAAAGTGGGATTGCGCCAAGGCCGAACCGGTCGCCCTGTTCTGCAACGGCCCGTGGTGCGGCCAGTCGCCCATGGCCATCAAGGCCATGATCCGCGAAGGCTATCCGGCTGACAAGATCAGCTACTACCGGGGTGGAATGCAGTCCTGGCTGATGCTCGGTCTGACCACCGTCGAAGGCGGGTTCTAATCCGGCACGCCGGGGAGGATGCGGGCCTTGCTCATATCCTCCCTCAGTTCCCGGCCAGTTTGTCTCCCCCCGCCGGACGGGTCATCAGGAACGTCTCCGACACGCAGGCATAGTCACGGTAACCCAGCCGGGCAATCGGGCGGAGTTTGCCGAGGTCGATGCGCCCCTCGGTGAGGACGCTTTCGCTAATGTGGATGCCGACCACGCGGCCGATGACCAGTACATTGCGGCCGCTGTCGGCTGGCAACTCCACGGTCTGGTGTAGCCGGCATTCCAGGCTGATCGGGGACTCCCCCACCCGTGGGGCGGCCACCAGCCGACAGGCGGCGGCAGTCAGCCCGGCCAGGGCGAACTCGTCAACCTCGGCCTCGGCGGCCACGCTCGACGCGTTCATGGCATCGCGCAGATCCCAGGTGGCCACGTTCACCACGAACTCCCCGGTCGCGACAATGTTGGCGAGGGTGTCCTTGGGCGCCGCCGCGTTCCGGCCCGGCTGGATGCCATTACTGGAATACACCACCATCGGCGGTTCCGACGATACGGCATTGAAAAAGCTGTAGGGCGCAAGGTTGGGCACACCATCCGCGCTGAGCGTCGAGATCCAGCCAATCGGCCGAGGCACCACGCAGGCCTTGAACGGGTCATGGGGCAGCCCGTGCGGCGTGCCGATTTCATAGAACATGGTTCCTCCCGCCACCATCATTTCGCGCGCCAGCATAGAGCGGCGGGCTTTTGGCGTGAACCGCCTTGTGCGGAGCGGTGCGGAAAGGCGGGCTCTGCCCGCACCCGCCAAGGACCGAGCGGCCCTTGGATCCCATGAGTTCCGTGCTTCTCTTGCGCCGCAGGCAAGCAGCCCTCTCGGCATTTGATGCGCTGCGCGCGGTTTCTCCTCGTCTCGTCACGAGGTCAAGGAGGCTGGCCTCCTTGCGGGTGCGGGCAAAGCTCGCTTTCCTTCGCTACAATTTCAGCAAAAAGGGGAGCCTACCGGCCCCCCTTCTCTCTCATCCAAGCCGGACGATCTTACTTGTTGCGGTTCTTTGCCAGGCCGATGCCTTCCAGAGCCTCTTCAATTTCCGGCAGGATGTCGGGATCGTCGATGGTCGCGGGGGCCTTGAAGTCCTGGTTGTCGGCGATCTTCTGCATGGTACCGCGCAGGATCTTGCCGGACCGGGTCTTGGGCAGGCGCTTGACCACGACGGCCTGCTTGAACGCGGCCACCGGGCCGATTTCGTCGCGGACCAGTTTGACTAGCTCCTTGACGATGTCGGCTTCGGGGCGGTCCACGCCGGCCTTGAGGCAGACGAAGCCCAGCGGGGTCTGGCCCTTCAGTTCGTCGGCCACGCCGATCACGGCGCATTCAGCGACGTCGGGGTGCATGGCAAGGACTTCTTCCATGGCGCCGGTCGACAGGCGGTGGCCGGCGACGTTGATGACGTCGTCGGTGCGGGTCATCACGTAAACATAGCCGTCGTCATCAATGAACCCGGCATCGCCGGTCTTGTAGTAGCCCGGATATTCATCCAGATAGGCCGAGCGGAAGCGCTGTTCGGCGTTCCACAGGGTCGGCAGGGTGCCCGGAGGCAGCGGCAGCTTGCACACCAGGGCGCCGATCTGGCCGGGGCCGACGGGCTTCTTTTCCTCGTCCAGGATCTGCACGTCCCAGCCGGGCATGGCCTTGGTCGGGCTGCCGTGCTTGACCGGGAACTGGTGCAGGCCGAGCGGGTTGCCGCAGATGGCCCAGCCGGTTTCGGTCTGCCACCAGTGGTCGACCACCGGCACCTTGAGCTGCTCCTCGGCCCACTTCAGGGTCTCGGGGTCCGACCGTTCGCCGGCCAGGAACAGGGCGCGCAAGCCGGACAGGTCGTACTTCTTGACGAAGTCGCCGTTGGGGTCCTCGCGGCGGATGGCGCGAAACGCGGTCGGGGCGGTGAACAGCGCCTTGACGTCGTGCTCCTGGATGACGCGCCAGAAGGTGCCGGCGTCGGGCGTGCCGACCGGCTTGCCCTCGAACATCAGCGTGGTCGCGCCGCGCAGCAGCGGGGCATAGCAAATGTAGGAGTGGCCGACCACCCAGCCCACGTCCGACGCCGCCCAGAACACTTCGCCCGGTGCGATGTCATAGAGGGTCTTCATGGTCCAGTTCAGGGCGACGGCATGGCCGCCGTTGTCGCGCACCACGCCCTTGGGCTGGCCGGTGGTGCCGCTGGTATAGAGGATGTACAGCGGGTCGGTGGCGGCCACCGGGGTGCAGGGCTGCGGCTCGGCCTTGGCCATTTCGGTGGCCCAATCGACATCGCGGCCGTCGATCAGCGCGGCGACTTCCTGCTCGCGCTGGAACACCACGACGCTGCCGATCTTGTGCTTGGCGTGCTCGATGGCGGCGTCGATGTTGGGCTTGTACTTGACGATGCGGCCGGGCTCCAGGCCGCACGACGCGCAGACCAGCGCCTTGGGCGTGGCGTCGTCGATGCGGGTGGCCAGCTCGTGCGGGGCAAAGCCGCCGAACACCACGGAATGCACGGCGCCCAGGCGGGCGCAGGCCAGCATGGCGATCACCGCCTCGGGGATCATCGGCATGTAGAGGATGACGCGGTCGCCCTTGTCCACGCCCTGGCTCTTGAGGACGCCGGCGAAGCGGGCCACCTGATCCTGCAACTGCGCATAGGTCAGCGAGGACTTGGCGCCGGTGATCGGGCTGTCATAGATGACAGCCGCCTGATCGCCCCGGCCGCGTTCGACGTGACGATCCACGGCATTGTAGCAGGTGTTCAGTTCACCCCCGACGAACCACCGGTACAACGGCGCGTTGGAGCCGTCGAGCACCTTGTCCGCTGGCTTTGTCCAGTCGATGTCCCGCGCGGCCTCGGCCCAAAAGGCTTCGGGATCGGCGAGCGATGCGCGGTGTGCGATGTCGTAAGGGTTGGTCATGGCCGGTGCGTCCCCAATTGTTCTTTATCGGGTCCGGCCGGGCGGATGCCGTTACGTCACCTGCCCGCCGGAGTGGGCGCAGTGTGCGTCAAAACCGCTGCGATGCAAAGCACGCAGCCTGATAAGCCGTAAAAAATTCCGGCATAAGCAACCACTGGCGGTATGCACGCCCTGTTATGCAAAGGCCCCGCCGCTGGTTGGCGACGGGGCTGCCCAATCCCTGAGATCTTACCTGAAAGAGTGGGCGGCTGCCATTCGCGGCGCCACCCCTAATCCACAGAGCCTCCTTGGCCGTAAGCGTTCCCGAATGTCGGTTGCCGCCCAGGGCTCAGTTGGGGATACGTAGGGGTTTAGTTGGAGATACGCTGGATTTCGTCCTTAATTCGGAGCTTTTTGCGTTTGAGGTCCAGGAGATGTTCTTCGTCGGGAAGCGGTCGGCGCGCTTCGGAGACCACGGCAGCTTCAAGATCCGCATGCTTTGAACGAAGGGACTCGATCCGAGCGTCATAGCCCATGGCAACTTCTCCCTTTATAGCCTGTGTGAGACGGTGTAAATGTATGCGCTTTTTTCGAGGTACGCCACATGGATCGGTAACCCATTGTCGTAACAAATTTTTCTTAAATCCCACGGAACCCTCAGGAGAAGCGCCATGATCACGGGCCACACGCGACGACGGCTGATCGTCGGCATTAGCGGAGCCACGGGCGTGGTTTACGGCATCCGGCTTCTGGAGACTTTGCGGGATCTTGGCGTGGAGTCTCACTTGATAATGACTCGCACCGCTGAAATCACCCTGGCCTACGAATCGGACCTCAAGGTCGCCGACGTCCACGCCCTGGCCGACGTGGTCCATCGCTGTGATGATCTGGCGGCCGCCCCGGCGTCGGGGTCGTTCCGCACCATGGGGATGGTGGTGGCGCCGTGCTCGGTCCGCTCGCTGGCCGAGGTCGCCACGGGAACCGGCTCGACCCTGTTGACGCGGGCCGCCGACGTGACCCTCAAGGAGCGCCGCCGCCTGGTCCTGATGCTGCGCGAAACACCGCTGCACCTGGGCCACATCCGCAACATGGCGGCGGTGACCGAGATGGGCGGCATCATCGCCCCGCCGGTACCGGCCTTCTACACGCGGCCGCAGACGTTGGCCGACATCGTGGATCACGCGGTCGGGCGCGTGCTCGACCTGTTCGACCTCGACAACGCCCTGATCGCCCGGTGGGGTGAGCCCGGCGGCAGTGGAAAGCCCCCCCGCACCTGACCTCATGCCCCGGACCTCATCCCAGGGCAAGTTTCTCCATTACCTGCTGAAGGTCGCGCGGATTGACCGGCTTATGCAGGATGGCGTGGCCGCTGCGCGATGCCTCGGCGATGCGTTCGGGCGCCGTGTCGCCGGTCAGGATGATGCTTGGCATGGTAACACCCAGGTATTCCTGAATGCGCTGGATGGCCTCCAGGCCGGTGCGGTGGTCACGCAGGCGATAATCAGCCAACACAATGTCGGGCCGCCCGCCTGACCGCTTCAACACCGCAACCGCCCCATCGGCATCAGCCGCGTCCAGCGTTTCGCAGCCCCAGTCGGCCAGCATCAGGCACAGGCCCTCGCGCACCATTTCCTCGTCGTCGATCACCAGAACGGTCAACCGGCGCGATAGCTTGGAGACAGGCCCCTCGGCGCTGCCGTCCCTCACCATCGGCGGGGCGACAACGGGCACCTCCAGCGCAAAGCACGTGCCGCGCCCGACGGCCGAGCGGACATCCAGCCCGTGGTCAAGCAGCCCGGCCAGCCGCCGCACGATGGCCAAGCCCAGGCCAAGCCCCTTGCTGCGGTCGCGTTCGGGGTTTTCGACCTGATAGAACTCGTCAAAGATGGCGCTGCGGTGGGCCGGTGCGATGCCGATTCCGGTATCGTGCACCTCAATGCGCAAGGCACCGCCAACCCTGCGGCAGCCGACCAGGATTCGGCCCTGCCGGGTGTACCGCAGCGCATTCTCAATCAGATTGCGCAGAATGCGCTCCAGCAAGGCCGGATCGCTCAACACCCACACCGAACACGAGGAAACGCGCAGCCTCAGCCCCTTCTGCTCGGCCCGTGGGGCATAGTCCTGTTGCAGCCGGGTCAGCATGTCGATGATGGGGAAGGCCTGCATCTTCGGTTCTACCACCCCGGCATCCAGCCGCGAGATGTCGAGCAGCCCATCGAGCAGCAGGCGCAGGGCGTCCAGCGACTGTTCGATTTGGGTGACGTAAAGGTGCGCCGGGTGATTGACCAGCCGGCGCGACAGGGCATTGGCCAACAGAACCAGGGACTGAACCGGCTGGCGGATGTCGTGGCTGGCGGCGGCGAGAAACTTGGATTTGCTGCGCCCGGCCGCCTCGGCCTCGGCGCGGGCCTCTGCCAGATCCACGTTGGCCCGCGAAAGAGCCACCCGTCGCCGCCGCTCGGCCAGCATGGACCGGTTCAGCCACCACAGCAGTACGCTGATAATCAGCCCGGCAACCAGCACGACCAGGGGATACCGGCTGACCAGGGCGGCCTGCAACTCCGGGCGCGCCGCCACGTCGATCAGCCAACGCCGTCCGAACACGTCGATCGCCGCCCCGTGCACAAAGGCCGACCGAGGCAGGTCCGGCGGCCCGAACAGCAGGGTCTCGGGCGCCTTGAAGCCATCATGCAAGCGCACCACCACGTCGTCGAGTTGTTCCCCGACGATACCGTGCATCAGGTCGCCCATGCGGAACGGGCTGTAGACGAACCCGACCAAGGACTCCCGCCGTTCCTCGACCGTTGCCGGAACGCCTGCCTCGCTGCCACCACCATAGACCGGCAGATAGAGCAATGCGCCGCCCTGGACGTCGGCCGTGATCTCCTGCATCAGGATGACCTTGCCGCTCAGCGCGGGCAGCCCGGTGTCGCGGGCGCGCACCATGGCGCTGCGCCGGGTGGGCTCCGAAAACATGTCATAGCCCAGCGCCGCGCGGTTGCGCTCATCGAGCGGTTCCAGGAAGACGATGGAATGCACCTCCCCGCCGTCAGCCCGATCCGCCACCAGCCGCAGACTAAGGCCAATGCCCTGGATGCCGGGGTATTCCTCCTCCACCCGCAGGGAGGCGACGTAGGTGCGCCATTGATCGGCCGTCACGGCGTCACCGATCATTCCTTCATGGGCATTCAGAAAGGCGACGCCGCCGCGCAACACCTGTTCGTAGTCGCGCATGCGCTTGTTGACGGAGGTCACCACGTCGGTGGCAATCGCCGCAAAGCGCAGATCGGCAAGGCGATCGGCCTGCGTCCGCACCGCCCACCAGACAACGCCGGTCAACACCAGGGACAGGGTCAGGATGATGACCGGTGGCAACCCCGCAGCGACTTTTGCGCGCCGTTCCGGCCGTCTCTCGGGGTTTTCCGCGATTGCCGCCTCCAGTGTCAGGTCCTGCACATCCCTCCCCGGCGGAGACGCCCTCTGGAATGGACGCCCGCTTGTATCAGCGGGTTGCGAGAGGCCGACGTCAGGATGTGACACTCTATTCTTTTGGCGGTCCTACTCCACGCCGTCCTCTTCCAAACGGGACAGGGTTTCGCCGACATAGATGCCAAGCCGGCGGGCGGTGTGGGTCAGTGTGCCCCGCGGGTCGAGCGAGCGAGCGCCGATGGTCACGTCGCTCATCGGTACGTCGATAACGCCCCGGTCGAGCCAGCCGACCATATGGCTAAACTTCTTCTGAGCCACCAGTTCCACGGCATGAACCCCGAAAGCCGAAGCAATCAACCGGTCGCGCATGCTGGGCGTGCCGCCGCGCTGCACATGGCCCAAAATGGTGACACGGGTTTCCGCGCCGGTCATCTGGGCGATCTTGTCGGTCAGGTAATGCCCGATGCCGCCATAGCGCTGCTCGCCACCGGCATAGGAGATCATCGCCGCCTCGCCGCCCTCGGTCTTGCAGCCTTCGGCCACGACGACAAGGGCATGGGTACGGCCCTGGGCCAGGACGGTGCGGATCTTGCGCGCCACACCCTCAAGGCTGTAGGGGATTTCAGGCACCAGGATGACGTCGGCGCCGCCGGCAATGCCGGAGTTCATGGCGATGTGCCCGGCGTCGCGGCCCATGACCTCCAGGATCATGACGCGGTGGTGGCTGGCCGCCGTCGGCTGAAGGCGGTCCAGGGCCTCGGTCACCACGTTGGTCGCAGTCGAGAATCCAATGGCGTATTCGGTGCCGTGAACGTCGTTGTCGATGGTCTTGGGGATGCCGACCATGCCGATACCGGCCCGCTCGCATAGTTGCGAGACGATGCGCATGGACCCGTCACCGCCGATCACCACCAGGGCATCCAGGTTGAGGGCGCGGCAGCCTTCGGCGAATTCCTCCGAACGGTCCTTGTGCGAGCCGTCCGGCATGGGGAAGTTGAACGGGTCGCCCTTGTTGGTGGTGCCCAGGAACGTGCCGCCTTCGCGCAACTGGGTGCCGCTGAACGTCGACAGGGTCAGTTCCCGGTACTGCACCGGCCGATTGATCAGGCCCATGGTCCCGTCGAGGATGCCATAGACCGTCCACCCGTAGGTCTGAATCGCTGCGTAAGTCACCGACCGGATGGCGGCGTTGAGACCGGCGCAGTCTCCACCACTGGTGAGAACACCGATGGTCCTGATTCCGTTCATTAATTTAGCCCCCGATTGGATTTACGTCCGTACACTGCATCGAGCCATACCGTTTTCCAAAGAGTTCTGCTAGTGTCAATTCGATTAAGCCACCCCCCCGGTGATACGCCATGAACGACGATGACAGCCAGGATCAGCTTCGGAACCACCTGGCGAACCTGATGACGGAACATCGTGACCTCGACGATGTCATTGCCCGCCTGATGGAGACCGCGCCGTTCGACCAGTTGCAACTGGTGCGCCTGAAGAAGCGCAAGCTGCTGCTCAAGGACGAGATCGCCCAACTGCAAAGCCGGCTGGTGCCGGACATTATCGCCTGAGCATCTGCTCAGCGTTGGCTCAGCGCCGAGCTACGGTCGGTCGGCCGCAGACAGCGCACTGCGCAGGACACCGTCCAGTTCTTCGAGCTGGGCCGACGCCGTGCCGTCTTCCTCCACCATGGCCATCACGGCAACAACCTGAAGCGGCAGCAGTTTGCCGTCATGGCTGGCCGCGCCGGAAACCAGGGCGGTGCGCAGCGCGTCAATCTTGACCTGCGCGGCCTCCTGGTGGACCAGACTGAGCAGCACCGCCACTCCGGCCCCCCCGACAGCGCCGATGATATCGGTTGACCGCACACCCAACTGGATCGTCCGGGCCATGTAAGACAACGCCTCATCGGCGGCGGCCAGCCCAAAATTCCGGTGCAGGGCCTCGAAGTTGTGCAAATAGAACAGGGCCAGGGCGCCGGGCGCTGGCGGCGCGTCGGTGGCGGCAAGGTCACCCGATGGTCGCGACTCCAGAAAGGCGTCCACCTCGCGCAGGAAAGCCCGACGGTTGAACACCGGCAGAACGGCGTCCTGATCGGCCAGTTCCTCCAGCCAGCCCTGGCGGCCGACAGCAAGATCGACCTCCCGGTGCAGGTGGTCGATCTGCGCCATCAGGTCGGCCAGCACGGCCTGGACCTCCTCGGGATAGGCGCGCGGATTGAGGCCCTGGATGCGGACGGCATCGACCGGATCGCGCGGGCCGTCATCCTCGCCAGCCGATCCGTAACCCTGCCGTCCATGCTTGGGAGTCCCATAGGCGCGCCGGGCGGCGGCCTGGACGCTTGTGGGAGCCTTGATGTCAGGCATGGCTTTTCTCCTGCTGCCCAGGTTCTCCAGGGCTTGCCTCCACTTTACCATGCGAATGGCCTGTATGCAGCCGGGTTGCGCAGCAGAGTTGCACGGCGCCGACGCAGCATTATAATGCACGGCCTTTGCGCGCCGGGCCGAAGGCTAGGCGGGCGGATAGTTTTTCAGTGGGGGGCTACAACATGGCCACGACCGACAGCAGTGTTAAGCCTCTCGTGGGAGTCATCATGGGCAGCCAGTCCGACTGGCCGACCATGCGCGGGGCCGTGGAAACCCTGGAGGCCCTCGGCGTGCCGTGCGAGGCGCGCATCGTGTCCGCGCACCGCACCCCCCAGCGCTTGGTCGAGTATGCCGAGACGGCGCGCGACCGCGGCCTGCATGTCATCATCGCCGGGGCCGGTGGTGCCGCCCATCTGCCGGGCATGTGCGCCGCCATGACGCCGTTGCCGGTGTTCGGCGTGCCGGTGCAGTCCAAGGCCCTGAGCGGCCAGGACAGCCTGCTGTCAATCGTCCAGATGCCGGCTGGCGTGCCGGTCGGAACGCTGGCAATCGGTGCCGCCGGGGCGATCAACGCGGGGCTCCTGGCCGCCTCCGTCATCGCCCTGCACGATCCCAAAGTGGCCGCAGCCCTCGACGCGTGGCGGGCCCGCCAGACCGCCGCCGTGGCCGAAACCCCCAGCGACGACGCCTGAGCAGCATGACCCAAACCCCTTATGCTCCCGGCAGCACCATCGGCATCCTTGGCGGCGGACAACTCGGCCGCATGATCGCCCTGGCGGCGGCCCGGCTGGGCTACCGCTGCCACATCTTCACGCCCGAGACCGACAGCCCGGCCGCCCAGGTTTCCGCCGCCTGCACCGTGGCCGCCTATGACGACCGCGCCGCCCTGACCGCGTTTGCGCAGGCGGTGGACGTGGTGACGCTGGAGTTCGAGAACGTCCCCGTGGAAACGTTGGAGTTCCTGGCCCAGACCGTGCCGGTTCGCCCCGGCGCCCGCGCCCTGGCGGTGGCTCAGGACCGGGTCACCGAAAAGATGTTCTTCAACACCTTCACGGAAACCGCTCCCTGGCGTGCGGTCGATAGCGAAGCCGATCTGGTCGCCGCCGTGGCCGCCCTCGGCACCCCATCCATCCTCAAGACCACCCGCCTGGGCTACGACGGCAAGGGTCAGGCGCGGATTGACGCCGGCACCGATCTGGCCGAGGCATGGGCCAGCATCGGCCGCGCGCCCGCCATCCTCGAAGGCTTCGTGACCTTTGAGCGCGAGATATCGGTGATCGTCGCCCGCGCCCCCGATGGGACCGAAGAAGCCTATTGCCCGGTGCAGAACGAGCACCGCCACCATATTCTCGACACCACCACCGCGCCCGCCCCCATCCCCGATGCGGTGGCCGAGGTTGCCATGGACATCGCACGCCGCGCCGCCGCCGACCTCGATCTGGTCGGCCTGCTGGCGGTCGAGATGTTCGTCACCGCCGATGGCCGGGTGCTGGTCAACGAAATGGCCCCGCGCCCCCACAACTCCGGCCACTGGACCATGGACGCCTGCTACACCGACCAGTTCGAACAACTGGTCCGCGCCGTCTGCGGCCTGCCCCTGGGCTCGCCCCAGCACCGCTGCGGCGCCGTGATGCGCAACCTGCTGGGCGACGACGCCCATGACTGGCACACAATCCTGTCCGACCCCAAAGCCCGCCTGCACCTCTACGGCAAGGCCGAAGCCCGACCGGGCCGCAAGATGGGGCATGTGATTATACTGTCGGAGTAGGGTCCGCTGTCGCGGACCACCCCCTCACGCAACCTCCGCCACCCCTCCCCTGCGTGGGTCGCCGCACCCTTCAAGGCCCCCGTTGGCGGTGCGCCGGGCGAGGTGGACGCCGCCGAAGAACAGGTTGAGATCGGGCCAGACGTGCACCTCCGGCCATTCGGCGCGCAGGGCATTGGGCAGGTCGCTTTCGGCCGACAGGCGGCCGGTTTCGGCGTGGATGCGCGGCCGGGCCACGGCGGCGTCGGGGGATAGGCGGAAGTCCACCAGATTGGACAGCACCTGCACCAGGGCTGTGCGAATGCGGTTTGACCCGCCCGACCCCAGGGCGGTTTCCGTGCCGTCGGCGTCGATCAGCAGGCTGGGCGCCATCATCGACGACAGGCGCACGTTGGGCGGCCAAGCGTGCCAGCCCTGCGGGTTGATGTCCTGCTCGCCGAGCATGTTGTTAAGCACGATGCCGGTGCCGGGAATGACGCACCCGCTGCTCTCGCCATTGGACACCGACAAGGCGCAGGCATTGCCGGCGGCGTCGATCACGCTGATATGGGTGGTGCCCCGGAAGGACTTGGGCTGGTCCGCCACCCGCGTCCGGTAGAGGTCCACCAGGGCCGGGGCGAGCAGCGTCTCGGCGTCCAGAACGTCCACCTCCAGGCGGGCGGCGTTGGTGGCCTCCATCACCGTGGCCAGCAGGCGCCGATGATCCGGGCCGCCCCAACTCATGCGGTCCAGCCCCTGCTCCTTCAGCAGTTCCAGGGCGAAGGCGATCAGCACGCCGCCGGTCGAGGGCGGCGGGTTGGTGTAAAGCGTCGCGGTGCCCAGCCCGACCTCCAACGGCCGCCGCGTCTCGACCCGATAGGCGGCAAGGTCGGCCATGCCCAGGTGCCCGCCACGGCCCATACACGTGTCGGCCAGCCTGCGGGCGATCTCGCCGCGATAGAACAGGTCGGGACCTTCATGCACCAGGGCGTCCAGGGCATCGACGAACTGCGGGGACGTGAACAGGTCCCCCGCGCCCAGCAGTGCCTCGTCCTGGCCGGTGAACAGCGCGGCACTTTCCGGGGTGTGGCGCAGGATGGGCTCGACCACGGTCAGGACATAGGCCTGAAAGGCGTTCAGCGGCGCCCCCCGGCGGGCCAGGTCGAGCGCCGGCGCGGCCACATCGGCCATCGGCATGTAGCCCAGGTCGGTATGCACGGCAAAGATCCCCCGCACCGCCCCCGGCACGGCAACCGAGCCCCACCCACAGTGAAACTCCTGGGTCGCCGTGCCGAAGTCCGCCATTACGGCGGCAAAATCGCAGTCCTCGGCGGGAAGGAAACGGTGCGGGGTCTGCACGAAAAAGTCATAGAGCATCGGTCGCGCCCGCGCCGGCCGGGCGAGCAAAAAGCCGCCTCCACCCAGCGAGGCCAGCACCGGCTCGGCCACGCAACTGGCCAGAAAGGCGGCCAACGCGGCGTCGAACGCGTTGCCCCCGTTCTCCAGCACAAGCCGCGCCGCCCGCGCCGTTTCGGGATGTCCACAGGCGACCACGCCCCGCGCCGTTCCAGAGCCCGCCATTCTGTTGTCACCCCTGTCGTTCGACCTATTGCGCGGACGGTGGTAATCCATAAGATAACGTGCGTCGCGGCTGTGGGGCATATCGTAGGGCTGCCTGCCAAAGCGACGCAAGGGGCGCGTTTTTTTGGTCCGACCTGGGCAAGTGAAAAGGACCGTGGGGTGGCAGACAGCGTAAGCAGGCCCGAAACCGCCGATCGCCCCATGGGCATCGTGACGGCAGCGCTCAACGGCGCCGCCGGTCTGGTGGTATGGCTGTCTGCCGTGCTGACGGCGTCCCTGCACCAGGGACCGGAATCCGTGCTGTCGGTGGTCGCCACGGCCATCGGCGTGTCCGTGGCCCTGTCGGTGGCGTTCGGTCAGCGAGTATTCGGCGGCGTCGCCGTGGGCTTGGTGCTGGGCATGTTGACGCCGGTCGGCCTGCCGCTGACCACCGCCGCCATCCTGACTGGCGCCGGAGCCTTGGCCGCCTTCAGCGCCGGGTTGCTGACGCGTCATTACAAGGTGAGCGTCTTTCCCGTCTCACCGGTCCATGCGGCCAAGCTGGGCCTGTGGGCGGTTTTGCTGCCGGCAGCGCTGGTCGTTCCGGCGGTCCTGGCGCCCGACGCCCCCGCCGCCCTGCCGCTTGGGAACATCGCCAAGTGGCTGGTGGTCGTCATCGCGGCGACGGTCCTGACGGTCCTGCCCGTCCTGCTCGCCATCCTCCACCCACCCCCGCCGCGCCAGAAGTCACATGACGGTGAAGGTCTGGTCATCGGGCTGTTGCTGATGTTCCTGCTGGTGATCGGCTTTGCCGGCGGCGTGCCGTCCACATCGACCATGCGGCACTTGCCGACCGGGCTTATCCTGCCGTTGCTGATGTGGGCCGGCGTGCGCCTGCCGGTGCGATCCGCGGCCATGGCCATCGCTCTGGTCGGCCTGGGTGCGACCATCGCCACGGCCATGGGCGGCGGCCCATTCGCCATGGGCGACGTTGACGACACGTTCAGGGCCGCACTGTTCGTGTGCATCGCGGCGGCCATCACGCTCGGCACCACCAGCCTCAGCGTCGAAACCGAAAGCCTGCGCCGCGCCCTGCGCCCGGTCGAGGCGGCGGCCGGCGAGCAGATGCGCAAGGCACGCGAATTGCTCGACGCCGCCCCCATGGCCGCCGTTCTGGCCAGCCGCGACGGCGCCGTGCGCTACGCCAACCGGCGCCTGGCCGAACTCATGCGCAGTGCCGGGACCGACCTGACCGGAGCTGACACCTGGCGGTTCTTCGCCGACCCCAAGGACCGCCAGTCCATGCTCGCCCTGCTGGAGAAAAACGGCCGGGTCGATGCCTTTGAATACCGCCTGCGGCGCTCCGATGGCTCGGTCACCTGGGTCGAGGAAAGCTGGGTCCCGGTGGACGTCGATGGCCAGGTCTGCGTGCTGTCGTGGACCACCGACATCGCCGGCCGCAAGCAGGCCGAGGAAACCCTGCGCTCCAGCGAACGGCGCCTGCGCACCATCCTCGACGACAGCCCGGTGGCGGTGACCATCTCGCGCCCCGGCGGCCGCATCATCTATGCCAACCCCAAGGCCGCCGCCATGACGGCGTTGCCGCGCGCCCTGATGATCGGCAGCGACGGCCGCGAGTTCTACGCCCACGCCAGCCAGCGCCAGCATATCAGCGACGTGATGCACACCGGCGGTGCGGTCATCAACGAGGAGGTCGATCTGCTGTCGGCCGACGGGCGCCAGCGCACCGTCGTCTTCACCCTGCTGCCGATGGAATACGACGGCGCCCCGGCCAATCTGGCGTGGAGCTTTGACATCACCTCCCGCAAGGTCGCCGAAGAACAGTTGAAGACCAGCGAGGGCCGTCTGCGCGCCATCCTGGAAGCCACCCCGCTGGCCATGGCCGTGCTGCACCTGGGCGGCCGCCTGCGCTACGCCAACGCCGCCCTGCTCAAGCAGTTCGGCCTCAGCCCCGACGACATGCACCGGCTGCGTCCGGCCGCCCTGTTCGACGACCGCAAGCTGGGCGGCCGGCTGGCGATGGAACTGACCACCGGAGCGGCGCCGCGCAATGTCGAGGCCCGCATGCGGCGCAGCGACGGAACCGCCTTCTGGGCCCTGCTGTCGTTCGCGCACGGCGAGTTCGAGGGCCGCCCCGCCGTGTTCGCCTGGGCCGCCGACATCACCGAGCGCATGGAGGCCACCACGGCGCTCGCCAACCACCGCGACACCCTGGAACGCGCGGTCGAGGAAAGCACGCACGAACTGGCCGTCCTCAACCAGCACCTGGAACGCGAACTGGAAGACCGCAAGCGGGCCGAGGCCGACGTGCGCCGAGGCCAGTCCTATCTGCGCGCCGTTCTGGACACCGTCGCCGACGGCATCATCACCGTGAACAGCCGTGGCATGATGGAGGAGTTCAACCCCGCCGCCGAGCGCATCTTCGGCTTCAGCCGTGGCGAGACCATCGGCAAGAACATCGCCATGCTGATGCCACAGCCCGAGGCCGAGCGCCACGACGAACACCTGGCGCGCTATCTGGTCGAGGGCAATCCCCGCGTCATTGGCCGCCGCCGCGAGTTCTATGGCCAGCGCAAGAACGGCGAGTTGTTCCCGCTGTACCTGGTGGTGACCGAAACACAGGTCGAGGGCCGCCCGCTCTACACCGGCCTGCTGCGCGACATCACCGAACAGCGCGAGGCCGAGGAAGCCCTGGTCGCCGCCAAGGAAGAAGCCGAGTTCGCCAACCGCACCAAGTCCGAGTTCCTGGCCAACATGAGCCACGAATTGCGCACGCCGCTCAACGCCATCATCGGGTTCTCGGAAATGATGCAGAGCGGCATCCTGGGTCAGGTCGAGCCGGCCATCTATCGCGGCTACATCGACAACATCCACGACTCCGGGCGCCACCTGCTCGACGTCATCAACGACATCCTCGACATTTCACGCATCGAGGCAGGGCGCCTGAACCTGTACGAGGAAGACTTCAACGTCGTCGAGGTGATTGACGACTGCCTCAAGCTCATTCAGCCGCGCGCCGACGTCGCCCAGTTGACCCTATGCCGCGAGGTGCCGGACAATCTGCCCGCCCTGCATGGCGACGAGCGCCGCATCAAGCAGATCGCCCTGAACCTGCTGGCAAATGCCGTCAAATTCACCCCCGCCAACGGCACGGTCACCATCGGCGCCGCCCTGGTCGAGGATGCCGCGTCCGAATGGGGCCTGCTGCTCAGCGTCGGCGACACCGGCATCGGCATGAGCCAGGAGGACTGCGACAAGGTCCTGGCGCCGTTCGTGCAAGTGGACACGGGCCTGTCGCGCCGCTACGAGGGCACCGGCCTGGGCCTGCCCCTGGTCGTCGCCCTGGCCGAACTGCATGGCGCCAAGCTGGGCCTGCACTCGGAATTGAACCGCGGCACCATCGCAACCGTCCACTTCCCCCGCCACCGGCTGGTTCCCGCACCCCGCGAACCCGCCGACACCAGCGCCTGACAAGCCCTTCGCGCGCCTTTCACCAGCGCTTTGATGATGCCATGATCGTACAAGTTCAAATTCGGGATGAGACCGCATGAGCTGGGATCCGGCACTTTACCTCAAGTACGGCGGCGAGCGCACCCGCCCCGCCGCAGACCTGCTGGCCCGCGTGCCAGTGACCGACCCATCGCAGGTGGTCGATCTGGGCTGCGGACCGGGCAACTCGACCGCCCTGCTGGCCACCCGCTGGCCGGCGGCCCATATCGCGGCGGTCGATGCCGATCCCAACATGCTGGACCGGGCACGGCGCAGCGGGCCACGGTGCCGCTACGTGCACGCCGACATCGCCGCATGGCAGCCCGACCAACCGCCGGACGTCATCTTCTCCAACGCCGTTCTGCACTGGCTGGACGACCACGCCGCGCTGTTCCCGCGCCTCGTCCGCCTGCTGCCGGCCGGAGGCGTGCTGGCCGTCCAGATGCCGCACAACTTCGATGCGCCGAGCCATACCCTGCTGCGCCAGGTGGCGCGGGGCGGCCCCTGGGCGCCGACGCTGGAACCCCTGCTGCGCGACAAGCCGGTGGCGGCGCTCGAAACCTACCACCGCTGGCTGGCCCCGTTGAGCAGCGCCCTGGAAATCTGGGAAACCACCTATCTGGTCCGCCTGTCAGGCGCCGACCCCGTGCTGTCATGGATGCGCGGCACCGCCCTGCGCCCCCTGCTCGACGCCCTCGACCCCAAGGCCGCCGGCATGTACGAAGCCGCCTACGCCGAACGCCTGCGCGACGCCTATCCCCGCGAGCCGGACGGCATCACGCTGTTCCCGTTCCGCCGACTGTTCATCGTCGCAACACGCGCAGAGGGGTGAGGAGGTTTAGGTTTGGGATCGATGGGCTGCCGCCATCCGCGTCAGCGAACCAAATTTTACGCCTCGTGATGCTCCGCCTCGTTGGCGCACTTGATGCAGGTCGGCACGGCCGGGTCGAGGTCCAGGCGTTTGGCCGCGATGGGTTCGTCACAGGACACGCAGTACCCGAAATCTCCGTCATCGAGGCGCTTGAGGGCGGCATCGATGCGGGCGATCTCGCGCAGGCGCCGCTCGTGGGTGGCCACGGCCATGGCCTGCACCTGCATGGCGTCCATGCGGGACAGCCGCCCGACCGCCTGCTGATCGAGTTCAACCGGCGCCCGATCGCCGCGATGGTCGGCATCGTCGCGTTCGAGGTCGGCCCGGCGCTCCATCAGGTGGGCGCGCAGAGCGACCGGATCAATGTCCTTGCGTGTGCTCATGCCCGCAAGTGTACAGCTTTTGCAGGCCCCTTTACAGGGCCCAAAGGACGAGGACGAGGATCTGCGCCGCCAGGATGCGCAGGCACATGACCAGCGGATAGACCGTGGCATAGGCCAGGGCGGCAGCCTCGGACGGGGCCACGGCATTGGCAAAGGCCAGGGCTGGCGGATCGGTCATGCTGCCGGCCAGCAGCCCGCAGACAGTCAGGTAGTTCTGACGTGCCACCAATCGGGCGTAGAACCCGACGACCAGCAGCGGCCCCAGGGTGATCAGCGCCGCCCAGCCCATCCATTCCAAGCCGTCGCCGTTCAGCAGCACGTCAAAGAACACCGGCCCGGCGTTGAGGCCGACCACGGCCAGGAACAGCACGATGCCGATATCGCGCAGGGCATGGTTGGCACTGGGCGGCATGAACCACACCATCGGCCCCAGGTGGCCGATGCGCGACAGCACCAGGGCGACCACCAGCGGGCCACCAGCCAGCCCCAGTTTGACCGGCGCCGGCAGGCCCGGCAGGGCAATCGGGATGCTGCCAACCAGCACGCCGAGCGCGATCCCCAGGAAGATCGGCAGGATCTGCGCCTGTTGCAGCAGTTTTTCAGAGTTGCCGACCACCTGGGCCACCCGGCGCACGTCATCGGGCGCACCAATCACCGTCAGGATGTCCCCGAACTGAAGGTGCAGCGCGGCCGAGGGCACCAGCTCGACGCCGGCCCGGACAACGCGGGAAATCACCACGTCGTGGGTCTTGTGCAGGTCGATCTGACCGACCGAGCGGCCCAGAATCCGGGAGTTGGTGCACACCAGCCGTTCCCAGCGCACCTCGGTATCCATGCTCTTGAGGTTGACGTCGGCCTGCTCGCCCAGGATCAGGCGCATCTCGGTCAACTGCCGCAACGGCCCGACGATCAGGACCACGTCACCGACATGAACAACCGTGTCCGGGCGCGGCACCCGCACATGGCCATCGCGCAGGATGCGGGTGACGACAATGCCAAGCCCGTCGACGCCGGGAACCTCGGAAAGCGGCAGGCCTTCCAGGTTGGGATTGGTGATGCGGACGTTGAGGGTGTCGAGGGATGCCGCCGACGCCTTGCGCTGGGCGTCGAACTCCGCCGCCTCGCGGGCCGGATCAATCCTCAGGACCAGTCGGATCAGGAACATGGTCAGCAAAATGCCAGCGATGCCGAACGGATAGGCCACGGCATAGCCCGCCCCCGGCCCGGCCAGATCAACCGCGCTGGCGCCCATTTCCTGAAGCATCTGCTGCCCGGCGGCCAGGGACGGCGTGTTGGTGACGGCGCCGGAGAACAGCCCCAGGACCACCGGGGCCGGAATGTCGGCCAGGAAATAGACTGCCACGGTCAGCAGCACGCCAAGCCCGACAATGGACGCCGCCATGAGGTTCAAGGCCAGCCCGGCCCGCCTCAGCGCGGCGAAAAAGCCGGGGCCGACCTGCACGCCAATGGTGTAGACAAATAGGATAAGGCCGAATTCCTTGAGGAATTCCATCACCTCGCGGTCGCCCTGCACGCCCAGTTCACCAAGCCCGATGCCGGCGAACAGAACTCCGCCGACCCCCAGGCCAATGCCCTTATAGCGCACGCCCCCCAGGGCAAGCCCCAGAACCGCGGCCAGACACAACGCCAACACAGCCTGCACGACCGGACTGAAACCTTGGAACAGTTCCGCAATCACGATAGCCCCCTTCCCCCGAAGCGGGCGGCAGCCTGCGCTCCCCGCCCCTGCGAAGTAAGGCACATAATGATGAAGGAAAGTCTACCGCATTGCACAACGGAGGTGAAAGCCCTCAGTCTCCGGGCGCGCCGTCCGCTTGCGCGGATGGCTGCCGGCAACCTGGAGCACCGCTCCAGGGCTCCTTTGTTTTCGAATCAAGTCTCGATGAGTTTGGCTCATCGAGACTTTGACCCTACCCCCGCGTCTTCATGAAGCGGACCTTGGGGTGGTCCTGGGCGGTGCGATCCAGGTGCCAGGCGTTGCGGGCCAGGAACACCGGGGCGTCGTCATGGTCGTCAGCCAGGGAAGTCTGGTTGGCGTCCATGAAGGCCTTGAGGGCCACCGGGTCATCGCTTTCGACCCACCGCGCGGTGTGCAGCGTGGTCGGCTCGAAGTGGACGGGGATGTCGTATTCGGTGCGGATGCGGTCGGCCATGACTTCGAACTGAAGCGAACCGACCACGCCAACCACCCAGTCGGACCCGATGCGCGGCTTGAACACACGGGCCGCCCCCTCTTCGGCCAACTGGAACAACGCGCGGCCCAGGTGCTTGGCCTTCATGGGATCGGCCGGGCGGACTTTTTGCAACAGTTCCGGGGCAAAGCTCGGGATGCCGGTGAAGGTCAGGGCCTCGCCCTCGGTCAGGGCGTCGCCGATGCGTAGATTGCCATGGTTGGGCACGCCGACGATGTCCCCGGCAAAGGCTTCCTCGGCCAGTTCGCGGTCGCGGGCCAGGAACAGCACCGGGTTGTGCATGGTGATCTGCTTGCCAGACCGCACATGCTTCAGCTTCATGCCACGCTTGAAGTGGCCCGAGGCCAGCCGCATGAAGGCGATGCGGTCGCGGTGCTTGGGATCCATGTTGGCCTGGATCTTGAAGATTACGCCGGTAACCTTGTCCTCGGTCGGCTCCACGTCGCGTTCGGCGGTGGGCTGCGGCCGGGGCGTCGGGGCCTGTTCGGCCAGCCCTTGGAGCAGTTCGCGCACACCGAAGTTGTTGACCGCCGAACCAAAGAACACCGGCGTCATGTGGCCTTCACGATAGGCGATGGGGTCGAAGTCCTTGCACAGGCCGCGCGCCATATCGACCTCTTCACGCAGCTTGGCCACAGCGTGAGCGGGCAACTGCTGGTCCAGCATGGGGTCCTCAAGGCCGCCGCTGCACGGCTCGCCCAGGTCGGGCATCCCGCCCTTGGACCGCGCCATCAGGACCAACTGGTCCTTCCACAGGTCGTAACAGCCGAGGAAATCGCGGCCCATGCCGATTGGCCAAGAGGCTGGTGTGACGTCGAGCGCCAGGGTCTGCTCGATCTCGTCGAGCAGGTGGAACGGGTCCTGCGTCTCGCGGTCCATCTTGTTGATGAACGTCATGATCGGCACGTCGCGCAGGCGGCACACCTCGAACAGCTTGCGGGTCTGTTCCTCGATGCCCTTGGCGGCGTCGATGACCATGACCGCACTGTCCACGGCGGTCAGCACGCGGTAGGTGTCTTCGGAAAAGTCTTCGTGGCCCGGCGTGTCGAGCAGGTTGAACGTGCAGTCGCCGTAGTCGAACGTCATCACCGACGAGGCGACCGAAATGCCGCGCTCGCGCTCCACCTTCATCCAGTCGGAATGGGCGCGGCGTTGTTCGCCACGCGCCTTGACGGCCCCGGCAAGCTGGATGGCACCTCCGAACAGCAACAGCTTTTCGGTCAGTGTCGTCTTGCCGGCGTCAGGGTGCGAGATGATGGCGAAGGTGCGTCGCCGGGATACGGCGTCGGTCAGCAGGCTCATGCAGCGGTCGACCATTGTTCAGGATACGAAGGCGTCACTGGTATCAGGAGCGCCGTTGTCCTGCAAGCATGAGGCTTCCATCACCGACACCCTAAACCAGGAAACCACCCCTTCGCCGGGCAAAGCCTACTCCGCGCCCTGCTCCTGAAGGACACGGAGGAACGCATCGACCACCTGCGGGTCGAACTGGCGACCAGATTGGGACTGTAGGTATTCGATTGCAGACTCCATCGACCACGGCTCCTTGTACGGACGGCGGCTGATCAGGGCATCGAAGACATCGACCACGGCGACGATTCGGGCCGACAGGGGAATGTCCTGGCCGCTCAGGCCGCGCGGGTATCCGTTGCCGTCCCAGCGCTCATGATGCCCAGCGGCGATCTCGGCTCCCATGGACAGATAGGTGGTGCCCTCGACCAGCCGGGCGGAGCGGTCGAGGATGGCGCCGCCGTTCGCGGCATGGGTCTGCATGACGGCCCATTCCTCGGGATCGAGGCGACCGGGCTTTTGCAGGATGCTGTCGGGAATGCCCACCTTGCCGACGTCATGGAGGATGGCGGCCATGCCGATCTGGTCCAGGAACAGGTCGTCGATGATCTCGGGATAGGCGTTGGCCTGACGCAGGCTGTAAGCGGTCCGCTCGCTCATGCGCTCGACCCGCAGGACGTGCTCGCCGGTGTCGTTGTCCTTGTATTCCGCAAGGTCGGCGAGCGCGATGACGGTGGCCTGCTGGGCCCGGCACAACTGGTCATAGAGCCACAGGTTGTCGAACCCGACCGAGACCTTGCCACAGAACACCTCGACCAGTTTTTCATCCAGGTCGTTGAGGGTGCGCCCGGTGTGCAGGTAGGCGACCACCTCGCGGTGGTTTGGCGTGCGGATGTAAAGGGCCAGGAAGTCGTCGCCATAGGTTGACTGACCGCACTGCAACACGCCGGCGATGGTATCCATCACCGCGCTGTCCATCACGCCCTGGCGATGCTCTGGGCATTCCTCGTATTCACCCGAAGCGGCCAGCACGAAGACCGCCTTGGCGTCCTCCTCCGGCAGGGCGTTGGCGGGCATGAACCCGCCACGCTGGGCGCACAGGATGCCGCTGACCCCGACGTCGAGCAGGGCGGAAAGCTGGGTCAGCACCCCGGACGCGAACGTCTGCATGGAGCGTACCTGGAACAGCGAGGCCGAGGCGTCGATGATCTTTTGCAAACCCTGGCGGTTCAATTCCAGGGCCATGATGTCTTCGTAGGACCGTAGCGAGGCGATCATGGTGGTGAACAACTTCTGCGCCGTCAGCTCGGTCTTGGCCTTGTAGTCATTGATGTCATAGTTGACGATGACATCGCGTTCCGGCGCCTGGCCGGGCTGGCCGGTCCGCAGGATAATGCGCACCCGCTTGTTGCCGAGTTCCTCGCGCACGAACTTCACGAACTGAAGCCCGGCATCGTCGGTTTCCATCACCACGTCAAGCAGGATGACCGCCACGTCCGGTGTGCTGCTGAGGATGGCCCGCCCCTCCAGGCCACTGTGCGCGCTGATCATGTCCACACCTCGGCCGCGAAACCGCACGTCGGCCAGGACCATGCCGGTCATGGAATGGATCTCGGGTTCATCGTCGATAACCAACACCTTCCATCCCGGCCCGGCGCGGTGGGGCACGCCGCCGGTGGGCAGATCCATATCGTCGGTGTCGTCATCGTCGAACAGCAGGTCATCGTTCATAGTCGGACGGTCCTCCCAGGTTCTCAAGCCCCGCCAGCCAGTGCTGACACGGACGGAGTAGGCCGGTTTCCCCGGCTCTGATAATCGGCCGCGGGATTGACTCGCAGCGGTATGCGCACCGTGAAGCTTGCGCCCAGACCGAACTCGCTGTCGGCCTTGATGGTGCCCTTCAGCTTCTGGGTAATGATGTTGTAAACGATGTTCAGCCCAAGTCCACTCCCACCCTCGCCGCGCTTGGTGGTGAAGAACGGTTCGAAGATGCGCTTGAGGTGGTCGCTGGCAATGCCCTTGCCGTCGTCGGCATAGACGATTTCGACCTGTCCGGCGCCATCGGCGTCGTCGATCCTGCGGCCGGTCATGGTGATGGTGCCGCTGGTGCGGTCCTCCAGACCGTGAACCAGGGAGTTCATCACGAAGTTGGTCAGGACCTGGGACAACGGCCCTGGATAGCTGTCGACGATGATGTTTGCCGGGCAGTCCACCACCACCTTGAACGGCGTGCGCTTGAGGCGTGGCCCCAGGCTGAGCAGCACCTCGTCGATGTAGGCGCGGAGGTCGAACGGGCGGCGTTCGTCGCTGGTCTGGTCAACCGCCACCTGCTTGAAGCTCTGGATCAGGTTGGCCGCCCGCGTGGCGTTGGACACCAGCAAGGTGCAGGCACTGTCGGCAACAGTCATGTACTGGGCGAAGTCGGCCTTGCGGATGGTCCCGGCCTCGAACACGCGGCGCAGGTCCTTGGTCTTTTCCTGAAGGTGGCTGGCGGTGGTCAGGGTGATGCCGACCGGGGTGTTGATCTCATGCGCCACACCGGCCACCAACCCGCCGAGCGAGGCCATCTTTTCGGCCTCGACCAGATTGTCCTGGGCCGCCTGGAGGTCTTCGAGCGCCTTCTCGGCGCGCTCCTTGGCGCGGTGCAGGTCGCGTTCCAGGTGCTTGCGTTCGGTGATGATGCTCGACGCCACCACGGCCGCCCGGACGCCGCCGTAGTTGAGGATGCGGCCGCTCATCAGGACCCACTGCGGGCCGTTGGGCGTGCGCATTTCGGCCTCGAAGCCATCGACCCGGCCGTCGCTTTCCAGCAACGCGGCCATGCGCAGGCGATCCTGGGGATCGACGTAGACATCAAGCACGGATCGGCAGCCCGGTGCGTTCGGGTCGGTGCTGACCCCAAAGGCCCGGTGGGCGTGTTCGTTGACGTAAAGGTACCGATGCTCCTCCAGGCTCGACACCACCAGCGGCAGCGGCATCGCCTCGATCAGTTCCCGTACGGCGTCCTCGGCCCGCTTGCGCTCCGTCACGTCGGTGAAGGTGCGCACGAAGCTGCCGTCAGCCAAGGGGACGTTGCGGCTTTCCAGGACCCGCCCGCCCGGCCGGCGGACCTCCACCACCTGGGGGGTGTGACAGGCCACGTCCCCCAGGAAGCGTTCATGGGCTTCCTCGGCACTCGTCCCCACGTCGCCGCGGGCGCACAGGTGGTCGAGCAACCGGCCGAGCGGCACCGGATCGTGGAACAGGCTTTCGGGCAGGTCGAACATTTCCTGGAAACGGAAGTTCCAGGCCACCAGAGTGTGGTCGGCATCGGCCATGAAGATGCCCTGGTCCATGTTTTCCAGGGTGGCTTTCAGAAGCTCCCGCTCGCGGGCCAGTTCTTCCTGGCTGCGGTACAGGGCGCGCTGGGTTTCCTTGCGGTCGGTGACATCGCCGGTCGAGCCGATGATGCGGATTGCCCGCCCGGTGGCGGCGTCGCGCACCGCCACGCCGTGCTGGCGGAACCACCGCCACCCGCCCTTGCCGTCATCGATGCGGTATTCGACTTCCAGGCGCTCGTCGTGGCCCTTGACCAGCGCCATCATACGGTCGTTGAAATGCGCCGCGTCGTCGGGATGGACGCGCGCCGCCCATGCCTTGGCGGGCAAGGTCGCATCTGTCAGACCGAGCATCTCGCGCAGGCGCTCGGTCAGGTGGACGCGGCCGGAGGCCACCGCCCAGTCATAGACTCCTTCGTTGATCGACTGCATGGCCAGGGCGTGGCGTTCCTCGCTGTCGCGCAGGGCCTGGGTGGCGACCTTGTATTCGGTCACGTCGCCGACCGACCCGGTCAGGCGCAACGCCCGCCCAGCCGTGTCGCGCAGGGCGATGCCATGCTGGCGGACCCACACCACCCTCTCGCCGCCGGTCTTCCTGTCACTGCAACGCATCCGGTATTCGCAAACGAAGCGGTCGGTGTGCCGCTTGAGGTGGGCGATGTGGGCGTTGCGGTAGATCGGAAAGTCCTCGGGCACGATGCGGCTCGACCACTGCTCCGGGCTGAGGATGCCGCCGGGCAGATCAAAAAGATCCTGAGTCCGATCCGAGAAAAAGATGCTGCCGCCCTGGATGTCCCAGTCGTACAGCCCCTCGTTGGAGGACCGCAAGGCCAGGGCGTAGCGGTCCTGCATCAGGCGCAGGTGATCCTCGGTGGCGCGGTCCTCGGTGATGTCGGTAAAGGTACGGACAAAGCCGCCCTCGGGCAGCGGATTGCTTTGCGCGGCAATGACGCGCCCGTCAGGCATGCGGACCTCGTAGGTGTGCGGCTGCTGCCCGCAGGTCCTGGCCGTGCGCATGATGGCGGCCACCCGCGCCTCGGCATCCGCCGGCGCGTCCTGGCCCGCCATGCGGGCGTCGTTGAGGACGCGATGGCGGACGATGTCTTCCCACGGCGTCCCCGGCAGCGTCGCCGAGGTCGGGAGACGGAACATGTCCCGCCACTTCTCGTTGCACAGCACGAGGCGCAAGGCATCGTCGACCATCACGACGCCCTGGTCCATGCTTTCAAGAACGGCGGTCAGAAGACCGGAATTCCCTCCCATGACGCCCTCTTTCTGGTGGGGCACTTTTGTCTGCCGGGACTACTATAATCGACCGCGCACCATTTTCCAGCGGAGGAATCCAAAGGGTGAGGAACATCGCCCGCCGAAGGACTTACGACTTTCCCTCCCTGCGTAAAGTCCGTCACGCATTAATCCGGGATTGCCGATGACAGCATCCACTTTAACGCGCACGCCGTCATTCGCCAAGCGGTCGTTCCATCCGGTTCCCGGTCCACGTCGCCATGGCACGTTGGCACGGGTCCATGATAGGCTGACCGCCGAGAGCAAGGGGCAGCAGGCTTGAAAACCCGAGAAGACATTCTGGGCGGCTCGTTCCTGCGAATGTTGCAGGACGCCAACGGACTGATACCAATTTCGAGCGAGGACGACCTCCGCGACGGCCAAGCCACGGCGCTGGCCGCCGCACCGGCCGGCGTGCGGGCCGGCGGGGACGCCTGGGTGTTCGGCTACGGGTCGCTGATGTGGAATCCGGCCATCCGCTACGCCGAAAGCCGCATCGCCACCTTGCACGGCTTCCACCGCCGGTTCTGCCTGTGGTCGCCGGTCGGGCGGGGCTGCGCCGCCCACCCCGGACTGGTCCTGGGACTGGCGCGCGGCGGCAGCTGCAAGGGCGTGGCCTATCGCATCGAGGGACCGCATGTGGACGAGGAGTTTTCGGTTCTGTGGCGGCGCGAAATGATCTCGGACGGCTATATTCCGCGCTGGGTCCGCCTGCACACCGCCGAAGGGGCACTGAGCGCCCTCACCTTCACCATCAACCGCGCCTGCCCCCGCTACGCTGGCCGCCTGCCCGACATTGATGCCGCCCGCGCCATCGCCAAGGCCAGCGGCGCCCTGGGCAGCAACACCGAATACCTCCTGAGCACGGTGGAGCACCTGGACGCCCTGGGCATCCCCGACCGTCGCCTGCACGCCCTGAAACGCCATCTGGTGGAGCGGCCATGAGATGTGTTCTGGTGCTGGCGGGGATGGCCCTGTTGCTGGCCGCCTGCGCCGCCGCGCCGCCTGCGTCGAAACCCGGTGGCAACCGCGTGGCCCTGCCCACCGGCGGCCCCGGTTGCGTGGTGCAACTCAGCTATCAGACGGCGGCGTTCGACCGCGTGGCCGACAGCGGCGACGGCACCGCCTGCGGCGTGGTCACGGCGGTCGCCCTCATGGAGACACCGACGCCGCTCAACCGGCCAGTGACGGTGGACTGCGGCCTCGCCCTGAAAGTCGTGGAATGGGACCGCGATGTGCTGCGCCCCCTGGCCCGCGAAGTGTTCGGCCAAGACATCAAGACCGTGCACCATTACGGCGGTTATGTGTGTCGGGGGCGCACATCAAACCGGTCCCGGCTGTCCGAACACGCATACGGAAGAGCCATCGACATTGCCGCCTTCGAGCTTGAAGATGGCACCATGATCAGCGTGAAGAAGCACTGGTCGGGGGCCGGTACGCGCAGCACCTTCCTGCGGCGGGCCGCGCAGGGGGCGTGCGGCCTGTTCAGCGTCGTGCTCACCCCGGCCGCCGATCAGGCCCATCACGACCACTTTCATCTGGACGTAGGACCCTGGAAACTGTGTCGCATCTGAAAATCGCGCTCCTGCTGGCGGCGACCGTTGCTGTTGCCTCGCCCACGGCACAGGCTGAAACCGCCACCGGCTATGTCGTTCTGGACGTCGAGGACGGCACCGTGTTGGCCGAGAAGAACGCCAAGCGGGCGTTCATTCCGGCGTCGGTGCTCAAGATGCCGACCGCGCTGGCGGTGCTCCAGTCCCTAGGGGCGGAACATCGCTTCACCACCCGCCTGATGCACACCGGGACGCTGACCGACGGCGGCGTGCTGAACGGCGATCTGGTGCTGGTCGGCGGCGGCGACCCGATGCTCGACACCCCGGCGCTGGAGGGCATGGCCCAGGCCCTGGCGGCTGCCGGCATCACCCGCATCACCGGCCACTTCCTGTATGACGACGGCGCCCTGCCGCACCATGCGGTGATCGAGGAGCGCCAACCGCCCGACGCCTCGTACAATCCAGGGCTCGGCGGGCTGTCGCTGGACTTCAATCGGTTCAAGGTGTTGTGGAACGGCGGCAACCCCACCGGGGCCGAGATTCCGCTCGACCCGCTGCCGGTCGCCCTGGCCGGCGCCCCGCCCCTCAACGAGGTATGGCTGCCGGTGCGCGAGCCCGGCCGGTTCACCGCCCGCGTGTTCCAATGGTTGGCCGCCAAGCATGGCGTCACCCTGCCCTTGCCCGAGCCGCGCGCCGTTCCCGCCGGGGCCGAAGACCTCGTGACCCACGACAGCCCCCCGGTTGCCGAGATCCTGCGCCGCGCGCTGTTCTTCTCCAACAACATGGCGACGGAAACATTGGGCATCGCTGCCGCCCAGAAGGCCCTGGGGCGGCCCGTGAAACTGCCCGAAGCCGCCGCCTGGACGGCCGAGCGCACCAAGGCCGCCGTGCCCGCCACCGACTGGGCGGGGTTCACCATGCCCAACGGGTCCGGCCTGACCGACGCCGCCCGAATGACCCCGCAGCAATGCGCCGGCATCGCCCTGCACACCGCGCGAGCCGAAATCGACGGCATTGCCGCCGCCAACCTGCTGCCGCCCCTGCTGCTGCAACCGTTCGCCGCCGTCGATCACCGGGTTGGCGCCCCGGCCACCCTCAGGGCCAAGACCGGAACCATATCCTACGCCCGTGGCCTGGCCGGCACCCTGCGCGCCAAATCGGGGCGGGAGGTGGCCTTCTGCATCATGACCGACGACCAGGAACAACGCGCCGTCTACGACGCCGTCCCGTTTGGGGACCGCACCGATGACACCATCCGAAGCCCCGCCCGCAAATGGCTCCGCGCCGCCCGCGACACCGAGGAAGCCGCCGTCACGGGATGGCATTCGCGGTTTTGAGGCAGTCGTTGGTCCGCTATCGCGGAGGACTGCCACCAGCCTGAAGTAAACTCCAGACCTCCTTGTTTTCTTGAAGAAAAAAAGGGGGTTTGGGGCCTGCCCCAAGCCGGTTTGGGCGGCAGCCCAAGATGGCCAAAAGCACGCCCCCCCTTCCCGACACCAATCAATGCCGGATACCCGGCACGTTCAGGTCAAGGCCCTGGTTGGCGCGGGCCAGGAACAGTTCGAGGTCGCCGTACTCCGGGGCGTCGGGGGCCAGTTCATCGGCGCGAATGGCCACGCCGCACCACTGCAAGCGCTTGCGGATATCCCAGATTTCCTGACGGCTGGTGCGCCAGGTCGGGAAATGCGGCAACTGGCCCTTAAACTCGCCGAGCCACTGGCCGCGTATCCACGTCTTGGCCGCCGTCTGGTGGCAGTCCACGCAAGCGAGGTTGAGCTGCCCGATCTTGCGTTCCGCCATCGCCTCGGCCCGCGCCAGGGCAGCCTTGGCCTCCGGCGAGGTCAGGTCCGGATTGATCGGCAGTCCGTTGGACAGCACCCGCATGTAGACGGCGAGCGTCGTGTTCTCCGGGCTCTGCATCAGCCAGTCGGCGTCCATGGTGGCCTTGGCGTGGCGGGCGATGAACTCCTCGATGCCCAGCATCTTGTTCAGGCGCGGTTCCCACTGGGGCATGGCTGCCGCCCATCCCTTAAGCGCCGCTTCGCTTTCGTGACAGGAGGCGCAGGCCTTGCCGTTGGGACCCACCTGGGCGAAAGTCGCCGGGCCGGTCTCGTCAATGATCTCGGCCGCCGGGTTGACGAAGGGATCCTGGTTGTCGCGGTCCTCGACCGGCTCCGGCCGATTGGCGGGGTCGTCGAGCGCGGTTTTGAACACCGTGGGCTTGGTCAGGGTCTTGAGGAAGGCCACGATATCGCGGATTTCCTCGTCGGTGAACACACCGTGCGTGCCCCAAGGCGGCATGATGGTGTCGGGATTATACACCCGGCGGTCATAAACCGTGTTGAACAGTTCCTCGTCCGTCCGCCCGGCCAACCCGATTTCCGACAAGTCGATGCCAGCACTGCCGGGAAGTTCACCGCTGCCCATGATGTGGCAGGCCAGGCAACTGCCGCCACGCCGACGGTCGGCGGCCAGGGCCTTGCCCTTTTCCGCGTCGCCGGTGATCGGCCCGTCGATCTTGCGCGGTGCGGTCGGCACGGGCGGTGAAAGGTCTTCGCGCAGGGTATCGAAGGGCCAGGAAGCCTTGGGCCAGTCGCCATAGCGAACCCACGGTTCCTTGAACACCGGGGCATCGACGGACAACGGGGCCGGTTGCGCTTCCGCAGCATTTGCGCCGGAAGCACCAAACGCCACGGCCAGAGCCGCGGCAGCGAAAATGGCGTGACGCATCATGCGCCTTTCCTCCCAAAGCGATTAAACCTTGAGAGTGCGAAGCAAACCGGAAACAAGCAACTGGGGCCTTGGGGCATATCCTTTTGCGTCAGGACCGCTGGCGTTTCACGCTGCATAAATGCCGTTTTAGCGAATAATTGTTTGACGCGGCACCATCGGAACGTTACAAGAACATTATCCCGCAACCCCAGCCTATCCCGCACCCCAACCACACACCCCAAAACACATCTCGCATTCGCATTGCTGCGCCCTGCGCGGTCCTCGCACGCCTGCAATACGGCATAAATGCCTTTAGCCGGAGTATTACCATGCCCCATCCCAAGGAGCCCACCGGGTGCCGCTATATTCACGGCGATGTGCCCGGCCTCGACTGGCACTACTGCCAGGAGCCTCGGCTGGACGAGTCGGCGTACTGCGCGACACATCATGCCGCGTGCCACATTCCGGCCGACAAGGCCGACGCCCACCTGCGCGCCCTGATGTCCGCCCTGTCGCGGATGGCGGCGTGAGTGCCGCTCCCCCAAGCACGGCAAGCGACGTGGAGGCCCTGCGCCGCGCCTGGGAAGACCAGATGGAGATCGGCCACGACAGCCTGCCCCCCTGGTACTGGAGCCGTCCGCAGCGCGAGGCCCGCCGCGATGCCTGGGTAGCCGAACGCCTGAACGCCACCCCCCTCACCCCCATAAGGAGCCGTCTGCCATGACACTGCCATCAACCATCCTATCAGGCGCCGTCACCGGTCTCGCCGGGCCGCTGTTCTCCCTGATCGACAGCCTGTTCACCAGTGACGCCGAACGGGCCGAGGCCAAGCGCCGCCTGCTGGAGCAGGACGGTCAACAGAAGCTGGCCGAGGCCGCCCACCAGATGACCGCCATCCTGGCCGAGGCCAACAGCGCCGACCCCTGGACCAGCCGGGCGCGGCCGTCGTTCCTCTACATCATGTACCTGATGATCCTGGCGTCGATCCCCATGGGCGTCGTCGCGGCAGTACAACCCGAGGCGGCCCATGCGGTGGCCGAAGGAATGCGCGCCTGGCTGGCCGCCATCCCCGAACCGATGTGGTGGCTGTTCGGCGCCGGCTACACCGGCTACACCGCCGGGCGCAGCTTCGACAAGTGGCACCAGGTGCGCGACCGCTGACGCAGTGGTCATTGGGCGCCGCGTCATGGCATGTCCGGCCGGAAAAGGATATGGTCATCGGAACAGTCGCAGCTTTCGATGACCGCCCAGGAGGCGCCCCAATGGCTTGTTCGGCCACAGCAGATGCCTTTTCCCGCGTTGCCGGGCCGCACGATCATGGCCGCTGCCTGGATGCCGCCCTGGACCGCGCCGAGCAGGTGTGCCGGGAGCGCGGCGCCCGCCTGACCCCCATCCGCCGCCGCGTGCTGGAACTGGTGTGGCAGGACCACAAGCCGGTCGGTGCCTATGACCTTTTGGGCAGATTGGCCGAGGAAGGCTGGGGGTCCGCCCCGCCGCTGGTCTACCGCGCCCTCACCTTTCTGGAATCCCACGGCCTGGTCCACCGCTTGGCCAGCATAAACGCCTTTGTCGGATGCAGCCAAGGCGGCGAGAGCCATGCGGCACAGTTCCTGATCTGCCACGAGTGCGGCATTGCCGTGGAACTGCACGACCACCGCCTCGCCCACGACCTCAAGGCTGCCGCCGACGCCGCCGGGTTCGTGCTCGAGGCCCCGGTGGTCGAGATCTCCGGCCGCTGCCGCGCCTGCGCCGCGGCCTCTGTCCCGGAAAGTCCATGATGAGCATTCCTGCCCCAATCGACACCCCTTCCCTGATCGAAACCCCTCCCTTGATCGAGGCCCCTCCCCTGATCGAAGCCCAGGCGGTCAGTCTCAGCCGCGACGGCACCCTGCTTCTCGACAGCATCGACCTCAGCCTGAGCGACCGCGAAATCGTCACCATCGTCGGCCCCAATGGCGCCGGCAAGACCACGCTGCTGCGCGTCCTGATGGGCCTGGACGCCCCGAACAGCGGGCGGGTCCGGCGGCGGCCGGGCTTGCGCCTGGGCTATGTGCCGCAGCGCCTGCACGTCGATCCCATCCTGCCGCTGACCGTGGACGCCTTCCTCGGCCTGTCGGGCAACCGCGACAAGGCCGCGACGCAGGCCGCCCTCGTCCAGGTCGGCATGGACAGTCACGCCAAGTCCCAGGTATGCCGCCTGTCGGGTGGCGAGTTGCAACGCGTCGTGCTGGCCCGCGCCCTGCTGCGCCGGCCGCATCTCCTGCTGCTTGACGAACCGACCCAGGGCGTGGACGTCGGCGGCATGGCCGAGTTGTACCGCCTGATCGGGGAAATCCGCCGTGACCGGGGGTGTGCGGTGCTGATGGTGTCGCACGACCTGCACGTCGTGATGGGCGCCACCGACCGCGTGGTGTGCCTGAACCGCCACGTGTGCTGCACCGGGCACCCCCACGACGTCAGCCGCGACCCACGCTATCAAAGCCTGTTCGGCCGCGAAGTCGCCGGGCAGGTCGCCGTCTACACCCACCACCACGACCACGTCCACGGCCCCGACGGCCAGTGCGTGGTGCCGGACAAAGGAGACGAGAACCGGGACCGGGCTTAGATTGCCTCCGCGTCCTCGGTCATGGCCTTTACTGTCCCCGCGCCGGGCCACAGGAAGGAGAACGTGCTGCCTTCGTTGGGGCGCGATGAGGCCCAGATGCGGCCGCCGTTGGCCTCGATGATCTTGCGGCAGATGGGCAGGCCGATACCGGTGCCCATGTAGTTTTCCTGAGGATGCAGGCGCTCGAACATCTCGAACACACGGCCCGCGAGGTTCGGTTCGAAGCCGATGCCGTTGTCCGTGACGTGGAACACCCAGTCCGCCCCGCTCGCCTCGGCGGTCACCGAGATATGCGGGATGCGACCCGGCGGCTGGAATTTCAGGGCGTTGGTAATCAGGTTCTGGAACACCTGGACAAGTTGCACGTCGTCGGCCAGAACGACCGGCATCGGCCCGATCACCACTTCGGCACCGGCCGCCCTGATGGACAGCCGCAGGGTTTCGGTGACCATCGACAGCACCCGCGCGACATTGACCTCGCGCAGCCGTCCCGATCCGTCTGCCGCGCCAGCGTAGTCCAGCAACGCGCCGATCAGGTCGTACATATGCCGCGCGCCGCTGGTGATATAGTGCATGTTCTGACGCTGCTCGCCACTCAAGACGGGGTCCAGGTCGCGCTCCAAAAGTTGCGTATAGCTGACGATCTGGCGCACCGGCTCGCGCAGGTCATGGGCCGCCACGTAGGCGAACTGGGCCAGTTCGCCGTTGATGCGGGTCAGTTCGTCGATGCTCTGGCGGAGCGCGTCCTCGGCCCGTTTGCGGCCGTCGATGTCGATGATGACCAACCGCCCTTCGACCACTTTCTGGTCCTCGTCGTACACCGGATCCAGGGTCATGCTGACCCACAGGTCGCTGCCCGACCGGTGGCGCATCCGCAGTTCCGCATCGCGCACCGCGTCGCCGCGCCGGAACCGCGCAAAGGCCATGCGGGCTTCGCTGGAGCCGCCCACGCCGTGCGCGGCGAAAAGATCGAGGGCGTGCAGATCCGGGAGGTCCTCGGCCGCATAACCCAGCAAAGCGACAAAGGCGTGATTGAACTGCCGGAAGCCGCCATCGTCGGCCCGCACGGTGGCGTAGGCGGCCGGGGCGTAGTCATAAAGCTCCTGATAGCTCTGGCGGCTTCTCCTCAGGTCGTTTTCGCGCGCCACCAGATCGGCGACCATGGCGTTGAAGGCCCGCGCCACGCTGCCCAGCTCGTCGTCCCGCTCGGCCAGACGCACCTCGGCGGCGTTGCCGCGCCGCACCGCCTCGGCCGCGTTGGCCAGAGACTCCAGGGGAACGATCACCCAGCGCTGCAAGGCGAAGGCGCCGGCCGGAATCAGCAACAGAACCACCGGCAAAAGCGCCAATGCGCTGGCCTCGCCGTAGGTGGACAGCACCGCCGCCAGCTTGGGCGGGTCGGCTGCCACCATGATATGGACCTGCCGCCCACCCTCCATCGGCAGGGCGGCCACCCCTGCAAGGCTGTCACCAATGTCCTGCAAGGTCAGATCGGACAGCGCCTCGGCAAGATCGGGTACCGCCTGGCCAAGGTCCAGCCCAGCGAACTCCGCCGGCACCAAGGTCCCCTCCGGCACGATGGCCGCCCGCAAGTTGGAGCGGGTGACAATGTCGGCAATATCGTCCAACCCGAACACATCCCCGGCCAGCACAGTACCGATCACCCTGGAGACTTCGGGATTGACGGCGGCCCGCACCGGCGCCTCGCTGAGCAGCGCAAGAGACGCGTTCACGGTGAGTAGCCGGCCGTTCGGCTCCTGCGGCGGGCTCCGTGGAGCCAGCCGTTCCAGGCCGGTTTGGTGGTTTAACGCGTATTCCGCGCTGAGCGGCAGGGTCTGGCGCTGACCGTCTTTCCAGGTCGAAAACCCAGCCCCCGGTGGGTAGCCCGACGCCCGGCCCGACGTATAGACCGCAACCATGCCGCCGTCCCGGCTAAACAAGCCCAGCGCATCCACCCCCACCGCCGTCGCCTCGTCGAAGGTCAGGCGGGCCAGGCGGCGCTTTTCGGGGTCAAACACCAACGGCTCATAGGCCTTGGGATCCTCGTAAACCTCGATAAGGTGCAGGCCGGCAACCACCTCCGGCCGCGTGGACAGATGCTCGGCGGCACGGCTGACCTGGGCCTGCCGCTCGGTCAGGCGCTGGCCGATCTGGCCCAGGACCTTGATGAGGTCGCTGCGGATGTAGTCGTTCTGCGTCGACCGCAGCATGATACCGAACACCAGGCCGGTGACCACAAGCAACAGCACGGCCGAGGCGACCCACCCCACCAGCAGCTTCCGTCGAATCATCCTTCGTGGAACCGTCGCCCCGCCTACAACCATGTCTGCACTTCAGCTCCTGAGTCCTCAGCAGAGTATACCCCTGCCACATCACCGAACCAGGGTGTTTTAATTACAGTAGACTAGCCCTTCGGACGCGCCGAAACTGGCGGATGGCCGGGATTGATGCCCGGTGCAGAACTTTCATTGGATTGTCTTCATCCCCCGCGTTTATCACGGTTCAATCCGACAGGAACGAACGTGAGGAACCTCAGTGCCCGACAACCTGCGCACCCCCGGAGACTCTTTTGGCGTAAATCTTTGCAACCCTTGCCCTGGGGTCAGGCGTCGATTCTCCTGGGGGATAGACCTGATGGAAAAGGGAACCGCGATGTGGTGGAAATGGTTGCCCTGGCGGTACATGGTCCGCCGGTTCGCCCGCGCCCACGGGTTTCTCGATCCCCTGGCCGTCATGGGCCGGGTGCGCCGCTTCGCCCAACCGTCCGAGGTGGACGAGCCGATCGAGCTGTTGCGGGCCGGGGTGGCGTTCCACGCCCGCGGCCTCATCAACAGCCGGGTCATCCAGCACAATCGTGACTGGGTGTGGCCGTACTGGGCCGAACGCCAGTTCGATCCGGCCGACAAGGCCTTCATCCCGCGCGCCTTTTCCATCACCCACGTCAACCTGAGCCACCGCAATTGGACCGCCGTGGGCCTGCCCGATGGCGAGGCCATGCCCCTTGTCGATCCGCGCGGTCTGGTCACGCCGCTCTACGACAACTGGTCGCTGGACGCCTGGGTGGTGGCCGACGACGGGCGGGTCCTGTTGCCGTCGCGCCAGTTGCAGGCCGACCAGACCCTTGATCTCGACCCCCGCAACGGCCTGGAGGTCCGCACCAAGACCCGCGCCGGGGCGCTGGGCCTGACCATGCGCACCTGGGCCACCCTGGTCGGCGAGGAAAGCCAATGCCGGACGGAGGCCACCGCCACCTGTGACACCGGCGGCTGGCTGGTCCTGTCGCTGCGCCCGGCCAATCCCGAGGGTGTGGCCTTCATCAACCGGGTGACCCTGGCGCCCGACCGGCGCGGCTGGACGGTTGACGATGTGGCGCGGGTGGATTTCTCGGACCCGCCCGACCGTCACCATGTCTCCGACTATCGCCACGGCGATGTGTTCATTCATCTGGACGACGCGGAGGAACAATCCTCGGGCGTGTGCGACATCGGCATGGCGACCGCCGCCGCGCTCTATCGCCTGGACCCCGGCACGTCCCGCACCGTGCAGGCCACCGTACCGCTCATCGACGAGACGGCCCGCCCTGCCGCCGGGGGGTGGCCGCGCGCCCTGGAGGGGCACTGCCGCATCCGCCTGCCCGACGCCCGGATGCAGTTCCTCTATGACGCCGCCGTGCGCAGCCTCATCCTGCACGCGCCGGGCGATGTCTATCCCGGCCCTTATACCTACAAACGGTTCTGGTTCCGCGATGCCGCGCTTATCCTGAACGCCCTGCTGTGCGCCGGGCTGATCGACCGATCCGAGCGCGCCATCGACCGTTTCCCGCCACGCCAGACCCTCGACGGGTTCTTCCGCAGCCAGGAAGGCGAGTGGGACGCCAACGGCGAGGTTCTGTGGATCATCGAACGCTTCTGCGCCCTGTCCGGCCGCCCGCCCAAGGCATCCTGGCGCAAGCCGATCACCAAGGGCGCCAAGTGGCTGGTCGCCAAGCGCACGGCCGAAGACGGCAGCCCCCACGGCGGCCTGCTGCCGGCCGGGTTCAGCGCTGAGCATCTGGGGCCGAACGACTACTATTACTGGGATGACTTCTGGGCGGTCGGCGGGCTCCACGCGGCGTCGGCCTTGATGACCCGCTACGGCGACGGGGAGGCGGCCGAGTACTGGCGGCGCGAGGCGCGGAACTTCCAGGCGTCCATTGACCGCAGCCTGGAGCAGGTGGCGGGCCGCCTCAAGGGTCCAGCCATCCCCGCCTCCCCGTATCGGCGGCTGGACGCCGGGGCCATTGGCTCCCTCGCCGGCGGTTATCCGTTGCAAATCATGGAGCCATTGGACCCCCGGCTTCTGGCCACCAACGACTACCTGCTGGACTCCTGCATGGTGGACGGCGGGTTCTTCCAGGACGTTGTGCATTCGGGCATCAACGCCTATCTGACCCTGCACATGGCTCAGGTTGCCCTGCGCGCCGGGCAGACCGAACGGGCAGCCGACATGATCCGCGCCGTGGCCCGCCTCGCCTCGCCCACCGGCCAGTGGCCCGAGGCCATCCACCCCCACACCGGCGGCGGCTGCATGGGCGACGGGCAGCACATCTGGGCGGCCGCCGAATGGCTTTTGATGATGCGCAACGCCTTTGTGCGCGAGGAGGGCGACACCCTGGTGATCGGCGCCGGCCTGCTGCCCGAATGGCTGACCGAGGGCGCGGAGCTGTCCTTCGGCCCCGCCCCGACGGCGTTCGGCACCATTACCCTGGACGTCACCGTGCGCAATGGGCGGGCGCATGTGGACTGGCGGGCCGACTGGCGGGGCGCCCCGCCGCGCCTGGACATCGCCCTGCCCGGCATGGACCGCCACGCCGTATCGGGCGCCGATGGCCGGGCCGAGGTGGGAGTTCCCGCATGAAGATCGTCATGATGACCAACACCTATGCGCCCCATGTCGGCGGCGTGGCCCGCTCGGTCCAGGCGTTTGCCGGTGAATATAGGCGGCGCGGTCACGAGGTGCTGGTGGTCTGCCCGGAGTTCGAGGGCGCCCCGGCCGAGGAACCTGGCGTCCTGCGCGTTCCAGCCCTCCAGAACTTCAACGGCAGCGATTTTTCGGTCGTGCTGACGGTGCCGCGCACCCTGCGCACGGCAATCGAGGCGTTCGCGCCCGACATCATCCATTCGCACCACCCGTTCCTGCTCGGCTCCACGGCGGTGCGCCTTGCGCGATCGCTGAACTGCCCGCTGGTGTTCACCCACCACACCATGTACGAGCAGTACACCCACTATGTGCCGGGCGACTCTCCGGCCATGCAGCGCTTTGTGGTCCACCTGTCCACCAACTACGCCAACCTGTCCGACGAGGTCTTCGCACCATCGGAAAGCGTGGCCGAGATCCTGCGCCATCGCAAGGTGAGGGTACCCATCCGCGTGGTGCCGACCGGGGTGAACATGGCGGAGTACGCGCTGGGCAGCGGCAACGGGTTCCGCCAGATCATGGGCCTCCCCGACGATGCCTTCGTCATCGGCCACGTCGGGCGCCTGGCGGCCGAAAAGAACCTGGGCTTCCTGGCCGAAGCCGTGGCCCAGGTCCTGGCCGAAGTGCCCACGGCCCATTTCCTGGTCGCCGGCCATGGCGCGTCCGAGGACGCCTTGCGGGCCACCCTGGCCGGAGTGAGTGAGCGGGTGCACTTCGCCGGGGTGCTGGAACGCCGCTTCCTGGTCAGCGCCTACAAGGCCATGGACGTGTTCGCCTTCGCCTCAAAATCGGAAACCCAGGGCATGGTGGTCAGCGAGGCCATGGCGGCCGGTGTGCCGGTGGTCGCCCTGGACGCGCCGGGCGTGCGCGAGGTGGTCCGCGATGGCGAGAACGGCCGCCTGCTGAAGGGCACCGACACTGCCGGGTTCGCTGGCGCCTTACGCGGCGTGGCCGACCTTCCCCTGGATCGCCGCGCGGCCCTGCGCGAGGCCGCCTGCCGCACCGCCGAGGCGATGTCCCTGGAGCATTCCGCCGACACCGCCCTTGGCGCCTACGCGGCCCTGCTCGCCAGCCCGACTGTTCCCGCAAGCGAGGACGCCGACGAGGCGTGGAGCCGGACCCTGCGGCTGTTGCGCACCGAATGGGACCTGCTGTCGGGGATGGCCGACGCCGCCGTGGCCCGCGATACCCAGCGGGATGGCACACCTCCATGATTGCACGCGTTGAACGCCTTATTCATGGAGGGCGCCGCTGGCTCAGCCGGAGCGAGGCGCTCATCCGTCTGCTGCGCCTGCCGACCTCGGCCGAGGCGCCCATGGCGCGCGGCCTCATCATGGTGCAGATCGACGGCCTGGGGGAGCGCGAACTGCGCCGCGCCCTGGAGGCTGGCCGCCTGCCCTTCCTGAGTCGCCTGCTCGACCGGGAACGCTACCAAATCCACCGTCTCTACAGCGGCCTGCCGTCGAGCACCCCGGCGGTCCAGGGGGAACTGTTCTACGGCGTGCGCACCGCCGTCCCGGCCTTTGGCTTCATCGAGCCATCAACCGGCCGGGCCGCCCGCATGAGCGACCCCACCACCGCCCGCCGCGTCGAGGACCGCCTGACGCGCGAGGGCCGCGCTCCCCTGCTGAGTGGCGGCAGCGCCTATGGCAACATCTTTACCGGCGGTGCGGCGGAAAGCCATTTCTGCGCCTCGGCCCTGGGCTGGGGGCCGGTGTTGAGCGGGTTGCAACCACTCAAGGCGATCATCCTCGGCCTCGCCCATCTGCCCAGCCTGCTGCGGGCCGGTGCCTTGCTGGTCATCGAGGCCGGGCTCGCCGTGGTGGACGCGGTGCGCGGCGTGGCGGCCGGACAGAGCCTGCGCGAGGAGATCCGCTTTGTGCCGGTGCGGGTGGCGGTCACCATCCTGCTGCGCGAACTGGCCATCGTGGGGGCCAGCCTGGACGCCGCGCGCGGCCTGCCGATCATCCACCTCAACCTACTGGGCTATGACGAGCAGGCCCACCGGCGCGGCCCGTCGTCGGCCTTCGCCCACTGGACGCTCAAGGGCATCGACGCCGCCATCGAACGCCTGTGGGACGCCGCGCAACGGTCGCAGCGGCGCGACTACGACCTGTGGGTCACCTCCGACCATGGGCAGGCCGAGGCGCAGCCGTTCGAGGCTCTGACCGGGCGGGATCTACGGGCCGCGCTTGGCGGTTCGCCGTCCGAGGGTCAACGCGCGGCCACCTCCCACGGCCATCTTCTGGGCCGCAAGACCGCGCCGCCCGCCGTTGATGCCAGTGCCCCATTCGACATTGCCGTGCTTGGCCGCCTGGGGGCGGTGCGCCTGAAGGACGGGACCGACCGTATGGCCGCCGCCGAGGCCGCCGTGGCCGCCGGGGTGCCCATGGCCCTGGTCCGCGATGCCCATGGCATGGTGCAGGCGGTGACACCCGAGGGCCGCCATGCGCTGCCGGAACAGGCTGCCTCCGTGTTGGGTCCTGACCATCCCTACCTGAGTCAAGCGGCCCAGGACCTGGAGGCGCTGGGCCGTCATCCATCCGGCGGGGACTTTATGGTGATCGGCTGGCGGACCGGCGGGCCGTCCGTGACCTTCAACGGCGAGCACGGCGCCCACGGCGGCCCGGCCCCCGACGAGGTTTCAGCCTTTGCCCTGCTGCCGCCCGGCGTGCCGGTTCCTGAGGGCGCCCCTCTGCGGCCCGAAGACCTGCGGCGGGCGGCGCGCGAGTGGCTCCACGTCGGCGGGCAGATGGCGCCCAGCCGCCCCGATCGCCTGCGGGTGATGACCTACAACGTCCACAGTTGCCTCGGCATGGACGGCCGAACCCTGCCCGAGCGCGTCGCCCGCGTCATCGCCTCGCTGAACCCGGACGTGGTGTGCCTTCAGGAGGTGGACGTGGAGCGGCGACGCAGCGGCGGCGTCGATCAGGCCCTGGCCATCGCCAAGGCCCTGGAGATGGAGTTCCATTTCCACCCGTCGCTCCGCGTCGAGGAGGAGCAATACGGCAACGCCATCCTCAGCCGGTTGCCCATGCGCGTGCTGCGGGCCGGTCCCCTGCCCAGCCCGCACGGCGAACAGCGCGGCGCCATCAAGGTGGAGATCATGACCCCGCGCGGCCCGGTCCTGGTCGTGAACACCCACCTAGGCGTGTTGCCGCGCGAACGCCGGCCGCAGGCGGCGGGACTGGTGCGCGACGGCTGGCTGGATGCCCCCGGCGGCGTGCCGCAGATGCTGTGCGGCGACTTCAATGCCATGCCGAACTCGGTTGTCCACCGCCTGCTCGGCCAGCACCTGCGCGACAGCCAGCGCACCGACAACCGCAAGCCGAAAGCCACCTGGCCCGGCCGCCTGCCCTCGGCCCGCATCGACCACGTCTTCATCAGCCCGACCATGACCGTGAAGGCCGTGGACGTCCCGCGCGGCGCCCTGCCGCGCATCGCGTCCGACCACCTGCCGCTGGTGGTCGATGTGGCGTGGGAGGTGCGGGGGGTGCGGGAGAAGGAGGAAATGCACCCTTGCCCAGAGGGGGCCACTGGGCGTTTCTAGTGCTCGCAGATCTCAGTCGCATGGGTCCGAAAGGGTGCGGGAGCCCAGCACCAGGACCTCCATGAAACGGCGGGCGGCGCGGCGCAGCAGGTCCGGGGCCTGGGCTAGGGCGTCGTCCAGGGCCATCGGGGCATCGACGATAGGCAGCACGGCATGCAGGCCCTCGGCCCGGAACGCGGCGGCATCGCCCTCGATGAGGCCGGCGAAGGCGACCACCGGAGTACTGGTGCGCCGGCCCAGGCGCGCGATGCCCACCGGCACCTTGCCGAACAGCGACTGGCTGTCGAGGCGCCCTTCCCCGGTCACGGCAAGGTCGGCACCGGTCATCTTGCCAGCCAGATCGCCCAGGTCTGAGATCAGCTCGAACCCGCTGCGCACCTCGGCCGCACACCCCGCCATCAGGCCAAAGCCCAGCCCACCGGCCGCCCCGGCGCCCGGCGTGGCGCGGCAGTCGCGTCCGGCGGCGCGGGTCAGAGCCTCGGCAAAGCGGGTCATGCCGGCTTCCAGTCTGGGCGCCAGATCGGGGCCGACGCCCTTCTGCGGCCCGAATACCGCCACCGCCCCGTCCGGGCCGAGCAGCGGGTTGGACACGTCGCAGGCCAGGGTGACGGCGACCGTGCGCAGGCGTGGATCGAGGCCCGACAGGTCAACCTCCGCAATGCGCTCCAGGGTGGCACCGCAGCCGTCCACCGCCTGCCCCTGGTCATCGAGAAGGCGTGCCCCAAGGGCCTGAAGCAGACCGCTTCCGCCGTCCGTAGTGGCGCTGCCGCCGAGTCCCACGATCAGGCTTTCCGCCCCCCGGTCGAGAGCGGCGCGCACCACTTCGCCAGTGCCGTAGGTGGTGGCTTTGAGGGGGTCGCGCTCGGCGTCGGACAGCAGCGGCAGACCCGACGCGGCGGCCATTTCGACCACCGCCAGACGGCGCTCCGCACACCAGCCGAATCGCGCCGGGATCGGCCGGCGCAAAGGGTCCGAGGCCGGAGTTTCGACGATTTCCCCGCCGACCACGGCGACCACGGCCTCGACCGTCCCCTCCCCACCATCGGCCATCGGCACGGACAGACAAGTGACGCCGGGGAAAGCATCCCGGAAACCGGCACAAATCGCTTCGGCAGCCGCCATGCTGGTCAAAGACCCCTTGAATGAATCGGGCGCAACGACGACCCTCATGAGATACTCCTGTGACACGGCGGCCCTCGGGACAGAGTGGCCGCCGCGCCACGAGTATGCAACCAGAACCATGGCCTATTGAGGACCACTCCTTGAACGCTCCGCCGCCGGCACCCGATTCCCAGGTTTTCGCCGCCCTGAGCGCCCTGCCGCTGTTCGCCCGCCTGCCCGAGCCGGTACGCCGTGGCATGGCGGCGGCCAGCGCCATGCGTACCGCGCAGCCGGGCGGGGTCATTGCCGCCCACGGCGCCCCGGCGGCCGAGATGTTCGTCATCCTCGAAGGCTTCGTGAAGCTGACCGTGCCCAGCGGCACCATTGACGTGGTCGGGCCGGGCAGCGTCATCGGGGAAAGCGCCGTCACCGGCCTGGGCACCTATCCGACCGGGGCGCAGGCCCTGGACACCGTCCGGCTGGTCGCCATCGACGGCGCGGCGGCGCACGCCCTGCTGGCTGGGGACATGGCTCTGGTGCTGCGCATGATGGGGGGTCTGTCCGCCTCCCTGCGCATGTTGCTGGGTCAGGTCACCGACCTCAAGCTCAAGACCACCACGCAGCGGCTGGCCATGTACCTGCTGGAACTGGGCGGTCAGGAGGAAGGATCGGCAACGGTCACCCTGCCCTTCACCAAACGCATCGTGGCCGAGAAACTGGGCATGACGCCGGAAAGCCTGTCGCGCTCCCTGACCGCATTGGAAGCGTTGGGCGTGCATCCCGAGGGACGCGGCCGTCTGGTCATCAAGGACGTCGAGGCCCTGGCCGAAAGCTGCGGCTATACACCGCTTGACGGGGAGGACGCGCCATGAGGCAACGCGCCATCGGCGCCGACGACATCACCCTGATCGCCCAGGTCCCGCTCTTCTCGCGTCTCGACCAGGACCGCCTGGCGAGCCTGTGCGGACGCGGCACTGTGCGGGTGTTCGACAATCCCACCTTGTTGTTTTCGGCTGGCGATCCGGCCGACGGGTTCTTTGTGATGCTGGCCGGGCGGGTTCACCTGTCCACCCTGACCGCCGAGGGCGCCGAGGCCGTGGTCACGGTGGTCGAAGCCGGCGAAACCTTTGCCGAGGCCGCCATGTTCGGGTCCGGCCGTTTCCCGGTCAATGCCGAGGCCCAGCCCGGCGCCGAGGTGGTGCGCATTGAGCGGACGCCGTTCGACGCCGCCCTGCGCGACGACCCCGAGCTTGCCTTCTACATGCTCGACGCCCTGATTGCCCGCCAGCACTTCATGATCGCCGAAATCAGCCAGCTCAAGAGCCAATCCCCGGCCAGGCGTCTGGCGTCCTACCTGCTGGCCCTGCTGGAAAGCGGACGGTGGGCCGGGCATGGCCGATTGCCGCACGCCAAGCAGGTGATCGCCAGCCGCATCGGCATCGATCCGGCCAGCCTGTCGCGCGCCCTGCGCCGCCTGGACGCCGCCGGTATTTCCTGCGACGGCGAGGAGGTCATCATCACCGACCCCGACCGGCTGCGCGCCTTCTGCGCCGGGGGTGCGCCATGAGCCTGCGCCTGCACCACGTCTTTGCGTTCGTGCCATCCAATCCCCCTCTGCCGGCCGGTCTGGTGGAAAGCTTTCGCCGGACGCACCCCGGACAGGGCACGGCCAACGTCTGCTTCGTGTTCGGAGATACCTACCTCGAACTGCTGTGGGAGACCGACCGCGCCGAGATCACCGCCCCGGTGCTGGCCCGGACGCGGCTGGCCGAACGCGCCCATTGGCGGGAAACCGACGCCTGCCCGTTCGGAATGTGCCTGATGCCCGACACCGCCGCCGAGGTCCTGCCGTTCCGCACCTGGGACTACGCCCCGCCGTTCCTGCCGCCCGGCATGAGCATTCCGGTAGCGACCCTCAGCGACGACGCCGGGCAGCCGTTCATCTTCCTGCCCCCAGTGATCGGCAAGCCCGAGCCGCACCAGCAGCCCGGCCTGGGCACCATCATTGGCGTGCACCTGGACCGCCCCGGCCATGTCCCACCCAGCGCCGACCTGCGCACCCTGGCTGCGTTGGGCCTGCTGACCCTGGGAACCGGGCCGGAATGGCGGATGGTGCTGAAGATCGCGCGGGAGGGTGGCGGGCCTCCGCGCCGGCTGTCCTTGCCCGATGGCCTGTGGCTCGACTGACACGCAGACAAACTAATGCTTATGGCCCATGCCCTTGGGCACCTGCCGAGCGTTCGTCATTAAGGACCGCATATCGTACCTGAAACCCACACAGGAGATGCCGTGAAGGACGCTCTGCGCACATTGCTGGGCAAAATTGAGCCATTTGCCACCCTGCTTTGGTGGGTGAGCCTGATTATTGTCATCGTCCTGACCTTGACACCGGGGCTGGGACCGCCCGGCCGTTTCGGCCTGGACAAGGCCGTGCACTTCATCGCGTTTGGCTGGCTGTCGCTGCTGGCCGCCTTGGTCCTGCGCGAGCGCGGCGGCCGGTGGGCCATGGCCGTACTGGTTCTGAGCGCCCTGGGAACCGAGATGGCACAGATGATTGTCGCCACACGGTCCTCCATGATTAGTGACGCTGTTGCCAACCTGGCCGGCATCGCCGTGGGCATGGCCCTTGGCCGGGCCGTTGCGCGGGCTTTTCGACCACAGGATGAATAGTAACCACTCAGCGCGAAAGGCCTCCTTCTCTTTTACCTACGGTGTTAGAATGGAGGACTTTAGTCTGACACGGTCTTGATCCGGGTCCTGACGACGCGCGCAGGAGGCCACCATTCAGCACATTGAACCCACCGCCGGAGCCTCCGCCAATAGCCACGCAGCCGCGTCGTCCTCCACCGAGGTGATGGCAAACGCCCTGCGCCGCATCGCCACGGCGCCCGATCCCGCCAGCCGATGGAACACCCTGGCCGAAGAGGTCCAGGCCCTGACCGGGGCGGAGATGGTGGCAATCAGCCTGACGGAAGACACCAACGCCCCGCAGGCCCAAGCCTTCGTCGCCCAAATCCCCGCCAACGCGCCGACCGACACCCCATCACGCCACCTTTGGCACGCCGAGGTCTACGCCCAGGCGTGCGCGGGGTCCGAACCGCTGGCTGCGCCCGGTGCCGTCGTCGGCAGCGCCTACGCCCACTGGATGAGCCTGCCCATGGTATGGGGCAAGGGGCCGGCGCGCGGATTGGTGCATCTGCACGGACACCAGCCCTTCGCGGCCGGCACCGTGGTCGCCGCGACGGTGCTGAGCCTCCATGCGGCTGCCCTGGCCGGTGAACTCAGCGCCCAGGGGGCCTTGGATACGGCCCTGAGCGAGGTGGAGCATCGCGACGCGCTGGTGCACGAGGCAAACCACCGCATCACCAACAACATTGCGTCGGTGGCGGCACTTCTTCAGATGCAGGCGCGGGCACAGAATTCTCCCGAGGTGCAAACCAAACTCCTGGAGGCTGTCGGCCGGGTTCAGACTTTCGGACGCATCCACGAGTCCCTCTACCGATCAGGAACCGCCACCCACATTGCCCTCGGAGAGCACCTGCGCGGTCTGCTGACCGAGGTCGCGGCAACCGCCTGGACGACCGACGACCGCCACCCGAAGGTGACGGTGTCCTGCCCGCCGGAAGCCTGGCTGACACCGGCCGTTGCCACGCCGCTGTCGCTGGTCGCCGTGGAACTGGTAATGAACGCGGTGAAGCACGCCACCGTCCCCGGCCGCCCCCTGCACATCGACGTCACGGTGACGAGCGACGACACCCTGGTCCTGACGGTGGCCGATAATGGCCCCGGATTCACGCGGCAGCCAGGGGAACGCAGGCAGTCCTTCGGCCTCATGCTGGTCGAGGCGCTGGCCAGTCAGCTTGGCGGCGGTATGACGGTGGACCGCTCCGGGGACGGCGGGGGCGCGGCGGTGGCTATTTCCGTGCCAGCCCCCACCTTGAACCAGCCCCCACCTTGAAATAGTCCCCACCTGAAAGCCAACCGTCAATGCGCCTGGGCGAGATAGGCCTGGGTGACGCGGGGCAGGTTTTCCTCGATACGCGCGGCAACCGCCTTCTTCTGGTCGCCCGACCGTTCGCACAGTGCCTTGATCTGCGCGTCACCCAAAGTCTCGGCCGCCGCCGCCAGGGATCGGAACGACGCCACCTCGAAATGCTTGTAGGCCTGGGCGGCCAGCATGTGCTTGACCACGTCGTCGCCCGACATCCCGGCCATAAACGGCTGGATGGCGCCCGCGAACTTCATGCCGGCATCCTTGAGGGCGGAATTGTCGGTGCCCAGGCGTTGGAGCGATTGTTTCAGTTCAGCCGAGGCATGGCGGGACTCTTCAAGGTCCTGGCGAAAGACCTGTTCCATTTCCGGGTACGCCCTGAAACGATCAACGTTCTTTTCCAGATTGTCTATCGCGGCCTCTTCCATGGCGTGGGCATCACGCAGCCAGTCAATGACGGTATCGCGGACTTCAGCCATTCCGGTTACTCCTCCGGCAGGTGGGTCATGAACTCCGCTACCAACGCCCATCCCCTCGCGGACGTCGCGCCAAACCCGACAGCTTGCCTTTGGAGCGCGACTTGCTACTCTGCACGCCAACCCGTTTTGACATGAGCCCGTTTTGATATGAGGACGCCATGCGCCGCGCCGCGCCCAAGCTTCAGCCTGAAAAAGTCGATCCCGGCGCCCCCCGCAACCTGATAACCCCGGCCGGCAACGACGCCATGCGCGCCGAGCTGAAAAAGCTGCGCACCATCGACCGCCCTATCGTGGTCGAGGCGGTCTCCCGCGCCGCCGCCAACGGCGACCGGTCGGAAAACGGCGATTACATCTACGGCAAAAAGCGCCTGCGCGAGATCGACCGCCGGATGCGCTTCCTGGGCAAGCGCCTGGAAACCGCCGAAGTCATCGACCCCCGCCAGCAGACCAACCGCACCCGCGTGTTCTTCGGCGCCACCGTGACCTACGTCAACGACCGCGACGAGGAAGTCACCGTGACCATCGTCGGCCAGGACGAAGCCAACATGACGGCGGGCTCCATAAGCTGGCTGTCGCCCGTCGCCAAGGCCCTCATGCGCGCCAGCCTGGGCGACGAAGTCCGCGTCCGCACCCCGGCCGGCGAGGACACGCTGGAGATTCTGGCGATTTCGTACCCGGAATAAGGAGACAGTTGCGCGCGGGGGCAAAAAAGCGGGCTCTGCCCGCACCCGCCAGGAGCCACGGGCTCCTGGACCTCGTTGAATAGAAAGCAAAGCCGCGCGTAGCGCAAAAAAATCAACGTTGTCTGCCTGCGGCACAAGAAAAAACTCAGAACCCCCCTCATGGGTTCCAAGGGCCACTCGGCCCTTGGCGGGGCCGGGCAGCGCCCGGTCCTTCCTCACCCGTTAACGATATACCCGCCGTTGGGGTGCAGCACCTGGCCAGTGAAGTAGGAGGCATCGGCGCTGGCCAGAAAGACGTAGCTGGGGGCGACTTCCTCGGGTTGCCCGGCGCGGCCCATAGGGACCTGCTTTCCGAACGAGGCGACCTTCTCGTCGGGAAACGAGGCCGGGATGAGCGGCGTCCAGATCGGCCCCGGCGCCACGCCGTTGACCCGGATGCCCTTGTCGACCAAGGCCAGGGCCAGGGACCGCGTGAAGGCCAGTTCGGCGCCCTTGGTGGTTGAATAGGCGATCAGCCCAGCGTTGCCCTTGTAGGCGTTGACGCTGGTCGTGTTGATGATCGCACCGCCGTCCTTCATGTGCGGCACGGCGGCCCGGCAGAAGTAGAAATAGGCGTGGATGTTGGTCCGGAACACGCGTTCCCACAGTTCGGGCGTGACCTCCATGAAGTCCTCGGTCTTGTGCTGTTCCGACGCGTTGTTGACCAGCACGTCGAGGCACCCGTAGGCCCTCAGCGTTTCATCGACACAGCGTTCGCAGAAGGCCCGGTCGCCCACGTCGCCGCGCAGCAGGATGCAGCGTTGCCCCTCGGCCTCGACCATGGCGCGGGTGTCCTCGGCATCGATGTCCTCCTCAAGGTAGACGATGGCGCTGTCACAGCCCTCGCGCGCGAAATGCACCGCGACGGAGCGTCCGATGCCGCTATCGCCCCCGGTGATGAGGGCAACCTTGCCCCTGAGTTTGTCGCTGCCCTTGTAGTCGTCGCGGATGACGCCGGGCTGCGGGTCCATGCGGTGTTCACGGCCGGGCTGGGACTGGTGCTGCGGGGGGAAGGGTGTGTCGGCGGGCATCGCTCATCCTCCAATCAGCGGAAAAAGGGCGGTCAGCGGAAAAGGGGCGGCACCCCGCACCACCGTTTCGAATGGTTCCGGGGTGCCACGCGAAGGGCGTGCGTCAGTGCGCTTTTTTCTTCATGTCGGCATATTTCTTGGCCATCTCCTCGGACTCTTCGTCGCTGACGGCTTCGCGGGCCTGAGGGAACATCTCGTCCTCCTCATCGTGAATGTGATGCTCCAGGGAGGCCTTGAGTTCCTTGACCATTTCAATGAACTCGTCGGAGGTCTTGTCCATCTTTTCGAGCTTGGCCAGCATCTGCTTGGCGTCCTTGTGCTCGCCGAGGGCGTCCTTGACCTCTTCCTTGGCTTCCTTGTCCTTCTTGTCGGCGCGGAAGGTCGGGTAGAACACCTCCTCCTCGAACTTGGTGTGGATCTCCAGTTCGGTCTTCACCTTGTCGAACAGATCCTCGCGGGTCTTCTTGGCGCCGTTTCCAGACGCGATCAGACGATCCAGCGCGGTGCGCACGGTTTCGTGATCCTTTTGAAGCATGTCGTAAATCTGGGGCATGAAGGTCTCCATACTCGTTGCCTAACCACAACGGCCAACCGGCCCTGCGGGGTTCGCGGCGGAGCAATGGAGAACTGGTCAGTTGACCGCTGTGGGCGCCTGGGGGGGCGCCTGGGGGGACGCCTGGGAGAGCGCCTGAGCTGGGTGGCCGTGGACAGCATCCACCGACTGCTTGCGCAGCACCACGGTGACGCTGGTTCCGCCTTCGATGCCATCCTCGATCAGCACCTCGCCGTCCAGGCTTTCGGCGATGCGCCGGACGATAGACAGGCCGATTCCGGTGCCCCGGTAGTCAGTGACCCTGTGCAGGCGCTCGAACACCTGAAGGACGCGCTCACGGAAACGGGGCTCGATCCCGATGCCGTTGTCGGTCACCCGAAGGTACACGTCATTGGCGGATGCTCCCCCCTCCACCACGATCTTCAGGGGAATGTCGGGACGGCGGAACTTCACCGCATTTTCCAGCAGCACCACCATAATGTCGCGCAGGCGGGGCCGGTCGATCACCACGTCGGGCAGCGGCATGACGATAATATCGGCTGCGGCATCCCCGATAACGTCAGTCAGCCGCAATCGTGCCTCGTCCACGGCCCAGGCGGCGTTGACCAGTTCCACGTCGCCGCGCGGTTGATCGGCCGACAGATAAACCTGGACGTCCTGCAACAGCGCGCGCAGGTGCGCCGCGTTCTCGGTGATGAAGCCCAGCGACACCTGGGCGTCCGGCAGGTCTTCAAGGGCGGGGCCGAGCGTCCGTTCAAGCCGCGTCGAAAAACTCGTCAGGCGGCGGACCGGTTCCTGTAGATGGTGGGCGGTGACTTCGGCAAAACGGCTGAGTTCGGCATTGCTGCGGCCCAGACGCTCGATCAGTTCCTCGCGCTGGCGCTCCATGTCGTGGCGGTCGCTGACGTCATGGCCGATCACCAGGATTTCCACGCCGGTGCTGAGCGAAATGGCCGCAACGGTCAGGTCGACCACGACAGTTCGGCCGCTATTGGTGTGGTGAACCCCGGTGAAGCGATCCACACGCCCGGCCGCAGCCTCGGCCACGGCACGCTTCAGGCGGCCCACCTGGACCGGGTCGGTGCGCCACCACGGGGTGTCCCAGAACGGGTGGCCGATAACGTCCTGATCGCGTGCGTCGATGACCTGCAGAGCCGCCGGGTTGACCTTGATGAGCGTGCCGTCGCGCTTCAGCAGCGCAAGCAGCAGAACGCTCTGCTGGAAGGTCGCGCGAAACCGCTGTTCACTGTCCATCAACCCATGGACGGCGCCATCGGTTTCCTCGGCCATCAGGTTGAAAGCCTCGGCAATGCGGCCGATTTCGTCGTCGGAGCGCACCGGGATGCGGTGGTCGCGGTGGCCTTCCTTGAAGCTGCGGATGCCGCCGACCACCTCCGATACACGGCGCCCCAGGGTGCGCGAGAACATCGTCGCAATGCCCAGCGATGCCGCCATCAGCACGGCAGCCAGGATCCACAGGCCGACCTGGGCTCTGGTGAAGATGGTTTCCACATGGGAACTCAGCGCGTTGACGCTGTGCCGGGTGCGTTGTGCGAAGGCCAAGGCGATGCCGTCGATCAGCCCGCTGATTTCCTGGGCCGGCGCGTGAAACCGGGTCAGGTTGACGCCAACGGTCACATAGCCGAACCCGCGCTCGCTGTCGGCGTAAGGGCCGGTGTAATAGGGGATGGGTGCGGCGGTATTGAGCTTGGACACGCCGCTCCAGAAAATCTGGAACGACCCTGAACCGCCACCAATGGTCAGGTCATGCCAGCCGCTGCACTGTGGCGCAAAGTTCAGGTAGCGGCAGTCGGCGGCCACCGTGCCCTGCCGCAACTGCTCCATGGATGGCCGCTTGTTCAGGGACTGGCCATCAAACACCGGCGCGGCGGCCAGAAATTCTTCTATTGGCAGGCCACTGTCCTGCCACTGGCGATACATGCCTTCTTCAAGCCACGGCGGCACCAGGGCGCCTGTTTCGGCATCGTACCCGACGATATAGTAATGGCGCGGATGGGTGATCGTCCGCCCCTTGTGGTCGAGCATGAAGGCATAGTTGCCATCGGTCGGGTCAGGGGTGGCCGCATAGCGGTCGTCGGTCGGGTCAAGCGTGTCGGTGAAGGCCGCCAAGTGGCGCTGGTCGAGGGCCAGGGTGACGTAGCCTGTCACCACCCCGTTGCGCACCACCGGCGTGGCCCACCGCACGATGCCCTTGAACCGTTGCCCGACCGGATTTTCCACACCGGCATAGGCCGAGGTCCTGGGCAAGTACGGGATGCCTGCCGCCTCGGCCGCACTCGGCGTGAACGGGCCGATGACGTTGGTCCCCTGATAGACGCCGATCATCTCGGAGACGTGGATCTCGCCCGGTTGCAGGGCACGCAGGGCGTCAAAGTAGTTTTCCGCCCGCGCAAAGGTGTTCTCCCGCTGGCGGATGTCACGCAGATCGGTTGGCAACGCGGGGTCGGTGGTGACCTTGAGGCGCTCCCGGCCGTCCAGGCCGATCAGGGTCATTTCCAGGTAGAGGGCCTGCGGCGTGCCGAGGCCGATCTGTTCGGGAGGGCGTTCCTTCCACAGCCGCCGCTGCGCCGCCGCGTCGGGCTGCGCGCCCTCCGACGGCACCACCAGGGCGGGGCTCTCCGAGGCGGCGTCGTCGGCCGGTTCCCAGCCGCTGCCATCAGCCTTGAGGCGCCACGCAACGGCGCTTTGCGGCACGGGACCCACGCTGTGCTTCAGAAACGCGCCATAGGCCGCCGCATCGGCCGGCAGGGTGGCGGCGTAAAGGACGTCTTGGTCGCGTTGATGAAGGAAAAGGGCCACAGAGCGGGCCAGATCCGTGGTCATGCGCTCGATTTCCTGGCGGACCCGTTCGTCCAGGCCTTCCGATGCATGGGTCACGGCGGCATCGCGCATATCGGGGGCGGCCGTCAAAAGGGCTTCGGCAACCTCGGCAATGCTAATGCGGATGCTGTCCTGAAGGCGCGAACCGACCAGTTCGGCGTTGATCGCAATAATGAACACTGGGACCAGAACGACCACAAACAACAGCAAAAGGAGCTGCGTCCCCAGGGGCAATGAGCGCCAGGGCCACAGTTTCCTCCGGTTGCCGCCGTGCGGCGGCACACCAGGATGTTCCGGTTGGCTACCCAATCGCCCAGCCCCCAGACACATACCCTGCGGGCACGACCCGCCCTGCCCTTATACACTGGCTTCGGGCCGTCACATATCCCTACTCTTTCGCGGGATTACGATTTTTTGCCGTGAAACTCCTCGTGAACGAAGGGGAAGATTGACCGTCTGGTAACGCCTTCAACCAAGGTCGATAACCTGACCTTCGGCGCCGCGCAGCCACGCCCGAACGGCACCGCTTTCGACGAACACCCGCCGCGCGGCGGACTCTGGCAGCAGGACAAGGGCCGTAGAGAGTGCGTCGGCCTGCATGGCGCTCACGGCCTGGACGGTGACGCTGCGCCACACCCCGCCGCCTCCGGTGGCCGGATTGACCAAGTCTCCGTCATCCGCCGAGGTTGCCAGGGCGGCATTTTCGAGCCCCACGGGGGCCTCCTCGGCGCCGGGCGCCACTCGCCAGGGCCGTCCGCCGGGGTGCCGCCCCACGGCCCGCGCCTCGCCCAGGTCGATCAGCACAGAGTCGTACCCCCGGCGGCGCAAGACTTCGGCCACGCGGTCGGTGACATAGCCCTGGGCGATGCCGTTCAGGGTGACCTGCATCCCCGGCCGGGCCAGCCGCACGGCGGCCGGCGTCACCTCCACGCCGCGCCAGTCCACCAGGGCGAGGCGTTCAGGTGTCCGCGCCTGCCCCCACAGCGGTTGCACCGTCACGTCAAAGGCACCGCCGGACAACCGGGACACGGTTTCCGCATGGCTCAGGACCTCGACCAGTTCCAGGGGCGGCGCGGCCAGGGCGCCGTCGCGGTTCAGCCGGCACAAGGCCGAGGTCGGCCGGTACAGGCTCAGGATGCTCTCCAGGCGGTCGATTTCCTTCAGCGCCGCGTCGATCGCCTCCCCGGCACCCGGCCCCGGCAACAGCATCTCGGCCTCCGCCCCTAGAGCCGTACCGCGCCAACGGACGATGTCGTGCGGGCGGGCGAGGGCGGGGCCTCCGGCAAAAGCGAGGGCCGCGGACCCTGCGGCAATGGTCAGGAAGCGGCGGCGGGTGAGTGGCATCAGTGACCTCCTCCGGAATGGGACATGGTCGGTGCCTGCTCCCCTTCCCCAAGCACATAATCCTCGGGGATGGCGTCCCAGGCGACGATGTCCCCGCCATGATCGGCGGCGAACGCCTCGGCGGCGGCGGGGTCGGTGAAGGGAACGGCCTCGGGCATGCCCATGCCCCCGGTCCGGTCAGAACGGATGACGTAGACGGCGGCGGCGGCCGGAACCCAGACCTGCGGGTTATCCCATCCCTCGGACGCCGCCATATCGGTCACGTAGATCGCCGTGATGTCGCGGGCCTCGCCGGGCAGCACGGTGAAGGCGACGGCATCGCGCACAGCCGGGAACCATAACGGTTCCTCCTGGCTTTCCAGGTGTATCTGGGCCTTGGGACCCTGGTGATCGACCAGGATCATATGGCCGAAGTAGGTGACGGCCTCGCGCGTTGGGGCGACGGGAGGCGGCGCCTCGGCCACCTCCTGCTCCTCGCCGCAGGCGGTGAGGGTGAAGACCATCAGGAAAGGTGCCAGCCAGCGCAGTCGCATCAGATTTCCCTCCGTGTGAAGACCAGCCCGGCGATGCCCAGCGGAACCGCAATCCAGGCCACCAGGGCGGCCAGGGCGGCAAAGGGCGAAATGCCCTCGGATACCGCGCCGAACCCCGCGACGTCGGCCGCCGCCTCGAAACTGGTCAGAGTGACCAGCCGATAGGCGTCGGCCGGGTTGAGCATCAGCAGAGCCGGCAGGATGTCGCCGATGATGCCCTGCCCGCCCGTGGCCACCAGCACCCCCAGCAGACCCATGTCGTAGAGCACCACCATCAGCAGCCACACGGCCACCGCAGCACCGGCCGCCGTGGTGCGCTCGGCGACCAGGACGCTGACCAGATGGCCGATGGCGATGAACGACCAGCCAAGCAGCACGCTCGCCCCGACCAGCCCGGCAAAAGCCCGCCACTCCCCGGCCGACGGCGCCTGGACCAGGCTCACCGCGACGGCGGCCAGCCCGAACCCGACGATGGTGGCAAAGGCCAAAATGGCCGCCTGCCCAACGAACTTCCCGGCCAGCACTTGCCACCGGCTGATCGGATGGGCCAGCAATAGCAGCAGGGTCCCCTGCTCGGCCTCACCCACGATGGCGTCAAAGGCCAGCAACAGGGCAATCAGCGGCAGCAGGTAGATGGCGAGCGAGGCCAGCGACACCACGGTGACGGCCAACCGCCCGGCCGCCACATCCCCGGTTGGCGCCGCCCCGATGAAGGCCAGCGCCAGGGCCAGCAGGGCAAGCAGCAGGGTGGCGGCGGCAACCCATCGGTTGCGCAGGCCCTCGCGTATTTCCTTGCCGGCGATGGTGGCGATGGGGCTCATGGCAACGGCCCCTTCAGAAGAGCGGGCGGCAGCCCGTCCGCGACAGCGGAAACCCTGCACAGAACACTCATTCGGCGGCCTCCCTACGGGCGGTGTCGGCACGATCCGTCTCGGCGCCGTAATGGGTGTAGATGTCTTCCAGACTGGGCGGGATGACCTCCAGGTCGTCCACCGGCTCCATGGCGAGTTGGCGGATAGCGGCCATCTTTTCCTCCGGCCGGACCTCCAGGCGCCGTTCCGTGCCGTCCTTGACCGCGCGGATGCGCACCGGCAGGTCGGCATGGCGGCGCAGGCCGTCCAGGGTGTCGCAAGCGACCAACCGACCGTGGCTGAGGATGGCGATACGCTCGGCCCGCAGTTCCAGTTCAGTCAGGACGTGCGAGGAAATCAGCACCGTGGTTCCGGCGTCGCGCAGGTCACGCAGGATGCCGTAGAAGGCCTGCCGCAGCACCGGGTCCAGCCCCGTGGTCGGTTCATCCAACAGCAGCAGCCGGGGGTGGCCCAGCAGCGCCTGCGCCAGACCGAGGCGCTGGCGCATTCCCTTGGAATAGGTCCGCACCGGCTTGTGCGCGGCGTCGGACAGGCCGACCCGGTCCAGCAGGGTTTCGGCATCGTCCAGGCTGGCGCCCTTGAGGCGGGCATAGAAGCGCAGCACCTCCCGCCCCTTCATGCCGCCGGAAAACGACACGTTCTCGGGCAGGAAGCCGATGTGCTTGCGGTGGTGCGGCCCCGGCGGTGCGCCGAGCAGCGTGATCTCGCCCGAGGTCGGTCGGGTCAGGCCCAGCAGCAGCTTCATCAGGGTGGTCTTGCCGGCCCCGTTGTGGCCCAGCAGGGCGAGCATCTCGCCCTCCCCCACCTCCAAGGTCAGGCCGTCGAGCGCATGGAGATTGCGGTAGTGCTTGCAAAGATCGTGGACGCTCAGCGCGCTCATCATGAGCCTCCTGTTCGGGCGGGAGGACGCATCAGGGGATGGGTGTCCACGACACCGCCCGGCAACACCGCCGGAAACGCTGATTGAGCCCATTTCAGGACCTGGATCGCCGGGCTCGCCATCAACAGCTTGGCCGCCGGGGCACGCCACAGCACTTGGTCCACCAAGCCGTTGGGCCGGTAGGTACGGTCGCCGATGCCGTCGCCGTCGAGGTCGAAGGCCGCGTTGTCGGACCAGTAGTTGCCCACGCCATCCTCCGTCCAGACGATGTTGCGCGTGCCGACGTACTTGACCTGGGTACGGTTGCCGATGAAGGCGTTGCGGGTAACGGTGTTGCGCTCCGACCCGGCGGTGAAGTGGATGCCGATGCCGCAGCCCTGGAAACGGTTCTCGGCAAAGCGGTTCTTGTGGGCATTGTAGATGAACACGCACTTGTCGGACCCGCCGGTCACCACGTTGCGCTCCACCCTTGCCTCGTTGGCGTAGTTGAGCAGCAGCCCGTGGTCGCGGTCGCCCCGGCTGACGTTGTTGCGCGCCCGGATGCGGTGCGAAAACATGATGACGTAGCCGGCGTGGTTGCCAATGGACACGTTGTCCCGGATGGTTGAATCGTTCGTATACATATAATGGATCGCAAACCGCAGATCCTCGAACGTGTTGCCGGCGAAGGTGTTGTTCTTCGATGTGGTCGTGAACACGCCGTCGCGGCCGTGGCGGATGCGGTTGTCCACCACCTGCGACCCCGGCGCGTTCCACAGGTGAACGCCGTTGCCGCGCTCGCTCATGCGCAGGTCGCTACGCCCGGTGATGACGTTGTCGCGCACCAGGGCGGCGGGCGATCCCTTGAGGAACACCCCGAACAGGTTGCCCTCGATGCGGTTGTCCTCGATCAGGGCGTTGCTGGCGGTGCGCTGCACATAAACACCGGCATGTTCCTCCGACAGGCTCGTGCCCGACCCGGTAATGGTCAGGCCGCGCACCGTCACGTCGGACGCGGTGATGGTGATGACGGAGCTTTCCCCGTCGCCCTCGATGACCGCGCCAGCCTCGCCGACCAGCACCACCGGCTTGTCGAGGACCAGCGGACCGGCATGGGTTCCGGCCTCCACGCGCACCACCGCCCCCGGCGCCGCCTGCGCAATGCGTTCGGCAAGCGGCACCTCAAGGGCACGGGAGGGGCCGGCGGTCACCAGGACCGCCAGCACCACCGCGAAGGAAAGCCAGAGACGCACCTTAGGCCCCGACCGGCTCGACCAACATGCGCCCGCGCATTTCCATGTGCAGGGCATGGCAGAACCACTGGCAATAGTACCAGTGCACGCCGGGCCGGTCGGCGGTGAACCGCACCGAGGCCGTAGCCTGCGGCCCGATTTCCATAGCCAAGCCATAGTTCGCCAAGGTCCAACCGTGGGTCAGGTCGTCCACGTCGTCGATATTGGTGATGATGACGGTGACATCCTCGCCCTGCTTAACCGTGAACTTTTCCATGGAGAACTGCGGCGCGAAGGAGTGCATGACCACATAGACCCGTCCATCCTTGCGGATGACGTCGCTGGCGGTTTCCGGGTCAAGACCCAGGCTGCGGACCAGTTCAACGGTCGGGGCGAAGATCGAATCCGCCCGATCCCAAGTGCGACGCGGGTTGACGACGTCGGCCCGGACCAGGATGCAGTCGTGCGGTTCGGCATAGGTCGGGCCGTCGTGGACGATCTTCATGGGCCGGTCGCCCCGAATATCGATCAACTGATCGTTCTCGGGCTTCAGCGGCCCCACGTTGAGGAAGCGGTCCTTGGAGAACTTGTTGAGGCTGACCAGATAGTTGCCATCGGCTTCCTTGGTTTCGCCCATGGTGGTGTGGTTGTGGCCGGGCTGATAGTGCACATCGATCTTTTCAATGATCGGGTCAACGTCCTGACCATTGAACTTCTGAATGGCCTTTTCGATGTTCCACTTCACTGCCTGACTGTCGATGAACACGGTCGTATAGGCATTGCCGCGCCCGTCGAATGCGGTGTGCAGCGGGCCGAGACCCAGTTCCGGTTCGGCCACCACGACGCCGCGCGGCTCGATCTTGTCGGCGAACAGGTCGGGGAACCTGCGCACGTCCAGCACGGTCACGGTCGGCGACAGCTTGCCGTTGACGCAAACGTGGATGCCGTCCGGCGCGGTGTTGATGCCGTGCGGGCTGGTCGAGATCGGGACGTAGCGGGTGTACTTGGAGTTGGCCGCCTTGCGCCCGTCGAGCACCTTGACGCCCCTCATTTCGGTGAAGTCGCCGGCTTTGATGCCCTCCTCGATGGCCTTGGTGTCGAAGATGACCACCCAATCCTGCTCTGCCGCCGTCATATCGGTCAGCGTCATGCCCATTTCGGAGTTGTAGCAGGTCGAGAACGCGTAACGGCCCTGGTAGTCGCAATCCACGTTGTCGAGGTTGCCGTCGACGATAACCTGCCAAGCCACCTCCATCGCCTCGCCGTCAACAGCGGTAAAGATGGTGCGGTAGGTGGAGATGTCCTCCATGTTCTTGCCATCGTTGGGCAAGGGCGCTTCGTGCTCGCCATTGCAGAACACGTAGCCGGTCTTGGGGAACTTCTGCGGACGCATCCCGTGGATGTCGTGGGCGTTGGGGATCTCGATGATCTTGTCGGGCTTCATGACGTCGCAGCGGACGCGGACGACGCGCGTGTTGGCCTTGTCGTTGGCCCAGATGTAGCGCCCGTCATAGGTGCCATCGGTGAACGACATGTGGGGATGGTGCAGGTCGCCGTTGGGGTAGATGCCCTTGAAGCCCTTTTTGTCGAGGAACTCCTTGGTTTCGGGCAACAGGCCCTCGGTCAGGATGCGGCGGCTTTCCTCGGTAACACCCCAGCCGGTGGCGCTGTCGATGTTGAAGCAGGGAATGCGCATCAGCTCACGCATGGACGGAACGCCGAAGATGCGCATTTCGCCGCACTGCCCCGACGACCAGAACCCGTAGTACTCATCCAGTTGGCCGGGATGAATGATGTAATCCTCCGACTCCTGCGCCGCGGCCGGCTTCGACCCGCCGGTGGAGCCGGCGAACAGCGCCGCCGGGCCAGCCGCGGTGGCCAGTCCAGCCAGAAAGGCGCCTTTGGCCGAGCTGCCGAACAAGGCGCGCCGACTCATCCCTTTCTGTGCAGTTTCCGTCTTCTTCATGAAGTCCTCCTGAGTTGGTCATCCGGTTTTGCAAACCGGCCTCGCCGCTGAGTTGGTCATCCGGTTTGCGGACCGGCATCGCCGGATGGCTCTGGCGCCATCCGTGCTCGCTCACCGGAGGCCCGCGACGTCTGGGTGCGCCGTTCCTTCTTGAGGCGGCGCGTGACGTTGTGCGGACACCGGTAATCGTCGAAATAAAGTTCCTGGCAGTGCATGCAGTAGATGCACTCGTGGGGATTGATGTTGCCCTCGGGGTGGATGGCCTGAACCGGGCATTCATTGGCGCAGCGCTGGCACGACGTGCCGCACTCGGGCCACCGTTTCAGCCACTCGAACATGCGCAGGCGGCCGGGGATGGCCAGCGCGCCACCCAGCGGGCACAGGTAGCGGCAGAAGAAACGCTCGATGAACAGGCCGATGAACAGCAGTACCAGCGCATAGGCGACGAACCACCACTCGCGCATGAATTTGAGGATGATGGAGGTCTTGAACGGCTCGACCTCCGACAATTTCTCGGCCAAGGAGAGGTCATAGAGCGCAAAGCCAAACAGGCCGAGAAAGATGATGTACTTGAACGGCCACAGGCGTTCATTGACCGACCACGGCACCCTGATCTGGCGGATACGCAGCTTCTTGGCGGCCTGCGCGGCGAACTCCTGCAACGCCCCGAACGGGCACAGCCAGCCGCAGAACGGCCCGCGCCCCCAAAACAACAAGGCAGCGACGGTGGCAAACCACAGGATGAACACCAGCGGGTCCATCAGGAAGTAGTCCCAACTGAAATCCGTCATCACCGAACTGGTGAAAGTCAGGACGTTGACCACCGAAAGCTGGGCATTGGCCCACCAGCCGAGCCACACCAGCGTGTAGGCCAGAAACGACATCCGGACCCAGAACAGCAGCCTGGGCCGCTTGACCAGCGGCGCCTGAAAGAAGAACAGCGCGGTCAGGGTGACGAGGGCCAGGGCAACCGTGGTGATCTGCGGGATCTTGGACTTCCAGATGCGCTGCCACAGCGGCGTTTCGTCCATGCCCGAGGCCGTCGCCACACCGGCCGGAGCCGCCGTTTCCGGCGCCGCCGCTGCGGCGGGTTGGGGCGTAGGTTCAGGTTCGGTCAGGTAGCGTTCCGGCACCACATAGGGCAGTTCGAAACTGACGAAGGATTTGGTCAGCGCGCCGGTCGCCCGCGACACCAAAAGATCCAGTTCCCACGGCAGGGTCGCGCGGAAGCCGGTGTCCGGAGTGACCTTGAACAGGTCAACCTCGGGGAAGTCCGGGGCGTTCTCCGCCGCGACCGAGCGCAGGCGGTGATGATGGCGGTCCTGGAAGCGCGCCGTGGTGGTATCCTGGCTGAGCTGGATGCGATCAAAGATGCCGCCGCGCACATAGCCCGATCCCTTGAACGAGTACCGCCCCCGGCCCATGACCAGGATGGCGTGCTCGCCGGGCTCCAGCCACGCCATCATGTTGGCGTATTCCTTGGCGCCAAGCAGCGACCGGCCGATGGTCGGCACGCTGACCTGGGCAACGTAGAGGTCGATGAACACCTCGTCGGGTTCGCCGCGTTCCGGGCGGCGGATGACCTCGGGATTGCCGGTCGCCTCGAACCGCTCGTTGACGTCGCCGACCGACAGGAGCATCCGCCGGATGCTGCCATCGCCGGTCAGGGCTTCCCAGTTGCGGATCTCGGGCTCGACGTCGGCGATCTGGCGCGTCGGAGCGGCCTGTTCCGACAACGGCGTCAGGCCCCCGATGCCCAGACGCCGCGCCACGGTGGCGGCCGCCCGGAAGATGCTGTCCTGCATCACGAGAACGGTGACAGTGGCGCCTGAGATGATATCAGCCTGCCCACCCTCGGGCGTCGCCTCCAGGGAGATCGCGTCCCAACCAACCAAGCCGTCGAGGTACTGGGTCATCTTGGCTTCGGGAATGCCGATCAGCACGATGGGCTCTGAATGGCCCAGCAACCGCAAGCCGGAAATGCGGCCGTCCACGGTCATGCCGACAAGCACATGGATGGGCTTGCCCGAATACCCCACCGCACCGGCAAAGTCGGAGTTGAGGAAGACGTAGCCGAGCAGGTCGTCGCCCTTATAGGCCGGCAGGACCGGCGGATCGCCCTCCGCCTCGCCCAAGCGATCGGCGCCGGGGACGATCTCGGCCACCGGCACCTGCTGCGCCGCCTCGACCAGACTGGCCGCCCGCGCAGATCCGGCAGCCGTAAAAACCGCAATAAAAACGGCCAAAAGGACCGCAAACAGCAGCGTTGGCTTAAAAAGGTGACGGGCGGGGAAATGCATTTGAGCGCTTTCCTGCTGCGTGTTCGAGACGGCATCCTGAGCGCTCCCCCAAAAGGGGACCTTGACGTCAGTCAAGGCGAAGCCCCGCCGCCAGGAGTGGGCTACTGCTTACACAACGGATTGCAGCGGCTTTGTGTTGCTGTTCCGAACCACGACTGCGCGTACGGCGTTCCCGAACATCTCTACGGCTGACAAAGCCGGCGTGTTCCGGGAAGATGACCGGAATGATAAAGTGTCGAGGTCAGCAACTCACTCCCCGCCCCCGTCACCGCCCCCTGTCACCGCCCCTGTCACCGACTGAGGAGCCCCCCCATGGTCAGCCGCCCACCGCGTGAGATGCCCGCCGAAGGGTCCACCATCACCTTTGACACGGTGCCCGACGTGACGCAGGTCGCTGACCTGTTCGCCGTCGCCATCGCCATGGAACGCGAGGCTGCCGAACGCTATGACGCCCTGGCGACGGACATGGAGGCACAGGGGGAAACCGACCTCGCCGCCCTGTTCCGCCGCCTGGAGCAGGCCGAGAGGGAACACGAGAACGGCATCGGCGCCTGGGCCGGGCGGGCCGGCATCGCGCCGTCGCGCACCCTGTCGTTCCAATGGGACAGCCCGGAAGCCCCATCGCGCGAGGACATCGCCCAGGCCGGCGGGGCGCGCATGAGCCCGTGGAAAGCGCTGGCCATCGCCGTGCGCAACGAGGAGCGGGCCTTTGCCGCCTACACGCAGATCGCCGCCAAGACCAACGACCCGACGGTACAGAGCTATGCCGAACGCATGGCGCGCGAGGAGCTGGAGCACGTCGCCATGCTCCGCCTGGAGCGCCGCCGGGCGTGGCGGGGCGAATACAGCGCCACCATGGCCGCCCTGCCCGCCGCCGGCCCGCCCGAGGCATCCGATGCCGCCGAACTGGCCGCCTACGTTCAGGCCGTCGAAACGGAAACCGCCGGGCGCCTGACCTGCAAGGCGCAACTGGCCGAAGACGCGCAAGAACCCGCCGTCGCCGGATTGTTCCAGGACATGGCCGAAGACGTCGCCCGGCGGGCCGGCATATCGGCCCCGCCACCGCCGCAGCACGCCGCCCCTGGATCGGGCCTGGACCTCATCCGCGACGAGGAATTGCGCCTGTCGCGCCTCTACGACGCCTACATGCGCCTGATCGAGACGACCCGCGACGAAGCGGTGTTGCGCGGCGCCCAGGAGGAAACCGCCGTGGTCATCGCCCGGCTGGCCCGCCTGCGCGACACCCACGCCTTCCTTCGCCGGCAGAAAGATTTATAGGGACGAATGGGCATGGCCCAAACCCGCAAGGGGCCGGGTGGCCCATAGGCGCTAACTTTAGCGAAGGAAAGCGGGCTCTGCCTGCGGCGCAAGAAAAGGGCGAACCCCCTCATGGGTTCCAAGGGCCGCTCGGCCCTTGGCGGGCCTGGGCAGAGCCCAGTTCCTTTCTTATGGTAGCCCTATGGGCCGGGTGGCCCCTCGACCCCATGAATAAACACGGCAGAGCCGTTTTCTTTTGCTGACCTCAGCGCTTGCGGCGAACCGGGGCCACCGCGCGCAGGGCGCGTTTGATGTCGATATCGGTCACCGGCTTCAGCAAGAGCGGCACATCAAGAAGATCGGCCGGCAGTTCCGGCGGGACGTCATAGCCGCTGGTGAACACCACCGGAATCCCCCGCCCGAGCAAACGCTGGGCCGCGCCATAGGACCATCCATCTCCCATGTTGATGTCGAGGATCGCGACATCGGCCTCGATGTCGGCCGCCATCGTCACGGCTGCTTCGGCGGAGGATGCCTCGCCGACGACAACGTATCCCAGATCCGCCAGAACCTCGGTGAGCGCCAGGGCAATGGTGTAGTGATCCTCCGCCAGAAACACCCTTGGGCGGGCCGTCATCTCCGTGTTGTGCAAAGGAGCCTCCCCAAGTTCAATCGGTACCAAGTTCACGAATGACGTGACCAGCGACCGGAATGGAAAGATGCACCTGCACTCCGTTTTCTGCGAAATCGACGCGGCAATCCCCCTTCAGGGTCGATGTTACCTCACCTTGGATAAGTCTGGTGCCAAACCCTTGTTCCGGCGCAGCGTGCACTGCCGGACCATCGGTTTCCCGCCACCCGAAATCGAGCCTGTCCTTACCAATACTCCAGGTGATCGAAACGCTCCCCGCAGGGTCAGACAGGGCCCCATGTTTGATGGCGTTGGTGGCCAGTTCATGGACCACCATGCCCAGAGACAGCCCGGCCTTGGGGCACAGAATAACCTCTGGCCCATCCAGGCTTATTCTGGACTCCAGGTCTTCAACAGCCGGTTGCAGGGCGCCGCGCAGCAGTTCCCGCAGGCTGATGTCGTTCCAGTGCTCCCGCGACAACAGTTCGAACGTCCGCGCCATCGCCCGGATCCGCCCCTTGAAGATCTGGAGGAACTCCGCCGTGCTGGTGGCGGACGCTCCGGTCTGGGCGGCCAGCGCCAGGACGATGGACAGCATGTTCTTGACGCGATGGTTCAACTCGGCGACCAGGACGCGCTGGTGCTCCTCGGCCTCCACCAGACGCGTCACGTCAATGAACGTGGCGACCACGCCTTCGGTGGAACCCGATTCCGCGCTGTAGGGGCGAAGGCGCGCCAGATAATGGCGGTTCGGCTGGCCTTTTTCGGTCAGCAGGGCCACCTTGCGCTCCGTCGGCTCGCCGCTGGTGTGGACCGCGATGATGTCGGACTTGAGAGTGGGGTAGTCCAGACGGTGGACGATGTCGCTCAATGGCCTGCCGACATCACTGGGAATCACGTTGAACAGGGACGCGGCATCAGGCGTGAAACTGCGGATCACCAGATTGCGGTCCAGAAACACCGTGGCGATGCGGATGCTGGCAAACAGATTCCGCATGTCGTCGTTGGCGCGGTCGAGGTCGGACACCTTGCGGTGCAGTTCGAGGTTCACCGTCTCCAGTTCCTCGTTGACCGATTGCTGTTCCTCCTTGGCCGTCTCCAGTTCTTCCGTCGTCGACTGAAGTTCCTCGTTCATGGAAACGAGTTCCTCGTTGGACGATTTCAGTTCCTCGATCGCTGTTTCATATTCCTCGATCAACGACTGCAGGCGCTCCCGCGTCTCGTGCAGTTCCTGTTCCAAATGGTGGACAGTGTCGCCGTCCGGCGCACCGTACAGGCATCTTCCGGCCGCCGCCTCGTCGGCTGTCACCGGAACCCCGATGTCGGTGAAGATGACGAGATAAAGGGATCCCTCGCCCTCCGCCGCGAACGGCTCGACTGTCAGGTCGAAGACCTGCACCCGGTCATCCACATCCACCATCAGGCCGGAGCGCGTGACCGGCCGTTGGGAATGGCGGACCTCGGCCATAACGGCGCCCAGGTCGAGCCGCAAGCCCTTGCGGGCCATCGACAGCAGTTGCCGCGTCGGCGACCCGGCCGGCTGCTCAACGTACTTTCCGGTGCGGCCCGAAAAATGGAGGATGTCGCCGTCGGCATCGACCACCACGAAGGCCGGCGCATAGCGTTCCAGAACCCGCGCCTCGGCCACCAGACGGAGCAAACCGCGCGTCCCTTCACGTGGGCCGGCTGACCTGCCGTCAAGTTGCGGCAAGCCGCTTCCAGCGATGTAGACCGGAAACGGAGGCGTCGGCAAATCGCGATCCAGTCGCCTGAAGATACGGTTCTTTTTGTCGCACGGAGCGAACAGGTCAGGGTGCTGGGTAACGTTTTCGGCCAGCCCCAGGAACAGCAGCCCGCCGGGCCGCAGCGCATAGTGGAAGATCGGCACCACACGGTCCTGCAACTCAGCCCCCAGGTAGATCAGCAGGTTACGACAGGACACCAGATCGATGCGCGAGAACGGCGGATCCCGCACCAGGCTGTGCGATGAAAAAATGACCATATCCCGCACATCCTTACTGACCGTATAGGCTCCCTCCCCACGCACGAAAAACCTCTCCAGGCGGCCCGGCGAAACCCGTTCCACCAAGGCTGCCGGATAATGCCCGCGCCGGGCCACGGACAACGCCGATTCATCAATATCGGTGGCGAAAATCTGCACCTTCGGCGCGTCCTGTCGCGCCTTGGTGTGTTCGAGCATCAACATGGCGATGGAGTACACCTCCTCGCCCGTGGCGCAACCCGGTACCCACACACGGACGGCGTCGTCCGGTCCCTTGCCGTCCAGCAGGCGCGGGATGTGGGTTTCCAGAGCGTCAAACGCCTCTGTGTCCCGAAAGAAGTTGGTGACGTTGATGAGCAGGTCCCGAAACAGGGCCTGCACCTCGTCGGGGTCACGCCGCAGCACGCCGACGAAGTCGTCGATGTCCCTCAGATGCAGGACCTGCATCCGTCGCCCCACACGGCGCAGAAAGGTTGACGGCTTATAGCCGCTGAAATCGTGGTGGGTCTGCTTTTTCAGGATGGCGCAGATTGTCTTGCGCGTCGCGTTGAGGGCCCTGGCCGCCTTATCGTCCTTGTTGTCGTCGGGCACCGCGACAAGAGGGCTGCCCACCGCAATTCTAACCAGATGTTCGGCCATATTTTCAACCGGAGCGACGATATCCACGGTGCCGGTGGCAATAGCGCTTGAGGGCATACTGGGATGGCGGGGGGCGGTGTGGTCGATGCCTTGCGCCATGGTGACGCCCCCGGCCTCCTTGATCGCCTTCAGGCCCAAGGTGCCGTCCGACCCGCCACCAGACAGCACGATGCCGACCGCGCGGTGGCCCTGATCGGTGGCCAGGGACCCGAACAAGATGTCGATGGGGTTGCGCTCGCGGTGGCCGGGGTCCGGCGGCCGCACACGTAACCTGCCGTTTTCCAGGCCGACGATGGTGTTCGGGGCCAGGACATAGACGTGGCCGGGCTGCACTTCCATCCCATCCGCCGCTGCCTCGACCTGCATCCAGGTGGCGCGGGCGAGGATTTCGGGCAGCATGGACGGGCGCTCGGGATTGAGGTGCGTTGCGATGACGAACGCCATGGCCGGTTCGGCTGGCATCACCTTCAACAAGCCCTCAAGGGGCTCCAATCCGCCAGCGGAGGCACCGACCGCAACGATTGGGAATGCTTCTGTGGCGGTCATTGATGGTCCTGGGTCAACCGACGCTCGTCGTCATGCGCCCTAAAACCTTAACAACCCAACATCCGTGTGGCTACTAGTCCTTCGCATCACCGGGCGGAGCAGCCCGCCGCACGCCTATCCAAAGGGATAGGCGGCGGCAGGCCGTTCGTATTCCCTCTTCCTCAGGCGGCGCGGATGCGGCGCAGGAACTCGTCCACCTTGGTGCGCAATTGTTCCGACTGGCGGGCCAGGTCGCCGGCCGCGCCCATGACATCCTGGGCGGCGTTGACGGTGCCCTTGGAGATTTCCTCGGTGCCCTGGACGACGTTGCGGACCTCCCCGGCGTTGGACGACGCTTCCTTGACGGAGCGCGAAATCTCGGCCGTGGCGGCGCCCTGTTCCTCGACCGCGGCGGCGATGGAGGCCGACACATTGGACACCTCGGCGATGATCTCCGTGATGGACCGGATTTCCGTCACCGCACCGGCCACCGCGCCCCGGATGCTCTCGACCTTGGCGGTGATCTGGTTGGTGGCCTTGGCGGTTTGTCCGGCCAGGGTTTTGACCTCGTTGGCGACCACGGCAAAGCCCTTGCCGGCATTCCCGGCCCGCGCGGCCTCAATCGTCGCGTTGAGGGCCAGAAGATTGGTCTGGCTGGCGATGTCGGAGATCAGGCGCACCGTTTCGCCAATCTCGGCGGCGGCGCGTTGCAGCCCTTCAACGGTTGCCGCGCTGGCCCGCGCCTTGCTGTCGGCATCGCGCGCCACGGTGTTGGCATGGGCCACCTGACGCGAGATTTCGCTGATGGAGGACGCCAGTTGTTCGGCCGCCGCCGCCACGCTTTCCACGTTACCCGACGCCTGTTCGGCCGCCGACAGCGCCGTGGCCGACTGCTGGCCGACCATCTCGGCCGAGGCGTTCATGGCACCGGAGGTGGCCTCCAGTTCGGTCGCGGCGGACGACACCGTCTCCACCAAGCCGTGGACGTCCGTCTCGAATTGGAGGGCGTGGCCGTTCAGGGTTTCCCGCGCCTTGTCACGCTCCATCTCGAAGTACAGCGACAGCACGCTGTTGAGGTCGAGCATGATCGCCTTGTTCACCGCCTTCAAAAGGCGGGCCAGCACCTCGGGCTTCTTGCGGTAATGGGTGACCAGGATGTCAGTCACGGCATCCATGAAGAAGGCGTAACCGGCCATGTAGACGGTCGGCCGGATGTCGTGCACGATATGCGCTTGGCCGATGCGCCGCACGGCGGCCGTGTAGCTGTCATCCCAGCGGCCGGAGAACAGGTTCTCCATCCAGTGGATCTTCTGCGCCCGCCCGGCCCGCAGGATCATGTCTTCGCTGGGGAACCTCTCCCGCATCCCCGGCGTGGCGCGCACGAAGTCATAAAAACGCGGGATGACCGCGTCGATGTGCTGACCGATCACCACGGCCGCCAGACGCAGATCGTCCCGCGTCACCTGATCGATCCGCAGCAGGCGGATGCGATCAGAATGCTCCTGATTACTCATGTCTTTGTCCTAGATGAACCGGGTTTCGCGGCAAACCGACACGCTGTCAGCCCGCAATTATTTCGGTAGCGGTATATCCAACCCCGTGCACCGCGCGAACCGGCAGCGGCAGGCCGATTTCCTCCTCGACCTTGCGGCGCAGGCGACGCACGACGGCGTCCAGCTTGCGGAGGTCGCCGCTGTCTGCGGGGGCTTGTGCGCCCAGCAGGTCGGCGCGGCTGACCGGCAGCCCTGGCGCGGCAACCAGATGACCGAGAAAATCATGTTCGGCGGCGGTCAGGGCCACAAACTGGCCGTTCGGCCCGACCAGTTCCCACCCCAGCCGACGCAGGCGCCATTCTCCGGTACAGTCCTCGACGGACGGACCTTGAGCCGCAGGCGGCGGGAGCGCGGCAGAGGCGTCGCGCTTGGTCCGCCGACAGACGCTCTCCACGGTGGCGACCAGTTCCTGAAGATCGACCGGCTTGACCATGTAGGCATCGGCGCCGGTTCTCAGGCCATGCACACGGTCTTCCAGGGCGGCACGGGACGTGACCATGACGACCCCCAGCCCATCGCGGGTCCCGAGACGACGGGCAATCCGAAAGCCGTCCTCACCGGGAAGATTGACGTCGAGAACCACGGCGTCGCAGGCATGGACCAGCAAATGATCGTCCAGTTCCTCGGCGCTCCCCATGCCGCGGGCAACCATGCCCGACAGTGCCAGAAATTCGCAGATTTCCTCGCGCAGATCGGTTTCATCTTCAACAACAGCAACGCTGAGCATTTGCCCCCCAGACGAATATGCCTCACCGATGGCGTACACCCGGTGGGCGCCGACAAGCCACCCTCAAGAAAAGACCAGATCTGCCCAATTCTGCTTCACGAGAGGGGCACACAGGGCTTTGTTGATGCCGCCCACCGGCCACAGGTGTATCAAAGGCGGTACGCTTGCATGATCGGCGCAGATCACTGCATTCTCTAAAATAGCGGTCCGAAAAGAATGCCCACGACACCCTCTAGCCGCCCCATTTTCCTGTTTGCCGCGACTTATGTCTCTGTAGTGCTCCTGTTGATAGGCCTTGCAAGCTGGAAGGACATGCTGCACCTGCACGAGATGAAGCTGGCCGAGGCATCGCGTCTGGCCGTCCTCATGGTCGAGCGGTTCGACCGCAGCGCAACCTCTGCGGACATCATCCTGCGCCATGTCCAGGCCGACGCAGAAGAGTCCCTCGCACGGACCGGGCGCCTGGATCAACTTCCGTGGGAAGACTTTCACGAGGCGGCCCAGGCCCTGCCCGATCCCGGCTCGCTGTGGATGATCGACGCCAACGGACAGTTGCGGATGACCTCCACGGAACGCGAAACCCCGACGCACAACTTCAGTGACCGCGAATACTTCCCGCATCACCAGGGCGGCACCGAAAGCTATCTTAGCAGTGCCGTCAAAGGCCGCATCACCTCGCAGTACCACTGGCTGGTCAGCCGACGCCTCAACACACCGGACGGCCGGTTCGCCGGCGTCGTGCTGGCGGCCATGGAGGACACCGGCCTGCAAGGCATTCATCGGGCCGTGGACCTTGGCCCCGGCGCGGTGCTCAGTGTGCGCCGCATCGACGGCAACCTGGTCATGCGCCAGCCCATGAACGATGCCCTGCTCGGCCGCCCGACCCCCGCCAGTCCGGAGTTCGACGCCATCGTCATGTCCCCCGAAACGGCGGGCTGGCGCGAGGGACCGGCATTGTTCACGGATGACGAGGCCCCGGTTCTCCAGGCGTGGCACAAGACAGCGCATCATGCGATGGTCGCCTCCGTCCTGGTGCCGGTGGACGTCCTGTGGCAGTTGTGGCGTCCGGAAGCGATGGCCTATGGCGCCATGTTCCTGGCTTCGCTGGTGCCGCTGTTCTTTGTCGTCCGCCTGGGCGTGCGGTCGATGGGCGCCGAGGCCAAAGTGCGGACCTCGCTCGAACAACTTAACGACCATCAACAGCAGCTTTTGCGTGACCAGCAAACCGTCGCCCTGCGGCAACGCATGTTCCTGGACACGGTGTCACACGAATTCCGCACGCCGCTCGCCATCATCGACAGCACGGTGCAGGTCCTGGCCCGCCTGGGCGCGAACGGAGGGTCTGCTCCGGCTGCCGCCAAGCTGGAAAAGATCCAGCGTGCCACCCGGAGACTCAACGCCCTGATCGAAACGTGTTTGGCGGAAGACAGGCTGGAGGGTGCGGCCAACGCCTTGCAACTGGCGCCGACGAACCTTGCGGCGCTGGTGCACGGGGTTGCCTACGACTGGCCCCGCGTCGTGGTGCGGGACGATGCGGCGACACCGGACAAGGCGCGTCGCGTGCCCGTCGATGCTCCGTTGTTGGGCATCGCGGTGCGCAACATCGTCGAAAATGCCGTCAAGTACTCCCTGCCGGACACGCCGGTGGACGTTACCATCGCGCACGATGCCGACGCCGCGATCATCACGGTAAGCAACCAGGGACCGGGCATTGCCTCACAGGATCTGCCTCACATCTACGAGAAGTACTTCCGCGGCCACAAGTCGCTTGAGAACACGGCGGGTCTGGGGCTGGGCCTGAGCATCGCCAGGACCATCATTGAACAGCACGGCGGCCGGATCGAGGTGGTCAGCGTTCCAGACCACATGACGACCTTCACGATCCATCTTAAAAGACCCGCCACAAAGCCGTTTTCGCTCAATTATTCTTCAAAATAAAAATATACCCCAGAGTGGGCAAACGCCCTCCTGGGGTGCTTTTATGCGCAAGACCCAGGCGATTCAAAACTAATGGCAGCGCAATCATTCACCATTATGATACTTCTTCGGGCAGCATGGGTATCAAGCTTCCCCGTCATGGGGGGGGGGCGACTGGGGGACTGATGGCACGCAAACCGGCGGCGAAGCGCGCGGCATCCAGTAAGGATCCCGCAGCAACAGACCTGGAAACGCCCAACGAAGTGCCCAAGCGGACGCGGGCCCGACGCAGCAACCTGTATGTGGTCGGGATCGGCGCCTCGGCTGGCGGACTTGAGGCGTTGCGGCCGTTCGTCGCCAACCTGCCCCTGACCGTCAACATGGCCTATGTCATCGTCCAGCACCTGTCACCGGCTTACCGCAGCATGATGGTCCAACTTCTGGGCCGCGAAACCAAGCTGCCGGTCGAGGAGATCAAGGACGGCACGGTCCTGGCCGCCAACACCATCTACATCACGCCGCCCAACAAGGACGTGCGGATCAAGAATTCCACCCTGTGGCTGCGTGAACCCTCAGCGCCGCTGGGACCCAAGCCATCGGTCGATGTGTTCTTTGCCTCGCTGGCCGAGGATCGCGGCCAACATGCCATCGGCGTGATCCTGTCAGGCACCGGCAGCGACGGCGCCCATGGCATGCGCGCCATCAAGGCCAGCGGCGGCCTGACCATCGCCCAGGACCCCGAGACGGCCAAGTACGACGGAATGCCCAAGGCGGCCATCGATTCCGGCTGCGTGGACCAAACCCTGGCGCCCGATGGCATCGGCCCGGAACTGGCGTCCATTTCCCGCTTCCCCCGCCCCGTGGTCAACCAGAAGTCCGAAGAGACCAAGACCCAGGACACGATCACGGAGATTTTCCATCTGGTGCGCAAGCATACCAGCGTGGACTTTTCCCAGTACAAGCTGAACACCATCCGCCGCCGCCTGGAACGGCGCATGGCCGCCAACCGCATCGAAACACTGGCCGCCTATTTGGATTTGGTCCGCCACGAGCCAGCCGAACTCGACCTGCTGTGCAAGGACATCCTGATTTCGGTCACGTCGTTCTTCCGGGACGGCAAGGCGTTCGATGACGTCAAGGTCACCCTGGCCGAATTGCTGGCCACCAAGCGGCCGGGCGACAGCATCCGCATTTGGGTGCCGGCCTGCGCGACCGGAGAAGAAGCCTACACCTTCGCCATCATGCTCACAGAACTGCTGGGCGACGCCGCGCGGTCATTCAAGATCCAGGTCTTCGCCACCGACATCGACCTCGACGCCATGCGCCACGCCCGCAAGGGCACCTACTCGGCAACCACGGTCGAGGGCCTTGACCGGGCGTATGTGTCAAAATACTTCGACCCCATGGGGCAGAACTACCAGATCAAGAAGCCCATCCGCGAGATGGTCGTCTTTGCGCGTCAGGACCTCATCAAGGACCCGCCGTTCGTCAAGGTCGATGTCATCAGTTGCCGCAACGTCCTGATCTACTTCAACGCGGATCTGCAAAGCCGTATTTTCCAGGTCTTCCACTACGCCCTCAACCCGGAAGGCCACCTGTTTCTCGGCAAGTCCGAATCGGTTGGCAGCCACTCGGATCTGTTCCGGCCGATCAAGGCCACGTCCAAGATCTTCCAGAAGCGCCTGGGCGGCCAGCGGCCCGCCTCTCCGGTGTTCGGCGCCTTCCGGCTCAAGCCCCCGGAGGGCAGCGACACCATGCTGCCGGTTGGCGGGACCACCATCGAAACAGTGGTCCGTGACGGCTTCGTCAAGGCGTGCATGCCGGCCAGTGTGGCGATCAACGAAAACCTCGACATCCTGTTCTATCACGGCGACGTGGACACCTTCGTCCGCTTCCCGCAGGGGCGCCCCAACCAGAACCTCGGCAAGCTGATCGCCGACGATTTCCGCATCGACCTGCGCGGCCTCGTCCACCGGGCGCGGGAATCGGGCGAGGTGGCGATTGGCAGCAAGCGCGACCTGCGGACCCGCGAGGGTGACATCCAGGCCCGCCTGGTCGTCCGGCCGCTGCACCTGGAAGGCGGTCACGAGGGCCTGTTCCTGGTCTCCTGCGACAAGGTCGAAGTGCCGGCCGAGGCTGGCGTGGCCGAAGCCGCACTGCCGCCGGGCGGGGAGATCCGCCTGCTCGAACTGGAGCAGGAACTGGTCGCCACGCGCGAACACCTTCAGACCGTGGTCGAGGAACTGGAGACCTCCAACGAGGAACTTCAGGCCCTCAACGAGGAAATGCAGGCCGCTAACGAGGAACTCCAGTCCTCGAACGAGGAACTCGAAACCTCAAACGAGGAACTACAGTCAACCAACGAGGAACTGACCACCGTCAATGAAGAGTTGCAAGTCCGCACCTCCGACCTTGCCGGGGTCAACGCCGACCTGAAGAACGTCCAGGACAACATCGGTTTCCCGTTGCTGGTGGTCGATAAGGCGCTGCGCATCACCCGCTTCACCCATCAGGCGGCCCGCCTGTTCGGCCTACAGCCATCCGATGCCGGCCAGTTGATTACTGCGGTGCCGAGCCAGCTTCACATCCAGGACCTGCGCAACCTGCTGATCGACGTCATTTCCAACGACACCGCCCACGAACAGATCCTCGAAGCCGATGGGCGCATCTACCGCATGGGGATAGTTCCCTACCGCGATCTGCGGGAACAGACGGCTGGCGCCATCCTCACCTTCATCGACGAGACCGACCTGCGGACCATTCAAAAGGATCTGGAGGCCAGCATCGTCGGCCTGAACGCCGCGCAGGAGGAAGCCCGCCTGGCCAAGGAAGTGGCCGAGGCCGCCAACCGCGCCAAGTCCGACTTCCTGGCCAACATGAGCCACGAACTGCGCACGCCGCTCAACGCCGTGCTGGGGTTTGCCCAAATGATGGCTGACCAGATGTGGGGCGACCTGGGCCATCCCCGCTACAAGGAATATTCCGACATCATCGTCGGCAGCGGCCGGCACCTCCTGTCGCTGATCGGCCAGGTTCTCGACATGTCGGTGATCGAGGCCGGACGCTCGGTGCTACAGGAAAGTGTCATCAACCTTGAGGACGCCATCACCAGTTCGGTGCGGCTGCTGTCCTCCCAGGCGGAAAAGGATGACATCCGCCTGACCAGCGAAGTGCCGCCGGACCTGCCGATGCTGCGCGGCGACCTGACGGCCGTCCAGCGGGTGCTGCTCAACCTGCTCGGCAACGCGCTCAAGTTCACGCCGCCGGGCGGCTCGGTCACCCTGACCGCCGTCCATGACGCGACCGGCGCCACCCTGTGCGTGCGCGATACCGGGATCGGCATCCGGGCGGCCGACATCGAGCGGGTGCTGAAGCCGTTCGAACAGAGCAGCCAGCGATCCGAGGTCAAGGGGCGCGAGGGTGTCGGCCTGGGCCTTCCCATCTCCAAATCCCTGATGGAACTGCACGGTGGCACGTTGTCGATCACCAGCAAGGAAGGAAAGGGGACCGCCGTGACAGTCCACTTCCCGGCCACGCGGCTGATCGCCGCCGAAGCTCCGGTGCCCGTATAGCCTCCTGGGGCTGGCAAGGGCGACTGCGGTCACGTCATCGGCCCGACGGTCTTGTCGGACTCCGCTATCCATTCCGTGACCACACATGCGCTGACGGGACCGCCTACCCGCCACCACGCCGCCGCAGGGCATTCAGAAGAATGCCGATCGTGGTCCCATTGTGCAGCACCGCCGTAGCGACGGGGGACAGCAGCCCTAGCGCCGCCGCTCCCAGGATGGCCGTGTTCAGCCCCACGGTCAGGCGATAGTTGGTATCGATGCGCGCCATCACCCTGTTGGCGGCATCCTTGGCGTCGGCCACCCGTTCGACATCGTCCTCCAAAAGGGCGACATCGGCGGTAAGGCGGGCGATGTCGGCCCCCTGCTGCATGGCAATCCCCACATGGGCGCCCGCCAGCGCCGGAGCGTCGTTGATGCCGTCGCCCACAAAGGCGATTTTTGCGCCCTTGGCGGCCAGTTGTTCGATGATCCGGGCCTTGTCCTGCGGCATCAACTCGGCGTGAAATCCGTCCAGCCCAAGCTCTTGGGCGAGTTCTGCGGCGCGGTCGTAATGGTCGCCGGTGAGCAGCAGCAGGGTCTTGACCCCAGCCCGACGCAGCCGTCCGATGGTGCGGGCGCTGCTTTCCCGGATACTGTCCTTGAGGGCGATCAAACCCAGCAAACGCCCCCCGAAACCGATGAACAGCACCGTCTTTCCATCCCGGTAAAGGTGATCGATGCTGGCGCGATGGGCTGAAATATCGATCCCCTCGTCTTCTTCGATGAAGTGCCTGGACCCCACCACGATCCGCTGTCCATCGACCGTGCTGACCACCCCATGGGCCACAATGAATTGAACTTCCTGGTGGTCGAAGTGGCGATAGTGGGTGGACTGTGCCGCCGCCACCACCGCCAGGGCCAGCGGATGAAAGTAATGCTCCTCGACCGAGGCGGCCAGACAGATCAGGTCTTCGGGCGTGTACTGGGCATCGAACGTCACGGCATCGGTGACGTCCAAACGGCCGGTGGTCAACGTCCCGGTCTTGTCGAAGATGACCGTATCGGCCTCGGCCAGACGTTCCAGCGCGGTGGCGCCCTTGACCAGAATGCCCCCCCGGCCCGCAGCATACATCGCCGACTTGAACGCAACCGGCGTGGCGAGCTTGAGCGCGCAGGAATAATCCGCCTGGAGAACCGAGGCGGCTCGCCGCCAGTCGCCCGACACTACATAGGACACCCCGGCCAGCCCAAGAACCGAGGGCACCAGGCGATCAGCCAAGCGGGCCGCGTCAAGCTGCGCGGCACTCTTGGCAAGAAGGGACTGTTCCACGTAATCGGCAATGCGGGCCGCTGCGGTGCCGCCCCCGACCCGTTCCGCATAAACGGTCAACCGGCCCTCTTCAATCAAGGTTCCCGACAGGACGGTCGCCCCGCGCCCCTTGACCACCGGGGCGCTTTCGCCCGTCATGGCCGCTTCGTTGACCGTGGCCTCGCCGGCCAGAACCGTGCCATCGACGGGAACCACCGATCCGGCCCCAACCACCACCGAATCACCGACCGCAACGTCGGTGATCGCAACCTGGACTTCCTGGCCGTCTTTCAGCAGCCACACATGATCGCTCGACGGCCGCAGCAAGTGCTTGAGCATGGCGTCAGACTGCCGGGCAATGGAGGTTTCCAAATACTCCCCCAGACTCAGCATGAAAGTGGTGGTGTTGGCGGCGGTCGTATCCGACCGCGCCAATGAAATGGCCACGGCGGCACCTTCCAGAACATGCGACGAGACGCCCTTGGTCCGAAAGTCCCCCATGGCATGTTTCAACAGGGGAAGCGCCCCGCTCACCGCCACCGCAAGCCGCAGGGGCGGAGGCAGGAATCGACTGCCCAAAAGGACAGCGATGCTGGAGAGCACCGCCCCTTTGCCGTCGTCTTCGGCCGGGCGGCCCGGTTCCCGGACTAGCGGGGCGCGCAGCTCCGCCACAGCCCTCCGAAGGCCTTCGGCATCGGTGAAAGGATCGTGGATGACGATCAGCGCCCCCGCCCCCACTCCCCCCGCACGCGGATTTATCCGAACCTGCGTCACACCGGGAAGGTCCCCGACGGCACGTTCAAGGGCGGCTCGATCAAGCACTCCCCCGACTGGATGGCGATAACGCAGGCGCACCCGCCCCGGCAGGCGGTGGGCGATCTCCACCCTGGACAGCCAAGCAGCCATTCTTACACGTCGCTGCCGTGTTCGGCCGCCATCTCTGCCTGAATATCGGCCGCCTGCTCCTTCAATTCCTCAATATTGCCGAGAAGGCCCGTGTACAGCTTGATGCCCGATGTCATCAACTTGCCGCGCAGGTCCTCGTCTGACAGGACATATGCAGCGGCGACACCGACGGCGGCGCCCAATAGGAACTGCTCGGTGCGCCCCTTGGGCAAGGCGCGGGACAGAGTACCGAACAGGCCGGGGCCTGCGGCCGTGCCGTTGCGCCATCCTCCGTTACCATTCCAGCCCCCGGCCTGCTGTTCCAGGCGACGCATTTTCTTTCGCAGCTTTTTACTCATCTTCTTGGCCAAGACCGTTCTCCTTATCTTCAGCGTGAGTGAGGGGTTGCGGAGACGCGAGCAGGTGTTCGGTGACGAGAATGCCCGCCGCACCCGCCACGACGCCCATGGCAGCCGTGCCATAGTCCCGCCGCAGGATCGCCGATGCCGCGACGGACCCCGAAGCCAGGGCCAAACCGCCCTGCACCGCATGGCGCAGAACACGGCGGCCACGTACTCCTGCCCCCCCGCGTTCCTTTTGCACCGCCGTCAACAACGCCGTCGCCACGAACCCGCGCAAAAAGAGGTCGGCGGCCCCGGCAACCGCACCGGCCCGCCTGCGCCGTGCCGCCCACTTCACGAGACGGCTCCCTCATCTGGACCGGAAGCGGGCGGTGTGTCAGACGTCGGCTTCTTTGGCCGCCTGCGCCTTGTCGCTGGTTTCTTCGGAGAATCCTCGGGAGTGCCGATGTCCGGAGCGGCGGCATCCTCGGCGGACTCCAGGACCGTGATGTCTGGAGAGGTCAGCTTGTCGCGCAAGGCTGCTGAAGATTTCTCCAGGCTTTCCAGGCCAGACACGGTGGTTCGACGAAGATCGTCGCGCGCCTTGCTGAATCCCTGGCGGGTCCGCTCGGCCAAGGGGGAGTCAGCCAGGGGAGCGGTGGCGAAATCCGCGCTGCCATCGCCCCCCCGAACCGGGTTTTTCGCGGCTTTCAGCAGGCGAACGCCGAGAACCCCCGCCACCAGGCCCGAGGCAAAGGTCAACAAAGGAAACATGGTCCGGTCCCTCCAGTAAAACGCATCATGCGAAGGTTGCTCCAGCGGCCAGGGCCTCCAGAAGGCTGTCAGCGGCCGGAGATCGGGTTCCACTGACCAGATCCGGCCACGCTGACGGCGCGATCAGGGCGGTGTCGTATTCCACCAGGCAGGACTGCGCCAAGATGTTGATGGCGACCGACCGGATACCCGGCACGTCATTGACCGCGCGGGCAAACAGCTTGGCCTGCTCAATCAAGGACGTGGATATCGCGGCGGATCCCTTCGTCAGCTTCAAGCGAACCCGGCCTGGGATATGGTGGGCGATCTGAAGGCGGGTGGCGAACTGGGCCAGAAGGACTTCAGAATGCGGATGGTTGAGCGTCATTGTTGTTACCGCAACAGCCTGGAACGATGATGTGCCAGGTGAATGAGAAGTACGGCAAGATGCAGCACGCCCAAGGCGGCATGTGCCTTCTTGCTGATCGACAGCGCCGCAAGGGACCCGGCCATGCTGGCTATCATGAGCACCTTGGCCGGGCGATTGAGGGTCCGCAGGACGGACGACACCCCGCCCCCCGGATGCTGGCCAGGATGCTGGATAGAACGCCGGACCGGATCCGGTCCGGCGCCGGGGGCAGGATGCGGTACGAGCAAGGCAAGCACCCTGGCCTCAACCTCCTTGGGGGCAACGCGCCCCGAGTCATAAAGCAGGAGGATGCCCCCGGTTGCCGCCGTTCCGGTGGCGGCGGTTACCCCCTCCCAGCCCTCCAGTTCAGCCGCCAGGGCGGCATTGCGGCGGGCCGAGCGCAAGATCGGGTGACGGACCCGCAAGCGGCCAGGGAGGCTGGAAACAAGAGGCGATGACGCCATGGTCAGGGCACCCACTCAAAGACGTCCTCGGCTTTCTTGGCACAGGAACATCCTGCCCCACTGCCGGAGCAGGAACCGCCGCCACTCAGAACACGGACCCGCCCCTTGTCCTCCCAATGCCGCAGGGCATGACGCACGGCATCCGGCGATGAACCGAAGTGGATGGCGATGTCACTGAGACCGGCCCTGCGACGGTCCACGAGATAAGCTTTCACTTCACTGAGGGTCATCGGTCGTTCTCCTACTCTCTCTGCTGGCCTACTCTGCTGGATGCACCACAGCGAGCCTTTGTCCTTGGAGACGCCCGGCCCACCACATGCTTCCAACAGCGGCAGCCAGAACCAGACTACAGCCCACCAGCCACGCCGAGGCCGAGGCCGGATTGCGGGTGAAGATGCCGACCTGATAGACCATCACGGCGGACAGATACCCCAACGACGTGGTCCAGGCGGCGGCAAAGGCCGTCCATCCCATGCCAGCTTCATGGCGGATGGCGCCCAGAGCGGCGACGCAAGGCGTGTACAGCAGGATGAGCAGCATGTAGGAAAAGGCCCCGGCGGTGCCGTCGAAGCGACTGGTCATTGCTCCGAACACGCCATCCCCGACTTCCAGCTCGGCGGCAGCCTCGGCGGCATTGCCGACGTAGGACACATCGAGGCCCAAGGGGTCGCCCAACGAGTCACCAATCACTCCCAGATTGTCGGGAATGGTGAGCGCGGCCGCCGCCAGCTTGTCCAGCAGCGTCGGTTCAGGCTCTTCAACAGCATCGGCAGCACTGCCCGCAGCTCCGGCGGCAGCTTCGGCATCCTCGGCCGCAGCCTGGGAGTAAAGGGTGTTGAGAGTGCCCACCACCGCTTCCTTGGCAAAGATGCCGGTGAACAGGCCAACCGCTGCCGGCCAATTGTCGTCGGTCAGGCCCATGGGATAGAACACCGGCGTGATCGCTTGGCTGGCGGCGGCCAACACGGACTCCCGGCTATCTTCCTTGCCGAACGTTCCATCCGTGCCCAGGGCATTGAAGAAGCTCAGGACCATCACGATGGGAACGATGATCTGCCCGGCCCGCAGGATGAATTCACGCAGACGCTGCCATGCCTGAAAGACCACCGTCCGCACCGTGGGCAGATGGTAGGGCGGCAACTCCATGACGAACGGCGAGGCCTCGCCCGGCAGCAGCGTAGACTTCAGCAGCAAGCCGGTCACCACGGCAAAGCCCAGCCCAAGAAGGTACAGCGCGAACACGATGTTCTGGCCGTTCTGGGGGAAAAACGCCGCAGCAAACAGCGCAAAAACCGGCAGACGCGCGCCACAGGACATGAAGGGCGCCATCAGAATGGTCAGAATGCGGTCACGATGGCTTTCCAGGGTGCGGGTCGCCATGATGGACGGCACATTGCACCCAAACCCGACGATCAGCGGCACGAACGACTTTCCGGGAAGCCCGATCGACCGCATCGCCCGATCCATGACGAAGGCGGCACGCGCCATGTAACCGGAGTCCTCCAGGAAGGACAGGAACAGGAACAGACAGGCGATAATGGGAATGAAGGTCGCCACCGTCTGGACGCCACTTCCCAGCCCCTGGACAACGACCACCAGCCATTCGGGGGCACCGATGGCCGTCATGGCCGCCCCCACCTCATCGACAAACAACGCCCCGGCCGCTTGGTCGAAGAAGTCGATAAAGGCGCCCCCAACGTTGATGGTGAACAGGAACATCAGGTACATGGCGAACAGGAAGACGGGAACGCCCAAAATCCGGTTGAGCACGACCCTGTCGATACGCCGGGTCAGCGCAAGGGACACTTGGCGCGGTTGACGGAGGCAGGCGGCCATGACCTCCGCCACAAAGGCATAGCGACCATCGGCGATGATGATATCGGATTCCTCACCGCAGGTGTTTTCGATGGCGTCGCGGTGCGTCCTTACGTCATCAGCCAATGCCCCACGGGAGAGGGCCTCCGCAAAACTGTCCCCTTCTAGCAGTTTGAGCGCCGCCCATTCCGGGTCAACCCGCTGCGCAAAGGCCCGCTCGGCCAGCTTGGGCGCCAGACAGGCCACCGCCGCCTGTACGGCGGCGGAATGAGGCGGGCGTGGGGCCGGAACACGCGGCGAGACGGCGGCGGCGGCAATGGCCGCCTTCAGCTCAAGCAGCCCCTTGCCGCGACTGGCGACCAAGGGAACGACCGGACAATCCAGCGCCCGAGACAACGCCTCAACGTCAATGACCATCCCGCTTTTTTCGGCCAGGTCCATCATGTTGACGGCCACGACCACCGGCACGCGCATTTCCAGAAGCTGGCTGGTCAGGTAGAGGTTCCGCTCCAGGTTATAGCCATCGATGATGTTGACCACCACCTTGGGGCTACCCGACAGGATGAAGTCGCGGGCCACCCGCTCATCCTCGGACCCCTTGCCCAACCCGCCAACCATGTAGATGCCCGGCAGATCGACAAGATCGTAGCGTTCATCCTCGAACTTGTAAGAACCAACCTTCTTTTCCACCGTCACGCCCGGCCAGTTGCCGACCTGCTGGGTGGACCCGGTCAAAACGTTGAACAGCGTGGTCTTGCCACAGTTTGGGTTGCCGACAACGGCAATGACGTGTGTCATGGCGTTAGACCTTTTCAATCAGGACAATGGCAGCTTCGCTCCTGCGCAGGGTCAGGGTGAAGTTGCGCACCGAGATTTCCACGGGGTCCCCCAGGGGAGCCACGCGAACAACGGAAAAGATCGCTCCGGGCGTCAATCCCATGGCCAGCAGACGCTGCCGGTATCCCCGCTCGCCCCGAACAAATCCGGTAACGCGGGCGGAATCGCCGGGCTTCATGGTGTGCAGAGTTGGTTCCATGGCTACCTCGCGAGAATCAAGCTGGGCGGAATGCCGGTAGTACTGCGGATCACCTTGACGTTGCGATCAATTCGCAATTGCAAAGGTACAACCACAAAGACTTTGTGGTCAAGCGCTAAGGCGCCCATGGATCACCCCCTTCCCAAACCGGAGGCCAATGCGCCCGGACCGGCGGGCAGGCAGGGTTCCCCCCCATGGTCGCGCACCTCCACCGTCACGTGGCCCAAGCCAGGAATACCGGCCAAGAGCGCTTTGTAATGGTCGGTCGGACGTGGAAAATGGGTCACCACCGAGACGATGGCCGCGCTCTGCCCGGCCCGAATCGACCATAAGTGCAGATCCGCAACACGGTTGTCGGCATCGGCCTCGATCAGGGAGCGAACCGTGTCCACAAGGACGGGGTCCGGGGCCTGGTCAAGAAGGATGCCACTGGAATCCCGCACCAGACCGCGTGCCCACACGGCGATAACCACCGCCCCGGCCAGACCGACCATGGGATCGAGCCAGTTCCATGACAGCATCATGCCGGCCCCCAGGGCGACAATGGCGCCGACCGAAGTCAGCAGGTCGGCCAGGACATGCAGATAGGTTGCATGAACACTGTGTCCGGCCTCGGCCCCTGCCCCGTGCCCCGCCTCGCCAGGCGGCTCAAGGATCAGGACGCTGGCAAGATTGACCACAAGACCGACCGCCGCCACGACCATGGCCTCGCCATAGGCAATCTCGGTGGGGTTCAGCAGGCGATGCACGGCCTCCACCACCATGGTAATGGCGACCATTCCCAGCACCAGGGCGCTGGCGAACCCGCCCAGGGCATCGACCTTCCCGGTTCCAAAAGTGAATTTGGGATCGGCGCTATGACGGCGGGCAAACGCAAGAGCGAACAACGCGATGAACAGAGCCAGCCCATGGCTGGCCATGTGCCACCCGTCAGCCAACAACGCCAGCGAGCCGAACGCCCACCCGGCGATGATTTCCGCGATCATGGTGACGATGGTAAGCCCCATCACCCAACGGATTCTACGTTCCACCAGTCGCGAATCACCGCATTCAACGTGGCTGTGCCGATAACTGTCCATGCAGTGAATATGCATCTTCGCCTCCCCGTGGATGACATCTCCACAAGAATAATATTGACTTCCATTTACATGCAACTAATTCTTAGTAGCCTGCACGCAAGAGAGGTGTGATCATTTGGAGGAGGGAGCTGATGTCAGCACGCACTTGGCTCTTACCGCTCCTGCGCTCCCTCGGCCTAATCCCCTGGTGGAGAAGTACGGCCGTCGCGGCTGCGGCCGGACTGGCCGCGGCGACGACCGGAGCCGGCTACACATCCAGCGCCGCAGCGGCCTGCGCTGTCATCTTCACCCAAATGGCTTTCGGGCGCCGGGCGACCGACGCCGCGACCGGACGGCGAACGGCCGCGGCACTCAACAAGGCCGTCTTCGACTCCGTTGTCGATGGCATCGTCGGTTTTGATTGCGCCGGTCGGGTCACTTTCATCAACCCGGCGGCCGAGACACTGAGCGGATGGAACGAGGATGAGGTGATCGGCAAGACCTGTGCAGACACCTTCTGTGTCTCCGAATGGCTGACCAGCGCACCCGACGCAGCCCTGTTCCGCGTCGAAACCAGCCTGCCCCGCCGGACGGGCGATTCCATTCCGGTGGAAATGCACCTTTCCCCCATCGTCGAGCGGGGGCAGGTGACGGGCCGGGTGGCGGTCTTCCATGACATCCGCGAACGCCGCAGCGCCGAAGAGAACCGCCGTCTGGCGGCAGCGGTTCTTGAATGGTCGGCACAGGCCATTATCGTTGCCGACCACAAGGGGTCCATCATCACCGTCAATCCGGCCTTCAGCCGCCTGTCTGGTCATGCTCCCGACGAAATCATCGGCCAGCCCGTCTCGGCGCTGCGGTCCGACCGTCACGATGCGGCGTTCCACACCGGCATCCGTACCGCCCTGGACCGCGATGGCGCCTGGAAAGGCGAGGTGTGGAACCGCCGCAAGGACGGAACGCCCTATGCGGTATGGCTCAGCATCACCAGGATTTCAGCAGGGATAGAAGGCGCCGGGTTCCTGGTCGCATTCTACTTCGACATCACGGAACGCAAGCGTCACGAGGAACGCATCATCGAGGCCGCCAACCACGATGCCCTCACCGGCTTGCCCAATCGACGCATGTTCGAGGGGAGCCTCGCCCTGACCACGGAACAAGCGGCGTGTCAGGGGCGAGCGGTGGCCGTGCTGATGATCGACCTTGATGGATTCAAGGCCGTCAACGACACCCACGGGCACGATGCCGGGGATATTCTCTTGAAGACCCTGGCGCACCGGATGACCGCGACCATCCGGTCCACGGACATGGTGGCCCGCCTGAGGGGCGACGAGTTCGTCGTGCTGCTGCCCGACATGGAAAGCCGCGCCGCCGCTGCCCGCGTGGCCGAAACGCTTGTCGATCAACTCTCCCTGCCCGTGCCGTTCGCCGACGTCATGCTACAAGTTTCGGCCAGCATCGGCATTGGCATCCTGCATCCGGGGGAGGACCCCGAAGGACTGTTGAAGGCGGCCGATGATGCCATGTACGCCGTCAAGCGCGGCGGCAAGCACGGCTATCGGTTCCATGGCCCCGATCTGATCTCCCCGGAGAACGTGGTTGCGACCGAGACGCTCCATTTGGCCCACGCCTTCGATCACGGCGAGTTATCGATCCTGTATCGGCCGGTCATTGACCTGACGACCCTGTCGGTCAACGGGATCGATGCGCTGGTTCGTCACCGGCGGGTTGACGGAGAAACCTTCATCCCCGATCCAATGCGGCCCTTGAGCGCGGACACTGGCCACGACTACCCCATTGGCCGATGGGCGCGCACAGAGGCCCTGGCCGCTCTGGCGGCGTGGCGGCACGAGGGTTTGGACCGGACGACGCTTTCGCTCCCCCTGTCACGGGCGGAAATGGTGAGTGGCACCGTCGCCGACGAACTGCGGTCGCTCCTCGACAAGCACGGCATCCCGGCGAACATGATCGAAATCACGGTGGCCGAGGACGTATGGCGGGACCCTCTCCCGGCCATCGGGGAGGCCCTGCGCCAATTACGGCAGCTCGGACTGGGCCTGTCTGTCGAGGGATTCACTGAAATGGCGAAAGTTTTCGTCCGGTCGGACGACATGCGCCCGGATCGCCTGCGCGTGCCGATCACGCTGTTGAACCACGGCCCCAACGGCAACGACGACATCCTGCGCAAACTGTTGAAAGCCGCCCGGTCCCTTGAGGCTCGCCTGATCGTCACGAATGTTGAAACTCCAGATCAGGTAAATCTGCTTCTTCGCCATGACGGCCTGCTGGCTCAAGGAAACGTGCTGGCCCGCCCCATTCCCGCCGCCGCCGTGTCCGGCTTTACGGTCACGTTCGATCAGACGAAGGCATGGAAGGCATGAACACTCCCCCAGACGCCCGACGCCGTACCGTGGCAATCCGCGCCATGCCATTGAGCAACGCCGCTGCCGGAGAAACGGTTCGGGTAGTCCGCATTCGGGCTGTTGGCCCTGAAATCCAGGAAATGATCGCTGCGGGACTGAGTGTCGGCCGGGTCTGTGTGGTCTTCAGCCAACTGCCGGGAGGCGGTGTTCTGCTGGCCCTGGACGACCGGCGTCTGGCGGTCGGCTGCGCCGCCGCCGCCGAAATCTGGGTCCGATTGGTCGATGCTTGCCGCGAGGATTCGTGATGAAGACCCAGCCACAGGACACGGAGATACCCGAGATCGTCGTCGGCATGATTGGTAATCCCAATTGCGGCAAGACGACCCTGTTCAATGCCCTGACCGGCGCTCGGCAGCATGTGGGCAACTGGCCGGGGGTCACTGTCGAGAAGAAAACCGGAACCCTCCACCTGGGCTCGGCGACGTGTACGCTGGTCGATCTGCCCGGAATTTACTCCCTGGGCGTCTCCATCCATTCCTCGGAGGACGAGACGGTTGCCCATGACTATGCGCTTTCAGGCCAAGCCAACCTGATCGTGAACGTCGTCGATGCCACGAACCTGGAGCGCAATCTCTACCTCACCACCCAACTTCTGGAAATGCGGGTGCCGATGGTCGTTGCCGTCAACATGACGGACATAGCCAAGGATCGCGGCATCGCCATCGATTTTGCCGCTCTCTCCGAAAAGCTGGGATGCCCTGTCGTGCCGCTGGTGGCAACTCGGAGAAAGGAACTGGCCGGCGTGATCCGGGCCATCGCGGCGACAGTGGCCTTGCCAGTGCCGCCAACGGTGCGCCCTTCCTTCCATCACGCGGTCGAACGTGCCCTGGACGACCTGTCGCGGATGATCGTCCCCCCGCGTGGCGCCGGTGCGGGAGACGCCCGCTGGATCGCCACCAGGCTGCTGGAGGGGGACCCCGACGCCCGCACCCTGATCAAGAACGGGATTGGCGGCGTTGCGGCGGCCAAGGCCGCCTCGATTGAGGCGGAATGCGGCGAGGAAGCCGACATCGTGATCGCCGATGGACGTTTCGCCTTCATCTCGGGCATTGTCAGCACCTGCACCCGGCGGACGCGCGAAGCCTCGCGCACGATGTCCGATCGCATCGACAGGGTGGTGCTTGACCGGGTGCTGGGCATCCCCGTGTTCCTGCTGATGATGTATCTGATGTTCATGTTCACCATCAACATCGGCGGCGCCTTCATCGATCTCTTCGATCAGGTGTTCGGGGCCGTGTTTGTTGAGGGGCTGGGCGACCTGTTGCAGAGCGCAGGGACATCGCAATGGCTGATTGTTCTGCTCGCCAACGGGGCTGGCGGCGGCATTCAAACGGCGGCGACCTTCATTCCGGTCATCGGGTCCCTGTTCCTGTTCCTATCCTTACTGGAGGACTCGGGATACATGGCCCGTGCCGCCTTCGTGATGGATCGCGCCATGCGCGCCATCGGCCTGCCGGGCAAGTCATTCGTTCCCCTCATCGTTGGTTTCGGCTGCAACGTTCCGGCGATCATGGCGGCGCGAACCCTGGAAAACCGGCGCGACCGGGTGCTGACCATCATGATGGCGCCCTTCATGTCGTGCGGGGCACGGCTGCCGGTCTACGCCCTGTTCGCAGTCGCGTTTTTCCCCGAAGGTGGGCAGAACGTGGTGTTTGCCCTTTATCTGATTGGCCTGGCTTTTGCCATCGGCACCGGCCTTCTCCTCAAGCACACGGTGCTCCAGGGGGAAGCTTCTCCCTTCATCATGGAACTGCCGCCCTACCACATGCCGAGCATTGGCACGATTGCCCGGCGGGCCGGTCATCGCCTCAGCGGTTTCATGTTCCGGGCGGGCCGCATTATCGTCCCCATGGTCGTGATATTGAGCTTCCTGAACGCCTTGGGAACCGATGGCAGTTTCGGCAACGAGAACCGCGAGACGTCCGTCCTGGCCGAAGCCGGACGCGGCATCATCCCGTTGTTCGCGCCCATGGGGATGACCGACGACAATTGGCCGGCGGCTGTCGGCATCTTCACCGGAGTTTTTGCCAAGGAAGCGGTGGTCGGCACCTTGAACACCCTTTACGCCCAGGTGGGCAATGCCGATAAGGACGCCGCCGCCGGTCAAGCGGCCGAGGTGCAGAGTGAGACTCCGGCCGGTCTGACAGACAAGCTGATAGCGGCACTCCTGACCGTTCCCGAAAACCTGGCCAGAGTGGTCGATACAGTCGGCGACCCACTGGGACTCGATATTTCCTATGCCACAGACCGCAGTCTGGCGGCCACCACGCTGAACGTGGAGGATAGCGCCTTTGGCGCCATGACCAGCCGTTTCGACGGAGCGGCCGGGGCCTTCGCATATCTGCTGCTGATTCTTCTCTACATGCCCTGTGTCGCCGCCACCGGCGCGATCAATCAAGAGATCGGGTGGCGCTGGACCCTGTTCAGCGCCGGATGGACGACAGGGTTGGGGTACTGCGCCTCGGTGATTTTCTACCAAAGCACCCTCATTGCCGCGGCGCCAATGGCGGCAGGAGCACGCATCGTGGGGGCATCGGCAGCAGTCATCACGGCGGCCTGGGTGATGCGAATGCTGGGCAGCCGGCATTTGCAGCGCCTGGAGTCGGTGACAGCGACTGCGGAGTCATGACGTCCGGGCCCGCCGATCTTCCATAACTGCCGTAAACTCAAGGCATAGCCGTATTATAAGTACGCTTATTTATTGAGAATGAGTTGCAAAATCACTTACTCAGCACTACAATCTTTCTAAGGTTTCAGGCAGCGGCGAACCTACCATGGAGGGCGGGTCATGACGTCGAACATCTCCACCACCGGACATCCGGGGCAACCGCGATCCCTTCCAGACCTCGCCCAGCATGTTCAGGCCGCCGTCGCCGTCGTGGATCGCCAGGGAGTGCTGGTGGATTTCAACGCTCACTACTGCCGACTGCATGGCTACGACCGTCACGAACTCCTCGGCCGCCATTTTACGGCGGTGTCCCCGAAGCGCCTGCACGCGCCACTGCAACGCCTGCACGAGACTTTTTCCTGACCGGCCAGGAACGACCGTCTTACTGGCAGCTCTGCCACAAGGACGGCCGCGAGATCTACGTCAAGAGTCAGTCCGTGCTGTGCCATGGGGAGGGAGCCCAGCCGTTTCGTGTCACGACGACGATCGACATGACCGATCATCGGCGGGAGGAACGCGAAATGCAGCACGCCACGGACTGCGTCAGGGCGGCCATCTGTCAAATGCGCTCCGGCCATCAAAGCTTGTTGCAGGCTCAAAAAATGGCCTCCCTCGACGACCTCATCTGCGGCGTCGCGCATGAACTGAACACCCCCATCGGGATCACGCTGACCAGCAGCAGTCATCTTCTTGAAAAGGTCTGCGGGCTGCGCCAGGAGATGACGGAGGGAACGCTGTCCCGGAGAACCTTCGAGGCTTTCCTCGAAACAGCCGAGCAAACCCTGGGACTTGTCCTCAGCAGCACCCAACGGGCAAGCACTCTGGTCCAGGGGTTCCGCCAGATTTCCACGGACCGCGAGCATGAAGAACCGAGGCTCCTGGCACTCCGGCCCCATATGATGGCGTGCCTGCACGCCCTGGCCCCTGACCTCGCGGCCCGACAGGCAGACGTGCGGATAGAAGTACCGACCGATCTTTCCTTCACGACCCGGCCAAGGGCCCTCAGTCAAGTCATCGTGGCGCTGCTGGACAACGCCTTGCGCCATGGCTTCGCCGATGGCCGCGCCGGGCGCGTCATGCTGTGGGCACGGCAGGCCGGGAACAGGGTGTCCATCACCATACGCGACAACGGAATGGGCATTCCGCCGGACGACCTGCCCCGCATCTTCGACCCCTTCTTCAATGGCAGCGGTGCGGGAGCCTGCCGGGGCCTTGGCCTGACCATGGCCTACAATGTGATCTCCCACGCACTGGGGGGAAGCATTTCGGTGGAGTCCGTCATCAACCATCATTCGGCCTTTCGCATCCTCCTGCCGCTTGCCCCCCTCGCTGAGCGAAGAAGTCGCCGCCACGCGGCCGTGCATTGACGCAGGAGAGGACCGATGCCCCAGGACCGTTCCGCCGCCCCGCCCGATGACAGGGATACAGACCTTCATCGGCTGGCCATGCTGGGTCGGCTGATCCCTGGAATCGCCCATGAGATCAACACGCTGCTGGGCGTTATAGGCACCGCCGCGTCACACCTCAGCCGGCTGCGCCGGGATTTGCACGAACGCTTCGACGCCGACGGGCTGACACGAACCGGGCTCGGCCGATACTTGGACGACGCCCGGCGGGCCGAGGACATCATCCTCATCAACCTGGACCGCGCGAGCGATCTTGTTTCCAGCATCAAACATGTCTCCGTCGCCCATAACCACACGGATCAGCAACATCTCAACGTTCATCGGTTCCTGGAGGAGGTCACGCGCTCGGCGCGGGGCCTGCTGCATGACTGCCCGCACCAACTGCACATCGGCTGCCCCGATGATCTGGTGGTGGAGACCCTGCCCGGTGCGCTCGCCAGCATTTTGCTCAACCTGCTTGCCAACACCGCCCGCCACGCCCAGCCGGAACACCTGCCCTCGGCCCAGGATCCAAGGTCCATCATGATCACGCTCACTGCCGGTCCGACGGCGGAGGGAGGATGGACATTGGTTTATTCGGACGATGGCAAGGGCATCCCGCCGGCCCTACGGAGCACTGCATTTGAACCCTACGTGACCAGTTGCCGGGACAACGGCGGCAGCGGGCTGGGTCTGGCCATTGTCCATGACCTGACGACCGGGCGGTTGGCCGGCTCCGTCCGCCTGTCAAGCCAACCGGGCCAGGGAACCACCTTCCACTTCACGTTTCCCCGCGCGCTGCCTGGCCGGGTTCCGCCGTTTGGCCGGGTTCCATGATCGGAGGGCACCATGTACGACGACGGACTTCAAATCCTTCAGGGCCTCGAAACCACATTTGACGACGCGACACGTGCAACGCCGTGGACGCTGCTGGTGGTAGATGACGAAGAGCAGGTGCACGCGGTAACGCAGCTTGCCCTTGACGGCCTGAGCTTTGAAGGGCGGCCCTTGCGGATGCTGTCGGCCTATTCCGCAGCCGAGGCCATGGCCCTGCTCCAGACAAAGACCAATGTGGCGGTGGTCTTGCTTGATATGGTGATGGAGACCGATACTGCCGGCCTGTCGTTGGTCCGCTGGATCCGCAATGGCATCGGAAACACGGATATCCGCATCATCCTGCGGACCGGTCATCCGGCCCATGCCCAGGATCGACGGATCATCCTCACCTACGACATTAACGACTACCGCTCCAAGGCGGAGATGACGTCTGACAGGGTGTTTTCGACCGTCATCGCCGCTCTACGGTCCTACAAGCAGATCACCGCCCACGGCAAGCGCTTGGCGGCCCTCCGCAAGGCTCACCGGGCAACGGCTTTCGCGTTGGCCGAAGTGGCCGAGCGCCGCGACGCTGACCCGCACGCCAGCGCCCTTTCGTACCGTGTTCACGACCTGTCACAGGCCATCGCCGAGCGGCTGAGGGAAGGCGGGCACCATACCGCCACCCTTACCAGGGACTTCCTCGCCGACATCGGCTTGGCGAGCAGCCTGCGCGACGTGGGCAAGATGTTTGTTCCCGATCACATTCTCTGCAAGCCGGGAAGACTGTCGCCGGCAGAGTGGGACATCATGAAACGCCACACGGAGACAGGCTGCGCCATCCTGTCCCGCACGGCGCGCGCCCTGACGGGGCTGACCTACCTGAGCATGGCGGCCACCGTTGCGCGCCATCACCACGAACGGTTCGATGGCAGTGGCTATCCCGATGGACTCAGCGGCCATGACATCCCGCTGGAGGCGCGCATCACCGCCGTCACCGATGTCTATGATGCGCTTCTTTCCGAACGCTTCCACAAGCCGGCATGGCCCCTCAATGTCGCCGTCGCAACCATGCGGGAGGCACGGGGCAGCCACTTCGATCCCATTGTCTTCGATGCTTTCCTGGACTGCCTCAACGACGGTCCGGCCCATGACGCAGGAGTCCTGTGATGCAGCGTGACGACGCCCCTTTGATTTTTCATCCTGACCCGGTTGAGCCAGACCCGGTTGAGGACGATAAATCCCCGGCAGCCGTTTTACCCTGGAAGATCCTGGTGGTTGACGACGAGCCCGAGATTCACACCGTGTCCCGGCTGGTGCTGGAGAACCTGAACTTTCGCAACCGGCCCCTGACGTTGCTCGGCGCCCGCTCGGCGCAAGACGCTGAGGTCTGCTTGGGGCAACATCCTGACATCGCTGTAATTCTCCTGGACGTCGTCATGGAAACCAAGGACGCGGGGCTGTGTCTGGTCCGGGCCATCCGGGAAGACATGCGCAACCAAGCCGTCCGTATCATTCTTCGTACGGGACAGCCGGGCCAGGCCCCGGAACGCCGCGTGGTGGCCGACTACGACATCAACGACTACAAGGCCAAGAGCGAACTGACGGCAGATCGTTTGTATACCAGCGTCGTCGCCGCCCTCCGGGCCTATGAAGACATTCGCACCATCGAGAGCTTTCGGGAAAACGCCTTTGCGATCCTGGGGGACCAAATGGCGTTGATGCACGACCTGCTGGCTATCAGTTCAGATGCCCTTGCCGTGATCGACCCTCATCAGGTGCTCTCGGCCTGCTCCACGGCCTTTGCCAACCTCCTCGGAACGACGCCGGACACCCTGATGGGCGAGACGCTGCAAACGTGGCTGCCGACGCTTGGCACGGCGATGGCCGAAGCCGAGAGCGGCACCGGCGAAGCGGAGTCCGAGGGCTTCATAGTGCATCTGAGATACACGCATGAGGGCCGCCCCTTGGGGGCCATCGTAAAATTGACGGGAGCGCACAGCCATGAACGACACTGCATGGCATAATTCCGGCCGGGGGCATCCGGCAGGACCTGCCAGCCGGCAGACTATGCTGAACCTGCAAGGTGTCCGTTTTTTGCTGGTCGATGAGAACCGCTACATGCGCAATCTGCTGCGCGGCATTCTCGCCGCCTGTGGCAGCAAGGACGTTCAGGAAGCCAATGATGGCGCGGATGCGTTCAAGATCCTGCGCACCTATCAGCCCTCCATTATCCTTACCGACAACAGAATGTCGCCCCTGGACGGGGTGGAGTTCACGCGAATGCTGCGGACCAGCCCCGACAGCCCTTGTCCCCTGACCCCCGTCATCATGGTTGCCGCAGGGACTGAGCTTCATAATGTCATCGCGGCCCGCGACGCTGGCGTCCACGAATTCCTCGCCAAGCCCGTCTCTGCCCATTCCCTGTACAGTCGCATTCACAGGGTGCTGACCACACAGCGTGCCTTCGTCAAGGCTCCGGGGTATTTCGGACCCTGCCGACGGCGCCACGCCACCCGTTCCTCGTCAATCCCCGAACGTCGTCTGACCCCGCCGGAGGTGCACCACCCACCCGCTGAACAGACGCTCTCTGCCTGATAGGGCCTGACGCCCCGCAGTTTACCCCACAGAAAGGGGATCAGGACGTCAGGCGGGCGGCGTGGTGGGCAATATGCTCGCCAACGAAGGTGGCGATAAAGAAGTAACTGTGGTCGTAGCCGGGATGCAGGCGCAGGTTCACCGGCACGCCAGCACGCTCCGCCGCGCTGACGAAGTGCTCGGGCTGAAGCTGTTGATCGAGGAAGCTGTCCGCCTCGCCCTGGTCGATCAGGATGGTATCGCGCCAGCCGCTGGTAGCGACCAGCTCCGTTGCGTCATAGGCCCGCCACGCCGCGCGGTCCTCGCCCAGATATCCGCCAAGCGCCTTGACGCCCCACGGCACCCGCGACGGTGCGACAATCGGTGCAAAAGCCGAAACCGAGCGGTAGCGCTGCGGATTGCGCAGGGCACAGACCAGCGCCCCGTGCCCGCCCATGGAGTGCCCAAAGATGCCCTGCCGTGCCATGTCGAGGGGAAAAGCCTCCCCCACCACCTTCGGCAACTCTTCTGTGACGTAGGTATACATGCGGTAATTCCGGGCCCACGGGTCCTGCGTCGCATCCACGTAGAACCCGGCGCCACTGCCGAAGTCATAACTGTCGTCTTCACCCGGCAGGCCCAGGCCGCGCGGACTGGTGTCCGGGGCAAGCAGGGCGATCCCCGCCTCGGCGGCGGTGCGCTGGGCACCGGCCTTGACCGTAAAGTTCTCCTCCGTGCACGTCAGCCCGGACAGCCAGGTCAGCAACGGCACCGGGCCGCTGCGCGCTTGCGGCGGCAGGTACAGGGAAAACCGCATGGTCGTGCCGGTGGCCGCCGAAGCGTGCTCATAGATCCCCTGTACGCCGTCGAAGCACCGCGCTTCGGAAACCGTCCTCACGGTCATGAGCGCCCCCCGTCGAAGGTGATGACGGTGCGGATCGACTCACCATGGTGCATCAGGTCGAAGGCGTCGTTGATGCGCTCCAGCGGCAGGACGTGGGTGATGAGCGGATCGATCTCGATCTTGCCGTTCATGTACCAATCGACCAGCTTGGGCACGTCCGTCCGGCCGCGCGCCCCGCCAAAGGCCGAGCCCTTCCACACCCGTCCGGTCACCAGTTGGAACGGCCGTGTGGCGATTTCCTGACCGGCGCCGGCCACGCCAATGATGGTGCTGACACCCCACCCCTTGTGGCAGCACTCCAGGGCCTGGCGCATGACGTTCACGTTGCCGATGCACTCAAAGCTGTAATCGGCGCCGCCGCCGGTCAGATCCACCAGATGGCCGACCACGTCACCGTCGGTCACCTCTGTCGGGTTGACGAAGTGGGTCATGCCGAAGCGTTCGGCCATGGCAACGCGGCCGGGGTTGATGTCCACGCCGACGATCATGCCGGCGCCGGCCAGCCGGGCGCCCTGGATGACGTTCAGGCCGATGCCGCCGAGCCCGAACACCACGACCTTGGCGCCCGGCTCCACATGGTTGGTGTAGATGACCGCACCAATGCCCGTGGTGACCCCGCAACCGACGTAGCACACCTTTTCGAACGGCGCGTCGTCGCGGATTTTGGCGACGGCGATCTCGGGCAGCACGGTGTAGTTGGAGAACGTCGAGCAGCCCATATAGTGGTGCAGCATCTGCCCCTTGTAGGAAAACCGGCTGGTGCCGTCAGGCATCAGGCCCTTGCCCTGGGTGTTGCGGATGGCCTGGCACAGATTGGTCTTGCCGCTGAGGCAGTACTCGCACTGGCGGCATTCCGGCGTGTACAGGGGAATGACGTGATCGCCGACCGCGACCGAAGTCACGCCGGGGCCGACCTCGACCACCACGCCGGCGCCCTCGTGACCCAGAATGGCTGGGAACAAGCCTTCGGGATCGGCGCCGGATCGGGTGAACTCGTCGGTATGGCAGACTCCGGTGGCCTTGATTTCAACCAGCACCTCGCCAGCCTTGGGGCCTTCAAGATCGACCTCGCAGATCTCCAGCGGCTTTCCGGCTTCAAAGGCAACAGCGGCGCGGGTCTTCATCGGCAGTCTCCGGTCATGGTGCTCAGGCAGACATTCTGCAGCATTTTCAGTCAGGCTGCCAGACCTGCGCCACCCCCTACCCAGGCCTGCGCCACCCCCTGCAATGACTCTCCGGCGCAGGGTCGCCTCAAACCGTCACCACCACTTCGACCTCACCGCGGCGCTCCAGGACGTTGACTGCGACGTCATTGCCGGCGCGGGTGAGCAGCACGTCCACCGCCGCATCACCCAGGCTGAGGTTGTTGATACGCATCTCGGTCAGGCTGGCGGGAAGCCGGGGACGCTCGAAGCGTACCGTTCGGCGGGCAGGGTCGAATCCGATTCCCAGCGCCGCCTGAACCAGGGCGAAGGGGGTCGCGCTGGCCCACGCCTGCGGGGAGCACGCCACCGGATAGAGGGTCGGTGCGGCCCCCTGTGCCCGCCGGAAGCCGCAGAACAGCTCGGGCAGGCGCCGCAAGTCCATGAAGGCGGCGGCGTTGAACAACCCCTCCATGATCTGTAACACGGCGTCCTTATGGCCATAGCGGGCGAGCCCAACGGCAATCAGGGCGTTGTCGTGCGGCCAGATCGACCCATTGTGGTAGGACATCGGGTTATAGCGGGCGTCGCCAGTGGCAACCGTGCGGATGCCAAAGCCCGAGAAGAACGGCGGCGCCAGCATCGCCTCGGCCACCCGCGCCGCGCGGTTCGGGGCCGGCAGTCCGCTGAACAAAAGCTGTCCGGCGTTGGAGGTTCGCACCGCGCACGGCCGTTTGTCGCCATCCAGGGCCAAGGCATAAAGACCCAGATCCTCGCACCAAAACTGTTTCTCCACGGCGGTCCGCAGAGTTTCCGCCTGAGCCTGCCGGACCACCGCCTCCTCGGGCCGGCCCAGCGCCGTGGCAATGTCCGCCGCCGCCTTGTAGGCCGCATGGGCATAGCCCTGCACCTCGATCAGGGCGATGGGGCCGCGCGCGATTTCGCCCGTGGCATGGAAGATGGAGTCGTGGGAGTCCTTCCAGCCCTGGTTCAACAAGCCGTCCTCGCGCCGACGGCCGTATTCGAGCAAGCCGTCGCCGTCGCGGTCACCGTACTGTTCCATCCACCCCAACGCCGCCTGGATGTTCGGGTCCAGAACGCGGATAGCCTCCAGGTCGCCGGTTCGCGCATAGTAGGCGCCGGCCAGAACGACGAACAGCGGCGTGGCGTCCACCGTCCCGTAGTACCGCCGGAACGGCACGAGCCCGAGGCGGGCCATCTCCCCGTCGCGCATTTCGTGGATGATCTTGCCGGGCTCCGCATCGGCGGCAGGATCCTCGGTGGTCGCCTGAGTGTTCGCCAGGGACCCGAGCACCCCGCGCGCCAGGGCCGGATCCACCCACAGCATGAGCAACGCGGTAATCAGGCCGTCGCGGCCGAACGCCGTGCTGTACCAGGGCACCCCGGCGTAGGGATAAGGACCGCCCTCCGTCTCGGTCATCAGCATCGTCAGGTCGGCGGCGCTCCGGCACAGCACTTCGTTGACCACCTCGTTGGAACTATGCACACCAGCGGAGCGGGCCGCGACCTCGCGAATGGGCCGGCGGGCATGGCGGATGCCATGGAAAAAGGCCTGCATCGGCGTCATCGTGTCGGTCGCATCAGCGCAGTCCACCGACAGGAAAATGACGCTCTGCTCTCCGGATGCGAGGTGCAGGCGATAACGGGCCTGAAAGATGCTGAGCCGCGTCGGAGGCGGTTCAAACCGCACGGTGGTGGTGCGCTGGCAGCCATCCTGGGCATCGTAATCAAAGCGCACCGTGTGGTCGGCCTGGACATCACCCCGGACCTGGCCACGCGATTGCCGTGCCATGCCGCGCGCCTCGAACAGGTCGGCAAAGTCGGCCGCGAAGACAAGGTCCACATCGACCTCCACGGCCTGGGGCGCGAAGTTCCGCACCGCCAGACGCTCATGCAGCCGGCCCTGCCACAGGAACCGGGTCCGCGCCATATGAATGACGTCGCGCGGCAGCACCAGCCGCCCGTCGTCATCCAGGATATCGGGATTGGTGAGGTCGGCCTTCAGGGCCGCGTTGTTCAGCAACACCGTTGAACTGAGCAACATCGGATGGCGCCCCGCCACGAACAACTGAAACCCCGCCAGGTGCCGGGTGTCGTGGTGATAAAGGCCGTTGCCTTCGGCGTCCGGCAGAATGTCGCCGTAGTGGTCGAATACGCCGAAGGTGTCGCCGTGTTTGAGGATGCGCGGCCGCGCCTCGGCCATGGAGGAGGACGCGCGGATGAAGAAATCAGTCGGCCCGGATGCCTCCAGAACGATCGGCTGCTGTGCTTTTGGCACTGGTTACATCCTCTGCGCGGGCGAGACGGGAAGGAAGACAGGCGCAGCCGCCCGTGCCGCCACGATATACGGGGAAACCACAGGGCGACCCCGTGCGACCAAACTTTCGTAAATGCTCAGGTATCCGCGCGCCATCGCCTCGGCCGAGAAACGCCGTTCAAAAGTCTCCCGCACGCGACCGCGGTCGAGGGCGGAGACTTGCGAGACGGCATGGACAGCAGCTTCGACAGAGTCCACGATCAGGCCCGTAACGCCGTCGTCGATCACCTCGGGCACCGCCCCGCAGGGCCAGGCGATTACCGGGGTGCCGCACGCCATGGCCTCGATCATGACCAGCCCGAAAGGCTCCGGCCAGTCGATGGGGAACAGCAAGGCGCGCGCGTTGCCCAGGAAGTCCGATTTCTGGTCATCGCCAATCTCGCCGATAAACTCGATCAGCGGATGATCGAGCAGCGGTTCGACGACCTCATGGAAATAATGCACGTCGGCCCGATCCACCTTGGCCGCAATGCGCAACGGGATTCCGGTTGCCAGGGCGATCTCGATGGCCCGGTCAAGGCGCTTCTCCGGGGAAATCCGGCCGAGAAAGGCAAGATAATCCCCCTTCGGAACCGGGGTGAAACGGAACATATCCTCGGGGAACCCATGATAAACGGTGCCGACGAAATGCGCCGCAGGAATGGGCCGCCTTTGATGGTTGGAGATGGACGACAGGGGATAACGCCGCCATCGCATCAAAAACTCCCCGAGATCCTTGAGGTCCAGGCGCCCGTGCAGGGTGGTCAGTGTCTTGTGCGCAATGTCGCTGAACAGCGGCATTTGGAAGCAGTCGATATGGAAGTGGATCAGGTCGAACTCGTCAGCTCGCTCGCGCACCTCGTGCAGCATGTTCAAATGCGCCGCAACATCACACGACAGCGCGGGATCCATGCGGAGAGGCTGGTCGCGCATGGCGACCAGCGTGGCCCGCGTCTGGCTGCCGGCGCTGGCAAACAGGGTAACGTCGTGACCGAGATCGGACAGCGCATCGCTCAAGGTGGCGACCACACGCTCGGTACCCCCGTACAGCCTGGGCGGAACCGCCTCGTAAAGGGGGGAAACCTGGGCAATTCGCATTATCCATGTCCTCTTTTCACAGCCGGGCCACAGCCCGATGGACGGTCCCGCATGACACAACGGTTTTCCGGGTAGTGCAGGTGCGAAAAGGAACCCAAAGAGATAATGCGACCCAGTTTCGTCAGGCCGCCAACGCGCCCTCCTCCTTCAACACCCGCTCGGCGGCACGGCGGGCCGTGGACACCAGACGTTCGATCTCCTCGGGCGCAATCACGAACGGCGGGGCGAAGGCGAGAATGTCACCGTGCGGCAGGGCGCGGGCGATCACGCCGTCCTCGGCCATCGCCGCTGCGATCCGAGGCCCGACCTTGCGAGACGGATCGAACGGCGTGCCCTTGGCGTCGAGGCCAAACTCGACGGCGGCCAAAAGGCCCTCGCCACGCACCTCGAACACGCCGGGCAGGCCGTCGAAGGCCTCTCGCAGGCCCGACAGCAGCAGACGGCCCGCCTCCGCCGCGCGCTCCATCAGGTTCTCGTCGCGCAGAATGGCGAGGTTGGCAAGCCCGGCCGCCGCACAGGTCGGGTGGGCGGAATAGGTCCACCCGTGGCCAATCGGCCCCAGCGCGTCGGATCCCCGCTCCAGCGTCGCCCACACCCGTTCGGACACCACCGCGCCCGACAGCGGCAGGTAGGCCGAGGTCATGCCCTTGGCGACGGTAATCAGGTCAGGCTCGAAGCCGTAGTACAGTGCCCCGCACGGCGCGCCCAGGCGACCAAAGGCGGTGACTACCTCGTCGGCCACGAACAGTACGTCGTGGCGGCGCAGAACCGGCACGATCTCGTCAAAATAGCCTTTGGGCGGGGGCAGGATGCCGCCGGTGCCCATGACGGGCTCGGCAAAGAAGGCGGCCACGGTGTCCGGCCCCTCGGCCTTGATGAACGCGTCAAGTTCGGCCGCGAGACGCTTGGAATAGTCGCGCTCCGTCTCTCCGGGCAGGCCGTGACGCGCGAAGTGGGGCGTTGCGACGTGCAGGATCGGCGCCTCGGGCAGGTCGAACGGCTTGTGGAAGACCTCGAGCCCGGTCAACGACCCGGTCATGATGCCCGACCCGTGGTAGGCCCGGTGGCGCGCAATGATCTTCTTCTTCTCCGGCCGCCCCTCGATGTTCCAGAAGTAGCGGATCAGCTTGAGCTGCGTCTCGTTGGCGTCGGACCCGGACAGGCCATAGTAAATGCGCCGCATGTTGGCCGGCATCCATTCCATCACGCGGGCCGAAAGCTCGGCCGCCGGGGCGCTGCCGTGGCCAACATAGGCATGGTAATAAGCAAGCTCGGTCATCTGCCGGGCAACAGCCTGGGCCATTTCCGGGCGGCCATAGCCGATGTTCACGCAATACAGCCCGGCGAACCCGTCGAGCAGGCGGTTGCCCTCCGCATCAATAATGGTCGCCCCCTCGCCGCCCACCACGATGCGGTTGGGGCTCTCGCCCGCCGCGTGGGTGCGCATGTGCGTGGAGGGGTGGAACAGGTGCGCCCGGTCGGCGGCCCGGAGGTCCGCGAGGGTTTTGGGGTCCATGGTGTCCTCCTTTTTCTTCGCTATGAGAAACTGGGCTCTGCCCAGACCCGCCAAGGGCCATTGGCCCTTGGAACCCGTTAGGGGGGGCCTGTGCTTTACTTGCGCCGCAGGCAGACACTCCCTGACGTTTAGTGCGCTGCGCGCGGCTTTCCCCAGCCCCATTCATGAGGTCCAGGAGGCCGCGCCTCCTGGCGGGCGCGGGCAGAGCCCGCCTTTCCTTAACTCCGGGAACAGACGTATTTCAGTTCGGTGTATTCCTCCAGACCGACCGTTCCGCCTTCCCGCCCCAACCCCGACCGTTTGGTACCGCCAAAGGGGATGGACGCTCCGGTGATCGAGGCGCAGTTGACGCCGACCATGCCGCAGTCCAGGGCGTCAGCCACGCGGTCGGCGCGGTCGGGGTCGTTGGTGACGACGTAGGCGGCGAGGCCGTATGCGCTGTCGTTGGCCTCGGCGATGGCGGCGGCTTCGTCCTTGAACGGCATGACGGCGGCGGCGGGGCCAAAGGTTTCCTCGTACCAGATCAGCATGTCGCGGTGGGCGTCGGCCAGCACGGTTGGCTGGTAAAACAGGCCGCCCAACGGATGCGGCCCGCCGCCTGTCATGACCCGCGCGCCCCGCCGCACGGCGTCGCGCACATGGCCATCGACCTTGGTCAGGGCACGGGCGTTCATGAGCGGTCCCTGATCGACACCCGGCGTCAAGCCCGGCCCGACCACCAGCGCCGCCGCCTTTTCCGCAAACCGCTCAAGGAACGGCTCATAGATCGCGTGATGGACCAGGAAGCGGTTCACGGCCAGACAGTCCTGCCCGGTGGTCTGGAACTTGGCGGCCACGGCCAGATCCGCTGCCATTTCAAGGTCGGCATCCTCGAACACCAGGAACGGCGCGTGGCCGCCCAGTTCCATGCACGCCTTCTTGACCGTCGGGGCGCTCCACGACAGCAGCTTGGCGCCGATTTCCGAGGACCCGGTGAAGCTGATCGCCCGCACTGTCGGGTTGGAGGTCAGTTCGCCGATCATGCCATGCGGCATCCCCGTCACCACATTGAAGACGCCCGGCGGAAGACCCGCCCGCTCGCCCAGTTCGGCCAGGGCGGTGGCGGAAAACGGCGTCAGCTCGGCCGGGCGCACCACCACCGTGCAGCCGGCGGCCAGGGCTGCGGCGGCCTTGCGGGTAATCATGGCGGAGGGAAAGTTCCACGGCGTGATGGCGGCGACCACGCCCAACGGTTCCCGCCGCACGCGGGTTTGCCGCCCCGGCATGGCAGGCCGTTCGATGGTGCGGCCAACCTCGTGCGTGCGTTCGGCGAACCATTCCAGAAAGCAGGCGGCATAGGCGATTTCGCCCTGCGCCTCCTTCAGCGGCTTGCCCTGTTCCAGCACCATCAGAACGGCAAGGTCCTCGGCGGCGTCGCGCATCCCGGCCGCCCAGGCGCGCAGGATTTTGGTGCGTTCCTCGGGTGCCGTGCGGCGCCAGCTTTGAAACGCCTCGGCCGCCGCCTCGATGGCAGCGCGGGTTTCACGCGGGCCCATGTCGGGAACGGTGCCGATCAGATCGCCATCGGCCGGGTCGCGCACCTCGACCACGGAAAGATCGTCGGCCGCCGTCCAGCGGCCGTTCACATACGCCTGCTCGCGCAGCAACCGGGCATCGGACAGCCGGTAGAGGGAATGGGCGCGCTGCTCCTTCATCGTCATGCCTCCTTGACCTTAGGCCTTGGTCAAGCATGGCATTTTTGACGGAGAGCGTTCGTCTGAAGGTGCCCCACGCAGCGGATGATTCTTCGGCTAGAGGGCGTCTTTGAGAAGGTTTTCCAAATCCGGCGGCGTGGACTTGACGCGCTTCGTGACGACGTAGGTGAAGTACCGGCGAATGCCGATTTCGGCGATCAGAAGGCGGTCCATCAGGCGTTGGTAGGCGTCGATGTCGCGGGCCAGCACCATCATGATGTAGTCGATGCCGCCCCCGGTGGCCCAGCACTCGATGACCTCGGGCACAGCAGCCAGGGCGTCCTCGAAGGTCTGGAAGTCCTCCGCCCGGTGGCCGCCCAGTTCGACCTCGACCAGCACGCGGACGGTGGACACGATGCGGTCCAGGTCCACCTCGGCGCGATACGACGCGATGAGCCCCGCCGCCTCCAGCCGGTGCAGCCGTTCCCAGCACGGGCTGGGCGACAGGTTGACGGTTTCGGCCAGCCGCGCCTTGGTCATCCTGCCGTCCCGCGACAGCGCGCCCAGGATGGCGACGTCGCGCTCGTCCAGGCGCAGCAGCCCGCCGGCCCCGCGCGCCTCCACCGCGCTCCTCATGTCGCCCCCACCGACACCGCCAGAACGGCAACGCAATCGCCCCGCCGCACCCGGCCGAAGAAATGGCGCCCGGCGACGATGCCGGAGCGCGTGGCGATCACCGGCACGGCGGCATCGGGCGTGAAGATGTCGCGGATGAGGGCCACCGGCTCCCCCTCCTCCACGGCGTCGCCCAGCCCGGCCAGGGGTTCCAGCAGCCCCGACGCCGGGGCCAGGACAAAACAGTCGTCGCCCGGCATGGTCAACAGCGGCCCCGGCCGCCGGCTCGGCACGTCGCCGTCGAGGATGCCCAGGGCGCGCAGAAAATTGCCCACCCCGCGCCGGGCGATCTGGAGGGTGTCGGGCGTGGTCGTACCGCCACCGGCAAGCTCGGTGGTGACGAAGGGCTTACCCATACCCTCGACCACCCCATCCAGCAGCCCGGCCGGGTCGGGATCGCGCAACAGGACCGAATACGGGGCCGCAAAGGCATCGCGCAGCCGGGCGCTCTCGGCCGCTGCTGTGCCGTCGCCGTGGGACGCGGCAAACGGCAGGAACTCCAGCGTCCGGCCCCCCGAATGGAGGTCGAGAACGGCATCGGCGCGCGGCAACAACTCCTCGACCACGAACGCGGCAATGCGCGCCGTCGGCCCGCCATCTCTGCGGCCCGGAAACACCCGGTTCATGTTCGCCCCATCAAGCGGTGACGTGCGGCGCCCGGCCTCCACAGCCGGCGGATTGAGGGCCGGAATCACGATCACCCGGCCCGTGACGGCGCTTGCCTCCAGCGTGGACAACAGGTCATGCAGAACAATCGGCCCTTCGAACTCGTCCCCATGGTTACCCGCGATCAGCAACGCGGTCGGCCCAGGCCGCACGCCCACGACGACAGACACCGGCACCACCACGTTGCCCCAGGCGGACTCGTCGGAGGAATGCGGAACCGTGAAGGCCCCATGGCGAACGCCCGATGCTGTGTCGTCCAGGGCGGACAGGATGTTCATGGTGGTGGCCTCCTGCAATGGCTTTCAGTCGGGGAAAGGACGGGCTCTGCCCGTGCCCGCAAGGGGCCACTGGCCCCTTGACCCCGTTAGTTAAAATAGTTCCCGCCGCCTTAAATTCCCCAGGTCCAGGAGGCCGCGCCTCCTGGCGGGTCCGGGCAGAGCCCGCCTTCCCTAATCCCTCACCAGCACCTCGCGCGGCACGTTGGCGAGGGTTTCGCCCCCGCCCGGCGCGACGCGCAGGCTTTCGGTGATTTCGATGCCCCAGTCGGCGAACCACAGGCCGGGCATGAAGTGAAAGCACATGTTTTCCTCCAGCACCGTGCGGTCACCGGGGCGCAGGCTCATGGTCCGCTCGCCCCAGTCCGGGGGGTAGCTGAGGCCGATGGAATAGCCGCAGCGGCTGGTTTTCTCCATGCCGAACCGCGCCAGTTGGTCGCGGAAGGCGGCTTCCACATCTTCGCACAGGTTGCCCGGCTTGGCTGCCGCGATCCCGGCTTCGATCCCTGCCAAAAGGGCTTCCTCGGCATGGCGGAACTGGTCGCTGGGACGACCCAGGTGGATGGTCCGGGCCAGCGGGCAGTGATAGCGGCGATAGCATCCGGCAATCTCGAAGTACGTCGCCTCGCCGTGGCAGAACGCTGTTTCATCCCAGGTCAGATGGGGCGCGCTGGCCGCCGCGCCGGAGGGCAACAGGGGCACGATGGCCGGATAGGTGCCCGGTGCGCCGTCCACGCCGCGAATGCCGGCACGGTAGATCTCGGCCACCACTTCGCTTTTGGTCACGCCGGGGGCAACCACTTCGCGGATTCGGGCGTGCATGGCCTCGACGATGCGCCCGGCCTTGCGCATCCGGTCGATCTCGGCCGGAGACTTGACCGCGCGCCGCCAGTTGACCAGCCCCTCGGCATCACGAAAACTGGCGACGGGCAGGCCGCGCACCAGGGATTCCAGGCAGGCGGCGGTGAAGTAATGGTTGTCCTTCTCCACCCCGATGGTCCGCCGCGACCAGCCCTTCTGCCGGATCAGCGCGGCCAGAACGTCCATCGGATGGCGATCGGCGGCGTGGACATAGGAGTCGGGATAGGCCTCGACCCGCGAGGCGTCCATCCATATGGTCCGCCGCGCCCCGGACACATCCATTTCGCGCCCGAACCAGATGGGATCGTCGCCCAGCGGCAGGACCACCGCCTGATGCACATAGAACGACCACGCGTCATAGCCGGTGAGCCAACTCATGTTGGACGGATCGGAGATTACCAGCAGGTCGAAGCCGGCCCGCTCCATGGCCCGCTTCGTCTCGTCCACACGGCGCAGGTATTCGGCCAGCTCGAAATCCTGACCGGGGACGTCGATGCCAACGCTGGGCAGTCCGGTGATCGGTTGTTCCATGGCCGCTTCCCTTCCCCATCCTCCCAAAAACGTGGGGCGGGCGGGGGTGGTTCACGGTCACAACAGACCTCAACCGTTGTCCTTGAACATATTCGGCGGAATCTGGCTGATAACCCGCTGCGCCAAACGCGAGAACGGCAGGCTTTGCAGATAGACGGTGCCGGTGCCTTTCAGCGTCGTGAGGAACAACCCCTCGCCGCCAAACACCATGGATTTCAGGTTGCCGGCCCGCTGGATGTCATAGTCGATGCCGGTCGTGAACCCGACGACGCAGCCGGTGTCCACCCGCAGCGTCTGGCCGGTCAGCTTCTTTTCGATGATCGTGCCTCCAGCATGGACAAAGGCCATGCCGTCGCCACGCAGACGCTGGAGGATAAATCCTTCGCCGCCGAACAGCCCGGCACCGATCCGTTTGCTGAAGGCGATGGAAACCTCCGTCCCCTGGGCGGCGCACAAAAAGGCATCCTTCTGGCAGATCAGTTCCCCGCCCAGTTTGGACAGGTCAATCGGGACGATCTTGCCCGGATAGGGGGCGGCGAACGCCACCCGCGCCTTGCCCTGGCCGCGATGGGTGAAGTGGGTCATGAACAGGGACTCGCCGGTGACGACCCGCTTTCCCGCGTCCAGCAGCTTACCGAACAGGCCGCTCTCGGGCTTGGAGCCGTCGCCCATCTTGGCCTCGAAGTCGATGCCGTCCTCCATGTAGGTCATGGCGCCGGCTTCGGCGATGACCGTCTCGCCAGGATCAAGCTCGACCTCGACCATCTGGATGTCATCGCCAATGATGGTGTAGTCCACGACGTGCGACTTCGACATGCAAATTCCCCTGATGCGTTTCATCAACGACACCGGAAGCATACAGGGCCTGCGGAGAGCAAATCCAGCGGCTAGACCTTCCCCTCAATCGAAACGATAGGCGTCCATGGACAGAACCCCGGCATCCATCGCGTGGTGGATGCGTTGTCCGACAACGCCCGGCGAACCGGCCCCCAGGGCCACGAACAGCGGCAACAGGTGTTCGTCGGTCGGATGGGCGCGTTCCGCATGGGGGGCTTGGCGGCGGTAGTCGAGCAACGCCTCGACGTCGCCCCGCGCGACGGCGGCGGCGATCCAGTCCGCGAACTCCGTGGCGTAAGTTTCACCGGGTTCGACTGGCGCGCGGCCGAAGAACTCCCGCAGGTTATGCGTCAGACTGCCGGACCCGACGATCAGGACATCCCGCTCCCTCAACGGCTGCAAAGCCTGCCCCAGGGCGAAGTGATGCGCCGGGCCGAGGCCGCTTTGAAGCGACACGGCCAATGTCGGGATGTTGGCCTTGGGATACATCCGGGACAGCGGAACCCACACGCCGTGATCGAAACCCCGCGCCGCGTCAACCGAAGCCGGAAGCCCCGCGGCCGTAAGCTGCTCCGCCACCTCGACGGCCAGCGCGGGGACCCCGGCCGCCGGATACCGCATCGCATGAAGCTCCGGCCCGAAGCCCCCGAAGTCGTGGATGGTTGGGGGCCGGGCCGCGCCCGTCGCCATCGGCCGCGCCGTATCCCAGTGGGCGGACACAACGACGATGGCTGTGGGCCGGGGCAGAACCCCGCCCAGTTCCGCCAGGAAATCGGCCGTTACCGAGGGCTCCGTGGCCAAGGTCGGGGCACCGTGCGACAGGAACAGGGCGGGAAGCTGCGGCATTTTGTTTCTCCAACAGGGCGGCGGGTGTGGCCTCAGGAACGCACCGAGACTAGGCGGCCCGTCTTGAGGGCGTCCAGGTTCACGGCATAGGCGCCGCTGCCCAGCAACGCCTGGACGACGAGCGTCACCAGCCAGAACAGCGGGAACTCCCAGCCGCCACCCTCGGCGCTGAACACCCACCCGTTGCCGACGTGTTGCAGGGTCGCCCCGATCATCACGGGAATGAGGGCCAGCGCCATCCAGCGCGTCCACAAGCCGCCGATCAGGGCGAGGCCACCGCCGACCTCGGCCAGGATGACCAGATAGGCGAAGAAGCCAGGGTATCCGATGCTCTCGAAGTAGCCGACAGTGCCGGGCACGGTAAAGACGAAAACCTTCATCAGGCCGTGGGCCAGGAACAGGATGCCCAGGCTGACGCGCAGCAGAAGGGCGGCATAGGGGGTGGTGTTGGTGGTGTCCATCGAACTGTCCTCTCGGGTGATTTCCGTTGAGGACCACCCTACTCCGCTCTTGAACGCGGATAATCCTGCTTATATGAGAAAGATTGTTCACTGATATTGACGGAACACCCATGGACAAGCTGACCGCCATGAGCGTCTTCACCCGCGTCGTCGAGCGCGGCAGTTTCACGGCGGCAGCCGAAGAACTACGACTGTCGCGGGCCATGACCAGCAAGCACGTCCAGGACCTGGAGGCCCACCTGGGGGTCGGGTTGCTCAACCGGACCACGCGCCGGGTGTCCCTGACCGAGGAAGGCCGGCTCTATCACGCCCTCTGCGTCCAGATCCTGGCCGACATCACCGAGGCCGAGCAATCTGTCGCCGAGCGTCAGGCCGAACCGCAGGGAACGCTGCGCCTGAACACCGCCGTGTCGTTCGGCACCCACCACATTGCCCCGGCCATTGTCGATTTCACCACTCTCCACCCCAGGGTGCGGGTGGACATGACGCTGGTTGATCGCGTGGTGGATCTGGTTGACGAAGGCTATGACCTTGCCATCCGCATCGGCACCCTGGCGAGCAGCAGCCTGATCGCCCGGCGGCTGGCGCCCTGCCGGCTGGTGGTGTGCGCTTCGCCCGAGTACCTGGCGCGCAGCGGTCGCCCGGCGCATCCGGCCGATCTCGCGGACCACAACTGCCTGGGCTACACCTACGGCGCGCTGACCGACACGTGGCGCTTCATCGGCCCCGGAGGCGAGGTCGCTGTGCCCATCAGCGGCAACCTGCAAATCAACAACGGCGACGCCTTGCGCAGCGCAGCGCTGCGCGGCCATGGCGTGGTCCTGCTACCCACCTTCATCATCGGCCCGGACCTCAAGGCTGGCACGCTGGAGCGGGTGCTGCCGGACTACGCTCCGCCGGACATGGGGATCCACGCGGTCTATCCCCCTGGCCGCCACCTGCCGGCAAAGGTGCGCAGCTTCATCGATTTCCTGGCCCAACGCTTCGGGGACCACCCGGAGTGGGACGCCTGGAGAGAGATGTAATGGTCATCCTCGCGCGTTGAAGACCTATGACGTGCATGACGGAGAGCACCATGGCGGAAGACCCCACCCTGACACCGGAGGACTCCCAGGAAAAGGAAAGCTGGCAGGTCCTGTCTCAACTGGAGGAATGGCTGGAATGGCCAATGGTCTTCCTGTCCTTTGTCTGGCTGACCCTGGTCATCATCGAACTGGTATGGACAACGTCCGGGGTGTTCGAGCTTCTCGGCACCATCATCTGGATCATTTTCCTGTCCGAGTTTCTTCTGCGATTCGCCTTGGCGCCCCGAAAGTGGCCCTTCCTACGCCGCAACCCGATCACGATCATCGCCCTGGCCGCCCCCGCCTTCCGTTTTCTGAACAGCCTGCGGTTCCTGCGGCTGGCCCGGGGCTTGCGCCTTGTCCGCATCGTCGGCACGGCCAATCGCGGGCTGAACGCCCTACGCCGCAGCTTCTCCCGCCGGGGCCTGGGTTATGTGCTTGGTGCGACCGCAATCGTGGTCCTGCTTGGCGCCGGCGGAATGCTGGCATTTGAGCCCGCGCGGGAGGTCAACGGCGGGTTCACCGGCTATGGCGATGCCCTGTGGTGGACCACGATGCTGGTCGCCACCGTGGGTTCAGACTTCTGGCCCCAGACGGCCGAGGGGCGCCTGCTGGCGCTTCTGCTGTCCCTCTACGGCCTTGCCGTGTTCGGCTACATCACGGCCAGCTTCGCAACCTTCTTCATCGGCCAGGAGGCGCAGGCGGACGATGGCGAGGTCGCGGGGGCAGGCGATCTGGCCTCCCTGCGAAAGGAAATCGCGTTGCTCCGCGCCGAACTTCGGGACGCATCGCGGTGAATTGCCAGACAAAAAATAGAGCCGCCCCGAAGGACGGCCCAAGTTCAGGGAGGAAACGTGGAGCGGTGGGACTACTGGGCGGCGGGAGCGTCAGCCTCTTCGTGAGGCATGTTCTCCTCGATATGGATCGGCTCGTCCGCGGCGACCTTGCGGCTGCGGCGTTCGATCAGGACGTAAAGCACGAGGCCCACGCCCAGGCCCCACGCCGCGCCATGCACGGCCAGGACCACACCCATGGTTCCGGCGACGCCCATGGACGTGGCGTTGTCGATCTGTTCGACGCCAACGGCGATGCACAGATACCCGGTGATCAGCAGGGTGATCGACAGGGCGATGGGCAGCACCGGCTGGAACAGGGTGACCAGCGGCAGGATGAACAACGCGATGAACCCGACGATCCAGAACACGCCGGCCCCGGAATAGATGGTGTCCATGGCCGAGCGGCCGTAGCGGTAACGCTCCGCGATGGTCGCCATGGCGCCGGTGAACAACGGCCCGGCCAGGCCCGGATAGGGCGCCAGCAGGCTGTGGATGAGGTTGCGGATGCCGGTGACCAGATGCACGCGGTCAATATCGACCTCGATCTTCTCGTCCGGGCGCAGGTGGTCAACGCGCTTGATGAGGCTCTGACCAACGATGATGTCGCCGAACGCAATGATGTAGGCGATGACCGCTGTCGGAATGGCCATGATCAACAGGTCCAGGCTCGGAATGCCGACCCCGAAGATGGTGTAGTCCAGAACCTTGTGGAACGCCGGAACGGCAATGCCCCACTCGACGGTCGGCAGCTTGTATTCCGCCACCGCCCAGCCGATGCCCATGGCGGTGACCATGCCGGGCACCATGCCGTAGCTGGCCACGATCTTGGCCCAGCGGTGTTTCTCGGTCCAGTCGCGGAACGACAGCGAGAACAGCACATAGGCGGTCACCAGACCACCCAGGCCCAGAGAGATGGGCGTATTGTAGGCCCGGCCCCCGACACTGATCTCGCCGGTGATGGCGGCGATGCCGGCGCCCAGCAGGATGCCGGCCTTGATGGAGTTGGGAATGGTGTCCACCAGCTTGGTGCCCAGGCGCGTCACCGCCATGAACAGAAAGATGAACGTCACCACCAGTTGCAGAGCGATCAGGGACCGAATGGCCTCGGGTCCCGGCTCGAACTGGCCGACGAACAACAGGACCACCGGGATGGCCGGGGTGATCCAGCCGGGCACGAACGGCACGCCCAGCAGGTTCGGCAGCATGAAACCGATGCCACAGATGGCGACGAAGGCCAATGCGACGTCGTAAGGGAGGCCCAGGTATTTTTGCAGCAGCGGAATCATGCCCATGGCGACCACGAACATGACCAGCGCCTGCACCGTCTCGGCCACTTCCCAACGGTAGTGGATGAGGGGCAGCCGCACCTTGAACGGACCGAACGGCCAATAGGGCTGTTCATCTCCGTGCTTGCGTTTGAGAATCACGTGAAGTTCCTTTGATGAGTTCCACGCCGGGGTCTTGCTGTTGTGCGTCGCCCCTTTTTTTTTGCGCGCCCACCATAGCCTCGTGCTGCACTGCATCAAGACCTTCCTGCGCAACCGCGTGTCGGTTTCGGAGGTTTCTGCACAGACCTACACCAGCCCGCGAGGACGCTTCATGATCCTGCAATCAGCACTACGCCTGACCACGTTTGCCGTCCTGACGGTCCTCCTCACTCTTGGGCGGGCCGTGGCTGTCGAGCCGGAGGCCATGCGCGACCGTGCGCTGGAGTTGGTCAACGCCGACCGGGCCAACCACAGCCTGCCCCCGTTGCGCCAGGACGACGCGCTGCAAGCCGCCGCCCAGGCCCACGCCGAGGACATGGCCAAACGCGACTATTTCTCCCACACCGCGCCGGACGGAACCTCGGTCCTCGATCGGTTCCTGGAGGCCGGGGGCAGCCACGCGCTGGTGGTGGCTGAAAACATCGGCGCCTGTGGCCCCTGCCCGACCGAAGACGTGGTCGGCACCCTGCAACGCGGCTGGATGAACAGCGAGGGTCACCGGGAAAACATTCTCGATCCGGGTGTGGAGCAGTTTGGCTTCGGCGTGGCCGGCGACGCCGACCGTCTGCTTGCCGTGCAGACCTTTGCCGGCCCCGGCACCGGCCCGCCGGGGGCCGAAGACCAGACGGCGCCCGCCGACCCCATCGACGCGCAGCAACAACATGCCCTGGCGGTGGACCTGATCAACGCCCGCCGCGCCGAGGCCGACGCCCCGCCCCTGACCGCCGCCCCCACCCTGGGCGAAGCGCTCGGCGCCCAGGTCCCGGAGGACCACCTGGGAGACTTCAGCCTGGACGGCGTCACCGTCCCCATGGCAGCCGGAGGAGACTCCGTGGACTGGCGGCGGATGTTCCTGGTCGGGGGGCGCTGCGGCGGCTGCGGCATCGAAGTGACCGCCAACGACGTGCGCTTTTTCGTCAACCAGTGGCTGGACACCCCACGCTACCGCGACGCCCTGCTCGACCCCGCCCAGACCCACATAGGCCTGACCGTGTCCGCCGATGGCACTGGGGCCAAGGTCGCTTTGGCGGCGATTGCGGGGGAGTGAACCAATTCGGTGGCTCACCTAAAGTCGATGCTTTGCAGCGTCGGGCTGCCGCCCAAACCCGCTTGGGGCAAGCCCCAAACCCCATTTTCTTCTTCAAGAAAACAAAGGAGGTCTGGAGGCCGCTCCAGGCTGGCGGCAGCCATCCGCGACAGCGGACAGTTAAACCCAAACAGCTTTGCTCTAATCGTTCCCCGGCACCGCCGGAATACGCGCCACAAAGCGGCCCTTGATGGCGTCGGGCCAGTCGCGGTAGGGCACCACGCCATCGGCCGAGCGGACATAGCCGCGCAGGTAGGTGATCAGGGCGTGCAGGCGGTCGCTGTCGGCGCTCATGTCGCCCAACACATACCCCATGCGCCCCGGCGCCCGCAGGTGCACGGTGCAGGCCCTGCCGCAGGCCATCAGGCAGCGCATGGTGGTCAGGCGCACCCCGTCGAGGTCGGCGTCGCTGGCGATCAGGCCGCGCAAGGCATCCGCGAACTGACGGCCTGCGGTGGCGCCGTCCAAATCCTCGCCGTCCTTGCGGCGGCAGGTTTCACATACGATCACGTCAACGCTCATGCCTCAGGGACTCCGTACCCGCCTCCACCAGGGGTTTCTACACCAAGCACATCACCGGCCGCCACTTCAACCTGAGCGGTTGGCCCGAGATCCCGCATTGACCCATCGGCGCGCTCCAGGGTGTTGCGGCCGACCTGCCCGGCCTCCCCCCCGGCCATGCCATAGGGCGGCACAAGGCGGCGGTTGGACAGGATGGCGGCGGTCATCGGGACCAGGAAGCGGATGCGCCGCACCACACCGTCGCCGCCCCGGTACCGCCCGGCGCCGCCCGAGCCCCGGCGGATGCGGAAACTCTCCAGACGCACCGGGAAGCGCCACTCCAGCACCTCGGGGTCGGTCAGGCGGGAGTTGGTCATGTGGGTGTGGACCGCGTCGGTGCCGTCAAAGTCCGGGCCGGCGCCCGACCCGCCGCAGATGGTTTCGTAATACTGGTGGGTGGCGTTGCCAAAGGTCAGATTGTTCATGGTCCCCTGCGCCGCCGCCATGACACCGAGCGCACCATAGAGGGTATCCACCACCACCTGGCTGGTTTCCACGTTGCCGGCCACCACGGCGGCCGGATAGATCGGGTTGAGCATGCAGCCCTCGGGCACCACCAGATCGACCGGCTTGAGGCAGCCCTCGTTCATGGGGATGTCGTCGTCAACCAGGGTGCGGAACACGTACAGCACCGCCGCTCGGCACACCGCCAACGGAGCGTTGAAGTTGTTGGGCCGCTGGGCGCTGGTCCCGGTGAAGTCCACCTTGGCGGCACGGTTGGCGGCATCCACGGTGATGGTGACATGGACCTCCGCCCCGTCGTCCATGCGATAGGTGAAGGTGCCGTCCCGCAACGACCCGATGACCCGGCGGACGCTTTCCTCGGCGTTGTCCTGGACGTGGCCCATGTAGGCGCGCACGACGTCCAACCCGAAATGGCCGACCATGCGGCGCAGTTCGCGCACGCCCTTCTCGTTGGCCGCCACCTGGGCCTTGAGGTCGGCGACGTTCTGGGCCGGATTGCGCGCCGGCCATTTGCCCGAGGTCAGGGCGGCGACGATCTCGTCCTCCAGGAACCGCCCGCCGCGCACCAGCGGCAGGCCATCGAGCAGGATGCCTTCCTGCTCCACATTGCGGCTGTCGGGCGGCATGGACCCCGGCGAGATCCCGCCGATGTCGGCGTGATGCCCGCGCGAGGCGACGAAGAACAACACCTCCCGGCCCGCCTCGTCAAACACCGGCGTGACCACGGTCACATCGGGCAGATGGGTGCCGCCGTTGTAGGGCGCGTTCAGGACATAGGTTTCCCCGGCCTTCAGGGCGTCGCCATAGCGCCGCACAATGGCGCGCACGCTCTCGCCCATGCTGCCCAGGTGAACGGGCATGTGGGGGGCGTTGGCGACCAACCCGCCGCCGGCGTCGAACACCGCGCAGGAGAAGTCCAGGCGTTCCTTGATGTTGACCGAATGGGCGGTGTTCTGGAGCGTGGCGCCCATCTGTTCGGCGATGGACATGAACAGGTTGTTGAAGATCTCCAGCATCACCGGGTCGGCGTCCGTGCCGATGGCGACGCGCTTGGGCAGCGCCACCACCCGTTCCAGCACCAGATGGCGGCGGGAGTTCATGCGGGCGCACCAGCCGGGTTCGACCACCGTCGTTGCGGTGGCCTCGCGGATCACCGCCGGGCCGTGGACGTCGTCACCGGGATGCAGGGCATCGCGGTCGTAAACCGGGGCGTCCAGCCAATCCCCGCCGGAGAACAGGCGCACCGAGTCCAGCGGCTCGGGGATGAGCGGCGCATCGTCGGGGCGGGCGGTTTCGGCCTCGTCGGCGACGGCGGACGCGCCGATGGCCTCGACCGACACCGCCTCGACCACCAGGGGCGTGTGGGGCTGGATGAATCCGAACTGCTGAAGGTGGGCGTCCTCAAACGCCGCGCGCAGCATGGACGGATCGCCGTGCGGCACGATCAATGCCGTGTCGGTGCCCTGATAGCGCAGGTGGACGCGCTGCACCACGGTGACGGCATGCTCGGAAAAGCCCTGCGCCTTCAGGTCGGCCACCGCCTCTTCGCCCAGGGCGGAGAACGGCGAATAAAGGTTGGCATCGTCCAGAGCGGCCTCAATGGACCGCTCCCGCAAAGCCCGCACGTCGGCCAGACCCATGCCGTAGGCCGACAAAACCCCGGCGAAGGGGTGCAGGAACACGGTCTTCATGCCCAGCGCGTCGGCCACCAGACAGGCATGTTGCCCGCCCGCCCCGCCGAAGCTGGCCAGGACGTATTCGGTCACGTCATGGCCGCGCTCGACCGAGATTTTCTTGATGGCGTTGGCCATGTTGGCCACGGCGATGCTGAGGAACCCCTCGGCCACCGTTTCGGGAGTGGAGCCGACTTCGGCGGCCAGGGCGGCGAAGCGCTCGCGCACCACGGCGTCGTCCAGGGGCTGGTCGCCGTTCGGGCCGAACACCTGGGGGAAGAAGCGCGGCTGGATCTTGCCGAGCATCACGTTGGCGTCGGTCACGGTCAGCGGGCCGCCACGGCGGTAGCTGGCCGGGCCGGGATTGGCCCCGGCGGACTCCGGCCCGACCCGGAAGCGCGCCCCGTCATAGGCGAGGATGGACCCGCCCCCGGCCGCCACGGTGTGAATGCGCATCATCGGGGCGCGGATGCGCACCCCGGCTACGGTCGTCTCGAATGCCCGTTCATACTCGCCGTCAAAGTGCGACACGTCGGTCGAGGTGCCGCCCATGTCAAAGCCGATGATCTTGGAGAACCCGGCCATTTCCGCCGTGCGCACCATGCCGACCACGCCACCGGCCGGGCCGGACAGAATGGCGTCCTTGCCCTGGAACAGGCGGGCGTCGGTCAGACCGCCCGACGACATCATGAATTGCAGCCGCACCCCCTCAAGGGCACCGGCCACCCGGTCCACATACCGCCGCAGGACCGGCGACAGATAGGCGTCGGCCACCGTGGTGTCTCCGCGCCCGACCATTTTCATGAGCGGGCTGACCTCGTGCGACACGGATACCTGGGTGAAGCCCACGGCCCGCGCCAGATCGGCCAGCACCCGTTCATGCTGCGGATGGCGGTAGGCGTGCATGAGGACGATGGCGCACGACCGGATACCCGCCGCAAAGGCGTCCTCCATCCCGGCCCGCGCCGCCTCGACATTCAGCGGGCGGAGGATGTCGCCGTGGGCGCCGATGCGCTCGTCAACCTCAAGCACCCGTTCATAGAGCATTTCAGGCAGCACGATATGGCGGTCGAACAGGCGTGGCCGGTTTTGCGTCCCGATGCGCAGGACGTCGCCGAACCCCTTGGTGGTGACCAGCACCACCCGGTCGCCCTTGCGCTCCAGAAGGGCGTTGGTGGCGACCGTGGTGCCCATGCGCACGACCTCGACCTGATCGGCCGGAATGGCGTCATCAGGGCCGAGGCCAAGCAGGTCGCGGATACCCTGGAGCGCGGCGTCGCGGTAACGCTCGGGGTTTTCCGACAGCACCTTGTGGGTCAGCCGCCGGCCATCGGGCGCCTGGGCAATAACGTCGGTGAAGGTGCCGCCACGGTCAACCCAGAACTGCCAACGCATCGCCGCGACTCCTCACCAGGGGATGGGCGGACATGCTTGGGGGCCGCCGCCGGAATGTCAACGCCGCTCCGCATTTTCATGCGGATAGGAGCAAATCGCACCCTGCCGGTGTTCCACAACAGGCGAAAAATTCCTGACGGAGGCAACACATGCGGTTTTCCACCCTGAGGCGGTCAATCCTGGCCGGGGCAGTGGTTTCCCTTGGCCTTTCCGGGCCAGCTTTGGCGCAGGCCTGGGATATGCCCACGCCCTACCCGGACTCAACCTTCCACACCGAGAACGTCCGGCAGTTTGCCGATGAGGTGGCCAAGGCCACCGATGGCAAGCTGACCATCACCGTCCACTCCGGCGGGTCACTGTTCAAGCATCCCGAGATCAAGAACGCCATTCGCGGCGGGCAGGTACCCATCGGCGAGTTCCTGTTGTCCAATCTGGCCAATGAGAACCCGGTCCATGGCGTGGACAGCGTGCCATTCCTGGCCACCGACTACACCTCGGCCCTGCGTCTGTGGCAGGCCTCGCGCGAGCAGGTGACCAAGATTTTGGATGCCGAAGGACTGATGCCACTCTACGCCGTGGCGTGGCCACCGCAGGGCCTGTATTCGACCAAGGAACTGAAATCCGTTGATGACCTGCGCGGCATGCGGTTCCGGGCCTACAACCCGGCGACCAGCCGCATTGCCGAACTGACCGGCGCGGTGCCGACCCAGATCGAGGTTCCCGATCTGCCCCAGGCGTTCTCCACCGGCCGGGTCGAGGCGATGATCACCTCGGCCTCCACTGGCGCCGGAGCCAAGGCGTGGGACTTCGTGGACCATTACTATGATGTCCAGGCATGGCTGCCCAAGAATATCATCGTGGTCAACAAACGCGCCTTCCAACGCCTGGACGAGACGACCCAGACGGCCGTTCTCAACGCCGCCGCCAAGGCCGAAGCACGCGGTTGGGAAATGAGCCAGGCCGAAATGCTGGAAAAGAACGCCATGCTGAAGGACAACGGCATGAATGTTCAGCCGCCGGGCGATGAATTGCGCTCCGGCCTCGCCAAGATCGGCGAGCAGATGACCGAGGAATGGGTCGAAAAGGCCGGCGCGGACGGCAAGGCCATCCTGGAAGCCTATCGCAAGTAACCCCATGCGCAGGACCCTCAATGCCCTCTACCTGGGCTGCGGCATGCTGGCGGCGGCGTCCATCGTCGCCATTACCGCCCTGGTCATGGCCCAGGTGACGGCCAACATCATTGACCGCATCGCGGCCCTGGTCACCGGCCGGGCCATCGGGCTGCTGGTGCCGTCCTACGCCGAGTTCACGGGGTTCTTCCTGGTCGGCGCGTCGTTCCTCGCGCTGCCTTACGCATTCCGGGCCGGAGCGCACATCCGGGTCGGGCTGCTCATCACCGCCCTGCCGCCCGGCCTGCGCCGCGTGGCCGACATCTGGAGCCTGATGGTCGGCCTTGCGCTGACGGTCTTTGCGGCGTGGTGGGCGGTCGATCTGACGCGGGAGAGCATCGTCTACGGCGACCGCTCGGCCGGCCTCGTCCCGGTAGCGCTGTGGATCCCGCAAAGCGCCATGGCGCTCGGCCTGATCGTGCTGGCCATCGCCCTGGCCGACGACCTTGTCCAGGCCGTACGCGGCCGCCCACTGTCCTTTGACGGAATCGAGCCGGAACACTGAACGTTTGGTCCGCTGTCGCGGATGGCTGCCGCCAGCCTGGAGTAAACTCCAGACCTCTCTTGTTTTCTTGAAGAAGAAAAAGGGGTTTGGGGCTCGCCCCAAGCCGGTTTGGGCGGCAGCCCAAAATGCACGAGAGCAGGCGTAGGAGCCCGCCCCCAACTCTAGGAGCCCCCCATGGAAGCACAGGTCTGGATGCTGGTCACTGTGGCCGTGGCGCTGCTCGTCCTGCTGGCGACCGGCCTGTGGGTGGCGCTGGCCCTGGTCGCGGTTTCGGTGCTGGCGATGACGGTGTTCACCGGCGCGCCGGTCGGTCAGGTCATGGCGACGACCATCTGGGGGGCGGCCAACTCATGGGCGCTGGCCGCCCTGCCCCTGTTCATCTGGATGGGCGAGATCCTGTTCCGCTCCCGCCTGTCGCAAGACCTGTTCGAGGGCCTGTCGCCGTGGCTGTCGCGGCTGCCGGGCCGCCTGCTGCACGTCAACATCCTGGGCAGCGGCATCTTTGCGGCGGTGTCGGGGTCGTCGGCCGCGACCTGCGCCACGGTCGGCAAGATGAGCCTGCCGGAGCTGAAGAAGCGCGGCTATTCCTCGAACATGGCATTGGGTACGCTGGCCGGGTCGGCGACCCTGGGGTTGCTCATTCCGCCGTCGATCATCCTGATCATCTATGGCGTAGCGGTCGAGGAGAGCATCGCCCGCCTGTTCATCGCGGGGCTGGTGCCGGGCCTGCTGCTGATGGTCCTGTTCATGGTCTATGTCGTCGCCTGGGCGCTGCTCAACCGCGACAAGGTGCCGGTCGAGCCGGCCAGCACGGCACGCGAGCTGTGGTCCGCCAGGATGCGCGGCCTGCGCAAGGTGGCGCCGGTCATCCTGCTGATCGGCGGGGTGATCGCGTCGATCTACACCGGCCTCGCCTCGCCCACCGACGCGGCGGCGGTCGGGGTGACGCTGGCCCTGCTGCTGTCGTGGGCCGGCGGCACCCTGACCTGGGCCACATTCATCGACGGCCTGATGGGCGCGACGCGGACGTCGTGCATGATCGCCTTCATCCTGGCCGGAGCCGCATTCTTGACCGTCGCCATGGGGTTCACCCGCATCCCCGCCACCCTGGCCGCCTGGGTCGGCACGTTGGACCTGTCGCCGGTCGCCCTGCTCGGCGCGCTGGCCGTGCTGTTCATTCTGCTGGGCTGTTTTCTGGATGGCATTTCCATCGTCGTGCTGACCACCTCGGTCGTGATGCCGATGGTCACGGCGGCGGGCATTGATACGATCTGGTTCGGCATCTTCCTGGTGCTGATTGTCGAGATGGCCCAGATCACGCCGCCGGTGGGCTTTAACCTGTTCGTGCTGCAAGGCATGACCGGCCGCAACATCCTGCAAATCGCCTGGGCCGCCCTGCCGTTCTTCCTGCTGATGGCGCTGGCGCTGGTTGTCCTGGTTGTATTCCCCGGCATCGCAACGTGGCTGCCGGGGCAAATGGGCTATGGCTGAGCCGTGACCGCCTGGCTGGCCCGCCACGCCCGCACACTGCTGGCGGTCAGCCTGCTGACCGGCATCGTGCTGCCCGACCTTGCCGCGACGCTCAAGCCATGGCTGCCGCTCGGCGTGGCCGGGTTGCTATGGGGCGCCATGGTGCGCCTGGACTGGAGCGCCGTGCGCCTGCACCTGGGGCGGCCGGGCGTGCTGGCCGCCGGGCTCGGCTGGATGATGCTGGTCGGGCCATTCGCCGCCTGGGCCGTGGCGCGGGGCCTGGGCCTGAGCGACGGGTTGACCGCCGGGCTCATCCTGATGGCCTGCGCGCCGCCGGTCATGTCAGCCCCGGCGATTGCCCTGATGATCGGGCTGGATGCCCCGCTCATCCTGTTGCTGGTGGTTCTGGGGACGTTCGCCGCACCGCTGAGCGCGCCGCTGCTGCTGGAGGTGCTGACCGATCTGGACCTGTCGCTGAGCGCTACGAGCGTGGCCCTGCGTCTGGGGCTGCTGGTCGGCGGCTGCGCCCTGGCCGCCCTGCTCGCCCGCCGGATAATGGGCCGAGGGGGTTTGCAGAGGGCCGAACCGGGCCTGGAGGTGTTCAGCCTCGGCTGCATGGTGCTGTTCGCCATCGCCGTGATGGACGGCGTTGCCGCCGCGCTCCAGGCCGACCCCGGCCGGGTTGTGGTCCTGATTGCGGGCGCGTTCGCCGCCGCCCTCGGCATGTTGGCCCTGTCGGCGGCGGTCTTTGCGCGGTTGGGCTGGCCGGTGGCGCTGACCATCGGCTACGCCGCCGGCAACCGCAACATGGCCCTGATGATGGCCGCCCTGCCCACCACTGGCCTTGACGACGTGTGGCTGTGGTTCGCCATGGTGCAGTTTCCCATCTACACCCTGCCGATGATTTTAGGGCGGCCGATCAGGGCCATGCTTCCATAGGCGCTGACTTATGGAAGACCTGGGCGCCGCCCAGACCCGCCAGGGACCGAGCGGCCCCTGGACCCCATGAGAAAGTCCGGCGCACCTTCTTGCGCCGCAGGCAGACGCTCTCGCTTTTTAATGCGCTGCGCGCGGCTTCAGTGCCCCCCATTCCCGAGGTCAAGGAGGCTAGCCTCCTTGCGGGTGCGGGCAGAGCCCGCTTTCTTCGCAAAACTCAGGCCGCCTCCGCCCCCGTGCTTGACGCCGCGCGTCCGGCCTCGAACGCCTGGGCGTTGGCTTCGGCGAGGGCTGGTTTGCGGGCGGTGAAGCGGTCCACCACCGCTTTACGCAGCAATTCGGCGCCGAACGGCAGGTGGTCAGCCGCCGCCCCCAGCATCACCGTGTTGATGAGCCTGAGGTTGCCCAGGCTGCGGGCGATGCCTTCGGCGTCAAACATATGCAGCAGGCTGGCGCGGGCGCGCAGGTCGCCTTCCGGGTCGGCCGGATAGGGGAACAGGCCGCCCGACACCACCGGCGGGGCAATGCGCATGGTGTTGACCAGCGCCACGCCGCCGGGCTTGAGCATGGGCGTCCAGCGCAGCGCCTCGGCCACCTCGAAGCCGATCAGGACGTCGGCCTGACCGGGTGGGATGGCCGCCGCCATGACCTTTTCGCCAAAGCGGACGTGGGAGGTCACCACGCCGCCGCGCTGGGCCATACCGGCAACCTCGGTCTTCTTGACGTCCAGGCCCTGGGTCGCAGCGACCTGGGCCAGAACCTCGGCGGCGGTCATCACGCCCTGCCCGCCGATGCCGCACAGCAGGATGTTGAAGATCGGCTGGCTCATGGTCACTTGCTCCCCACCGGAATGATACACTTCGGCCCGCACACGCCGACGCAGGCGTTACACCCGGTGCAGAACTCGCTCTCGATCTTGACGAAGGCCAGATCCTTGGGCTGCCCGTTGTTGGCGATCTTCTGGTCGCGCCGCGTGACCACGATGGCCGGGCAGCCGACCGCGAGGCAGTTGCCGCACCCGGTGCAGGCGTCCTCGGCCACATACAGGGCCTTGGCCGGCATCGCCCAGTCGGTCAGCACGCACGGCCGGTCGGTGATGATGACCGAGACGCCGTCCGTATCAACCTCCGAGCGGATCGACTTGAACAAGCCCGGCAGGTCATAGGGGTCGTGGTGCTTGATGCGCTCGGGCGCGACGCCCAGCGCCTCGACCAGTTTGGGGAAGTTGACGCGCGGCGCCTCCTTGCCCTGGATGTCGCGGCCGGTGCCGGGATGGTCCTGGCCGCCGGTCATGCCCACGGCGCGGTTGTCGAGCAGCAGGACGGTGACGTTGGCGCGGTTGTAGACGAGGTTCAGCAGGCCCTGCATCCCCATGTGCAGGAAGGTCGAATCGCCGATCACGGCAACCACGCGCTTGGACGGGTCGGCCTCGGCCAGCACCTTTTCCAGGCCGTTGGCGACCGACAGGGACGCGCCCATGGACACGCAGGTATCCATGGCGTTCCACGGATGACCGACGCCAAGGGTGTAACACCCGATATCGCCGGAAATCACGATCTTGCGGCTCAGTTTGGACAGCGCGTAGAACGGCGACAGGTGCGGGCACCCGGCGCACATGGTCGGCGGGCGCGGGAACAGGTCCGGTGCGGCGGGCAGCGCGGCGATATCCTCACCGGTCAGCGGCGCGAGGCCCGCCCGCAGCACATCGACCGACATTTCACCGAAGCGCGGCAGCAGATCCTTGCCGCGCACGGCAATCCCGGCGGCCTTGAGTTCCTGTTCGATCAGCGGCTCGACCTCCTCGGCCACCACAACGGTGTCCACGGTGGCGGCAAAGGCGCGCAGGCGCTCGATCGGCAGCGGATGGGACAGGCCCAGCTTGAACAGCGGAGCCTCGGGGAACGCCTCGCGCGCGTTGACCGCCGCCGGACCGCTGGAGATGAAGCCGATGCGCCGGTCGGTGCCGGGCAGTTCGACGTTCACGGGGCTGACCGCCGCCTCGGCGCGCAGGCGTTCCTCGCGCTCGAACAGGCCGGGCAGCAGGCGCTTGGCATTGCCCGGCACCAGCACCCAACGCGACGTGTCGCGCTCGAACCCGGTGGCCGGGACGGCGACGCGGTCGGACACCTCGACCAGGCTCTTGACGTGGCACACCCGCGTGGTCAGGCGCAGGATGACCGGCACGGAGAACCGCTCGGACAGCTCGAACGCGTCCTTGAGGAAGGCGTGGGCCTCGGCCGCGTCGGCAGGCTCGAACACCGGCAGGTGGGCAAAGCGGCCCCAATAACGGCTGTCCTGCTCGTTCTGCGACGACGACAGGCCCACATCATCGGCCACGCACAGCACCAGCCCGCCCCGGCAGCCCGGCAACGTCTGGCTCATCAGCGGATCGGCCGCGACGTTCACCCCGACGTGCTTCATGGCGCACAGCGCCCGCGCCCCGGCCAAAGACGCCCCGATGGCGACCTCCAGAGCGACCTTCTCGTTGACCGCCCACTCGGCATGAAGGTCCGGGTAGCGGGCCAGGCTTTCCAGGATTTCGGTGGACGGCGTGCCGGGATAGGCCGAGGCGATCAGGCAGCCTGCTTCCCAGGCGGCACGGGCAACGGCCTCGTTCCCCGACAGCAACAGGCGACTGCCGGCGGGCGCGATGGTGATGGCGTTCAAGGGACCTTCCTCTTTGTCAAAGTCCCCGGAGCCGCTCTTGATTGGACTCTGTGCGTGCCGACGGCCTGGGGGAACGTTGTGATACAGACCGAGGATATCCCCTACGGAAATTGGTGACAATGACGTAACGCAAGCGGGGGACGGATGCGCAACCGGCGCCCCCCAACTGCGTTTGCATTAACAGGACCAAAGAAACGGGAGGACCCTGCCATGAAGGCCTTTGCGACCGGAGCCATCGTCAGCGCCCTCCTGGCGGTACTGACCGCCGTCATCCTCCAGAACTTCGCCGCCCGTCCCGCCTACGAAGCCTTCTCCAGCCCCAGCGCACGGGTCGGCACGGCGGGAACGGCAGACGCGCGGGATTGGGTGCGGCCGGAGTAGCTTAAAAAAGCGGGCTGCCGCCCGCGCCCGCTCGGGGTGAACCCCGAACCCCTTTTCTTTCTTATAGAAAACAAGGAGGTCTGGAGCTTGCTCCAGCCGGGTTTCGGGCGGGAGCCCGTCCGCGTCAGCGGAACACTCAACACCCTACTCCCCCGGCGCCGGATGCTGGCGCCCCACTGAACTGTCGGCGTGGCCTTTTTGGACCTTCTCCTTGTACCAGGCGCCGTGGTGTTCGCGGGCCCAGTTCTCGTCCACCTCGCCGCTGCCCATGGCGTCGAAGGCGCCTTCCATGCCCAGGCTGCCGATGTAGATGTGGGCGACGATGCCGGCGATCATCACGGCGGCAAGAATTCCGTGGATGACGTGAACGACCTGCATCCCACCAACGCCGGTGGCGGCAAAGGGTGTCATCATCATCACGCCGGTGATGACCAGGGCGGTGCCGAGCAGCACGATGGTCCAGAACATGGCCTTTTGTCCGGCGTTGAAGCGCTCGGCCTCGATGTGCTTGCCGTCCTTGGACAACAGGCCGCCCATGGACGTGATCCACGCCCAGTCGGCGCGGTTGGGGATGTTGTCCTTGACCCACAGGGCGATGATGAACACCAGCCCGATGACGAACGGCACGCTCAAGAAGTTGTGGACCATGATCGAGGACTCGGCGAGCCACGAATAGAACCCGTGCCCGAACACCGGAATGAACAGGGTGCGCCCGAAGGTCAGCGCCATGCCGGTCAGCGCCAGCAACAGGAAACTCACCGCCGTGAGCCAATGGGCGAAGCGGTCCAGACCGTTGAACCGCAACACCTTGCGCCCCGACGGCCCGCCCCGGATGGTGATGCGTCCGCGAATGAAATAGAACGCGAAGACGGCCACCAGCATCCCCAGGAACAGGATGCCGATGACCCACGGCAGGATTTGTTGCCGCCATTCACGCCACTCGCGGCCCTCGGGCTGGACGAGCACGGACAGTTTCTCGTCCGGGATGCTGATGAAGCCCCGAACCTGGTCCTCCGCCTGGTCGTAGAGTTGGACCTCGCCCGACGTCGTCGCCGTGCTCTGCCCCGGCTCGTTGAGCATCTGGGCCTGACTGACGGGCACGGCGGCAACCAGGATGAACAGCACTGTCAGAACGGCAAGCCGGGGCATGGCAGGGTCCTCCGATGTTACGACTGGCGACGGCCATAGGGCACAAAGGGCGTGCCCGCGTCGTCCTCGCCATAGGCCGTGGTCCAGCCGGGTGCCGGCAGGCCATAGCCACGCCGCACGATGCGTTCGCCGTAGATGTCGGCCAGAACCTCCTGATCGCCGGCCATCAACGACCGGGTCGAGCACATCTCCGAACACAGCGGCAGCTTGCCTTCGGCCAGACGGTTGGAGCCGTACTTCTGGTATTCGGCCGGGCTTCCATCCTCGCCTTCCGGGCCACCGGCGCAGTAGGTGTACTTGTCCATCTTGCCGCGCGAGCCGTAGTTGGTGGCCTGCGGGAACTGCGGCGCCCCGAACGGGCAGGCGTAGAAGCAGTAGCCGCACCCGATGCAGATGTCCTTGTCGTGCAGAACCACACCGTCATCGGTCTGAAGGAAACAATCGACCGGGCAAACCGCCGCGCACGGCGGGTCGGAACAGTGCATGCACGACATGCTGATGGAGCGTTCGCTGCCCGCGTCACCGTCGTTCAGGGTGATGACGCGGCGGCGGTTCATGCCCCACGGCACCTCGTGCTCGTTCTTGCAGGCCGTGACACAGGCGTTGCATTCGATGCAACGGCCGCTGTCACACAGGAATGCCATGCGCGCCATGGGAAATCCTTTCTTACGCCGGTTCGATGCGGCACAGGGTGACCTTGGCCTCCTGCATGAAGGTGACCGGGTCGTAGCCATAGGTGGTCAGGCCGTTGGCGGGTTCACCCAGGACAATGGGGTCGGTGCCCGGCGGATAGTGGCTGCGCAGGCTCTCGCCCTGCCAGTACCCGGAGAAATGGAACGGCATGAACACTGTCCCCGGCCCGACCCGGTTGGTGACCAGGGCCATGACACGGGCCTTGGCGTCGTTCTCCGGCCCGTGGACCCAGATGTTCTGGCCATGGCGGATACCCAGGCGGGCGGCGTCGTCGGGATTGACCTCGGCGAACATGGTCTGTTGCAACTCGGCCAGCCAGCGGTTGGAACGGGTTTCCTCGCCGCCGCCCTCATACTCCACCAATCGTCCCGAAGTCAGGACCATGGGGAACGTCTCGGCCACCGCGCGGTCCACGATATCGCGTTGCAGGGACGCGGCCAGTTGCGGCAGGCGGAAATCGCGGCGGTCGGGAATGGCCGGATACTGGCTCACAAGGTCGGTGCGTGGGGTGTAGATCGGCTCGCGGTGGACCGGCACCGGGTCGGGCAGGTTCCAGGCGACGGCACGGGCCTTTGCGTTGCCATAGGGCAAACAGCCGTGCTTGAGGGCGACCCGGATGATGCCCATGGACAGGTCGGTGGACCAACTGACCTTGGGCAAATCATCGCCGCCAATGGCCTCGATGACGGCCATTTCCTCGGCCGTCAGGTCGGCGTCCCAGCCCAGCTTGCGCAGCACGGCCATGGTGAATTCAGGATAGCCGTCCTCGATCTCGGACCCCTTGGAATAGGACCCCTCGGCCAGCAGGTTGACGCCCTCGTGCTCGACCCCGAAGCGGGCGCGGAAGGTGCCGCCGCCCTCCATGACGTGGCGAGAGGTGTCATACAGGATGTGCGACCCCGGATGGCGCAGTTCGGGATGGCCCCAGCACGGCCACGGCAGGCCGTAGTACTCGCCTTTGAGGGGGCCGCGCGTGGCCTGCATGGTGATCTTGTCGAAGTCGGCCTGATGGCGAATGTGGTCGGGTGCGGGTCGGCGACGACCAGAAGCTCCAGCTTGTCCACGGCGGCCAGCATGTCGGGCATACGCGTCACCGTGTTGCCGCCATGCCCAAAGCAAATGAAGGCCTTGAGCGGACTGGGCTGTTCGATGTCCGCGCCGGTGGCGTTGACGGCATCAAACCAGCGGGTGGTGGGGATGCCCTTGGCCTCCATCAGATCCTTGGACTCGAACCGCTTCTGGAGCCAGTCGTAGTCCACCTCCCACACCCGGCTCCAGTGCTTCCAGGCACCTTCGGCAAGGCCGTAGTAGGACGGCAGGCTGAACACGTCGAGGCCGAAGTCCGTTGCCCCCTGGACGTTGCAGTGCCCGCGATAGATGTTGGCCCCGCCCCCGGCGATGCCGATGTTGCCGAGCGCCAGTTGCAGGATGCTCAAGGCCCGGACGTTGGCCGTGCCGGTGGTCTTTTGGGTCACCCCCATGCACCAGATTAGGGTGGCCGGGCGGTGGGTGTTCAAAAGCTCGGCGACGTGGCGGAGCTGTTCGCCGGGCACGCCGGACACCCGCTCCACCTCCTCCGGCGTCCACTTGGCGACCTCGTCACGGATGGCGTCCATGCCGTACACGCGCTGGGCGATGAACTCCTTGTCCTCCCACCCGTTCTCGAAGATGTGCCACAGGATGCCCCACACCACCGGAATGTCGGTGCCCGGCCGCAGGCGCACGTAGTCGGTGGCGTGGGCCGCCGTGCGGGTGAAACGCGGGTCGATGACCACGAACGGCGCGCGGTTGCGTTCCTTGCCGCGCAGCATGTGCTGCATGGCCACGGGATGGGCCTCGGCCGGGTTGCCGCCGATAATCAACAGCATCTTCGACACCTGGATGTCGTTGTAGCTGTTGGTCATGGCGCCGTAGCCCCATGTATTGGCGACCCCGGCGACGGTGGTGGAATGGCAAATGCGGGCCTGATGATCGACGTTATTGGTGCTCCAGAACGCCGCGAACTTGCGGTACAGGTACGACCCTTCGTTGGAGAACTTGGCCGAGCCGAGCCAGAACACCGCGTCCGGGCCGTTCTCCTTGCGGATGGCCAGCAGCTTGTCGCCGATCTCGTTGATGGCCTGGTCCCAGGTCAGGCGCTGCCACTGCCCATTGACCAGCTTGAGCGGATACTTGACCCGCCGTTCGCCGTGCACGACCTCGCGGACCGAGGCCCCCTTGGCGCAGTGGGTGCCCTGGTTGATCGGGCTTTCCCAGCCCGGTTCCTGGCCCACCCAAACGCCGTTCTGAACCTCGGCGATGACCGTGCAGCCGACCGAGCAGTGGGTGCAGATGTTTTTGCGCAGTTCCACCTTGATGCCCGGCTGGATGGCGGCGGCCTCGACCTCGCGGATGGCGCCGGGACCAAGGTTGAGGGCGGCCAGACCGCCGGCCGCCGCGCAGGTGCCCTTGAGGAAACCACGCCGGTCGATGGTGGTGCCGCCGGACGCTTGAAAGCGCTGAAGATTGGCGGGACGCGCGGACGAGGTGCGTTTAATCAGCATGATGCCTCCGGCCCTACAGGCGGTTGAGCGCGTAATACCGCTCGATCCACGCGTTGAGCTGATAGCGCGGACGCACTTCCTCGGCCGGCGGATAGCCTTGCGCCTGGGCGGGCGCGGCGGCCAGCGGCAGCACCGCCGCAGCACCCGCGCCCACGGTCAGGGTGCGCAGCAAAGCGCGGCGGGTGGGGGCCTCTTTCTCAGGGCGATCAGTCATGGCAGTCATCCTCCCTGGAGGACAAAGGCGTCCTCTTCTATTGTCAGCAGCAGCCGCCCGATGCCGCCGACCGGACGGTACAGCGCGGCCGAAGGGGCCTTTTCAATGTCGGCGAAGGCAAGCCCGCCCCATGGGACAATGTGGCGGTCAAAGAAGGTCTTCTGAGCGCCAAGGGGAAGGTCTTGGGCGATCAGCACGGCCATCATCTGGCACAGGGCGCCGAGGTGATCCTCGGGCTCCGGCACGCCCGGCGCGCGGCTGAGGCCGAGCGTTGCCATATCGGCCCTGACCTCGGCCAGGGGGCGGTCGTTAAGGAAGCCGGTGCGGTAATAGGACGCATAAGGCACCACCTCGCCCCGCGTCACGCCGATGAACAGGGCGTTGTATTCGCTCTCTGCGGTGGTCGGCGTGGTGGCGGCGGCAGCCTCCCCCAGCGCGCCCAAAGCATCGCCCAACGGCGAGGGGTCGGGGGGCACGGCGGCCAAGGCGTCGAGCAGGGCCGCATCAGGCGGGGCCATCAACAGCCGACCGAGCAACGCATACACCTGAGCCCGCAGAAACTCAGGGTCATTCACGTCATATCGGGCAGCAAAAGCCGTCATCGGCTTATCCCGGCAAGGGCTGACAGCACCACTTGAGGACAAACATCCTGATCGCCGGAGTCGTTGCAGGGCTCAGGCCGGGTCGTTCCTTATTTTGTCTTCTGCTTCAGAGGGTTCATCCTCTGCCTTGTCTGCCAGATGGCCCAACACACGGTCGCACAAGGCGCGCATGTCATCGGTCGGCAGCAGCTTCCCATAGCCCGGCGCGTTGCAGTCCCAGTCGTAGTCGGCCAGCCCCTTGAAGCCGGCGATCTCGGGATCGCTGCGCCATGCGGTGCGCAGGGCGGCCACCCGCAACGCCGCCGGCACGGCCTTGTGCAGGAACGGCGTGTAGTCGCTGTCTCCACCAAGGCTGTCGAGGGGTGGTAGTTCGGGCGGCGGGGCCTCGGGGGCCTCGGGGTCTTCGGGGGCCGGTCCCTCGGTCTTCAGGCGGGACCAGCGGCGGAAGAACGTGTCTTCATCGCTCATGGCGCCGCCCTCGGCTTGCGGCCCAGGGCGTCCGGGTCGGCGCGGTCGCGGGTTCGGTGGTAGACCGGCTGCGCCACATGGTGGGCGGCAATAAATCCCTCCACCCAGGCCGCCAGATCGGGCGGCAACGCCACGGCCTCGATCACGTCATCGCCGGAATCCGCATGAACATCGACCTCTCCGGCATCGACCGTGGCGCCCAGCAGACGCATTCCCTCACCGGCCTCGCGGCGCAGGAACACATACAGCGCCGGCCGCGCGCTGCGCAGGTTCACGAGGTAGTTTCCCGTTTCACCGCGATGCAGGGTCACGTTGGCGGTGCCGACATACAGGCGCTCCCACCCCTCGCCCCGTTCCAGGACCGTGCCGGGCGGCGTGTCTGGCCGCCCGCTGCCAACCCTGACCACGCGCCAGACTACGCCCGGCCACGGCCCGGTCAGCGGACTACGCTCGGCCACCACCCAAACAGGACGCGATTCTTTCATAATGCGGTTTCCTTTTCCGCCCGATAGGCGTGAGACAGCAGGTGGCGCAGGAAGGCACCCAGAATCACGACGCCGTCCACCTCGGGCTCATAGCCTTCCTCCCGCAGGGTGGTGCGGTCGGGGTGCAGGCCGGGGTCCGGGTCATCGGGATCGGCCACGTCCACCCGCACCACAAGCAGCCCGACGGTCCCCGAAGTTTCGACGCCCACCGTCGCCACCCGCGCGCCGTTGAGCACCACCGCCTCGCCCCCCGTGCTGAGGGTTGCCTGTGGCGGACCGAGGGCGCCCAAGGCATCGCACAAGGCCCGGCGGCCAAGCCCGGCGGCCTCGGGGTCCGGCTCGATCACGACAACGCAGTCCACGGCCTTGAGATCGGCGTTCCAAAACACCCAGCCCGGCTCGGCCGAGGCTATTGCCGCCCGCGCGGCATCCAGTGGAACGGGATCGGGGTGGGATACGAACGGCGGCTGCATCAACGTCTCCCTGCGGCACCGACAAGAAAACGAAGCAGCACGGCAAACGTTGCCCAGCTTCAACCTTTGCCACGGCTCAACCGTTGAAGACCAAGCCGCCCCATCGGGAAAGGAAACGGGCCGTGAGAGTGATCCCCCGCTCAGTCCTCGCCGCCGCCCTTTTGTTCGCTGCCCCGGCAGCCCTCGCCCAGCAACAGGACGGGTCGGCCGGTGACGCCTTGGCCGACAATCCCGAAGTGGTCGAAAGCCAGGGTCCCATGCCCGATGAAACCGGCACCCGCGCGCCGGAGGCCCAGCAGACAGAAACCGCGCCCAATTCCCTGATCCAGGCCATGCGAGCCGTCACCAAGGCCCCGCCGGATCTCCAGGGCAACCCGGTACAGCGGCCGAATGAACTGGCCTCCGAACCCGTGGCGCATTCGCGGTAAGCGCCGTCTCCCATCCTTTTGATTGCCATACCCGACCCTAATGGTCGGGACTCTTGACCAACATCAATTCCCGGACGGACGGGCTGCTGCACCTTGTGAGCAGACCCGCGCCGTTACCCGGCATGGCCACCAATGGGCGGGTCGACCGACTCAGCGAGGGACCCAGCCATGTCGAAGCAACTCACCAAGTCGGCCGCGCGCAACATCTTCTATGGGGGGACGCTGTTCTTCCTGGCGGTGTTCATCGCGTTGGTCGCGCACAGTCACTATACCGCCGCCAACAGCCCGTCCCAGAAAACCCTGACCACATCAATCAAACACGGGAAGGAAATCTGGGAACGGCATTCCTGCATCAACTGCCATTCCATCCTGGGCGAAGGCGCCTACTTCGCGCCTGAACTGGGCAACGTCTGGGTCCGCTACGGCGGCCGCGACGATGAACAGGGCGCGCGCGACGGTCTCAAGGCCTGGATGGGCGCCATGCCGACGGGCATCCCCGGCCGGCGCCAGATGCCGCAGTTCAACCTGACGGACGCCGAACTGGACAACCTGATCGACTTCCTGAAGTGGACCAGCGAAATCGACACCCAGAATTGGCCGCCGAACGACGCAGGCTGAGGAGACCGGCATCATGAAATACGAATCCCAACGAGTAGCGCTCTATTATTTCGCCGGCGCCCTGGCCCTGTTCGTGGTTCAGGTTCTGGTCGGCGTCTTGATGGGCACCGTCTATGTCATGCCGAACTTCCTGGCTGACATCGTTCCGTTCAACATCCTGCGCATGATCCATACCAACGCCCTGATCGTGTGGCTCATCATGGGCTTCTTCGGCGGCGCCTACTATCTGCTGCCCGAGGAAACCGAAACCGAGATCTACAGCACCAAGCTTGCCCTGGTGCAGTTCTGGCTGTTCCTGTTCGGGGCGCTGGCCGCTGTCGTCGGTTACCTGTTCGGTATCCACGAAGGCCGCGAGTTCCTGGAACAACCGCTGTGGATCAAGGTCGCCATCACAATAGTGGCGCTGATGTTCCTGTTCAACGGCACCATGACCCTGCTCAAGGGCCGCAAGACCGTCATCGCCAACGTCCTGATGCTCGGCCTGTGGTTCATGGCGCTGTTCTTCCTGTTCGCCTTCGTCAACCCGACCAACCTTGTCCTCGACAAGATGTATTGGTGGTGGGTCGTCCATCTGTGGGTCGAAGGCGTGTGGGAACTCATCATGGCGTCCCTGCTGGCCTTCCTGATGATCAAGATGACCGGCGTTGACCGCGAAGTGGTCGAAAAGTGGCTCTATGTGATCGTCGGTCTGGCCCTGTTCACCGGCATCCTGGGCACCGGCCACCACTACTACTGGATCGGCACCCCCGGTTACTGGCAGTGGATCGGCTCCATCTTCTCGACGTTCGAGATCCTGCCGTTCTTCGCCATGGTCGTGTTCGCCTTCTCCATGGTCTACAAGGGCGGCCGCAAGCATCCGAACCAGGCTGCCCTGCTGTGGTCGCTGGGCTGCACCGTGCTCGCCTTCCTGGGCGCCGGCGTGTGGGGCTTCATGCACACCCTGGCCCCGATCAACTACTACACCCACGGCACCCAGATCACGGCGGCCCACGGCCATCTGGCGTTCTATGGCGCCTATGTCGCCCTGAACATCGCCGTGTTCACCTACGCCATGCCCTACCTGCTCAAGCGTGAAGTGTACAACCAGACCCTGAACATGTGGGGCTTCTGGCTGGCGTCGGGCGGCATGGTGTTCATGACCTTTGCCCTGACCTTTGCCGGCGTCGTCCAGACCCACCTGCAACGCGTCATGGGTGAGGACTTCATGGGCGTGCAGGAACAGCTCGGCATGTTCTTCTGGATGCGCCTCGGGTCGGGCGTGGCCGTGCTGATCGGCGTGCTGATGATCGTCTGGGCCCTGGCCGTGCCGGGCCGGGCCGCCCGCAGCGTCCCTGCCACTCCGCTTGAAGTTCCCGCGGAGTAATGACCAGACGGGGCCGGCGGCGGTTTCCCCCCACCGCCGGCCCCGCTCCCTTTGGAGTACCCTTCCATGACCGTGGACGTCCCGTTCTACCTTCCCACCGGCACCGAGGAAGCCCTGTTCGAGCACGCCTGGAAGCACCGTCTTCCCCTGCTGCTCAAGGGTCCGACCGGCTGCGGCAAGACCCGTTTCGTGGCCCACATGGCGGCCCGCCTGGGCGTCGCCCTGCATACCGTGTCCTGCCACGATGACCTGACCGCCGCCGATCTGACCGGGCGCTATCTGCTCAAGGGCGGCGAGACGGTGTGGGTGGACGGACCGTTGACCCGCGCGGTGCGCCAGGGCGGCATCTGTTACCTGGACGAGGTGGTCGAGGCCCGCAAGGACGTCACCGTCGTGCTCCACCCGCTGACCGACGACCGTCGCCTGCTGCCCCTGGAGCGTACCGGCGAGTTGCTGGAAGCGCCCGACGATTTCATGCTGGTGGTGTCCTACAACCCCGGCTATCAGAACGTCCTGAAGTCCCTGAAGCCGTCCACCCGGCAGCGTTTCCTGGCCATGGACTTCAACTATCCGGCCCCCGACCTGGAAGCCCGCATCGTCGCCACCGAAAGCGGCGTGGCGCCGGCCATGGCGGCCAAGCTGGTCGGCCTTGCCACCCGCATCCGCACGCTCAAGGGCTGCGACCTCGAAGAAGCGGTTTCGACCCGTCTTCTGGTCTATTGCGCGACCCTGCTGGCCGCCGGGATGCCGTTTGACGACGCCCTGCGCGCCGCCGTGATCGAGCCCCTGACCGACGAGCCCGACGTCAAGGCGGGCCTGCTGGAAACCGTCGCGGCTGTGCTGGGATAACCGCATCATGGGCCTGCTCCACCTTCTGGAATTCGAAGAACAGGTCGGCATGATCTGGCACCGCATGGTCGGCCACCAGCCGAGCTATGCGGAATACCCCGACGCCGCCGTGACCCTGGCCGAGGTGCGGCCCATGCTGGGCGTGTTCTTCCATGCGCTGGGTGGTCCCCGGCATGTGGAGGTGGCGGCCCAATCCGGCGCCGAAAGCGACCACCGCTTGAACTGGCGTCAGCGCCTGGGCATGAGCGCCGAACGGCTGGTGCCGGCCGCGCTGTCGGAAACCGCGCTCAAGCTGCCCGAGCGCATCGCCCTGTTCCCGGACAAGACCCGCAACCGCGACCTTTACCTGTGGCTGGCCGCCTTCCTGGCCGTGGCCGAGCCACCCGAGCCCGACGCCGACCCACTGCGCACCGACCTGCGGATCATCACTGCCGCCCAGGCCGCGACCATCCGCACCCTGGATGCCTTCCCCGGCCTGAAAACCCGCTACCGTGCCCTGGCCGACGGCCTGCTACGCCCGGAGCATCGCCGCCCGCCGGTCGAGGCGGCAGTGGAATCCCTGGTGGTGGCCGCCCTGCGCGGCGATCCCGTCGCCCCGGACCTGACCCAGACCGCGCCGCGCGGCTACCGGCCGTTCCTGCCGGTGCCCCTGTGGGGCATGGTCGAGGCGGCGACCACCGGCGCCCGCAACGCCGACGATGACTCCGAGGCGGCGGAAAGCCAGGGCAAGGAGGACGACCGCAAGCGCAAGGCCAGCCGCAAATCGTTCGATCAGGCCGAGCGCGACGACCCGCTCATGCTCAACCGCTTTGAAAAGATCCTGTCGCTGGCCGAAATGGTCAACGTCAACCGGGGGGTCGAGGACGACGACGAGGAGGACGCCCGCAAGGCCGCCGACGACCTGGACGAAATCGCCGTCACCAAGCACACCCGCAAGGCTTCGACCCGCCTGCGCCTGGACCTCGATTTACCGCCCGAGGCCAACACCGGCGGGGCGCTGGGCGGCGTCTCGACCTATCCCGAATGGGACTACCGGCGCGGCATCCTGATGCCCGCCCACTGCCGAGTCATCAGCGAAATGGCGTCCGAGGAAGGCGCCGATTGGGAGCCCGATGACGCCGCCCGCCGCCTCATCCACCGCGTGCGCCGCCAGTTCGAGGCCCTGCGTCCCCGTCAGGTGACGTTCAAGCGGCAAGCGGACGGCGACGACCTCGACCTTGAAGCCCTGGTCCGCGCCCGCTGCGACACCCTGGCGACCGGCGAACTGAACGACCGCGTCTATCAGAAGACCCGCGCCATCGCCCGTGATCTGTCGGTGGCCGTGCTGGCCGACGTGTCGCTGTCCACCGACGCCTGGATCGACGACCGCCGTGTCCTTGACGTGGAAAAAGAAGCCCTATCAGTGTTCCTGTCAGGGCTGTCGGCCTGCGGCGACGAGAACGCCGTGTTCACCTTCACCTCCCGCCGCCGCGACTGGGTGCGCGTGCAGACGGTCAAGGACTTCGACGAGCCGTTTGGCCCGCGCGTCCTGCGCCGTATCTCCGCCCTGCGGCCGGGCTACTACACCCGCATCGGGGCGGCGGTGCGCCACGCCACGGCCAAACTTGAGAAACGGCCGCACCGCCACCGGCTGTTGCTGCTGCTGACCGACGGAAAGCCCAACGACATCGACCATTACGAGGGCCGCTTTGGCATCGAGGACACCCGCCGCTCCATCCTGGAGGCCCGGCGCAAGGGCCTGACCGTGTTCGGCGTGACCATCGACCGCACCGCCCAGGATTATTTCCCGGCCCTGTTCGGACGCGGCGGATATGCCATCGTCGGCGACCTGTCGCGCCTGTCGCGTGCCCTGCCGCGCATCTATCAATCGCTGTCGGGGTGACATGAACACCGCTGTCGAAACAGAAACCGATGCCGGAACCGACGATTGGGGCGCCCTGTCGGCGCTGCCCGGCAACCCACTGATGTGGGTGCTGATCCTGTCGGAAATGCTGGTGTTCGGGGCACTGCTGGCCGGGTTCGCCGCGATGCACCTGATCGACCCGGCGGGCCACGCCGTCGGACAGGCGGCGCTTGACCCCATCATGGGCGGGCTGAACACCATCGTCTTGGTGACCAGCGGCCTGTTCATCGCCCTGGCCGTGCGCGCCCGCGTTGACGGCCAAATCCGCCCGGCCCGCTTGTGGAGCGCGGCGGCCATGGTGCTGGGTGTGGTGTTCCTGGCCGTCAAGGCGGTTGAATACGCCGACAAGGCCGCGCTCGGCATCGGCATGGAGACATCGAACTTTTTCACCCTCTACTACCTGACCACCGGGTTCCACGCCGCCCATGTGATCGCCGGGCTGGTGGTCCTGGGGCTGGTAAGCTGGAAGTGCACGGTCGAGAACCTGGAAACGGGAGCCGCCTTCTGGCACATGATCGACCTCGTGTGGGTGCTGATCTACCCCGTCGTCTATCTGATCCGGTGAACGCCATGCCATCCGCACGCCGCCTTGTCCTCGCCTGGGCCCTCCTGACCGCCCTCACGGTTGCCAGCATGGTGGCCGGAAGCATGGGCGCCGGCATGGGTGGGGCCGCCGTCATCCTGGCGGTGACACTCATCAAGGCCCGCCAGATCCTCGACATCTACCTGAACCTGAGGGCTGCAACGACCGGCTGGCGGGTGGCGTTCACGGCATTGATCCTGCTTATCCTCGGGATCGTCCTGTCCGCCCTGGCTCTGGCGCAGGTCCTTCCCTAGCGGCTTGGGTCTGCTATCCTGCGCCTCCCCGGATCTTCGAGGCGCATTTCCCCCATGTCATCCCCCCCTTGGCACACCCTGAGCACGGCCGATGCCGTGCGCACCCTGGACACCCGCCCCGAGCAAGGCCTGACCTCGGCCGAGGCCGCCAAGCGGCTGGAGCGCCACGGCCCCAACAAGCTGGCTGAAGTGCCGCCACGGCCGGAATGGCTCAAGATCCTCGACCAGTTCCGGGGCGTGCTCATTCTGGTTCTGCTGGGCGCGGCGGGAATCGCCTGGGCCATTGGGGACGTGAAGGACGCCGTGGTCATCGCCATCGTGGTGGTGCTCAACGCCATGCTTGGTTACTGGCAGGAGCACCGGGCGGAACGCACCCTGGCGACGCTCAAGGGAATGCTCGCCGCCCATGCACGGGTGCGCCGTAACGGCCGGGTGGAAGACCTGGAAGCCTCGGCCCTGGTGCCCGGCGATATCGTGCGCCTGGAGGCCGGCGATCAGATCCCGGCCGACGGCCGCCTGCTGGCCGCCCACAGCCTGGAGATCGACGAAGCCGCCCTGACCGGCGAATCCCACGCCTCGGGCAAGATCGTCGAACCGCTGGAGTCGGCCGACCTGCCGTTGGGCGACCGCGCCAACATGCTCTACATGAATACGGTGGTCACACGCGGCCGGGCCGAAATGCTCGTCGTCGGCACCGGCATGGAAACCGAGATGGGCCGGCTGGCCGGCATAATCGCCGCCACGCCGGAAACCCAGACCCCGCTGCAACGCCAGCTCGACATTCTGGGCAAACGGCTGGCCGCCATTGCCGGCGTCGTCGTGGTGGTGATCCTCGCCCTCGACCTGTCGCGTGGCACGCCGTTGGGCGAAGCCGCCATGACCGCCGTCGCCCTGGCCGTGGCCGCCATTCCCGAAGGGCTGCCCGCCGTGGTCACCGTGACGCTGGCCATCGGCATGTGGCGCATGGCCCGCAACCGGGCCATCCTGCGCAAGCTGTCGGCGGTGGAGACGCTGGGCTCGACCACGGTGATCTGCTCGGACAAGACCGGCACCCTGACCATGAACCAGATGACCGCGCGGGCCGGCTGGTTCGCCGGTCACCGCTTCACGGTCAGCGGCGAAGGCTATCAGGCCGAGGGGCGCGTGGACGGGATCGCCGACATCACCGCCATGGCGCTGCCCATGGCCCTGTGTACCGACTCTCAGGTGCGCGACGGGCAACTGGTCGGTGACCCGACTGAAGGCGCGCTGCTGGTCCTGGCCCGCAAGGCCGGGGTGGACCCCGTAGAGGCGCAGGAGCACCAGCCGCGCATCGCCGAAATCCCCTTCGACAGCGCCCACAAGTTCATGGCGACCTTTCACCATGCCGGCGACCGCGTGGACATGGTCATCAAGGGCGCACCCGACGTGCTGCTCGTCCGCTCCGGCCAATGGCTGTCCGATGACGGCCCGGCTGATCTGGACGACGCCACCCGCGCCGCCATCGTGGCTGAGAACGAGGCGTTTGCCGATCAGGCTTTACGCGTGCTGGCCGTCGCCCGCCGCTCCATTCCGGCGGCCGAGTTCGATCCGTGTGGCGACCTGTGGGCGTGGGCCGAAGGGTGGACCTTCCTGGGCCTTGCCGGGTTGATGGACCCGCCGCGCACCGAGGCTGCCGAAGCCATCGCCCACTGCCGCACGGCCGGGATCAGCGTCAAGATGATTACCGGCGATCATAAGGTGACCGCCGCCGCCGTGGCCCGCGAACTGGGCCTGCATGGCGAGGTGGTGACCGGCGCCGACCTCGATGCCATGGACGAGGCGGAGCTTGCCCGGCGCATCAACGACATCGCGGTGTTCGCCCGCGTCGCGCCGCAACACAAGGTCAAGATCGTGCTGGCCCTGAAGAAGGCCGGGCACGTCGCGGCGATGACCGGCGACGGGGTCAACGACGCCCCGGCCCTGAAGGCGGCCGACATCGGCGTTGCCATGGGCATCACCGGCACGGCCGTCACCAAGGAGGCCGCGACCCTCATCCTGACCGACGACAACTTCGCCACCATCGTCCGCGCGGTGGAGGAAGGCCGGGTCATCTACGACAACATCGTGAAGTTCGTACGCTTTCAGCTTTCGACCAACATCGGCGCCATCCTGACTGTGCTGGCCGCCACCCTGATGGGCCTGCCAACCCCCTTCACGGCCATCCAGTTGCTGTGGATCAACATCATCATGGACGGCCCGCCGGCCATGACGCTGGGCGTCGAACCGGCCCGCCCCGGCCTGATGCAGGCCGACCCCCGGCCGCCCGGCGCCCGCATCCTGTCGCTGGACCGCCTCGCCCGGCTGGTGTTCTACGGGGCGATCATGATGGTCGGCACCCTGTGGGTGTTCACCCACGGCATGGCCGAACATCCGGGCGAGCCGCGCTATGCCGTGACCCTGGCCTTCACCACCTTCGTCCTGTTCCAAGTGTTCAACGTGCTGAACGCGCGGGCCGAGTTCGGCACCGCCTTCAACGTTAACTTCTTGAAGAACGGCAAGCTGTGGCTGGCCCTGGCCGGGGTGCTAAGCCTTCAGGTGGTGGTGGTGAACTGGCCGCCGGCCGAGGAGATATTCAACACCATGCCCCTGTCCCTGACCGACTGGCTGCTGGCCGCCGCCGTCGCCTCCTCCGTGCTGATCCTGGAGGAGGCGCGCAAGCTCATGGTGCGGGCGGTCACGGGGAGAAGAACGACAGCGCCCGGCTGAGGTCGGCTTCGCCGCCGACCTCGCGCACGGTCAGCCGCACGGCGTCATCGGGCACATTGCGGGGTGCTGCCACGAACATGCGGTACTCGGCGATGGAGTCGGCCGGAATGGTGATGTGCTCGGACGCCCCGCCCGTGTCATGGTCACCCAGGCGCAGGCTGAGGTCGGGGATGCCCGCCACACCGATTTCGAACTGGCGGTCGCGGCGCTCCTTGTTGCTGATCTTGAGCGTGTAGGCGTTGCGGATGGAGCCATCGGACAGGGTGACGAACAGCGGCGCCCGCTCTTGCAAGACAGCAATCTCCAGCGTGCTGCGCGCCGCAAACGTCACCGCCAGCCCCACCGCCGCAATCCCCATGAGGCCGCCCAGGATATAGGTCTTGGGCCGCAGGATGCGGGTCGGCACGGTTTCCTCGCGGCGGCGGGCGGCGTGGTTGGCAAAGCTGTCGAAAGCGATGAGCTTACGCGGCTGGCCGATGCCGTCCATGATGCTGTCGCAGGCGTCGATGCACAGGCCGCAGTTGATGCAGTCGGCGTTCACACCAGCCCGAATGTCGATGCCGATCGGGCACACCTGGACGCACTGGTTGCAGTCGATGCAGTCGCCCAGGCCCAGCGCAAACCGTTGCTCGGCCGTCTGCGACTTGCGGCGCGGCGCGCGGGTGTCGCCGCGCCCGGCCTGATAGGTGACTACCAGGCTGTGATCGTCGAGCATGGTCGATTGGATGCGCGGCCACGGGCACATGGCGTTGCACATCTGCTCCCGCGCGAGGCCGCCCAGGATGTAGGTGGTGGCCGTCAGGGTGGCCACCGTCGCCAGCATCCACGGCCCGGCGGTCAGGCTCAGGTACCGCGCGACGGCCTCGGGCGCCTCGACGAAATAGAACGTGAAGGTCACCGCCATCAGGACCGACACGACCAGCCATCCGGCGTGCTTGACGGTCTTGCGGGCCAGCTTGCCCACCGTCCACGGCTTTGCGTCGCGGCGCATCCGCACGGAGCGATCGCCCTCGCACAGACGTTCGATGCGGATGAAGATGTCGCTGAACACCGTCTGCGGGCAGGTGAACCCGCACCACACGCGGCCCGCCACCGACGCGGTGGCAAACAGCGCCAGCACGCCGAGGATCAGCAGACCGGCCAGATAATGAATATCCTGCGGCCAGATCTCCATCCACAGGATGTAGCCGCGCGGCGCATCCAGATCGAGCAGCACCGCCTGCCCCGTCGTGCCCGGCCCGCGATCCCAACGCAGCCACGGCCCGATGAAATAGACCGCGAGCAGCAGGACGGCGATGCCGTCCTTGGCCCGGCGGAACGCACCCTTGACGGCTTTGGGGTAGACCCCGGCTGCAACGGTGGAGGCGGTGCTCATGGGTTCAGCCCCCGCAACCGCCGCAGCAGTTGCCACTGCCTTCGACCTTGGACACGCGCACGCGCCACACCTCGGGACCTTTTTCAAGGGTCAGCCACTCAAAGGTGCCCGTGCGGTTCATGTCGAACTGGAGGTGCAGGGGCATGGGGTCGTGGTCATTGACCAGGGTAAAGGACTCACCGGCCTTCAGGTGATCGAAGGTGCCGAACACGGTGGGGTGACGCTCCTGCGGCGGCGTGGCGCGAAGGTCGAGAACGGTCTCTGTCATCATGCGGGTCCTGTGCTTGTGAAGGGCGCTCCTGCACCCCAGGGAAGCCAAACCCTATGCCAGAGCCGACCGCTGCGATTTGATCGTCGTCAAGTTCCGTCCCGGTTTTCGTCAAAAGAGACACCCTCGGACGGCCAGCGACAGCACATCGGCAGCGCCAGGGCACGTTTGGAGCGCCCGTCAGCCCGGCGCTCCGTCGTGACAGGTGTTCAGGTCCACACCGCGCCAATATCGGCGGTGTGCATCCAGGCCTCCAGGTCGGCCGCGCGCCCGGCGCCCTCCTCCGGCGCCCAGGCGGCGAAGTCCTTGTCGGCCATCGGGCTGTAGGGGCCGGGCTTGACCTCGAAGAACACGGTCCCGGCTTCCAGCGATACCATGCTGTGCCATGTCCCGCCCGGAACCTCGATCAGGGCGGCATCCTGGCCCGGCCCGACGAGCGTGGCGCTTTCCACCCGCCCGTCGTCGCCAAAGGTCAGCACCCGCACGGCGCCGCGCAGCACGGTGAACACCTCCCACCGCCCGCCATCGTGGCGGTGCGGCCGGACATAGGTGCCCGGCTCCACGGCGTTGCACAGGCGCTGGATGGGGTCCTCCAGGGCGGCGTGCAGATTGAAGTTCTTGCGCCGCCGGGGAAGGTCTCGCGCCTCCGCCGACAAGGCGTCCAGGGCTGCTTGGTCGATGATCCTCATGGCCTCAGGATGCCTTGGGCGGCGGGTCGGGTAAAGGTCCTTGCACGCCTTTGGGCCGGCTGGTAAAAGTTTCGGGTCCGCGTCGTGGCGGATACCTTCATCACACCACCATCACCACCGCGCCTTGCCGGCCCGTACATCACGGAGTCAGCAGGGCGTTTTGTGTGTTGGGCGCACAAAAAAAGGACCGGAGCCATTGGCGTCCGGTCCTTGAGTCTTTCAGGCAACGGGGAGGAAGCCTGTGAAGCCGGGGACGTCGCGCTCGGCTGGGCCGGGCGGGTGTCCCGCGAAGACACCATCAGTTAACCTTCAAACCGCGCCGACCGAATTGATAATTCGCAATGGCACAAAAATAATCCAAAGCGCAAAAAGGCACTTGCAACGCATCGAGCGGCTGGGTACAAGGGGGCCTCTTCGGGGCGGGAGTAGCTCAGTTGGTTAGAGTGCCGGCCTGTCACGCCGGAGGTCGCGGGTTCGAGCCCCGTCTCTCGCGCCATTCTCCGAAGAAAAATAGGCCGCTTCCCCGGAAGCGGCCTTTTTCGTGCCTGCACGGCGGAGTTTGGCCGCCGAACCGGGCCGTTCAAAGTTTCTTTATCACGCGGCGAATTTAGTCCTTGCACGAATGCCGATGCCTGGATATAACGGCGCCTCTTCGGGGCGGGAGTAGCTCAGTTGGTTAGAGTGCCGGCCTGTCACGCCGGAGGTCGCGGGTTCGAGCCCCGTCTCTCGCGCCACTCTCCGAAGAAAAATAGGCCGCTTCCCCGGAAGCGGCCTTTTTCTTTGTTCTCAGCCTTTTACGCTCCCCTACGGCACCGCTGGCAAAGTCAGACGGAAGGCCACCCCCTCGCCCTCGGGACCGCACCCGCCCATGGGGTCCACCCAGATGCGGCCGCCGTGCTGTTCGACGATCTTGCGGCAGATGGGCAGGCCGATGCCGGTGCCGGCCGTGGCGTCACCACCGTCCAGGCGCTGGAACATCATGAACACCTTGTCAACGTAGGCCGCCTCGATGCCCCGCCCGTTGTCGGCCACGGACACCATCCACTCACCGCCGGTTCGTTCCGCCGAAATCCGGACTTCGGGCGGACGCTTGGCCGAGCGGTACTTGAGGGCGTTGCCGACAAGGTTCTCGAACAGGCGGCACAGGGTATCCTGATCGCCCATAACTGCGCCCAGATCGCCCACCGTCTCCATCGTGCCGCCAGTTTCGAGGAAGCGCTGGACAAAGGTCCGGCGCACGTCGTCGAGCAACGCTCCCAGGGCCACCGGGCGCGGGGCGGCACGGGCCTGACCGACCCTGGCATAGTCCAGCAGATCGACAATCAGCCGCTGCATCCGGCGCGCGCCGCTGATGGCGAAGTTCATGAACTCCCGCCCCTCGTCGGTCAGGCGGGGACCTTCGCGGCGCTCCAGAAGCTGAAGATGGCTGGCCACCGCCCGCAGGGGTTCCTGAAGGTCATGGGACGCCACGGCGGCGAACTGCTCAAGCTCCCGATTGGATGCCTCAAGTTCAGTGACCAGCCCATGCAGGCGAGCCTCATAGGCCTTGCGCTCGGTGATGTCGGTGATGCCGGTCAGCAGGGCCGGGCCGATGTCCAGTTCGACCGTGCGCACCGACATCATGGCCCAGAAGTCATGGCCGTCCACGGTCAGCAAATGAACCTCGAAGTCGTCCACGGCGCCTTCCTGACGCACGTATTCGACCATCGCGTCGCGGCGACGCGGGTCGATCCAGAAATCGCGCGCCATGCGGCCGACCATGGTCTCGCGGGTGGCCCGGAACAGCTTCCGGGCGGCTTCGTTGGCGTCGATGATTTCCGAGGTATCGACGCGCGCCATCAGGAACGGCACGGGAGACACCTCGAACACGAACCGCAACTGGCGCTGGCTGCGGTTGGCGGCGTTTTCCTTGATGTGAATGTCGGCCAGGACCTCGGCCAGGCGCTCGACCGACCGGCCAACCGCATCCAGTTCCTCCAGGCGGGCCGGCGGCAGGCTGACCATGCGCTGGCCGCGCTGCACCGCCTCCAGCGCCGCGTGCGCCCGCAGCACCGGCGAGGCGACATGGCGCAACAGCAGCCATGCGGCCAGGAACAGGGCGACCAGCCCGCCCCCGACGGCCGTCACACCAACCGCGATGCCGGTCCGGCCATGGTCCACGATGGCGTCCGAGCTTTGCAGGGCGGCGGCTGCCGCATCGGCCGACAGGGCATTTGACAGGGCGGCAAGCAGGCCGCGCGCTGTGATCGCCTCGTCGGCCATCTGCCCTTGCACCAACAATTGCTCCCGGCGCAGGCCGAAGACCACGCCAAAGCCGTTCAACTCCCGCAGGTCAAAGGGCCGGCCACCAGTGTCCGGAACGGCCGTGGCTTCTGGACCAGCCGTGGCCCCTGCAATATCGCGCATCTCGGCGTTGAGGACGCCAAAGCGCGCCTCAAGCGACTCCAGCAGGGCCGGTTCATCCTCCTCGACGGCGCGATAGAGAACGTGCCGGATCTCGAACAGCAACTGGGTGGCGTAAGGCTCCGACCCGCCGTGCATCCCGCCGAGTGGCGGCAACAGGCTGTCCAGACGGTCCAGATGCGCCATGCCGGAGTCGCGCAGGGCGTCCAGCACGTCGCCGCGATACGCACTGCGCCGCACGGCATGAACGGCGGCGTCCAGGCGGCTCATCACGGCCACGTCGGCCCGTCCGGCGATGCGTTGGGCCACCGCCTCGACCTCCTCCAACGCCTGACGTCGGTCGGCGCGTGACCGGGCTCCCAGGATGACCTCGGTCAGGCGTGCCAGTTCGATGGCGAGAATGGCCTGTTCCTGCTGCTCCAGGACCAACGGAACAACCTCGTCGCGGGCCTTCTCGGCAATCCCGACGATGCGCAGGAACGCCCCGACGACCAACGTTGCCACCACGGCAACCAGCAGCGCGCCGATGACCGCACCGGTCACCGCCGCAGCGGCGAGGCGCAGGCGGGGCGCACCCGTGCTCTCCGCTCCTGCGACAGACGCGGCGGGTTGGGGAGTATCGGGGAAGACGTCCTTCATGGGCAGTGCCAGCAGGTCCACGGAGCGCGGTTCGGCGCCCATTCAGCCAGAAGCCGCCCGCAATTGCATCAAGCGATTGAAAATTGCATCTGAGCCTCTGGTATCCATCCGGCGGAGCAGCCATACTCGGTCAATGTGCCGCACCGTTCGCCGCCTGATCTTTGCTTGCGTGGTCATGCCCTTCCTCGGCTGGGCAACCGCAACCTATGGGCAGGCCCCAGTGACGCAGGACGATGCCTTGGAAGCGACCGACGAAGTCCCTGTGGCCTTGCGGTTGCAGTGCGACACCCCACAGTTCGAGTGCGCAGGCTATTACGCCGCGCAGTGGAAGGGCTACTACAGCGGCGCGGGCCTTAATGTCGACATCCGAACCGGGAAAAACGGAGAGCCTGACACCTTCCTGTCCCCGACCGCCGAAGTGGCGGCAGGCCGCGCGCAGTTCGGCGTCGGGTCGGCCGACATCCTGCTGGCCCGCGACCAGGGTGAGGACCTGGTTGTCCTGGCCTCCATCTTCCAGACCAGCCCGACCACCCTGTACGTGCGCGAGGACGCGCAGTTCCGTACCCTGGCCGACCTGCGCGATCTGACCGTCTACCGGCCGCCCGGCAGTTCGCATGACATCGAGTTCAGGGCCATGCTGCTGGCCCAGGGCATCGATCCGACAACCGTGACCTACGCCAGTTCGATGGACGACACGGTTGACGCTATCATGGGCAGTTCGTTGACCTTGCCGTTCACCCTGAAGCAGCGGGGCATGAGGGCGATTGCGGTGCGCCCGCGCGACTATGGCGTCAACTTCTACGGCGCCAGCCTGTTCACCACCGAGGCGCTGGCCACGTCCCAACCGGAACTGGTCGATGCCTTCATCAACGCGACCTTGCGCGGATGGGACTATGCCCTGCGCCACCCGCACGAAATCGCGCGCGGGCTTGCCGCCGCCTTTCCCAGCCCGAATCCCGACATCGACGCCCTGGCCTTGAATCGTGCGCAGATAGAACCTGTGCGGAACCTGACCGGTCACTCCGTTGTCGAACCCGGCCACATCAATCCTGAACGCTGGCAGCGCATGAATGAAACGCTGATACGCCTGGGGATGGTGTCCACCCCGCTGGATCCCGCCGCCTTCCTTTACAGGGAGGTGCGCAGGCAGGTGGCGCGCGACCAGACGGTGCGTAATGTCTTGCTGACCATCGCCGGGGCCTTGGCCGTAATGGCTCTGGCGGCGGGCGTCGGCGCCATCGTCATGCGCGAGGTGCTCGACCGCCGCGCGCGCGCCCTGGCCCGCAGCGAGGAAAACTACCAGCTTCTGGTCGATAACCTGCGCGACTACGCCATCCTCGGCCTTGGCCCCGATGGCCGGGTGACCAGTTGGAACCGTGGCGCGGCGCGCATCACCGGCTTTTCCCGCGATGAGGTGATCGGCCGCCACGTCTCCATCCTATTTCCCGCAGCCGACGTCAAAAGCGGCCTTCCACAGCGCGAAATCGACCAAGCGGCACAGTTCGGCCGCATCGAGGTCGAGGGCATGCGCGCCCGCCGCGACAACAGCACATACTGGGCCAACGTGGTGATATCGGCCCTGCGCGGTCCCAGTGGCATGCTGCTCGGCTTTGCCCTGGTCATCCGCGACGCCTCGCAGCGCAAGGCCCAGGAGGACCGCATCCGGTTCCAGGCCGCCCTGCTCAACCGGGTGCGCAGCGCCGTCATCGCGATCAATGCCGAAGGCCGGGTCACCTACATGAACGCCTATGCCGAGGCGTTGTTCCTGCTACCCTGGCGCGAAGCCGACAATCGCCCATTGGTTGAGCTTTCCATCCTCCCGGAGGAGGCCGTCAGCCCCGTGGGCCTGCGCGAGCGCGGCGAACAGGAGGTCACCGCCCACCGCCGCGACGGGGTCGCCTTCCCGGCTTTGCTGCTGGCCTCGGTGACGCCCGATCCGGCGGGCATGGCGCAGTCGGCGGTCTATGTCATCCACGACCTGACCGAGCGCAAGAAGCTGGAGGCAACGCTCCAGCATTCGTCAAACCTGGCGCTGCTCGGCCGCATGTCGGCCAGTCTGGTCCACGAGATCAGCCAGCCGATGAACGTCATCCGCCTGACCGCCGAGGGTGGCTTGCTGCGGCTGGCCGCCAACCCGATCGACACCGACGATCTGGCCCAACGCTTCCGCACGGTGTCGGAGCAGGCGGCACGGTTGTTCGACACCATCGACTTCATGCAGACCTTCAGCCGCCGCGATGCCGGGCGCGTCGATGGCACCGCCGGGCCGCCCTTCGACGTCGGACTGTCGGTGCGCAAGGCGGCCGAAATGATGGCGGAACGATTCGAAGCGGCGGGCATCGGTCTGGAACTCGACCTGCCCGAGGCCACCTGCACGGCACGCGGCCGGACCCGCCAGTTCGAACAGGTCCTGCTCAACCTTCTGGGCAACGCATTGCACGCCCTGCGCCTACGGGCCGACCAGCACGACCGCCTCGTCCGCATGCGCCTGACCGTGCCGGAAACCCTGCCCGGCGACCTGTGCCTGAGTGTCGAGGACAATGGTCCCGGCGTCCCCCAGGCCCTGCGCGACCAAGTGTTCGAGCCGTTCTTTACCACCAAGCCGGCCGGTCAAGGCACCGGCCTTGGCCTGTCCATCAGCCTGGGCATCGTGCGGTCCATGGACGGCACCATGGACATCGGCGAGTCCGACGATCTGGGCGGCGCGGCCTTTGTCATCATGCTGCCGGCCGATTACATCGGACCTGCCGCCGGCGATACCACCCCCACCGGTTCCCAGGACAAACTCCTGGTGGCGCCGAAGGCCGCCGCCGTGCCCCGCATCACAACGGCACGCCTGGGACCGCACGTCCTGGTGGTGGACGACGAGGAACTGGCCCGCCGCGAGGTCGCCGACCACCTCAGCGCCCATGGCTATCGGGTGAGTCAGGCGTCGGGCGGCATCGAGGCGCTGGAGATCGTCGCCCGCTGCAACGCCGACATGCCCCTGTCGGGCGACAACTCGCCCCAAGTGGACGCGGTCATCACCGACATCCGGATGCCACGCGGCAACGGCAAGGAACTGATCGCCAATCTGGCCGAGGCCTATCCGCAGGTGTTCATCATCGTGATGACCGGGCAACCCCTGCACGACCGCGAAGACCTGGAGGACATCGGCTCGGGCGCCGATCACGTCCTGCGCAAGCCGGTGTCCCTCAGCGAAATCGACGACCGCCTCGGCGCCCTATTGAGCGAGGCCGATCACGAAGAATGAGCGGGAGACAGAACGGGGGCTTGGTCCAGCAGCGCCAGCAGCCGGGCGCGGACAAGCGGCATACGCTCGAAGATGGACTCGCCGCGCAGCAGCAGGATGTTCAGGCTTTCGGGCACCGCGTCGGCATCGCCCCCCGTCCCCGCCAGCGCCAAGGACGGCCGCTGGATGTCGTCCAGGATGCTGTTCACCTGGGCCGGAATGTCGGCCACGCCGACGTCCTGGCCGTCCTGCAACGCCTTGAACAGAAGCAGCAACGAGATTGCCGCCGTCGCCCGGTTGGTCAGCCGCGACAGGTCCTGTGAGGCCCTCATGCGCGCCGTCGGGGTGATTTCCACATCGGCATAACGCACCGCGCCGTCCGCGATATGGTCACGCACCGCCTCGATGAGGGCGAGCGTGTCGTCGAACGCGGCCTGAACGAAGGCGGCGTCGGCGGCGGGAACATCGAGGGAAGGCATGGCGGCTCCAATGTGCCGAGCAAAAAGGGTCGGCAGTCTGGCACCTCGGCCGTCGTGGCGCAACCCAACCAGCACGCCCAATGGCCACACGTTGACGTGAAGGGGCAGAGGCCACACCTTACACTGAACACGCTTGCCGCCCGCCTCTTTTCCCGCCCCCCTCTCCCCGCCTTACGCAAGGAACCGACGATGGCCCCGCGACTGCTTCCGCTGATGGCGGCCCTGGTGATGCTTCCCGCCGCCGCCCTGGCAGACTCCCCCAACCCGCCGCCGGCCGCGCCCGACAGCGGGTGGACTGCGGGCCATCAGACATCCCACCCCCTGGTCGGGCGGCTGTGGGACACCGCCAGCGGCACGTTCATCAGCGAGGCCGACCTGATCGGGCGACTGACGGGCGCGCGGTTTGTGATGCTGGGAGAAAAGCACGACAACCCCGACCACCACACCCTGCGGGCCCGTCTGGTGGCCGGCATGGTGGCGGCCGGGCGCAAGCCGGCCGTGGCGTTCGAGATGCTCGACGACAGCCAGGCCCCGGCCCTGGCCGCACACCTGCGCGATCATCCGGGGGACGCGGCGGGGCTGGGCGCCGCCGTTGGCTGGGCCGACACCGGCTGGCCAGCGTGGGAGTTCTACCAGCCGATTGCCGCCGCCGCGCTGGCCGCCGACCTGCCGCTGGTCACCGCCAACCTGTCGCGCGACGCCGTGCGCGCCCTGGCCCGTGACGGGCTGGACAGCCTTCCGGCCGATACCCGCAAGGCCCTCGCCCTGCCCGAAACCCTGCCGCCGGAGATCGACACCGTTTTACGCACCGCCGTTGTCGAAGGCCACTGCGGCATGATGCCCGAAACCATGGCCGACCCCATGATCCGGGTCCAGGCGGCGCGCGACGCCCTGATGGCCCGCGCCATGATTGGCGGCGCGGCCCTGCCCGGCACCGATGGCGCGGTACTGATCGCTGGCAACGGCCACGTCCGCGCCGATGCCGGGGCACCGTGGCATCTCAAGCGCCTGAGCGGAGTGAACACGGTCCTGACCGTGGCGATGATGGAGGTTTCCGACGACGTCACCGACCCGGCCGAATACGGCCCGCGCTACTGGACCAGCGCCACGCCCTTTGACGTGCTGTGGTTCACGCCGGTGATTGACACGGGCGACCCGTGCGAAGCCATGCGCCGCCATATGGAAGGGGCGGCCCAGCATTCCGCCGAACCGCCCCCAATCCCGGAAAAGTAATTTCTACTTAAGGGACTGCAAGTAGGCGACCACGTCCTGGCGCTTGGTTTCGTCTTTCAGGCCGGCGAAGGTCATCTTGTTGCCGGGGATGGCTTCCCTGGGGTTGGTGAGGTAGGCGTCCAGCATTTCCTGCGTCCACGCGCCATCCGCTTCCTTGAGGGCGTTGGAGTAGTTGTAGCCTTCCTTCGAGGCGATATCACCACCGAACACCCCATACAGGTTCGGCCCGACGCGGTGCGGCCCGCCCTGGTCGAACGTGTGGCACGCGGCACAGACGCGGGCTGCGGTCTGACCAGCGGCCGGGTCGCCAGCGCCAGCGGCGGCGGTCTGCTGCGGCTCGGCGGCGGGTTCGGGCGCGGCTTCGGGCGCGGCTTCGGCCTGGGCAGCCTGCCCTTCCTCGGTCGGGATGGCCTGCGTCTGGTCGGTCACCGGCTGGCCGCTTGCTTCACTGCCTTCGGTGCCGAGCGAGGTCTGCGGCGTGGGGATCACTTCCGGCACGACGTCCACGGTCGGCGCCTCCACCTTTTCGCTGACATCGGCCGTGGTCACGGTGGGCGTCTCGGGCAGCGGGGCACCGCGCACATCCGCGTTCTCGGCCATCTGCCTGGGCGTGTTCGCATCGAACACCACATTGCCGATGACATTGATGGCAACCACCAACACGATGGCAGCCGCAACAGCGGCCAGGGTCTTCCAGATCATAACGTTCCCCCATTATGGGTTGGACTAGGGACGGGTTGCACACCTCGTGCGTACATAGGCGGCCAAGAGCGCATAATCCACCCTTTCGAGAACAACGCGCGAGCAGCGCGCTCTGTTCGTCGCTACGCGCAAGAGGCGCTTAGTATTCATCCGTACTCTACAGCCGGTAGACAGCAGCGCCCCACCCGCTCAGACGCCCGTCGGCTGGCGCCTCAAAACCGGGCACCGGGACCGCCACGCCATCGTTCCACGGCAGGTGTTGGGGGGCGCCATCCAGGTTGAAGACGCACAGCAGACGCTCGCCGCTTTCGGCCCGTTCGAAGGCCAGCAGCGGCGCCTCGGCCGCACGGAGGGTCAGGCTGCCGGTGCGCAGGGCCGGCTGCGTCTTGCGCCACGCCAGCAATCCGCGCGAGGCCGCCAGCATCGAGTCACCCTTCGCCGCCTGGACATCTACCGAAAGGTTCAGGTGCGCGTCAGGCAGCGGCAGCCAGGCATTGCCGTTCACCGTGAAGCCGCCGTGCGGCGCCTCGGCGGTCCACGGCATGGGCGTGCGGCAGCCGTCGCGCCCGGCGAACTCCGGCCAGTAGGTCAGGCCAAAGGGGTCCTGGAGGCGGTCAAACGGCACCTCGGCCTCGGGCAACCCAAGCTCCTCGCCCTGGTACAGGCATACCGAGCCACGCAGGCACAGCAGCAAAGCCATGTAACAGCGCGCCGCCCGCAGGTCCCCGCCGCCCCACCGGCTGCCCACGCGGGCCACGTCGTGGTTGGAGAACGCCCACACCAGCCACCCCGCACCGGCTTCCGCCTCGGCCTCGGCGATGAAGGCGGCAAGCCCGGCCGCGTCGCCCGGCTGCTTCATCATGCGCAGGGAGTAGGCCATGTGCATGGGGCCGCCGTCTTCGTGCGTGTAATGCCCGGCGCGGGCCAGCGGTGTGGCGCGGGTCGTCTGCGACCCGACCTCGGCCATGGCCACGGCGCCAGGATAACTGTCGAGCAGGCCCCGGATGGCGGCCAGAATGTCCGTCGTCTCGGGCGCCGCCATGTCGTGCAGGTGGTCCTGCATGGCGAACGGCTTGGACGGCACCTCGGCCAGCGCGCGGGCCGGGTTGTCGGGCAGCGCCGGGTCGTGGGCCATGAAGTCGATGGCATCCAGGCGAAAACCGTCCACCCCGCGATCCAGCCAGAACCGCCCGGCGTCGAGAACGGCGGCCAGGGCGTCGGGATAGCGCAGGTTGAGCTTGGGCTGTTCGGGCAGGAAATGGTGCAGGTAATACTGCCGCCGGCGCGGCTCCCACGTCCACGCGCCGCCGCCGAACACGCCCAGCCAGTTGTTGGGCGGCCCGCCGTCCGGCCGGGGGTCGGCCCACACGAACCAGTCGTCGCGCCCGCCGCGCCGCGCCCGGCTGTCGACGAACCACGGATGAAGGTCCGAGGTATGGCTCCACACCTGATCGATCAGCACCCGCAGGCCCAGGCGATGGGCCTCGGCCACCACGGCGTCGAAATCGTCCAGGGTGCCGAACTGCGGATCGACGCCGGTATAATCGGACACGTCATAGCCGAAATCGCGTTGGGGGCTGGGAAAAAACGGCGCGATCCAGATGGCGTCCGCCCCCAGGTCCGCGACATGGCCGAGTCGCGCCCACACACCGCGCAGGTCGCCGATCCCATCGCCGTCGCTGTCCTGGAAACTGCGCGGATAGATCTGGTAGATCACCGCCCCGCGCCACCAATCGACCACTGCCGCCCCACTCTAAAGATGTCGCCTACACCAACAGTGGTAGCGGCGAAAGGCTGCCAAAGCAAGGCGTGAGGCCGAACCCCGGATGAAACGGGAGGGAACCCCTGGGCCCGGCGGGACGTTGTGAATGCGGTGGCCGAGGTTAGTCGAAAGGGGAGACAACCACCCACGCATGAACACTCGCGGGTTGACGCGGGCGGTTCCTGCGCCAAGATAACCCCAAGACATCGATCTCTATTCGCGCAGCGATCACGCCGCCGCAGAAATCCTTTTCACGGAGACCGGGTGCTTCCATGAGCCAAGCTGTAGGTCCCAGAGGCCCCCGCATCTATAATCTGTTTCCGCTTCTGGTCGGCGCGATTGCCGACTGGATGACTCATCTGCCGCGCATTCAGGCGATGGGGTTCAACTGGGTTTACGTGAACCCGTTTCACTTTCCCGGATTCTCCGGCAGCCTCTATGCGGTCAAGGACTACTACCGCCTGAACCCCACGTTCCGGGGGGCCGGATACGAGTCCGACGACGACCTCATCCAGGACTTCACCACCGCTGCCGCCGCCCACGGCATGGGCGTGATGATGGATCTGGTGATCAACCATACCTCCAAGGACTCGGTGCTGGCCCAGCAACATCCCGAGTTCTTCATGCGCGACGAGGCCGGAGAGTTGGTTTCCCCCTTTGCCGTGGACCAGGACGATCCGACCAAAAAGACGGTGTGGGGCGACCTTGCCGAGATCGACTTCAGCGAGCGGCCCGCACGCGACGCCATGATCGCCACCTGGGAAGACCTTGTGCGGCACTACGTCCGGCTGGGCGTGCGCGGGTTCCGTTGCGATGCCGCCTACAAGGTGCCGGCCGATGTGTGGCAGCGGGTGATCGCCGCCGCCCACGCCGAAAACCCCGACGTCCTGTTTTTTGCCGAAACGCTGGGCTGCCGCCTGGACGAGGTCGAGGCCCTGCGCCCGGCGCGCTTCGACTACATCTTCAATTCGGCCAAGTGGTGGGACTTTGGCGCCCCCTGGCTGCTGGAACAATACGATCAATTCCGCTCCATCGCGCCGTCGATTGCCTTCCCGGAAAGCCACGACACGCCGCGTCTGGCCGGCGAGATGATCGCCCAGGGCATCACCGACACCCGCAGCATCCAGGCCGCCTACAAGCAGCGCTACCTGTTCACCGCCGTGTTCTCGGCCGGGGTGATGATGCCCATTGGCTTTGAATACGGCTTCGGCACGCCGGTCAACGTGGTCACCACCCGCCCCGAGGACTGGGAGGAGCCGCGCTTCGACCTGTCGGACTTCATTGGCGAGACCAACCGCCTCAAGGCCGAACTGTCGGTGCTCAACCAGGAAGGCCCGATGCGGCGCATCGCCTCGGACAGCGGCGCCTTTGGGCTGTTGCGCCAAAACGATGCCGGGGCCGAATGGGTCCTCATCGTCATCAACCCCGATGATAATGGCGCGTGGAGCCTGGAAACCGACGGGTCCGATCCCGTGGCCGCCCTTGCCGTAAAGGGCCAGGAGGTCACCCCTGGCCGAGCACGCGGCGCCCCCGAACTAGACGGCAGCGGAGGCCTTGCCCTGAAGGCCGGCGAGATCCGCCTGTTCGCCGGCACCAGCAGCGTGGAGTAAGGTAATGACCGAAAGCCACCCTTCGGCAACACCCCATGACCTGGAAGGGTCGCTGCGCAGCCGCCGCATCGTCATCCAGAACGTCACGCCGTCCATCGACTGCGGCCGCTTCCCGGTCAAGCGCGAGGTTGGGGACGCCCTGGACGTCACAGCCGAGATCTTCAAGGAGGGCCATGGGTATCTGCAAGCCGTCCTCAAGGTGCGCCCCAATCCACTCACCGCATGGGCCGAAGTACCGATGACCCTGACCAATCCGGGCCTTGATGTGTGGACGGCCAGCGCGCCGCTGGAGTCGCTTGGCCGCTGGCAGTTCACCGTGGAGGCGTGGGAGGACGACTACCGCTCCTGGGCCTCGGACACCGGCAAGAAGCGCGACGCCGGGCAGGACGTGGCCCTGGAACTCGACGAAGGGTTTTCCCTGCTCGAAGGCGCCTGCGGCCGGGCCGAAGGTCCCAACGCCGACCGCCTCAACGACATCCTGGCCCGCGCCCGCGCCGCCAGCACCGACGAGGACACCGAGACCCTGGCCGACGTGCTGCTGTCGCCGGACCTCCACCTGCTCATGGACCGCTGCCCCGACCGCTCCAACAGCATAGAGGCCGACGCCCCCCTGGAGGTCACCGTTGACCCCATCAACGCGCGCTATGCCGCGTGGTACACGATGTTCCCCCGTTCCCAGGGCACCGACCCACACAAGGGCGCGACCTTCGACGACTGCATCAAGCGCATACCCGAGGTCGCGGCCATGGGCTTCGACGTGCTGTATTTCGTGCCCATCCACCCCATCGGCGCGCAGTACCGCAAGGGCAAGAACAACACCTTCCCGGCCAAGCCCGGCGAACCCGGCAGCCCCTACGCCATCGGGTCCAAGCACGGCGGCCACAAGGCGATCGACCCCAACCTGGGGACGCTTGAGGACTTCCGCCGCGTGGTGAAGGAGGCCGAAAAGCATGGCATGGCCGTGGCGCTCGACATCGCCATCCAGTGTTCGCAGGACCATCCGTGGCTGATCGAGCATCCCGACTGGTTCATTTGGCGCCCCGATGGGTCCATCAAGTACGCCGAAAACCCGCCCAAGAAGTACCAGGACATCGTCAACGTCAACTTCTACGGCGGTCACCAGCACGAACTGTGGCAGGAACTGCGCAGCGTGTTCCTGTTCTGGTGCGACCAGGGTGTCCGCATCTTCCGCGTCGATAACCCGCACACCAAGCCATTCCCGTTCTGGGAATGGGTCATCCGCGAGGTCAAGGACACCCACCCCGACGCGGTGTTCCTGTCCGAGGCGTTCACCCGCCCGACCATGCTCAAGATGCTGGCCAAGGCCGGATTCTCGCAGTCCTACACCTATTTCACCTGGCGCAATTTCAAGGGTGAGTTGACCGACTACCTGAACGACCTCGTCCACACCGAGGCGCGCGAATACCTGCGACCCAACTTCTTTACCTCCACGCCCGACATCCTGCCCGACTTCCTGCAACGCGGCGGGCGCCCTGCGTTCATGATCCGGGCCGTGCTGGCCGCCACCCTGTCGTCGGTCTATGGCATCTACAACGGCTATGAGCTGTGCGAGAACCGCGCCCTGCCCGGCAAGGAGGAATACCTGGATTCCGAGAAGTACCAGTACAAAGTCTGGGACTGGGACCGGCCGGGCAACATCAAGAGCTACATCACCACCATCAACCGCATCCGCCGGGACAACACCGCGCTACACGAACTCCATAACCTGGAGTTCCATCGTTGCGACAGCGACAGCGTCCTGTTCTACTCGAAGACCTCGGCCGACGAGTCCAACATGATCTTCATTGCCGTGAACCTGGACCCGTTCGAGCCTCACGAGGCAGCGCTGGAGTTTCCCCTGGACCGCATGGGCCTGCGCGGCAACGACAGCTTTGCCGTCGAGGAACTGTTCACCGGGGTGCGCCGCCTGTGGCGCGGCGCGCGCCATGTCGTGACGCTCGACCCGGCCGAAAACCCGGCCGTGGTGTTCCGCGTCCGACGCTGGAAGTCGGTCGATTATGTCGATCCGTGCTACGGCTGATTATGGAGATTTCCCGCCAAATGGCCGAACCAATCCCCGCCCCCGATTCCGAGCCGACCCTCGCTGCTGATGATCCCTTGTGGTACAAGGATGCGATCATCTATCAGCTTCATATCAAGGCGTTCTTCGACTCGTCGAACGACGGCATCGGCACGTTCGAGGGCCTGACGGCCAAGCTCGACTATCTGGTCAGCCTGGGGGTAACGGCGGTTTGGCTGCTGCCATTCTATCCGTCACCCCTGCGCGACGACGGGTATGACATCGCCGACTACAAGAACGTCAATCCGTCCTACGGCTCCGTGCGCCATTTCCGGGACTTCGTGAAGGCGGCCCACCAGCGCGGCCTGCGCGTCATCACCGAGCTGGTCATCAACCACACGTCGGACCAGCATCCGTGGTTCCAGCGCGCCCGGCGGGCCAAGCGTGGGTCGGTCTACCGCGACTATTACGTCTGGTCGGACGACGACAAGCAGTGGCCGGAAACCCGCATCATCTTCTGCGACACGGAAACGTCCAACTGGACGTGGGATCCGGTGGCCGGCCAATACTACTGGCACCGTTTCTTCAGCCACCAGCCCGACCTGAACTTCGATAATCCGCGCGTCATCGAGGAACTCCAGCGGGTCATGAAGTTCTGGTTGGACATGGGCGTGGACGGGATGCGCCTGGACGCCATCCCCTATCTGGTCGAGCGCGACGGCACCAACAACGAGAACCTGGCCGAGACCCACGCGGTCATCAAGAAGATACGCGCCTGGGTGGATACCCACTACCCCGGCCGCATGTTGCTGGGCGAGGCCAACCAGTGGCCCGAGGACGTCCTGCCCTACTTCGGCGAGGGTGAGGGCGACGAGTGCAACATGGCGTTCCACTTCCCGCTGATGCCGCGCATGTACATGGCGCTGGCCCAGGAAGACCGCCACCCGATCACCGACATCATGCGCCAGACGCCCGACATTCCGGCCAAGGCGCAATGGGCCATCTTCCTGCGCAACCACGACGAACTGACCCTGGAAATGGTCACCGACCGTGAGCGCGACTACCTGTGGAACTACTATGCCGCCGAGCCGCGCGCCCGCATCAACATGGGCATCCGCCGCCGTCTGGCACCGCTGGTCGATAACGACCGCCGCAAGATCGAACTGCTCAACAGCCTTTTGATGTCCATGCCGGGCACCCCCATCGTCTATTACGGCGACGAGATCGGCATGGGCGACAACATCTATCTTGGCGACCGCGACGGCGTGCGCACCCCGATGCAGTGGAGCCCCGACCGCAACGGCGGGTTCTCGCGCGCCAATCCGCAGAAGCTGTTCCTGCCAGCGGTGGGCGATCCGGTCTATGGCTTCCAGGCGGTCAACGTGGAGGCCCAGCACGGCAACCCGTCGTCGCTGCTCAACTGGATGCGCCGCCTGATTACCGTACGCAAGAACCACCAGAGTTTTGGCCGCGGTCAGCTTCGGTTCCTGTATCCCGGCAACCGCAAGGTCCTGGCCTATCTGCGTGAGCACGAGGGCGAAACCATCCTGTGCGTCGCCAACCTGTCGCGCGCCGCCCAGCCGGTGGAACTGGACCTGTCGGAGTACCAGGGCCGGGTGCCGCTGGAACTGATCGGCCGGTCGGCCTTTCCGCCGATTGGGGAGTTGCCGTACTTCGTGACCCTGCCGGCCTTTGCGTTCTATTGGTTCCTGCTGGCCGACGAGGCCGAGGCGCCGGCCTGGCACGAGGACCACCTCAACCCGTTGCCCGAATTCATCACCGTGGTGACCACCGAGGGCTGGTCCGGCGTACTATCGGGCCGTGGCGCCCACAGCCTCCAGGATCAGGCCCTGCCCTCCTTCCTGCCGAACCAGCGGTGGTTCGGCGCCAAGGGGGGGCGGATTGATGCGGTGGACCGCTCGACCGCCCTGCTGTTCGACACCCCGTCGCAGGCCTACCTGCTCAGCACCTGGAAAGTCTCCCTGCGTGGGCAGGAACCGCAGACCTACCTGCTGCCGCTGGGCATGGCGTGGGAAAGCCGCGACTACGAACCGCTGACCCACCTGGGCGCCCAGACGGTCGCCAAGGTGCGGCGGGGCGCGCGGGTCGGGGTCATCTTCGACGCCGCCTTCGAGAACGACTTCGCCCCCGCCTTTGCCCGCGCCATCCTGTCCGGCGGCCGCCTGGAAGGCAACGACGGGCTAACCCTGCGCCTGGAGCCGACCGAGGCCGGCCGCGCCCTCACCATTCCCGACGACTGCCCGGCATCGCGGCTGGGCAAGGAGCAATCCAACACGTCCGTGCGCATCGGCGAGGACCTGATCCTCAAGCTCTACCGCCGCCTCGACACCGGGATCCATCCCGAGGTCGAGCTTGGCCGCTACCTGACCGACGTCGCCGGGTTCACCAACACGCCGCCGGTCTATGGCCATGCGGTGCTGGAACCCGCCGACGGGGCGCCCGAGGACTCGACCGCCGTCGCCATCCTGCAAGGTTTCGTGCGCAACCAGGGCGACGGGTGGACCTATGCCATCGACTATCTGGACCGCTTCTTTGACGAGGCGGAACTGAACGGGCCGACCCAGGAGGAAGGCCCGCCGCATGGCTACTTCCAGAGCCTCGCCCGGACCCTGGGCCTGCGCACCGGCGAAATGCACCGCGCCTTCGCCCTGCCAACCGATGACCCGGCCTTTGCCCCCGAGCCGGTCAGCGAGCAGGACCTTAAAGACTGGCGGACCCAGATCCACGATCAGGCACGGCGGGCCGAACAGGCCCTGCGCAGCACTGCCCGAACTGCCGAGGGACCGCGCCGCGCGGAGATCGAGGCCGTTCTGGACGGCTGGGACACCATCACCGGCCGAATCGATACCCTGCTCCAGGGTCCGGTGGACGCCGTGAAGACGCGCTTCCACGGGGATTTCCACCTCGGGCAGGTGGTGCTGGTGCGCGATGATTTCTACCTGCTCGACTTCGAGGGCGAACCTGCCAAGGCGCTGTCCGAGCGTCGGCACAAGCACAGCCCGCTCAAGGATGTCGCCGGCATGGTGCGGTCGTTCGACTACGCCGCCTGGGCCGCGCTGTTCAAGCGCACCCAGTTGAACCCCGCCGCCCTCGACATCCTGGCCCCGCACGCCGAGGCGTGGGAAGCCCTGATGGTCCGGGCCTTCCTGGACGGTTATCAGGAGGCCATCGCGGCCAGTCCGGACTCTCCGGACCTCATTCACCGGCTTATGGACGTTTTCGTCCTTGAAAAGTCTCTTTACGAAGTTTGCTACGAGGCGGCAAACCGTCCAGACTGGCTGCGCATCCCGCTCAAGGGGTTGCGCCGCGTGCTGTCAGAGGAAGCTCGATGAAACGTCTCGTCCCACAGGCCCAGATCGACGCCGTCAAATACGGCGACGCTCACGATCCGTTCAGCATCCTGGGCATGCACAGCCCCAGCGCCGACGGCCCGGTGCAGATCCGCGCCTATGAGCCCCGCGCCCAGCGCGTCGAAGTGCTCGACGGGCCGACTGGCACCGTCGTGGGCGAACTGCCCAAGATCGACCCCGATGGCTTCTTTGCCGGGCAGATCTCCGGGCGCGACACGGCGTTCCATTACCGCCTGCGGGTCCACGAAGGCGACACCCACCGCGACATCGAGGACCCCTATCGATTCGGCCCCTACCTGGGCGAACTGGACTGCTATCTGCTGGCCGAGGGCAACCACCTGCGCCCCTACGAGAAACTCGGCGCCCACCCGGCCGAGATCGGCGGCGTGCGCGGCGTGGCCTTTGCCGTGTGGGCGCCCAACGCGCGGCGGGTGTCGGTGGTCGGGTCGTTCAACAATTGGGACGGCCGGGTCAACCCGATGCGCAACCGCGCGGACTGCGGCGTGTGGGAGATATTCATTCCCCACATCCACCCCGGCGAGGTCTACAAGTACGAGATCAAGAGCCGCGAGGGCGTCGTCCTGCCCCTGAAGTTCGACCCCTATGCGTTCTATGGCGAACAGTCACCGGGCAACGCCTCGGTGGTCCACGGACTGCGCGCCTACGACTGGGGCGACGACCACTGGATCCGCCAGCGGGAAGAGGCCCACAACAGCCCGACCGGCGGCCTTGACGCTCCCATGAGCATCTACGAGGTGCACCTGGGATCGTGGCGCCGCGTGCCCGAGGACGGGATGCGGTATCTGACCTACCGCGAGATGGCCGACCAGATGGTGGGCTACATCAAGGACCTGGGCTTCACCCATATCGAACTGCTGCCGATCCACGAGTTCCCCTTTGACGGATCGTGGGGATACCAGCCGATTGGCCTGTTCGCGCCGACCAGCCGGTTCGGCACGCCCGAGGACTTCAAGTTCTTCATCGACCGCTGCCACCAGGAAGGCATCGGCGTCATCATCGACTGGGTGCCCGGCCACTTCCCGACCGACGCCCACGGCCTGGGCCTGTTCGACGGCACGCACCTGTATGAGCATTCCGATCCGCGTCTCGGGATGCACATGGACTGGAACACGCTGATCTACAACTACGGCCGGACGGAGGTGCAGAACTTCCTGATCGCCAACGCGCTGTACTGGATCGAGCAGTTCCATATCGACGGCCTGCGGGTCGATGCCGTGGCGTCCATGCTGTACCTGGATTATTCGCGCAAGGAAGGCGAGTGGATCCCCAACCGCTACGGCGGCAACGAGAACCTCGACGCCATCGCCTTCCTCAAGCGCCTGAACGAGATCGTCTATGCCCAAGGGCGCGGCGCCATGATGATCGCCGAGGAATCCACCGCGTGGCCCATGGTCAGCCGGCCGACCTACCTGGGCGGCCTGGGCTTTGGCTACAAGTGGAACATGGGGTGGATGCACGACACCCTCGAATACTTCAAGAAGGACCCCATCCACCGGCGTTATCACGGCAACCAGCTTACCTTCGGGCTGCTGTACGCCTTCAACGAGAACTTCCTGCTGCCGCTGTCCCATGACGAGGTGGTTCACGGCAAGGGCTCGCTGCTGACCCGCATGGCCGGCGACCGCTGGCAGAAATTCGCCAACCTGCGCGCCTACTACGCGTTCATGTACGCCCATCCCGGCAAGAAGCTGCTGTTCATGGGCGCCGAGTTCGGGCAGGAGCGGGAGTGGAACCATGACGGGTCGCTGGACTGGCACCTGCTCGACGATCCCCTGCATCGCCAGACGCTGGATCTGATGCGGGATCTGAACGGGATCTATGCCAGCGAACCAGCCCTGCACGAAGTGGACTTCGACCCGCGCGGGTTCGAGTGGATCGACTGCTCCGACACCGACCACTGCATCTTCTCGTGGGTGCGCTGGCCGCGCGAGGACGGCGGCAAGCCGGTGGTGGTCATCTGCAACCTGACGCCGCTGGTCCACCATGACTACCGCATCGGCGTGCCGGTCGGCGGCGTCTTCCGCGAGGCGCTGAACACCGATGCCCTCAGCTACGGCGGCAGCGGCGTGTCCACCGGGGCCTCGGTCGGGGCGGACGCGGTCGAGCAGCACGGCCGGCCGTTCTCCTTGTGCCTGACCCTGCCACCCCTGGCCACCGTCTACTACACACCAGAGGACTAAGGGGGAAGGAGTAAGGGCCGGGGGGCCAATGACGGGGGAAGGAACGTCATCCAGCAGGAGGAGGTCCACCCCATGAGCCGCTATCACCGTATGCCCTTCGGCGCCGAGACCGGCTATGAGGGGACCCGCTTCGGCCTGTGGGCACCCCAGGCGGACACCGTCGAGCTTCTTCTGGAGACCCCGGAAGACGCACCCGACGGGTCCCCGGTGCCCGGCGCCGAGCGTGTCGTTGCCATGGATGCCCATGGCGACGGGTGGTTCCAGTGCATGGTGCCCGACGCGACGGAGGGCACCCTCTACCGCTTCCGCCCCCACGGCCCCCTCAACCCCGGCGGCATGGCGGTGCCTGACCCCGCCTCGCGGTTCCAGCCACGGGGCGTCCACGGCTCCAGCGAGGTCATCGATCCCGACCGCTATTCATGGGGCGACGCCGCCTGGGTTGGGCGACCGTGGGAGGAAACCGTCCTCTATGAACTACACGTCGGCACGTTCACCCCCGAAGGCACGTATCTGGGCGTCATGGACCGCCTGGATCATCTGGTCGATCTGGGTATCACGGCCATCGAACTGATGCCGGTGGCGGCCGGGCCGGGGCGGTTCGGGTGGGGCTATGACGGCGTCACCCTGTTCGCCCCCTTCTCCCCCTATGGCCGCCCGGAAGAACTCAAGCAGCTTGTCGATCTGGCTCACCAGCGCGGGCTGATGGTGTTCATGGACGTGGTCTACAACCACTTCGGGCCGGAGGGGAACTACCTGCACCTCTACGCCAAGTCCTTTTTCGATGAAAGCCGCCACACGCCGTGGGGTGCTGCGATCAACTTCGACAAGCCGGGCAGCCGGGCGGTGCGCGATTTCTTCATCCACAATGCCTTGTACTGGCTGAACGAGTTCCACATCGACGGGCTGCGCCTGGACGCCGTGCACGCCATCGAGGACAGCGGCCAGCCCCATATCCTGGAGGAGTTGGCCGATGCCGTGCATCGCGGCCCGGCCGTGGGCCGCCATGTGCATCTGGTCCTGGAGAATGACCGCAACCAAGCCCATTTCCTCGGCCGTGGCGAGGACGGGCGGCCGCTCCACTACGCCGCGCAGTGGAACGACGACATCCACCATTGCTTCCACACCCTGCTGACCGACGAGGACCAGGGGTATTATGCCGACTATGCCCACTATGCCGAAGGGATGCAGGGTGCGCCCGGTGCGCCCGAGGAGAAGTCCAGCGGCCCCGGTATCCTGCTTGCCCGCTGCCTGTCCGAGGGGTTCGCGTGGCAGGGCCAGCCGTCCGATCATCGCGGCGGCGCCCTGCGCGGCGAGCCCAGCAGCCACTTGCCGCCGACCGCCTTCGTCAGTTTTATTCAGAACCACGACCAGATCGGCAACCGGGCCTTTGGCGAGCGCCTGACCGACCTGATCGGCGGTCGCGCGGTGGAAGCCGCCCAGGCCCTGCTGCTGCTGGCGCCCCAGGTGCCCTTGATGTTCATGGGCGAGGAATGGGGGGCGGAAAACCCGTTCCTCTACTTCACCGACGTCGGCGACGATCTGGCCGATGCGGTACGCGACGGCCGACGCGGTGAGTTCAAATCGTTCCCCGAATTCGCCAGCGCCGAGGCCCGCGAGCGCATCCCCGACCCGCTGGCCGAAAGCACCTTCATCCGCTCCCGCCTCCACTGGCAGGACCTCGACCACGAGCGCTGCGCCCGCCGGCTGGCCTTCGTGCGGGGCCTTCTGGACCTGCGTCGGCGCGAGGTGGTCCCCCGCCTGCGCGGCATCCCCGGCGGCAAGGCCGAAGCGTTCTGGCACGGCACGTCGGTAACCCGCGGCCGCATCATCGAGGCCCGCTGGACCATGGGCGACGGCTCCCAACTGTCAGTGCTGTCCAACCTCAGCGCCGAGCCGCAACCTAACGCCACCCGCCCCGAAGGCCAGGTGATCTACGAGAGCAACACCGATCCGTGGCCCGACGCCACCACCATGCCCGAGTGGACCACGGTGTGGTTCCTGTTCAACGGGCAAACCTGATGGCGCGGCGCATTCCGGCGGCCACCTACCGCCTGCAATTCCACGCTGGCTTCACCTTCGACGATGCCGTCGCCGCGCTGCCGACCCTGGCCGCGCTGGGGGTGAGCGACGTCTACGCTTCGCCCATCCTCAAGGCGCGGGCGGGGTCGATGCACGGCTACGACATCACCGACCACAACGCCCTCAACCCTGAACTTGGCGGCGCCGACGGCTACGCCCGCCTGATCGAGGCCCTGCGCGCCCACGGCATGGGGATCATCCTCGACGTGGTGCCCAACCACATGGGCATCGGGCAGGCCGACAACGACTGGTGGCTGGATGTTCTGGAATGGGGGGAGGCCAGCCCCTTTGCCACCTTCTTCGACATCGACTGGTCCCCGGCCAAGGCCGAACTGAAGGACAAGGTCTTGCTGCCGGTGCTTGGCGACCACTACGGGGCGGTGCTCGAACAGGGGCAGTTGAAGCTGGCCTTCGACGCCGCTAAGGGCGCGTTCAACGTATGGTACTGGGACCACCGGTTCCCGGTCGCGCCGTCGGCCTATGCCGCCATATTGGCGCAGGCGTTGGAGGTTGGTTCCTCCCCCGACCTGGAGGACCTGACCGGCAGCTTCCGCGAATTGCGGCGGCGCGGCCGCACGCGGCGCGCCGAAGCCCTGCGCCGGGCCAGAGGAACGGCGCTGAAGGACCGGCTGGCGGCGCTCGCCTCGACCACGCCGGAGGCCGCAAACCTGCTTGATCGTGCGGTTGACCGCTTCAACGGCACCCCCGGAAAGGCGACCACGTTCCGGCCCCTGCACCGCCTGCTGGAGGACCAGAACTATCGGCTGGCCTTCTGGCGCGTGGCGTCCGATGAGATCAACTACCGGCGGTTCTTTCAGATCAACGACCTCGCCGGGCTGCGGGTCGAAGAACCCGAGGTGTTCGACGCCACCCACGCCCTGACCCTGGATCTGGTGGCCGAGGGCACGGTGACGGGCCTGCGCATCGACCACATCGACGGCCTGTTCGCGCCCCGCCACTACCTGCACCGCCTGCAACACAAGGCCTGCGCCGCCGCCGGGCAGGACACCCCGTTTTACCTGCTGGTCGAGAAAATCCTTGGCCCCCACGAGTTCCTGCGCGACGGCTGGCCAGTAGCTGGCACGACCGGCTATGACTTCATGATCGAGGTCAACGGCGTGTTCATCGACCCGGCTGGCGAAAAGCCCCTGACACGCCTGTACCGGCGGCTTTTGGGCGGCGTCCTGCCCGACTTCGAGGATGTCGTGTACGAGGGCAAGCGTCAGGTCATGGCGCAGGAACTGGCCGCCGAACTGCGCGTGCTCGCCAACGGCATGGAACGCGTGCTGGAGCAGGACTGGTACAGCCGCGACTTCACCACCGGCAACCTGCACATCGCCCTGCGCGAGGTGGTGGCCTGCTTCCCGGTCTACCGCACCTATGTCAACCGCGACGGCACCGCACCCGAGGATGTGCGCGACATCGACTGGGCCCTCGCCCGCGCCCGCCGCACCCGCGCCATTGCCGATCAGTCGATCTATACCGTGGTGCGCAGCCTGCTGACGTCCGACTATGCCCGCGTCAAGGAACGCCGCCGCCTGCTGCCCGAGGTTATCCGCCTGGGCCGCAAGTTCCAGCAGTACACCGGCCCGGTGATGGCGAAAGGGGTCGAGGACACCGCCTTTTATCGCTACAACCGGCTGGTGTCATTGAACGAGGTGGGTGGCCATCCGTCCACCTTCGGGCAGTCGGTCAGCGCCTTCCACCGCCAGAACCAGGAGCGCCTGCGCCACCATCCGGCCGGGATGCTGGCGACCGCCACCCATGACCACAAGCGCGGCGAGGACGCCCGCGCCCGCATCACCGCCCTGTCCGAGCTGGCCGCCGAGTGGGACAAGCGGGTACGCCGCTGGATGACCCTGAACCGCCGCGCCCGACGCATCATCGACGACGCCCCGGCCCCCCACCCCAACGACGAATACCTGTTCTATCAGGCGCTGGTGGGGGTGTGGCCCCTGGACGGGGGCACCGAGGGGCTGGTTGAGCGGCTGACCGGGTTCATGATGAAGGCCCTGCGCGAAGCCAAGCTGCGCACATCCTGGACGACACCGGACGAGCAGTATGAACAGGCGGTCGAACAGTTCGTCAGCCGCGTACTCGATACCCAGCGGGCCACCCCGTTTCTGACCGACTTCACCGCATTTCATGCCATGGTGGCCCCGGCCGGGATGCTCAACGGCCTGGGACAGGTGGTGCTCAAGCACGTCAGCCCCGGCGTGCCCGACACCTACCAGGGCACCGAGTTGTGGGACGACAGCTTGGTTGACCCGGACAACCGCCGCCCGGTGGACTACGCCCGCCGCAAGGCCTTGCTCGACAGTCTGCCGGAGAATGCCGCCGATCTGCTGGCCGACTGGACCAGCGGGGCGATCAAGCTGCACATCGTGCGCGCCCTGCTCCACCACCGCCGAGCCTGTCCGGACCTGTTCACCACCGGCGCCTATGTGCCGCTGGAGGCCGAGGGCCGCCGCGCCGATCACCTTATTGCGTTGGCCCGCTCCGACGAGGCCGGAAACTGGCTCATCGCCTGCGTACCCCGCCTGACCGTCCGCCTGCGCACCGAGGACAGCCCGTGGCCCCTGGGCGAAACCGTGTGGGGAAAGACCCGCATCCCCCTGCCCGACGGCGCCCCCACCCACTGGCGCAACCTGCTGACTGGCGAGGAGGTAACGGCCGAGGACGGCGTCCTCATGGCCGCCGACGCCCTACGCACCCTGCCACTGGCGGTGCTGGTGGCTTGATCTTAAAGTGAAGTGAAATGATTAACCACAGAGGACACAGAGAACACAGAGATAAAAGAGAAACATCTGCGCGTAGCGCAAAATTCCCTGTAGAATGGACTTACGGCCTAAGGGTGAACCTTTTAGCGCTCTTAGGTCCCTCTCTTACTTCTCTGTGCCCTCTGTGTCCTCTGTGGTTCCCCCACTTCACTTACTCAGCCTAACCCCACGCCGCCAGCAACGCCTCTGCCGCATGGCGGGCCTGACCGGCAGCCTGTTTGCCGCCGACCACCGGGGCCATGGCGCTGGCGCCTTCCATCAGCAGGACGAGGTCCCAGGCGCGAGCTTCGGCGTTGGCGACGCCTGCGGCCTCAAGCCGGGCCTGCATCCAGGGGCCGGCCTTCTTCTTGCGAAAGGCGGCTTCGCCGGCCACCGCCACATCGTGCCCGGAAAACTCGGCCAGCGCCTTGCTCAGAAAGTCGCCATGGCTGCCCGGTCCTTCGAGCCAGGAGCCCAGCGCGTCGAACACCGCCAGAATATCGGCACTGTCGGGCGCAGCGGTGTCCATGTGGTCCCAATACCGGGCGTCCCGGCGGTCCACCACCGCCCTCACAAGGGCGTTTTTGGTGGGGAAGTGTTTGTAGAAGGTCATCCGGGCGATGCCGCTGTCGGTGACCAGCCGGTCAACGCCGGTGCCGTGGAAACCCAGACGGTCAAACAGGTCCTCGGCCTGGGCAATCAGGGCTTCGCGCTTGGGCGACGGGCGTTTGGCGGGTGGCGCCTCTATGGTTGAGGACGGGAGGGCCTCTGCGGTCGGAGAATTGGGAGCTTTGGGCGATGCGGTGCGGCGGGCCATGGGTCTTCCAATATTATACAGAACGTTCTAGTCATTAATGCACCACCGCCGCCCCGGCAGCAAGCGCGAAAGAGTAAGTGACAGCACGGCGCTGTATGGTCGAGCGTTGATCCCACGACACCCATTCGGTAGATCCCAATGCGCTCGCGCCTGCTTTCGCTGCGCACACACGTGGCACTCGTCATCGCCCTGGTCGTCGGGCTGCTTTCGGCCAGCCTGAGCGTCGCCCTCGGGATGCGCGCGTCGTCGGACATGCGCAGTGCCCTGGGCACCGGACTGGTCGAGATCGCCCATCAGGTGTCGGACGAGTTCGTGCGCGGCCTGCGCGTCCGCAACACGCACCTGCACCTCGTGGCTGGCCTCGACGTTCTGCGCGCGCCCTATGACACGGCGCGCATCGAAGCGGTCCTGGACTTGCTGATCCAGCAGGTTGACGCCTTCGAGAGCGTGGCCCTGGTGGAGCCGGGGGGGCGCGTGGTGGCGTCCGTGGGGGTGCAGCCGTCCGACGCCGATGCCCTTGATCTCGAAGCCCCCGTACAGTCGGCCGAAGGCACCGAAGAAGCCGTTCTGCGCGCCTTCCTGAGTTGGGAATGGGCGGAGGACCTTCACGCCGCCGTCCTGACGCCATTCCAACGACGCGCGGCGCTCGATGTGGTGGTGGTCAATCCAGAGGGCACCATCGTGCTCGGCCCGGAGCACCTCATCGGGCAGCCGCTCAATCTGGCCCTGCCGAGCATGGGCCACTGGATGGTGGCGACGTGGCCCGATGGCCGACTATCGCTGACCGGCTTCGCCCCGCCAACGGAAATCACCGAGGGCTCCGGCCCCACGGCATGGCGGGTGGTGGCGCGCGAACCCGTCGAGGTCGGCCTCGCCGCCGTGGCCGAGTTGCAACGCGCCGTGGTGCTGTGGGGAGCCGCCCTGGCTGTCGTGTTCGCCGCGCTCGGCTGGCTTTCGGCCGGATGGGTGTCGGCGCCGCTGGGCCGCATCGCGGCGGCGGCCGACCGCGTACGGGCCGGGCAACGCCACGACCTTCCTCTGGTCCGTGGCCCGCGCGAGGTCGAGGCGTTGTCGGCCTCCCTGCGCGCCCTGGTCCACGATCTGCTGCACCGCGAAGCCGCCCTGGTCGAGATGGAGGACCGCGTCCAGACCGACCCCCTGACCGGCCTGCTCAACCGCATCGGCCTGCTCAAGGGCCTGGAAATGCTCATTCCCCCGGTCGCCGGCAGCCGCCGCGCACGGGATCAGGTGGCCTGCCTGTTCATCGACCTCGACGGCTTCAAGGCCATCAACGACACCCACGGCCACGCCGCCGGAGACACCTTGTTGCAAGCCGTGGCACGGCGGCTGGAACGCTGCCTGCGTGGGCGCGACATCATCGCCCGCATGGGCGGCGACGAGTTCGTGATGCTGCTGCGGGTCACCCAGCAGACCGGCCTTGAGGAAGCCACCGTGGTCGCCGAACGCGCCCTCAGCGCCGTCAGCATGCCAATCGCCATCGGCGCCAACACCGTCACCGTAGGGTGCAGCATCGGCATCGCCATATGGCCCGACGACGCCACCACGGCCGAAGGCCTGCTCCACATGGCCGACGAGGCCCTCTATGCCGCCAAGAGCCAAGGCCGCAACCGCGCCTGCCTGCACCCATCGCGGGAGACAGCGACCGGGGAGAATGGGCAGGTGTAACCATCACCCGCCTCCAACCTGCCCCTCCAAAGAACGCCGCTTCCAGTCGCTCCAGGTCTCCGCTTCGGCGCGGGCGGCGGCCACTTCGGCGGCAAGCCATGCCAGCCCCTCGGGCAGCGGGCCATAGATCGCCGCCTCCGCCGCCGGGCCGGTCAGGCAGGCGAGGTGGGCGGCCTCGACCTCGGGGTAGGTGACGAAGGACCGCGACAGGGCCGGGCGGGCGGTGCCGAGCGACCAGTCGATGGCCCCGCCCCGCTCGTCCTTGCGTGCGCGATAGTCGAAAAACGCCATGTAGCGGTGGGGGGCGACGCCCATGAACGGCTCGAACGCCACGGCGTCGGGTTGGGCGTCCACGTCGTCCTCGACCCGCACCCACTTGCGGTACAGTTCCTTGGCGAGGCTCTTGGGATAGGGTTCGATGTAGACCACTTTCTCCAGGCCCGCCGCGATGATGTGGCGGGCGCACATGTGACAGGGAAAAGTGGTGCAATAAAGGATGCGCCCCTGCACCTGGGCCCCCCGCCGGGCGGCGTCCATCAGGGCGTTCATTTCCGCGTGGACGATACGGCCGTACTCCAGGGCGTTGGCCGCCCGCGCATTCTTGAGGAAGGCGTCGTCGCCACCGCGCAGGGCGCTGTCGAGCATCGCCTCGACGCCCTTTTCGGCCACGTTGCGGGCCAGCCAGCCATTGTCGCGCAGCAACTCGAACAGTTCGGTGAGGTTCTGTTCCTTCCACTTGGCAGTGGAATCGTAACCCAGCCTGAAATCCCGGTCGTCGCGGTCCTCGGCATCGCCTTCCCAGAAACTGCCGCCGCCACCGCTGGGTACCTCGTTGCAGCCGTTGGCGATGATGCTGCCGCGCACATCGAGCACCACCGCCCCGACCTGCCGCGACAGGTCCGACGACCGCAGGGCCACGGCGCGGGCGTGGAACATGCCGTATTCATCGCGGGTCGGCGTAGCAAAGGGGTTGCCAAACACCAGCCCGACGAAGCGTTCAACCTGGGCCTCGACATCCTTGCCCTTGCCGAGCGGCACGAAATAGTCGGCCTTGGGGAAGGTGTCGCGGACGTTCTGGCCAAGGTCGGTGCCCGGCGCCTTCTGGTCCTTTTCCATCAGGCCGTTGGCCAGTGTCGTGAAGGTGTCGCGGTCCAGCGCCTTGCGCGACTTGCGGATGAGGTCGCTCAGCCGCTCCAGCCGTTCCGACCGGGGCGCATAGCCGGCAATCGCCAGGAAATTGTCGCCGTAGATGCGGCGCAGGGTGTCGATCTCGCGCGGGTGCTTCAGGCTGTCGAGGACATAGGCCACGTTGCCCTGCGGCCGCCCCGGATCGCCATGCGCCGCCCGCCGCAGCGCCCGGATGCGACCGAGCGCCAGCAACGCCACCGCATCGCCCCGGTCGAGGTCCTGACGCAGGCGGTCGCCGGCCGCCATGTGGGCGTCGATGCGCATGTCCTCGGGCGCGGCGTCGCCGCCTTCGGGTGCATCAAAGCACGCCGTGCCCCGGATCAACTCCGACAGCCGCACGAGGATGACCTCATAACCGGCCTTGCCTAGGTGCTTGCGCAGGTCGGGCAGGATGTCGCCACGCAAGTCGGTGCCGACCGCCCCGATCAGGCCGATGACCAGTTCCGGTCCGTCATGCATGGCAGTTCATCCCCGTTCAGCGCCACTCAGTTCGGCAGGCGGCCCTGGACGCCCTGGACGTACCAGTCCATGGACAGCAGCTTGTCGTCACCGAGGGTCTCGCCGTCCTTGACCATGACCTCACCGGCCTGATTGGTGATCGGTCCCTGGAAGGGGTGGTGCTTGCCGGTGCGGATGGCGTCTTCCATCTGTTCGGCGGCGGCGAGGACGTCGGCCGGGATCCTGTCGTTGTACGGCGCCATGACGACCATGCCGCTGTCGAAGCCACCCCAGGTGTCGGCAGGCTTCCAGGTGCCGTCGATGACCGCCTGGACGCGTGCAGTGTAGTACGGCGCCCAGTCGTCAACGATGGCGGTCAGGTGGGCGTCTGGGCCAAAGCGGCTCATGTCCGAGGCCTGGCCGAAGGCGAGCACGCCCTTTTCCTGGGCCACCTGCACCGGGGCCGGGCTGTCGGTGTGCTGGCTGAGGATGTCGGCGCCCTGGGCGATCAGGGTTTCGGCAGCCTCGCGCTCGCGGCCGGGATCGTACCAGGAATTGGTCCAGATCACCTTGACCTCGGCCTTCGGATTGACCGCGCGCAGGGCGATGGTGAAGGCGTTGATGCCACGCATCACCTCGGGGATGGGGAACGGAGCGATGTAGCCGATGACGTTGGACTTGGTCATGTGGCCGGCGATGGTGCCGATGACCGCGCGGCCCTCGTAGAAGCGCGCCGCATAGGTGCCGACGTTGTCGGTTCGCTTATAGCCCGTGGCGTGCTCGAACTTCACTTTGGGAAACCGCTTGGCGACCTTCAGGGTGGGGTTCATGAACCCGAACGAGGTGGTGAACACCAGATCAAAGCCCTGCTGGGCGAACTGGTTGATGACCCGTTCGGAATCGGCCCCCTCGGCCACGTTCTCGACGAAGGCCGTCTTGACCTTGTCGCCGAAGTGGGCCTCAAGCTGCTTGCGGGCCTGATCGTGCTCGTACGACCAGCCATGGTCGCCCACGGGGCCGACATAGACGAAACCGACCTTCACGGGGTCGGCGGCCAGCGCCTGCCCGCCAATCAGCAGGGCTGCGGCCATGGCGGCGAAACGGGTGAAACGGGACATGGAGCAAAGTCTCCCTCTGGGAAATAGCGTCAACCGCCAGGATGGAACGTCTTCCCGATACTGGCCGGCGCATTCAGGCGGATGCGGGTCGCGTCACGCGATATGAGCACCAGGACAAGGATCGTGGCAAGATACGGCAGCATCGACAGCACCTGAGACGGCACGGCGACGCCCGCTCCCTGGATGTGTAACTGAACTATGGTCACTCCGCCAAACAGATAAGCACCCAAAAGCACCCGCCCCGGCTTCCAGGTGGCGAACACGACCAGAGCCAGCGCAATCCAGCCACGCCCGGCAGTCATTTCCTCCACCCACATGGGGGTATAGGCCAGGGACAGATAGGCCCCGCCCAGCCCGCACATGGCCCCGCCGAACAGCACGGCACCAAAGCGGATGAGCCGCACCGGGTAGCCGATGGAATGGGCCGCCGCCGGGTTCTCCCCCACCGCCCGCAGGACCAACCCGGCGCGCGTGCGGGTCAGGAACCACCACAGGCCAAAGGCGGCGGCGAGCGACAGGTAAACCATGGCGTCATGCCCGAACAGCACCGGCCCGATCAGCGGCAGGGTGCTGAGGCCGGGGATGCTCAGGCGGGCCAGGGGCTCGATGGGCGTGCCGACATAGCCCTGGCCGATGAAGGCCGACAGGCCGATGCCAAAGATGGTCAGGGCCAGCCCCGTCGCCACCTGATTGGTCAACAGGCCAAGGGTCAGCGCCCCAAACAGCGCGGCCATCAGCAGCCCCACCACGGCCGCCGCCAGCATCGCCAGGGCCGGGTTCCCGGTCGCCACGACGACCATGAAGGCGCTCACCGCGCCCATCACCATCATGCCCTCGACCCCCAGGTTGAGGACGCCGGATTTCTCGGTAATCAGTTCACCGAGTGCTGCGAACGCCAGCGGCGTGGCAGCCCGCATCATGGCGACCAGCAGCGCGGCCAGAGCGTCAGTTTCAGGGATCACGAGGGCACCTCCCGCCGCCTTTTGCCGCCCAGGCGCACCCTGTAGCGGATCAGAATGTCGCAGGCCAGCAGGAAGAACAGCAGCATCCCCTGGAACACCCCGGTCACGGCCAGCGGCAGGCCCAGGCCGATCTGTACCGCCTCGCCACCCAGATAACTCAGGGCCATCAGCAGGGCGGCCAGCAGGATGCCGACAGGATGCAGCCGCCCCAGAAACGCGACGATGATCGCCGTGAAGCCATAGCCGGGCGATACCGTGGGCTGAAGCTGGCCGATGGGACCGGCCACCTCGACGATGCCCGACAGCCCGGCCAGCCCGCCCGACACCATGAAGGCCAGCCACACCACCCATTTCTGGCTGAATCCGGCATAGCCCCCGGCCTGCGGGGTCATGCCCAGGACCTTGACCTGAAACCCGATGAAGGTGCGCGCCACCACGAACCACGCCCCGACCACCGCCGCCAGGGCGAACGCCGCGCCCAGGTGCAGGCGGGTGCCCTCCCACAGGATGGGCAGCGTCGCGGCATCGTGAAACAGGCGGCTTTCCGGGAAATTGAACCCCTCCGGGTCGCGCCACGGGCCGTGGACCAGCCACGACAGGGCCAGGGCGGCGACATAGGTCAGCATCAAACTGACCAGGATTTCCGAGGTGTGAAACCGGGTCTTGAGAAAGGCCGGAATGGCCCCCCACGCCATGCCGCCGAGCATCCCGGCGACCATCATCAACGGCAGCACGAACCAGCCGTCCACGTCATAGAGGGCCAGCGCCACGCCGCCCCCAGCCACCGCGCCCATGACCAGTTGCCCCTCGGCCCCGATGTTCCACACGTTGCCGCGAAAGCCGATGGCGAGCCCCACCGCACACAGGGCCAGCGGCGTCGCCTTGACCGCCAGTTCGGCAATGCCATAGGCCGAATTCAGCGGCGACAGAAAGAACACGCCCAGCGCCTCCAGCGGGTCGAACCCCAGCGCCGCGAACAGCGCCGCGCCGAACACCAGGGTCAGCCCCACGGCCAGCACCGGGGCGCCGTACACCCACCCCGCCGCCGCGTGGCCGCGTGCCTCAAGCCGGATCATGGACCACCCCCGCTTCGTCGCTCAAGTCGAACAGGCCGCCCATCATCAGGCCGACCTGCTCGACAGAGGTATCATGAGCGGCGCGCGGCGACGACAGGCGACCGCCGCTCATCACGGCGATGCGGTCGGCGATGGTGAACAACTCGTCGAGGTCCTGGGAAATCACCAGCACCGCCGCCCCCTGCTCCCGCAGGTCCAGCAAGGCTTGGTGGATGGCCGCCGCTGACCCGGCATCGACGCCCCAGGTCGGCTGTGAACAGATCAGCAGGCGCGGGTTCTGGAGGATTTCGCGGCCAATAATGAACTTTTGCAGGTTGCCACCCGACAGGCTGCGCGCCTCCGCCCGCCGCCCGTGGGCGATGACGTTGAAGGCCCCGATGATGCGGTCGGCATAGTCGTTGACCTTTGAGAACCGGATCATGCCCCGCCGCACCAGGCTTTGCCGCCCGTAGCCCGACAGCAGGGCGTTCTCCGCCAGACTGAGGTCGGGCACCGCCCCCCGGCCGAGCCGTTCCTCGGGCACCAGCCCCAGGCCCAGGTCGCGCCGGTCGCGCGGCCCCAGGCGGCCGACCGGGCGGCCGTCGATGCGGATGGCGTCGTGAACGGGAGTACGGTGTTCGCCGGACAGGGCCAGCATCAGTTCCCCCTGGCCGTTGCCGGCAACCCCGGCGATGCCGAAAATCTCGCCCGGCCGCACCGCGAAGCTGACGTTCTCAAGATCGGTCCCGAACGGGTGCGACGCCGACAACGACAGGTTCTCGACCACCAGGCGCGGTTCGCCCGGCCGCTGTTCCTGCGCCGTGCGGCGAGCGGCGACAAGGTCCGAACCGATCATCATACGGGCCAGGGATCGGGCACTTTCCTGGCGCGGGTCGCAGGTCGCCACCACCGCCCCGGCCCGCAAGACCGTGGCGCGGTCGCACAGGGCGCGGATTTCCTCCAGCTTGTGGGAGATATAGAGAATGGTCCGACCTTCGTCGCGCAGCCGCCGCAGGGTGTCGAACAGCTTGTCGACCTCCTGCGGGGTCAGCACGCTGGTCGGCTCGTCCATGATGAGCAGCTTGGGATCCTGGAGCAGACACCGCACGATCTCGACCCGCTGGCGTTCCCCCACCGACAGGTCGTGGACGTGGCGGCGCGGGTCCAGCGGCAGACCGTAGCGCGTCGAAAGGTCAACGATGCGCCGCGACAGAACCTCCAGGCTCTCCTTCGCGTTCAGGCCAAGCGCAACGTTCTCGGCCACCGTCAGGCTGTCGAACAACGAGAAATGCTGGAACACCATGCCGATGCCCAGCCGCCGAGCCTCGGCCGGGCTGCCCACCCGTACGGGCTGGCCGTGCCACAAAACCTCGCCCGAATCCGCCGTCGCCACGCCGTAGATGATCTTGACCAGGGTGGACTTGCCCGCCCCGTTCTCGCCCAGCAGCGCATGGATCTCCCCCGCCCCCAGGGCCAGCGAAACCGTCTTGTTGGCATGGCTTCCGGGATAGCGCTTGTCGATGGCGCGCAACTCCAGGCGGGGGGGTGGGGCGTCCGTCATTGCTCGACTGTTCCAGGCGGTTGCGTGGCTGGGGGCCTGCCGCCCCGAAAGCCTGAACGTAGGAGGAACCATCGGGTAACGTCCACCGAAAGATAACGGTGCCGGTCAGCGCAGCGCCCTTGACGAAGTTGACGAATGTGACGATGTTGACGGTATGAGTTTTCCTCATGGGAACACGGACATGCCAAAGCTGCACGATCATCGGATCGAAAAAGCAATCGCCGCGAAGTTTGACCTTTCAGAGGAGAAGGCAAGGGACGTGGTGCAGACGGTGACGCAACATATCCCCAGCTTGGTGAAAGTACGTGACAAGATATCGGTCAAAAAATACACCGCCAGAAAAAAAAACCACTACGTTGACTTACTTGCCTTAACTGAAAGTAACGGCGTAACCGCCCGCAGGATCGAGTTGCGGGCCATTTCCGCTCTCCTGCAAGCACTTCGTTCATCGGAAAGCACCCACTTTACCGTGACGATAGACCGTCATGCCAACACAGCGACCTGTGAACCAATCCCCGCTCCGTCACAGCAGGATGAGTTTGAGAAGGCCATTGCAGAGGCATTGGAGCGCGGCAAGGCTTCCTCGGCGCACATTCTGGCTGGACCCGAGATGCTGACGTCGGACCAACTGGCCGAGCTTCTAAACGTCAGTCGCGAGACGGTGAACCGCCTGCGCCTGCGCCACGACCTCATCGCCCTGCAAGGGGTCAAGCGAGGGTTCAAATACCCCGACTGGCAGATCATGGACGGCCGCCCACTGGAGGGTCTCCCCCAGTTGCACGCGGTTATGGACAACAGCCCTTGGGCGGTCTATCGCTTTCTGCTAGAACAGCACGATTCGCTCGGGGGGCGCCGCGCGCTCGACCTTCTCAGGAAAGGCCGCCTTGAAGACGTCCTTCTTGCAGCAGAAGCACTCAGTCGGGGAACAGGGTAAAACATGCCAGGGGCTAAGCCACCGAAGAACTTCAGTGCATCGCCCCTGGTACTGGACACCGTTTCCAAAGGCACCATCCTCAGTCGCATCACCGCAAACAGCTTTCCCGACCCTCTCGGATATGCCCGGCGGACTCTCAACCGGTTCTCCGACCCGCGCCGCCGGCGAAATGAGAAAAGCCTATTCGGCGTTGTCTATTTTGCCGCAAGTCTCGAAGCGTGCTTCGTCGAAACCCTGCTGCGGGATCGCGGAGACGGACGCAGCCAGACCTCAATTCCCATAGACCTCGCTGAACTACGGAGCCGCGACCGGGCACGGGTCCAGGCCCTCCAGCCCTTGCGTCTGGTTTCCCTAATCGGGGCGGCGCCGCTGCGGATGGGCGTGCCTTCGGACGTCACCGGCGCCACGAACCAAGTTCTGGCCCGTTGGTGGTCTGTGGCCTTCCACGACCATCCGGTTCAACCCGACGGCATCCTTTATCCATCCCGCCGTCAACCCACCCTCACTAACATCGCGCTGTATGACCGCGCCCTTCCCAAACTGGACATCATCGACCGCGTCCCCCTCCTGGACTGTCGGGCCGAGATGACTCCCATCCTGAAGACCTACCCTATCGACCTAATATGAGTTGAAGCCGCCAATCGGGCGGTTTCGCTTGCCGCAGGGGCTGTGGTATAGGGTCTACCCGTTCGGGCTGTTATCGCCCGTCAATCCCTTATTCAGGAACGTCCAGGCCATGACGAACTCTCTGAACCTGACGCAGGACTTCCCGGCGGTTGATTATCAGTCGTGGCGGGCCTTGGTCGAGCAGGCGCTCAAGGGCGCCGATTTCGACAAGAAGCTGACCACCCGCCTGTACGACGGCATCACCCTCCAGCCGCTGTACACCAAGGCCGACTGGGTCGCACAGGGTGATCCCTCGGGCTTCCCCGGCTTTGCGCCCTTTGCGCGCGGCGGCAGTGCGGCCAACGGCGTGCAGGGGTGGGACATCCGGCAGGTGTTCCTGAACCCGGACCTCAAGAAGACCAACCGCGAGATCCTCAAGGACCTGGAACGCGGCGTGACGTCGGTGCTGTTGCGCCTGGACGCCGCCGGACGGGCCGGTCTGGACCCCGACAGCGAACTGGCCGGCATTGACGGCGTGATGGTCGCCACCGCCGACGACCTCGACTCCGCCCTGGGCGGCGTGCTGCTCGACATCTGCCCGGTGTCCCTGGACGCCGGTGCCGGCGCGCCCGCTGCCGCTGCCATGCTGGCCGAGGTGTGGCGCAAGCGCGGCGTGGCCGGCGCCGACGCCATGGGCGCCTTCAACATCGACCCGCTGGGCACCCTGGCCGAGCAGGGCAGCCTGCCGACCTCGCTGGACGCCGCGCTCAAGCGCATGGCCGAGATCGCCGCCCACACCGCCGCCACTTGGCCGAACGTCACCGCCGTTGGCGTGGACGCCGGGCCGTATTCGGACGCCGGGGCGAGTGATGTGGAGGATCTGGCCTGCGCGCTGGCTACGGGCGTTGCCTACCTGCGCGCCATGACGGCGGCGGGCATGAGCATCGACGATGCGTGCCGCCAGATTGCCATGTCCATCCCGGTCGGCACCGACTTCTTCCTGGGCATCGCCAAGCTGCGCGCCGCCCGGATGCTGTGGGCCCGCGTCGCCGAAGCCTGCGGCGCGTCCGAAGATGCCCGCTCGGTCATCCTGACCGCCACCACGGCCAGCCGCGTTGTCTCAAAGCGCGACCCGTGGGTGAACATCCTGCGCGTCACCGTGGCGAGCTTTGCCGCCGGGGTGGCCGGGGCGGACAGCGTCACCGCCCTGCCCTTCGACGCCGCCCTCGGGCTGCCGTCGGATCTGGCGCGCCGCATCGCCCGCAACACCCAGATCATCCTCCAGGAGGAAAGCAACCTGACCCGCGTCATCGACCCGGCGGGGGGCTCCTGGTACGTCGAGACGCTGACCCGTCAGGTGGCCGAACGCGCCTGGGCCGAGTTCCAGGCCATCGAGGCCGAGGGCGGCATGGCCGCCGCGCTGACCTCGGGCACCCTGGCCGCGCGCCTCGACAAGAGCTGGCAGGCCCGCCGCGCCGCCGTCGCCAAGCGCAAGGACGCCCTGACCGGCATCAACGAGTTCCCCAACCTGACCGAAAAGCCGGTCGAGACGGAACAGCCCAACCTCGCCGCCCTGCGCAAGGGCGCCGTGGCCCGCCTCGCCAACGTGCGCCGCTCGGCCAGCGTCGGGGCCATCAAGGACCTGTTCGTGCAGGCCGCCGACGCCACCCTCGGCGCCCTGACCACCGCCCTGTCTGATGGCGGCTCGGCCAGCATCACGCCCCTGCCCGCCCATCGCCTGGGCGAAGAGTTCGAGGCCCTGCGCGATGCGTCGGATCGCTGGCTGGCCGCGCACGGCGGCCGCCCCAAGGTATTCCTCGCCAACATGGGCAAGGTCGCCCAGCACACCGGCCGCGCCACCTTTGCCCGCAACTTCTTCGAGGCCGGTGGCGTCGAGGCGATCACCACGGATGGCTTTGACGATGCCGCCGCCGTGGCTGCCGCGTTCAAGAAGACCGGCGCGTTCGTAGCCTGCATCTGCGGCACCGACGCGCAGTACGATGAAAACGCCGAAGCGTTCGCCAAGTCCCTCAAGGACATGGGCGCAAGCCGCGTGATCCTGGCCGGACGGGCGGGCGACAAGCAGGCGGCCTATGACGCCGCTGGTGTGGATGACTATATTTACGTTGGGTGCGATGCGTTGGGCTTGCTGCAAGCCCTGCACGCCCGGCTGGGAGTGAAGTGAGATGACGACCATCCCCGACTTCTCCAAGATCGCGTTTGATACCGTTGGGACCGGCGACGCCGCCGCCTGGGCCAAGCGCCTTCAGGCCGAAACCGGCCAGCCGCTCGACGCCCTGACCTGGGAAACCCCGGAAAAACTGATGGTCAAGCCGCTGTACGCGGCGTCCGACATCGCCGACCTGGACCACCTGGAAACCATGCCCGGCATGCCGCCGTTCCTGCGCGGCCCGTACCCGACCATGTATGTCCAGCAGCCCTGGACCATCCGCCAGTACGCCGGGTTCTCGACTGCCGAAGAGTCCAACGCCTTTTACCGCCGCAACCTGGCGGCCGGGCAAAAGGGTCTGTCGGTGGCCTTCGACCTCGCCACCCATCGCGGCTACGACAGCGACCACCCGCGCGTGGCCGGGGATGTCGGCATGGCCGGTGTGGCAATCGACAGCATCTATGACATGCGCCAGCTTTTCGACGGCATCCCGCTTGATCAGATGAGCGTGTCGATGACCATGAACGGCGCCGTTCTGCCGGTTCTCGCGCTGTACATCGTGGCGGCCGAGGAACAGGGCGTGTCGCCCGACAAGCTGTCCGGGACCATCCAGAACGACATCCTCAAGGAGTTCATGGTCCGCAACACCTATATCTACCCGCCGCTGCCGTCGATGCGGATCATCTCCGACATCTTCTCGTACACCTCGCAGCACATGCCGAAGTACAACTCGATCTCGATTTCCGGCTACCACATGCAGGAAGCCGGGGCGACCGCCGACCTGGAACTGGCCTACACCCTGGCTGACGGCGTGGAATACGCGCGGGCGGGCATGGCGACGGGCATGAGCATCGACAAGTTTGCGCCGCGCCTGTCGTTCTTCTGGGCCATCGGCATGAACTTCTACATGGAAGTCGCCAAGATGCGCGCCGCGCGCATGTTGTGGGCCCGCCTCATCAAGCAGTTCGACCCGAAAAGCGACAAGTCCCTGTCCTTGCGCACCCACTGCCAGACCTCGGGCTGGTCGCTGACCGCGCAGGACGTGTTCAACAACGTCATCCGCACCCAGATCGAGGCGATGGCCGCGACCCAGGGCCACACCCAGTCGCTGCACACCAACGCCCTGGACGAGGCGCTGGCCCTGCCGACCGATTTCTCGGCCCGTATTGCCCGCAACACGCAGTTATTCATCCAGCAGGAAACCGGCACCACCCGCGTCATCGACCCCTGGGGCGGCAGCTACTACGTCGAGCGCCTGACCCGCGACCTGGCCGAGAGCGCCTGGAAGCACATTCAGGAAGTCGAGGAAACCGGCGGCATGGCCAAGGCCATCGAGGCCGGCATCCCCAAGATGCGCATTGAGGAAGCCGCCGCCCGGACCCAGGCCCGCATCGACGCCGGGCGCCAGTCGGTGGTCGGCGTGAACAAGTACGTGCTGGACGAAGAAGAAAAGATCGACGTGCTGAAGGTGGACAACTCGTCGGTCCGCACCCAGCAGATCGAAAAGCTCAACCGCCTGCGCGCCGAGCGCAATTCCGCCGACGTGGAAAGCAAGCTCACCGCCCTGACCAACGCGGCATCCAGCAAGTCGGGCAACGTGCTGGCCCTGGCCGTGGACGCGGCCCGTGCCAAGTGCACCGTGGGTGAAATCTCGGACGCCCTGGAAAAGGTCTACGGCCGCCATCAGGCGACCATCCGCGCCATCTCGGGCGTCTACTCCAGCGAGGTGAAGGGCATGGACGAAAGCTTCGAGAAGGTCCGCGCGCTGGTCACCGAATTCGAGAAGAACGACGGCCGCCGCCCGCGCGTGCTGATCGCCAAGATGGGCCAGGACGGCCACGACCGGGGCCAGAAGGTGATCGCCACCGCGTTCGCCGACCTGGGCTTCGACGTCGACATCGGGCCACTGTTCCAGACGCCGGGCGAAAGCGCCCGTCAGGCGGTGGAGAACGACGTGCATGTGATCGGCGTGTCGTCCCTGGCCGCCGGACACCTGACCCTGGTGCCGCAGTTGCGCGAAGAACTCGCCAAGCTGGGCCGCGAGGATATCCTGATCGTGGTCGGCGGCGTCATCCCGCCGCAGGACTACGACGCCCTGACCGCCGCCGGCGCCGCCGCCATCTTCCCGCCCGGCACCAAGATCAGCGTCGCCGCCCAGGACCTCCTGAGCAAGCTGAACAAGCAGCTTGGGTATGGGGAAGCGGCCTGACTCTGACCTCATGCCGTCGTGGCCGGGCTTGACCCGGCCATGACGGCGACAACGTTCAAGGAACTCCCCCACCATGACCGCCTCCCCCCGCCGCCCGCCCAAAACCGCCGATGACTATGTCGAGGGCGTGCTGGCGGGCGACCGGGCGGCATTGGGCCGTACCATCACCCTGGTCGAAAGCCGGGCGGAGCGACATCATGCCCTGGCGCAGGAGGTCCTGACCCGCCTGTTGCCGCACGCCGGCAAGGCGCATCGCATCGGCATTTCCGGGGTTCCGGGCGTCGGCAAATCCACCTTCATCGAAACCTTTGGCACCAACCTGACCCAAGCCGGGCACAAGGTCGCCGTACTGGCGGTGGACCCCACGTCGTCGCGGTCGGGCGGGTCCATCCTCGGTGACAAGACGCGCATGGCCAAGCTGGCCGCCGACGAGAACGCCTTCATCCGCCCCTCGCCCACCCAGGGCCACCTGGGCGGCGTGAACCGGGTGACGCGCGAGACCATGCTGGTTTGCGAGGCGGCGGGTTTTGACGTGGTGCTGGTCGAAACCGTTGGCACCGGCCAGAGCGAAACCGAAGTCGCCGACATGACCGACTTCTTCCTGGTCCTCATGCTGCCCGGCGCGGGCGACGAGTTGCAGGGCGTCAAAAAAGGCATCCTGGAACTGGCTGATCTGGTCGCCGTCAACAAGTGCGACGTGGACGAGATGAAGGCCCGCGGCGCCAAGCGCGACTACGAGAACGCCCTGCACATCATGACTCCGGCCAGCGCCAACTGGCGGCCGCCGGTCATCACCATTTCGGGCATTTCGAACATCGGCCTCGACGTACTGTGGGACAAGATCGTCGAGCATCGCGCCGTCCTGACCGAAAGCGGCGAACTGCCGGCCAAGCGGCGCGACCAGTTGCGCCATTGGATGTGGGCCTTGGTCCGCGACCGCCTGGTGCACGCCCTGGAGGTCCACCCCAACGTGGCCGACCGCCTGCCCGCCGTCGAGGCCGCCGTGGCGGACGGCAGCCTGCCGCCGACGCGGGGAGCCGAGGAACTCCTTGCCGCCTTTGGGTTGACCGGCCGAGCGACATAGATCCGCTGGGGTTGCGGAGGAGCGCACCCTGGGGTAAATCGTCGGGCCGCACAGCCCCCCGGATTCGTCCCCAGGATTATGTAATGCCCGCCCCCTCGCCCCCCACATTCTCGGCCGGCGCCTCCTCGTCCGGCACATCCTCGTCCGGCGCCCGCACGGTCCGCCTGCTGATCGTCGAGGATGATCCGGTCAGCCGCGCGACACTTTCAGCCTATCTTCAGGGCGAGGGATATGACGCCGCCGAGTGCGACGACGGCGATGCCATGGACGCCCATCTGGCCCGCCGCCATGTGGATCTCGTCCTGCTCGACATCACCCTGCCGGGCCGCGACGGCCTGACCCTGCTGCGCGACCTGCGCAGCCGCAGCGACAGCCTGGGCATCATCATGGTAACCGCCAAGACCGACCCGGTGGACCGCGTGGTTGGCCTGGAGATGGGCGCCGACGACTACATCACGAAGCCCTATGAGCGGCGCGAGCTGCTGGCCCGCGTACGCAATGTGCTGCGCCGCCTGATGGTGGCCGCACGGGCTGACGAGCGGCGCACGGTGTTCGCCTTCGAAGGCTGGTTGCTGGACACGGCGCGCCGCCAGTTGACCGCCCCCGACGGCACAAAGGTGCACACCACCAGCGGCGAGTTCGACCTCCTGGCCCTGCTGGTCGCCAACGCGCAGCGGGTGCTCGGCCGCGACCGGCTGCTCGACGCGGTGGCCCAGCGGTCGTGGTCGCCGTCCGACCGCAGCATCGACGTCCTGGTCGCCCGGCTACGCCGCAAGCTGGGCGACGACCCGGCCGCCCCACGCTTCCTGATTACGGTGCGCAACGCCGGTTATGTGTTCGCGCCCGAGGTTTCCTGAAGGCGGCTGCGCGGCTTGGCAATGGGCACATTGTGGCGCCGGGCGAAAATCTCCACGGCGACAAGGCTGTCGGCCACCACCGCTTCCATGTTCGCCACGGCGGCCCGAGCAGCCTCTGGATCGTTCGCTACGCGCTCGATGGCGGTTGCGCCGTCGCTGAGGCGTTTGGCCCCGATGACGGCGGCGGCCCCCTTGAGGGTGTGCGCCTCGCGCCGCAGGGCCTGCCCATCGCCGGCTGCCGCGTGAGCCCGCAGGCTGTCCAGGTGACGCGGCGCGGCGTCCTGGAACAGGCCGAGAATGCGCCCCAGGCTGTCCGCGCCAAGATCGCCCAAACGGCTTTCCAGAAGGTCGAGATCCTCCGGCTCTGCCAGATTGCCGGACGGTGGCCGAACCACCGCATCCGGTGAACGGTGCAGGTCGCGCATACGGTCCAGGATAGCGAACAGGTCGGCCGCCTCGAACGGCTTGGTCACAAAAGCATCGGCCCCGGCTGCAAACCCACGCTTGCGCGCCGCCGCCGTGACGTCGGCCGACAGCAGCACGGCGGGCACCTCCGCCCGCGTCGGGTCGGGCAGCGCGCGAATGCGGCGCAAGGCATCGGCACCGTCCAGGCCCGGCATGTGAAGGTCGAGCAGAATGATGTCATAGGGCGGCGTGTCGTTGGTCGCACAGGCGACACCCTCGGCCCCGGACGCCGCCGAGGCCACCGTGTGCCCGGCCGCCCGCAGGACCTCCATGGCGACAAGACGGTTGACCGCGTCGTCCTCGACCACCAGGACCCGCATCCCTGGCGACCGGGCGGGCACCACGTCCGGCAACGGCGCGACGACAGCCGCCGGGCGCGGCGCGAAGATTTCCAGAAAGCGGGCCAGCGGCGGGGCGGTGACCAGAACGCCCAGACCGTGTGCCAACGCCCAGGCTCCGGGGCCGCCCGGCAGCGCAAAAGCTCCGGCCAGGGCGGCGGCGATCAGGGCGGTTCCCCCGGCCACGCCCAGGATTTCCAGGGCGTCGCTGGTCGGTTCCGTGACACCCTGCGATGCACGGCGCACATGGGCCGTGCCGACAGCCACCAACGGCGCCACGGTGCCGACAGCCCAGGCGAGCCCTGCATCCCAGGCCAATGGCCCCCCGTCATCGACGAGCAGGCCGACGACCAGCACCGCCAGAACGCCCGCAAGGGCTCTCCAGGCGCCAGCCAGAACGGTCGCCACCACGAGTCCCGACACCAGCGCCAGCGGCGGCCCGGACGGGACCATGGGGGGCAAGACCGAGGCAGCGGCGAGCGCGGCAGCGGCAAGAACCGCAGGCACCAAGCCGCTCAGGAGTCCGTTCATCCCACCCCCAGTTCCGAGAATACCGCCCTTTTGATATACCTCCGCACCCCAAGCTGGTCCATCATGTGAATTCACTAATCACACCGCCACGCGATCCCGGCCCGCCAATTTTGCCGACGCCAGACGCTCGCCGGCCCGGACCAGGACATCCTGGATGCTCAGGTCATAATCCCTGGCCACGGCAATGCCGACGCTGACCGAAAAGCCACCCTGCCCTGCCGGGCTGGGAACCTGCGTCGGGTGGCGCACGGCATGGATGATCTTGTCGGCCACCAGCGCCGCGCCGTGGGCCGTCGCGCCGGCCAGCAGCAGGGCAAAGGTTCCGCCCTCCAGGCGCGCGACCAGATCCGCCGGCCGGGCAAACTTCTTCAGCACGGCACTCAGCGCCTCCACGGCCTGATCCCCTGCCGCCGCGCCCTGGGCCAGGTTGAGGGCCGCCAGACGGTCCACATCAACCAGCATCAGGGCGACCGTACTCCCCTCCTGCCGCGCCCTGGCAAGGTCATGGTCACCAGCCCGCAGAAAGCCGTCGCGGGAGAGCAGGCCCGTCATGGTGTCATGACGCTGAGACCCGATCATGGCCTGCCTGCGACTGCGGCGCTGGGACCGCCACTGCGCCGTCATGATGGTGCCAATCCAGCCGATGAAGACGCTCAGCGACACGGCGCCGCCGCGCAGAGACCACGCCAGGGCGGTCGGCTCCTGCCATCCGCCGGCAGGAATACCCGACAGGATCCACGAGCCGCCGGGCACGGAAAAGGTCACCGTCTCCGGCGCGGCATCCAGAACCGCCGGATCGCCGAAAAACACTGCGCCGTCCAGGCCACGGTTGGTGACCACACGCAACACCGGACTGATCGGCATTTCCTCGTCCACCCCCGCACGGCGCATCAGGGCGTCGAAGTCGATCACCGTACTGACCACGCCCCAATACCGGTAACTTTGGCCGCGCGGCGCCGGGGCATGAACCGGCACGCGCGAGATCAGCACCAAGCCGCCGCCCTGAACGGGAATCACCGGCGGACCCAGCATGGGCATCCCCCGCTCGATGGCATCCCGCAGAGCCGGCCACTGGTCGGGCAGGTCCCGCAGGTCAAGGCCGAGGGCGGCCTCGTTGCCAATCCGGGGATAGATATCGGTCACCACGGTACCGTGGATGAGGGCGACATGGCGCACCTCCGACCGATGGGCGAGCAGGTTGCGGGCAATCGCCTCGAACTGCCCCTCCGCCAGACCGCCACTGGACGCCACATAGTCGGCCAAGCCCTGACCGACCAGCATGTTGGCTTCCAGCGCGCCGCCCAGACGGGCGCTCAGGCCGGACAGGGTTTTGAGAACCTGGGCCTGTTGCAGGACGTGGTGGCTGCGCATGGCGACCCGTTCGGCCGCCCAGCCAAGCGCCAGGACGGCGGCCGCCAGCAATAGCCCCACCAGCAGCGGGACAAAGTCGCGTCCCTGGGACGGTTCACGACTGCCGGTATCCGCCATTCACCATCCCCCAACCGCCCTTGACGGCACTCGCAACCATTGTACTCCACGATGCTGAGGGTACGCCAGCGTTGCAACCGTCAGAGGGCCGGAGACGTATTAGACGCCGCGTCAAACACCGGGCGGCAAGCCCCTTTCGTGACGCAGAACCCGTTGGGCGGCCAGCAGGCCCACTGCCACGCCCAAGAGGGGCGCAAGCCACAGCACCTTGGCCGCGAGGTCCAGGTTGTTCCAGAAGATCACGCCGTCGATGACGGCAACACCAGCGGCAACTTCCGTGCCGACGATCAGGGCGACGGAGAACGCGGCGATCAGGGCCCGCATGAACGGACTCCATAGTTAAGCCAATGGCTTGTGGTCCCCGCAACGGAGGAGACTGTTCCGCAACGAAATCCGCCGGCCCCTCCCCTCAAGGGCGGAACCGGCGGATGAAACATATGTGGGCGCCTGACGTTGCGCCAGTGGCTTCTTCAGCAGCAACCTAAAGAATCTTCAGGCCGCCGAACGCAGTTGATCGAGCGTCATCGGCACGGCGGGCCGCAGGATGACGGTATCCTCCACCGATACCCAGATGGTGGTTTCGAACCCGTTGAAGCGGGTGCGCAGGGCGTTGGAATAGGCGCCCATGCGGCCAACCTCGATCCAGTCGCCTTCCTTGACGTCATCGGGCAGCCAGTGCGGGCCGGGCATGCTGTCGATGCTGTCGCAGGTCGGGCCGTACAGGTCGAACCCGGTCAGCCGTCCGCACGCCGGGTCCTGCCCGGCCGGACGCACCACCCGCATGGGGAAGCAGTTGCCCAGCCACCGCAGTTCGGCCAGACCGCCATAGGTGCCGTCGTTGAGGTACAGGCTGTCGCCCCGGCGCAACTCGACACGGGCAATGACCGAGACACCGTCGCACACCAGGGCGCGGCCGGGCTCGCACTGCAACCGGGTTCCGCCGGGCGTGTTGATCGCAAGGCCGATCTCGTCACAGGCTTCGACCACGGCCTCGACGAAGGCGTCAAAGGCCGGTTCCTCACCCGTGTATTCACCGGGAAAGCCGCCGCCGACATCCAGAACGTCCAGCGGCACGCCGGCTTCCTCGATGGTCTGGCCGCACATGTGCACGGCCTCGGCATAGGCTTTGGGATCGACGCACTGCGACCCGACGTGGAACGTCAGCCCGGCGCGGCAGCCGGCGGCATGGATGCGGCGCAGCAGGCGCGCCCCTTCCGATTGGCCGGTGCCGAACTTGCCGGACAGGCACATCATGGCCTTGCCGCGCGGCATTTCCAGGCGCACCGACAACGTCATATCGGTGGCATTTTCGGTGACCTGGAAGATCTTTTCCAGTTCGTCCTCGTGATCGAGCACGAACGACCGCACGCCGTGGGTAAAGTACGCCTCGGCAATGGCCTCGCGGCTTTTCACCGGGTGCATGAAATGGCACTCGGCGTCAGGATACCGCTCGGTCATGGCGCGGACTTCGGTCATGGACGCGACATCGAAATGGCGCAGTCCACCCGCGTAAAGGGCGTCGATGACGTTGAGGTCATCGTTGCATTTGACCGCGTAAAGAACGTCTCCGGGGAACGCATCAATGATGCGCCGGGCCTGTGCGGCAAGCACCCGAGGGCGTACCACAAAGACCGGATCCTGAGGACGAAGGGCATTAACCACTTCCTTAACGGAAGCGAAAAGCTGGCTCATGGCGTCTACTCCCCACCAACCCGAACCTGTCGCGGATGAAACTGCGAAGGTGCAGCATCGATAAGAGAGCCGGCCGCCGTGCGTACTCGTTGACAAAAACTCAATTCTGCCGGTGAGCCGCCGTGCTTGGGCAATCTTTCGGAGGCCGTTATATGAAGCCTATCCCCTGCCCCGTAAAGGAAAAAGTCCCCGGAAATCCTAAATAAAACCGTTGATCCTGCTGAGTCGCGCAGGTTTTGGGCCTTTGGCGGCCCTCCCGCCCGAAGGCGCACCCCGTGCGCAACATGAAGTTTTCATGTCGAGACGCGCGACTCGGGGGATTAGACGGTCAGCCGCCGAATCCACTCCGGCAGGGCCAGCGCCCCAAAGTGGATGCCAGGGTTGTAGTAGTCGGTCACCGCCCCGCTGGCCTGCCAGCGCCGCGCAATCTCGTCCGGCGCCACGCTGCCCAAAGACGTTTCGCGCGATCCCCAGGTCAGGGCCATGAAGCCGCCGGTGTAGGTCGGGGTGACGGTCAGGTAGCAACCGGACTGCGGAAACACCGACCGCAACTGCGCCATGGTGTCTACTAGTTCCTCGGGCTGGTAGAACGGCGTGCCGTTCTGGAACACCACCACGCCCTGGTCGGTCAAGGCGTCGCGCACCAGTTCATAGAACGAGGTCTGGAACAGCACCTCGGCCGGGCCGACGGGGTCGGGGCGGTCGGCGACGATGAGGTCGAAGCGGCCCTTGGTGGCCGGTTCCTTGAGGAACTCGAACGCATCGCGCAGGTGCAGCGTGAAGCGCGGGTCATCGAACGCGCCGTTGTTGACGTGGCCCAGGTGCGCCTTGCACGCCTCAACCACGCGACCATCGATCTCGCACATCTCGACTTCGACGCCGGGGTGCTTGAGGGCTTCCTCGGCCACCGCGCCGTCCCCGCCGCCGATGATGAACACGCGCTTGACCGCGCCGATCTCCATGACCGGCAGGTGGACGAGCATTTCCGAATAGCTGGCCTCGTCACGGTCGGTGATCTGCACGATGCCGTCGAGCGCCATGACACGTCCGTTGAGCGGCGTGTCGAAGACCTGGATATGCTGGAACTCCGACCGTTCGTCGACCAACATCTCGCCCTTGACCTCAAAGGTCTGGGCATAGCCCTTGTGCAGGACTTCGGCAAAGGTCAGTGCCATCGGCGGCTCCTCCAGTCTTCTCGCGCATCAGGCCGCAAGGTATAAGGGGAGCAACCGCCGAAGGGAACCCCGGAAGAACCCTGTCAGGAAACCTTCCCAGGACTCAGCGTTTCGCCAGAACGCAGTGTCTCGAACGTGGACGCGTTGGGGCAGAACAACTGCGCCCCCTCGACCGTCACGCCGCGCGACAGGGCATCCATGCACAAGCTCTTGACCGCGCACTGTCGGCAGCGGGCCTCAAGCATGCTGACAAGGTCCGGGCTGGTGGCCGCCAGGGCCGAGCGGTCGAGGCCGAAGCGTTCCATCATGGTCGGCATCAGCAGGGGCGCAAGGTCCGGCTTGCCGCTCGGTGGCGGGTGGTCGCCCATTCCAAGCACGGCAGCGACACGCGCCATGATCCGATCCCGCAGCGTTTCGCGTTCCATCTTCCCTCCCGCAGTCGGGGACGTTGGTCAGCCTTCGGGAACCAGCCACCGCTGCGTCCACCCGGCGCCATCGTCCAGGGCCAGCAGGCCGCTCAGGAACGGCATCACACGCTCCAGACCGGCCAACATCCCATAGGGTGGATTGATGAACACATAGCCGCAACCGTCCAGGCGGGGCAGACCCCGGCGCGAACGGCGCACCATCAAGTCGATAGAGAGCGTTTTGGGTACGCCCAAGTCTTCGAGGCGGGCGTGGAAGTTGGCAATCTCCAGCGCGTCCTTGATCGGATACCACAGGGCGAAGGTGCCTCCGGCGAACCGCTTGATGCCATCCACCACCGCCTGTTCGAGGGCTGCGAACTCGTCGCGCCGCTCATAGGGCGGGTCGATCAGCACCATGCCGCGCCGCTCCGGGGGCGGCAGCATGGACTTGATGGCGGCATAGCCATCCTGGGCATGGACCTTCACGCGGCGGTCGCGGCGCACGGTGGCGGCCAGCGCCTCGGCATCGGCCGGATGCAGTTCGCACAGGGCCACCCGGTCCCCGGCACGGGTCAGCGCCTTGGCCACCCAGGGGGAACCCGGATAGTACCGCAGGCCGCCCTCGGGGTTTAGCCCGCGCACCACGTCGAGGTAGGGCGTCAGTTCGGCCGGAACGTCGGTCGCCTCCATCAGGCGCCCGATGCCGTGGTGCCACTCGCCGGTCTTGACCGCTTCGTCGCTCGCCAGATCATAGAGGCCGATCCCGGCGTGGGTGTCGAGCACGAAGAACGGCTTGTCCTTGCCCTTCATATGCTCCAGACACATCGCCAAAAGGGCGTGCTTGAAGACGTCCGCGAAGTTTCCGGCGTGGTAGGCGTGCCGGTAGTTCATGCGTGTTCGTCAACGTGCTTGGCGACCATGTCGAGGGCCTGGTGCTCGCTGAGGCCAGCCTGCATGAGGTCGCGCTTCATCGCCTCGCGCTTGCGGTCGCGTTCGCCCTGGGCGGCGGCGGTGTCGTCCACGGGTTCCTCGTGGATGGCAAAGTTGAACGCGCGCTCCGGGGTCTCGAACACCGAATAGCTGAGTTCGGACGACACCGTGTTGTCGCGGTTGAAGGTCAGGACCTTGGGATGCAGGCTGTACAGTTCGGTCGGCTGGACATAGCTGCTGGCCGCGATGATGACCTCGTCCCCGGCATGGCAGGTGCGCGCCGCCGCCCCGTTGAGGATGCAGCACCGCGATCCCGGCTCGCCGTAGATCACGTAGGTCGAGATGCGGGCGCCGCTGGCCTTGTTCCAGATCTCCACGAACTCCAGCGGGTAGATGCCCGCCCGCTGGCAGATTTCGGGGTCGAGGGTGATGGAGCCATGATAATGCAGCTCGGAATCAGTCACCCACAGGCCGTGCAGCTTGGCGCGAACAACCTTGATCATCGCAGGGTCCAACTCTGGGGAAGAAAAAACCGGCCGCACATATAACACCGCCGTTGCGGTCCCGCATCAGGGAAAGTGGGCAGCCCCAGCGCCGCCAGTCACATATTGGGCTGCCGCCCAATACCCGCTTGGGGCAAGCCCCAAACCCCTTTTCTTTCTTCAAGGAAATTAGAGAGGTCTGGAGCGTCGCTCCAGGCTGGCGGCAGCCATTCGCGTCAGTGGACCGCTCAGCGGGCATCCAATCGGCGGATGAATTCCTTCAGCACCCGGCGGTACAGTTCATCCTTGAGTTTGAGGTCCTCGACCCCGCTGTCGATGGTGGGGTTGTCGTTGACCTCGATAACAAACACGCCACGGTCGTTCTGCTTCATGTCCACGCCATAGAGGCCGTTGCCCATCAGGCGGGCGGCCTTGACGGCCACATCAACGACCTGTCGCGGGGCGTCCTCGACCAGCATGGTCTTGAAGCCACCGCTTTCGGACTTGCCGTTGGCGTGGTTGTAGATCTGCCAGTGCTTCTTGGCCATCAGGTAGTGGCAGGCGAACAGCGGCTCCCCATTCAGCACCCCGACCCGCCAATCAAAGCTGGTCGGCATGAACTCCTGCACCAGGATGAGGTCGGATTCGTCCAGCAACAGCTTGGATTGGGCCATCAATTCATCGCGGTTGTCCACCTTGACCACGCCGCGCGAAAAGGCGCCGTCGGGGATCTTGAGGACCATGGGATAAGGAAGGTTGTTCTCCATCTCCTTGATGCGCCGTCGCCCGGCGATAAACGTCTTGGGGGCCGGGACCTTGTTGGCGGTCAAGAGTTCAGCCAGATACACCTTGTTCGTGCAACGGATGATGGACAACGGATCGTCGATCACCGGCATCCCCTCGTCCTCGGCCTTCTTGGCGAAGCGGAAGGTGTGGTGGTCGATATTGGTGGTTTCGCGGATGAACAGGGCATCGTATTCCGCGAGGCTGTCGTAGTCCTTCTTGGTAATCAGCTCGACCGCAAGATTGAGGTCCGCCCCGACCCGCACGAACTTCTCCAGCGCCTTGGGATCGGATGGCCCCAGGGGGTCCTTGGGATCGTGCAGGATGGCGAGGGTATAGCGCGGCGACTTGGGGGCCTTGCGGGTCCGCCAGTTGACCTTGGTATAGGCGTCTAGCGCGGCCCAGAACTCGTTCCTCTGGTCCATCCGCAAATCCTTGATGGACAGCGGCTTGACGCCCTGGATGTACCAGCCCCACTTGTCGTCCCACTTCACCCGCAGGCGCAGGATGGGGCAGCGGAACAGGTCGAACGCCTGACTGGCTAATTTATGAAAACGCACGTCATCCGACCGCCCGAACGACACGGTCAGGATGAACGGCCCCTCCGGCTGTTCCTTCAGGCGCTTGAGCGTGGCGTTCAGGGTCTGGTCGAGCTTTTGCAGGGCGCTCCACGACCGCCCGCGCTGCCACATGTCGATCAGGGTGGGTGCCGCCGGCATGACGTGGTGCCCGCGCGCCGCCGCCAGCAGCGACGCATAGTAGCCATAGCCCAGATACGAATAGTCCCGGCACAGGTTGATGACCCGCACCGCGCGTTTGTCGGTCGGAGCGGTGGCCGAGATGTAATCGCGCACCGGCATGACGGTGCGCCCGGCCGGATCGCCCTGAAAGTCCTCCGGCTGATCGACGAGGATGAGTACGCGCGGCATCCGGCCCCCTCTAGCGTTTCGTGATGACGACAGCAGCCCTCAGGCCGACCCGCCCGAACCGGGCTGTGCGGTCGAACTCGCGCCGCCCGATCGGAACATTGATGCAATCAATGGCGGTTTTGTGGAAATCCTCGTCCACGTCGGGATCGTGGAAGTAAATGAAGCGGTCGTCAAACCCCGTGACCACCACCCAGTGCGGCGCCTTCTCGCTGGTCATGCGGTACTGGGAGATCAAGACCAGCGGCACGGCCCCCTCATCGACGGCGGCCACCAGCCCCTGCACGGTCAGGGGGGCGTGGTTGACGATGATGCCAGTGGCCTGGACCTGCTCCTTGAAGTCCTCGTGGACCATGCGGATGACCTCCTTCTTGCGGGGGTCGCGCACGGTGCGCACGAACAGCGGGCCTTCCTCGGACAGCCATACCTCGGCCCCAAAGCCGCGCCGCCATGCCGCGAGCGCCAGCCCCAAGGGGCCGCAGCCTCCGTGCCCGGAGGTCATGAAGATGGTCGTTGCCTCCCGCCACAATGCGATTTCCAGGCGCGTGCTGAACTCGACGGCGGGGTCGAGGGCCTGCATGGCCATCATCAGACTGGCCGGGCCACAGGTGAAGTCGGTGTTCTGCCGGTGGAACGGCACGGGAAGCTGGGTCTGCCCGGCCCCGTGGGCGATGCGCTTTTCGTACCGCACGGCGGCCGAGTGGTCCTCGTAGTAATCCGGCAACACGGCGAACTTGCGGTAGCCCAGGCGTTCGTAAAGCGCAATGGCCCCGGCGTTGTCGGGCCGCACCTCCAGGCGCATGGCGACGCATCCCTCGGCCACCGCCTGCCCCTCAAGGCCCAGCAGGAGCCGTTCGCCCAGCCCCTGCCCGCGCGCCCTGTCGTCCACGGCCAGGGAGTACAGCCGGGCCAGCGACGTTCCGGCGTGGAACAGGACGAGGCCGTAACCGCGCAGATCGCCGTCCGGCCCCTCGGCCACCAGAAGCACGCCGTGCGCCTTGGTCAGCATGTGCAGGAAGCTGCGCCGCGACATGCGGTCGCTGTCAAAGCACCGATTCTCCAGCGCCACCAGGGCCGGAATGTCGTCCGACCGACCGCGCCGCAGGACCGCCTCCCCGACCGTCGCGGGGACCACCGTGTTCATGCCCACTCTCCCGATCAGGCCCACTCTCCCGATTAGGCCCACTCTTCCGATTAGGCGTCGACGCCGGCCAGCCCGGCCAAAGCCTGCCGGACCACCTGACGTCCCCGGAAGAGTACCATCTCCCGCCACTCAGGCCCATCGGGACAGAAGGTGCGCATCAACTGCGCCTTGATGGCGCGGGTACGAGCGGCGTCCCAATCGACTGAGTTATTTGCGTGCAGCCAGTGATCGGCGCGCAGGGCGTCAAAGACCTCGGTCAGCGGCCGGGTGCCGAATTCTAGGGTGAGCATACAGCCGGCCTCCCCCACCAGCCCGTGCCAGAAGTAATCCACCAGCCCGACCTTGGGCACCGACGACGACGTGCCGAGCGCCGGTTCCGTCACGCTGTCGCCGAACCACTGGCGGGCCAGCGTCACCGGCTGGCTGCCCGGCGGATGGTCGCAGATCAACTCGCCATGACCATACGGGCCAAGGCCGGTGTGCAGGTCGAGGACGCACAACGCCGCCCGCCCGCCGACATCGTAGTCCAACGCGATCTCCTCCAGGGTCAGCCGCGACCACGTCGGCGCCGTACCGCCATAAAACAGGCCGCGCGCATCCACGAACTGGCCGCCGCTCACCGCCTGCTCATAGGCCGCCTGCCCGTGCGCCGCGCGATAAGCGTCCAATTTGGCCTGCGCGGCATCAAAATCCGGTCCCTCCAGCGCGGGCGGCAGGAGGGCATCGGCCAGTTCACCATAGCCTTCGTTGACCGGCAGCGGCTGGGAGAAGTCGATGAAATTGCGGTTGAGGTCCACGCCGTCCTCGGTCACCCGGCGCACCCACGCAAAGCCGTGCGGGTTGATGGCGTGAACAAGCAGCACCGCGCAGCCGTCCGGCAGTCGGTCAGGGCCGCCCGACAACAGCCAGTCGGTCTGGATGGCCGATCCACAGAACCCCTCCACGCCGTGCGTTCCCGACACCATGACCAGCACCCGGCGCGCCGCGCGCGGCCCGACCCACGCCACGTCGCAGGCCAACACCGTCCCGTCCGGCGCCGCCAAGGGATGGCGCCGACTGTCCACCCTCAATCCGGCCCGCAGGCAGGCGTCGAGGAAGCAGCGCCGCGCTTCGCCATAATCGGCCGCAAAGGCGACGGACGCAGCATCAAGAAACAGGGTGTCGCAGGACGGAATGATCATGGAAATCCCGGAGTCCAACGGTGAGAGCAAGGGCACCATTTAGGCTCAGGCCGGTCCCACCAAGGAACGGAATTTTCGCAGGTCCCCCTTTCGCCAACCGCTGGGCTCGGGTATGGCTGAAGAGGACACCCATCCCACGGATTACAGGCGCAGGGCCATCATGGTACGTCCGATTGTCTCCCTCGCCGCCGTCATCGCCGGAGTGACCCTGTTGCAGGGCGCCCAAGGCCTGCTGATCGCCCTGCTGCCGCTGCGCATGGTCGAGGCTGGGCTGTCCACCCTGACCATCGGTTTGGTGGCGGTTGGCTATGCGGCGGGCTTCCTGCTCGGCTGCCTGTTTTCCGGCAAGATCATCCGGGCCATCGGGCACATCCGGGCGTTCAGCGTGTTCGCCGCCGTCCTGTCGGTGGCCTCCCTGGCCTTTGCGAGCGAGGTTCACGCGGTCGGCTGGACCGCCCTGCGCTTCGTCACCGGCATCTGTCTGGCCGGACTGTTCACCGCCGCCGACAGTTGGATCAGCGACGCCGCTCCGCCCGGACGGCGCGGCCGGGTGCTGTCGCTGTACACCGTGTTCAGCAAGCTGGCCCTGGTGGGAGGGCCGCTGACCCTGGCCTTGATGCCCTATGACACGCCATGGCCAGTCATGTTGATCGCCGCCCTGATCTCGCTGTCCCTGGTGCCCGTGGCGGCCACGCCCGGCCCCAGCCCCACCCTGCCCGACCCCAAGCCGATGGGCCTGCGCGAGGTGTTCGAGCTTGCGCCTGCGGCGGTGACCGGAGCCTTTGCCGCCGGCCTCGCCAACTCCGCCGTCATCAGTCTTGTGCCGGCCTGGGGCGCGGGCCTCGGCATGGGCACCGCCGTGGCGGCCGGTCTGGTGGCGACGGTGCAACTCGGCAGCCTGCTGGGGCAGTGGCCGCTGGGCTGGGCGTCGGACCGCTTCGACCGCCGGCGCATCATTGTCGCCGTGGCAGCCTTCGCCGCCGGAGCGGGCCTGCTCACCGCCGGGCTGCCGGTCATGCTGCCCGGTCTGCCGACGTGGGTACCGGGCGGTCTGGTCGGGCTGTGGGCGGCGGCGTCGTTCTCCATCTACTCGATCTGCATCGCCCACGCGGCCGATCGCGCGGCGCCCCAACAGGTGGTGGCGGCAACCAGCGCCCTGTTGTTCACCTGGGCCGCCGGGTCGATCATCGGCCCCGCCGTCGCCGCCCTCAGCATGGAAGCCGTAGGCCCGGCCGGGCTGTTCCTCTACGGCGGGGCGGTATGGGCGCTGATTACCGTCTTCACCATCTGGCGCCTGCGCCGCCGCCCCGCCGCCCCCGCGCCCAGCGAAGGCTTTGTCGCCATGCCCCAGGGCAGCCCGGTGGTCGCCGAACTCCACCCCGCCGCCCCGACCGAGCCGCAAGTTGACCTGCCGAAGTAATGCGGGCTCTGCCCGCGCCCGCCAGGAGGCGCGGCCTCCTGGACCTCGGGAATGGATATGAGGAAAGCCGCGCGCAACGCAGCAAATATTGAGGGGGGAGTGTTTGCCTGCGGCGCAAGAGAAGTATAGAAACCCTCACGGGATCAAAGGGCCGTCCGGCCCTTTGCGGGTCCGGGCAGAGCCCGGCTTCACTTCACACCCCGCCATCGGACGGCATCAGGTAGCGGTCGAGCAGGCTGCGCAGGTCGTCCTGGACGACCTCGGGCGGCGCCTCGGTTACCTCGCGGTGGAGGGCCGGGGCGAGGATCGTGAAGCGATCTACTAGTTCGGGATCAAAGTGCGTGCCCTTGCCGGCCCGCAGCAGGTCCAGTGCCTGGGCGGCAGTCATCGGCGCCTTGTAGGGGCGTTGCGTGGTCAGGGCGTCGAACACGTCGGCAATGGCGAACACGCGGGCCGTGAGGGGGATGTCCGGGCCACGGGCGCCCTTGGGGTAGCCGGTGCCGTCCACCCATTCGTGGTGGCCGCCGACCACCTCCCGCCCCTCGCCCAGCCACACGGAGCGTTCGACGATGTCGAGGCCGTGGCGGACGTGGCTGCGCATGACGTCGGTTTCCTCGGGCTGCAACGGGCCGGGCTTGAGCAGCACCGCGTCGGGCACGGCGATTTTGCCGATATCATGCAGCAGCGCCCCCTTGGCCAGCCGCCGCATGGCGTCGTGGGACAACCCCGCAGCCTCGCCCAGGCGCAGGGCGTAGAGGGTGACGCGTATGCCATGCTGTTCGGTCCCGGCGTCCCGCTTGGCGAGCGCGCTGCCCAGGACCTCCAGGGTGTCGGAGTTGGCGTGCAGAAGACGCTGGCTGCGCCACAGGAGACGCCGCGTCAGGCCCATGATGACGGGATAGAAGGCCAGCACTGCGCCACCCAGGATGACGCCGACGGCGGCCAGGGTGACCAGTACCTCGCGCCGCACATCGGCCATGGCGTCCTCGGCGACCAGGAAAACGCCGACCACGCGGCCCAGGTCCTCGCCATTCTCGCCATACAGGCCGAAGGTCACACCGATGACCGCTGGCGCCCGGCCCAGCACGGCATTCAGGGTCAACCCCCTCGGCGCGACGCTTCCCTCGTTCAGGTCCGACGGCAGGCGTTCATCCGGGATATGGGCCGCCGCCACCAGCGAACCGTCCGGCCCGTAGACCCGCCCGGACACGAACGACCCCAGCCGCCCGCCCGTGCCGGCAGCCAGGAAACGCGTTAAGGCGCGGCTGATATGATGCGGATTGGCGGCCAGCAGGCCTTCGGTGAGGACTTCGGGATGATCGTGGGCGTAGGCCTCGGCCTCATGGATGGCCAGTGCCTCGATGAACCGCTCCAGGCGGTTGACGTAGGTGAAGATGATGCCGCCGGCGACCACCGGAACCAGCACCAGGAACAACACCACCAGCCGCCGGACAATGGCCCGCCGCAGTGGTCCGACCAGTGCGCTTGTGGTGACCCGCACCGCTTGCTTCCCTTGCTGGCGCCCCACAAGGCACCAACACCGGGCAGGCCAGCGGGTTCCGTATCAGGGCTTGAGGTCGGCCGCCATATCCTGGGCGGCACGCCGTTCGTCGTCGGGCAACGGCACGAGGCCGATATCGGCCAGAACACCATCGGGGCCGATAAAGTCTTCGTTGACCAGCGACCGGATGAAGGCCGACAGCCCCGGAACCTGCCCCAGATGGGCCGTCTTGACGTAGACGAACAGGCGCCGCACCAGGGGGTAAGTGCCATCGGTGATGGTCGAGAAGGTCGGCATCACGCCGCCCACCGGCGCAGCCTCCAGGCCCCGCACGTCCTCCAGCACATGGAACCCGACGATGCCAAGGGCGCGCGGGTTGGCCGAAACCCGGTGGGCCAGGGCATCGTCGTCCTCCCCCGCGTCAACAAACGCGCCGTCCTCGCGGATCTTGCGGCAGAAGGTCAGGAGCTGGTCGGCCGGCAGCAGGCGCATGACCTCGGGATGCTCGGCGCAACCCGGTTCCAGCACCATCCCGGCCAGCGCGTCATAAGTGCCCGAGGTCGGCGGCGGGCCATAGATCAGGATCGGAAGATCGGGCAGGTGCGCCCCGATCTGCTGCCACCGGGTATAAGGATTGGGCACCAGCCGGCCATCCACCGGCACGCGCTCGGCCAGGGCCAGCCACAGGTCGCGGCGGGTGAAGGCGAACGCCTCGGTGGCCGGGCTGGCCCGGCGCACCACGATCACGCCGCCGGTGCCGATGGGCAGGGCGGGAACCGGGCCGACCGCGTTCGCCTGACACAGGGCGCGTTCCTCGGGCGCCATGCGGCGCGACGCGGCGACGACGTCGGGCGTATTGAAGCCGACCCCGCCGCAGAACAGCTTAAAGCCCCCGCCGGTGCCGGTCGATTCGACCACCGGCGTGCGCACCCCGGCGCTGCGGCCGAACCGTTCGGCGGCCGTGGCAGCCATCTTGAACATGCTCGACGACCCGACCACGCGGATGGTTTCGCGCTGCGGAGCGGCGGCGGCCGGGCTGGCCGCCTGCACCGCAAAGGCAACCAGCGCCAGCAGCGCAAGGGATCGCGGAAACAGCATCGGCGGGTCCTTTAAAAGAAGATCTCCATGGCGAAGAACAATCCTGCGGCCAGGGCGGCGGCCAGCGGCACGGTGATGATCCAGGCCGCGACGATGGTCGACAGGTACTGTCGGCGGACCAGCTTGCGGCGCTGGCTTTTCTCCACCTTACGCAGCATCCGTTCGGCCGCAAAGGAATCATAATCGACCGCTTCTTCGTGCGACACGCCGGTTTCACCGCGTCCAGCCGGAGCCGCCACCGGGCCACTGACCACGGCATGGCCGTTTCCGGCCCGGCGGCGGTGCTCCATGTATTCGCGCAGGAAGCCGACGCCGAACACGCCCCCCACCGCGATATGGGTCGAACTGACCGGCAAGCCAAGCTGGCTGGCCACGATCACCGTGACCGCCGCTGACAGGGCCACGCAGAAGGCGCGGGTGGGATCGAGCTTGGTGATCTTGGCGCCCACCGTGTGGATGAGCTTGGGCCCGAACAGGATGAGGCCGATGGCGATGCCGACCGCGCCGACCAGCAGCACCCACCACGGAATACCCACCGCCCCGGTCAGCGGCGTGCCCGCCTCCATCGCCCCGACCGCCGTCACGATGGCGGCCAGCGGGCCGACCGCGTTGGCGACGTCGTTGGCGCCATGGGCGAACGACAGCAGGGCGGCCGAGACGATCAGCGGAATGCGGAACAGGCGGGCGACGCCCTTGCGGCTGTTCTCGATGGTCGAGGCGGCCCGATTGATAGCCTTGCGGGTGATGACGCCGACCACGGCGAAGGCGATCATCCCGGCCACCACCCACATGGTCGGCGAGGTCTTGATGAGGTGCTTGACGCCCTTGGCCATCAGGTAGGCGGTGAACGCCCCGGCCATCAGGCCGACCAGCACCGGCACCCAGCGCCGCGCCGCGTTGACGCGGTCCTCCTTGTTGATGACCGCAACCTCGATAAACACCAGAAACAGGGCCGCGATAACCCCGCCGAGCACCGGCGAGATGACCCAGCTTGCCGCGATGCCCCCCATCACCGGCCAGTTGACGGCCGACATGCCGGCCGCCGCGATGCCCACACCGACCACGCCGCCGACCACGGAATGGGTGGTCGAGACAGGCGCCCCGACGAACGTCGCCAGATTGATCCACAGCGCTGCGGCCAGCAGGGCGGCCAGCATGGCACGCACGAAGATGGCCGGCTCACCGACTGCCTTGACGTCGATGATGCCCTTGGAAATCGTATCGACCACGTCGGCGCCGGCGATCAGGGCGCCGGCGGCCTCGAACACCGCCGCGATGATGAGCGCACCGACCAGGGTCAGAGCATTGGCGCCCACCGCCGGCCCGACGTTGTTGGCAACGTCGTTGGCGCCGATGTTGAGCGCCATGTAGCCGCCGATGACACCGGCCGCCATGATGAAGAAAAGGCCGGGGGACGGCCCGGCCACCACTGCCGTGAACGGCAGGACAAGAACAAGGAACAGGAACCCATAAAGCAGGGCTTGCTGGCGGCTAGGCGAATGAGCAGCCTGCTCGAACGCGGCGATCTTTTTCAGATCCTTGTCGAGCGAGGTCTTCTTGGTCGGTGCGGTTGCCACAGGACACCCAGTCGGCCGTTTCGGGAGACGCGCGGGCGGGCTCTCCAGAACACTCACCCCCACGCCGCTAAGGGCGTAACGAAACTGCCACGTTAATGCAACAAATTCGTCAGAGGTTCGGAGGCGTCCCCCGACTCAGTCGAGGGGCGGCCATGGCGACACGCCAATCACCGGCTCGTGCAGGGCCAGAAGAAGGCGATAGAGCGCCGCCCCGAGGACGACGACCATCACCGTGCCTCCGGTGACTTGCAGGCGGGGGACATGCAGGCGCGGCCGGGCGCGGCCGGTCAGCCACGCGGCAAACGGCCATGCCGATGTCGGTGCGGCCAGCCGCCGCCATTCCCGGTCGCCCAGGTCTCGGCGACGCTTGGCGTCCAGGCCGGCCATTCCGGCCAAACTAAGGACCAGCAGCAGCCCGAACAGAATCCACGCCGCGACGTCCCCGTTGGCCGCCATGTGCGCCGCCGCCCACAGGGCCATGGCCCACGGCACGGGATGACGCACGACGGCCAGCAGGCCGGGGCGCGATGGATCAAACCCGCCCCGCCGCACGCTCAGCGACAGGGGATTGGGGCGCAACAGGCCAGCCACCAGCAGCAGGACCGCCGGAAACATCAACACGGCCGGAACCCAGGCCATGCGCGGCTCGTAATCCCACAATGGAATGTAGGGCGCCTGGGCATAGGAATGCCCGACCCACCCCAGCACCGCCAGACTAAGCACGGAATACCCGACGAGATAGGCCCGCCGCCCCAGGGCAGCGACCAGCCCGGCCCGCAGCCGGGGCAGCGCGGGCACCAGATGGGTCAGCAGGAACACGGTGATGGCTAGGATAAGCTGGGTCATGGGGCTACTCTGAAGACAGCGGGGTCGGGATGCCTTGATCGGCGTCAAGGCGTGCCCCTGGAGGCACCTTAGAGTGGGAGGCATCCCAAAGTGACGCCCAAGCCCTTTCACCGCAAGGCATCTGGTCATGACATCCGCCACACCCCCGACAAAACTTGCCACCCAGCCGTCGCTGATGCTGTCCTTGGGCTTCCGGCCCTTTTTCCTGCTCGCCGGGCTCCACGCCGCCCTGGCCCTGGCCCTGTGGGCGCTGTGGCTGGGGGTGCACCTGGCGGGCGGCCTGATCGAGGCCTTCACCCTGGCACCGCCGCCGTTCCAATGGCATGCCCACGAGATGCTGTTCGGCTTCGTCACCGCCGCCGTGGCTGGTTTCCTGTTGACCGCCGTGCCCAACTGGACGGCCACGCCGCCGGTGCGCGGCGGACGCCTGGGGCTGCTGGTCGCGGCATGGTTGGCCGGACGCGCCGCCGTGTGGCTGTCGGCAAGCCTTCCGGCGTGGCTGGTGATGGCGGTTGATGTTGCCTTTCTGCCACTGCTCGTCCTTCTGCTCGGCCCGTCCATCGTGCGGGCCGGCAAGATGCGCAACATGGTGTTCGTAGTCCTGCTGCTGACCTTGGCCGGGGCCAGCGCGCTCAGTCACCTGGGCATGATGGGGGTGCTCGACGGCGGGCCGCAGATCGGCCAACGCCTGGCCATCGACGTCGTGGTGATATTGATGATGGTGGTCGGCGGGCGGGTCACCCCGGCCTTCACCGGCAACTGGCTGCGCAGCCGCGGGATGGCCGCCGGCGTCACGCCGACATGGCTGAACAGCGCGGCCATAGGCGCCGCCGCCGCCTTCCTCGTCGCCGGTGTCCTGACAGACCTGGTGGCCCTGCCCGAGGCCGTGCGCGGCATTGCCGCCGCCGCCGCCGCAATCCTCACCCTGGCCCGCCTGCTGACCTGGCGCGGCTGGACGACGCGCGGTGAGCCGCTGCTGTGGGTCCTGCACCTGGGCGCCCTGTGGCTGGTCGTCGGCTTTGCCCTGAATGCGGCCTCCACATTCGGCGTGGACGCGGTTCCGGCCGGAACCGCCCTCCATGCTTTCACGGCGGGTGCGGCAGGCACACTTATTCTAGGGGTGATGAGCCGGGCCATTCTCGGCCATACTGGCCGCGCCCTGGCCTCCAGCCCGGCCCTGACCACGGCGTTTGCCCTGATCGGCGGCGCGGCGATGCTTCGGGTCTTCGGTCCGATCTTCACTCCTCAGTGGTACCTTGAGGTGGTCGTGGTGGGAGGAGTTCTGTGGATCCTGGCATGGATCCTGTTCCTGGTCCGCTTTGCGCCGATGCTGGTCACCCCGCGCGCCGATGGCCGCCCCGGCTGATCGCCACACCCAATCGCAGAGGTTGTCCAGAAGCGCGCCCACCCACCCGTCAAGGGCGCTTTTCTGGAACCCTTTTTCTTTTTATGCTTGCGTATGGATGCTCAAAAGAGGCATATGCGAAAAACGGGCAAACACACGAAATAGTGGACCCAGGGGCAGTACGGGAAACTTTCAATGCGCGCGCTGATCGCGGACGATCATTCCATCGTCCGCCTGGCACTTCGACACATCCTGGTAGAGCTGGATCCCAAAGTCGAATTTCTTGAGGCGGGGGATGCCGCCCAGGTATTTTCCTATCTTGCGGACGCCGACAGGAAAGGCCCCCCCGTGGACCTGATCCTGACCGACATTGCGATGCCGCACTCCGACGACACCTATATCGCCCGCTTGGTAAAGGCTGCCGCCCCCGCCCCCGTCATCGTCCTTACCGTGTCCGAAGACCCGCGCGTCGCACAGGCGGCCATTGCCGCCGGAGCGCGCGGTTTCGTGCCCAAGAGCACGGCTGAAGGGCTGATCGTCAACATCCTGCGCCTGATCCTGGCCGGCGGGCTGTACCTGCCCCCCACCCTGACACTGGCGTCGGCCAACGAGGCGGAACGTAACGCCAGTTCCGGCGCCCGACGCGCCCTTGGGCTCAGTGGAGACGGCCCGCTGTCCCAGGTCAACCTGGACGGCGCCCCGGCCATGCGCCTGCCGCAACTTACTCCACGTCAGCGCCAAGTCCTGGAACTGATGTCCGAAGGCATGTCCAATGCCGACATCGGCCAGCGCCTGGGGCTCAACCTCAGCACCGTGAAATCCCACGTTACCGGAGTCCTGCGCGCCCTGAATGTGAACAGCCGCACCCAGGCGGTCCTGGCCTTCAAGCAGGGACATTAAAGCGGTTTGCTTTTAATGTGAACCACGGCTTGGTCTCGTGCATTTTGGGCTGCCGCCCAAGCCTGCTTGGGGCAAGCCCCAAGCCCCATTCTATTTTTTTCAAGAAAGAGGGAGGTCTGGAGCGGTGCCCCAGGCTGGCGGCAGCCATCCGCGCCAGCGGACCAGGGAGGCAGATTAAAAGCAAACCGCTCTAGCCCACCCACTGGCCCGCCCGGCGCGGCGGCCTGCGGCGCAGGATGCGCAGGACAAACCGACCGGGATGGACCGCCTCCCACAGGGCGCGTTCCAGCGGCAGCGCATCCCCCACCATAAGGGCCGCCAGCGCCTCGCCCAGCAGCGGCGCGGTCTGAAAACCCCGTGACCCCAGCCCTCCCAGCACGAACAGCCCGTCGGCCAGCGGCGCGGGCGGATAGGTCCGCAGCGCCCGGCCATGGTGAAGGTCGGCGTAGGCTTCGCGCCACGCCGCCGCATCGAACAGCGGCCCCATGACCGGCAGATGATCGGCAATGGTGGCGCGCAGGGACACCCGCCCCCCGTCCGCCGGCTCCCCGCCCCACTGCGCCCGAACCTCGGGCAGGGCGTCGGCCAGCAGGGACAGGTTTGCCGCATGGTCCTCGTCCCGCACCGTCCGCCATGCGGAGTCGTCGGGATCGGGGATGCGGCCATAGGTCGCCCCCAAGACGTGCCGCCCCCCGGCCACCGGCGGCGACAGATAGCCGCCAAAGGACAGCGCGGCGTGCGGTGCCTCGGGTGCGGCGGGCAACAAGGTGATCTGTCCCCGGTTGGCGTGGATGGGTAGGTCGGCGTCCGGCCACAGGCGCGGCGTCCACGGCCCGGCGGCCAGGACCACAGCCGCCGCCTCGGCCACCACGGCGCCCGCAGCGTCACAGAGGGACCAGCCCCCTTCGACCTGCACCACGGCCGCCACGGCGCCCGTCCGCACGGTTACCCCCTCGGCCAGGGCGGCGCAGACGGCTGGCGGGTCGATACTGCCGGCCTTGGGGAACCACAGGCCGCCGAGCGGCGCGGTAACGCCGGTCAGGCGGTGGGCCTCGTCCGGGGCAACCAGGGCGATGTGGTCGGGCGGCAAGGTCCCGGCCAGCCGCTGCATGGTGGCGGCCTCGCCGGTGTCGCGGGCGATGGACAGGATTCCCCGGCCGAGCCAGCCGCCCAGGCGATCAAGTGTCTCCACGGCGTGCAGGTAACCCTGGCCGAAAAAGCGGCCGTGCACCCCGCCATCGGCGGTCAGGCGCGGCTTGAGCAGCCCGCAGGGATTGCCCGACGCCTCTGCCCCCAAGCGCCCGGCGCGGTCGATCAGCGTCACCGCGTACCCTGCCCGCCGCAACGCTCCGGCGGCGGCACACCCGCCGACGCCGCCGCCGACCACGGCAACCGACGCCCCGCGCGGCACGGGTGCCGGACGGCGGAACCACGGAGCTTCAGTCATTCAGCGGAAGCCACGACGCGCGCCGCAGGGGTCAGGCGACGGCTGGCCGGAAACTCGATGACGGCGGTGGTGCCCCGGCCGAGCGCACTGCTCAGACACAGGCTGCCGCCATGCATTTCCGCCATGGCCTTGACCAGCGGCAGGCCCAGGCCGGTGCCCTCATACTGGCGCGACAACCGGCTATCGACCTGGGTGAACGGCTCCAGCACGCGTTCCAGGTCCTCCGCCGCGATGCCGATGCCGGTATCTACCACCGCGATGCTCAGGCTGCCGTTGGGAGCGCTCAGCGCCCGGACCGTCACCGCCCCGCCGGCCTGGGTAAACTTGACGGCGTTCGACAGCAAGTTGAGCACCATCTGCCCGAAGCGCCGGGGGTCGAGGTTGTAGGGCGGCAGCGGCTCCAGGTCCTCGATCAGGTCGATGTCCTTTTGCGCGGCCCGCTGGCGCAGCATTTGGACCTTGGCGCGGATGGCGGCAGCCACGTCAACCGGCTCCTCGCTGAGTTGGCTGTGGCCGGCCTCGATCTTGGCCATGTCCAGGATGTCGCTGATGAGGCTGGTCAAATGCTCGGCGCTGGATCGGATGTCGCCGATATATTCGAGCTGCTTTGCGTTGAGCGCCCCGAAGAATTGGCACTCCAGGCTTTCGGAAAAGCCCGAGATGGCATTCAAGGGCGTGCGCAACTCGTGGCTCATGGTGGCCAGGAACTCGGACTTGGCGCGGTTGCCCTCCTCGGCCAGTCGGCGGGCCTCGCGCAGTTGAAGGAGTTCCTCGCGGCGGCGCGACACGTCCTGATGGGTGCCGACCACGCGCAACGGCCAGCCACTGGCGTCGCGTTCGGTGACCTTGGCGGCGCCGCGCACCCAGGCCCAGGTGCCGTCCGCCCGGCGCATTCGGTATTCATGTTCGCCCGCGTCCATGCCGTCATTCAGCAGGAAGCCGCGCATCCAGGCCAGCACGCCGGCGCGGTCTTCGGGATGAACCAGGCGCAGGAAGGTCCGAAAACGCGGCGACAGCGGCGCATCGGCCGCATATCCCAGCATGGTCTTCCACCGCAGGCTCAGAAACAGGTCGCCGCTGCTGACGTTCAGGTCCCACAGGCCATCATGGGTGGCCTCCATCGCCAGACGCAGGCGTTCCTCGCCATGGCGCAGGTCGGTGATATCGTGCACCGTTCCGGACATGACGGTGGGTTGCCCCTGGGAATCCCACGACGCCTGCCCGCGCGCCTTGACCCACCGCCATGTGTCATCGGCAGCGCGCAGGCGGTATTCGGTGTCGAAGGCGGCATGGGTTTCCAAATGGGCGCGCATGGCGCCAAGAACGCGCTCGCGGTCTTCGGGATGCAGGTTGTCGCGCCATGTGCGATAGGGATCGCGGACGTCCCGCCAGCCCAAAATGTCCTCCCACTGCGGCGCCAGATAGCCCTCGCGGGTGCGCAGGTCGAACTCCCACATGGCCGCCGTCGATCCGGCGATGGCCCGCTCGAACCGTTGCAGGCTGGCGCTCAGGGCCCGGCGGCTGCTGGCCAGCGCGACATCGACCCGCTGGCGACGGTGCCACTGGCTGGCCACCACCAGCGCCATGGCCCCGATGACAATCGCCACCGTGAACCCGATGGCCAGGCTCCGCCACAGGGCCGCCCGCCAGTCTGCCAGAACCTGATCGAGCGGCACGCGGGCGATGATGGTGAGAGGAAAGCGCGGCGCGGGGACGACCACTTGAATGTCCTCCTGCCCATCGGCCCCCATGGTGATTTCATTCAAAAGCGAGGGGACCAACAACAAGCGCGACATGTCCGGCAGAATGTTCAGATCGGTTCCGATGTCGGCCTCATTGAAGGGCGTGCGGGCCAACAGGACGCCATCCCGGCGCACCAGGGCAATCGTGCCGTTCTCGCCGGGCCGCACCGCGTCGAACAGGGTCAGCAGCGTTTCCATGTCGATCAGGGCCACGGCACCGCCGGCCAATGCCCCGACACTGTCGCGGATGGGGCGCGATACCGGCAGCACCCACTGCCCCCCGGCCAGCGAGCGAACGGGCGTGCCGACGAACAGCGTGTCGGACGGGTGGGTGTCCATCGACGTCACGTAGTCCCGGTCATTGACGTCCATGTCGTGACCGACCGCCATGAATTCGCCGATCTCGTCCCGCACCACGGCATGGCGGATGATGCCATCGGCGGCAAAAACACCTAGCCCCGACACCTGGCTCACATGGTCGATGGCGCGGGGCAGCCGTTCCAGAAACAGGGGATCATCGGGGTTTTCGGCAAGGCCATGCAGGGCTGCGACGTCCACCGTGCGGCCGAGCACCAGGCGTGCGTTCTCCAGCGTCGCCGAAAGGTGCGCCTCAAGCGACTGGGTCAGGGCGGCGACGTCGTTACGGGCGGTTTCCTGGATCTGGCCGCGCAGCACCCACAGGGAATACCCCAGCACGGCCCACACGGCGCAGATCACCAGCAGTGCGAAACCAACCATCTGAACGGCCGGTTCAGAAGCGGTCTTCCGCCACTGCCGCCACGCCATTTCCCACCCTCCGCCTATACCGACTTTTCGTCATCGGTTCGCCTTTAGTTTAACCACCGCTTGAAGGCGGATTCAACGACAACGCCCCGCCTCCGGACGGGGGCGGGGCGCTTCGCAGCCAAAGGCGGAGCGGCTTACAAGCCCACCCACACGTATATCCAGATAAACAGGAACACCCACACAACGTCTACGAAGTGCCAGTACCATTCGGCGCTTTCAAACCCGATGTGTTTCTCGGACGTGAAGTGCCCGGCCAGGGTGCGGAAGAACATAACGCTCAACATGCACACGCCGACAAAGACGTGAAACCCGTGGAAGCCGGTTGCCATGTAAAAGGCCGACGCATAGATGCCGTCGTTGAAGGCGAACGCCGCCTCGCCGTACTCGATCATCTGCAGGGTAAGGAAGATGATGCCCAGGACAATGGCGCCGCCCAGGCCGATCAGCAGGCGTCGGCGGTCCCCGGTGTCGAGGCCCTTGCGGCCCCACATCAGCACAAAGCCCGAGGTCACCAGAATGATGGTGTTGATGAACGGCAGGCCCCAGGCGCCCAGGGTCACGATATCGGGCGGCGGCCAGGTGTCCTCGACCACCGGGCTGACCAGCAGGGCGTTGTGGAAGTAGGCCCAGAAGAATGCCACAAAGAACATCACTTCGGACGCGATGAACATCAGCATGCCCATGCGCAGGCCGTGCGCCACGGCCCCGGTGTGGGCCTTGTCCACGATGCTTTCGCGGATGACGTCACGCCACCAGCCGAACATGGTGATGAGCACGATGGCCAGGCCGACCAGCAACACCCACGGCGCGCTGCCGTGCATGAAGTTGACGGCGCCGATGGCCATGACGAAGGCCCCGACCGAGCCCACGAACGGCCACGGGCTGGGGTCGATGATATGGAACGGGTGCTTGCGCACCGATGGTTGGCTCATGAATGCGGTCCTCCCTCAGGCGCTTCCCCGGTCCTGGTACCAATCCTGCTGGCTGTCTGATCCTTACGAAAGAAGGTGTAGGACAGGGTGATGGTCTTGACGTCCCGGACGTTGGGATCGTCGGCAATGGCCGGATCGACGTAGAACGTCACCGGCATGTCCGCGGTCTCGCCGGGCTTCAGGGTCTGTTCGGTGAAGCAGAAGCAGTCGATCTTGGTAAAATACTGCGCGGCCTTCAGCGGCGTGACATTGAACGTCGCCGTGCCGGTGATGGGCGCCTCGGACGTGTTGGTCGCCGTGTAGTGGGCCAGGCCCTGCTCGCCGACCTGCACCACCATGGCCCCCTGAACCGGGGCGAAGGTCCATGGCAGGCTGCCGTTGACACTGGCATCAAAGCGCACGGTCATGGTGCGGTCCAGCACCGCAGGCAGGACGCTGCCGGCCCCGGCGATGGCGGGCGTGCCGCCATAGCCGGTGATCTGGCAAAACAGGCGGTAAGCCGGAACCGAGGCGAACGCCATGCCCACCATGCCGACCGCGACGACGGCCAGCGTCATGCCCAGGCGGGAGTTCTTGTTGGCCATGGCGGGTGTCCTCTCCTATTCCGCCGCGTGGCCGCTTGGCGACGGCGCGGGAATTTGCGGCGGGTCCTCGAACGAGTGGACCGGCGGCGGCGAACTCAGGGTCCATTCCAGGGTGGTCGCGCCCTCGCCCCACGGGTTGTCGGCTGCCTTGGCCCCGCCCACGAAGGTGCGGAAGATCACGTACAGGAAGAACAGCGCGCCAAAGGCCGAGATATAGGCCCCGATGGACGCCACGTAGTTCCACCCTGCAAAGGCGTCCGGGTAGTCCGGCACCCGGCGCGGCATCCCCGCCGCGCCCAGGAAGTGCATGGGGAAGAACGTCAGGTTCACGCCGATGAACATGATCCAGAACTGGATCTTGCCCAGGGTTTCCGGGTACTGGCGGCCCGACATCTTGCCGATCCAGTAATAGAACGCCCCGAACATCCCGAACAGCGCGCCCAGGCTGAGCACGTAGTGGAAGTGGGCAACCACGTAGTAGGTGTCGTGCAGGGCGATATCGACGCCCGCGTTGGCGAGAACGACGCCGGTCACGCCGCCCACCGTGAACAGGAACACGAAGCCGATGGCGTAGAGCATCGGCGTCGCCATGACGATGGACCCGCCCCACATGGTGGCGATCCACGAGAACACCTTGATGCCGGTAGGCACCGCGATGGCCATGGTGGCGGCCAGAAAGTAGGCCCGCGTGTCAACGTCCAGGCCGACCGTGTACATATGGTGGGCCCACACCGCGAAGCCGATCACCCCAATGGACACCATCGCATAGACCATGCCCAGGTAGCCAAACACCGGCTTCTTGGCAAACGTCGAGATGATGTGGCTCATGATCCCGAAGGCCGGCAGGATCATGATGTAGACCTCGGGATGCCCGAAGAACCAGAATAGATGCTGGTACAGCACCGGATCCCCACCACCGGCCGGGTCAAAGAACGTGGTGCCGAAGTTGCGGTCGGTGAGCAGCATGGTCAGCGCCCCGGCCAGCACCGGCACGGCCAGCAGCAGCAGGAACGCGGTAACCAGCATTGACCACGCGAACAGCGGCATCCGGTGCATGGTCATGCCCGGCGCCCGCATGTTGATGATGGTGACCAGGAAGTTGATAGCACCCAGGATGGACGACACGCCGGCCAGATGCAGGGCCAGGATGGCGAAATCCACGCTCGGCCCGCCGTGCCCGATGATGCCCGACAGCGGCGGATACAACGTCCAGCCGGTGCCCGCCCCCATGCCGGTCAGGGCCGACAGGAGCAACAGCCCAAAGGCCGGCGGCAACAGCCAGAAACTGACGTTGTTCATACGCGGGAACGCCATGTCCGGCGCCCCGATCATCAACGGCACGAACCAGTTGCCAAAGCCGCCGATCAGGGCCGGCATGACAACAAAGAACACCATGATGACGCCGTGCGCGGTGACAAACACGTTGTAAAGCTGGTGGTCGCCCCCCAGCACGTCGCCCCCCGGCGTCTGGAGCTGCATGCGGATGACCACCGACATGGCGGCACCGATCAGGCCGGTAATGATGGCGAACACAAGGTACATCGTGCCGATGTCCTTGTGGTTGGTGGAAAACAACCAGCGCTTCCAGCCCGAGGGGGCGTCGTGCGCATGGTCATGTGCGTGGTCTGGACCAGCGGCGGTGCCGGACTGATACATGCAAACTCTCCCTGCCTGTTCAGTTGCCGGCCGCCTGGGCAAGCCGGGTCGGGGTTTTTACGTCTGGCGCTTTGGCAAACTGCTCCTGCGCTTCGACCACCCATTGCTCGAAGTCTTCGGCCGACACCCCGCGCACCGCAATCGGCATGAAGCCGTGGTTGACGCCGCACAGTTCGGAGCACTGGCCGTAATAAACGCCCGGCCGCTCGATACGCAGCCACGTCTCGGTCAGGCGGCCGGGCACGTTGTCGGTCTTGACCCCCAACGCCGGCACGGCCCACGAATGGATGACGTCCTGGGACGTCATGATGACCCGCACCGTGGTGCCGACCGGCAGGACAACCTCGTTGTCGACCGCCAGCAGGCGCGGCTCGCCGGGCTCAAGGTCGTCGGGGTATTTCATGAAGCTGTCGAAGGCGAAACCGCCGTTGTCGGGGTACTCATAAGACCAGTACCACTGGTGGCCGGTGACCTTGATGGTCATGTCGGCCTCCTGCGCGCGGTCCATGAAGTACAGCAGCTTGAACGACGGAATGGCGATGATGACCAGGATGACCACCGGGATCGCCGTCCATCCGAATTCCAGAAGCTGGTTGTGCGAGAACCGCGCCGGGACCGGATTGCGCTTTTCGTTGAAGCGCCACATCACGTACCCCAGCAGCGCCATGACCAGCAGGACGATGGCGGTCGAGATCCACACCAGAAACCCATGCAGCGACTCGATCTGATCCATAACCGGACTTGCCGGGTCCTGGTGCCAGATCTGCCAGGGCTCAGGCTGCCCGGCCAGGGCGGCCATCGGCAGCGCGGCCACCGAAACCAGTGCGGCGGCGACCGGCAGCGCGGCGGCCATGCTCTGTCTTACCATATCGTCCTGCCTCCCTTGGCGGGTCCTTCCCAGGGTGGAAGAGCCCTGGTCGAGTCATCTGTCCAGTAGCCCTGCAAGTATGCCTGTGGCCGTCACGCGAACGCAATAGCCTACCAATTTAGTGCGTTTTTAACGTCAATAGGATTATGGATATTCCCTCATGCGCGCCCCTCCCCTGCGGGAACCTCCCAGGCGAAAAAACAGGCGCGCATTTCCACTTACTCCACAGGGAATAAAACACATTGGGCCGGGAGAGGTTCCGGATGATACGCCGCTTGAGCACTTGAACCGGAGGGCGATCCGGCGCGACCGTGGCCTGACTTAGCCAGCCCGACGCCGACATAGCGCAGGGAGCGCCCCTTGATGTCACCCAAGCCTTCTTCTTTCATCCTCGCCGTGGCCGCGTTCTGCCTTGCGACTGCGGCCGCCGGCCCGCTTTCCGCCCAGTCCTCCTGCGGCGACAGCTATACCATTCGGCCCGGTGACACCTTATCGGCCGTGGCCCGCCAGTGCGGCGTCGCCCTGCCCGAGATCATGGCTTCCAATCCGGGGATCGAGCCGCGCCGCCTGGGCGTCGGCCAGATCGTCAAGCTACCGGGCGCCGCCGAAGCCGCAAAAGCGGAAGAGGAACAACCAGCGGCCCAGAACAATACCCAGAGCAGCGGTGCCCCCCCTCCCGAAAACGGCGAACCGTGGCGGCCCTCTGCGGCCGAATGGGGCATGATCGATCCCCATGACGACGCCTCCGATCCCGGTGCCCCGCCGGGCGCCAACTATGCGGTGCGCGCAGGCGACTCGCTGCCCGCCATCGCCAAACGGTTTGAAACCACGGTCGCCGCCCTGGTGCGCGACAACCCTCAACTCATCCGCCAAAAGGAACTGCTCCAGGGCCAAAAGCTGCTGATCCCTGGCGCCGGCGACGTCCCACAGCCCGGCCAGACCCACGCCGAGACGTGGACCGCGCCGCGCTATTCCCTGGGGGCCGCGACTGAAGTCCTGCCCCGCCGGGTGTCGGTCGGCGACCCGGTGACCATCTACGCGCGCGGCCTGCCCAGCCGTACCCAGGTGGAGATTGCCGCCGGAAACCCCGAAGGCCGAATGGTAGTAATCGACCGCGACATTACCGACCACTACGGCACCGTCCGTGCCCGCGTGAAGCTGCCCCGCGACCTCGACCCACAGGCTCCGCTGGTCATCGTGGTATCGACCAGCGACCGCGACCACGGTGCCAGATCCGCCGAACTGGAGGTCATTGCCATCGGCACCACCACGGAGGCACGGGCCGGCGAACGCGTCGAGGTCACCGGCACCCTGACCACCGAGGGCACGCTCTGCCCCGCCCTGCGCACGCCCGATGGCACGCTCTACACCTTGAGCGGCGACATCGCGGACCTGCAACCGGGCGACCGCGTGCGCGTCGTTGGGCTTGTGGCGGGCACCTCGCAGTGCGACCAGGGCGTCACCCTGTCCACCGCCCGCATCGAACGTGCCGTGCCCGAGCGCGCCGAGCGCTGAGCTGAAAGTGCGCGCCGCGCGGTAATCTGAAAGATTTTCAAGGTTGCCACTCGGCGTAGTGATTCATCCCTATGGAACTGGACCCACCCCATACGCGTTCTCAAGAAGGCCCGCACTTCATTGGCCGGAGGGAGCTATGCGACAGGGAGGGCGCCCCAGTGTCTTTACACGTCAACACCACGGCCGAAGCCCGGTGGATGCCTCGGCGGCCCTCGGAGCGGCGGCGTTCCTGGGGATGTTTATGGTGGCGGCCGCAATCGCGGCTCCTGCCGCCCTGGCCGAGGAGACAGTCTCGGCCACTCCACACGCGGCCGCGCCGGGGTCCGAGATTACGGTGACCGCCGCCGGCTTTCCGCCCCTGACCGGCGTCGAACTGGGCGCCGGCCCGCCAGCGTCGGAATACACCGTGATAAACCACGGCCAGACCGACCTGTCGGGCAACGCCCGTTTCGTGGTCCGCCTGGATGATGAAGCGCCGATGGAAGCCGCCGTCGTCTTCGTGGTGGCGACCGAAGACCTCGCCATCAAGGCCGCCAGCCCCCCCGTCGAGATCACCGCTCCCAAGGACATCCCGATTGCCCACCTGAAGGGGGTTCCGGGAAGCTAGTAGACGTCACCCCGCCAACTACTAGGCCGCCGGATAGGCCATGGTGGTCATCAAGGCCAGTTCAGCTTGGCGGCTGTCCAGCCGGGTGTGCTGGACGATGATGGGAACGGAGGACTCGAGTACGCAGGCGTAGTCGGTGTCCTCCGGCACTGGTTCCGGGTCATCCAGGGCGTTGAAGCGCAGGTGCAGGGTGCGCCGGGCGGCGACGGTGACCTTGTAGGGGCCGACCGGCTCGCGGTCGGCAAAGTACAGGGTCAGGGTCACGGCGGCGTCGGTATCGCCGGTGTTGAGGATGCAGGCGGTTTCGTGGCTGGTCATCTGGGGCTCCGGCCCGATGCTGCCGGGCGGGATGTAGCCCTCGGCGATGACCCAGCGGCGGGCCCCAATGGCATCACTCATGGAGTTTTCCTCTCAGGGCGTCGTTCCAAAGCTTCCATCAAGCGATCCGGTGCGGCTCGGCGTCCGCCTGCTTGAGGGTCAGGCCCAGGCCTAGCGCCGTCGTGTCGGGCGCCAGACGGCCGTTGCGCACGGTCGCCGCGCCGTCGAGCAACATCCCCTCCAGGCGCACATGGTCGTGGAAGTATTCGGCATGGATCGCCCGCCCGGTGGCACAGCACAGCGACGCGTGCAGGCTGGGCGCGGTGTGGGTGGACAGCGGCATGTGGAACGCCTCGCACAAGGCGGCGGCCTGGAGGAACCCGGTCACGCCGCCGCACCGGGTGGCGTCGATCTGCATCACGTCCACGGCCCCGGCCTCCAGCATCCGGCGCACGTCAAGCAGGCTCCAGGCATATTCCCCGGCGGCGATGGACATGCCAGCCGGGCCGTTGCGGCGCACAATGCGCAGGCCTTCAAGATCATCCGAGGACACCGGCTCCTCGAACCACGTCACCCCGAAGTCGGCGAAGCGATAGGCATAGCCAAGCGCCTGCTTGGTCGAATAGACGCCGTTGGCATCGACGAACAGGTCGGGCACGCGGCCGATGACCTCGCGGGCGATTTCCACTTGGTCGATGTCACGGATGCCGCCGCCACCGACCTTGATCTTGACCGCGTCGATGCCATCGGCCATCCAGCCCTCTAACTGGCTGCGCAACCGCGCCTCGCCGTAGGTCGTGAAGCCGCCGCTGCCGTAGGCCCGGATATCGGCCCGCACCTGCCCGAGCAGGCGGACCAGCGGTAGCCCGAGCAACCGCGCCTTGAGATCCCATAGGGCACTGTCCAGGACCGAGACGGCACACGCCCCGATACCCGCATGGCCGCTGTTGCGCAGGCGCACCCGTGCGGTGTCCCAGGCCGCCTGCGGGGCCAGCGCGTCGCAGCCGGTCAGGGCGGGGGCCAGGGTTTCATTGATGAGCACCGCCGCCGCTGGGTCGGCATAGCCGTAACCGAACCCGCGCAGCCCGCCGCCCTCGGCATGGACGGTAATCATCGTGGTGGCGTCCCAGGCGAGCGTTCCGTCCGCCTCCGGCTCGTCGGTCGGCACGCGGTAGGCGGCGGCGCGGATGCGGTCGACCTTGGCGTCAGGCCGCAGGTCAGTCATCAGATGGCCTCCCGTATCAACATCGCGCTGTTCGTGCAACGGGGGCCGGGCGCCTTCCGTTGCCGACACATGGTGATGATGCGGAGGATGGTCGATGGCGCGACGGTATGGCGGCGGGGATGCCCCCGTGGTGGTAGTAACCGGAGCATCGGCGGGGCTGGGCCGGGCGATTGCCGGGCGCTTTGCCCGCGACGGCTGGAAGGTCGGCCTGATCGCCCGCGACCCGGTACGTCTGGCCGAGGCCGCCGCCGACTGCGTCGCCAAGGGCAGCCCGCGCGCCATCCCCCTGGTCGCCGATGTGGCCGACTGGCCGGCCATGCAGGCGGCTGCCAAACAGGCCGAGCGTGAGCTTGGTCCGGTCGAGGTGTGGGTCAACTCGGCCATGGCCACGGTGTTTTCCCCGGTTGCCGCGATGACGGCCGAGGAATACCGCCGGGTGTCCGAGGTCACCTACCTCGGTCAGGTCCACGGCACCCTGGCCGCCCTGGAGCCCATGCGCGCACGGGGCCGGGGAACCATCATGTTCGTGGGCTCGGCCCTGGCCTATCGCGGGCTGCCGTTGCAGTCAGCTTATTCAGCCGCAAAGTTCGCGGTGCGCGGGTTCTTTGAATCGCTGCGGGCCGAATTGATTGCCGAGAACTCCGCCATCCATGTCGGCATGGTCCAGATGCCGGCCATGAACACCCCGCAGTTCGACTGGGCGCGCTGCAAGCTCACAAGGCAACCGCAACCGGTGCCGCCCATCTATCAGCCCGAGCCGTGCGCCAACGCCGTGGTGCGCGCGGTCTATAACCGCCAGCGCGAGGTTTGGGTGGGACGCTCCTCGCTCAAGCTGATCGGTGCGGCCATGCTGCTGCCCGGCGGGTTGATCGACCGCATGATGGCGCGCCAGGGAGTCTCCGGCCAAAAGGGCGAGGCGCCGTTCGACTCGTCGCGGCCCGATAACCTGGAGGCTCCGGTGCCGGGTCGCTTCGGGACGAGGGGCCGATTTGGGTCCGTGGCCCGTCGCCGAGTGTGGGACGTGGATGCCGACGTCCTGCGCACCGCCGTGGGCCTATCGATCGGCGCCGCAGGCCTTGTTCTGGGCCTTTTGGCGGCCCGTCGGAAGCCCCGGTAAGCCCTTGAGCCTTCAAGGTGAAAGGCGGCTTTTTTCGATCCGATTATGATAATTTCAGGGCGGGGCAAAAAAACGTTGCATGGGGGAGCTTGGGGGTATATCTAGCCAATAGACCGTATTCGCACGTGCCTGTTGTCGCACCGGGGGGTTTGTCTCCCCCACCCTAGTACCTGCGGCTTAAAGCAACGACGTAACGCGGCTTTTTTGGTCTCTGCCGGTCCGTCCACAGGCTGGTGACACTGAAGAGGCTCTTACTTCTTGCCAAGCGTGCGGGACGGGTCTTCTCCGTTCCGAAAAACTGACGTCCAGAGCATTCTTCCCGGTAATCCCTGGGGGACTGGTCGTTGGCCACGAACAGCAATCTCTCTCCCGTTTGGCGCGGAGCCTTCGGGGGTCCGGGATGACTCTGACCGCCTCCACCGCGGTTGCTTCGTCTATCGGATGGCATCTCCGTGATCGACCTGACCTTTCCTCCCAGCCAAGGGACGCTGCCATGACCGACCGTATCCGCGAATTTCTGTCCGCTCGCCAGCCCGAAGGCCCCTGCCTGGTCGTCGATCTCGACGTCGTGCGTGACAACTACACCACCTTCGCCAACGCCCTGCCCGACACCCGCGTGTTCTACGCCGTGAAGGCCAACCCGGCCCCGCAAGTCCTGTCCCTGCTGGCCGACATGGGCTCGTGCTTCGACACCGCCTCCATGCCGGAAATCGAGATGGCGCTGGCCGCCGGCGCCACCCCGGATCGTATCTCCTTCGGCAACACCATCAAGAAGGAACGCGACATCGAGCGCGCCTGGGGCATGGGTGTGTCCCTGTTCGCCTTCGACAGTGAGGCCGAACTGGAAAAGATCGCCCGCGTGGCGCCCGGCGCCAAGGTGTTCTGCCGCATCCTGTGTGATGGCGAAGGCGCCGAATGGCCGCTGTCGCGCAAGTTCGGTTGCGTGCCGGACATGGCCATCGAACTGCTTGAGCGCGCTTGGCGCCTGGGCCTGAAGCCGCATGGCATATCCTTCCACGTTGGCTCGCAGCAGAAGAACGTCCACGCCTACGACGACGCCCTGGCGATTGTCGCGCGCATCTTCCGCACCCTGGCCGAACGCGGCATCGAGCTGAAGATGGTCAACATGGGCGGCGGTTTCCCGACCCGTTACCTGCGTGACGTGCCGGCCGTGAAGACCTATGGCGAAGCCATCCACACCAGCCTGATGAACCACTTCGGCAACCGTCTGCCCGAAACCATCATCGAGCCGGGCCGTGGCATGGTCGGCAACGCCGGCGTGCTTCAGGCCGAAGTGGTGCTGATTGCCAAGAAGTCGGCCGAGGACCGCCTTCGATGGGTCTACCTCGACATCGGCAAGTTCGGTGGACTGGCCGAGACCATGGACGAGGCAATCCGCTATCCGATCGAGACCCCGCGCGACGGTGACGCGCTGGAGCCCTGCATCCTGGCTGGCCCGACCTGCGACAGCGCTGACGTGCTGTACGAAAAGAACCCGTACCCGCTGCCCATCTCCCTGGAGATCGGCGACAAGGTGCTCATTGCGGCAACCGGGGCCTACACGTCCACCTATTCAGCGGTGGCGTTCAACGGCTTCCCCCCGTTGCAGCAGTTCTACATCTGACCAGTCCATAGGCCCGCGTCCCCTCCTTCCCCGTGAAGGATGGGGGCGGCGGACCCCTTCGGTGGGGCACGCCCATGTTTTGTCTTGAGCACGAGACGGCGGCCGATGGCCCAGCCGTCGAGCGGCTGCTCGACCGCGCGTTCGGTCCGGAGCGCCACGCGAAGACCTGCCAGCGGCTGCGCGACGGTCACACGCCGTCTCACGGGTTGGCATTCGTTGTACGCCTCCAGGAGGAGGTCATCGCCACCATCCGGTTCTGGGACCTGTCGATTGGTGGCGGTCACCGGGCGCTTCTGCTCGGCCCTCTGGCTGTCGAGGCCGACCACCGTAGTGGCGGCTGGGGCGGCAAGTTGGTCCGCTATGGCTTGAATCAGGCGGCTTTGCGCGGTCATCGTGCCGTCATCCTGGTCGGCGATGCGCCCTATTACGTGAAGTTCGGGTTCTCGCCCGAGGTCACGCGCGGCATGATGATGCCGGGTCCGGTGGACCGTGCGCGGTTCCTGGGCCTTGAGCTTTCCCCCGGCGCCCTGGCGGGCGCGGCGGGCATGGTGCTGCCCGGTCGGGCGCCCGTGCTGGTGCCGCTCCTTCCCGCGCCCCATATGGTGGAGGAGGCGCGGCAGGTCGCCGCCTGAGGAGCGATCCGGGAGGTGCCCGAATGGGTGAGGGTTGGTGCACGTATGCAACGTTTGGCGGGCCGATTGTCATGGTCGGCTTCGGCAGCATCGGCCAGGGAGCCCTCCCGCTCCTCCTGCGTCACCTGGACGTGCCGCGCGACGCCATCACCATCGTTTGCCCGGACACCTCGGGCCGGGCCATTGCCGATGACAACGGCGTCCGCTTCATCGCCCAGGCGCTGACCCCCGACACCCTGCGGGCGGTTCTGGAACCCCTGCTCGGTCGGGGGGGCGGGTTTTTGGTCAACCTGTCGGTGGATGTGTCGTCCCACGCCCTGATGGAGGTCGCCCGGTCCTGCGGCGCACTCTATATCGACACCTGCATCGAACCGTGGCCCGGCGGCTACACCGACCCGTCGAAACCGCTGAGCGAGCGGACCAATTACGGCCTGCGCGAGGATATCCTGGCGCTGCGCGCTGCGTGGGGCGGCCAGGGGCCGACCGCCCTGGTGGCGCACGGGGCCAATCCCGGACTAGTCAGCCACTTCGTCAAGGAAGCGCTGCTGACCGTGGCGCGCGATGTCGGCCATCCCGCCGCCATACCGACCAACCGGGAGGGCTGGGCGCGGCTGGCCCAAGTCCTTTGCGTCAAGGGCATCCACATCGCTGAACGCGATACCCAGATCGCCCACATTCCCAAGCGGCGCGGCGAGTTCGTCAACACCTGGTCGGTGGACGGCTTCGTGGCCGAGGGCCTTCAGCCGGCCGAACTGGGCTGGGGCACCCACGAAAATGGGATGCCGGCCGAGGGTGCCCACCACCCGACGGGCTGCCGCGCGGCGATCTATCTCAAGCGGCCGGGGGCGGGAACGCGGGTCCGGTCGTGGACGCCGGGCGAAGGGCCGTATCAGGGTTTCCTCATCACCCACAACGAAAGTATCTCCATCGCCGATTTCCTGACGGTGCGCGACGACCGCGGCATGGTCGCCTACCGGCCCACCGTCCACTATGCCTATCACCCCTGCGATGACGCGGTGCTCAGCCTGCACGAGATGGCCGGGCGCAACTGGCGACCCCAACCAGCCTTCCGCCTGATGAACGACGAGATCGTCCACGGCATGGACGAACTGGGCGTCCTGGTGTTCGGCCATGCCCGCAACGCCTTGTGGTACGGCTCGCAACTGACCATCGAGCAGACCCGCATCCTGGCCCCGCACCAGAACGCCACCGGGCTCCAGGTCACGGCGGCGGTGCTCGCCGGTATGGTGTGGTGCATTGAAAACCCCAATGTCGGCATCATGGAGGCCGACGAAATCGACCACCGCCGCATCCTCGACCTCGCCCGGCCGTATCTCGGCACCATGACCGGGGCCTACACCGACTGGACACCGCTCGATGATCGCGGCGGGTTGTTTCCCGACCCGGTCGATACATCCGATCCGTGGCAGTTCGCCAACGTCCTGGTGCAGTAGGAGGCGCCCATGGCGCGGAAGCACCCCAACGTTCCACCCGCCCTGAGGCCGAAACGCGCGGCGTTCTTTGTGTTGCTGGCCGTGATAGGATTATGGCTCGGCACCCTACTGGCCCGCCTGGAACAGGACGCCCGCCCCGTGCAGCGAAACGCGCCATCCATCGCCTGGGAAAACGGCTCCGTGGTCATCCACAAGCAAACGGCCAAAATGCCGGATTTTTAAGGAATAGCTGGGCGCTGCCCAGGCCCGCAAAGGGCCGTCGGCCCTTTGATCCCATGAGAAAGTCCTGTGCTTCCCTTGCGCCGCAGGCAGACACTCTTGGCTTCTGTTGCGCTGCGCGCGGCACCCCGCTTCTCATTTCCGAGGTCCAAGAGGTCCGAGGTCCAGGAGGTCCGAGGTCCAGGAGGCCGCCCCTCCTGGCTGGCCCGGGCAGAGCCCGGCCTTACGCCGCCCCCTACCCCACCGTGCGCGCCCGCAGTCTCACGGACGCCGCTTCGTGCAAGTGGGCAACCAGTTCGGTAGCCCGGTGGCGGGCCGTGTGGGCGCCCAGGACGCGGGTGCGGGCGGCGGCGCCGATGGCGCGGCGGCGGGCTTCGGGCATTTGGGTGATGATTTCGGTGACGGCGTCGGCGCTATCGCCTATGAGAATTTCGGCGCCCGGCCGGAACAGGGTGTCCAGACCTTCCCACCAGTCGCTGATGATCGGGGTGCCGCAGGCGGCGGCCTCGAACAGGCGGACACTGGGTGCCCAGCCGGCCCGGATCATGTCGGCCCGCGTCACGTTCAGGGTGAAACGCTGGCCGGTGTAGAACGCCCGGTGTTCGGCCGGCGGCAGGTGGTCGATACGCTCCACGTTGTCCGGCCAGTCGATGGTGGCCGGGTACTGCGGCCCGGCCACCACGAACCGCTTGTCGGGCACGCGGGCGGCCGGTTCGCACAGCAGGCGGTCCACCGTCGGCTGGCGGTCGGCCGACCATGTGCCGAGGTAGCCGAGATCCCAGGTCGCCGGCACAGCGTCGGGGTAATAGGCGTCGGCATCGACCGAACAGTACAGCGGCCGGGCCATGGGCGTCCCGAAGTCGTGCTCCAGCCGCCGCAGGGTCGGGCCGCCGGTGAACGACAAATAAAGGTCATAGCCCCGGATAAGGTTTGGCGTCAGGTATTCGTAGTCGCCCCGGCCCAGCTTGGCCAGGGTCACCGGCGTGTCGATGTCATAAAACGCGACGGTGCCGCGCGCCACCTCCTGCGCCCAGGCGCCGACCTCCACCCCATCGGGTACGAACGATCCGATGATGACCGCGTCGGCGCCCCTCACCAGCGCCGTGAAGCGGGCCTGAAGGTCGGGCACGCTGCCATAAAGGTGGGTGCGGCACCAGGATGGATTGGGCAGGTCGCGGTTGTCGGCGTACCACGGCACGTCACGCTCCAGGAAGGTGACACGATGCCCTTGCGCGGACAGGGCGCGAATGAGGGCGCGAAACGTGGTGGCGTGGCCGTTGCCCCACGACGAGGTGATCGACAGCCCCAGGAAAACGATATTCAGGCTCATTCCACCACCTCCCGTACAGTAGCCGAGGCGGCCGCCTTGGCGTTGCCGGTCAACAGGGCTTCCACGTCGGCCGCCCGATGGTCGTAGGTGTGTTCCGCCAGCAACCGCTTGCGCGCCGCCAGCCCGATGCCGCGTGCCTTGTCGGGCGTCAGATCGCGCATCAGGCGGGCGACCTGCTCGCCGTCCTCGGCCACCAGGACTTCGGTTCCCGGCTGAAGGAACCGGCCGATGCCCTCCCAGGCGTCGGTAATCAGGCAGGCCCCGGCCCCGGCCGCCTCGAACACGCGGGTCGGCGGCGAGAACCCGGTGCGCGCCATGCTGTCGCGGGTGATGTTCAGAACGCAGCGGGCCGACACGTTGAACGCATTGTGCTGGTAGGTGTAGACGTGGCCCAGCCGGCTGACGTTGGGCGGCATGTCCTTGTCCTCCCAGCCGGATCCGCCGATCAGGAAGGACTGCTTGGGCAGGATGGCGGCCGGGCGCAGAAAGAACTCCTCGACCCGTGCCTCGCGGTCGGGCAGGCGGTTGCCGAGGAATCCCAGGTCGCAGCCGAACGCCCGCTCGGGCGGCACCGGGTGGTGGGTGCTGGGCTCCAGCGCGTTGTAAATCGGCACGCAGAGGCGCGCGCCCAACGCCCTGTAAGCCTTCACCACCGGGGCGCCGCCGCCATAGGTCAGCACCATGTCATAGGTTGGGATCAGTGGCCCCAGAAGATCGTCCGCGTTTTGGTGGATGGAGTCCAGAGTGGCCGGGGCGTCCACGTCCCAGAACACCACCTTGCGGCGGTCGCTTTTGAGGGTCGGGACATTGGCCTCCAGCCACCCATCGAGGACGCCGACACCGCTGGCCTTGACCACCACGTCCGCCCCGGCGGCGCGATCGAGCATCCGTGCGGCATCCTGTTCGGACGGCTCATAGACCACCACGTTGGCCCACGGGGGCGGATCAATGTCACGGTGGTTCTGGCGGTCGAAGGCGTCGGGCTCATAGAACGTGATGCGGTGCCCCCGCCGCGCCATGGCCCCCAAGATCCCCCTGTAATAGGTGGCGGCGCCGTTCCAGTAGGCGGAAACCAAACTGGATCCGAAAAAGGCGATATGCATCAGGCGACCTCCCTCTGTTCGCTGCGCAGGTCAGCCAGGATGCCCAGCAGTTCGTCCACGCGGTGGGTGCAGGTGTGGCGGGCGAGAATGGTGTTCCGCCCACTCTCGGCCAGGACGCGCGCCTGATCCGGATCGGCCAGGACGTTGCGCAGCAGGCGCATCATGTCGGCCCCGTTGGCGGCCACGAGGTAATCCTCGCCGGGCCGGAATAGGCCCTCGGCGTCGTCCCAGGGGGCGGTAATCAGCGGAATGCCGCAGGCCAGGGCCTCGAACACGCGAATGGTCGGGATGCCGGGCAACTGCGTCGCATAAAACCGCCGGGGCACATGGACGGTCACCCGGTGGGCGGCGAAAACCTCGGGCACGGCGTGGTTGGGCAGCCAGCCGCCGTGGGCGATACCCAAACCTTGCAACGCCGTCCGCACAGCCTCGGGATACCGCACGCCGTGGATGCGGGCGGTGAGGCCCAGCTTGCGCACCGGCTCAATGAGGAACTCGGTCAGTTCGGCGGTACGCTCGCCGTCGCCCCAGTTGCCGACCCACACAAGATCGCCCTCGCCCTCGATACCATGGCGCGGAGAAAAGACCGAGGTGTCGGCCGCCTCGTGCCACGTCCAGGCGCGGCGGCCCCAGCCCCGGCGTTCATAGAGGGTGCGGATGGTCTCGCCAAAGGCAAGCACCCCGTCAAAGGCGTCGAGGGCATACGCCGCCATGTCCTCGGGCGCGCTGGCCGAGCGGTGGTGCGTGTCGTGAAACAGCAACCGCCACGGCGCCCCGCCAGCCCGGCGACGGTTGATGGCGGCGACCAAGGCGGGGTCCGACCACTCGTGGACGATCACCACGTCGGCCCCGTCAAGCACCCGGTCCAGATCCAGTGTCTTCAGCCGGTACAAGTTGGAACGCAGGTCGGGAAAAGCCGCCGCGATGGCGTTCAGGGCACCCTGCCCATGGTCGGCCAGCAGGTTGGCCCGCGACCACCCATCGGCGGGCTCCCACACGTCCACCGCATGGCCGCGCGCCGTCAGGGCGCGGACGATGCCGCGCAGGAAATGCGCATTGCCATGGTTCCAGTCGGAGAACAGGGAGTGCGTGAACAGGACGAACTTCACGAGGAATTCTCCTTTAATCTGAGGAGCTACTGCGCCGCCACCCCCGGCCATCGCAGGCTGAGAACGTCGCCATAGGCCCCCAGCGTGCCGGCGGTCAGGGCGGCGGCGGAATAGGCCAAGCCACGTCGCCACGCCTTGCGTTGGAGCACGCTACGACGGGAGCCGTCGCGGGTCAGCCCGTCGAGAACGGCAGCCCAGGCATCGGCGTCGTCGGGGGGTACGAAGACGGCCGCCCCGCCCCACAATTCGCGGAACGTGGGAATGTCGGACAGCACCAGAGCACAGCCCGACAGCGCCGCCTCCAGCACCGCAAGGCCGAACGGCTCATAGCGGGCGGGCGAGGCGAAAATGGCGGCGCGGGCCATCTGGCGGGCCACGGCCGGGGCGGACAGCCGGCCCAGCGCCTGCACGCCGGGCAGCGGCCGATGTCGGCCATCGGGCGCCACCCCGTCGCCGGCCACCGCCACCGGCCAGGAAAGATGCTCCGCCACCCGGCCCAGCAGGGACAGGTTCTTGGCCTCGTCCCACACCCGCCCGGCGGCGAACACCAGCGGGTCCTTGTCCGGCAGGGCGGTAAAGCGGGCGTAGTCGAGGCCGTTGGGGACCACACGGGCAGCCGGCAACGGCCCATACAAAAGGTCGATCTCGTCAAGGAACGCCTTGGTCGGCGCCGTCACCAGGGTCGCCGCCCGCAGGCCGCGCGTCACCGCCTGCGCATAGGGTTGCCACTCGGATGGGGCGTCGCAGCCCTTGACCGCGCGCCACCACGACAGCACGCACGAATGCGCCACCACCAGAACCGGGGCCTGCCACGGCAGCGCACCATGGGCGTAGCCGTTAAGGTGTATGACATCGGGCCGCCAGCGGCGCTCCAGGGCGAGCAGCCAAGTTCCGGCGGGCTCCTGGTCCCCAGCCGCGCCGTCCATCCATTCCAGGGCGAAGGGTGCCTCCTCCAGAACCACATCGCGCAGGCGGGCCACCTCGCGGCGTTGGTCGGCATCGGGCGGCGGCCCCATCACCGCCAACACCACCCGCACGCCATGCCGCCCAAGCCCCTCGGCCAGATCCACCGCGTAGCGCCACACACCGCCGACCGCATCGGCGGTCATCAAAACAGTCTGCGGAAGGCTCATTCGGCGGCCTCCCCTTCAAGCTGGGACAACGGAAGGGGGCGGTCGTCCTGGATGTCGCTGAAGCGGTCGAACAGCGCCAGATAATGCCCCACCGCCCGCTCCCAGGCATGATCGTCAGGCAGCCCGAACAGGCGACGATAATCGGGCGTGCCGGGATAGGGGAACAGCGGCACCGGATCGTTGGCCCAGATGCCCAGCGTCCGCATGGCGTCGCGCCAACGGGCCACATGGGCGGCATCATCGGTCGGCACGGCGATCAGGTTGGCCTGCACGAAGGGCACCCGGCGGCGGGCGTGGATCAGCCGCTGGGTCAGGGTGTCGGTGTCCATGCGGCAGTCCTTGGCGAGCATGGCCCGGCCCTCGACCGTCAGGCTTTCCATCCCGGCTTCGATGGACACGCACCCGGCGTGGCCGAGCAGGTCCAGCATTTCGGGCTTCCACAGGTCGATGCGGGTCTGGATGCCGAACTTCAGGCCACGCCCGACCAGGGCCTCCAACAGGCGGCGGTCGGGCAGGAAAATCTCGTCGATGAAGTACAGGTACTCCACCCCCTGGCCGCGCAGGGTGTCGATCTCCAGCAGCAGTTCGCCCAGGTCGCGCCGGCGATAGGCATCGCGGAAGTTCTCCTTGGCGCAGAAGGAGCAATGATACGGGCAGCCGCGCGACGCCTCGACCTCCGCCCCCGGACCCCAGTCGGCGCCGTCACCGTCAAAACGGTGGTGGTGGTGGCGGTGGCGCTTCACCCAGTCGTCGGGCCACAACAGGGCCGGCAAGTCGGTGAAGGTGCCGGCGTGGGGAACGCCCTGCACATGCTCGCGGCCATGGACGTCGCGCCACGCGATGGAGGGGATGCGGTCCAGCGGTTCGCCCCCGCACAGGCGGGCCACGACCTCCTCACACTCGCCCATCACGACGATGTCGGCGCCCAGCTTGCGCAAGGCGGTGCGCGGCGTGGCCGACCCATGCGGCCCAACCGCCACAAGCCGCCCGCCCTTGCCCTTGAGCGCGCCCAGCATGGCACGCGGCACGCGAACCTCGGGCGGGGCGCAGCGCCAGAACAGGTAGGTCGGCGCGGTGGTGACCACGGTCATGTCCGGGCCGATGGCCTCGACCCGGCGGGCGACGTCTTCTGTGCTCAGGCCGTGCAGATGGGCGTCGATGATCTCGGCCTGATGGCCGGCGCGCTCCAGAAAGGCAGCGCTGTAGCCCAGTTCGAGGGGCAAATGCGGCTCGCGGCAGCCGAAGTAGATGCTGCCGTCGAAGGTCCAGGGGGGATTTATCAGGCAGATTTTCATACGGCGAGCTTTCGGGTCGAAGTGCGCGCGGGGTTCGCCCCGACCAGCCAGCCGTGCAGCCGGCCGATGCCCTCGGCCACCCCCACCTGAGGCGCCCAGCCGGTCAGGGCCTGAAAGGCGCGGCTGTCGCTGACGTACCAGAGCTGATCCCCCGGCCGCCATTCGGCAAAGGACACGTCGGGCGGGCGGCCGGTCAGGTGGCCGATGTGCTCCAGGGTGTCGAGCAACGACACCGCGTTGCCCGGCCCGCCGCCCAGATTGAAGGCCCGGCCGCGCACGCGGTCCATGTGCCGTTCGGCCAGACGCCAAGCGGCCACCGCGTCTGAAACGAACAGCACGTCGCGGACCTGCTTGCCGTTGCCAAACAGGGTGATCGGGCGGCCGTTCAGGGCGCTGATGAGGAAATGCGCCACCCAGCCCTGATCCTCGGTCCCGAACTGGCGCGGTCCATAGAGGCAACTCATGCGGAACACGGCGGCGGGCAGCCCATAAATCCGCGCATAATCAAGCACGTACTGGTCGGCCGCCCCCTTGGAGCAGCCATAGGGGCTGTGCAGGTCCAGCGGAAGGCGTTCCGAAACGCCGTGGTCGTGCAGGGCGTCATCGGTCGGGCGAAAGGCATGCCCCCCCTCCTCCACCGCCATGTCGGCCAGGGCGCCATACACCTTGTTGGTCGAGGCGAACACCAGACGCGGCGGGGTGGCGCGCAGGCGGGCCGCCTCCAGCACGTTGAGGCTACCCCTCAGGTTGACGTCGAAGTCCATGCGCGGGTCGATGACCGAGGTTGTCACCGCCACCTGGGCCGCCAGATGGAACACCGTCTCGGCATCGGCCATCACATCGCGCACCGCCCAGCGGTCGCGCACATCGCCGCACACGCCCTCAATCAGGTCGCCGTGGCGCGCGCGCAGCCAGGCGAGGTTCTCCTCCACGCCCGGCCGGGCCAGAGTGTCGAAAATCCGCACCGTGCGGCCCTCGGCGGCCAAGGCGTCGGCCAGATTGGCGCCCAGAAAACCCGCGCCGCCGGTAATTAGCGTAACTGGCCGGTCATGCCGCACGAACGGCGCTCCATCGGCCAGGACCGCCACCCGGCGGACCTCGAGCACGCCGCCCTTGGCGAGCAGGCGGCCGAGCAGCTTGCGCGACCCATCCGACCGGGTTAGGCCGAAGTGGTAGTGGCGCTCATCAACATGAAAGCCTTCCTGGCTGGCGATCTCGGGATGCAGGTCCTGCCACGCATACCAATAGACGCGGTCCACCGGCGCATCGAGTAGGTCGAGCATGACCTCGATCTGACCGCGCTCGTCGTGGCTCCAGGTGGAATAACCGCCCTCGGTGATCCAGATTTGCACCCCCCGCGCCGCCTCGGGCAGGGCGGCGCGCACGTCGGCCACCTGTTGTGCCCACGATGCCTCGCCATGGGTCCAGGTGCCGGGAAAGCCGTGCAGGCTGATGGCGTCGATGTTCTCCAGGGCGCCGGCCTCGCCGACCACGCGGATCCAGTTGGGATCGGTCGGGCACATGCCGCCCAGCACCGTCTTCTTGCCGCGCTGGCGCATCCAGTAGGCGGCCTGGACAATCATGTCGGAGAACATCCGCCACTCGGGGTCGAGCCGCCAGTCCCAGTCATTGATGTTGTTGGGCTCGTTCCACAGTTCCACATACTCAAAGTGCTGGCCGTGATCGGTCACCAGGACATCCAGGAAATCGGCGTAGGCCTTGGTGTCACGCGGCGGGGACGACGTCTTGGGCTGCAAGCCGATGGACGGCGGCGTGAAGGTGGCGCAAGGCAGTACCTCCACCTCGGCCGCCAACCGGGGCAGCATCCAGTCGATCCAGGCCTTGCCCTCGGCCGTGTAGTAGTCGGCCCACGAGACGCCGGTGCGCAGGCGGGACACGCCCATGGCGCGCAGGTCAGCTATCAGGCGTTCGACCCTGTCGTGGTCGCCCGGCCGCAGCCACTCCACGACGCCCAGGGTTGGCTCCTCGCTCTGCCGCTGCTTCATGCCACCAGCCCCCGCCGCCGCAGTTCGGAGGCGGCGAGATCGGCATGGTCGGCCGCTTCCTGGATGGCCACCCATGCGACCAGTTCGCTCAGGCCGTCCTGGAAATCGACCTGGGGCGCAAAGCCCAGCAGGGCGCGGGCCTTGGTCATGTCGGCGAAGCAATGGCGGATGTCGCCCTTGCGGCACTCACCAGTGACCTCGGGGGCAATGTCCTCGCGCCCCATGGCCGAGGCCAGACGCTCGGCCAGTTCGACAACGGTGTAGGTGTTGCCGGACCCGACGTTGAACACCTCGCCCTTGGCCGCGTCACATTCCAGGGCGAGGCGGCAGGCGTTGGCCACGTCGCGCACATGGATGAAGTCGCGCAGTTGCCGGCCGTCCTCGAAAATACGCGGCGCCCGGCCGTTCAGCAGCCGCGAGGCGAAGATTGCCAGAACGCCAGTATAAGGGTTCGACAACGCCTGCCGCGTTCCGAACACATTGAAGAACCGCAGCGCGGTGGTGGGGATGCCATAGGCCTCGCCGAAAATCAGGCACATGCGTTCCTGCACGTACTTGGACAGGGCGTAGACCGAGGCGAGGCTTGGCGGCTTGCTCTCGGGCGTGCCGACCGGAACCAGCGGCACGCCGGCGGCGTCCACCGGATCCCATTGCCCGGCTGCCACCTGATCGGGGGCGCGGACTACCTGATCCACCAGACTGCCGTTGGCAGTGCGGTACAGGCCCTCGCCATAGATACTCATAGACGACGCCACGACCAGCCGGCCGACCGGACGATTGATAAGGCATTGCAAGAGGTTGGCCGTACCCAGGTCGTTGGCGGCAACATAGTTGTCGATCTGGTACATGCTCTGGCCCACGCCGACCATGGCGGCCAGATGATAGACCGCATCGACCCCGGCCAGCGCCCGTTGCACGGCATCGGGATCGCGGACGTCGCCGCGCTGCGCCTCGACGTCCTTGGCAAGGTAGGTCGGCACGGCACCGTCCGGTCCATGAACCTGCTCACTCAGGTTATCCAGGACACGGACGTGGTAACCGGCGTCCAACAGGGTGTCGGCCAGATGGGACCCGATGAAACCGGCCCCCCCAGTGACGAGAACTGTTGCAGACATGATACCTCCCATAGGTCACTGTCCGCTAACGTCCGTTTCTGCTGCCCGGTTCCTTTTCCAGATGAAGATAATGAAGAAGATCAATAACTTAACGTCATATGGAGTATCTACTACCCCCTCTGCCGCCAGCGGCTCCCAAGAGTCTGCGCAACCAGCTTCAAGAACCGGCCGCGCCCCCCGCACCCGGTCCCATGTGTGACCGTCGTTACTGGCGGTTAAGAAGGCCGGGCGTAAGATCGAGTCGTCCAAAAGTTCGTGACATCCATAACCGGACGCATTGCCATGAAGACGAACCTCAAGCGCATTCTGCGGGACCAGGCGGGGGCCACGGCGATCATCGTCGGGCTGACCCTGCCGGTGGTCGCCGGAATGGGCATGTTGGGCGTCGATGCGGCAGTATGGTATTCGGAGCGCCGCGACCTTCAGACGGCAGTGGACGCCGCCGCCCTGGCCGGAGCCCTGCACAAGGCCTATGGCTATGGGGTGAGCAGCGTCACCAACATTGCCACGCGGGATGCACAGCGCAACGGCTTTACGCCCGCCAACGGGTCCATCACCATCAACGATCCGCCCCCGAACGGACCTGGGGCCGGCGACCCGAGCGCAGTCGAGGTCATCCTGATCGAGAACCTGCCCATATTCTATGCCCGCCTGCTGGGCCAGCAGGCCGCCACCGTCACCGTGCGGGCCACCGCCGGCACCACCATCGACGACGAGTTCTGCATTCTCGGCCTGGACCCCACCATGGATGCGTCGGTCGATGTGCAGGGCAACGCCACGGTCAACATGTCGTGCGGCATCGCCGTCAACTCCACGTCGGCCGAGGCCCTGTCAATTGCCGGCAGCGTCAGCATCACGGCGTCCTCGGCCAGCATTTCGGGCAACATGCACATCAGCGGTAATCCGGTCGTGAACTTCTCGGAGCCGCCGCGCACCGGCCAGCCGCCGGTGGTCGATCCCTACGCCGACCTCGACGTGCCGCCGTTCGGGGCGTGCGATTATACCAACGTCACTGCGAAAAATGCCGAAACCCATGGACCGGGTGTTTACTGCGGCGGCTTGAAAGCCAATGCTGGCGCAGTGGTTGACCTTGATCCGGGAGTCTACATCCTGGCCGGGGGGTCGTTCGACATCGCGGGCGGCGCCACCGTGCGCGGCGACGACGTGACATTCATCCTGACCGACGATGCCGGCGGCAACTACGCCACGGTCAAGATCAACGGCGGCGCGACCATGGACCTGAACGCCCCGACGTCCGGCGACTGGGCCGGAATCCTGTTCTACCAGGACCGCGACGCGCCGTCCTATCAGGGCGCAAACGTCATCACCAACACCTTCACCGGCGGTGCGGACATGGTCTTCAACGGCGCGGTCTATTTCCCGTCGCAGGCCATCCAGTACACCGGCAACGCGTCGGTCGCCTCCGACTGCCTACAAATCGTGGGCAAGCAGGTCATCATGACCGGCAATTCCCAACTGGCCAACAATTGCGCCGGCCGTGGCACCGAGACGCTCGGCGTCGCGCGCGTCCGGCTGCTGCGCTAGGGTCGGGAGGCGGCCATGCCCCGCACCCTGCTCCGGTCCCTCTTGCGCCGCCCCCTGGACAACCGGGGGACGGCGGCCATCGAGTTCGCCTTGCTGACGCCGATCCTCATGCTCCTGTTGGTCGCCTCGGCCGACTTCGGCATGATGTTCCGCGAAAAGATGCAGGCCGAGAAAGCGGCCCGCGCCGGATTGCAGTACGCCATCTATGACCCACAGGACAACGCCGGCATCGCCACGGCGATCACCTCGGCCACCGGGCTGCCGGTCGGCCAACTGACCATCACCGTCACCCGGTTCTACGAATGCGCCAACGGCACGCAGCCGGCCGCGCCGGGGTTCTGCGCCGCCGGAGACTGGCCGGGAACCTATGTCCGCATCACCATCACCAAGCCGTTCACGGCCCTGCTGACCTGGGGCGGCCTGACCGAACGATTCTCCGTGACAGGGAGCGCCGAAGGCCGTGTTCAGTAGAATCCCCGACACTCAACGCAACCGGCGCCGCCTCGACTCCCGAGGTGCGGTGGCGGTGGAGTTCGCGCTGATCCTGCCGGTGCTCATCCTGTTCCTCTACACCCTGGTCGAGGTCGGGCGCGGCGTGTGGACCCACAACGTTCTTCAGCTTGCCGTCGAGGAAGCCGCCCGCTTTGCCTCGGCCAATCCAACCGCCACGGCGTCCGAGGTTTCCGCCGTGGCCGAAGCCATGGGGGCCGTGCTCGGCAATGCCGCCGCCGTGACCTACACCGTCACCAACGAGGCCGGAGCGACGGCCCGCATCCGCCACACCACCGTCCGGGCCGACCTCAACCACCAGCTTCTGATGCCCGGCATGAGGGATGCCGACGGCATCCTGCCGCCCGCCCTGTTGACCCTGAACGCTACGGCCAAAATGCCCGTCATCCAGTAATCGCCCCAACTCTACGGAGGATACGCACATGCCGCCGAACGCCAGCCTTCACACCACGCCCCCCGGTCTGTTGCGCCGCCTGCTGCGGGACATCCGGGGCGCCACGGCCATCGAATACGCCCTGATCGCGGCATTGATCGCCCTGGTCATCATCGGCGCCGTCACCACCCTGGGCACCAGCCTCAGCGACGCTTTTACCGGCATCGCCAACGCGCTATAGGTGATGACGCCGCGCGCGAGGCTCCCGAGGGGGAGAGCAGAGGGGGAACAGACGCATGCCCACGACCACCGGCGATACCGCACCTGCCGGAAAGCAGCGCAAGGCGGCCCATTCCCTGGCCGGGATCCGCCTGCTTCAAGGGTTGCCGCAGGACGCCCTGCACGCCCTTGAGGACAAGTGCGTCTGGCGGGAGTACGAACCGGATCAAATCATCTTCGACATTGATGATGACGGAACCGACGTGTGCTTCATCGCGCGTGGCAAGCTGCGCATCCTGATCTTCGGCCGGCCCGAGGAAGGCGAAACGGTTAACCTGTCCGTTCACGGCGAGCAGGTCGCCCCTACTCGTCAAAATCAGGGCGAACAAGTCGCCCTGGCGGAGATGTTCACCGGCGATACCTTTGGCGAACTGTCGGCCATCGACGGGCGGCCCCGCTCGGCCCGTGCCATCGCCATGGACATCTGCGTCATCGCCATGCTGCCGCGCCAGGACATGCTGGCCATGCTGCACAGCCACCCAAACGTTGCCGTCGCCCTGCTCGGCCGCTTCGCCGGCATGTTGCGGTCGATGAACCGGCGCGTCTACAGCATGGCCACAATGACGCCGCAGCAGCGTGTCTATGTGGAACTTCTGCGCCTGTCGCACCCCAACCCTCAGGGCGACGGGTCCTGGATCATCGACACCCTTCCGGCCCACGGCGACATTGCCGACTGGGCCGCGGCCTCGCGCGAGAGCGTGGGATCGGCCATCGGCCAGCTTGCCCGCGAGGGCGTGGTCGAGCGGCGCCATCGCTCGTTGCTGATCAAGGACCATGCCCGCCTGCGCCTGCTGGCCCACCTGTAAACCGGATTCCGCCCGATGCTCCGCCCCCCCCATGCCCGCCCCCCTCATGCCCGCCCAACGTTCCGCACCACCCTGTTCGCCGCCGCCTGCGCCCTCGGCCTCGCAGCCTGCGCCGGAGGAGCGCCGCCGCCGCAGGCATCCGGCGACGCCGCCAGCGATGCGCAGGCCATGCACCGCGCCTTGTGGGAAATGGCCGACAAGGCCCAGGCTGGCAACGATTACACTTCCGCCGCGCGCCACTATGCCACGGTACTGGAGGTTGAGCCGACCAGCGAAGCGGCCATCCTCGGTCATGCCCGCAACCTGCGCTACAGCGCCAAGGCCTATGACGCCGTGCTGTTCCTGAACGAAAAAATCGCCACCGTCGGCCCCAGCCCGGCGCTGAACCTGGAACTGGCCAAGGCCCATCTGGCCGACGACGCCCCGGCCAAAGCCCTGCCCCTCCTCCTCGACCTGGAACGCACCCAGCCAGCCAACTGGGAGGTTTACTCCGCCCTGGGCGTCCTGCATGACCGCGAAGGCCGCATGGCCGATGGCAAGGCCGCGCACCAAAAGGCGTACAAGCTCGCCCCGCTGGAACCGCAGACGGCCAACAACCTCGCCCTTGCCCTGGCCATGGATGGCCGCATCGACCAGGCCATTGACACCCTGACCGGGGTCACCAAGCGGTCCCAGGCACCGGTCAACGCGCTCCAGAACCTCGCCCTGTTCTACGCCCTGCGCGGCGACATGGAGCGCGCGGAACCCCTGGTCCGTCGTGCCCTGCCGCCTGAAACGGCCGAACAAAGCATCCGCAGCCTTCGCCTGATCGCCGGTCAAGCCCGCATGGGATCATGAGCCTGCACACTCGCAATATTATTCCGCCATAACCCGTGTGGGGACATCCGGTTGAACTGCCCTAAAATTACGGACATACTCGACTGAATGGCCCTGCACAGTTTAATCGGGCCGCGCCGGATTCCGGAGAACCGCTGGGGGAGGGTGACATGAACGACGGCCACCACTCGGTGGGCCGCAGGCGCTTCGCCACATGGGGCCTGGGCTTGGCGGGCACTATCGCCCTGGGGTCCCTTGCTGCCACGCGCCGGGTGCAGGCGGCAGAGCACCGCCGGCCGTTGACCCTCGCCGTCCTCCCCTACCTCAGCGCCACCGAACTGCACACCCGGTTCCAGCCCCTGGTCGCCTGGCTGGGCGAAGAGATCGGGCACCCGGTTGAACTGATGGTCGCGCCTGATTACGAAACCATGGTGTCGATGGTCGGCCTTGATGCGGTGGATCTGGCCTACATCGGCCCGGCGCCCTTCGTGCGCATGGTTGAGCGGCATGGCCCCAAAACATTGCTCGGCCGCTTGTCCATCGGCGGCCGCCCGACCTTCACCGGCGTGATCGTCACCCGTCCCGACGCGGGGCTGAACGCCGTGTCCGATCTGCGCGGCAAGCGTTTTGCCTTTGGCGACCGGCTTTCCACCATGAGCCACCTGATCCCCCACCACATGCTGATCGAGGCCGGGGTGCGGCTGCGCGACCTGCGGGGCCACGCCTTCCTGGGCAGCCACGTCAACGTGGTACAGGCCGTGCTGGCCGGTGAATTCGACGCCGGCGCCGTCAAGGAGGAGGTGTTCACCAAGTACAGGGATGGTGGCCTACAGATGCTGGCCCGAACGCCACCCATTTCGCAGCAGGTTTTCCTGGCCACCGCCCGGCTGGCGCCCGAACTGGTCGCTGCGGCGGGCGCCGCCCTGACGCGCGCCCCGGACGCGGCGCTGACCAGCATCCAGCCCGGCGCCGATGCCGTCACCCCGGTGACGCTGGACGACTTCGACACCTTGCGCCGCATTCTTGCAGAACTCGACGCGGCGGGAGAAGGGTGACATGCCCCCCTCCTCCACCTCCGACCGCCGCATTGCTCCGGCCACCAGCGCGTTCCTGCTCATCATCGGCATCCTCACCCTGTTCCTGGGCACCATCCTGACCGGCGCATTGCTCCATCAGGCGGTCGAACGCGAGGATGCCGATAAGGCCCACTGGGAACAGAGCCTCCGCCTTGCCGAGGCGTTCGTGAAGGAAGCCCTGCTGCGCAACAACTTCCAGGATGTGATCGCCTTCCTCAAGCAATGGGCAAGCGAGGAGCCGCGCATTCTCCATGTCGCGGCCGTCTACCCGACCGGCGCCACCATGTTTGAGTGGGGCCACGACGGTGCGCCGGAGACGTCGCTGTTCCTGGAACGGCGCATTGAGGCCGCAGGACGCGTCCGTCTCTCCCTTCATCTTCACGTGGACATGGCGCCGACGCGGGCGAACATTCTGAAGTCCAACCTGCTTGTCGCCGCAACATTCATGGTGTTCGTTTTCCTGCTGGCCGTTCTGGTGTGGGGCGCCGTGTGGACGCGCGCCCTCAAGCCGCTTGAGGCCGAGCGCAAGCGGGTCACCGAAGCCGAGGAACGGGCCCGCCTGGCCGCTCACCGCCTGGGCCACATCTTCCAGACCGCCCCCGATGGCATCCTCACGGTGGACAGCACGCTGGTCGTCACCGCGTTCAACGAGGCGGCGGGCCACATCTTCGGCTACGGCCCCGAGGAAATTGTCGGCCGCCCCCTGACCACGCTGCTGCCCCCCCGCGCCGCCGCCGCGCACGACCGCATGACGCGCGGCCTGATACGGAACGGCGGCAATCTGCGGGCGCAGACGGTGCAAGGGCGACGTTCCGATGGCACGATCTTTCCCCTACAGGTGTCGGTCAGCGCCTCGGAAGGCGACGACGATGTGGCGTTCACCGCCATCATCCGCGACCGCACGGCCGAGGTGGCGCGCGAGGCGCAGATGCACAAGCTGGTGCGGGCGCTGGACCAAAGCTCCAACCTGATCTTCATCACCGACCCCACCGGCACCATCGAATTCGTCAACGCCATGTTCATCGAGGTCACCGGCTATTCCGCCGAAGAGGCCATCGGGCAGACCCCCCGGCTGCTGCAATCCGGCGCCACCCCGCCGCAGGTCTACGCCGACCTGTGGGCAACCGTCCTGGAGGGCCGGGAGTGGCGCGGGGAACTGCGCGACCGCCGCAAGGACGGCCGGGAATTCTGGGCCTCGGTCACTATCACGCCGTTGCGCGACGAAACCGGCGCGGTGACGAACTTCGTCGCCGTGCATGAAGATATCACCCTGCGGATGCTGGCCCGCCAGGAACTGATGATCGCCAAGGAACAGGCCGAAACGGCAAGCCGGGCCAAAAGCGAGCTTCTGGCCAATATGAGCCACGAGTTGCGCACCCCGCTGAATGCCGTCAACGGGTACTCGGAGGCGCTGCTGCTGGGGTTGTTCGGGCCGCTGTCGGACCCCCGGCAGGAGGAATACCTGCGCGACATCCTGGCGTCTGGCCGGCACCTGCTGGACCTCATCAACGACATCCTCGACATGTCGGCGGTCGAAGCGGGCAAGGTGGACCTGGACATCGGCGACCACGACATCCGGCCGCTCATCACCGCCGCGTACCGCATCGTCGCACCCCGCGCCGAGGTCGGCCGTGTCGCCTTGTCCTTCGCCGCGCCCGAGGATGCCGCGCCCGAGGATGCTGCACGGTGCGTCGTCCCAATTGACAGCCGGCGCCTGAAGCAGTGCATGATCAACGTGCTGTCCAACGCCGTGAAATTCACGCCGCCGGGCGGATCGGTCACCATCTTACTGGAGTTTTCCGACGAGGACGACACGGTCACCATCGTCGTGGCCGACACCGGCGTCGGCATGACGCCGGCCGAACTGGACATCGCCCTCAGCCGTTTCGGCCAGTTGGACTCCGGCCTCAACCGCAAGCACGAAGGAACCGGCCTCGGCCTGCCCCTGACCATCGGGCTGGTCGAGGCCATGCGCGGCCGACTGACCATCGAAACATACAAGGGCCGTGGCACCACCATGCGTCTCACCTTCCCCCGCTCCGGCGGCGCGGTGGAACGCTCGGGCTCGGGCGCGGCCGTGGCCTAGACACTAATATTTCAGCGTCGCCTCAATGGCAGCGCCCCCCGGCCCGACGGTGAAGGCGGACTCCGAGAAGGGCGGCGGGCCACTGACCTCCGGGTCCTTGGACAAGGCATAGCCTTCGGTTGGGATCATGCCGAGGAACCGATTCATGCTGCCATTCCCATCGGCGTCGTGGAATGCCATCACGGCGTAGAGTCCAGGCGCGACGTCACTGAAAGTGGCCTGGACACGCCCCGGAGCGGCGGGCACCCAGTGGAAGCCCACGGCGCGGTCGGGATCGCGGAAAGTCTCGTCGCTGTCATAAAGCCCGATGTGGATGGCGCCCGGCGCATCCGACACCCCGGCGATGGTCACCATCAGGTCACCGGCCATGGCCGGCATGGCCCCTGCGAAGACCAGTGCCGTCGCAACCAGACGGCCGATCATGAGCCGCCTCCATCACCACCATGTGCATGGGGCACCGCAGGCGGCAGCGCGCCCGCCAGATAGCCAGCAATTGCAACCAGAGGATCGTCTTCACTGGTCGGTGCGACTTTGACGCCATGGGCCTCCATGCGCCGAATGAACCCATCACCCGCGCTGCCCGTGATAATGACATCGACCGCGTACAGCGGATGGTCACCCGGACCAGAATCATGGAATTCGTGAATGGTCCTGTCCTTGGGCAGGTCCAGACGCTCGATCTCCTCCACCGGTCCGCCGGCTTCGGCGCGATAGATCAGGAAGCGCCGGGTCTTCCCGGCATGGGACGTGATCGTCCGAAAATTCTGACTGGAAACAGCGATCTTCATCCGTTGGCGTCCTTCAGCGAAAGGTGGGACAACACACCCACTGTGCCACGGCCGACCGCCCTTCCCCATGACATCGCGCAATGCCAACGTCGCCCCTGAAGTGATACGCTTGAAACGTTAAGCAAGCGGGAAAAACGATTGAAACAATCTATAATTCCCGCTGGACCCGATGGCATCGCCAGAGTTTATATTAGCTATCGCTAATTAATAACTCAGGAGCAAACGCAATGTCCGACATCACCCCCGCCGTCACGCTGCCCCGGCTGAACGAACCGGCCCCGGCCTTCAAGGCTGAAACCACCCACGGCATCAAGAGCCTGGAGGATTATCGGGGCAAGTGGTTGGTGCTGTTCTCCCACCCGGCCGACTTCACCCCGGTGTGCACCACCGAGTTCATCGCCTTCGCCGAACGGCACGACGCGTTCCAGCAGCGCAATGCCGAGCTTCTGGGGCTGTCCATTGACTCCGTCTTCTCGCATTTGGCATGGGAACGGAACATCAAGGAGAAGTTCGGCGTCGAAATCCGCTTCCCGATCATTGCCGACCTGTCCATGGCTGTCGCCCGTGCCTATGGCATGATCCAGCCGGGTGCATCGGATACGTCGGCCGTGCGCGCGACGTTCCTGATCGACCCGAATGGCGTCCTGCGCGCCATGGTCTACTATCCGATGACCAATGGCCGTTCCATCGACGAGTTCCTGCGCCTGCTCGACGCGCTTCAGACCAGCGACACTCACAAGGTGGCAACGCCGGAAAACTGGAAGCCGGGCGAGAAGGTGATCGTTCCGCCGCCCAAGGATGCCGCCGCCGCTGAAGCCCGCATGGGCGAAGGCTATGAGTGCGTTGACTGGTACTTCTGCAAGAAGTCCCTGTAATCCAGGACAGAGCAGGCCGCCGCGCATCGGCGTGGCGGCCTGCTCTTGAATTTCCGGGCCAGGTGCTGCGATAGTATGGGCATCTCGTGCCGCGATTGGATCGCTGATGCTCCCCATTCCCGCCAGGCTTACCGGACGGCTTGCGCTGCTGGCTGCGTTGACCATTTCTGGCGGCGCGGCGCAGGCCCATCCCCATGTCTGGATTGACGCAGCGGTGAGCATCGCCGTAACCGACAAGGCCAAGGCACAGTCCGTTGCCGTGACCTGGATGTTCGACGAGATGTATTCCACCGTCGCCGTGTTCGGCCTGGACACCAACGGCGACGGCGTCACCTCCCCGGCCGAACTGGAACCCCTTGTTGGCGAGTCCATGGTCAGCCTGCAAGAGTGGAACTACTTCCTGGACGTGCGCCAGGACGGCACCCGGTTGAGCACCGGCAAGGCCATGGACACCTCCGCTTCTTTTGAGGACGGCCGGTTGGTCTATCGCTACACGGTGCCCCTGGCGGCGCCGGCCGACCTGAGCGTTGCGCCCCTGGTGGTCCGGACCTTCGACCCGTCGTTCTATATCGACATCAGCTTTCCCGAAACGGCCTCGGTCGCCCTTGGCGCGGCCCCGGCGGCGTGCGCCGCCCGCATCACCGAACCACCACCGATGCAGGAAACCATGCTGGGCGAGGCCGCCCTGCTCGACAACGACTTCTCACCGGGCTCCGAAGGCATTGGCGCCCAGTACGCTCAGAAAGTGACGGTGACATGCGCGCAGCCCTGATCGTTGGCGGCGTGGTCGCCGCGGTCGCAGTCGCCGTCCTGCTGGGCACCGACGGCACCCTGGCCGGCTTCACCGAGTATGTGCGGGGCATGCAGGCAACCCTGCAACAGGCCCTGGTCGGCGGCGTGCGGCGCTGGCAGCAAACCCCGGACGGCGCAGCGCTCGGCGCCCTGGGACTGAGCTGTTTTCTCTATGGCGTCTTCCACGCCGTCGGTCCCGGCCACGGCAAGGCGGTGCTCGCCACCTACGCCGCAACCACCGACGTCAGCCTGCCGCGTGTCGTGGCGCTGTCGGGCCTCAGCGCATTCACCCAGGCCACCGTCGCCGTGATCCTGGTGTCAGTCGCCTTCTGGGTCATCGGAGCCAGCGCGCGGTGGGTCAACACCCAGGCCGAACGCTTCCTCGAACCGGCCAGCTATGCCGCCATCGCCGCCGTGGGCGTATGGCTGGTAGTCAGCGGCGTGCGATCGGTGATGCCGCGCCGGACCGCCGTGGCTGCCCATGCCCACCACCACCATGATGCCGACTGCTGCGGCGGCCATCATCATCCAACTGCCGAGACGACGGCCAAGGGCGCGTCCCTGCGGTCCGGCATCGTGCTGGCGATGGCGGCCGGACTGCGGCCGTGTACCGGCAGCCTGCTGGTGCTGTTCCTGTGCTTTGGGCTGGGCCTGTGGACCCTGGGGATCGTCGCCGCCTACGCCATCGGCATGGGCACCGCCATCACCGTCGCCGCCCTGGCCGCCGGCGCCCACGCCGCCCGCCACCCGGCCGCATGGCTCGCCCGCCTCACCGCCCTGCCCCCCGACAGCACAAAAAGCGTCGCCGCGGGCATCAAGGTGGCCGGCGGCGCGGTCATCCTGCTGCTGGGCGGGACACTGCTGCACGCCGCTTTGCAGGCACCGGCCCATCCGATTTTGTAAGATTTTGAATGAACTGGGCGCTGCCCAGGCCCGCCAAGGGCCGAACGGCCCTTGGATCCCATAAGGGGGTTCGCCCTTTTCTTGCGCCGCAGGCAGAAAACGTCGGCATTCAATGCGCTGCGCGCGGCTTTGCTCCGTCACGTCGCGAGGTCAAGGAGGCTGGCCTCCTTGCGGGTGCGGGCAGAGCCCGCTCTTCTTTCCCAAAGCCGCTCAGTCGTGGAGCGGAGTGGCCGGGAGTTGGTTCATTTTGGCGAGTAGGTATTCAAGGTCGTTGTGCTCGAACTCGACGCCGAGATCGCCGTACTGGGTCAGCACGCGTTCGAGCATCCGGCGGGAATAGCGCTCGCGGTCATTCTCGCGGCCGTCATAGTCGGTTTCATGGGCCACATCGACGGCGGCGCGCATGGCCGGATAGAAGCCGTTGGGCAATCCGGCCTTGTCATACAGCCCCTTGAGGCCGAGCGGCCCGCTGTCGTGGATGAGCTGGCGGACGTTGAGCACGGTCAGGCCGGTGCTGACCGCCATGGCGTATTCAAAGAACTTCAGGTCGCCCATGCAGACCGCGCGCAGGATGATGGACGGCGTCAGGCGGCCGTGTTCGCGCATTTGCAGGATCAGGGCCTCGACCTCGTCTTCCGAGGATTCGGTGGACAGGGTGATGGTGGCGCGTTCGCGGCTTTGCAACACAAGGTCTGCGGCCATGTCGCCGGGCAGCTCGTGATTGCGCAGGATGTGATCCTTGAGCTGTTCGGACACCCGATGAACCAGACGTTCCGATACCGTCACGGGCAGGTGCGCGCGGTGCACCAGGGGGTCCTGAACGCGCGCGTCGTCGCCGAAACGATCGACCATCTTGAGCAGGGATTCGTCGGTCAGGTGAGCACCGGCGTTGGCGGCCAGGGCGGCGGCAACCTCGACATCGCCTTCCTCGACCAGTGCGTCGGCGACCTCGGCCTCGACATCGCGGCGGCGGGCGACGGCCTTCTGCTTGGCCGGGTCGTGACCGCGCACAATGCCGATCAGGTCAGCCGGGCTCAGGACCTGGGAGAATTCCAACACCGGCAGGGACACGGCAGCGACGTCGCGGGCCAACGCCATCGCCACGTCATGCGGAACCAGCGGGTTTTCCTTGAGGTTGGTGGCCAGGGCCTCGCGCACGCGGACCTCGGCGTCGCGCACCATCAGGCGGAAGATGTCTTCGGCCAGCTTGCGTTCGGCCTCGGTCAGGCCGGCATCTTCGAAATGCCGCGCCAGCTTGCCCGCCGTTTCAGCCCGCGCCTCGCCGGAGGGGTCCTCAAGAAGGCGCCGAACGTCATCCGCCGTAAGCTTCACTTCCGCCATGGTCTACCGGCCTGTTTTTGTTCGGGTCCAGGGTGCTGAGCAGATGCCCTCAATCACGTTACCTGCAATGGCGGCCCATGTATAGCGAATGGCGACACCACCCCGGCCACGGTCACAGCACCGTCATCCCCGCACCACCAAAACGGAACACGTGGCGTGGCGCACCACCCGCGCCGCGTTGGGGCCAAGAAGGTAGTCGGCCAACTCCGGCCGGTGGGCGCCGATGACGATGACCTCGGACTTGATCTCGCGGGCGATGCGCAGGACCGTCTCGTAAATGCTGCCCTCGCCGACGATGTGCTGGCAGCGCATGCCTTCGGGCAGGCGCGGATCGACCTCGGCGCGCAGGCGGGCCATCAGCTTTTGGGCCACCTCATGCTCGAAGTCCTTGGGAAAGAAGCTGCCGACGATGCTCATGCCAAACGGCGGCAGCACGGTCAAGACGTGCAGCTTGGCGCCCGGCGTCGCCTGGGTCAATTCGGCGGCACGGGTCAGGGTGGTTCCGAGGTCGCTGGGGTCGTCGAGGTCGATGGAGACCAGGATGTTCCGATACACGGCCGGTCCTCCCTTAGGCGGTTGATGGAGCGGAGGCGTGCTGTTCACGCCGCCGTCTGCGCACCTGCAACCAGGCGATCAGCCCGTAAAGCAGCAGCGCGGGGATGTACATGATCTGGCGCGGCGGTCGTTCGGTCTGGATCTGGACTTCCTCGATCTCCCAACCGAAGTCCAGACCTGCCCGTTCGGCCTGGCTGCCGAAACCGACGTCATCGACAATCATGACGCCGCCCTCGCCCTCGCTGAGGGTCAGGCCGGCAGCTTCGACGCGCTCCTGCCCAGCCCCCGCATCGCCCAGGCGCAGGGCAATATGGCGCGTGACCTCCTGCCCCTCCAGAGTGACGCCGGAGGCAACGATCCGCAACTGCCCGCCCGGCGGAACGCGCTCGGCGATCTGGGCAATCTCGGTCGCCGGGGCGCCCTCCAGCGGCGGGTAGATCATGTCCCACCAAAAACCGGGCCGGAACAGCGTGAAGGCGACCAGCAACAGGGCCAGCGTCTCCCACACCCGGTTGCGGACCAGGAAGTGCCCCTGTGTGGCCGCCGCGAAGGCGAACATGGCCGTAACCCCGAAGGCGAACACCACGAACGCGTACCAGAAGGTGTTCACCCCGATCAACAAAAGCTCGGTGTTGAAGATGAACAGGAACGGCAGGATGGCCGTGCGCATGTCGTAGGTGAAGCCCTGAATACCCGTCTTGATGGGATCCGACTTGGCGATGGCGGCGGCGGCGAAGGCGGCCAGCCCGACCGGCGGCGTGTCGTCGGCCAGGATGCCGAAGTAGAACACGAACATATGCGCCGCGATCAGCGGCACCAGCAGCCCGGACTCGCTGGCCAGGGTGACGATCACCGGGGCCATCAGGGTGGCGACCACGATGTAATTGGCGGTGGTTGGCAGGCCCATGCCGAGCAGCAGGCTGATCATCGCCGTAAAGATCAGCATCAGCATCAGGTTGCCGCCGGAAATGAAGTCCACGAAGTCGGCCATGACCAGCCCGACGCCGGTCAGCGTGACGGTACCGACGACGATGCCGGCCGCCGCCGTGGCGACGCCGATGCCAATCATGTTGCGCGACCCGGCAACCAGTCCTTCGCGCAGGTCGACGAGTCCTTCCTTGGCCTCGTGCATCATGGCGCCGCCTCGGCCCATCAGGGACTTCAGCGGGCGTTGCGTCACGATGATGATGATCATGAACACCGCCGCCCAAAAAGCCGACAGGCCGGGGCTGAGGCGTTCGATCATCAGGTTCCACACCAGCACCACGACCGGCAGCAAGTAGTACAGCCCGGCCCGGATGGTCGGCCCCGGCGGCGGCAGCATGGTGACGTCTTCCAGGGACTTCAACTCGGGCACGCCCATGGCGTACTTGACCAGCCCGACGTAGGCGACCAGGGCCAAGGCCGTCGCCACGATGCCCGACCAGTCCCCGAACAGGGCGCCGATCCAGCCCATGGCGTAGTAGACGATGAACGACAGGATGACCATCGCGAAGAAGCTCATGAAGACCTGCACAATGGCCGACCGCACCGGCCACGGCACCTCGCGCTCCATGCCCTTCAGGCCCAGCTTGAGGGCCTCCAGGTGGACGATGTAGACCAGGGCGATATAGGAAATCAGCGCCGGCAGAATGGCGTGCTTCATCACCTCGATGTAGGAAATCCCGACGTACTCGACCATCAGGAAGGCTGCCGCACCCATCACCGGAGGGGTAAGCTGGCCGTTGGTGGACGATGCCACCTCGACCGCCCCGGCCTTTTCGGGCGACAGTCCGACCTTCTTCATCAGGGGGATGGTGAAGGTGCCGGTGGTCACCACGTTGGCGATGGAGGACCCCGAGATCAGGCCGGTCATGGCCGAACTGACCACCGCCGCCTTGGCCGGGCCGCCGCGCATGTGGCCGAGCAGCGAGAACGCCACCCGGATGAAGTAGTTGCCGGCCCCGGCGCGCTCCAGCAGGGCGCCGAACAGCACGAACAGGAACACCATGGTGGTGGACACGCCCAGCGCCACCCCGAACACGCCCTCGGTGCCCAGCCAGTAGTGCGACATGCCCTTGTTCAGAGACGCGCCCCGGTGGGCGATCACCTCGGGCATGTACGCACCGAGGAAGGTGTAACCCAGGAACACCATCGCCACGATCATCAGCGGCGGCCCCAGGGCGCGGCGCGTGGCCTCCAGCAGCAGGACCATGCCGACCACGGACACCCACACGTCGGTCGGCGTCGGCGACCCCGGACGCTGGGCCAGATCGCGGTAGAAAAAGAAGATGTAGGCGGCACAAAAGGCCGCGACCAAGGCGATGATCCAGTCGATCACCGGCACATGGCTGCGCGGCGAGGTGCGAAACGCCGGATAGGCCGCATACGCCAGGAAGATCGCGAACGCCAGATGCAGAGCGCGCTGCTCGGTGTCGTTGAAGATGGCAAAATTGAACACGAACGGCAGCGGCGAGGCGAACCAAAGCTGCATCAGCGCCCAAGCCAGTGCGACCCCGGTCAGGATCAGCGCGGCAATGCCGCCGGGCCGGCGAGCCCCGGTTTCCGTCTCGGCCACGAAATCGCGGTACTCCGGGTCGGTGGTCGGGTCAACCGCAGGATCCGCCGCAGCCCCAGGGGCCTTTTCAAGAGGATCTTTGTTTTCCGCCATATCACCACCTGCCCGCTGTTCAATTGAAACGGCGGCGGGCGGCGGAACGGTATGATCCGCACCGCCGCCCCGTCCCGCCCCGGACCTACTTCAGCAGGCCGGCTTCACGGTAGTACTTCTCGGCACCCGCATGAAGCGGCGCCGACAGGGCAGCCTGGGTCATTTCCTCTTTGGTGAGGTTGGCGAAGGCTGGGTGGAGCTGCTTGAACGTGTCGAAGTCCTCGAACACGCCCTTGACCAGTTCATAAACGACCTTCTCCGGCACATCGGCCCGCGTCACCAGGGTCGCACGAACACCAAAGGTCGTCACGTCGGCATCGGTGCCGCGGTACATGCCACCGGGGATGGTTGCGGTCGAATAGTAGGGGTTGTCGGCAACCAGCTTGTCGACGGCCTTGTTGCTCACGTTCACCAGGTTGACGTCGCAGGACGAGGCCGCTTCCTGGATAGAGCCGTTCGGATGGCCGACGGTGTAAACGAACGCGTCAATGCGGTTGTCGCACAGAGCCTGGCCATGCTCGGAGGCCTTCAACTCGGACGCCAGCGAGAAGGCGTCCATCGTCCAGCCCATTTCCGGCAGCAGGACCTCGATGGTGCCGCGCTGGCCGGAACCGGGGTTGCCGACGTTGACGCGCTTGCCCTTGAGGTCTTCGAAGTTGGTGACGTTGGCGTCCTTGCGGGCGACCACGGTGAACGGCTCGGGATGCAGCGAGAAGACCGAACGCAGGTCCTTGACGGCGCCGCTGTCCTTGAACTGCTCGGTGCCTTCGATGGCGTAGTACTGCACGTCGGACTGCACGACGCCGAAGTCCAGCTCACCCTGGCTGATGGTGTTGACGTTGTAGACCGAACCGCCGGTCGACTCCACCGAACACCGGATGCCGTGTTCCTTGCGGTTGCGGTTCACGAGGCGGCAGATCGCCCCCCCGGTGGGATAGTACACGCCGGTGACGCCACCGGTGCCGATGGTGATGAACTGCTGCTGCGCGGCCGCCGGCAGGGATCCCGCCGTCATGGCGATGCCGGTCGCGAGAGCCGCAGACAGACCAATAAGAGTGAGCGTCTTCATGCTTGTCCTCCACAGAGGGTTATAAAATCCGGGGCGAGGCCCGAAGAATGGGTCGGCGGGCATGGTACCCGCGTCCCCCTGGAACCGGCCGCCGTCCCGCGTCAGACGAGAAGAGCAAGCCTTTGAACTCTTTAACAAAGCCAACCACACAAGATGTCCCGTTTCAATCGCCTTGGACATTTGATGGTGTCGCGGGCGGGGGATGCAGCAGGGTCCGCGCGGCTTCCGCCGTGGCTGGCGCCCGTCCGGCCAGGGCGCCGGCCTGGGCGGCCAGGGCCACCAGATCGGCATTATGGGCGGCGACTCCGCCATCGGGGAGCCACAGGTTGTTCTCAAAACCAACGCGCACATGACCGCCCAGGCCCGCCGCCACCGCCGTACACGCCGCTTCGCGCCTGCCAAAGGCACACATCGCCCACGGCCCGGCGTCACCCCAGGCATGGAGAAACGGCAGCAGATCGGCCGGACTGGACACCTGTCCCGCACTGTAACGACCGAGGACGAACAAAGGGAACGGCGGCCGGTCGTCGGGCACCACGCCGCGCCGCATCAGCCCGCGCAAATGGGTGACCTCGGACGGGGTATAGACGATGTGCTGGACCATCACGTCGTCGTTTGCCAGTTCGGCCAGGAACGCCGCCGCCTCGGGTTCGTCCTCGGGAGTCTGGATGAGTTCGCGCAGGGCCACCGACACCGCCTCGGGGCGCACCGCGCGCACCACGGCCATCTGTTCGGCCTGGCTGTAGTGGCCGACCGCCTCGGTGGTGATCTGCACGATCATGCGGTTGCCGACCGCCTTACGCACGGCGGCAATAGCGTCGCGGTAGGCATCGGCGTCGAGGATATGGTTCTCGTCACGGTCGCGGACATGCAGGTGCAGCAGGCTGGCCCCAGCCTCGGCGCACAGGGCCGCCGTGGCCGCCGTTTCTGCCGCCGTGACGGGGATCGCCGAATGGTCGGCCTGCCGCCGCCGCGCCCCGTTGGGGGCCACCGCGATGATGAGCGGCGCTTCGGTCATGCCGCCCCTCCCTTCAGCGTCGCCACACCGACGGCCTGGGCCAGCCGGTCCACGATGGTCGCAAGGTCGGCGTCGGTGCAGATGAACGGCGGGGCCAGCAGGACGTGATCGCCCAGCACACCGTCGATGGTGCCACCCATGGGGTAGCACATCAGGCCATTGGCCATCGCCTCGGCCTTGACCTTGGCGTGGACTTTTTTGGCCGGGTCGAATGGTTGTTTGCTCGGCCGGTCGGCAACCAGTTCAAGGCCCAGGAACAGGCCTCGGCCGCGAATGTCGCCGACATGGGGATGGTCCCCAAACCGTTCCTCCAGAAGGCCGCGCAGCACGTCGCCCAGGCGCCGCACCTCGGCCAGCATGGCGGCCGACCCGACCTTGGCAAGCACCGCATTGGCCGCCGCGCAGGCCGTGGCATGGCCCATGTAGGTGTGGCCGTGCTGGAAAAACCCGCTGCCCGCCGCAAAGGCCTGATACACCCGGTCGCTGACCAGGGTCGCGCCGATGGGCTGATAACCGGCCCCCAGGCCCTTGGCCACGCACAGGAGATCCGGCACCACGCCGTCCTGTTCGCAGGCGAATAATGTGCCGGTGCGCCCCATGCCGCACATCACCTCGTCCAGAATGAGCAGCACGCCGTACTGGTCGCAAATCTCGCGGATGCGCTTGAGATAGCCCGGCGCGGCGGGCACCGCCCCCGCCGTCGCCCCGACCACCGGCTCGGCAATAAAGGCGGCCACGGTGTCCGGCCCGACATCGAGCAGCATCTGTTCAAGTTCGTCGGCGGCGCGGCGGCCGTAGGCCTCCAGGCTCTCACCCTCGGCCTGATAGCGGTAGGCGTAGCATGGATCGATGTGGTGGACGTCGATCAACAGCGGCTCGAACTGCGCCCGCCGCCACTGGTTGCCGCCGGTCGCCAGGGCACCCAGGGTGTTGCCGTGATAGCTCTGGCGGCGCGCGACGAGGCGCGAGCGTTGCGGCTGGCCGACCTCCAGGAAGTACTGGCGGGCCATCTTGAGAGCCGCCTCAACCGCCTCCGACCCGCCGGACACCAGGTACACCCGGTCCAAGTCCCCAGGCGCCAGCGAGGCCAGACCGGCGGCCAGATCCTCCATCGGCTGGTTGGTGAAAAAGCCGGTGTGGGCAAAGGCCAGGGTATCCACCTGTGCCTTGATCGCCGCCCGCACGTCGGGGTCCGAATGACCCAGGCAGGACACCGCCGCCCCGCCCGAGGCGTCGATATAACGCCGCCCGTCAGCGTCGATCACGTGGATGCCGTCGCCGGCCACGGCCACCGGATAGGTCGCCTTGGTGTGACGGTGGAAGACGTGGGAATCAGTCATTGGCCGGGTCCTCCACATAAACGCCCTCGCCGTCCCCCGCCTCGCGGCGGCGGCGGCGCGGTTCCTGCCAGTAGGCATCGAACTGCTTCAAACGCCGCTCGCTTTCCTTGATGGCGCGCAGGCCGTCGTCACCGCCCGACGCCACGGCGGCCCCCAGCACCTGCTGAATGACCGACTGTGCGGCGACCAGGGATTGGAAAAAGTTGGGGCTGGTGGTGCCGGCCAGCAGCACATGCCGGGCCGGACGCGCCAGCGGCGAGACAGGGCTGTCGGTCAACGCGACAACGGTGGCCCCGGCCTCGACCGCGATGTCGAGCGCCAGCACGGTGTCCCGCGTATAAGGCCGGAAACTGATCGCCAGCAGCACATCCTGCGGACCCAGGCCGCGCAAGCTGTCGAGGAACGTGCCGCCGCTGCCATCCACCAGCCGCACATCCTCGCGCACCATTCCGTAGGCATAATGAAAATAGTGGGCCAGCGCATAGCAACTGCGCAGGCCAAGCACATAGACCCGGCGCGCCGTGTTCAACGCCTCGGCGGCGCGCATCACGGCGTCGGCGGTGTCCGGCCCGGCGACGGCGGCCAGGGCGGTGGCGTCGGCCTCCTGGATCTCGCGTAGCAAATCCTCGATGCCGCCCGCACCCCGGTCGCGCAGGGATCGGGCGCGGGCCTCGTAGGCCCCTTCCCCGCCGCGCAACCAACTCCGGTAGGGCTCGCGCATCTCCTCGAAGCCCTCGAAACCTACGGCGCGGGCCAGCCGGACCATGGTGGACGGCTTGACCCCGGCATGACTGGCGATGCGCCGCATGGAGGTCAGGGCGACTTCTTCGGGATTGGCCAGCAGATAGCGCGCGGCCTGCCGCAGCTGCGGGCTGAGATCCTCGTAGGAGGACTGGAGGATGGAATTAACCTGGGCGACGTCCACGCCTTACTCCCTCACCGGGTCGGCTGCCTGAACGTATATCCTAGGAAATTAATCGGATGTTGTGCAACAGCCGAATCACTTTTTAGCCAATTAGAACCATGTGTGGCGACGCAACATGAGCGACGCGAAATGTTTCAGCGTTGCCTCACAGCGTCAGTGGGCTACCATCCGGGCGATTCGCAGTCACCGGCTCCAGGGGGACCCCATGGACATCAAGGACCACATCCGCTCCATCCCGGACTTCCCGAAACCGGGCATCAACTTCTATGACATCTCCACCCTGCTGGCCCATGCCGACGCCTGGCAGGTCACCATGGGCCGCCTGTCCAAGGAAGTCCGGGCGTGGCAGCCCGACATTCTGGCCGGCATCGAATCGCGCGGCTTCCTGACCGCCGCGCCACTGGCCCTCAAGTTGGGGTGCGGCTTCATCATGGTGCGCAAGAAGGGCAAGCTGCCCGGCCCGACCATCAGCCACACCTACGACCTGGAATACGGGTCCGACACCATCGAGATCCAGGCCGACGCCATCAAGCCGGGGCAGCGCGTGGTGGTCCTCGACGACCTGCTGGCCACCGGCGGCACCGCCAGCGCTGCCATCGAGCTGTTCCGCAAGGTCGGCGCCGAGGTGGTCGGCGTGGCCGCCATCATCGAACTGAACTTCCTCAAGGGCCGCGAAAAGCTGGACGTCCCGGTGGCGACGTTGGTCAGCTACGACGAGTAACGGCCCTTTCTACAACCACGCCAGCACCGCCACCGTCACAGTGAGGATGCCGACCAGCCACCAGCCGCGCTGGTGGTTGGCGCGGTCGGAGGTGTCACCGGCGCGCAGTCGGGACAGCACGCGGATCGACACCTCGACCACGAGAAGGATGAAGGCGATCTTGAAGATGAGGAGCCACATGGCCTTTACTTAAGGGCTGCCGGGTCCGGCGTCCAGTAGGCGGGAAGTGAAGGGATTTGACACACGCTTCACTTCCCTCCCAGCCCTACCCCACTTCGCTCATGCTGGTGGCGGCGTCGGCGTCCAGGGCGTAGCCGGCGGCGCGGACGGTGCGGATGACGTCGGGGTCGGTATCGCCGTTCAGGGCCTTGCGCAGACGGCGGATGTGGACGTCAACCGTGCGCGGCTCGACGTAGATATCCGGCCCCCATACGGAGTTCAGTAGTTCCTCGCGCGAGAACACCGCGCCGGGGTGCTCCATCAGGAACTGCAACAAGCGGAACTCGGTCGGGCCGAGGTGGATGTACCGGCCGCCACGGGTCACCCTGTGAGCGGTCAGGTCCATGACGATGTCCTGGAAGTTCAGCGAGCCCTTGTTCTGGGTCGGCGTCGTGCGGCGCAGCAGGGCACGCACGCGGGCCAGCAATTCAGGCATGGAAAACGGCTTGCTCATGTAATCGTCGGCGCCGGTGTTGAGGCCGCGAATGCGGTCGGCCTCCTCGCTGCGCGCGGTAATCATGATGATCGGCACGTTCTTGGTCAGGGGCTTGCGGCGCAACTGGCGGCACACCTCGATGCCCGACATCACCGGCAGCATCCAGTCGAGCAGGATGAGGTCGGGGGTCATCTCGTCAACGACGACCAGGGCTTCCTCGCCATCACTGGCCGAACACACCCGGAAACCGTCCTTTTCCAGGTTGTAACGCAGCATGGTCACAAGGGCGGCCTCGTCCTCGACGATCATCACCAACGGTTTCATGCCTTCTAATCCTCTTGCGTTGGCCGGTACTGGGTGGCGTCCCGCCCCTTGGGCCGCCGTTGCGTCAGCGACTTGCCCTCGACCAGGAAATGGATGGTCTCGGCGATGTTGGTCGCGTGGTCGCCGATGCGTTCGATGTTCTTGGCGATAAACATGAGGTGGGTGCTCGGCGTGATGTTGCGCGGGTCCTCCATCATGTAGGTCACCAGTTCACGGAACAGGCTGGTGTGGAGTTCATCGACCTCCTCGTCACGGCGCCACACGGCCATGGCCTTTTCGACGTCCCGCTCGACATAGGCGTCGAGCACGTCGTTGACGATCTCCTGCACCAGACGGCCCATCTGCGGGATGCCGGCGACCGGCTTGACCGGCTGGTTCTGGTTCAGCACCAGGGCGCGTTTGGCGACGTTGGCGGCATAGTCGCCGATGCGCTCCAGCTCGGCCGATATCTTGAGCGCCCCGACGATGGCCCGCAAGTCGTCGGCCAGAGGCTGGCGCAGGGCCAGCAGGCGCACGGTGAAACTGTGCACCTCCTGCTCCATTTCATCGATCCGGGCGTCCCCCGCGACCATGCGGGCGGCCAGATCGGAATCCCGCCGCACGATGGACTGGATGGCGCCCGCCAACTGCGCCTCGGCCAGACCGCCCATGCGCACGATGATGTTGGTAAGCTGGTTCAGCTCCTCCTCGAAGGAGCGCACGGTATGTCCGTTGGCGTCGCGCGCGACCACGGGCGGGCACCTTTCAAAGATCAGCCGAAGCGCCCGGTGATGTAGCCCTGGGTCAGCTTGTGCTGGGGGTTGGTGAAGATCTGTTCGGTGTCGTTGCACTCCACCAGATTGCCCAGGTGGAAGAACGCCGTGCGCTGCGACACGCGGGCGGCCTGCTGCATGGAGTGGGTGACGATGACGATGGTGTAGTTCTGCCGCAGTTCGTCGATCAGTTCCTCGATCTTGGCCGTGGCGATGGGGTCAAGCGCCGAACAGGGCTCGTCCATCAGGATGACCTCGGGATTGACCGCGATGGCGCGGGCGATGCACAGGCGCTGCTGCTGGCCGCCGGACAGGCCGGTGCCGGGCTGGTCCATGCGGTCCTTGACCTCGCCCAGCAGACCGGCACGCTCCAGCGAGGTTTGCACAATCTCGTCCAGGTCGGTCTTGTTGCGGGCCAGGCCGTGAATGCGCGGGCCATAGGCGACGTTTTCATAGATCGACTTGGGGAACGGGTTGGGCTTCTGGAACACCATGCCGATGCGGGCACGCAACTGCACCACGTCGATGCGGCGGTGGTAGATGTCTTCCTCGTCCAGATTGATGGACCCGGTCACGCGGCAGCCGTCGATGATGTCGTTCATGCGGTTCAGGCAGCGCAGGAAGGTGGACTTCCCGCAGCCCGACGGGCCGATGAAGGCGGTTACTTCGTTGGGCTTTATGTCGAGGGCGATGTTCCGCAACGCCTGCTTGTCACCGTAAAAGACGTTGACGTCACGCGCCGCGATCTTGGCGCCCTCGCCCTGGGACACCAGGGGGAATCCGGCCGTGGGCGGAATTTCGATGGATGTCTGGGCGGAGGGTGAGGTTTTCATCTGTGTCTCAGCCATGGGGTTTACCAGCGCCTCTCGAACCTTTTGCGCAGCCAGACGGCGGCCGCGTTCATGAATACCAGGAAGGCCAACAGGACCATGATCGCCGCCGAGGTCCGCTCGACGAAGGCGCGTTCCGGGCTGTCGGCCCACAGGAAGATCTGCACCGGCAAGACCGTCGCCGGATCCAGCGGGCCGTTGGGAATATCGACCACAAAGGCCACCATGCCGATCATCAGAAGCGGAGCGGACTCGCCCAGGGCCTGGGCCATGCCGATGATGGTGCCGGTCAACATGCCCGGCATGGCCAGCGGCAGGACGTGATGGAGAATCATCTGGAGCTTGGACGCCCCCAGCCCCAGCGCGGCCTCGCGGATGGACGGCGGCACGGACTTCAGGGCGGCGCGGCTGGCGATGATGATGGTCGGCAGGGTCATCAGCGTCAACACCAGGCCGCCAACCAACGGGGCCGAGCGCGGCAGCCCGAAGAACTGGAGGAACACCGCCAAGCCCAACAGACCGAACACAATGGACGGCACGGCGGCCAGGTTGTTGATGTTGACCTCGATCAGGTCGGTGAAGCGGTTCTTGGGGGCGAACTCCTCAAGATAGACCGCCGTCGCCACGCCAATCGGGAAGCTCAGCGCCAGGGTCACTGCCACGACGAACAACGACCCCACGACGGCACCCAGGATGCCGGCCGATTCGGCCTGCCGCGAGTCACCGTTGGTGAACAGCGCGGTGTTGAAATGCGCCTCAACCATGCCGCGCTGCTCCAGGGACTGGAACCAAGCCACTTGCACGTCGGTCAGGCGGCGCTGATCCTGCGGCAGGTCGGCGTTGATGTGGCCCTTGGCCAGCATGTCGAAGTCATCGTCCAGGGACACCCGCACCTTGATCGTCCCGCCGATGGCGCCGGGGTTGTCCAGCACGGCGTCCTGAAGGTCATAAGGCGCGCTATCGGACAGCATGGCGAACAGGGCACGCCGTTCCTGGCGGCTATCGACCTCGGGGAACTGGGCCTGCAGGGCGTCACGGACAAGGCCAAGGTAGTTGGCGCTGGCCAGAACCTTGGGGTCACGCGTCCCCTGAGGATCGATGACATCGGCCGGCAGGGCGACCTCAAAGTTCAGCGAGTTCTGCCAGAACGCCGTGTAGCCCTTGCTGATGATGGTCACGAAGAGGGTGGCCAACATTGACAGCGCCAGAACGATGGCGAGGACGCCATAGGCGCGGAAGCGGCGTTCGGAGCGGTAGCGGCGGCCAAGGCCGGCGTTCACGGTCTCGGCGATCTGCGACCGGCCGGCCTGTGCGGCGCGCGCCGCCTGTGCGCTGCGAGTGTCCATTGTTTCATCCACGGTAGCCATTACTCGTACTGCTCCCGGTATTTGCGGACCACATGGAGGGCAATCACGTTGAGCACCAGGGTGACGGTGAACAGCAGCAGCCCAAGGGCAAAGGCGGCCAGCGTCTTGGCGCTGTCGAACTCCTGGTCACCGACCAGCAGGGTCACGATCTGCACCGTCACGGTGGTCACGGCTTCAAGCGGGTTGGCGGTCAGGTTGGCGGCCAGGCCGGCGGCCATCACCACGATCATGGTTTCACCGATGGCCCGAGACACGGCCAGCAGCACGCCGCCGACGATGCCCGGCAGGGCGGCCGGGAAAATCACCCGCTTGATGGTTTCGGACCGGGTGGCACCCAGGCCGTAGGACCCTTCGCGCATGGACTGCGGCACGGCGGTGATGACGTCGTCGGACAGCGACGACACGAACGGGATGATCATGATGCCCATGACCAGACCGGCCGCCAGGGCGCTTTCCGATGACACGCTCAGGCCCAGCAGGCCGCCGGTCTCGCGGATGAGCGGCGCCACCGTGAGGGCGGCAAAGAAGCCATACACCACGGTCGGAATGCCGGCCAGGATCTCCAGCAGCGGCTTGACCACGGTGCGCACGTTGCGCGGCGCGTATTCGGCCATGTAGATGGCGGCCAGCAGGCCGATGGGCACGGCCACGGTCATGGCGATCATGGCGATCATCATGGTGCCGGCGAACAGCGGCACCGCACCGAAGGCGCCCGACGACCCGACCTGGTCCGACCGCATGGCGGTCTGCGGGCTCCAGTTGGTGCCGAACAGGAATTCGGTGACCGGGACCTCGGTAAAAAAGCGCAAGGTCTCGAACAGAAGCGACAGGATGATGCCGAGCGTGGTCAGGATGGCGACCAGCGAGCACGCCACCATCATCATCTTGATGATGTTCTCAACCCGGTTGCGGGCCCGGAACTGCGGCGCGATGAAACGGTACGCGGCGGCTGCGCCCCCCATGGCGACCGACAGCACCACCACGACCATGGCCCCAAAGCTGACCTGGAGCAGGCTGGCGTAGCGCCCGGCCGCGGCGATCACGGCGGGCTCGGACTGCGAGGCGATGTTGCCCGAGGCGATGTTGCGGATGTCGGTCAGCAGCAGGCTCAGGCGGGCGTCGTTGATCGTCTGCCCGTCGGGCTGCAACAGCAAGTCCGGCGGCAGGCTGTCGAGCACGATCATGCGAATGATCGTCGGCTCCAGCGCCATCCAGGCGGCAAGCAGCAGCAACGCGGGAAGGCCGCACCACAGCGCGACATAGAGGCCGTAGTAGGTCGGCAGGGAGTGAAGCTGCCGGGCATCGCCGCCCGTCACCCGCACCGAGCGGAGACGGCCGAAGCGGAAGCCGATCAACATCAGGCCAAGAACGACCGCTATCAGGAAGAGTATCTGCATGGGACCGCCAAACCTTCGTCTCGACAACCGTTCCAGGGCGCTTGTTCCGTGGTGGAGTGCCCTGGTTTTCAGTTCGGTTCAAGCACGTATTGAAATGCGCGGAGGCATGGTCGGAGCATATCCGGGCCCCCGCGCATTCCGTGGTCGGAGACTTAGATGTCGCCGGCCGACATGGTGACGAGTTCAACGGCGTTCTTGCGGTACTTGACGGCCTGGTCGGCCGGCAGCGGCACGAGGCCCTTGTCGGTCAGGTAGCCGTTGGCGCCCATGGCCTTGTCCGAAGCGTACTCGGCCAGGAATTCCTTCATGCCGGGGATGACACCGATGTGGGCCTTCTTGGCATAAATCTGCAGCGGACGGGACACCGGATACTCGCCCGAAGCGATGGTCTCGAAGGTCGGGGTGACACCCTCGACGTTCACGCCCTGAAGCTTGTCGCCGTTCTGGTCCAGGAACGAGAAGCCGAAGATACCAAAGGCCTTGGGGTTGGCGTCGAGCTTCTGAACGATCAGGTTGTCGTTCTCGCCGGCTTCGACGAAAGCGCCGTCCTCACGGATGCTCTGGCACTTTTCCTTGTGGCCGGCCTTGTCGAGCGCCTTGACCTCGGGGAAGGTTTCGCACCCAACTTCCAGGGCCAGTTCGACGAAGCTGTCACGGGTACCGGAGGTCGGCGGCGGGCCGAGCACTTCGATGTCGATGGCCGGCAGGGAGGCATCGACGTCCGACCACTTTTTGTTCGGGTTGGCAACCCACTTGCCGTCCACCGGAATTTCCTTGGCCAGCGCCAGGAAGATCTGGGCACGGGTCGCCGTCATCGGCTCGGCCTGCTTGGAGTTGGACATCACCAGCCCGTCATAGCCGATGCGCAGCTCGACGATCTCGGCGACGCCGTTCTTGGCGCAGGTCTCGAACTCGGACTTCTTGATCGGGCGTGAGGCGTTGGTGAAATCGGGGTGATCGGTGCCCACGCCGGCGCAGAACAGCTTGAAGCCGCCGCCGGTTCCGGTGGACTCGATGATCGGGGTCTTGAAGCCCGTGCCGCGACCGAAGTTCTCGGCGACCACGGTCGTGAACGGATACACGGTGGACGACCCGACGATGCGGATCTGGTCGCGCGCCTGGGCGGCACCGGCAATGGCAACGGTCGCGACGGATGCCACGGCGGCGAGGGCGAGAGTCTTCTTGAGCAAGGGAACCTCCGAATGCTGGACACTCGGCCAAACGGAGAATTCCGCCGGCTGAGAACACCCGCACTTTACTCATGGACGACGAACCCTTTGTGACAGAGAGGTTATGGTTTTGTGACAGTGAGGGCCGTTGCTATACGCTTGATGTCGCCGGGCCAATGAATTGACCCGGCACATTCGCGTTCAGGCGCCACACAGGCTTCACGCGCCATGAGGCGCGGCGGGCAGTCGCCCTTGCCAACCGACGCATGAAATCATGCGTCGGCCGGTATGAATAAGCGAACCCCCCTCCGCCGGCCATTGCGAAGGGGGGTTCTTGGCCCCTGGACCTGGGGGGCCAATACCCGACGGCTGGCAGGACGGCAGCGGACGCACCACGCCTTCGCCCCTCTCCAACCGCCAGGATCTCTGGCGGGATCTCCGGGGTGTTTAACCGCGCAGCGCCATGATGTTGTTGGCGTAGTCGTTGCCCTTGAACACCGCGCTGCCGGCCACCAGGACGTTGGCGCCAGCGGCGATGCACTGGCGGGCCGTCTCGGGATTGACGCCACCATCAACCTGGAGGTCAATCGGGCGGTCGCCAATCATCTGGCGGATGCGGCGGATCTTCTCAAGCTGCGACGGAATGAAGCTCTGGCCGCCAAAGCCCGGATTGACCGACATGACCAGGATGAGGTCCACGTCATCCATCACGTATTCAATGGCGCTTTCCGGGGTGCCGGGATTGAGCGACACGCCGGCCTTCTTGCCAAAGCTCCGAATGACCTGAAGCGTGCGGTGGAGGTGCTTTCCGGCTTCGGCATGGGCGGTGATGATGTCCGACCCCGCCTTGGCGAATTCTTCGATGTACGCATCGACCGGGTCGATCATCAGATGCACGTCGAACACCTTGGCCGAGTGCGGGCGCAGGGCCTTCACGACGGCGGGGCCGATGGTGATGTTGGGCACGAAGTGGCCATCCATCACGTCGATGTGGATCCAGTCGGCGCCAGCGGCGTCGATGGCGCGCACGTCCTCGCCCAGCTTGGCGAAATCGGCGGACAGGATGCTCGGTGCGATCTTGACGGTCATGTGTCGGTCTTCCTCGGTTCACCGGTCCCCCGGAGGTTTCCCTCCGGGGGACACGGCGGAAGTTATTTACTCGGCGGCGACTTTGCCGCCGGTCACCTTCGGAGCCAGTTCGCCGGAGGCATAGCGGTTGCTCATGACCTCAAGCGACAGCGCCTTGATCTTGCCGGCCTGACCGGCCGCGCCAAACGCCTCGTAACGCGCCTTGCAGATGTCGGTCATGGCGTCCTGCGCAACCTTGTAGTACTTGCGCGGGTCGAAGTCGGCCGGCTTGTCGGTCAGGTACTTGCGGATGGACCCGGTGGAGGCCATGCGCAGGTCGGTGTCGATGTTGACCTTGCGGACACCGTGCTTGATGCCCTCGACGATCTCTTCGACCGGCACGCCGTAGGTCTTGCCCATGTCGCCGCCGTGGCTGTTGATGATCTCCAGCCAATCCTGCGGGACCGAGGAAGATCCGTGCATCACCAGGTGGGTGTTGGGGATGCGGGCGTGGATTTCCTTGACGCGCTGGATGGCCAGGATGTCGCCGGTCGGCGGGCGGGTGAACTTGTAGGCGCCGTGGCTGGTGCCGATGGCGATGGCCAGCGCATCAACCTGGGTCTTGCTCACGAAGTCGGCGGCCTCGTCGGGGTCGGTCAGCAGGCTGGAGTGATCCAGCACGCCTTCGGCGCCGACGCCGTCCTCCTCGCCGGCCATGCCGGTTTCGAGCGAACCCAGGCAGCCTAGTTCACCTTCGACCGAAACGCCGCAGGCGTGGGCCATGTCGACCACGGATTTGGTGGTGGCGACGTTGTACTCGTAGGACGACGGGGTCTTGCCGTCGGTCATCAGCGAGCCGTCCATCATGACCGAGGAGAAGCCCGACTGGATGGAGCGCATGCACACCGCCGGCGACGTGCCGTGGTCCTGGTGCATACACACCGGAATGTCGGGGTATTCTTCGAGGGCGGCCAGGATGAGGTGGCGCAGGAAGGCTTCGCCGGCATACTTGCGGGCGCCGGCCGAACCCTGGAGGATCACCGGGCTGTTGGTGGCCTTGGCGGCCTCCATGATGGCCTTGACCTGCTCCATGTTGTTCACATTGAAGGCGGGCAGGCCGTAGCCGTTTTCAGCGGCGTGGTCCAGAAGCTGGCGCAGAGAAATAAGAGGCATCGAAAGTCTCTCCCTTGGGCGTTAGCGCTTGAGGCGGGTCATGGCGGCGTCGGCCACGGCCTCTGCGGTAATGCCGAAATGCTTGTAAAGGTCCGCAATCGGGGCGGACGCTCCGAAGGAACGCATCCCGATCACCGCACCGTCAAGCCCGACGTAGCGTTCCCAGCCGTAGACGCCGGCCGCCTCGATGGCGATGCGCAAGCCCTGGCCGAGAACCGTCTTACGATAGTCCGTCGGCTGCTCGTCGAAAAGCTCGCAGCACGGCATGGACACAACGGCCGCCTTCACGCCGAGGCTGTTGAGCATGACCTGGGCCTGAAGCGCGATCTCGACCTCGGAGCCGGTGGCGATGATGGTCACGTCGCGGGTGCCGTCCTCGGGCTCGGACAGGATGTAGCCGCCCTTGGCCGACAGGTTTTCCGTGGTGTATTCGCGGACCATCGGCAGGTTCTGACGCGACAGGGCCAGGACGCTGGGACGACGGGTGTTTTCCAGAGCAAGCTGCCAGGCTTCGGCCGTCTCGATCACGTCGGCCGGGCGGAACACCAGCAGGTTGGGCATGGCGCGCAGCGACGGGATGTGTTCGACCGGCTGGTGGGTCGGGCCGTCTTCGCCCAGGCCGATGGAGTCGTGGGTCATCACATAAATGACCCGCTGTTCCATCAGGGCCGACATGCGGATGGCCGGGCGGCAGTAATCGGTGAACACCAGGAAGGTGCCGCCGTAGGGAATGAACCCGCCGTGCAGGGCCAGACCGTTCATGATCGCGCCCATGGCGTGCTCACGCACACCGTAGTGGATGTAGTCGCCCAAAAAATCGGTCGGGGTGATCGACTTCATGGCCTTGGTGATGGTCAGGTTGGAGTGCGTCAGGTCAGCAGACCCACCGACCATCTGCGGCACCGCGCCGATGATCTTTTCCAGGCACATCTGGGACGCCTTGCGGGTGGCGACCTTGGTCTTGTCGGCGGCGGCCTGCTTCTTCAGATCGTCCAGGCCAGCGGCCCAACCCTCGGGCAGGCGGCCCTGCTGGGCCAGCACGAAGGCCACCTTGGCATCCTCGGGCAGAGCCTCGACGCGCTTTTCCCAAGCCAGACGGTCGTCGGCGCCCTTGGCACCGGCGGCGCGCCACTTGGCGAGCACGGCCTCGGGCACCTCGAACGGGCCATAGGGCCAGTTCATGGCGACGCGGGCGGCCGCCATGTCATCGGCAGTCAGCGGGGCGCCATGGGCCTTTTCGGTGCCGGCCACGCCGGGGGCGCCCTTGCCGATAATGGTGCGGCAGGCGATCAGCGACGGCTTGTCGGACGTGCGGGCCTTCTCAATGGCAGCGGCAATCGCCTCGGGGGCATGGCCGTCGATCTGCTGGGTATCCCAGTTGGACGCCTCGAACCGCTTGATCTGGTCGGTGGTGCAGGACACGGACACCGCACCGTCGATGCAGATTTCGTTGTCGTCCCACAACACGATCAGCTTGTTCAGCTTCCAGTGACCGGCCAGTTCGATGGCTTCTTCGCTGACGCCTTCCATCAGGCAACCGTCGCCGGCGATGGTGTAGGTGTAGTGGTCAACCACGTCCGACCCAAAGCGGGCGGCCAGCATCTTTTCCGCCAGCGCCATGCCCACGGCGTTGGTGATGCCCTGGCCCAGCGGCCCGGTGGTGGTGTCGGCGTTGGACACATGGCCGAATTCCGGGTGACCGGCGGTCAGCGCACCGAACTGGCGGAAATTCTTGAGCTGGTCGATGGTCAGGTCACGGTAACCCATCAGGTAGCCCAGGCTGTACAGCAGCATGGAACCATGCCCGGCCGACAGCACGAAGCGGTCACGATCCGGCCACTTGGGCTCGGCCGGGTCCACTTTCATGAAGCGCGTGAAGAGGACGGCGGCAACATCGGCCATCCCCATCGGCATGCCCGGATGACCGGAGTTGGCTTTGCCCACGCCATCGGCCGACAGAAAACGGACGGCATTGGCCAGGTCGGCATGGCTGATCGTCTGTGCGTTCATTTCAAATCCCCGAGATCATCAAATGGCATAGTGGCCCATGGCCGCCTTCACCAGGTGGTACGTGATGAGCAACTGCGACAAGGCAAGCGGGTGGCTCATCCGGGTTTGCTGCGTTTCATCCTGGTACTGGCCCAGGTTGGTCCGCAGATGGCTGGCTTCCGGAATGAGATTCCACACCAGATCCTCCATCGCCTTGGCCCGCCGGTCGCCCAAGTCACCCTCAATTTCCAGGACATCGACGGGCTTGCCATCTATATCCCGAGCGAGTTCAAGACGGATACCGTTTTTCGACCCTTCGATGATTGGGGTCAGATCCGGATGCGGCAGGGTCGGGCGCAGAGTATGACGGACGTTGAGCTGCCCGCCGCTGGCCTCCTGGTTGTTGGATGGACGGTGGAAGTTGACCACCATGTCCGAAAAGGTGCGTTGCGGCCGGATAAAGGTGACGCTGTCGAACTGGCGTTTTTCCAGCGACCGCCGCACCTGGTCTTCCGTATAGCCGCGCCGTGTGGTGTCGCGCTGGATTTTCCACGAGGTCCGTAGCTCGTCCTCAGGCTCCAGGAACACCTTGACGTCGTAGCAGTCGCGCAAGGCGCGGGTGGAGTAGCCGAGCAGTCCCTCGACAATGATGTAGTCGCGGGGGGCGATGTACTCGGGCGCCTCCAGCGCGCCGTTGGCGTGATTGTACACCGGCTTCAGGATGGGCTTGCCGGCCCGCAGCAACTGGATGTGCTGCTCCATGATGTCGATGTAGTTGCCGCGCGGGTCGAGCGCCGACATGCCGTTGGCGTTGCGCTCCACGCGGTTGAAACGGTGGTAGTCGTCAGTGCACACCGTGGCGACCCGCTCGGGGCCGAGGATGGCCGCGATGCCGGCAGCCAGGGTCGTCTTCCCGGCCGCCGAGTCACCGACGATTCCGAGAATGACAGGCCTGTCGAGCTGGCGGTTGGTCGGCATCGCGGGTTTGCTTCCTCAGGCCTGGACGGCGGTCTTGTGATACGTGGTCAGCACCTGGCGTTCTCCGCTCAGGCCCGACACCATCAGGGTCTGGGTGCGCACGGTGCCGCGCTTGCGCTCGACGCCTTCCAGCAGCAAGCCGGTGGTGATGCCGGTGGCGCAGAAGTACACGTTGTCCGAGGTCACCAGTTCATCGCGCAGCAGCCACCGGGTGGTGTCGATGCCCTCTTCCTCGACGGCGATGCGCTCACTGTTGAGCTGCGGGTCCATGCGGCCCATGAACTCGCCGCCGAGCGCCCGGATGGCGCAGGCCGTCATGATGCCCTCTGGCGTCCCGCCGGTGCCCATCATGCAGTCGATGCCGCTGTCGGGGATGGAAGCCATCAGGGCACCCGCGACGTCACCGGCCGGATACAGGGCGGTGCGCGCACCGGCCTTGTAGATGTCCTCGATGATCTGCTTATGACGCGGCTTTTCCAGCACGAACACGGTAATCTCAGAGATCGGCTTGCCGGTTTCCTTGGCGATGATGCGCAGCTTCTCGCCGGTCGGGGCATAGGGGTCGATCTTGCCCCGCACGGCCGGCGGCGCGGCGAACTTGTCCATGTAGAAGCACGGGCCGGGCACGTACATGGTGCCGCGCGGCGCCATGGCGATCACCGCCAGGGCGTTGGTCATGCCCTTGGCCATGTAGGACGTGCCCTCGACCGGGTCAACCGCGATGTCGAACTGCATCTTGTGGCGCGGGTTGCCGATCTGCTCGCCGTTGAACAGCAGGGGCGCCTCGTCCTTTTCGCCTTCCCCGATGACCACCACGCCGTCGATGGGCAGGCGGTTCAGCTCCAGGCGCATGGCGTCCACGGCCGCGCCGTCGCCGCCTTCCTTGTCCCCACGGCCGATCCAGTCGTAGGTGGCGATGGCGGCAGCTTCGGTGATGGTACGCAGGCCGTAGGTGAACAGCGGCGTGCGCGGAACCTCGGCGGACACATTCGGCGGCAGGGTCGTCTGGGCGGTCATGGCGGCGTTTCCCCATTTTCTGGTTTCATCCAGACTAGGGGGGTGGGGCACGGGTAGGAACACCCGCCGGGGGTGGCCCGAAAAATCTTGCGGGTGGACACAAAACAACACCCTCGGGTGGGGTGCACCATGATCTTTTGCACCGCACACAACGGAAACGGGCGCCCTGCCTTGCGGCGGGCGCCCGTCATGCTGCGGATGCGAGGGTATACGCGCCCGCGATTTCCCGTTTACCGGCCGTCCCTGCCCTTCAGGTAATGGGCCACGGCCTGGGCGCGATTGGAGACGCCCAGTTTGTCGTAGAGGTTCTTGAGGTGGAACTTCACGGTATTGAGCGAGATGTCCAGCTTGCCGGCGATCTGCGCGTTGGTCAGCCCGCCGGCCAGGGCGGCCAGCAGTTCGCGTTCGCGCGGGGTCAGGCCGGCAAACGGGTCCGACGCCAGTTGCGACACATCGACGAACGGGAACATCATGCGCCCATCGGCCACCGCCGCGACGGTTTCCAGCAATTGGGCCGGCGGGTCGGACTTGGAGCAGAACCCGGCCGCCCCCAGGGCCATTGCCAAACGCGGCACGTCCGGGTTAGCCGAGCCGGTATAGACGATCAGCCGGGGCACGTTGGGCTTGCCCTGCAAGGTTTGCAGGACGCCCCGACCATCCAGGTAGGGCATTTCCCAACCGATGATGCCGACGTCGAACACCAGGCGCTCGACCGCCGACAGGAAACGTTCGCCGTCTGGAGTCGTCGCCACCATGGTGAATCGTTCATCACCGGCGAACAACTTGATCAGGCTGCTCATAAGAAGCGGGTTTTTTTCGGCGATCACGATCTCGATCGGCCGCCGACGCTTGACCGCGCTGTCCTGGGACGTGGAGTTGCTTTCTTCGGCCATACCCTGTTCACCTGAGGACCGCTCGGGGCGGTCGCGTTATTTATTGGTGGAATTCGTACAGCCAATGAAGCCCGCAATTCAAGCGGAACGCAAGACCTACCCGCTACCCCACACTTTCGGACGGCATCAGTTCCGGCCGGTAGAACTGGAAATTGGCCTTCCCCTGATCCTTCGCGTGATACATGGCGGCATCAGCGTTTCGGAGGATGTCGTCGGCGGTGTCACCATGTTCGGGAAGGACCGCGATACCGATGCTGCCGGAAATGTTTCCTACCCGCCCGCCGAGGTCGAATGGCACCTCAAGACTCTCGATGATGCGTTGCGCGACGATGGCGGCGCCGCCGGGACCGGTGATCGTTGTCATGATGACGGTGAATTCGTCGCCGCCCAGGCGGGCCACGGTATCGTTGTCGCGGACACACTGGGCCAGCCGTTCGGCGGCCCCCTTGAGGACCATGTCGCCAGCCTCGTGCCCCAGGGTGTCGTTGACCGCCTTGAACCCGTCGAGGTCGATGAACATGAGCGCCATGCCCTGCCCCGACCGCCGCGCGTTGCGCACAGCCTGGTCCAGCCGGTCATGGAACAGCGTGCGGTTGGGCAGGCCGGTCAGCATGTCGTAGTTGGCCTGATAGCGGATGCGTTCCTCGTCACGCTTGCGCTGAGTGATGTCGTTGACCACCAGCACCACGGACCCGAACACGCCATCCTGCGCGGCCACCGGCGAGGCGACCAGCCGGGTCGCAAAAGCATCGCCATCCAGACGATGGCTCCAGAACTCGTGCTCCCAGTGGCCGATGATGCGCAAGGCCTCAATCACATCGTTCCAGAGCTGCGGAGACTCGGCGAACAGCACGGCCTGCACCGAGTCGCCCAGCGCCGTGCCGGGTGGCGGGCGAAGGATGCGGCTGAGCGCCGGGTTGGCCATCGTAATGACGCCATCGGGCGTGCACACGATGACGCCCTCGACGGTCGTGTCGAACACCGCCGCGGCGACCCGCAGGCGTTCCTCGGCGGCCTTGCGCTCGGTGATGTCGCGCAACACCACCACGGCGCCGGTGCGCTCGCCTTCGTCCTCGATGGGGCTGGACCCGTATTCGGCCGCCACCGCCGTTCCGTTGGCGCGGGTCAGCATCAGTTCCGTGCGTTCGTTGAACACGCCCCGGCGCAGGGCGGCACGCACCGGCACGCCGCGCCCGGCGCGGGGGCCATCGGCATAGCGGAACACCTCGTCGGCCAGACGGCCCGGCAGATCCTTGTCCGACCATCCAAGGACGGCGGCGGCAGCCGGGTTGGCAAAGGTGATGCGGGCGTCCAGATCAACCCCGATGATGCCGTCGCCGGCCGAGTCGAGAATGCCCTGGACCTGACGGCTCATGCGCCGGATGTCGCGGGTCTGTTCCTCGACCTGGACTTCCAATTCGTGCTTGTAGCGCTGCTCAGCCTCCTGGGCCTGCTTGCGCTCGGTGATGTCACGGATGATGCCGGTAAACAGCCGCGCCTTGCCCAGGCGCAGTTCCGAGATGTTCAGTTCGATCGGGAACTCCGACCCATCGGCGCGCAGGCCGATCAGTTCACGGCTGCGGCCCAGCATGGCCCCGCCGCCACCGCCCCGATACTTGGACAGGTAACTGTCATGACCGGCGGCGTCCGGGGCGGGCATCAGGATCGACAGGTTCTGTCCCACCACCTGCTTGGCGGTACGTCCAAAGATGCGCTCGGCGGCGCGGTTGAAGGACTGGATGCGGCCCATCTCGTCGGCCGTGACGATGCCTTCGGCCACCGTGTCGAGGATGCCTTGAAGACGTGCCTCGCGCTCGCGAATGGCCTCGGCCGAGCGCAGGCGCTGGCGGATGTCGCGCGCCTCGATCATATAGGCGCCGACCTGTTCCAGGGCGCGCACCCGCATCTCGGCATCCACAGCCTCGCCATGGGCGGTGATCAGCTTCAGCGGCACCAGGGACGTTTCCTCGGCCAGGGTATCCAGGCCAAGGTCGAGAATGGCGTGATAGTCCGGGTGCACCATGTCGCGCACCGGGCGGCCGATCAGGGCGTCCGATTCCTCATGCTCAAGCAACTTCTGGCCGGCCAGGTTGATCAGCCGGATTTCGCCGTTGTTGACCAGGCAGATCATGTCCAGCGCCAGGTTGACCAGGCTGCGGTAGCGCTGCTCGCTCTCCAGGACGTGATTGACCGAAACCATGCGTTCGGTGATGTCGCGGGCATGGATCAACACGGTCGTCTCGTCGGTCCCGGCCACCGCCTGGGCGCGCACCTCGACCTCCATGGCCGAGCCATCCATGCGGGCAAACATCAACGGCAGGTAGTCGTCGCCGAACAGAAGGTCCAGCCCCTCCTCCAGCAGCGGCGCGTAATCAGCGTGCACGATGTCGGCCAGCGGACGACCAATCAACTGATGCGCAGTTGAGGCGCCGAGCATACGCAGCCCGGCGCCATTGACGAAGGTCATGACCCCGTCCTCGCACAGGCAGAGGAGGTCCGGAACCAGTTCCGCCCACTGGTGATTGACCGAACCGTTGTTTGCCTGAACCGTCACCCGCACAACCCCCTGGACGTATGCGCGGCCCTGGGCTGCGCGCATGCGATAGTACATTCCCCTGGTGGACCATACCCCCCAGGCGAGCCCGGTGCAAACGGCTATCGCCGGGATCGGGCCGGTTCGCGCAAGGATCGCCCGGCCCGAGGCGCTTGTTGCGCAACCATCCGCCGCCCCACACGCTCGGCCAGCAGAACAGCCAGAACCACGGCGTAAATAGCCGGCCGCGTGGGGTCTGCCTTTATCATCCAAAAGTAGTGAACAATCACCAGAACACCGGCCCCGTAGACCAACCGGTGCAGCCGCTGCCACATCCGCCCGCCCAGCGCCCGCACCGCCGCCTTGGGCGATGTGGCGGCCAGCGCCGTCAAGATGACGAAGGCCACCATGCCGGCGGTGATGTAGCGGCGTTTGACCACGTCGGCCCAGATCTCGCGCCAAGCAAAGAACTGGTCCAGCCCGACATAGCTCATCACATGCAGGAAGGCGTAAAAGAACGCGAACAGCCCGATCATGCGGCGCAGGCGGGCCACCGCGCCCCACCCTGTCAGCCGGCGCACCGGCGACACCGCCAGGGTGATGAGCAGCATGTTGAGCGCCCAGTCGCCCAGGTACCGGGTGGTCGCCTCGATGGGATTGGCACCCAGCCCGCCGGTCACGCCCTGCCCGACCAGCCACGCCAGCGGCAGCAGGGCGGCGGCGAACACCAGTGGCTTGAGCGCGCGCTTGAGGGTCATCTAAAAGCTCTTGCCCAGGTCCATGCCGGCGTACAGGGACGCCACCTCGTCGGCATATCCGTTGAACATCGGGGTCGGGCGCTTCAGGAAGTCACCAATGCGCCGCTCGCGCGACTGCGACCAACGGGGATGATCGACCTCGGGATTGACGTTGGCGTAGAAGCCATACTCGTTGGGGGCCATCGCCATCCATGTGGTGGTCGGCGGCTTTTCCTGGAACGTCATGCGGACCACCGACTTGATGCTCTTGAAGCCGTACTTCCATGGCACCACCAGACGCACCGGGGCGCCGTTCTGGTTGGGCAGCACCGACCCGTACAGGCCGACCGCCAGGATGGTCAGCGGGTGGACCGCCTCGTCGATGCGCAGGCCCTCCACATAGGGCCACGGCAGGGCGCTCGACCGCTGGCCGGGCATCTGCGCGGGGTCGTGCAGCGTCTCGAAGCGCAGGTATTTGGCGTTGGAGGTCGGCGCAAAGCGGTCGATGACGGCCGCCAGCGGCACCCCCACCCACGGCACCACCATGGACCACGCCTCGACGCAGCGCAGGCGATAGATGCGTTCCTCCAACGCGAAGTCGGCCAGCAGCGTTTCGATGTCGAGCACGCCCGGCCGCTCCACCGCACCGTCCACGGTGATCGCCCATGGCCGGGTGTTCAGGCTGTGAGCGTTGCGGGCGGGATCTTCCTTGCCAGTGCCGAACTCATAGAAATTGTTGTAGGACGAGACATCCTTGTAGGGCGTCGGGTCCTCGTCGGTGGACAGCGGGCTTTCAGCGACGCCATCCAAAGGCGGCAGCTTTCCATCGCGCAGCACGGCGGCGGCAGCCGGACCAACACCCGCCCCAATGGCGCCGAGCGCGGTCGCCCCGGCAATGAAGCTGCGGCGGCTCAGAAACAGCCGGTGGGGGGTGACGTCCCGTTCAGCGATGTCGGACGGTCGGCGAATACGGATCAGCATTGTGGTCTCCCTTGCGCCTGCGTCCCCTAAGTCTGCGCACATGGCGCCTGAACGCAAGCCGCCGGGAGTTCACAACACCGTGAAGCACGGGTCCGTGATCGCAGCGGTAGAGCGGCCGAATGCTGGCCCTGTTGCTTTTCGCAGCGAAAAGGCTCACGTTCTGGGGGCTTTATCCAACCGCTCGCAGGAGCCAACGTGCACATCCTTGACAGCGTTATCCGTCCCGTTCTCGGCGCCGCCCTTCTCGCCGTTGCCGTTACCGTCGCCGCTGCGGGGCCGGCCGCCGCACAGCCCCAGCAGGGCCAGAAGTTCGGGGACTGGACCGTCGGCTGCGAACAGGTCGAAGGCGGCCAGTTGTGCAACATCAGCCAGAGCATCCGGAACAAGGAAAACAACCAGCCGGTCGTCGTCGCCATCGCCCGGCCACCGCAGGGCGACGCGCAGTTCCTGGTCCGCGTGCCGCTTGGCGTCATCCTGACCGAGGGGCTGGCCATCAAGGTGGATGACGGTCCGGGCGCGCGCATCCCCTACATCCAGTGCCTGCCCAACGGTTGCCAGACCATCGTGCCGGTCGAGGCCGAAACCATCACCCGCATGAAGTCCGGGAACATCCTGGGGATCTCCTTTGTTGCTCCTGGGGGTGGCGTGGTCACCGCGCCGTTGTCGCTGAAGGGCTTCACCGCCGGCTTCGACTCGCTGAAGTAATCCTGTTTTCTGAAAGGATCGGCCATGCATCGAACCCCGCTGTTCCGCCGGGTCCGGTGCGTGGCCGTCGCCCTCGTGGTGATTGGGGTGGTGCTGGGTTGTACGCCCCCGCCGCCCATGGCCGCCCGCCCGACCGGCGATGCCTTCTCCGCCGCCCGCCTGTACCATGATGGCGCACCGTGGACAGCACCGGGGATTGAGGCGGCCGTCACCCTGTCATCATCGGAACCCCGTTTTGGCGGCTGGTCCGGCGTCGCCTTGCAGGACGGTGCACTGACCGCGGTGTCCGACCGTGGATACTGGCTACGCGTCCAGGCGGGGCACTCCACGCCAGACGGCGTCACGTTTTCAGAGCCCCGGTTCGGCGTCCTGCCCGGCCTGGACGGCGTCCCCCTGCGGCGCGGCCAGATGCGCGACGCCGAGGAGATCCTCGCCCTGCCCGATGGCAGCCATCTGGTTACCTTCGAGCGCGAGCATCGGCTGTGGCTGTATCCGCCGGCCGACCCACCGTTCAGCGCGCCGCCGGTCGATGTCCCGCTTCCCGAGGGGCACGATGCCGCCTACAACAACGGATTCGAGGCCATGGCCCGCTTGCCCGATGGTCGCATCATCACGTTCCTCGAAGGCGATACCGGGCGCGGCCGGACCAAGGGCTGGATCGGCATTCCCACCGGGACCGCCACCCTTTCCGACTGGCAGCCCATGGACCTCGCCCTGAGCGACGGCTACCGCCCGACCGGCGCAGCCGTGGCGGCCAATGGCGATCTTCTGGTGCTGGAACGCTACTTCGCCATTCCGTTCGGCTTTTCCAGCCGCGTGCGCCGTATCCCGGCCGACAGTCTGGTTGCGGGGGGGCTCCTTGACGGCCCGGTGGTCCTGACCCTGGCGCACCCGCCGGTCAACGACAACTTCGAGGCCATCGCCACAGCGGCCCTGCCGGACGGGACCACGCAGGTCGTATTGATAAGCGACGACAACTACAGCGGCTTGCAACGCACCCTTTTAGTGTTTACTCACCTATGATTAGAACCTTACGCTGCATGACACCGCCCGCGACGGCAAAGGCGTAGGCAACAGGGACTATGGTGTGAGGTCTTGACGGGACCACGCGGACCCGCTTTCCTTGAAACCGTTTGAGCCGTCGCGCCGCGGGCGCCGCCTTGTCCCCCATGGGCCGGGGCGTCAGACCCTTTGGCCGGAGTACCCCACATGAAGTTCCTGGTCGCCGACGATCATCCCCTGGTACGGCGCGCCCTGTCGCTGTCCCTGGAACACATCCGGACTGACACGACGATCCTGGACGCGGACTCGGCAGCCCAGGCGCTTGAGCACGTGGCCAACCATCCCGACATCGACCTGATCCTGCTCGACCTGTCCATGCCCGACAGCGAGGGGTTTGAGACCCTGCGCCAGATCAAGACCCGCCTGCCGAGCGTGCCGGTGGCCGTGGTGTCGGCCGACGAAAGTGCGGAAACGGCCCTGCGCGCCCTGTCCAACGGAGCCTCGGGCTATCTCCCCAAGTCCCTGCCGGAGGACGTGCTGCGGGCCGCCATTTCGCTGATCCTGGCCGGTGGCCTGTACGTGCCGGCGCAAGTCGCCGACGCCGTCGGGGCTGGCAAGGCGACAGTCCGACCGAGCGCTCTCCCGGCGTCTGTCGGCAGCGCCGACCCCCAACGCCAGACGTCCGGCGCCGTGGCCCTGACCGGGCGGCAGCGGGAAGTGCTCGACTTGGTGATCGAGGGATTATCGAACAAGGAAATCGCCGAACGGCTGGATCTGGCCGAAGCCACCGTCAAGGTGCACATGACGGCGATCCTGCGGGCCTACGGGGTCAACAACCGCACCAAGGCGATCAGCGCCGCCCAGCGCGAACGGTCGGACCGCCCTGCCCTGACGGCGGTGCCCTGACGGCGGGGGTCTGACGGCGGGGGTCTGACGGCGAGGGTCTGACCCGCTCGGCTACCGTTCCACCAGCCACAACCTTTCCAGCGGCCCAAACGCAAACGACCCTCCAGCTTCGGAACGCTGGCGGGTCGTGCTGTCTTGGCGGTATGCAATCGGCGGCTGTTGAGCGGCGTTCTCGATCAGGGATGATCGGATAACGCTCTGCCCATCAAAGCGCGCGAACGACCTTAGTTCTTGTGACGGAACTTGATGCGGCCACGACTCAGGTCGTAGGGCGTCATTTCAATGTCGACCCGGTCGCCGACACTGACGCGGATGCGGTGCTTGCGCATCTTCCCGGCGGTGGTCGCCAGGATTTCGTGGTCGTTCTCAAGCTTGACGCGGAACATCGCGTTGGGAAGCTTTTCAACGACGGTACCACCAAATTCAATAAGTTCTTCCTTGGCCACGTGGCAGTCTCCTATGACTGTTGAACGGTCCCGCCGAAGCGACACCTGGACCTGCGGCACATACGCCGTGCCCGCCTGCGGGTCGGCAGGCCGGTCCATGAAACCGTCTCCGGCTGGTTGCGCCGCGATGCGGAGACGCACGCGGTGCCTCAACAGGCCATCGATCCTGAATGGAACGTCTGAAAGGGGACGTCAGCTTTGCGCGACCGCAAGCGTCATTCAGGCCACTGGCCCGTCTTTGTAATAAGGGTCTTGGTGTCGGGACGGCGGCAGAACCGGCCACCCCGGCATGTATATAGGAACGCGCTCCGATTTCTGCAACGAAACGGACCGACGTTGCAATCTTATAGTCCACACCGGCGCCAGCCACAACAACACAGGTTGCATGGCGGCCCCGCGCTGAAAGCGCGCACTGGAAACTAGGCTGAAAGCGCGCACTGGAAACCACGCTGGAGGCGCGCATAAAAACAGCGTGCCCCCGCCGAAGCGGGGGCACGCTGAACACGGATCGCGGTCTTAGTTCAGCGCGTCCTTCAGGCCCTTGCCGGGCTTGAACTTCGGCTGCTTGGACGCGCCGATCTGAATTTCCTCGCCGGTGCGGGGGTTCTTGCCGGTGCGGGCGGCGCGCTCGGACACGGCGAAGGTGCCGAAACCGACCAGGCGCACTTCGTCACCAGCCTTCAGGGCGCCGGTGACGGCGTCGAAGAGCGCGTCCACGGCCTTCGTGGCGTCAGCCTTGGTCAGCCCGGTGTCGGCGGCAACGGCGTCGACGAGATCGCTCTTGTTCATGCTGTAACTCTCCTTGGGTCGATAGATATAACTGTTTGTCCAAACTCGATCTCATCCGGGGCCCCGACGGCACACCCGGTCCTGCCCCCCTCCGCAGCCCTCGGGCCGGCGGCGGGCGAAGTGTCTCCCGCTTTTCGGGCCAAAGCAAGACTCTCCCTGCCCTTTGGCCCGCAAAAAAAGGCTTTTGCCTCCCCGCCAGCGCTCCTTGTGCGCGAATAAATGAAGACAATTGCGCCGCCCGGTGGAGTGCTGACCTCCTGTCGGGCCGCCACTGCGGAAGGGGCAGCCTTTTAGGGCTTCTTACGGGCCAGGGTCAAGCCATCACCGACCGGAATCATGCAGAAATCCACCCGCCGGTCATCGGGCAGAAAAGCGTTGAACGCGCGGATGGCTGTGGTGTCGGCGTCGTCCACGGCAGGATCGGCCACCTTGCCGTGCCACAGGACGTTGTCGATGGCCACGACCCCGCCCGGCCGCAACAGGCGCAGGCAGGCTTCGTAGTAGGCGCGATGGTTGACCTTGTCGGCGTCGATGAACGCAAAGTCGTAGTACCCCTCGCGCCCCCGCTCGATCAACGCCTGCAACTCGCCCAAAGCGTCACCCAACCGCAACTCGACCTTCTGCGCCATGCCGGCAGCCGTCCAGGCGTCACGGGCCACGTCGGTCCACTCCTCGTGACGGTCAATGGCGGTGATGCGGCCCTCGGGCGGCAGCGCCAGGGCCACGGCCAGGGACGAGTATCCGGTGTAGACGCCGATTTCCAGGCAGCGCCGTGCCTCCATCAGGCGCACCAGCATGGCCAGCAGGGCGCCCTGCTCGGGCGCTACCTGCATCAGGCTTCCACTCATGCCCTTGGTTCGCGCCCGCAACGCAGCCAGTTCCGGCGCCTCTTGGTAGCCGACCTGGGCCAGATAAACGGCAAGGTCGGGCGTCAATGGAGTGGTCGTGGTGCTCATGGTGGCCCTCGCGGCTTGGGGTTCCTCGACACGATGTTGGCGCATCGGGGCGTGGCGGCAAGGCAGTTTCTTCCCCAACACACGCATCCGGCCCGGCATTTTTTGCCGCCCCGACTTCGTTTACAAGCCTTCATCCCAACAGACTCAAGGGCTTGCTGCCTGGCCTGCATCTTGCTGAAGAGAGGGCAGGGCGCATGTGCCCACATATACGTATGTTGCAAGGGGAATGAGACATGGATGTCTTTGATGTGACTTCGGCAAACCGCCGACCGGGCACTTCGTCGCCTTCCCCGGCAAGCGACACCGCCTCGGCGTCAGCCGACCTGTTCGCCGCACTGCTCGACAACCTTGGCGGCGGCGCGACCGCAGACCTTGGCGGTCTCCCGAACACGACGCGACAGCACGAGCGGTCGGCCCCTCCCCCGGCCCGGCCCAGCCCGACACCGCCCGTGAAGTCCATGATGTCCGAACGGTCCGAGCAGCTCGACCGCGACGAACAGCGCGCCGACGCCGCACAGCGCGAGGACCGGACGGAGTCCGAGCGGACCGATGACGCGCGCCTCGAACGGTCGAATGACGACATGGCACGCAGTTCGGATGCCGACAGCCGGACGGCCGAGAAATCCGCCGCTGCCGACGACGCGGCGGCCGTAGCCTCGGCTGCCCAAGAGGCCAACGCCGCACAGAAACCGGCCGGCACCGGCGCCGGGGAAGCCCAGGACCGCGCCGCAGCCGGCACGTCCGACAAGGGTCAGGCTCCGGCCGCCAACCCCGACCAGCCCGAGGGTGACGGCCAGGAACAGGCCGCCGACCAGAACCAGTCCAAGGGCACGGCGGCCGCGCAGACGTCCCCGTCCGGTAATGCGTCTGGGCAGGCTTCGGGGCAGGCGTCGGGCCAAGCAGCAGGCCAGGCCGCCACGACGGCGCAGACAGCGGCGGCGGCCAATCCGGCGACGCCCCCCACAGCGTCCGGAACGACGGGCACTCCGCCGCCCGCTGGTCAGGCCCAGGCACCGGGCACCGCCACCGGGGCCTCGGCCACCGCTCAGGCCCAGGCCGAAGGCATTGCCCAGGCCATGGACGGCAGTACCGACAACAAGATGAAGATCGACGTTGACGTTCAGCAGCGCGGTGCGGCGCGGGCTCAGGCCGCTGCGGCCAAGGATGCCGGCTCCGCCACGGGAAGCACCACGGGAAGCACCACGGGGGAAAACGCCAAGGAGCCCGGCTCCGGACAAGCTGGCGCGGGTCAGACCACGGCCGCACAGGCTGCCGGGCAAGGGGCCGGGCGCGCTGGCCCACAGGGCGCCAATCCGGCTGGGGGCCAAGGTGCCGGCCAGGGCTTGGCCAGCGCGACCGACGCCGCCGGGCGGCCGCAGCAGGCCGACGCCGGTGCCCAGCAGCAACAGCAGCAGCAGGGCGGCCGCAACGATCAGCCGTCCCTGGCCCAGCAGGTGATACAGAGCAACCAGGCCTCCGCCCAGGCTGCGGCCAAGGCGGCCGGAAAGACCAGCCAGGCCAACGGCGGCCAGGGCCGGGCCGCCGCGACCACCCCCACCGCTTCGGCCACCCCCGGCGCTGCCTCCGGCGCCACTTCGGGTTCAGCCCCAACGGCAGCCGCAGCCGGCGCCGCGCCACAGGGGGCCGCCCCTGCGGCCGGGTCGACGCCCTCAACCCCGACGACGGGCGGCACGTTCGGCGAGGCCCTGGCCAGCACCGGACCGACACAGGGTGGAGCTTCCGCCGGCCAGACGGCCAGCGCCCAAACAGCCCATCGGCCGCCGGTGTCGCCTCAGGCCGTGGTTGACCAGGTCAAGGTGCGTATCGTCCAGAACGCCTCGACCGGCCAGGACACCATGCGCATCCAGTTGCGCCCCGACCACCTCGGCCGGGTGGATGTCAAGCTGACCATGCTCGATGGCCGCGTCACCGCCCAAGTGGTGGCCGAAAGCCGCGAGGCCCTGGAAATCCTGCGAGCCGACTCGAAAGGCCTGGAAAAGGCCCTCAACGAGGCCGGACTGAAGACGGACTCGGACAGTCTTAACTTTTCCATGCGCGGCGAAGACGGCAGCGGGGCCATGGCCCGTGACGGCGGGCGCCCCGGCGGGACCAACCCCTACGGCCGCCCCGGCCGCCCCGGCGACCTGCCGGAGGATCTTCTGCGCGACCTTGAAGGCGACCGATCCAGGCTCGCCGCCGAGCGGGGCGGCCTCGACATCCGCGTCTAAGACCTTTCCCTCACGCCCGCTGAAGGCCCCGGAGTGTTGTCTCCGGGGCCTTTTGCACGACCAACGTCGGAAAAGGGACTTCGCAGTCTCTGGGCAAAATCTGCCTACCGTTAACGCCTTTTTCACCGGCGGGACCTACTCCTTACGACTGCTGGCGATCACCGCCGCACGATTTCCGGAAACTCCGGGGGGAAAATCGGCGGCGTAAGAGGTGGGAACGACGACGTGAACGGGTTCGTCCAACAGATGCGCAATCTAGGCCCCGGCCGCCTCGCCGCCTTGGCGGGCGTGGCGCTTGGCGTCCTCGGATTCATCATCTATGTCACGACACGGCTTTCCACCGCCCAGATGGAACTGCTTTACGCCGACCTCCAGACCGGTGATGCCAACGCCATCATCAAGGAACTTGAGGCGCGCAAGATCCCCTACGAACTGCGGGCCAACGGGGCGGAGGTTTACGTTCCGTCCACCGATGTCCTGAAGCTGCGGGTGCAGATGGCCGAACAGTCCCTGCCCACCGGCGGGTCACTCGGCTACGAGATTTTCGACAACGCCGACGCCCTCGGCGCGACCAACTTCATGCAGAACGTCAACCTCGTCCGCGCCCTCGAAGGCGAACTGTCGCGCACCATCCGCTCGATCGACGGTGTGGCCGCTGCGCGCGTCCATCTGGTCATGCCCAAGCGCGAGATGTTCACCCGCGACGTCCAGGAACCGTCGGCCTCCATCTACATCAAGATGCAGCGCGGCCGCCTGTCCAAGGATCAGGTGATGGCGATCCAGCACATGATCGCCGCCGCCGTCCCCAAGCTGGACCCCAGCCACATTTCCATCGTGGACGAGCGCGGCACCCTGCTGTCCCAGGGCATGGGCGACAAGGGTCAGCTTGCCATGCAGACCCAGGACGAAATGCGCCTGCAAGAGGAAATGCGTCTGGCCCGAGCGGTCGAGGACCTGCTGGAACGCTCGCTCGGCCTGGGCAAGGTGCGGGCCGAGGTGCGGGCCGACATGGATTTCGACCGCGTCGTCACCCAGCAGGAAATCTATGACCCCGACAGCCAGGTGGCCCGCTCCACGGTGTCGCGCGAGGAAAACCTCAAATCCACCGAGGCCGACCCCGATACCGTTTCCGTGGCGCAGAACCTGCCCGACGCCGAGTTGAACACCACCGGCCCATCGGCCACCAATACCGAGAGCCGCCTCGAAGAGACAGTCAACTACGAACTGTCCAAGAAGGTCGTCAATCAGGTCAAGGAAGGTGGCGTCATCTCCCGCCTGTCCGTGGCCGTGCTGGTCGATGGCACCTACCAGACCGACGCCAACGGCGACAAGATCTATCAGCCGCGCCCAGAAGAACAGATGGACCAGCTTGCCGCCCTGGTGCGCACGGCCATCGGCTATGACGCCAACCGGGGCGACCAGCTCGAACTGGTCAACATGCAGTTCCAGAGCTTCGACCTGGATGCCGAAGAGCAGTGGATGTTCATGGGCTTCACCAAGCCCGAGATCATGCGCATGGCCGAGGGCCTGGGCGTGGCCATCGTCGCGGTGCTCATCATCCTGCTGGTGGTACGCCCGCTGGTCACCCGTGCCTTCGAGGCCCAGGCCGCGTCGGCCGATGGCATGATGATCGGGGCCGACGGCACCATGACGCCGCAGTTGATGGGTCCGGGCGGGTCGGTCCCCGCCCCCATCCCCGAGGAAGACGACATTTCCGACGAACTGATCGACATCGACAAGGTCGAAGGCCGGGTGAAGGCATCGAGCCTGCGCAAGATCGGCGAGATCGTTGACAAGCATCCGGAAGAGGCGCTCAGCATCATCCGCAACTGGCTCTACCAGGAAGTCTAGGTCAGGCACCGTAATTAGGGAGTTCGCGCCGTGGGTCGCGTGAAGGAAGACTATCGCAGCCTGACAGGTCCGCAAAAGGCGGCCATCATGATGCTGTCCTTGGGCGAGGAGCACTCCGTCAAGATCTTCTCGATGATGGACGACGAGGAGATCAAGGAGGTCTCCCAGATCATGGCCAATCTGGGCACGGTCAGTTCCTCCATCGTCGAACGTCTGTTCGTTGAATTCGCCGACGCGATTTCCAACACCGGGTCGCTGGTCGGCTCCTACGACACCACCGAACGCCTGCTCATGAAGTCCCTGGGCAAGGACCGCGTGGCCTCGATCATGGAAGAAATCCGTGGTCCGGCCGGTCGCACCATGTGGGACAAGCTGGGCAACGTGAACGAACAGGTGCTGGCCAACTACCTGAAGAACGAATACCCGCAGACCGTCGCGGTCGTGCTGTCCAAGATCAAGGGCGACCACGGCGCCCGCGTGCTGTCGCTGCTGCCCGAAGGCTTCGCCATGGAAGTCATCATGCGCATGCTGCACATGGAAGCGGTCCAGAAGGAGGTTCTCGACGGCGTGGAAAAGACCCTGCGGACGGAATTCATGTCGAACCTCGCCCGCACCGCGCGCCGCGATGCGCACGAGATGATGGCCGACATCTTCAACAACCTCGACCGCAACACCGAGGCCCGCTTCATGGGCGCCCTCGAAGAGCGCAACCGCGAAAGCGCCGAGAAGATCAAGCAGCTCATGTTCACCTTCGAGGACTTGGTGCGGATCGATACCCAGGGCATCCAGACCCTGCTGCGCCACGTTGAGAAGGACAAGCTGGGCCTGGCCCTCAAGGGCGCCAACGACCCGCTCAAGGACCTGTTCTTCAAGAACATGTCCGAACGCGCCGGCAAGATGCTGCGCGAAGACATGGAGGCCCTGGGTCCGGTCCGCCTGCGCGAAGTGGACGAGGCGCAGACCATTATCGTCGTGCTTGCCAAGGAATTGGCCAACTCCGGCCAGATCGTCATCTCCGAGGGCAAGGAGGACGACGAACTCATCTACTAACACCCACCGCTGCCGCTCTGCCCCCTTTCCTCTGGTCCGCGCTGGAACCCGACCCCCATGTCTTCGGTCCGCAAGTTCACCTTCGACGTCAGCTTTGACGAGAACCCCTTCGGGGATCCGGCGGGGCAGAATCAGGCACGTGCGCGGCAGGACGAAGCCCCGCCAGTCCCCCCCGAGCCCGAACCGGACCCCGAGCCGGAACCTGAACCGGAGCCCGAGGCACCGACCTATTCGGAAGAGGACCTCCAACTCGCCCGCGAGGACGCCTACGTTGCCGGTCATACCGCAGCGTTGGAAGAAACCTCGGTCACCCAGGGCCACGCCTTGGCCGAAGCCGTCCAGGCCATCGCCACCCAGATCCCCGCACTTCAGGATCGGGTGGCCGACGTGAACGACGAGATCGCCGAACTGGCCAGCCGGGTTGCTGTCGACATCTGCCGCAAAATGCTGCCCAATTGCCCCGACGACTACGCCGCCCGTGAAATTTCGGCCATGGTCTACAATCTGCTGCCCAGCCTCGCCAATCAGGCGCGGCTGGTGGTGCGGATCGGGCCGCTGCTGGTCGATGCGGTGCGCAAGGTTCTGGACGGCATGGCCGAGCGGACCGGGTTCGACGGCCGCATCGTGGTCATCGAGGACCCCGCCCTGAAAGACGGTGAAGCCCGCGTCGAATGGTCCGATGGTGGCGCCGAGCGCAACACGACCCGCCTGTGGGCCGACGTCGATGCCCTGGTCGAGCGCAACATCCCGCGCTTCTCGCGCGGCGAGGCGCTGGAGGTGCCCGAGCCAGAACCGGAGCCAGAGCCGGAGCCGGAGCCCGAAGACGTGTGGCCCGACATCGACCCGACCGCCTACTGGACGCCGACGCCGCCGGTCGAGGAGTGGGCCGAAGAAGATGCCCCGGCCGAGGAAGACGCCCCGGTCGAAGAGTGGGCCGACCTCGCCGACCACACGGAAACCACTGACGACACAGAAATTGAAAGCGTCGAGACCGACGCGGAAAGCTTGGTGACGGAGGGCACGGCAGACGCCGATCCCGACGCCGCCGACGGGAGAGGGTAATGGCCGACAAGGACCTGGAACTGAACGAATTGCCGGGCGAACCCCATCGCAGCGGCAATGACACCTACGAACCGGCTATCGCCGACGACGTGCCGGACAAGCCGCGCTCGGCGGCCGACCTGGAAGCCGTGTACGACATCCCCGTGCAGGTCTCGGCCGTGCTGGGCAAGTCGTCCATGCAGGTCAACCAGTTGCTCAAGCTGGGCCGGGGCGCGGTGGTGGAGCTTGACCGCAAGGTCGGCGAGGCCATCGACATCTACGTCAACAACCGCCTCGTGGCGCGCGGTGAGGTGGTGGTGGTCGAGGACCGCCTCGGCATCACGATGACTGAAATCATCAAGACCGAGCGGTCTTGATGACTGGGACGGAAATCATCAAGACCGAACGGTCTTAAAGCACACTGGAGTAGGACGGGATGCGGTTGTTGATCATCGGTTCCCTGGGCGGCCAGATCGGCGCGGCGAGTCAGATCGCCATGCGCCGGGGCGCCAAGGTGAGCCATGCGGATGACGTGGCGAGCGCCCTGGCGCTGCTGCGCGCCGGCCAGGGCGCCGACCTGGTGATGATGGACGCCACCCTGGACGTCCAGAAGATGACCGACGCCCTGACCGCCGAGCGGTTCTCCATGCCGGTCGTGGCCTGCGGCGTTGGCACCGACGCCCGCGCCGCCGTCGCCGCCATCCGCGCCGGGGCCAAGGAGTTCGTCCCCCTGCCGCCCGACCCGGACCTGATCGCGGCGGTGCTGGAGGCGGTCGCCTATCAGGACTGCGCGATCATCTTCGGCGATCCGTCGATGCACAAGATCATGAAGATGGCCGATCAGGTGGCGCCGGCCGAGGCCAGTATCCTGATCGTCGGAGAGTCGGGCACCGGCAAGGAGCTGATGGCCCGCCACATCCACAACCGGTCACGCCGGGCCGGCAACATGTTCATCGCCGTGAACTGCGCCGCCATCCCGGAAAACCTTCTGGAATCCGAGCTGTTCGGCCATGAGAAAGGATCGTTCACCGGGGCCGTGGCCCGCCGCATCGGCAAGTTCGAGGAAGCCGACGGCGGCACCCTGCTGCTCGACGAAGTCTCGGAAATGGACGTCCGCCTGCAAGCCAAGCTGCTGCGCGTCCTCCAGGAGCGCGAAGTCACCCGCGTCGGCGGCAACCAGCCGGTCAAGGTCAACGTGCGCATCCTGGCCACCTCGAACCGCATCCTGACCGAGGAAGTCCGCAAGGGCACCTTCCGCGAGGACTTGCTGTTCCGCCTCAACGTGGTCACCCTGCCCCTGCCCCCCTTGCGTGAGCGCCCGGCCGACATCGAGACGCTGGCCAACCACTTCGCCCTCAAGTACGCCGGTCTCAACGGGGCGCCCCATCGGCTGGTCAGTCCGCAAACCATGGCGCTGCTCAAGCGCCACCGCTGGCGCGGCAACGTGCGCGAACTGGAAAACACCATTCATCGCGCCGTCCTGCTGGCCAACGGCGACACCATCGAGCCCGACGCCATCCTGCTGCCCGACGCCGAACCCGGCGACGGCGGCGCGACCCAGTCCGAAGGTGCCGACGGCGCCGCGGCCGGCACCGGCGGCCTGGTGGGCCGCACCGTGGCCGACGTGGAACGCCACCTGATCATCGACACCCTGCGCCACACCTTGGGAAACCGCACCCACGCGGCGACCATCCTGGGGATCTCCATCCGCACGCTGCGCAACAAGCTGAAGCTCTACTCCGACCAGGGAATGCCCGTGCCGCCGCCCGGAGAGGCGGACAGTGCGCCCTGACGTGACCCCTCCCAAACAAAGCCCCTCTGGGCAAAAAATGATAGCCGGGACCTGACACGCACATGGCCGACGACAGGCAGCAGATTGAAGGCCCCGTCCCTGACGGAGCCGGTGGCGGCACCGGCGGCGCGTCCATGTCCATGGACGGCATGCGCAACGGCATCTTCCGGGTGCTGCGGCGCGGCGATCTGGCGCTGGCCATCGGCATTTCCGCCACGCTGGTCATCCTCATCCTGCCGTTGCCGGCGTGGCTGCTCGACATTGCGCTGGCGTTGTCGCTGACCTTCGCGGTGCTGGTCCTGATGACCGTCATCTTCATCCAGAAGGCGATGGAGCTGAACTCGTTCCCGGTCATCCTGCTGATCGCCACTCTGTTCAGGCTGGCGTTGAACCTGGCCTCGACCCGCCTCATCCTGTCCGAGGGCCACAACGGGCCGGACGCCGCCGGGGCCGTGATCCAGGCCTTTGGCGGGTTCATCATGGGTGACAACTTCGTCATCGGCGTGATCGTCTTTGGCATCCTGATCATCGTCAACTTCATGGTCATCACCAAGGGTTCGGGCCGTATCGCCGAAGTCACCGCCCGCTTCACCCTGGACGCCATGCCGGGCAAGCAAATGGCCATCGACGCCGACCTGTCGGCCGGCGTCATCAACGAACAGGAAGCCGTCCAGCGGCGCTCCGACCTGCAAAAGGAAAGCGACTTCTTCGGCTCCATGGACGGTGCCTCGAAGTTCGTGCGCGGCGACGCCGTCGCCGGGCTGCTGATCACTGGCATCAACATCATCGGCGGCATGATCATCGGCATGGCCCAGAACGGCCTGAGCTTCAGCGAAGCGGCCGACGTCTACACCCGCCTGACCGTCGGTGACGGCCTCATCAGCCAGATCCCCGCCCTGATCATCTCCATCGGCGCCGCCATGATGGTCACCAAGGCGGGCCTGAGCGAAAGCGCCGACGTCGCCCTGGGCCAGCAGTTCAGCCGCTATCCCAAGGCGCTCGGCATGTCGTCGGCGGTGGCCGGTCTACTTGCCATCACGCCCGGCACGCCGATGCTGCCGTTCCTGCTGCTGGCCGCCATGACGGGCGGCGCGGCGTTCTGGCTGGACCGCGACCAGACGGCCAAGGCCGCCCAAAAGGCACTGCATGACGACCGGATGGACAGTGGCGACCAGACCGCGCCGGTGCCCGAGGAACCCATCGCCACGGCGCTCAAGATCGACCTCGTACGCCTGGAAATGGGGTATGGCCTGTTGTCCATGATCTCCAATACCGGCAGCCACCGCCTGACCGACCAGATCAAGGCGTTGCGCCGTGCCTTGGCGACCGAAATGGGCTTCATCATGCCCAGCGTGCGGATCCAGGACAACATGCAGTTGCCGGCCAACACCTATGCCATCTTCATCAAGGAGGTGGAGGCCGGGCGCGGCGACCTGCGGCCCAACCAGCTTCTGGTCATGGACCCGCGCGGCGAGGACATTACCCTGGCCGGCGAAAAAACCCGCGAACCAACGTTCGGCCTGCCGGCCCTGTGGGTCGATGTCTCGAACCGCGAAGAAGCGCTGTTCCGGGGCTATACCGTGGTCGATCCGCCGACCGTCATCACCACCCACCTGACCGAGGTGGTGCGCGAGAACATGTCCGAACTGCTGTCCCACGCCGAAACGCAGAAGCTGCTCGATGAACTGGACAAGGACCACCAAAGGCTGGTGTCCGATCTGGTGCCCGGCCAGATCACCATTGGCGGCATCCAGCGGGTCCTGCAAAACCTGCTCAACGAACGGGTGTCGATCCGCGACCTGCCTTCCATCCTCGAAGGCGTGTCCGAGGCGGCCGGCATGACCCGCAACGTCATGCTCATCACCGAACACGTCCGGTCCCGTCTGGCCCGCCAGATGTCGGACAACAATTCCGACGAGGAAGGCGTCATCCCGCTGGTCACCCTGTCGCCGGAATGGGAACACGCCTTCGCCGAGTCCCTGGTCGGCCAGGGCGACGAGAAGCAACTCGCCATGCCGCCCAGCAAACTGCACGAGTTCATCACCCAGGTGCGGCAGTCCTTTGAACGCTTTGCCATGTCCGGGGACACTCCGGTCCTGCTGACCAGTCCGGGCGTGCGGCCTTACGTGCGATCAATCATCGAGCGATTCCGGCCCATGACCGTGGTGATGAGCCAGAACGAAATTCACCCCAAGGCCCGTATCAAGACGCTGGGACAAATCTGATGATGAACCCTGGCACCGATAGCGGGATGGAGGCGACCCCATGCGGCTGAAAAGCTACTCCGCCCCCAGCATGGCCGAAGCGATGGCCTTGGTTCGCGCCGAGTTGGGCGACGACGCCATCATCGTATCGACCCAGCGGGCGTCGGGCAGCCAGGGCGTGCGCATCACCGCCGCCCTTGAGGAAAACAGCACCGACGACGAAATCCACCAGCTTCTCGACGGCGCGGCGCCGGCCCCGGTGGCCGACCGCGTGCGCGAGGCGCTGGTCTATCACGGCGTGCCGCCGCGCCTGATCGAGAAGATCGTGTCGGCCGCCCGCAAGCTGGACACCGACAACCCGACCATGGCCTGCGCCGCCGCCCTGGATGACCTGTTCTCGTTCGCGCCGCTGCCCGAGCGCCGCGCGCCCCGCCCGTTTATGATGGTCGGCCCGCCCGGCTCGGGAAAGACCATCACGGTTGCCAAGCTGGCCGCCCGTGCCCGTCTGGCTGGCCGGTCGGTCGGCGTCATCACGGCGGACACCGTGCGCGCCGGGGCGCTGGAGCAGTTGTCGGCGTTCACCAGCATCCTCGACATCGACTTGCGCAAGGCACGCGGCAGCGACGCCCTGCGCGACTTGGCGCGGGAAGCCGCCGATCAATACGACCTGGTGTTCGTGGACACGCCGGGCCTGAACCCGTTCCACCCCCAGGACATGGACTTCCTGCGCAAAATGGTGGACACCTCGGCGATCGAACCAGTGCTGGTCATGGCCGCCGGGGGCGACCCGGTGGAGGCCGAGGAAATGGCCGAGGCCTTCGCCGAGATCGGCGCCAGCCGCCTGCTGGTCACCCGCCTGGACATCACGCGCCGGCTGGGCGCCGTCCTGGCCGCCGCCGACACCGGCCAGTTCATGTTCTGCGAGGTCAGCATCAACCCGCACGTGGCCAACGGCCTGTGCCCGATTTCCCCGGTCAGCATGGCCCGCCTGCTGGTGCCACCGACCGAGGAGGAGGAATTTGAGGCCCACGGTGCGCCCGCGCCGCAGGCCCAAGCGGTAAGCCGTCCCCCACCACCTCCACCACCAGCATTTTCCAGCGATCCCAAGCCCACCATCAAGCCGTACCGGCCGCCCCCGGCCGACCCCAATGCCCAAATCCATCGGGCCGCAGTGCACCGGGACTATCTGGGTGATGACGACGAAGGTGAGATGCCCCCGGCCGAGCCAGAAGGCAGGCCAGTATTCTCACTTATGGACGAAATCGATCCCGCCGATCACACTGACGACCCTGACAAGCTAGAGGCACGCCGATGAACAGTCAGATCCCGACCACCGGGCCGCGTCCCGTCCTGGCGCCCAGCGCAGGGCCGCGCCAGCGGGGACGCAACATCATCGCCGTGGCCTCGGGCAAAGGCGGCGTCGGCAAGACGTGGTTTTCCATCACCCTCAGCCATGCCCTGGCCCTGCGTGGACAGCACACGTTGCTGTTCGACGGCGACCTGGGGCTGGCCAACGTGGACATCCAGCTCGGCCTGATGCCCAACACCGACCTGGGCGGCGTCATCACCGGCAAGACCACCCTGACCCAGGCCTGCCAGCGGTACGAGGTCGGCGGCTTCGACGTCATCGCCGGGCGGTCGGGTTCAGGGTCGCTGGCCAACATTCCACTGTCGCGCCTTCAGGTGCTGGGCGAGGATCTGGTCGTTGCCTCGGCCGCCTATGACAAAGTCATCCTCGACCTCGGCGCCGGAGTGGAAAAATCCGTCCGCCAGTTGGCCCGCGCCGCCGGAACCATCCTGGTGGTGACGTCGGACGAACCGACCTCGCTGACCGACGCCTACGCCTTCATCAAGGTGACCATCCTTGAGCGGCCGGGCACCGACATCCGCGTGGTGGTCAACGCCGCCAACTCGACGCGCGAGGGCGAACGCACTTTCAACACCCTGCGCAAAGCCTGCGAAGGGTTCCTCAAGATCAGCCCGCCGCTGGTCGGCATCGTGCGCCGCGACATGCGGGTGCGCGAGGCCATCCGCAACCAGACGCCAATCCTCACCCGCAGCCCCAACGCGGATGCGGCCATCGACGTGGAGGCCATCGCCGACCGCCTGCTGGCCGGCGCCTGAGGCGGTCGGAGCGGACGCGCCATGATAGACGCGCCATGACAACGGTGACGCCGCCCCCGCCGCCGGCCCCGCTCCCACCCGCCGCTCCAGCGCCGCTGCTGACCGTCAGCGCGGCGCCGGAGGTGCTGGCGCGGCTGGCCGCCCTGCCGACGCTGGAGGCGCTCGTCGTCGATCTGCCAACGCGCAACCAAATCGTGGTGGACAGCCCGGTCGGCCCGTTGACCTTGCGCACGCCCCAGGCCCTGCCGCTGGCCGAGGGCGCCAAGTTGACCCTTCAGGTCATCACTTCGGTCGATACCCAGGTGCAAGTTCGCCTGATCGCCGTGGACGGCCGACCGGTTTTTCCGCTTCACGCCCCTGCATCAAACACCCCGCAAGCCGCCGTGGCGACTGCGGGGCCGGTGCAGTGGATGATTTCCCAGCGCCCGGCCGGCATCCCCGCCTTGCTGGTTCAGGCGCCGACAGCCGGCACGGGGTCACTCGCCCAAGGGCAATGGCCGGTGGGCACCGAGCTGACCGTGCGCCTCGCCGCGCTGCAACCGCCGGGGACGGGGACGCTGGGACAGGGTGGGGCGGGACAGGGTGGAGTGGGACAGAGCGGGCAGCCCCTCACACCAGGGGCTCCGGCGACCATGCCGGGACCACCCACCTCGGGGGCACCGGCGGCACCCGCCGTGCCAGCCGCCGCGGCGCCGACCGGCCCAACACCCGCGATAACCAGCGCAACCGCTCCCCCGGTCACTTCCCCCCAAGTCACCGGCGCTCAAGTCACCAGCCCCCAGGTCACCACCCCCACGACGCAACCGCTGGCCCCAGCCTCATCACTGGCCGCCGCAGCCCCGGCGCAACCCGCCGTTGGCCAGGGCACTCCCGCCACGCAAGCCCCACCCCCCACCCCGGCGGCCACGCCCGTCCTTGCGACGCTGACCGGCACCGTGCAGCCGCACGCCACTGGCGGGATGCCGCTTATCACCACACCGGCCGGAACAGTGGCCCTACAGGCAGCGGTGCCGCTTCCAGCGGGGGCCACGGTGGTACTGGAAGTGACATCGGCCCAGGCCCCCGCGCCCCTTCCCCAGGCACCCACGGCCGCCCTGCCGGGCGGGCCGGCCGGCGCTGCCCTGACCCAGGCGGTGACCCTTCTGGCCGCCACCGACGCCGACGCGGCCCGGCGACTTGCCACCGTCATGCCCGGACCGGACACGCGGATGTTGACGAACACGGTCGCCTTTGCCCAGGCGGCAGCCAGCGGCGACGTGCGCGCCTGGATCGGCAACGACGCCCTGCGCGCCCTGGAGCGCGCCGGTCCGCGCGGAGCCCAGGCGGCGCGCGGCCTGAGCGACGGCCTGCGCGAGGCCACCAAAACCGTGCGCGACTCCGGCGGCGCCGAGTGGCGGACCTTGACCATGCCGTTCGGGGTCGGCGGCACCGTTGACCGCATCCACATCATCACCCGCCGCCACGGTGCCGATGGCGAGGACGGCGAAGACAGCGGCGGCGGCAAGGGCGGCCAGGGCCAGCGGTTCCTGATCCAGTTGGACTTGTCGCGGCTGGGCGCCCTCCAGTTCGACGGGCTGTACAAGAAGCGCGACCGCCGCCTGGACCTGATCGTCCGCACCAAGACCGAGCTTCCCCCCATGTTGCGCCGCGACCTCGCCGGCATTTTTGCCCGCTCGGCCATGGCCCTGGCCCTCAAGGGCGGAATGACATTCCACGTCAGCGACCGCTTCGCCGGCCCGCCGCTGGGCCCTGACGGCGCCGCCGCCGAAATGATGGTTTAATCCCAAAGCCTGCGGCACCCGGCGCGTGCAATGGCCGGGGGGCATGGTAAGGTGGCCTGCCACACCGGCCGCGCCGCATTAACCAGATGTTGGCCTGTCCGTGGTGCAATGGCGGCATGGCGGTAGAGCCAGTTCAAACAGGCGGCAATGTCTTACCCACCCACCGATCCCAAAGGCTACTACCGGATGCTCGGCGTTGTGCCCGGCGCAACGGTTGATGTCATCAAGGCCGCCTATCGCAGGCGGGCCAAGGATCTGCATCCCGACAAGAACCCCCGCCCCGATGCCCGCGACGAATTCCAGCGCTTGTCGGAGGCCTATCACACGCTGTCGGACGCCAAGGCGCGGGCGACCTACGACTCCGGTCGCCTGAAAAGCCCCTCGGCTGACCGCGAGCCCTATCGCCCGGTGGCCTGCTGCACCTGCGGCAAAGTGGCCGCACAGCCGCGCTTTCTGATTTTCCCCACCGTCCAAGGGCGTCTGTTCCGGTCGGTCACGGGCAGCGTCGAAGGCGTGTTCTGCCGCCGCTGTGCCGACGCCACGGCCCTGCGCATCGCCCTGCGGACGTGGCTGACCGGATGGTGGAGCCTGCCGGCCGGGCCGTTCCATACGGTACGGGCGCTGGTCGTGCTGCTGGGCGGTGGGACCATGCCGCGTCCGGCCAACCACAGCCTGCTGCTGCGCCAGGCCCGCGCCTTCCTGCTGCGCGGTGATGACGACGTGGCGCGGGGGCTGGCCCTCCAGGCGCTGGGGTTTGCGGCCAATGACGAGGACCGCCGCCTCACCCGCGCCCTGGTCGCCGCCGTCCCCCACGATCCGCGCCGCGTCCTGCGCGACCGCTGGCGCGGCGCCAGCGCCTTGCGGCTGGCCCAGGCCGTGCCGTTCCTGACCGTCGCCGCCCTCGGGCTGGTGGGGCTCGGGATGTGGACCGATGTCAACCTGTGGGGTTCCCGCAGCGCCCCGACGGAGCCACCGGCCTTCGCCCTCGCCCCCTTTGCGTCGGTGCCGGTGCGCGACGGCATTCCTGGCCTGGAGCGCCCCTTCCTGCTGCGCAACGGCCACCTCTATGAAGTCACCCGCCCCGCCCTGCCCTTGCGCGCCGGGGCAGGATCGGAACACCCCGTGGTGGCGGAACTGGATGCTGGAACCGTCGTCATGGTATCGGACAACGCGCCCGGCGGCGGGTGGGTGCGGGTGTTCGTGGACGAAGACCGCACCGGCTACGTCTCCGGCCGCTATCTGACCCCAAGCCTTGCGGGGCGGGGTCTGGATGGGTTGATGAAATGAACTAAGGAAGTGAAGCGGGGAGACACCGAGAACACCGAGGAGGCACAGAGGGCACCGAGAGGCCGTGCATGTGGCGCCGCAGGCAGATGGATTTTGGGAATTTTTAATGCGCTGCGCGCGCCTGCTCCGTTCTCTCGGTGTACTCTGTGACTTCTCTGTGTCCTCTGTGTTTCCCACTTCACTTCACAGCATCAAGAGCCCCCTTGCCCCTCTTTCCGCCGGAACAGTTCAAGGCCGATTTCGTCCATGACGATCTGTTCCTTGCGGTCGCGTTCCTTGCGTTCGGCTTCCTCGCGGGCCTCCTGGGCCAGTTCAAAGGTCTTGAGGTCCTTGAACATCTGGGCCAGTTCGTCGCGCACCGCCTCGACACGTTGCTGTGTCTCGGCAATGGCGGCATCAAGTTGCAAGCGGCGGCTGTGGGCGCGGGCCGCATAGGTGCCCAGGGTGAAGTCGGCTTCGCGGACGTATTGACGGGCGCAATCGTTCTCGGCACGAACCTCCTCGTCAAGGGCGGTCCGGCGCTGGATGAAGGTGGCTTCCTCGGCCAGCAGGACGCCAAGGTCGCGGCGCTTCTCGTCGATTTCCCACCTGCGGACCCGGATGACCGTTTTAAGATCGCCGCTCATGGCTCAGCCTAGTCCTGGGGGAGGTTGAGCGGCCAGGTCAGGCCCAGCGCCTCGGCCAGCCCGGCGTAACACTGTTCCAGTTCGGTCGGCTCGCCCTTGCCCTGGGACAGGAACGCCTCGATGCGCGGATACAGCTCCACGGCGACATCGACATCCTGGTTGGAGCCGGCGCGATAGGCGCCCAGACGGATCAGCTCGGCCATGTCCTCGTACGTCGAGATGATGCCCCGCGCCCCCTGGACCAGCATGTTCTGTTCCTCGGTGTTACAGCCCGGCATGGTCCGCGACACCGACCGCAGGATATTCATGGACGGGTAGCGGCCGCGCTCGGCGATGGCGCGGTCGAGCACGATATGGCCGTCGAGAATACCGCGCACGGCATCGGAAATCGGCTCGTTGTGATCGTCGCCCTCGACCAGCACGGTGAACAGCCCGGTGATCGAGCCCTGCCCCTTGCCGCCCGGCCCGGCACGTTCCAGCAGCTTGGGCAGTTCAGCGAACACCGTGGGGGTGTAGCCCTTGGAGGCCGGCGGCTCCCCGGCCGACAGGCTGATTTCACGCTGGGCCATGGCAAAGCGGGTCACGCTGTCCATCAGGCACAGCACGTCCAGCCCCTGGTCGCGGAAATATTCAGCCACGGCCAGGGTGGTGTAGGCCGCCTGACGGCGCATCAGCGGCGGTTCGTCCGAGGTCGCAACCACCACGACGGAGCGCGCCATGCCGTCCTCGCCCAGGTCGTCCTCGATGAACTCGCGGGCCTCGCGGCCCCGCTCGCCGACCAGACCAAGGATAATGACATCGGCCTTGGAATGGCGGGCCATCATCGACAACACCGACGATTTGCCGACCCCCGACCCGGCGAAAATGCCCATGCGCTGACCCCGGCAGCACGACGCGAACACGTTGATGCAGCGGATGCCCAGATCCAGCTTAGCGCCGACGCGCTGGCGCGAGTGGGCCGATGGCGGGCTGTTGTGGAACGGATAGGCCCGCTCGCCGCCCATCACGGGGCCGAGGCCATCGACCGGGTCGCCCATGGCATTGAGCACACGGCCGAGCCAGCTTTCATGCGGATGGACGGCCGGAACGCCGCGCGCAATCTCGGCCCGGCAGCCAAGTCCGATGCCGTCCAGGGTGCCGAAGGGCATGAGCAACGCCCGCCCCTCCCGGAAACCGACAACTTCGCAGGGAACCTGTCGCTCTTCCCGAGCGTGAATCGTACAGCGGTCGCCCACGGACAGCGCCGTCTGGATGCCGCCGACTTCGATCAGCAGGCCCTGCACCCCGACCACGCGCCCGTAAACCGTATGGTCGGCCACCCTGCCCAGTTCATTCAGGAAGTTTTGAACCCGTTTCGACACCCGTTGCCCGCCTTCCTGCCGCCGTCTTCGTGGTATAGACCGCCAGCAGCCGTAACAGCAGGTGACGGTTCCGGTCTTGTCAGGCCGACTCGACCATCTTATGGTTAAGCCGGGGTTAATCCCTATTGGAAACCCATTTATTCTCCCAAACTCCGGGGGCGGGGAACGTATGCGCGTACTGGTAGTAGAGGATGATCCAGCAACGCGCCAGAGCATAGAGCTCATGCTGCGCAAGGAGCAATGGGTGGCCGACTCCACCCATCTGGGCGAGGACGGCCTGGAGATCGGGAAACTCTACGACTACGACATCATCATCCTGGACTTGATGTTGCCCGACATGGACGGGATGGATGTCATCCGCCAGCTTCGAGCGTCGCGGATCGATACGCCGGTGCTGATCCTGTCGGGCCTGGACGAGCCGGAGCGCAAGGTCCGCGGCCTGGGCATCGGGGCCGACGACTATATCGTCAAGCCGTTCGACCGCGCCGAACTGATGGCCCGCATCCAGGCCATTGTGCGGCGCTCCAAGGGCCACAGCCAGTCCGTCGTCCGCATCGGCCGCCTGGAGGTCAACCTGGAGGCCCGCACGGCCACCATCGACGGCGCGGCCCTGCACCTGACCGGCAAGGAATACGGCATCCTCGAACTGCTCGCCGTGCGCAAGGGCACCACCCTGACCAAGGAGCAGTTCCTCAATCACCTTTATGGCGGCATCGACGAACCCGAGTTGAAGATCATCGACGTCTTCATCTGCAAACTGCGCAAGAAGCTGAACCTGGCGTCGGGCGGCGAGAACTTCATCGAGACGGTGTGGGGCCGTGGCTACGTGCTGCGCGAACCCGAAGCAGGCACCCCGGCCGCCGTGGGTGGTGGCCGCTAGAGCAGTTGGCGCACATGCGGCATCGCAGACGATTCCGCCTGCTCGGGATTTGCTCTGAATCCCTTCAGGTCTGGGATGATTGCCGCAAGACCCGATCCACGGTCCGCAGCAGAACCCCGGCGTCCACCGGCTTGTACAGGACCGCGTCCAACGGCAGGTGCTTGGCGGCGATCACGTCCGGCGACAGTGCGGTATTCATGATGATCGGCACGCTGGCCAGACGGGGGTCGCCCCGCACGGCATGGACCAGTTCGGCGCCGTCCATGCGTGGCATCATGTAGTCGGTGATGATGGCGTCGGGCAGCCCATCGGCGGGCAAGGCGTCGAACAGTAGATCCAACGCCCGCTGCCCGTCGGACGCCATCAACACGGAGTGGCCGGCGTCCTTGAGGGCATTCTGGTACGCAAGCGCGATCAGCGCCTCGTCATCAACGATGAGGATCACGGCCATTGGCGCCTCACCCGACTTGGCCGTGCTGATCCGGGGCGCCGCCTCGGTAGTCGATGCGCGGTCCAAGTGAGATTCCTTTCGAGGTGATCGAGCAGCGCACGACGCCGGGATCATACCCGCTGTCACGCAGCTTCAAGACGGACAGGATACGGGCGACCTCGCCGTGCAGTTCCCGGTAGCGCAGCAGAAAAACGTTTTCGGCGACCACGGAAAGATCATCCAGGGCGATGTTCTCGAAGGACATGACCTCCCGCGACACCGATGTCAGCATGGTCGTCGCCCCGGCCGCCTGGAGGTTCAAGGACAACGCGCCAAAAAACGCGTTAAGGCGGTCCGGCTGCACCGCCGTCTGCCGAAAGGCGCCAACGCCATCGACGAACACGCGGTGGGCGCCCATGCGCCGCACCGGATCAAGAAGGGCGGCGGCCAGTTCGTCCAGGCACGACTCGAACGGCCTGTGCCAGATCACCTCCAGCGCACCAGAGGCGACCAGACCCTCGATGTCGATCCCCACGGCGGCGCCCTTCATCAGCAAACGCTCCGGGGTCTCGTAGCAACTGAACAGCAGGCCCGGCGTTTGGGGCGTGGCGCCGGCCAGGAAATGCAACCCGAAAGTCGTCTTGCCGGCGCCCGAAGGCCCCATCAGCAGCGACGTTGATCGCGGCACCACGCCCCCCCCGATCATGCCGTCGAGGTCGGCGATTCCCGTGGACAGGCGCTCTTTTGGCCGTTCCTCGAACACCGGCCCCGTGGTCGTCTCCAGGCGCGGGATGACCCGGAGTCCCTGGTCACTGATCGTGTAGACATGCTCGCCGGCCAGAAAGTCGGACCCGCGCAGCTTGAGAACCCGCAGCGTGCGCAGCGTGCGCTGGCCAACCGACTCCTCGGCCAGCCGCAGGATGCCGTCAACCATGGTGCGCTCGGGACTGTAGGGCGGACGGGGGCCGTTGGTCAGCAGCAAAACCGTGCAGCGGTGCAAGGCCGCCTCGCCCTGGAGGGCATGAATGAATTCGCGGAATTCGGTGTCGGACCGCACCGCCTCCTGCGCCACATACAGCCCGTCGAGCACGAACAGGTGCGGCTTGGTCTTGAGGATGGTGTCCGACAACAAGGCCAGAACCCCGCGCAACCCGCCTTCGCGCATCGCCGGATAGCCGCTGACGTAGGTCATCTGGTCGGGCAGAACCGACATGTCGCGGAAGCTCATGGGACTGAGGAAGTCCAGCATCCGGTCATGACCTTCCGACAGCAGCGTCAGATAACACACCCGGTCGCCGCCGGTGGCGCGATGAAAGCACATCTGGTTGGCCAGAATGGTCTTTCCGGCACCGGGAGTGCCCTCGATGATATAGACACCACCCTGGATCAGTCCGCCCGACAGCACCCTGTCAAGGCCGGTGATCCCCGTGGCCATGCGCTCAAGCACGTTACGTGATGCCATGGTATTCCCTAGCAATGCTCCGGTGCCTAGTAACGAGCGGTAGCCTGTGGGGGCAGCGAAGTCAACGCCAGGGTATGCAATATTATCCTGCGGGCCGGTGCCAGAAAGGCATCCTGGGCGACCACCACCTGAAGCTCGCGGGTGCCCAGGCGTGCTGTCTCCTCGATCACCGCATGGACGGCGGACACCGCCAGCGACAAGGCCTCGGGCGGCCCTGCGCCGCGCAACAGATGGCCAAGCAGCAGCGCGGCCAGGGCATCACCGGCTCCGTTCAAGGGCATTTGCACCGGAACGCGGGGGCTCTCCACCCGCCACGCACCGCCCGCAGTCACGGCGAGGCACGATATGGCGTCGGCCTCGCCGCCGGGCAGCGACGTCACCACCACCAGCCGGGCGCCCCGCTCGACCAGCGTCCGGGCGGCGGCTGCGGCGTCCTCGACCGTGCGCACGGGCGCCCCGGTCAAGGTGGCGAGTTCAAAGCGGTTGGGGGTCAGCACGTCGGCCAGGGGCACCAACCGGTCCAGAATGAAGGATGGAATGTCGGCCGCGCAGTACAGGCGTTCGCCGCACAGGGTGTCGTCGCCCATCACCGGATCGCACAGGTACAGCGCACCCGGCCGTTGCGCCCGCACCCGCTCCACCGCCCCGGCGATGGCCTGCCCGACGCCGGCCCCACCCAGCCAGCCCGACAGCACCCCGGCACAACGGGCCAGGGCGCCGCGCTCGTCCAGCCCGGCCAGAACGTCGGCAACATGCTCAGGCCCGAACACCTGGCCGTGCGCGGTGGGGTATCCGGTATGGTTGGACAACTGGCAGGTATGCACCGGCCAGACCTCGAACCCCAGGCGCTGCAAGGGGAACACGGCGGCGGAATTGCCGACGTGCCCGAAGGCGACATGGGATTGCACCGACAGAATGCCGGCCCCGAACTCAAACGGTGGAATAAGCATGGGCGGGAACGACCTGATGTCATGCGGTATCCGACGATCAGCCACCTTGCCACAGCCGCGCGATGATTTATAGTATGCCGCACCTGCGAAGAAACGTAATTTTATTGCGCCCGCACCGATATCAGGAGGACCCGTTCCCATGGCCGCCACCGCCCGCCCCCGCCGTTCCATGCTGTACATGCCGGGGTCCAACACCCGCGCCCTGGACAAGGCCAAGACCCTGGCCGCCGATGCCCTGATCCTGGACCTTGAGGACGCCGTGGCGCCCGACACCAAGGTCGAGGCGCGGGCCAACGTGGTCGCGGCGGCCGGTGGCTACGGCGCGCGCGAAGTGCTGATCCGTGTCAACGGGCTGGCGACTCCGTGGGGTCAGGCCGATGTGGCGGCGGCGGCGACCAGCGCGGCGCACGGCATCCTCATCCCCAAGGTGGAAAGCGCCGACATGGTGCGGCAAGTCGAAACCATCATGAACAACGCCGGCGCGCGGCCCGACATGCAGATCTGGTGCATGATGGAAACCCCGCTGGGCGTCCTGCACGCCGAGGAAATCGCCTCGGCCACGCCGCGCCTGGGCGGGTTTGTCATGGGCACGTCCGATCTGGCCAAGGACCTGCGCTGCCTGCACACGCCGATGCGCCTGCCGTTCGTGGCCTCCCTGAACCTGTGCGTCCTGGCGGCGCGGGCCTATGGGCTGGCCATTCTGGATGGCGTGTACCTGGATCTGGCCGACGACGAGGGTTTCAAGGCGTCCTGCGTGCAGGGCCGCGAGATGGGTTTTGACGGCAAGACGTTGATCCACCCCAAGACCATCGGCATGGCCAACGACACCTTCGGCCCGTCGGCCGACGAAGTGGCATGGTGCGAAAAGATCATCGCCGCCCACGCCGAGGCTGAAAAGGAAGGCAAGGGCGTGGTCGTGGTCGACGGCAAGCTGGTCGAAAACCTCCACGTCGTCACCGCCCGCCAGACGGTCGAAATGGCCCGCCTGATCAAACAGCTCGAAGCCGACGCGGCTTAGGAACAAGGGGGTTAACCACAGAGGACACAGAGAACACAGAGAAGAGCGCCGCAGGCACTTTCTTACCGCTTCCATTCTCTGTGCTCTCGGCGTCCTCTGTGGTTCAAATTCTTTCTTTCCTCCCGGCACCATCCCGATTCCCGAGGACGCGCACCATGAGCAAGACCAAGACCAACCCCGGCAACTATTTCGAAGATTTCTCCGTCGGCCAGGATATTGCGCACGCCACGCCGCGCACGGTGACGGCGGGCGATATTGCCCTGTACACCGCGCTGTACGGCACGCGCTTTGCCGTCAACTCCTCGGCCGAGTTTGCCAAGAGCCTGGGCTTCGAGGGAATGCCGCTCGATGACCTGCTGGCCTTCCATGTGGTTTTCGGCAAGACCGTGCCCGACATCAGCCTGAACGCCGTCGCCAACCTGGGCTATGCCGAGGGACGCTTCGGCGTGCCGCTGTACGCCGGGGATACCGTGGTCACCACCTCCAAGGTGATCGGCCTGAAGGAGAACTCCAACGGCAAGACCGGCGTGGTCCATGTCCGCTCCACCGGCACCAACCAGCGCGGCGAAATGGTCGTGGACTATGTCCGCTGGGTGATGGTCAACAAGCGCGACGCCAGCGCCCCGGCGCCCGAGGCCGTGGTGCCCACCCTCGCCAAGGCGGTGGACGCCAGCGCCCTGCGCCTGCCGGTCGGCCTTGAGATCGACGGCTACGACACCGCCCAGGCCGGCAGCCCGCACCTGTGGGACGACTACGCGGTGGGCGAAAAGATCGACCACGTCGATGGGTTCACCATCGAAGAGGCCGAGCACATGATGGCCACCCGCCTGTACCAGAACACCGCCAAGGTCCACTTCAACCAGTATGAGCAGGCATCCGGCCGCTTCGGCAAGCGGCTGATCTATGGCGGCCACATCATCAGCCTGGCCCGCTCGCTGTCGTTCAATGGGCTGGCCAACGCCTTCAAGATCGTGGCGATCAACGCCGGGTCGCACTGCAACCCGACCTTTGCCGGCAACACCATCCACGCCTGGACCGAGGTCCTGGACACGATGGAGTTCTCGGAACGGGCCGACCTTGGCGCCCTGCGCCTGCGCACCGTCGCCACCAAGGACCGCCCGTGCGCCGATTTTCCCTACAAGGACTCCGAGGGAAAATATCTGCCCGAAGTGGTCCTGGACTTCGACTACACTGTCCTCATGCCGCGTCGGCAGGGGTAAGACCCATGCTCCCCGGCATCGGTCGGGGAGCCACCCCTCCGCCTGGGGGGCGCTTCGGGTAGGGTGAACCGCCCGGCTTTCCGCGCCGTAGAGGTCCGGTAAAGCACGAATTCTGCGGCCCGTTAAGCCTGCCCCTACGGCACCTACCTGAATGGGTGGCATGCAAACGCTCCACCTGAGTAGGCCCCGAACGTTGACAAGGCCCATGGGCAGGCGCTAAACCTTTGCCGCACTGCCAAAACGCACGTATCCGCATCGCCGGACCTGGACGTAAACACGGACTGGGGGCGATGTGGGGCTACCCCGTCGAGAGGCCCGAGCCATGAAATCCACAACACGGCCCCTGTCCCCACACCTTCAGATTTATAGCTTCAAGCTGCACATGGCGATGTCGATCTTCCATCGCATCACCGGTGTGGCCCTGATTGTCGGCACGTTGCTGCTGGTGTACTGGCTGGTCGCCGCCGCCAATGGCCCCGAGGCCTATGCCAACGCCGCCGGGTTCCTGGGGTCGTGGTTCGGCCTGCTGCTGATCTTCGGATGGTCGGTGGCGCTGTTCTACCACCTGTGCAACGGCATCCGGCACCTGCTGTGGGACGCCGGCCAGGGCTTTGAGATCGAACAGATCCGCAAGTCGGGCATCGTCGTCCTGGCGGCCACCGCCGTGCTGACGGTGCTGGCCTGGATCCTTGGCCTGGCCATCTGAGAGACGGGGAGAAACTGACATGAGCATGCGTTCGCCCCTCGGCCGCGCCCGCGGCCTCGGCTCCGCCAAGGAAGGCCTGAACCACTGGTGGTCACAGCGCCTGACCGCCATCGCCCTGGTTCCGCTGGTCTTCTGGCTGGTGGTGTCGGTGATCGCCAACGTTGGCGCCGACTACAACGCCATGCGCGACTGGCTGGGCTCGCCGTTCAACGCCACCGTGATGGTGCTGCTGCTGGTCGCCGTGTTCCATCACGCCCAGTTGGGCATTCAGGTGATCGTCGAAGACTACGTGCACTGCCACGCGGTGAAGACCGCCGCCATCGTCGCCACCAAGCTTCTGGCCGTTGCGCTGGGTGGCTATGCGGTGGTGTCGGTTCTGTTCGTTGCCATTGGAGGCTGAGGACCATGGCCGCATACCAGTTCATCGACCATGAATACGATGCCGTCGTCGTCGGCGCCGGCGGGGCCGGCCTGCGGGCGACATTCGGCATGGTCGCCGCCGGCCTGAAGACGGCTTGCGTCACCAAAGTGTTCCCCACCCGCTCCCACACCGTGGCCGCCCAGGGCGGCATCGGTGCCGCGCTCGGCAACATGGCCGAGGACAGCTGGCAGTGGCACATGTACGACACCGTCAAGGGCTCCGACTGGCTCGGAGACCAGGACGCCATCGAATACATGTGCCGCGAGGCCATTCCGGCGGTCCACGAGCTGGAGCACTACGGCGTGCCGTTCTCGCGCACCGCTGACGGCAAGATCTATCAGCGCCCGTTCGGCGGCCACATGCGCAATTATGGTGAGGCTCCTGTGCAGCGCGCCTGCGCCGCTGCCGACCGCACCGGCCATGCCATCCTGCACACGCTGTATCAGCAGTCGCTGAAGCACAAGGCGGAGTTCTTCGTCGAGTACTTCGCCCTCGACCTCATCATGGACCCCAACACCGGGGAATGCCGTGGCGTCGTCGCGCTGGACATGGAAACCGGCCAGTTGCACCGCTTCAAGGCGCACCAGACCGTGCTGGCGACCGGCGGCTATGGCCGTGCGTTCTTCTCCTGCACCTCGGCCCACACCTGCACCGGCGACGGCAACGGCATGGCGGCGCGTGCCGGCCTGCCCCTCCAGGACCACGAGTTCGTGCAGTTCCACCCGACCGGCATCTATGGCTCGGGCTGCCTGATCACCGAGGGTGCGCGCGGTGAAGGCGGCTACCTGACCAACTCGGCCGGCGAACGCTTCATGGAACGCTACGCCCCGAACGCCAAGGATCTGGCCTCGCGCGATGTCGTGTCGCGCTCCATGACCATGGAAATCCGCGAAGGCCGTGGCGTGGGTCGTGAAAACGACCACATCTTCCTGCACCTCGAACACCTCGGCCCGGACGTCCTGCACGCCCGCCTGCCCGGCATCACCGAAACGGCCAAGATCTTCGCCGGCGTCGATGCCACCAAGGAGCCGATCCCGGTCCTGCCCACGGTCCACTACAACATGGGTGGCATTCCGACCAACTACATGGGCGAAGTGCTGCGGCCGACCAAGGACAACCCGGACGCCACCTGCGGCGGCCTGATGGCCGTTGGCGAGTGCGCCTGCGTGTCCGTCCACGGCGCCAACCGCCTGGGCACCAACTCGCTGCTCGACCTCGTGGTGTTCGGCCGTGCCGCCGCCCATCGCGCCGCCGAGCTGATCAAGCCCGGCACCAAGCACAAGCCTTGGACCGAAAGCTCCGGCCAGAACTCGCTGGACCGCCTGGACCGCGTGCGCAACGCCTCGGGCTCCCTGCGCGTCGCCGACATCCGCCTGGAGATGCAGAAGGCCATGCAGCGCGACGCTGCGGTCTACCGCACCACCAAGTCGCTCGCCGAGGGCGTGGAGAACATCAAGACCGTCGCCACCAAGCTGCCGGACATGAAGATCACCGACCGTTCGCTGATCTTCAACACCGACCTGATCGAGGCGCTGGAGCTGGAAAACCTGATGGCCTGCGCCGCAGCCACCATGGTTTCGGCCGATGCGCGCAAGGAAAGCCGCGGCGCCCAGGCGCACGAGGACTTCCCCGATCGCGACGACGAAAACTGGATGAAGCACACGCTGGCCTACGTCGATGACACGTACAACGTCACCCTCGACTACCGCCCGGTGCACACCTTCACGCTGACCGACGAGGTCGAGTACATCGAGCCCAAGGCTCGCGTGTACTAAGAGCGAGGAAAACGCTATGGCCGAATTCAATCTGCCGGCAAACAGCCGGGTCACTGAAGGCAAGACCTTCAAGGCCCCGGCCGGCGCGAAGAACGTCAAGACCTTCAAGATCTACCGCTACGATCCCGACGCGGGCCAGAACCCGCGCCTGGACAGCTACGAGATCGACCTGGACGCCTGCGGCCCGATGGTCCTGGACGCCCTGCTCAAGATCAAGAACGAGGTCGACAGCACGTTGACCCTGCGGCGGTCGTGCCGCGAGGGCATCTGCGGGTCGTGCTCGATGAACATCGACGGCACCAATACCCTGGCCTGCCTGAAGCCGATTGCCGACGTGACCGGCGAAGTGGCGATCTATCCGCTGCCGCACATGCCGGTCATCAAAGATCTGGTGCCCGACCTGTCGGTGCCCTACGCCCAGCTTGCCTCCATCGAGCCGTGGATGCAGTCCGACACCCCGCCGCCCGGCAAAGGCGAGCGCCTGCAAAGCCCCGAGGAGCGTGAAAAGCTCGACGGTCTGTGGGAATGCATCCTGTGCTTCTGCTGCACCACAAGTTGCCCCAGCTATTGGTGGAACGGCGACCGTTACCTTGGCCCGGCCGTCCTGTTGCAGGCCGCGCGCTGGATCAACGACTCGCGCGATGAGGCGACCGGCAAACGTCTGGACTACCTTGAAGACCCCTTCAAGCTGTACCGTTGCCACACCATCATGAACTGCACCAACACCTGCCCCAAGGGCCTGAACCCGGCCAAGGCCATCGCCGACATCAAGCAAAAGCTGATGTCCCGCGTCGTCTAAGTCCTGTTTGTTTCCTGTCTGTTGCGAAAAGCCGCTCTTTTTGAGCGGCTTTTTTGCATACCAGCCCTGCGCGAACTTTCCCTCTCAAGTTTAACCGAAACGTTACACTAAACGCGTTCATTCGCTGCGTGCCGGGGGATACGACCGCAAGGGGAAGAACCATGGACGACACCATGAAGTCGAATGGCACCGCCGCCGGCCTCCGTCGCAGGGATCTGCTTCAGGGGATCCTGGCAACCAGCGTGTCGGCCATCATGATTGCCGGCCCGGACGGCATCATCCACTTCGCCAATCAGCGTGCCAGCGAAGTTCTCGGCGTCCCAATCGACGACGTCCTTGGCCGCAGTTGCATGGACCCGGCCTGGAGTACCGAAACACCTGATGGGCACCCGCTTCCGTTTGAGGATTTTCCATTCAACATCGTGCAGCGCACCGGGCGGCCACTCGACAACGGCCGCATATCCGTTCTCGATGCCGCAGGGCAGCGTCGGCAACTGTCGCTGAACGCCGCGCCCCTCCCCGGCTCCGAGGACATCGTCTTTTCCATCGTTGACGTCACGGCGGAGGAGGACATGAAGGCGGCGCGCAACCGACTGCTGGAAATTCTTGAGGCGACGCCCGATTTCGTGTCCATGAGCGACCTCGACCACAACGTGGTCTACATGAACGCCGCCGCCCGCCGCACCGCCGGCCTGCCGCCCTCGGCCGCCGGGGCACTGGGGTTCGACATGCCGCCCGGCGCCGGACACGCCGGAACATGGCTGCATCCGGCCTGGGCCATGCGCAAAATTACCGAGGAAGGCATCCCGGCGGCCACGCGCAACGGCGTGTGGGAGGGCGAAACCGCCCTGCTCGACCGTGACGGCGGCGAGATCGCCATGTCCCAGGTCATCCTGGCCCACACCGACGGCCAGGGCCGGGTGGACCGCCTGTCCACCCTGATGCGTGACATTTCCGACCAGCGCCGCGCCCGCCGGGAGGCGATGGAAAACGCCGCCCGGCTGGAGCGCGTGCTGCACGTCAACCCCAGCGGCATCTATGCCCTGCTGCTGGACCCGGACTCGCCCGGCGCAGCGCCGGTCGGCGGGCTGATAAGCCAGACCATGGTCGATATCAGCGGCCGATCCATGGACGACTGGATGGCCGATCCCCACGGCGTGTGGAACGACCTCATCCACCCCGACGACAAGGTGCGGGTGGCCGCCAACCAGGCCACCTTGCACAACGCCGGCTTCATCGAGCATGAATACCGCATCACGCCGCCAGGCAAGCGCAACCCGGTGTGGGTCTTCGACCGCGTGGTGCTGCTGCGCGACGCCTTCAACCGCCCGACCGAGGTCATCGGGGCGTGGCTCGACATCAGCGACCGCCACGCCATGGAGGAGGAATTGCGGCGATCCAACGCCGATCTGGAGCAGTTCGCCTACGTCGCCTCGCACGATCTCCAGGAACCGCTGCGCATGGTTTCGGCCTACCTCGGCCTGCTGCGCAGGCGCCTGGGCAACACCTTGGACGCCGAGTCCACCGAGTTCATCGCCTACGCCATCGACGGCGCCCAGCGCATGCATCACATGATTAATGACCTGCTGAGCTATTCGCGGGTGGACCGCATGGGCGCCCCGTTCACCGAGGTGGACGCCGCAACAGCGCTATGCGCGGCCGAAGCCAACCTCCACAAGGCGATCACCGACAGCGGCGCCCGCATCGAGGTCGAAGGGCCGCCCCTGCCCCAGGTGTGGGCCGACGGCGCGCAACTCGGCCGCCTGTTCCAGAACCTGATCGGCAATGCACTGAAATACCACCGCCCCGATGTCCCGCCGGTCATCACCATTACGGGCGGCGAGGTCCGCGACGGCTGGCAGTTCTCCGTCCGCGACAACGGCATCGGCATCGAGCGCAAGGACTTCAACCGCATCTTCCAGATCTTCCAGCGCCTGCACCCACGCGGCACGGCCGATGGCACGGGCATCGGCCTGTCCATCTGCAAGCGCATCGTCGAACGGCACGGCGGCCGCATCTGGCTGGAGTCGGTGCCCGGCCAAGGGACCACGTTCACGTTCACCCTGGCGCGGCCACCGTAGGGCCTCAGCGGCAGTCGAAGTAACTGCGGTTGGGGGTTATCAGGCGGCACTGTAGGCGGACGGTTCCGGCATAGTGAGGCGCGCGGCCCGTCTTGGCGCATTCCCGCGCCGCCATGGCCATAAGGGTGGCACGGTCGGTACTGCCGGCATGACAGATGGCCACGCGGTCCGGTGACGATTCTCCAACGGGCGCGATGGAACCACCCTCGCGGCGCGTATCGACCCATGGGTCGCCAGCACAGGCCGACAGAACAAGCATGGCGCACATGAGAACGGTGCACTGGGAAAAACTGAGGGCGGATAGCGAACGGCGGGTCACGGCGGGCTCCTGAGGTGCCCCTTCTGTTTACCGGGTGGCGCGCCGATGGAAAAGCCTTCATCACGCGCGTATGCTGGGAAAGTCGCTTTCCCCAAGCGCTTCCTGTGTGTCCTGAGGATCCCTTCCCCGGCAAGAGCGAGGCCGCCATGAACCTTCACGCCCTTCTGACCGCGCGGGCGGGAGCCGGTCGCCCGGTTCGCGCCGCCCTCATCGGCGCCGGCAAGTTCGGCACCATGTTCCTGTCCCAGGCGCTGCACACGCCGGGCCTGCACGTCGTCGGCGTGGCCGACCTGTCCACCGAGCGCGCCCGCCTGTCGCTGGCCCAGGCCGGCTGGCCGCAGGAGCGCTGGGGCGCCCGATCCGCCGCCGGGGCCATTGCCGACGGCTCCACCTGGATCACCGACGATGCCACCGCGCTGATTGCCGCCGATGGCGTGGACGTGGTCATCGAATCGACCGGCTTGCCCGCCGCCGCCCTGGCCCATGCCGAAACCTGCCTGTCCTACGGCCGCCATCTGGTGATGGTCAGCGTGGAGGCCGACGTGCTGGCCGGGCCGCTGCTGGCCCACCGCTTCCGGGACGCCGGGCTGGTCTATTCCATGGCCTATGGCGATCAGCCGGCCCTGATCGCGGAAATGGTCGATTGGGCGCGGGCCTGCGGGTTCATGGTGGTCGCGGCCGGCAAGGGCACCAAATACCTGCCGCTCTACCACGCCTCCACCCCCGATACCGTGTGGGCCCACTACGGCCTGTCCCCGGCCGAGGCCGAGCAGGGCGGCATGAACGCCCAGATGTTCAACTCCTTCCTCGACGGCACCAAGTCCGCCATCGAAATGGCCGCCGTGGCCAACGCCACCGGCCTGGACGTGCCGACCAACGGCCTGGACTTCCCGCCGGTCAGCACCAGCCGGCTGGCCGAGGACCTGCGTCCGCGTAGCGACGGCGGATTGTTGGAGCGCGCCGGCATGGTCGAGGTGGTATCCAGCCTCAACCGCGACGGCAGCCCGGTGCGCGACGATCTGCGATGGGGCGTCTATGTGGTGGTTGAGGCGCCGAGCGCCTACGCCGCCCGCTGCTTCCGCGAATATGGCATGACTACCGACAGCACCGGCCGCTATGCCGCCCTGTGGCGCCCGGCCCACCTGATCGGCCTGGAACTCGGCATTTCGGTGGCGAGTGCGGCCTTGCGCGGCGAGCCGACCGGTAGCCCCATGGCCTTTCGGGGCGATGCCGTGGCGGTTGCCAAGCGCGCCCTGAAGGCCGGCGACGTCCTCGACGGCGAGGGCGGCACCACGGTCTGGGGCCGCCTGATGCCGGCCGCCGACTCGCTGGAATTGGGCGCCCTGCCCATCGGCCTTGCCCATGGCGTGACCGTGCGGCGCGATGTTGCGGCGGGAACCGTCCTGACCCGCGACGCCGTCACCCTCGACCCCACCGACAACACCGTCCGCCTGCGGATGGAAATGGAAGCCATGTTCGGACCGGTGGAGGTGTAAGGCACCTGAAAATGGCACCAGCGTAGCCATGCCTTTCTCAGCCGCACGGGCACGTTGGCATGGTCTGCAAACCGTTCCCGCGCGTTGGATACCTATATGGTTTCCTAGGTGGATTAGATCATGTCACGGTTTTCCATCAACGTTCCCGTCTTCGCCGGGTCCGTTGCGCTTATCATGGTGTTCGTGCTGGTCGGGGCCATCTGGCCGCAGGCTGCCGAGCAGTGGTTCGGCACCTTGCAAAGCGGGATCCTGGGCAGTTTCGGCTGGTTCTACATCCTGTCGGTGGCGATCTTCCTGATTGTCGTGCTCATCCTGGGCCTCAGCCGGTTCGGCACCCTCAGGCTGGGACCGGACGACGCCTTACCGGACTTTCCCTATCCGTCCTGGGTGGCCATGCTGTTCGCCGCTGGCATGGGCATCGGGCTGATGTTCTTCGCCGTAGCCGAGCCCATGATGCACTTCGCCGCCCCGCCCGAAGCCACCCCCGGCACCATCGGGGCGCAGCGCGAGGCCATGCTCATCACCTTCTTCCATTGGGGCATCCACGCCTGGGCCATCTATGCGGTGGTGGGGCTGGCGCTGGCCTATTTCGGATACCGTTACAATTTGCCTCTGACCGTGCGGTCGGGGCTGTACCCGCTGCTCAAGGACAGGATCAACGGGCCGATCGGCCATGCGGTGGACATTTTCGCCATCGTCGGCACCATGTTCGGTATTGCCACGTCGCTGGGCTTTGGAGTGTTGCAAATCAATGCCGGCCTAGCCCACCTGGTCGGACTGCCGCAGGGCATCACGACACAGATCGTACTGATCGCCATCGTGACAGCCATTGCTTCGGTGTCCGTCATCACCGGGCTGGATCGCGGCGTGCGGCGGCTCAGCGAGGTGAACCTCGTCCTGGCCGTGGGGCTTATGCTGTTCGTCCTGTTCATCGGCCCGACGTCCCACCTGATGAAAACCTTCGTCCAGAACATCGGCCTGTACCTGGACAGCATCGTGCTCAAGACGTTCAACATCTACGCCTACGAGCCGCGCGAGTGGATCGACGCCTGGACGCTGTTCTACTGGGCATGGTGGATTTCCTGGTCGCCCTTCGTGGGCATGTTCATCGCCCGCATCTCGCGCGGCCGCACCGTGCGCGAGTTCGTCATCGCCGTGCTGTTCATCCCCGCCGGGTTCACGTTCCTGTGGATGACCGTGTTCGGCAACACCGCCATGCTGATCGACACCACGGCAGCGGCCGGGGCGCTTGGCGAGGCGGTGGCGGCCGACGTCTCGGTGGCGCTGTTCCAGTTCTTTGAATACCTGCCGTTCAGCGCCGTCACCTCGACCATCGCGGTGATGCTGGTGACCATCTTCTTCATCACGTCATCGGATTCCGGCTCGTTGGTCATCGACACGCTGGCGGCTGGCGGCGAGACCGACACGCCGGCCCTGCAACGTCTGTTCTGGTGCGTGCTCGAAGGCGTGGTGGCGGCCGTGCTGCTGATGGCCGGCGGTCTGGCCGCGCTCCAAAGCGCCACCATCGCCAGCGCCCTGCCCTTCACGGTCATCATGCTGCTGCTGTGCTGGAGCCTGTTCAAGGGCATGAGCGCCGACCTCGCCCACAGCACCGCCGCTGCCAAGGCCGCGCCATCGGTGTCCCATCCCACGGTCGAACGGTCGTGGCAGGGCCGCTTGGCGCGCATCCTGCACACCCCGTCGCGCACCGATGTGGAGCGCTTCGTCGAGGCAACCATCGCCCCGGCCATGGCCTCGGTGGCGGAGGAACTGACCACCAAGGGCCGCACCGCCACCGTGCACCACGACAGCAATACCGGCGCGATTAGCCTCGTGGTTCCGGCCGAGGGTGTCCGCGACTTCGTCTATGGCGTCCAGAAGGCCAGCCACCTGCTGCCCTCCTTCGTGGTCCGCGACACCACCCGCCCCGAAACCAGCGGCGCCCGCGAATACGAGGCCCGCACCACCTTCAGCGACGGCAGCCAGGGCTACGACATCATGGGCCTCAGCCGCGACCAGATCATCAGCGACATCCTGCACCAGTTCGAGCGCTACCAGATCCAGGTCGCCTCGCCGCAGTCCGCCCTGTTCGCCGGAGCACCTGAGCATGATTGACGCGGGTTGTGTTTGATCTGGTGCGTTGGTCCGCTGACGCGGATGGCTGCCGCCCGCCTGGAGCGACCCTCCAGACCTCTCTTTTCTTTGAAAAACAAAATGGGGTTTGGGGCTCGCCCCAAGCGGGCTTGAGCGGCAGCCCAAGATGAAAAAACAAACCGTCGTAGCCATCAAAACAGCCCCCTAGGGGAACTAGGGGGCTGTTCATTGTGCGTCGGCAGGAGGAGAAGTTTCTGGAGGGGTCAGCCGGCGCGGATCTGGGTCAGGAACTTGTGCATCTGTTCGTCGAGGCTCTGGGCCTGCCCGGACAAGGTGCCCGCCGAGTCGAGGACGCGGCCCGAGGCATGGCCGGTTTCCTGGGCGGCCTGGGTCACTGCCTGGATGTTGTCGGAAACCTCCTGGGTGCCTTGGGCGGCCTGGGTGACGTTGTGGGTGATTTCGCGGGTCGCCGCGCCCTGCTCCTCCACCGCCGAGGCGATGGCCGAGGAGATTTCGTCGATGCGGCCGATGATCTCACCGATGCCGCGGATCGCCGTCACCGCCTCCTGGGTGGCGCCCTGCACCTCGTTGATCTGGCGGGCGATGTCTTCGGTGGCGCGGCTGGTCTGGTTGGCCAGTTGCTTGACCTCGTTAGCGACCACGGCAAAGCCCTTGCCGGCCTCCCCGGCGCGGGCCGCTTCGATGGTGGCGTTCAGGGCCAGCAGGTTGGTCTGGTCGGCAACGTCGGTGATAAGGGCGACCACTTCGCCAATCTTCTGCGCCGACGCCGCAAGGCCCTGCACGATGTCATCGGTGCGGCGGGCTTCGGTCACCGCCTGATGGGCGATTTCGCTGGACTGGTTGACCTGCCGGGCGATTTCCGAGATCGATGCGGCCAGTTCCTCGGACGCTGCCGCCACGGTCTGCACATTGGCCGTGGCTTGTTCGGAGGCCACCGCCACGGTGGTTGCCCGGTTGCTGGCGTCGTCGGCGGCGGCCGACATGCCGCGCGCGGTGTCCTGCAAGGTGCTTGAGGATTCGGTCACGGCCTGGATGATGCGGCCGACGGAGCCCTCAAAATCTTCGGCCAGCCCGGACATCAACTCACGCCGCTCCTGCTCGGCGAGGCGGACGTTTTCCTGTTGCTGGGCTTCCAGGCGGCGGTTCTCCTCGGCGTGCTCCTTGAACACCTGGAGCGCCTCGGCCATACGACCCAGTTCATCGCCACGGCCACGGGCCGGGACGTGGACGTCAAGGTCGCCATCGGCCAGGCGGCTCATCGCGCCAGTCATCGCCATGATGGGGCGGGACAGGCCATTGCCCAGCACGAAGGCGATAATCAGACCACCGGCCAAGCCGGACGCGCCGACGAAGCCGATAATCAGGGTGGACGCGCTCAGGCTGCTCATCAGGCCGGTGTTGATCTCGGCTTCGCGGGTGCGGGCGTCGGCTACCACGCCGTCGAAGGCGTCATTGAGCACCTTGTAACTGTCCTGCATGGGGCCATCGATTAGGGTGCGGAGGTCGCCGGTCAGGGTTTCGATCTGGGCGAACTTGTCGCGGTAGTCCTTGTAAAAGCCCTGTATGGCGTCGAACACATAGCGCGAGTCATGGCTGGCCGGGATGGAGTAATCGGCCAGTTGCAGCGGCATTTCCATCTCGGAAAGCTGGCGGTGCGCGGACTCGGCCATGTCGGGGCGCTGGCGGCCAAGGTACATGTACACGTTCAATCGGGCCTGAAGGGTGCGCTCGCGGGCGATGCGCAGATAGCTCGACAGTTCGGCGTCGGCGCTGATGGCCGGCTCGCTGATGAGCATGTCGAGGTGATCGGTCAGGTTCTGCCCGGCCGGGTCGAGCGCCATGGAAATAATCATCTGGCGCTGGGTTTCCAGGCGCGCGGCAGTGGCGACGTGGCCCATATAAGCCTTGAGGTCAGCACCGAGCGCGGCCAGCTTTTCGGCCCGCGCGGGCTGCGTGGCGGCGGCCTGCGCCGTTTCGATGCGCGCGATGAGGGCTTCGCCCTTGCGGCGCGCGGCGGCGGCTTCGGCGTCGCGACTGGTGCCGAGGAACTCGCGCACATGCAGGCGGACGTCCTGGAACTCGGTCTTGGCGGCCATCACGTCCAGCGCGTCATCGACCGTGTCGGCATAGGCCTCCACCGCCGTCGTGGTCGAGCGGGAGCCGCTGATACCGACCCCGGCGACTACCGCCGCCAGGAATAGGGTCGAGGCAAAACCGGCCAGGATCTTATGCTTGATGGACATGCGTCCAATCAGACCGGGGTTACCCGTCCGAACGGTTTCATTGAGCGCTTCGGTCACCATTTCCTCCCCGAAACCTTACTTGGGAAGCCGCCGCCGGGTCTGTGTCCGGCTTTGTGTCAGCTCCTCTGCCGGACGACGTAGTACCGCACCGATCAACTACGGTTTTAACGTCCGCATACAGTCCAGACCAGTGGAAATAGGTGTATGCTCACGGTTTGGTGGCCGCGCAGGCGCAAAAGGCCGGCGACGCTACGTCAACCGGCCGTCCCGATACCCCTTGGTATACAGTGTTCAGTAGGTCCCGCCGCGCCTTACCCCTTGGGGATGGAGGATGTGGCCACCGAAACGCCGAGGCCGGGACTCGCCAGCGGGTGCCCGTAGTGGTAGCCCTGCCCCAGGTCGATACCGATGTCGCACAACATGCGGCTGGTCTCGGCGTCCTCGACGAACTCGGCGATGGTGAGCAGCCCGAACTCACGGGCCATGCCGTGGATGTGTTCGACCATGATGCGGTCCCGCCGGTCAGTGGCGATGTGGCGCACGAAGCTGCCCTCGATCTTGACGTAATCGACCTTCAAGTACTTGAGATAAAGGAACGACGAGAACCCGCTGCCGAAGTCGTCCAGGGCAAACCGGATGCCTTCGCTGCGCAGGGCCTCCATGGTGCTCAGCAGGGTGTCAAAGTGCGGCAGCGCCTCGCGCTCGGTGATCTCCAGCACAATCTGCGCAGGCTCAAGCCCGTGGTCGCGCACCAACTGCGGCAGGCCGTTGAGCCACGTCGTGTCTGTGATGGTGCGGGCCGACAAATTGAAGAAGAACAGCCCCGCCGTCTCGCCCGAGCGCCCGATTTCCCGCAGAGCCCCGGTAATCACCGCATGGTCCACGGCATGGGCAAGGCCCAGTTCCTCGGCCGTTTCGATGAAGTCGCCGGCCGACATGAAGACGTCGCCGTCACGGATGCGGGCCAGCACCTCATAGCCCTCGGGCTTGCCGTCCGAGGTCCGGCAGATCGGCTGGAAGAACGGCACCATGCGGCCCTCGTCCAGGGCGCGTTGCAGGTCCTGGCCCTTGTTGAACACCTCCATGACCATGTCTTCTTCGGAGGCGTCGAGGGTCGAGACGCGGTTCTTGCCCAGGCGCTTGGCCTTGTACATGGCCACGTCCATGGCGATGTTGAGCTTTTCCACGTCCGTGCCGTTTTCGGGGAAGGACACCAGCCCGACACTGGCGCTGAGCTTGGCGTTGCCGACCGGCAGCCGGATGACCGCCTGGCTGAGGGCATTATGCACGTTTTCGGCCACGGCCAGGGCCTGCGCGCCGGAGGTGTCAGGCAACAAAATGGCGAACTCGTCGCCGCCCAGGCGAGCCACCACGTCGGTGCGGCGCAAGCGCGACACCAGGATCGCGGTCAGTTCCTTCAGCGCCAAATCCCCGACCGGATGGCCATAGGTGTCGTTGATGTGCTTGAAGTTATCGACATCGAGCATCATCAGCGAGAACGAGTGGTTGGACCGCCGCGCCCGCTCCACCTCGACCTTGAGGAACTCCTCGAATTTGCGCCGGTTATACAGGCCGGTCAGCGGGTCGCGCTGGGAATAGGTCTCCAGGCGTTCGTGGTAGTCCTGGATGGTGTTCAAAAGCTTGTTGAAATGATCGGACAGGCGCTGCACCTCGCGCAGGTTCGACCGCCGCCCCTCGACCCGCCTGTTAAGGTCGGTGTGCTGGATGATCTCGTCGATCACCTGCACGAACTGGGAAATCGGGAAGGCGATGAAATAACGCAGCTTGAAGTACAGGACGAGCAGGATGACCGACAGCACGACGGCGAAGTAAAAGATCACCGAGCGGATTACGAACCCCAGGGAAACCTTGAGATTGGTGACCGGGAACGTGATGTCCACCACGCCGTTGACCGCCCCCAGCGGAGCGTCGTGGCAGGCCTGGCACTCTTCCTTGACCAACACGGGATAGAGGTAGCGCAGCAAGTCGCGGCGGGCGACCAAAGCTTCCTTTCCGGAGGTCAGCACACCTTGCAGCAACTCGTCCTCGGCCCGGCCGGGAGGCTCGCCGCTGATCTCGCCGTACTGGGCGATCACCGGCTCGCCACGCCACACGGCAATGACGGCATCCGGGCGGGTACTGTTCAGGCGGTCGATGATGTCGCGGATCTCATCCTTGTCCCACCCCTTGCGCATGGCCGAGTACAGGGACTGGAAAATCAGCTCAGAGGTCTGGCGGGCCTCCTCGTGCGCGAGGTCTCCGACGGCGCGCCGTTCGATGAAGGTCGACAGCAGCATGACCATGGCGACCGCGATCACCATCACCGTAGCCGACAGCATCAGCATGAACTGACCAATGGTGAACGTGCGCAAGGACCGCGCCAAAAACCCGAACATAGGCAAGATATCCCCTCCGGCGCCCCCTCTCGGGGCCGACCGCGAAACTTAACAGACCACCCCCGTCCAGGAACAGAAGTTTGTCCGCAAGAAAACAAGGGGGATTTTTCAGATCGGAGGCAGGTCGGGCGGGTCCGACGGGTCATATTCCGGCGGTGGCACCAGATAGCGGGAGATACCGTAGAGGATTTTCCGCACCTCGGCCGTGCCCGCCCCGCCAACGAAAGCGTCACCCAAAGCCTCGACCCGCACCTCGGCCAGGGCGCGGTCGCGGTAACAGAACGCGGCCTGTAGGGCCTCGCCGCCTTTCAGCCGGGCCGCCGCACCGGCACAAGCGTCGTCGCCATCGGCCGTGTTGGGGGCGCCGAACATCAGGACAAAACGATACTCCGGCCGCGCGGCGCTGGCGGCGTCGGCGGTGAAGCGGGCAGCCGGGGCGACGGTCGGCGGTGACGGGAAGGCGGCGGCCAGCCCCTCGGCCGTCACCGGGGGCGGCGGGTTGTGAACCTCGATCAGGAACGGCTGCCCGGCCCCGGCATAGGACCAAAAGGCACGCGCCGTGCGCGGTTCCGCCCAGTCGCGGGAGTAGCGCGGCAGTCCGCAGGCGGCGAGCGCCCCGGCCATCCCGATGCACAGCAAAGCACCCGCCCAACGACGCGCCATAGCCGACCTCCCGCGATCATCCGATCCCACTTCAACGCTAGTGACTTCCCTCTTGGGGAGCAAGATCTTCACTGTTTCCACGCCACCGTAGACCATCACACCCCCCGCAAGAGCGGCCACGTCAGCATCGGACTAGGGTTCCACACAAAGGACGGCGCAAAATGATGGAACCTTTTCGAGGGCCGGCGCGTTTGGTGGATCAGTGCCGGACAGTATGCGTCGGTTCGCTGTTCGTCCGGTATAATCGCGTCAAGTCATTCGTCAGGTACGTTGCGGCCCATTCCGCACCGTGCCACCTCTAGCCAGGAAACGCGAAGACTGCGCCCGGCATGAGCTTCCCTCGCTCCCGCCGGAAAAGAATCGGGCCCGGTTTGCCAGACCGGGCCCGATGTCGTTTCAATCAACCTGTGAACGCGCCAGCTTTGAGCGGAAAGGCGGGCTCTGCCCGCACCCGCAAGGAGGCCAGCTTCTTTGCCCTCGGGAATGGGACGGGGGCAAAGCCGCGCGCAGCGCGTTGAATGCCGACGTCCTCTGCCTGCGGCGCAAAGTAAAGGCTCCGCCCCCCCCATGGGATCCAAGGGCCGCGCGGCTCGCCTCAGATATCCAGCGCGTCCTCGGTCACAAACCGGGCGTGTTGCTGGATGTAGGCGAAGCGGTGCTCGGGCTTGCGGCCCATGAGCTGATCGACCAGCTTGGCTGTGGCCAGACCGTCCTCGCGGTCTTCCTCCGTCCGTTTTCCCGGCACCACAACCTGCAACAGCGAGCGCGTCACCGGGTTCATGGTGGTTTCCTTGAGCTGCGGCGGAGGCATTTCGCCCAGGCCCTTGAACCGGCTGATCTCCACCTTGGACTTGCCCTTGAAGGTGGTCTTCATGAGTTGGTCCTTGTGGGCGTCGTCGCGGGCGTAGACCACCGTGCCGCCGGAACTCAGGCGGTACAGCGGCGGCATGGCGAGGTACAGGTGCCCGGCTTCGACCAGACCCGGCATCTCCTGATAGAAGAACGTCATCAGCAGCGACGCGATATGCGCCCCGTCCACGTCGGCGTCGGTCATGATGATGACTTTTTCGTAGCGCAGGCGTTCCGGGTCAAAATGATCGCGGATGCCGCAGCCCAGCGCCTCGATCAGGTCGCTGATTTCCTGGTTGGCGCGGATCTTGTCCATGGTGGCCGAGGCCACGTTCAGGATCTTGCCGCGCAGGGGCAGCACCGCCTGGGTTTCGCGGTGACGCGCCTGTTTGGCCGACCCACCGGCCGAATCGCCCTCGACCAGAAAAATCTCGGTGCCCGCCGCGATAGAGCGCGAGCAATCGGACAGCTTGCCGGGCAGGCGCAGCTTCTTGGTCGCGGTCTTGCGCGACAGGTCCTTGGTCTGCTTCTTGCGCTGGCGTTCTTCCAGGCGCCCGATGCAGTGCTCCAGCAGCTTGCCGGCGCTTTCGGGATCGGCCGTCAGCCAGTGGTCGAAGTTGTCGCGCAGGGCTTGTTCGACCAGGCGCGTCGCCTCGGACGAGGCCAGCTTTTCCTTGGTCTGGCCCTGGAACTGCGGGTCGCGGATGAACACCGACATGACGACGCAGGCCCCGGCCACCACGTCGTCGGCGGTCAGGGCGGCGCCCTTCTTGTTGTTGGTCAGTTCGGCGTAGTGGCGCAGGCCACGGGTCAGGGCGTTGCGCAGGCCCGCCTCGTGGGTGCCGCCCTCAGGCGTCGGGATGGTGTTGACGTAGGAACTGAAGAACGACTCCTCGTCCTCCGGCCACATCACGGCCCATTCGACGTTGCCCATGTCATCGGGCAGCGCACCGCTGCCGGCATAGATCGACGACACGGCAACCCGCCCCTCTGTAGCCGAGGCCAGGAAGTCGGCCAGACCGTTGGGGAAGTGCAGTTCGTCCTGCACCGGCACCGCTTCGCCGTCGGGAATGAGCAGCGGATCGCAGCTCCAGCGAATGCGAACGCCCCGGAACAGGTATGCCTTGGACCGCGCCATGCGGTACAGCCACGCCGGCCGGAAGCGGGCGCGCGGACCGAAAATCTCGGGGTCGGCGCGGAACTTGATGACCGTGCCGCGCCGGTTGTTGACCGCGCCCAGGTCCTCCAGCGGCGAGGTCGCAAGGCCGCGCGAATAGGTCTGGCGCCACAGGCGACGGTCGCGGGCGACCTCGACCACGGTTTCCTCGGACAGGGCGTTGACTACCGAGATACCCACGCCATGCAGGCCGCCGGACACCTTATAGGCATCGCCACCGAACTTGCCGCCCGAGTGCAGCGTTGTGAAGATCACCTCCAGCGCCGACTTGTCGGGAAAGCGTGGGTGGGGGTCGGTGGGGATGCCGCGCCCGTTGTCGCGCACGGTCACCGACCCGTCGATGCCCATTTCCAGGTCGATGAACGTGGCGTAACCGGCCACCGCTTCGTCCATGGCATTATCAAGCACCTCCGCCACCAGATGGTGGAGGGCTTTTTCGTCGGTGCCACCGATGTACATGCCGGGCCGCTTGCGCACGGGCTCCAGCCCCTCCAGGACTTCGATGTCCTTGGCGGTGTATCCGGTGGTTTTCGGCGTGAGGTGTTGGAAGAGGTCAGACATGTGCGGCATTATAGGACTTCCTTCGAGCCGGGCAAGCCGGATGCGGGGGGTGATCGCAAATGCCTTCACTACATCTGGTGGACGAAAGGACACACCATGAGCCATACCACTGAGGGTCCCGTCGGCGAAGGTCCAGTTGGCGAGGTTTCCATCCGCACCATCGCCATGCCGGCCGACACCAACCCGGCCGGAGACATCTTCGGCGGCTGGCTGATGAGCCAGATGGACCTCGCCGGCGGCACCTTCGCCCGCTACCGCGCCCACGGCCGGGTGGCGACAATCGCCGTTGACGGGTTTTCCTTCCATAGGCCGGTGTTCGTGGGCGACGAACTGACCTGCTATTGCACAGAGGAACGCCGGGGCAAAACGTCCATCACCGTTCGCGTCGCCGCCTGGGTCCGCCGGGGCGATACCGGCGAGCAGGCCCAGGTGACCGAAGGTCTGTTCACCTTCGTGGCCATCGACGACAACCGGCGCAAAAGAATGCTTTCGGAATAGCCTTAGACTTAAATGGTTGCATTTGAAACGAACCTTGAAGCACAGTCGGGTCAAGCGTCCGCACCAAAAGGACGCCACCGATCACCGGGAGGAAGCTCATGTCGAAAGTCACCACCAGCCTCAAGGCCGCCCTGCTCGGCGCCTGCGCCCTGGCCGCCGCTCTTGTCCCCCAGGCCCAGGCCCAAGACGTCACGACCCTGAAGATCAGCCATTTCCTGCCGCCCCACCACGGCATCCACCGCGATTTCATCGAACCTTGGGCGCGCGAGCTTGAAAAGCGCACCGACGGCACGGTCAAGGTCGAGGTGCATCCGGTCAACACCGCGTTCGGCAACGTGGCCCGCCAGATGGATCAGGTGCGCGGCGGCGTGGTCGATATCGCCCACGGCCTTGCCGGCATCCCGCGCGGCCGCCTGCCCCGGTCGTCGGTCATGGACCTGCCGTTCCTGACCACCTCGGCCGACAGCGCCAGCAAGACCATGTGGGACCTCTACAAGGAGGGCCTGATCGCCGAGGACTACGAAGGCGTCAAGCCGCTGGCCCTGCACTGCCACAACCCCGGCCAGTTCGCCACCATCTCCCGCCCGGTCGAAAAACCCGAGGATCTGCGCGGCCTGCGCCTGCGCACCCCATCACCGGCCATCTCCGACATGGTCAGTTTCCTGGGTGGTACCCCCGTCGGGATGCCCCCGACCGAGGTGTACGAGAGCCTGCAAAAGGGCGTGATCGACGGCACCGTGTTCCCGTGGGACGCCATGGGCGCCTTCCGCCTGAACGAAGTGGTCAAGCACCACGCCGACGCCAAGGCCTATACCACCTGCTTCTTTTTTGTCATGAACCAGGAGTCCTACGACAAATTGCCGGCGAACGTGCAGAAGGCCATCGACGAGACGTCCGGCGACGCACTGGTCGGCAAGTTCGGGGCGTGGTGGAACGCCTGGGACGAGGCCGGCAAGCAGGACGCCATCAAGCGCGGCAACAACCTCATCACCTTCACCGACGCCCAGCGCGACGAGTGGCGCACGTACCTCAAGCCGGTCATCGAGGGCTATCTCGACGGCCTGGAAAAGGAAGGCGTCGCCAATGCCCGCGCCATCTACAACCGGGCGCAGGAACTGACGGCCAAGCACGAAGGCCGGTAACCTCCCGGCGGCGGAGCCTGTGCGGGGCTCCGCCGCACCCCCTTCGTTGGAAAATCCCCCCATGACCTCCCGCCTCCTTCCGCAGATGGAACGGCTTCTTCTGGGCTTCGCGCTGGCCGGAATGGCCGTGCTGAGCGTCGCCATCGCCGCCGTCCTGGCCGATATCGTGCTGCGTGGCACCATGGGCATGGCGGTGCTCGGCACCGTCGATATCACGCAGTTGTGCGTCATGGCCTGCGCCTTCTGGGCCATCCCGTTCGCCTTCATCCGGGGCGGCCATGTGCGGGTCGAGGTTGGGGGCGATAGTATGCCGAACCGTGTGCGGCACACCCTGGACGCCCTGGCCGCCGTGCTGGGCGCCGTGTTCGTCGGCCTGATCGGCCTGTACGGCTGGGACGGCGCGCAACTGGCCCTGCGCTACGGAGACATGTCGCAGACCATCGGTATTCCCATGATCTGGTATTGGGCCACCCTGCTGTCGGGCTGCGCCCTGTCGGTGCTGGCGACCCTGACGGTGGCGGCCCATCATGCCGTCCTCGCGGCGCAGGGAGCGGAATAATGGGAGAGTATGCCGGCATCCTCGGCTTCGTCGGAGCCCTCGTCCTCATCGCCCTGCGTGTGCCGGTGGCGGTATCCATGGGCATGGTGGGCATCGTTGGCGCGGCCATGCTGGCCGACTGGAACACGGTGTCCTTCGTGCTGGGCAACGCGCCGTTCCAGGCGGTCTTCCCCTACAGCCTCAGCGTTGTACCGCTGTTCGTGTTCATGGGTGTGTTCGCCGCCCGTGCCGGGCTGTCGCGCAACCTGTACGAAGGCGTCTATGTGTTCATCGGCCACCGCAAGGGTGGTCTCGCCATGGCCACGGTCGGCGCCTGCGCGGCCTTTGGGGCGATCTGCGGCAGTTCGCTCGCCACGGCGGCAACCATGAGCAAGGTCGCCATGCCCGAAATGCGCCGCCACGGCTATGCCGATACCCTGGCCTCGGCCTCGGTCGCGGCGGGCGGGACGTTGGGCGTGCTCATCCCGCCGTCGATCATCATCATCATCTATGCCCTGCTGACCGAGCAATCCATCGGCGCCCTGTTTGCCGCAGCCCTCATTCCGGGCCTGCTGGGCACGGCGCTGTACATGGCCGCCGTGGCCGTGGTGGTGCACCGCGACCCCTCCCTCGGCCCGGCCGGGCAGCGGGTGGCGTGGGGCGACCGACTGCGGGCGCTGAAGCGCGTTTGGGACGTGGCGCTGTTGTTCGCCGTGGTCATCGGCGGCATCTACGCCGGTGTCTTCTCGCCCACCGAGGCGGCAGCGGTGGGCGCGGCCGGTGCCTTCCTGTTCGCGCTGTTCCGCCGTCAACTCACCCGCCGGATCATGGTCGAGGCGCTGGCCGAAACCGCCGTCACCACCGGCATGATCTTCCTCATCCTGATCGGCGCGGCGCTGTTCAACTACTTCATCGAGGCGAGCCGCCTACCCGACCTGCTGGTCAGCGGCCTGACCGGCCTGGGCTGGGCGCCGTTGGCCGTGCTGCTGGTCATTCTGATGTTCTATCTGATCCTGGGCTGCTTCATGGATGCCCTGTCCATGATTCTGCTGACCGTGCCGTTCGTGTTCCCGATCATCGTCGCCATCGGGTATGACCCGGTATGGTTCGGCATCCTGCTGGTGGTGGTGGTCGAGCTGGGGCTCATCACGCCGCCCATCGGCATGAACCTGTTCGTCATCCAGGGCACCACGCCGGGCCTGAACCTGGGCACCATGGTGCGCGGCATCGTGCCGTTCATCGTCGCCGACATTGTCCGCGTCGGCATCCTGGTGGCGTTTCCGGCCCTGGTCCTGTGGCTGCCGAAAGCATTGGGATTTTAGCCGATGACCACTTTCCGCCTGTACGCCGCCACCAGCCTCGACGGCTTCATCGCCGATGCCGAGGGCGGCGTCGGGTGGCTGGAGGCCTATGACGGCGAGGACTACGGGACCGAGGCGTTCATGGTGTCCGTCGATGCCCTGGTCATGGGGCGGACGACCTACGATCAGGTGCGGGCCTTGGGCGATTGGCCCTACCCCGGCAAGCGGGTGTGGGTGCTGACCAGCCGAGCGCTGGACGGGGATGCCCCGCCCGGCGTCAAAACCATGGCCGACCCGGCCGCGTTGATCGAGACATTGCGCACGCGCGGCGGGCTGGTCTGGGTGGTCGGCGGCGGGCAGACGATACGCACCTTCCTCGACCACGACGCGGTGGACGAGATCGAAGTGTTCGTCATGCCCATCCTATTGGGCACGGGCGTTCCGCTGCTGCCGCCGGGAGCGTCGCGCAAACTGGCCCTACAGGAAACTGAGACGTATCGGACGGGCGCAGTGAGGGTGTTGTACGAGGTCGCCTGATGCCGGCCTAAGGCGGACTGCCGCCCGCGCCCGCTTGGGGCAAGCCCCAAACCCCATTTTCTTCTTCAAGAAAACAAAGGAGGTCTGGAGGTCACTCCAGGCTGGCGGCAACCATCCGCGACAGCGGACAAGTGCGTCACGTTAACCGCAATCGGCTTTAGCTACCCCCGCGGGCTCAGCCAGTCCTTGGCCCAGCGCAGACCGTCCTCGGTCTTGCCGCGCGGGTTGTACTCGCAGCCGATCCAGCCCGGATAGCCGTGGCCGTCGAGCAGGTTGAACAGGTAGTCGTAGTTCAGTTCGCTCAGGCGGTCGGGCTCGTTGCGGCCGGGGACGCCGGCAATCTGGATGTGGGCGATACGCTCCAGATTGCTTTCGATGAAGTCCGTGATGCCGCCCTGGGTGATCTGGGCGTGGTACACGTCATACAGGAAGTACAGGTTGCGGTTTTCAAGCTCGGCCAGGACATTGGCCGCATCATCGGGCCGCGACAGAAAATAGCCCGGCATGTCGATGGGGTTGATCGGCTCGATCAGGCACTTGACCCCGACCTTGAACAACTCGTCGGCGGCATAGGTCAGGTTTTCCATGTAGGTATCGAGGGCGTCTTCCCACTGTTCCTCGGGCACCACGCCGGCCATGACGTGGATGCGCGTGCAGTCGGTCAGTTCGGCAAAGCGCACCGCGATCTCGATGGTGTCGCGGAATTCCTCCTCACGCCCCGGCAGCGCCGCGAGGCCACGTTCTCCGGCCGCCCAGTTGCCGGGCGGGGCGTTGAACACGGCCAGTTCGAGGCCATTCATGGCCAGCTTGTCGCCCAGAACCTCCGGCTCCATCAGGTAGGGGAACTGGATCTCCACCCCCCGGAAGCCCGCCTTGGCGGCGCGCGTGAAGCGCTCGGGCAGCGGCACGTCAGTGAACAGGGTGGACAGGTTGGCGGATAAGCGGGGCATCTGGGTCCTCTGGACGGGAAAACGGTTGGCCCGATCATGTCCGAACCCGGCCCCAATGGGAAGGGCGCCGGAAGTCCCTTGATTAATTATACGCCCGTGCAGGGCCTGCTTCGGGTTTGCTTCCGGCGGCCAAGACACCTACATTCGGCGTAACGAACGAAATGCAGGCCCGTCCACGATGGGAAGCGGGCCGCCCCAGGAAAGCCCAAAGAAAGCCCCAGGAAAGCAAGCGACACGATGAGACAGGACCTCGTTTCCAAGTACGACTTGCGGCTGCCGCGCTACACCAGCTATCCGACCGCCCCCCATTTCTCGGGCGCGGTGGACGGCGAAACCTATGGCCGCTGGCTGGGCGAGCTGCCGGCCGACCTGCCGCTGTCCCTGTACCTGCACATCGCCTATTGCGAAGAAATGTGCTGGTTCTGCGGCTGCCATACCAAGATCACCAAAAAGTACGGCCCGGTCGCCGCCTACCTCGAAGCCCTGCTGGCCGAGGTTGAACTGGTTGCTGACCGCCTGCCCGCCCGCATGAAGGCGCAGCACATCCACTTTGGCGGCGGCAGCCCGACCATTCTGTCGGCCGACGATTTCATGCGCACCATGGACGCCCTGCGCAACCGCTTCGACCTGCTGGCCGGGGCCGAGGTGGCGGTGGAACTCGATCCCCGCACGGCCGACGAGGCCTATGTCATGGCCATGGCCAAAGCCGGCGTGACGCGGGCCAGTGTCGGGGTGCAGGACTTCAACCCGGTGGTGCAAAAGGCCGTCAACCGCGTCCAGCCCTATGATCTGGTCGCCGACGTCATCGGCTGGCTGCGCAAGCACGGCATCGCCGAGGTCAACATGGACCTCATGTACGGCCTGCCCCATCAGACCGCCGCCAGCGTCGTCGAGACCATCGACCAGGCCATGACCCTGGACCCGCGCCGCATCTCGCTGTTCGGCTACGCCCACGTTCCGTGGATGCGCAAGCACCAGAACTTGATGGCCGAAGATGCCATGCCCGACATGGCCGAACGCTGGAAGCAGTACGAAAGCGCCCACGAACGCCTGGAGCATCACGGCTTTGTGGCCGTCGGCCTCGACCACTTCGCCCGCGAGGACGACGAAATGGCCATCGCGCTGAAGGCCGGGCGCCTGCACCGGAACTTCCAGGGCTATACTACCGATGCCGCCCCCGCCCTGATCGGCCTGGGCGCCTCGGGTATCGGCTCCCTGCCCCAGGGTTACGTGGCGAACGAGGGCGAACTGCACGCCTACAAGCGCATGGTGGCCGAGGGCAAGCTGCCGACCACGCGCGGCATCGCCATCACCGAGGACGACGTGCTGCGCCGCGACATCATCATGCGCGTGATGTGCGACATGAGCATCGACCTGGACGCCGTGGCCGCCGAACACGGCCGCTCGGGCGCCGAGTTCACCCCCGAACTGGCCGCCATGAGTGATCTGGTCGGGGACGGCGTGGTTATCATCGACGGCCACCGCCTGACCATCACCGACGACGGCCGCCCCCTGGTCCGCGCCGTGGCGGCCAAGTTCGACCGCTACCTCAAGATGGGTGAACAGCGGCATTCAAAAGCGGTCTGAAGCCTAGGTCCTCTTAGGCCCGCCTACGCGTCCACGCGGGCGGGTTCAGGAGGGCGTGGCGCCTCCCGGCCGAGGCGGCGCAGGATGATATCGAGGACATGGACGTCCAATGGCTTGCGCAGAACCGGGATATGCGCCGCGCCGGGCGGCAGTTCCGGGAGGTCGTAGCCGGTCAAAAGAACCGTCGGCACGCGTTCGCGCACCAGATGTTCGGCAAAAGGAAAAACCGAGGTTCCGTTCAGGTTGACGTCGAGGACAGCGGCGTCGAACAGTTCGGCGTCCCCGGCCCGCCACGCCGCATCCAGCGACCCGACCGGCCCGATCACGGTATACCCCACGTCTTCCAATGCGGCCTTAAGCTGAAGGCCGATCAGCGCCTCGTCCTCGACCACCAAAACACGCTTGATGTCAGTCATCCCTAACCCATACGCCAGGCACTGGGGACTATCGACCCTAGTAGTGCCACATTCATCGGATCACGTCCGCCCTACCAACGCCTGACGCACCGCTTTGGCTACATCACTGGCGGCATTCAAAGGCGGATGCGTCCAGGGCTTGAAACTTCCGGACAGGGCCTCGGCCAGCCCAAGGGCGTAGAGGTGGACGTGCAAACGGGCGTGCTTGGGGGAAATCAGGGCGTCGGGGGCATAGACGTAGACCGGCGCGCTCGACGCGCAGGCCTCCGACACCATGGACACCGAGTCGCCGGTGACCACGATGGCGTCGGCGCAGGCCAGAAAACCGAAGTACGGGTTCTCCCCCTTGCTCCCCCAACGATACAGGACGTCCACCTTGGGCAGGGCCGACAGCAACGCCTCCTCCGCCTCGGTCCCGGTGCGGCGCGAGGTGGTGACCATCAACGAGCCTCCGGCGGCGGCCGACAGGGCGGCCACCTTCTCGCCCAGGTCCCGCGCCATGGCCGGCGTGAACGTGCGGTTCTTGGTCGAGCCGCCGACCACCACGGCAATGCGCGGCTTGCGCAAGGTCTTGAAACGCGGCTTCCACTTCATGCCTTCCAAGGCAAGGCGCGCCTCGGTCACCCGGTGCGGCGCGCCGGTGACGCGCAGCACGTTGGAATGGGTGCCCAGAAGCTCGTCATGGGTCGGCACGGCGATCAGGTCGAAGTCGCGCGCCCCGGTGCCTCCCGGCCACATGACCTGGCACAGATAGGTGCGCCCGCCGGTCTGCTTCTTGATCCATCGGGCAACCGGCGCGGTGCGGCGCCCGGCAGCGATCACCACGTCCGGCCACGGCGGGGTCAGCCGCTCGCGCGAGGCCCGGTCCACGCCAAGCAGTGACGCCCCGCGCAGCAGATTGGGAAGCCCACCCAGCGCGGTGTAACCGATTTCCTTCTGCACAAAGGGCCAGCCGAGCGCTTCGCCCACACCCAGCGCCTGACTGGCATTGCCCGCGCGGTCGTCGGTCAGGACCCACAAGGTGGGTTCGTTCACCACTTCCTCCCGCGTACTCAGGTCCCAGGGTTCGCGGTTCCTGGCCGCCCGCTTCTCAGGCACCCCGGAAGTCGGGCCGCCGCTTTGCCCGGAAAGCGGCCACTCCCTCCTTGTAGTCCTCTGTCTCCAGAAACTCATAGCAGGCGTCCAGCTCCGTATGGGTGACCGGGGTGGGGCTTGACAGGCGGCGCACGAACGCCTTGTGCCAGCGGTTCACGAGGGGGGCTCCACCAGTGATGCGTTTGACGGTGGCAGCCACTTCGTCGGCCACCGCGTCATCGGCCACCATCCGGTTGACGAGCCCCATGCGTACCGCGTCGAGGGCCCCGACGATTTTGCCTTCCAGCAGTATTTCCAGAACGCTTGAGGGGCCGGCGTGGCGCAGCAATCCCGAAATTTCCGGGTAGGCCATGACGACGCTGATGCGGTTGATCGGCACCCCGAAGCGCGAGCTTTCCCCGCAAATCCGCAGGTCGCCCATGGCCGCCAGTTCCAGCCCGCCGCCGACGCAGGCGCCGTCGATCTGCACGACCACCGGGTGGGGGCAGGTCTGCACGGCGGTCAGGGCGCGGCGCATGACCACGTCATAGTCCTTGGCCTGGGCCGGGGTGGCGCGCACGGTGTCGAACTCGGTGATGTCGGCTCCGGCGGCGAACGCCTTGCCGCCCGCCCCGCGCAGAACGACACACTGCACGTCCATGTCGGCGTTGATGGCCTCGAACGCCGCCGCCAGTCCCTCCCACATGGGCAGATCGAGGGCGTTGAGCTTTTCGGGCTTGTTCAGGGTCACGGTTGCGACGACGCCGTCGCGCGTGCTCAGGATGGGCTGGTTCTCGGACATGGTTCCTCTGATCTTGGCCGATGGCGGGGAAGTATGGCGGCGCGGAAGTCTTGTGCACCGAGCCATTAAACCGTAAACAGTCGCCAAAACCCAACCATGTTCCGGCATCCTCCCCCGGCAAAGGACCGCACCGATGAATTCCGCCTCGCGCACGCCCGAACAAAAGCAGGCCGCCCTGACCGTGGCGCGCATCCTGCACGAGATCAAGGCCGTGAACTTCCGGCCCGAAGACCCCTATACCTTCACCGCCGGCTGGAAGGCCCCGGTCTACATCGACTGCCGGAAGATCATCTCCTATCCGCGCGCCCGCCGGAAGATCATCGAACTGGCCGTCGCCCACATCGAGCGCAACGTCGGCTTCGAGTCGATCGATGCCGTAGCCGGTGGCGAGACGGCGGGCATCCCCTACGCCGCCTGGGTCGCCGACTCGATGGGCCTGCCCATGCAATACGTGCGCAAGAAGCCCAAGGGTTTCGGCCGCATGGCCCAGATCGAGGGCGACCTGACCGAAGGCCAGCGCGTCCTGCTGGTCGAGGACCTGGCGTCGGACGGCGGCTCCAAGATCAATTTCGTCGATGCCTTGCGCGGGGCCGGTGCGCAATGCAACCATGCCTTCGTGGTGTTTTTCTACGGTGTGTTCCCCGGCGCCCTGAAGGCGTTGGAGGATCATGGCCTGCACCTGCACTTCCTCGCCACCTGGTGGGACGTGCTGGAAGTCGCCGAGTCGGAGTCCTATTTCGACAAGGGGACCATCAACGAGGTGCGCAAGTTCCTGCACGACCCCATCCAGTGGTCGAGCATCCGCGGCGGCCGCGGCGCCGGGGAGTAAACCCGAACGGAGGCGAGCGGCATGGTGATTTTTCGGTTCGGCCTGCTGCTCGCCACCCTTCTGTTCATGTTTGTGATGCCGGTTCAGGCGAAAACCCTGACCATCGGTATCACGCAATTCCCGCACACCCTGCACCCGACCATCGATTCGATGGCGGCGACCAGCTACATCATGGGTCTGGCCCGGCGGCCGATCACCGCCTATGACGCCGACTGGACGCTGGTCTGCCTGCTGTGCACCGAACTTCCGACCCTGGAAAACGGCCGCGCCAAGGTGGTCGAGGTTCCCAAGGATGTGGGCGACGGCACCGGTCGCGGCATCGCCGTGACCTACACCCTGCCCGCCGAAGCCGCGTGGGGCGACGGCACCCCCATCACCACCGCCGACGTGGTGTTCACCTGGGAGGTCGGGCGCCATCCGCAGGTCGGCATCTCGGCCGCCGAACTGTACCGCCGCATCCTCGACATCACGGTGGTGGACGACAAGACGTTTACCCTGGTCATGGACCGGGTGGGCTTCACCTACAACAGCATCGGCGATTTCGGGCTGCTGCCGGCTCATATCGAAGGCCCGGCCTTTGCCGAAAACCCCGCCGCCTACCGCAGCCGCACCGCCTATGACCGCGCGCCGGAAACAAAGGGCCTGTGGTTCGGCCCCTACCGCGTGACCGAGGTCAGCCAGGGCGCCCAGGTGGTGCTGGAGCGCAATCCGGCGTGGTGGGGCGACGCCCCGGCGTTCGACAAGATCATCGTCAAGGCGGTCGAGAACACCGCCGCGCTGGAGGCCAATCTGCTGGCCGGGGGCGTGGACATGATCCCCGGCGAGTTGGGCCTTGCGGTCGATCAGGTCATCGCGTTCGAGAAACGCCACGGCAGCCGGTTCGCCATCACCTACAAGCCGTCGCTCTATTACGAGCACCTGGAAGTGCCGCTTGATGCCCCGATGTTCGCCGATGTGCGGGTGCGCCGCGCCCTGCTGCACGCCATCGACCGGCAATTGATCGTCGATAAGCTGTTCGGCGGCAAGCTGACCGTGGCGACGACCAAGGTAAGCCCCCTCGACTGGGTCCACCATGACGGCCTTGCGCCCCTGCCCTTCGATCCGGCCAAGGCGCGCCAGTTGCTGGACGAGGCCGGATGGACGCCCGGCCCCGATGGCATCCGCCGCAACGCCGAGGGTCAGGCGCTGGCCTTCCCGCTCCAGACCACCGCCGGAAACCGCACCCGCGAACGTGTCCAGCAGGTTTTGCAGGCCCAGTGGCGGGACGTCGGCGTTGACGCCCAGATCCGCAACGAGCCGGCCCGCGTGCTGTTCGGCGAAACCCTGAACAAGCGGCGCTTCACTGGCGCCGTCATGTTCGCCTGGATCTCCAGCCCGGAGAACGTGCCGCGCACCACGCAACACTGCGAGGAAATTCCCACGACGGCCAACGCCTGGACCGGCCAGAACTACGGCGCCTACTGCGACCCGGCCATGGACACGCTGATTGATGCCATCGAGGTCGAACTGGACCGCGACAAGCGCGCCGCCCTGTGGCTGGAGCTTCAGGAAAAGATGGCCGCCGACGTTCCCGACCTGCCGTTGTTCTTCCGCTCCGAGGCCTACATCCTGCCGCCGTGGCTGAAGGGTCTGCGCCCGACCGGGCACCTCAATCCGTCCACCCTGTGGGTGGAGACGTGGTCCGTGGACGGGCGTTAGCCGGTGGGCGGGCTGGCCGCACGGGTGCTGCGCCGCCTGGGCCAGTCGGTCCTTGTCCTGCTGGTCATGTCGTTCGTGATCTATGGCCTGATCGGCCTGATGCCGGGCGACCCCATCGACCTGATGATCGCCACCCTGCCCAACATCACGCCCGACGACATCGCCCGCCTGCGCAGCCTGCACGGCCTCGATGAGCCGATCTGGTTGCGCTGGTGGCAGTGGCTGACCTCGGCCCTGGGCGGGGACCTGGGGAACTCGCGGTTGTACGGTGCGCCGGTCGAAAGTGTCATCGCCGGGCCGCTGCTGCGGTCGCTGATGCTGATTGCGGCCAGTCTGGTGATCGCCCTGGCCATCGCCCTTCCCATCGGGATCCTCGCGGCATTGCGGCCGCGCGGGGTGTTCGACACCGTCGCCAACCTGATCGCCTTTGTCGGGCTGTCCATGCCGACGTTCTGGCTGGGCATCATGCTTATCATGGTGTTCGCCGTAACGTTCGGCTGGCTGCCGGCGGGCGGGGTTCCGCAGTCGGGAGCAGGCGTGGCCGAGACGCTGCGCCACATGGCGCTGCCGGTGGCGACCCTGGCGGTGGCGACTATCGGGCAATACACCCGCTACATGCGCGCCGCCATGATCGAAAGCCTCAACCAGGACTATGTCCGCACCGCCCTTGCCAAGGGGGCGGGACGGTGGCGGGTGGTGCTGGTCCATGCGCTGCGCAACGCGATGATCCCGGTGGTTACCGTGCTGGCGCTGGATTTCGGGATGTTGTTCTCGGGCGCCCTGATAACTGAAACCGTGTTCGCCTGGCCCGGCATGGGCAAGCTGATCTTTGACGCCGTGATGGGCAACGACTATGCCCTGGCCCTGGCTGCCCTGTTGCTGGCGACCGCCGTTACCTTGCTCGGCAACGCGCTTGCGGATGTGGCTTATGGCTGGCTCGATCCGCGCATTGGCCGGGGGAGCAAAGCGCCATGAGGGCCGCCGAAACCGACCGCCTGTCGTTTGCCCGCCGCTTCGCCCGCCACAAGGGCGCGGTGGCCGGGGCCGTGGTGCTGGTCCTGCTCACCCTGGCCGCGCTGGCCGCGCCCCTGGTCGAGGCCGCCTTAGGCGTGGACGCGACGGCGGTCAACATCCTCGACACCTACGCCGCGCCCTCGGCCGCCCACCCCCTAGGCACCGACGATCTGGGGCGCGACGTGTTGGTGCGCCTGCTCTACGGCGGGCAGGTGTCGCTGGCCGTGGGGCTGGCCGGAGCCCTGGCCGCCGCGCTCATCGGCACGGCCATCGGCGTGCCGGCCGGCTATATCGGCGGACGCCTGGACGCCACATTGATGCGCCTGACCGACGGCGTCATTGCCCTGCCCCTGCTGCCGTTGCTGATCGTGCTGGCGGCGGCCGACCCGACCAAGCTGGGCATTCCGCCCGACATCGCGCGCAGCCCGGCGCTCGACCTGGGCCGCATCGTGTTTATCATCGCGTTGATCGGCTGGACCACAGCGGCCCGGCTGTCGCGCGGCGCCACTCTGGCCCTCAAGCAGCGTGAGTTCGTGGCCGCCGCCGTGGCACTGGGTGCAGGACCCGGCCGCATCATGACCCGCCACATCCTGCCCAATGTCGTCAGCCCGGTGATTGTCGCGGCCACCCTGTCCATCGGCAACGTCATCCTGCTGGAAAGCGCCCTGTCGTTCCTTGGCCTGGGCATCCAACCGCCGCTGCCCAGTTGGGGCAATATGCTGACCAACGCCCTGGAAACGGTGTGGGCCGCCCCTGCCCTGGCATTCTGGCCGGGGTTCCTCATCCTGCTGACCGTGGTGTCTGTCAACATGGTCGGCGACGGCCTGCAAGACGCCCTAGACCCCCGCCGGGAGGCCGGGTGGCGGGTGTAGCTTCCTTAGAACCGTTTTGATCCATGTCAATGCTGGAACCGTTCAAATCTGCATACTGGTTCCGCATTCACAGATTGAGGGGGTTCCCCATGACGCTATTCCGCACATTCGCTTTTTCAGTCGCGGCCATTGCCGTCGGCGCCAGTGCCGCACTGGCCGACGATGCCAAGCTGATGAAGCAGGCCAACGAAATGTTCGCGCCCATCCCAACCACGGTTCCGACCATTCGCGGCATTTCCGTCACGGGGGAGAAGATCGACCTGGGCAAGATGCTGTTCTTTGAACCGCGCCTGTCGTCGTCGGCCCTGATCTCGTGCAACACCTGCCACAACCTCGGCATGGGCGGCGACGATGCCCTGGAGACCTCCATCGGCCACGGCTGGCAGAAGGGTCCGCGCAACGCCCCGACCGTGTTCAACGCCGTGTTCAACACCGCCCAGTTCTGGGACGGCCGGGCCGAAGATCTCAAGGCCCAGGCCATGGGTCCGGTGCAGGCCGCCGTCGAAATGGCCGCCACGCCACAGCACGTCGTGACCGTCCTCAACAGCATGCCCGAGTACCGGGAGCGCTTCGCCCGCGCCTTCCCCGGCACGGCCGATGCCGTGACCTTCGAGAACATGGCCGAGGCCATTGAGGCGTTCGAGGCAACCCTCATCACTCCGCGCTCGCGCTTTGACCAGTTCCTGCAAGGCAACGCAACCATCCTGAGCGCCGATGAAAAGAAGGGCCTTAATCTGTTCATGGACAAGGGCTGCGCAGCCTGCCATTCCGGCGTGAACCTGGGCGGCGACGGGTATTATCCGTTCGGCGTCGTCGAACGTCCCGGCTCCGACATCCTGCCGCCCGAGGACAAGGGCCGCTTTGCCGTCACCAAGACGGCGACCGAGGAATACGTGTTCCGCGCCGGCCCGCTGCGCAACATCGCCCTGACCGCGCCGTACTTCCATTCCGGCAACGTATGGGACCTGGAGCAGGCCGTCGCCATCATGGGCACCAGCCAGCTCGGCGAGGACCTGAAGGACGATGAAGTGCGCGCCATCACCGCCTTCCTGCACACCCTGAGCGGCGAGCGGCCGCGTGTTGAATACCCGCTGCTGCCCGGCCGTACCAAGGAAACCCCGAAGCCGACCGCCATGATCCCGTAGGGAACACGGTCTGACCGCTGATTGATGAATAAAATGCCCCGTAACCTCGGTAGGTTACGGGGCATTTTTCTGTCCGGCGACGGAGAGTTGCGGCCGTCAGTGGCTCATCAGCACCGGCACCGTCATGTGCCGGAGCATGTGCCGCGTCGCGCCACCAAGCACCAGTTCGCGCAAACGCGAGCGGCCATAGGCGCCCATGACGATCAGGTCCACGTTTTCATCCATGGCGCGCGACAACAGGGCCTCGCCAGCGCCCATGCCCTGGGACTCGATGGCTTCGGCGTCGGCCTTGACGCCGTGGCGGGCCAAGTGCAGGGCGATGTCGGCCGAGGGCACGTCACCGTGGCCGTCGCGCCCGTGGCCGCCGCGCGGGTTCACCGCGATGACGTGGACATTGTCCGCCTTCTTGAGGATCGGCAGGGCGTCGTTAAGGGCGCGGGCCGCCTCGCGGGTGCCGTTCCAGGCCACCAGGATGCGCTTCCCGATAGTCTTGAAGTGCCCGGCGTAGGGCACCAGCAACACCGGCCGCCCGGCTTCGAGCACCAGATGATCGAGCAGTTCGGCTTGCCCCTCGGCCGAGGTGTCGTCGCCGCCGTCATGCTGCCCGGCGACCACCAGATCGGCATATTTGGCGTGCAGAAGGCACTGGTCGATCAGCAGGCCAGAGTCCTCGCGCCACTCGACGTTGACGCCCGACGTCTTGGTTTTGGTGTCGAAGGTCTTGCGGGCCGTCGCCGCCGCTTCCTTGGCGTAGCGTTTCTGGACGTCGGCAACCTCGGGACCGAGTTGGCTCATGACGAACTGCGGGACGTGCGGCACGGTGCGCACGAACAGGCCGGTCAGGTGCGCGCCATGATCCTGCGCCAACTGCACCGCCACGTCGAGGCGGGCTGCGCAGCTTTTCGAGGTGTCAACAATAACCAGAATATCCTTGAAGGACATGGGGGACTTCCTCCTGCCGCCGGGTCCGGCTGACCCGAAACCCATTGAAATGCAAGTGAACGATACCGCAGAAGGACGCTCGGCAACAGGGGGCAAAAGCCTGACCAGGGACCTTCTTTTCCATCCCGCCCCTTCCACCGGCGCACCCCGCCCCCCACATGGACAGGGACGGCAAGTTCCCGATACGCCCACGACCGCGCCACAAACGCCCGAACGGATTTTGGTGAGAGTCGGGTTTCGGTTAAAGAGTCAGGAGTCCGAATGTACGGCATCACCCGTGCCCCAGCCATCGACCGGCCGGGCCTGACGTGGTTCAACGTGGACCACCCCCTGGGTCTGGACGCCTTGCGCGGCAAGGTGGTGATCCTGGACTTCTGGACGTCCTGCTGCATCAACTGCCTCCACGTCATTCCGACCCTGCGCCAGATCGAGGAGGCCTTTCCCGACGACGTCGCGGTGATTGGCGTCCACTCCCCCAAGTTCCCCGCCGAGCGCGATTGCACGGCCCTGCGCCACGCCATCGCCCGCCACGACATCCGCCACCCGGTCGTCCACGACCCCGACATGCTGCTGTGGGACGAGTACTGCGTGAAGGCGTGGCCAACCCTGGTCCTGCTGTCACCCCACGGCCACGTCATCGGCCAGGTGTCTGGCGAACCGGATCCCGACCGCCTGCTCCTGGGCATCGGCGAGATGGTGCGCTCGTTTCGCAGTCGGGGCGAGTTGACCCCCGGCCCGCTGCCCCTGTCGCTCATCAATGCCGGGTCCGGCGCCCTGCGCTTTCCCGGCAAGATCAAGGCCCTGCCGCGCAACCCGGATGGACCGTGGCGGGCGGCCCGCTGGGCGGTGGCCGACGCCGGGCATCACCAGATCATGCTGCTGACCGACGACGGCGACCCCGTGGCCCGCATCGGAACCGGCGGCGGCGGCTTTGCCGATGGCCCGCCCGACGCGGCGGCCTTCCTCAGTCCGCAGGGGGTGGCCGCCACGGCGGACGCCATCTATGTAGCCGACACCGGAAATCACGCCCTGCGCCGCATCGACCGCGCCCATGGCAGGGTCTCGACGATCGGCGGAACGGGCGACCGGGGGCTGTCCCTGCGCGGCAGCCGCGACGGACGGGACACCGCACTGGCCTCGCCGTGGGATGTCGAGGCGGTGGGCGACCTGCTGGTCTTTGCCAATGCCGGCACCCACCAACTCGGCACCTACGATCCCGATTGCGGCACCGTCGCCCTGCTGGCCGGAACCGGCGGCGAGGCCCTGGTGGACGGGCCAGTCGAGCGCGCGGTGCTGGCCCAGCCGAGCGGCCTGTGCCTGGATGCCGTCGCCGGCCTGCTGTACTTCGTCGATAGCGAGACATCGTCCGTGCGCCGCCTGACCCTGAACGGCCAACCGAGAGTCGAGACCATTGTCGGGGCCGGGCTGTTCGACTTCGGTGACGACGACGGGCCGCTGGCCGAGGCGCGGTTGCAGCATCCCCTGGGGCTGGCCTGCTTCGGGCGCGGGCTGGTGGTCGCCGACACCTACAACGGCCGCCTGCGCTTCATCGACCTCGTCGGGCGCAGCGTCCACACCATCGCCGAGCCAAGATTCAGTTGCCGCCCCGGCGGGTGCTGCACCCAACATCTGGCCGAACCGGCCGGCGTGACCGTGGCCGGGCCGAACCGCCTGATGGTCAGCGACACCAACCATCATCGCATCCTGGAGTATAGCCTCGACACCGGCCGCGCCCGCAGCTGGTTTGAATGATTCTGTCGGCATGGCCGGGTTGCGTGAGCCGAACCTTGCGTCGGCGGGCGCGGGGAGCGATAACGGTTGCCCCGGATGACCAGAGGCCGCTCATGCCTGATGACGTTCTGAAGCCGAATGCGCTGAAGCCGAACTCGCTGAAACCGAATTCGACCGCCGCGCGCGATGTGGCCTGGCACCTGCACGGCTACACCAACGCCGCCCGCCACGAGGTCACCGGCCCGCTGGTGATCGTGCGCGGCCAGGGCGTGCGGGTGTTCGACGAGGACGGCCGCGACTACATCGAGGGGCTGGCCGGGCTGTGGTGCACGGCGCTGGGGTTCGATGAAACCCGCCTCGCCGATGTGGCGGCCGAGGCCATGCGCCGGTTGCCGTTCTACCATACCTTCGGGCACAAGACGCACCCGGCCGTGGTGGATCTGGCCGAGAAGCTCATCGCCCTGGCGCCGCAGACGCCGCACGGCGATTTCTCCAAGGTGTTCTTCGCCAACTCCGGGTCCGAAGCCAACGACACCGCGCTGAAGATCGTGCGCTACTACAACAACGCGCTCGGGCGGCCGGAAAAGAAGAAGATCATTTCGCGCGACAAGGCCTATCACGGCGTGACCCTGGCGACCGCCGGGCTGACCGGGCTGCCGGCCAACCACCGTGATTTCGACCTGCCGCTGGACTTCATCCGCCATACCGGCTGCCCCCACCACTACCGCTTTGCCGAGCCGGAGGAGAGCCCCGAACAGTTCGCCAGCCGCCGGGCCGAAGAACTGGAAAAGCTCATCCTGGCCGAAGGGCCGGACACCGTGGCCGCCATGTTCGCGGAACCGGTGATGGGCGCTGGCGGGGTGATCGTGCCGCCACCGACCTACTTCGAGAAGATCCAGGCCGTGCTGCGCAAATACGACATCCTGCTGATCGCCGACGAAGTGATTTGCGGCTTCGGGCGCACCGGCACGGCATGGGGCAGCGAAACCTATGGCATGAAGCCGGACATGCTGGCCTGCGCCAAGATGCTGTCGTCGGGCTACCTGCCCATCTCGGCGCTGCTGATCTCCGAGCCGATCTATCAGGCCATCAAGGACAACAGCGGGCGCATCGGCACCTTCGGCCACGGCTTCACCTACGGCGGGCATCCGGTGGCTGCGGCGGTGGCCCTGGAAACCCTCAAGATCTATGCCGACCGCGACATCCTGGGCCACGTCCAGGCGGTCGGCCCGCACATGCAGGCCCGCCTGCGCGCCCTGGCCGCCCACCCGCTGGTCGGCGAGGCGCGCGGCGTGGGGCTGATCGGGGCACTGGAGATCGTGGCCGACAAAGCGACCAAGGCGCCCTTCGACCCACCGGGCGGCATGGGCCTGCGCGCCGTGGCCGCGTGCCAGGACGTCGGCGTGATCTGCCGCGCCATGGGCGACACCATCGCCTTCGCCCCACCACTGATTATTTCCGAGGCCGAGATCGACCAACTGTTTGACCGGGTCGAGACGGCGCTGAACGCGCTGTTATCTCAGCTTCGGGCGGAGGGGAAGTTTACACCCGACTGACACCAGACTGCCACGGCGGCTGCATTATTGCTGCACTGCACAGGCGCGACCCGCTTGTACACGACGACGCTGGGCATTAGAATTGTCTCATACAAGACATAAAAATGCCTGGCCAACCCCATGGCCAGCCCCCGTGACGGGGAGTCGGGTCGGTGGGAGGACGGGAGAGCAGGATGAATTACGAAGACTACTTCGCCAAGCGGCTCGCCGATCTGCGGGATGACGGCAACTACCGGGTTTTCGCCGACCTGGAACGTCAGGTGGGCAGCTTCCCCAAGGCCAAGAACTACCGCGATGGCCGGGTCGAGGAAGTCACCATCTGGTGTAACAACGATTACCTCGGCATGGGGATGCACACCGATGTGCTGGCCTCCATGAAGGACGCGCTGGACACCTCTGGCGCCGGGGCCGGTGGCACCCGCAACATCTCGGGCACCAACCACTACCACGTCCTGCTGGAGCAGGAACTGGCGTCCTGGCACAACAAGGGCGGCGCGCTGCTGTTCACCTCGGGCTACGTCGCCAACATGACGACGCTGATGACCCTGGGCGCCAAGATCCCCGGCATGGTGCTGTTCTCCGACGCCAAAAACCACAACTCGATGATAGAGGGTGTGCGCCACTCCCGCGCCCCCAAGCACGTCTGGAAGCACAACGACTACGACGACCTGCACAAGCAGTTGTCCGAGTATGACCGCTCCGTGCCCAAGATGGTGGTGTTCGAGAGCGTCTATTCCATGGACGGCGACATCTCGCCCATCGAAAAGATCGTCGAGGTAGCCGAACACCACAACGCCATGACCTTCCTCGATGAAGTCCATGCCGTGGGCATGTACGGCGCCGATGGGTCGGGCGTGGCCGAGCGTGACGGCGTGCGCGACCGCATCGACATCATCCAGGGCACCCTGGGCAAGGCGGTCGGGGTGATCGGTGGCTACATCGCCGGCTCGGCCAACTTGGTTGATTTCGTGCGCAGCTTCGGCAACGGGTTCATCTTCACCACGTCCCTGCCGCCAGCCGTGGCCGCCGGGGCACTGACCAGTGTCCGACACCTGCGCGCCCACCCGGAGTTGCGCACCCTGCACCAGGAGCGCGCCGCCACCCTCAAGCGCCGCTTCACCCAATTGGGGATTCCGATCATCAATTCGGCCAGCCACATCGTGCCGGTCCTGGTTGGTGACGCCACCCTGTGCAAGCGCGCCAGCGACGAACTGCTGACCACCCACGGCATCTATGTGCAGCCGATCAACTACCCGACCGTCGCCAAGGGCACGGAGCGCCTGCGCATCACGCCGACGCCGCTGCACACCGACGCCGACATGGACCACCTGTGCCACGCCTTTGCCGACGTGTGGAGCCGCCTGGGCATCCAGAAAGCCATCGCAGCGGAATAACTGCGCCTTATGGTCAAGCAGACCTTTTAGGTAAACAGGGGCTTGTTGCGAAATGCTCGCAACAAGCCCCTGGACGCAGTGCACAAAATGGCCTATGTTAGGGATACGTTTCCCACATAAGGGGCCACCGCCGATGTTCGCTGATAAAACCCTTACCCCGCGCGAAGCCACCCGGCTGTGCGTCCTGGGCACCATTGCCCAGGGGCCGATGCGCTATAGCGAGCTTGCCACGGCGGTGCGGCACTTCATCGGCCGCCTGAGCGGGCCGTCGCTGGACCTCATGGGCAGTTCGGTCGAACTGATGCGCTATGAAGGCCTGGTCGAACCCGTCGAGGGCGAAGGCATGGCCGACGACGCCGTCCTGCGCATCACGACCGCCGGCGAGGACGCCTTCCACGAACTGATGACCGCCCCGGTACGCCCGGCCAGCGACCTGTCGAAGCTGGTCACCGCCCTGAAGTTCCGCTTCCTGCACCTGCTGCCGCAGCAAGACCAGGAAGACCAGATCGACCTGCTGATCGACACCTCGGAAACCGGCCTCGCCCGCCTGACGGACCTGCGCCGCCACATGGATGGTCAGGCCGGGTACATGACCGAATGGCTCGACGACGAAATCGTCCGCGCCGAGGCCCGGCTGGTATGGCTGGAAGATCTGCGGACTCGTGTGGGACAGGAATAGCAGCAGCATAAGTGAAGTGAAGGTATTTACCACAGAGGACACAGAGGACACAGAGATACAGAGGGTTCGGAGATAATGCCGCGTGCAGCGCATTGAAGCCCGGTCTGGGTGTTATTGCCTGCGGCGCCGTGCTCCGCTCTCTCGGTGTCCTCTCCTTCCTTCTCGGTGTCCTCTGTGTTCCCCCGCTTCACTTCCCCCGCTCCGCTTCTTTTACCCCCTCACCCAAACAAATCCCCCTGCTTCCGCCCCTCCTCCTCCACCACCAAAGCGTGGGGGTATGGCGCGAGCAACGGCGCCACCTCGGCAAACGGCACGCGACCATCCAGCCATGCCGACTCGGCATTGGTGTCGGGGAGGACGGCAGGCATCCGGTCGTGGATGAAGGCGACCGTCTCGGCCGGGGCGCAGGTCACGACGATGAACCTCCCGTCCGCGTCAACCAGCCCGGCCATACCCATCATCTGCCCATCGGCGCGGCCGATATGGTGCGGCACTTTGGCTCCGTCTGGAGCGGTACGCCATTCGGTGTAGACGTCGGCCGGGACCACCACGCGGTGCTCCAGCAGGCGGCGGAAGGTGGGCTTGGTGGCCAAGGTTTCGGCCCGCGCGTTGATGACCGGGCGGCGACTCCAGTCCACCGTCAGGCCCCACGGCCGCAAGACGGCGGCCCGACCGGGCAGCACCACCAAGGCAAGATCGGTTGGCCGCACCACGCCCCGGTTGGGCAGAGGCGGCGGCACGCTCAGGCCAAACCGTTCAACGAGGCGGCCCAGCGGGCTGGTCAATGCGAAGCGGGAGCACATGAGACGTTTTCAAGCCGGCTGTTGTCGCGTACCAATATGGGGAAGATAAGGTGCGGACGGGGAGCGGAAAAGCCTTGGCGTTCAGCGGAAAGACCGTCGTCATCTCGGGCACCAGCCGGGGCATCGGCCAGGCCACGGCCCTGCGGTTCATGGCCGAGGGCTGGCGCGTGATCTCGTGCGCGCGCGGCCCCCTGCCCGAAGACCTCGCGCGCACCGACCTGTGGCAGGACCACATCCTGGCCGACCTGACCAGCGCGACCGGGGCGGAAACCTTTGTGCGCAACGTCCGCGAGGTGCTGGCTGGTGATCCGCTGCACGCCCTGGTGAACAATGCCGGCGTGTCACCCAAGACTCCGTTCAAGGAACGCCTGGGCATCCTCAACGGCCCCATCGACGGGTGGCGCGACGTGTTCGAGCTGAACTTCTTTGCACCCCTGCGCCTGTCGCGCGGCTTTGCCGGCGACCTGCACAAGGGCAAAGGGGCAATCGTCAACATCACGTCCATCGCCGGCCACTTCGTCCACCCCTTCGCCGGCTCGGCCTATTCCACGTCCAAGGCGGCGCTGTCGGGCCTGACGCGAGAGATGGCGGCGGAACTGGCGCAACTCGATATCCGGGTTAACGCCGTGGCGCCGGGCGAAATCGCCACAGAAATGATTTCCCCGGAGTACGAGGCCCTCATCCCACGCATCCCTTTGGACCGCATGGGGTCCCCCGAGGATGTAGCCGCCTGCGTCTTCCGCCTATGCACGGACGAATTTGGCTATGTGACCGGGACCGAAATTTTCATTACCGGCGGCCAGCATCTGTATTAACGAAAGACCCTACACCTAAAGAGTCCCATCTCCCGCAGTACCACCGTTTGGGTAGTTGATCCTTTTATACCACCCCCCTACCATGGGTTGGTCGGGATCTGCTTTTGACGTGGATTGGGAGGAAGACAACATGACCATTGGGCACGTGGCCATGGGCCAAGGTCCGGAAAAAGTCATCGTCCTGCACGGTTGGCTTGGCGACCACACCGTCTACACCCCCGTCTTCCAGTGGCTCGACTTTGATACGTTCTCATTCGTTTTCATGGATTGTCGTGGTTATGGCCGATCCCGAGAACTGGCCGGGGAATACTCCATCTCCGAATGGGGCAAGGATGTCATCGAGTTGGCCGACAACCACGGCTGGGACACCTTCCACGTTGTCGGGCACTCCATGGGCGGCATGACCGCGCAATGGGTCGCCGCCGAAGTCCCCAAGCGGGTCAAGTCGGTGATCGCCCTGACGCCGGTTCCGGCCACCGGCGTTCCGTTCGAGGGCGACGCGCTCGACCTGTTCTCCAACGCCTGGGAAAGGCCGGACAGCCGCGCTGCCATCCTCGCCATGACGACCGGAGACCGCCTGGGAATGCTGTGGCGCGACACCATGCTGGAACGCTCCCTGGTCCAGTGCACGCCCCAAGCCTTCCGCGAGTACTTCGAGGCGTGGTCGCAGACCAACTTCGCCGACCGCCTGCCCGGCCTCGACATGCCGGTCAAGATCATCGTCGGCCGCCACGACCCGGCAATCACCGAGGAAGCCATGCGCGCCACCCTCCTGCAGTGGTTCCCAAAGGCGGAACTGGAGATTTTCGAGGACGCCGGCCACTATCCGATGTTGGAAAGCCCGCCGCACCTCGCCCAATCCATGCAGGAATTCCTGCGCCGTGCCGCCGAAACGTGGTGAGCCCTTGATCCGGACGGCGTTTCCGGTCATCGCTTGGCGTCATGAGCACGCCTTTTAAGCTACCCCCCGATCTGCCGATCATCGAGGTCATCCCCGCCCTGCGTGACGCGCTGGCGCGGGGGACGGCCGCCGTCGTCCAGGCACCGCCAGGCGCCGGCAAGACCACCGCTGTGCCGCTGGCCCTGCTGGATGCGCCGTGGCTGGCCGGGCGTAAGATTATCCTTTTGGAACCGCGCCGCTTGGCCGCCCGCATGGCCGCCCGTCGCATGGCCAGCCTGCTCGGCGAGGAGGTCGGCCAGACGGTCGGCTATCGCATCCGCCAGGAACGCAAGGTCTCGGCCGCCACCCGCATCGAGGTGGTCACCGAGGGCATCCTGACCCGCCAGCTTCAATCCAATCCCGACCTGTCGGGCATCGCCTGCGTCATCTTCGACGAGTTCCACGAACGGTCGCTGCACGCCGACCTGGGCCTCGCCCTGTGCCTGGAGGTGCGCGCCGCGTTGCGCGACGATCTGCGCCTGCTGGTCATGTCGGCGACGTTGGACGCCGGGCCGGTCGCCGCGCTGATGGGCGACGCGCCGGTCATCACGTCAGAGGGCCGGGCCTATCCGGTGGACACCCGCTTCATCGAGCCGCGCCCCAAGGCCCGGCTGGAGGATACCATGGCCTCGGCCATCCGGCGGGCCTTGGCCGAGGAAACCGGGTCGATCCTCGCCTTCCTGCCCGGCGAGGGGGAAATCCGCCGGGTCCAGAGCCGCCTGGACGGCCTGCCGCCCGACGTTGACCTCGCCCCGCTGTACGGCGCCCTGACGCCCCAGGCCCAGGATCAGGCCGTGCGCCCGGCCCCGCCCGGCCGCCGCAAGGTGGTGCTGGCCACATCCATCGCCGAAACATCGCTGACCATCGACGGCATCCGCGTGGTGATCGACGGTGGACTGAGCCGCCGCGCCGCCTTTGACGTGCGCAGCGGCATGACCCGGCTGGTGACCGAGCGCGTGACCCGCGCCGGGGCTGATCAGCGGCGGGGCCGCGCCGGCCGTGTCATGCCCGGCGTGTGCTATCGCCTGTGGCTGGAGGCCGAGGACCGCGCCTTGGTCGCCGCCCCGCCGCCGGAAATCCGCGCCGCTGATCTCGCCGCGCTGCTTCTCGACCTCGCCGCCTGGGGGGCCGACCCGGAAAGCCTGCCGTGGCTGGACGCGCCGCCGGCCGGGGCCGTGGCGCAGGCGGGCGATCTGCTGCGCCGCCTGGGCGCCCTGGACGCCGCCGGCCGCATCACCGCGCATGGCAAGGCCATGGCCGAACTACCCATGCACCCGCGCCTCGCCCACATGATCCTGATCGCGCGGACCCATGGCCTGGGCGGGCTGGCCTGTTCCGTGGCCGCCCTGCTCAACGAGCGCGACCCGGTGCGGTCGGCCCGCGATGCCGACCTGCGCCTGCGCCTGGACATCCTGCACGGCGCGCGGACCGATGGACTGATGGTGGACCGCGGCATCCTCGCCCGCGCCCGCCAGGATGCCGGAGACTGGCGCCGCCGTCTTGGCCTGCCGCCGGCCGACAGCACCGCCGGGGCCGGGTTGTGCCTTGCGCTGGCCTACCCCGACCGCATCGGGCGGCGGCGCGCCCAGGGCGGCTATACCCTGTCGGGCGGGCGCGGCGCCGTGCTGGCCGAGGGCGACCCGCTGGCGGCCGAGGACTTCCTGGCCGTCGGCGACCTGGACGGCGCGGCGCAGAACGCCCGTGTCTACCTCGCCGCGCCGCTGACCCGCAACGAGATCGAGGACGCCTTCGCCGATAGCCTGACCGATGACGAGGTGGTGCGCTGGGATGACCGCACGGAAAGCGTTGTTGCCCGCCGCCAGCGCCGCCTGGGCGCCTGTGTGCTGGAGGACAAGCCCCTGCCCGCCCCCGACCCGTCGCGGCTGGCCGAGGGTCTGATCGACGGCATCCGCCGCACCGGCCTGCACGTCCTGCCGTGGGACAAGCGGGCCATCCAATTGCGGGCACGCATCGCCTTTCTACGCGCCGCCGAAGGGGATCCGTGGCCGGCGGTCGATGACACCGCGCTGCTGGCCGGCCTGGAGGACTGGCTTGCGCCGTTCCTGGGTGGCATGAGCAAGCTCAACCACCTGCGCAAGCTGGACCTGACCGATGTCCTTAAGGCCCTGCTACCGTGGGACCTGCAACAGCGCCTGGACCGCGAGGCCCCCACCCACTTCCAGGTGCCCACCGGGTCACGCATCCCTCTCGACTACAACACCGGAGAAACCCCGGTGCTGCCCGTCCGCCTTCAGGAAATGTTCGGCTGCACCACCCACCCGACCCTTGCCGGAGGCCGCGTGCCCCTGGTCGTCCACCTGCTGTCGCCGGCCCACCGCCCGCTCCAGGTCACGCAGGATCTGCCGGGCTTCTGGACCTCAAGCTACGCCGCCGTAAAGGCCGACATGAAGGGCCGCTATCCCAAACACCCGTGGCCCGACGATCCGCAATCCGCCGCGCCGACCAGCCGGGCGAAGCCTCGGGGGACGTAGGGGGAAGTAAAGTGGTAAACCACAGAGGCCACAGAGAAGTGAGAATGAGAATAGTATATTGCGCCGCAGGCAATATATCCCTGCACATTACTTTAATGCGCCGCGCGCAACCACTTGCACCAAAACCTCTGTGTTCTCTGTGACCTCTGTGGTAAATCCCTTCACTTCCCTGATCAAGCCGCCCGTACATTATCCAAAAACTTGCTAACCAGTGCCCGCAGATCATCGGCCTCGGCCGACAGGCGGTCGGTGACTTTGCGGACCTGGGCGGAGGCCTGGCTGGCTTCTTCGGCCGCTTCGGTGACGCCGTGGATGGTTTCGGTGACCGAGCGGGTGCCGTGGGCGGCGTCCTGGACGCTGCGCGAGATTTCGCGGGTGGCCGAGTTCTGTTCTTCCACCGCGCCGGCGATGGAGGCGGCGGTTTCGCTGACCTTGGCGATGATCGATACGATTTCGGTGATGGCCGACGCCGCCTCGCTGGTTTCGCTTTGCACGGCGGCGATCTGGGTGCGGATTTCCTCGGTCGCCCGCGCCGTCTGCCCGGCCAGATTTTTCACCTCGTTGGCGACGACGGCAAAGCCCTTGCCGGCTTCACCAGCGCGTGCCGCCTCGATCGTCGCATTCAGCGCGAGCAGGTTGGTCTGGCTCGCGATATCATTGATGAGGTCCACGACCTCGCCGATGCGCCGCGCCGAGTCTTCCAAGCCGCGCACGATCTGGTCAGTGCGCCCGGCCTTGTCGGCGGCCTCGCGCGAGATGGTCGCGGCGGCGTTGACCTGACGACCGATCTCCTCGATGGAGGCGGACAGTTCCTCAGCCGCGCTGGCCACCGTCTGCACGTTGCCCGAGGCGTCTTCCGACGCATTGGACACGGTGACGGCCTGAGACGTAGTTTCCTCGGCGATTGCGGCCATGGTGGTGGCGGCGGTGGTCAAGTTGCTGGTCGCCTCGGATACCGCGCTCAGCACACCGGCGGCGGCGGCGTCGAACTCCTGGGTCAGGCGGCCAATGCTTTCCGTGCGGCGCAAGCGGGCGTCCTGTTCACGCTGTTCGGCTTCGGCGCGGGCCTTCTGCTCAGCCTCCTGGGTGCGGCGGTTGGCCTCGGCCGCGTCGGCCAGGGCCTGTTCGCGCTGTTCGTTGCGGCGCAGGAACACGTAGGCTCCGGCCACCGAGACCACGGTAATCAGCAGCAGGGTTCCGATGACCGCGATCAGCGACACGGTCACCGCATCGTCCATGGCATGAGACAGAGCCGAGACGTCCTGCGCCACCTTGAGAGCGGCCAGCGGCTCGCCGTCAGGGCCGTGCAGGATCAGATTGTAGCTGTCGGCGACGGCGTCTGCCGGCAGGGTGTAGTTTTCCAGGCGGGCCAGCGTGCGGCCGCCGTCCAGGGTGGCCATGGTCACGGCCATGTCCAGATGGCGGTCGATCTGCGCCAGGGCATAGATCGGATCCACATGAACCACGGCATAGCCATCGACGCGCAGGCCGCCGACCGGAGCGGTGACGCTGAGACGGGGGCTGCCGTTGTCCATCCACACATGGGGCAGCAGGCGCAGGCGCTCCTTGCCCTCACGCGCCCGCAAGGCCGAGATCAGGCTGGCCGGCAGGGCGAAGGACATGCCTTCGGTGCGAGCCTCGCCCAAAATGTCGAGGTCCAGGGACAGGATGGAGCCGCCCAGATAGGCCACCTGCCCCCCGGTCGCGGCACCCTGGCGGCCCATGCCGGCGGCCAGTTCCGCGAACTCCTCCGCCGATGTCCCACCGCCCGCCCGGCCGGCGGCCGAAACCGCCTTCCGCAGGCTGGCCTGACGGGCAACGGCGCCGGCCAGTTCGCCGGTGGTGCCAACGTATTCATGCCACAGCACCTGAGACACCAGACTGTCCACCGAGGCCTGTGTCTGACGCTCCTGGTGGTCCGTCACAAGGGTTTCGTAACGGCCCGTGAGGAACAGAATCACGCCGATCCCGGCGATGATGGTGATCAGCCCGCCCGCCCCGAACAGGGCAGGCAAAATCTTGCTCAGGCGCATGGGGACCCCTCCGTCGGAACCAGGTGCCCGGATCAGCGGATATCGACGGGCAGGTCTTCAGCCCGCCATTCCTCCATGCCCTTGGCATAGTAATAAATGTTGGTGTAGCCCCACTCAACGGCCCGCGTGGTGGCGGCGGCAGCGCGGCCGCACTTCAGGCCGTTGCAGTAGAACAGGACCGGCGTGTCCTTGGCCGGCACCACGGCGGCTAGCACGTCCGGGCTGGTCAGGTCGGTGTCGATCAGCCGCGTGGCGCCCTGGATATGGCCGGCGTTGAAGTCCACCTCCTTGCGATTGTCGAGGATGACCAGCGCCGCGTTCGACTGCACCAGATCAATCACGGCGGCGGCATCGACCGTCTTCGCCCCGGCAATCTCCAGCGGAGCTTCGGCCTGGGCGGCGGAGTTCAGCCCCAGTGACACGACGACGGCCAGGCACGCGGCGGCAACAGAGCGCAGGATGGTCTTCATGAACGACTCCCCCCATTTTTTCTGTGTCAGGCCCTTCCCGCTGCGAGCAACGGCGGGCCGTCAGACATCTTAAATTTGCAATTCCTTTTATAACATAGGGTCTCATCCCCCTCCCACCCTCAATAACGTGGGGTTGTGAGAAAAAACCGCCCCGCCCCCTTTCGCCGGGCGCTCCTTGCTCCCCGTGGAGCACCCTGGTAAGACGGCGCACGATCACCGTTGACGGATGCACGCTCGCATGGACCGCTCCACCCTCGACCGCCTCGATGCGCGCCTTGCCGACCTCGATGCGGCCGGGCGGCGCCGTGTGCTGCGCCCAGTGGTGCCACGCGGCGCCCACGCCGGCATGGTCGAGCGCGACGGGCGCAGCCTGATTAATCTGGCATCCAACGATGCCCTTGGGCTGGCCCGCCACCCGGCCCTGGCGGCCCGCGCAATGGAATGGACCGAACGGTTCGGCACGGGCGCCACGGCATCGCGGCTGGTCTGCGGCACGTTTACGGTGCACGCCGACCTGGAGAACCGCCTCGCCGCCCTCAAGGGGACCGAGGCGGCGCTTATCTTCAACTCCGGCTTCCAGGCCAACGCCGGAGTCCTCGCCGCGCTGACCAGCCCGGAGGCGACCGGCACCCCGCCGCTGGTCTACACCGACCGCCTCAACCACGCCTCCATGCACGAGGGGCTCCAGCTTGGCGGGGTGCGCCAGATCCGCTATCGCCACAACGACCTGGGGCATCTGGCCGACCTGTTGCGCCGCGACTCCGGCACCCACGGGCCGCGCTTCATCGTGACCGAGAGCGTGTTCAGCATGGATGGCGACCGCGCCGATCTGGCCGGGCTGACCGATCTGGCCGACCAGTTCGGGGCGTTCCTTTATGTGGACGAGGCGCACGCCACCGGCATCCTCGGCCCCCACGGCGCGGGCCTCAGCGCCGCACCCGGCGTGCGCGGGCGGGTCGATCTGGTGATGGGCACCTTCGGCAAGGCGCTGGGCGGCTTCGGCGCCTATGTGGCGTGTTCGCGGACGGTGCGGGACTGGCTGGTCAGCCGGTGCGCGGCGTTCATCTATTCCACCGCCCTGCCGCCGTCGGTGCTGGGCGCCGTCGATGCCGCGCTGGATCTGCTGCCCGACCTGGACGCCGAACGCGCCAGGGTCCTCGCCCATGCGGAGCGGGTGCGCATCGCGTTGAAGACGCAGGGACTGGACACCCTGGCCTCGACCACCCACATCGTGCCGGCCATCCTGGGCGATGAGGCGACCGCCCTGGCCGCCCAGGCACAGCTTGAGGAGGCCGGAATCCTCGCCATCGCCATCCGCCCGCCGACCGTGCCGCAGGGCACCAGCCGCCTGCGCCTGTCCCTGTCGGCCGCCCACACCGACGCCGACGTGGACGCCGTCATTGCGGCCCTGTCCGGGATCCGGGCATGATCCTGCTGGTCCATGGCTGGGGGTTTGATGCCACCCTGTGGGACGGCGTGCGCGCCGCCCTGCCGCCCGATGTTGCCGTAGAGGCCGTGGATTTGGGGTTCTTCGGGGCGCCGACCACCCTGCCCGACCGTGTGGATCTGGCCGTCGGTCATTCCCTGGGCGCCCTGTTCCTGTTGACAGAGCGGCCGGACATGGCCGCGCGCCTTGTGCTGGTCAACGGCTTTCCCCGCTTCACCGCCGCCCCGGATTTCCCCCTTGGCGTCGCCCCGCGCGTGGTCGAGCGCATGGCCCGCCGCCTGAAGGACGCCCCGGCCGAGGTGGTGGACGCCTTTCGGGATCGCTGCGGCGCCGGCCCGGCCGGGGGTGTCCCCGACCTTGCCCAATTGGCCTGGGGGCTTGATCTTTTGCACCATGGCGACGGCCGCGCCGCCCTGCCCGGCCGCAGCTTTTCGGTGATTGCCGGGACCGCCGACCCCATCGTGCCGCCCGCCATGACCGAAGCCGCCTTTGGGGCCGGTGTACGCTGGCTGGACGGCGGGCACCTGCTGCCGCTCACCCATCCCCAAGAAGTGGCCGCCGCCATCATGGAGGCCCGCCCATGACAGAAGCCTGGAAAAGCCGTATCGCCGCCGCCTTTGGGACCGCTGCCGAGGACTATGACCGCGTCGGCCGCATCCAATGGGCCGTGGCGCACGAAATGTCACGGCGTCTGGCCCTGGCGCCTCTGCCCGACCGGCCGCGCGTGCTGGAGGTCGGGTGCGGCACCGGGTTCCTGACCGCCAGCCTGCTGCCCTGCCTGCCCGGCGCCCATTGGCTGGCGACCGACATCGCGCCGGAAATGGTGTGGGCCTGCGAACGGCGCTTTGCCAGCCAGCCGCGCTTCGAGGCCCGCGTCATGGACGGCGAGCACCCTGACCTCACGCCGGCCAGCTTCGATCTGGTGTGCTCATCCATGGCCGCGCAGTGGTTCACCGACCTGCCCGCCGCCCTGGCCGGGCTGTGGGACATGGTCCGGCCCGGTGGATTCCTGGCCATCTCGACCCTGGGGGCGGAGACGTTTGCCGAGTGGCGCGCCGCCTGCACCGCCTGTGGAGTTACCCCGGCCACCCCGCAGTATCCCGACGCCGCCACCTACGCCGATTGGCTGGGCGATGGCGCCGAGGTGATCGAAGCATGGCATCAGGCCGAAAGCAGTTCCGCCCTGACGTTCCTCCAGGACCTCAAGGTCCTGGGCGCTCACATCGGGCAAAAGGACACCCGCCCGACCCCGCCCGGCACCCTGCGCCGGGTGATGCGCCAAGCGGGAATGCGCGGCTTCGCGGCGACCTACCACGTCCTGCACGGCATTCGGAGGAAACCGGCATGAGCGGCATCTTCGTCACCGGCACCGACACCGACGTCGGCAAGACCGTCGCCAGCGCGGCGCTGGTCCGTGCCCTGGATGGCGCCTATTGGAAGCCGGTGCAGAGCGGCACGGCTGACCTGCCCGAGGGCGACAGCGGCATCGTGGCGCATCTCGCCGGGGTGCCGTTCGGGCGCATCCTGCCGCCGCGCCACAGCTTCGCCGCCCCCCTGTCGCCCGATCAGGCCGCCGCGCTGGAGGGGCGTTCCATCGCCCTGGACGACTTCACCCTGCCCGCCTGCGACCGGCCGCTGGTGGTCGAGGGGGCCGGCGGCGTGCTGGTGCCGCTGAATGACCAGGTGTTGATGATCGACCTGATGGAACGCCTGGGTCTGCCCGTGGTGGTCGCCGCGCGCTCGGGGCTAGGCACCATCAACCACACGCTGTTGACCCTGCAAGCCTTGCGGGCGCGTGACCTGACGGTGGCCGGGGTGGTGCTGCTGGGGCCGCTGAATGCGCGCAACCGGACGGCTATTGAACACTTCGGCGCGGTGCGGGTGATCGGGGAAATTCCGCCGCTCGCCCCGTTGACGCCGGAAACGCTTGCCAATGCGGCGCGCGATCTGGATGTGAAGGGACTGCTGCCATGACGCCCGAGGAGCTTTTGCGCCTGGACCGCCGCCATGTCTGGCACCCCTTCACCCAGGCCGCCACGGCGCCCGAACCGCCGCTCATCGTCGAGGGGCGTGGGACCGAGTTGATCGCCGCCGATGGCTCGGTGCTGCTCGACATGATCTCGTCGTGGTGGGTGACGCTGCACGGCCACGCCCATCCGGCCATTGCCAAGGCCGTGGCCGATCAGGCTGCGCGGCTGGAGCAGGTCATCTTTGCCGGCTTTACCCATGCCCCGGCCGCCCGCCTGTCGGCCCGCATCGCCGGGCTGCTGCCCGATCCGCTCAACCGGGTGTTCTTTTCCGACAACGGATCGACCGCCGTCGAGGTGGCGCTGAAGGCCGCCCTGCAATGCCGCCGCAACCAGGGGGACACGACGCGCACCCGGTTTCTCGCCTTCGATGGCGGCTATCACGGCGATACCGTGGGCGCCATGTCGGCCGGAGTGTCCTCGCACTTCTTTGATGCGTGGCGGGAACTGCTGTTCCCGATGGATATCCTGCCGGTGCCGACCACCTGGATCGATGATGCCGAGGTGGAGGCCAAAGAGGCCGCCGCGCTGGCCGCCCTCGACCACCACCTCGACGCCCACGGCGCCCAGACCGTGGCGGCCATCATCGAGCCGCTGGTCCAGGGCGCCTCGGGCATGCGGATGCACCGTCCGCAGTGGCTGCGCGCCGTGGTGGAGCGCCTGAAGGCGGCCGGCGTGCTGGTCATCTTCGACGAGGTGATGACCGGCTTCGGCCGCACCGGCGAAATCTTTGCCTGTCTGGAAGTCGGCATCGCGCCGGATTTCGTGTGCCTGTCCAAGGGCCTGACCGGCGGCTTCCTGCCCATGTCCCTGACCGTGACGACCGACGCCGTCCATGACGCCTTCCTGGGCGAGGGCTTTGACAAGGCGTTCCTGCACGGTCATTCGTTCACCGCCAACCCCCTGGGCTGCGCCGCCGCCTTGGCCTCGCTCGACCTGCTGGAGGCGCCGGAATGCGCCGCCCGGCGGGCCGGGATAGAGGCGCACCACCGTGCCGCCCTGGCCGCCCTGACCGACCATCCGCGCGTTGCCCGGCCCCGCATTCAGGGAACGGTGGCGGCTTTTGATGTGGAGGCCGGGGATAGCGGCTATGCTTCAGCCGTAGCGCCGCGCCTGCGCGAGAGTTTCACCCGTGATGGGCTGCTTCTGCGACCGCTCGGCAACGTGGTCTACCTGCTGCCGCCCTACTGCGTGAGCGACGCCGAACTCGACCGCGCCACCGCCGGCATCCGCCGCGCCCTGGATACCCTGTAAGAGGAACCACCATGGACGGCATCGACGTCTTCATCCTGGGCGTGAGCACGGGCGTTCTGCTGTATGCGGCCGTATCTCTGGTCAAGCTGGTCGGTGCCCGCAAGGACGTCGAACGATATTGGCACGATTTGGAAACCATTGGCGAAAACGGCCCGCCGGCCAGACTGAAAAAGGTCAGCGCGGAGTACAACGAGGCGGCCGAGTGGTACAACGACCGCCTGAAGCACGTCCCGTCGAACCTCATGGCCCTTGCGTTTGGCTACAAGCCCGCCCCCCTGATCGAGGCCACCTCGACAGACGCAAACGACCGCGTATAGTCTGCCCCCCTTCCCTGAAACAGTCAGGTTATCCGTCCCCATGAAGTCGATTGCCGCGATCATCGCCCAGGAACTCGCCGCCCGTGAAGAACAGGTGGTTGCCGCCGTGGAACTGCTGGACGGCGGCGCCACGGTGCCGTTCATCTCGCGCTACCGCAAGGAGGTGACCGGCGGCCTGGACGACACCCAGCTTCGCACCCTGGAGGAGCGCCTGCGCTACCTGCGGGAGCTGGAGGACCGGCGCGGCGCCATCGTGAAGTCCATCGACGAACAGGGCAAGCTGACCGACGCCCTGCGCGCCCAGATCGCGGCAGCCGACACCAAGACGCGGCTGGAGGATATTTACCTCCCCTTCAAGCCCAAGCGCCGCACCAAGGCCCAGATCGCCCGCGAGCAAGGCCTGGAGCCGCTGGCCGACGCCCTATTCGCCGACCCCATGCTGGACCCGCAGGTCGAGGCCGCCAAGTACCTGCGGCCCGAGGACGGCGACATCAAGGCGGTGCCCGATGCCGCTAGCGCCCTCGACGGCGCCAAGCAAATCCTCATGGAACGCTTTGCCGAGGATGCCGAACTGGTCGGCGCCTTGCGCGAATTCCTGTGGAGCGAAGGCGTCCTGACCGCCACCATGGTCGAGGGCCAGGAAACCACCGGCGCCAAGTTCCGCGACTACTTCGACCACCGCGAGCCGATCAAGACCGCGCCGAGCCATCGCGCGCTGGCCATGTTCCGGGGCCGCGAGGAAGGTGCCCTGCGCATCGCCCTGGTCCACCCCGAGGACCCGGCCAGCCCGCGCGAACCCGGCCCCGGCGAACGCAAGGTCGCCCACCGTTTCGGCATCGTCGACAAGGGCCGCCCGGCCGACAAGTGGCTGGCCGAGGTGGCGCGCTTCACTTGGCGCGTGAAACTCGCCCTGCACATCGAAATGGACCTCATGGGACGCCTGCGCGAGGCGGCCGAGGAAGAGGCCATCCGGGTGTTCGCCGCCAACCTACGCGACCTGTTGCTGGCCGCTCCGGGCGGCGCGCGGCCGACGCTCGCGCTCGATCCGGGCTATCGGACGGGGGTCAAGGTGGCCGTTCTGGACGCCACCGGAAAGCTGGTCGATATCGCCACCATCTATCCGCACGAGCCCTCCCGCCAGTGGGAGCAGAGCCTCAACACCCTTGAGGGTCTGTGCCGCAAGCACAAGGTGGAACTTATTTCCATCGGCAACGGCACGGCCAGCCGCGAGACGGACAAGCTGGCAATCGACCTCATCAAGCGCGCCAAGGACCTGCCGCTGACCAAGGTTGTGGTGAGTGAGTCCGGCGCCTCCATCTATTCCGCCTCGGCGTTCGCGGCGCAGGAAATGCCCGACGTGGACGTCACCTTGCGCGGTGCCGCCTCCATCGGCCGCCGCCTTCAGGACCCCCTGGCCGAACTGGTCAAGATCGAACCCAAGGCCATCGGCGTCGGCCAATACCAGCACGACGTCAGCCCGGCCAAGATGGACCGCGCCCTGGACGGCGTGGTCGAGGACTGCGTGAACGCCGTAGGCGTGGATGTGAACACCGCGTCGGCCCCGCTGCTCGCCCGCGTAGCCGGTCTGACCGACACCACGGCGCGCAATATCGTCGCCCACCGCGACGCCAACGGCGCCTTCCGCTCGCGCAAGGAAATCCTCAAGGTCCAGGGCGTCGGTCCCAAGACGTTCGAGCAGGCCGCTGGCTTCCTGCGCATCCGGGGCGGCACGGAACCGCTCGATTCCTCGGCCGTCCACCCGGAGGCCTATCCGGTGGTGCAGCGCATCCTGAAGGCCGCCAACACCAACGTCGCCGGCCTGATCGGCGACGTGAAGACCCTGCGCGGCCTGCGGGCGGCGGACTTCGTGGATGACACCTTCGGCCTGCCGACCGTGACCGACATCCTGCGCGAACTGGAAAAGCCCGGCCGCGACCCCCGCCCGGAGTTCAAGACCGCCACGTTCCGCGAAGGGGTCGAAAAGATTTCCGACCTGGAACCCGGCATGATCCTCGAAGGCACCGTGACCAACGTCACCAACTTCGGCGCCTTCGTCGACATCGGAGTGCACCAGGACGGCCTGGTCCACGTCTCCGCCCTGGCCGACAAGTTCGTCAAGGACCCGCGCGAGGTGGTCAAGGCCGGCGACGTGGTGACCGTCAAGGTCCTGGAGGTGGACGCCCCGCGCAAACGCATCAGCCTGACCCGGCGCATGTCCGACCAACCCGGCCCCAAGGAGGCCCGTCCCCGCTCGACCGCGCCGCGACCTCCGGCACCGGCCAAGATGCAGGCCAAGCCGAAGGTCGAGGCGCCCGGCTCCCTGGCCGACGCATTCTCCAAGGCGGGCTGGAAGACAAAGTAGACCGCCTTTACCAGACGTTAGACATGGCAAGGGTACAGTCGGATCGTTGGATGGAGACGATCGACCATGCGCCTGTTCCTGCTTGCCCTTGCCCTGATGATCGCCGCACCGGCCATGGCGGGGGCCACGTCTGCCCCGCCCCCGGTGGCGCCGCCGCCGGAAGCCGCCGCGCTCCAGGCCGACTACGTGCTGGTAGAAAAAGCCGCCCGCCGGCTGACGCTGTGGCGCAACCGCGAGATCATCGCAACCTATGAAATCCGCCTGGGCCTCAACCCGGTGGGCACCAAGCAACAGGAAGGCGACAAGCGCACGCCCGAAGGGCTGTACTGGATCACCGGCCGCAATCCCGACAGCCGATTCCACCTGTCCCTTGCCATATCCTATCCCGAGCGGTGGGATCGCATCATGGCGTCACACCGGGGCGTCAACCCCGGCGGTGACATCGTCATCCATGGCCTGCCCAACGGCGTGGACCCGGCTAAGGCACTTGCCATCCACCGCGACGGCGACTGGACCGACGGCTGCATCGCCGTCACCAACACTGAAATCGAAGACCTGTGGTCCCGCATCCCCGATGGCATCACCATCGAGATCAAGCCGTGAACGGGTTAAGGACGTGAAGCGGGAACCACAGAGACATAGAAGTCTCGGTGAGAATGGCAGCCCTCAGGCCATCACATCCATGCGGGCAATGCCCATGCCGGCGTAGCGGGTCTTCAGGGTGCCGAGGGTATCCCAGGCGGCGAGAAGGGGCCTCGCACCTTCGTTGGCAATCTCGCTCGCCGTCATGCGTCCTGGGAGCGGTTCTTCGTTGGAATCACCCACGGCCAGCAGCATCCCGCTGACGCGTTGCAAGCTCCATTCGGCCTTGCCGATCAGGTCGTGAAAGCCCGAGGACACGGCGCCCTTGCCGGCGGCGGCGGTATCGCCCTGGCGTGTCAGCTCACCCTCCATCTGGCGCACGATGTCCTGGGTTTCGCGGCCCAGGAAGGACAGGGTGCTGGCCAGCGAGCGGCTCGTGGCGCCCGTGGACGCGTTGACCAACAGCGGTGTCAGGGCGTTGGCGATCTTTTCCACCGTGGCCAGACGGTCGCTGAGGATCTTCTCCTGCATCCCCCGCTGGGTCTGCTCCCACGTATCAAGCAGGGTCGGGGCGCTGGGCGCCGCAGCAGGCTTTGCCCTGTCCGCAGGCTGAGACAGGGGCGACACGCTGGAATAACCGATGGCAGAAATCATGGCGGCACCTATGGGTTGGAAATACCCGACCTCCAGTATGCGCCACCACCCGCCACCGTCAATGGTCCTGAAGACCCGTCAGCCAGTCCAGGATCAGAGCACCGGCACCATGGTCATAAAGGTCGGCGTGCAACCCGCCGGGCAGCAGGACCAAATCCTTGACCCGCGCGGCCGAGGCCTGGAACAGCGTGCGCGCATGATCGACCGGTACCAGGGTGTCGTTGACACCGTGCACGAACAGAGTCGGCACGGTGATGCTTCGGATGCGGCGCACGGACGTGAAGCGGTCGCGCACGGCCAACCGGGTCGGCAGCCATGGATACTGAAGGGCGGCCACCGCCGGCATGGAGGTGAACGCCGCCTCCATGACCAGCGCGCGGGGCGGCTCGACCGAGGCCAGCCACGCGGCCACGCCGCTGCCCAGGCTTTCGCCGTGGTAGATCACATCACCTGTCGAAGCCCCCTGCCCGCGCACAAAGTCCAGCGCCGCGCGGGCATCGGCCCGCAGGCCATCCTCGGTCGGCGCCCCGGCGTTGCCGCCATAGCCCCGGTAGTCAGGCAGCAGCACGCCATACCCGGCCTCCAGATACGGCAGCGCCTTGTGGGCCAGCCAGCCCCGGTTCCCGGCATTGCCGTGGAAGTACAGCACGGTCGGTCGGCCGGGGCGCGGCGGGCTGTACCACGCGCCTAGGTCAAGGCCATCGGCCGTCCGCAGAACCACCTCGTCCATGGCCTCAAGCCCGGCCGCGTGGCGCGACGGCACCGCACGGTCGGGCTTGAAGATCATCGACCTTTGCAGGCCGTACAGCGCCAGGAACACCGCGCCATAGGCCGCCGCAAGAACGCAGGCCAGGACCAGCGCGGCGGTCATCAGGCTGTTGGCCGGCACCGTCAGGCGTCTTCCTTGTCGGCGGTGCCCTGGATGCGTGAGGCCAGCGCAGCCGACATGAACTGATCCAAATCGCCGTCCAGCACGCCAGCGGTGTCCGATGTTTCCACGGACGTCCGCAGGTCCTTGACCATCTGGTAAGGCTGCAAGACGTAGGAGCGGATCTGGTGACCCCACCCGATGTCCGTCTTGCTGTCCGCCAGGGCCTGGGATTCGGCTTCGCGGCGTTGCAGTTCGGCCTCGTACAGGCGGGCCCGCAGCATCTTCCAGGCGGTGTCCTTGTTCTTGTGCTGCGACCGTTCGGCCTGACAGGCGACCACGATGCCCGAGGGCATGTGGGTGATGCGCACCGCCGAGTCCGTCCGGTTGATGTGCTGCCCGCCGGCGCCCGAGGCACGATAGGTGTCAATGCGGCAGTCGGCCGGGTTGATGTCGATGGTGATGGTGTCATCGACCACCGGATAGACCCACACCGAACTGAACGACGTGTGCCGACGGGCCGAACTGTCGAACGGCGAGATGCGCACCAGACGGTGCACGCCACTTTCCGTCTTCAGCCAGCCATAGGCGTTGTGGCCGGTGACCTGGAGGGTGGCGGACTTGATGCCGGCCTCTTCGCCACCGCTTTCCTCGACGATTTCGACCTTGTACTTGTGGGCCTCGGCCCAGCGCGTGTACATGCGCAGCATCATCAAGGCCCAGTCCTGGGCCTCGGTGCCGCCAGCGCCGGCGTTGATTTCAAGGTAGCAGTCATTGCTGTCGGCCTCGCCGGACAACAGGGTTTCAAGCTGCTGCTTGGCGGCTTCGGCCTGCAAAACCTTGAGCTGGCTCATGCCTTCCTGGACGGTGTCCTCGTCGCCCTCGGCCTCGCCGAGTTCGATCAGGGTCACGGCGTCGTCCAGGCTGCTTTCGAGAGTGCGATACCCGGTGATGGCATGGTCCAGGTGGTTGCGCTCCGTCATCAGCTTCTGAGCCTTGGCGGAATCGTTCCACAGGTTCGGATCTTCGGCCTGGGCGTTCAGTTCGTCGAGACGGAGAAGGGCAGGTTCCCAGTCAAAGATGCCTCCTCAGCAGGGTCATCGCCTGCCTGATCTCGTGGGTGATCGTTTCCGCTTCGGCGCGCATGTGACTTTACCTCTTGCGTCTGGTCTTGCTTGGAAGGCCCGTTTTAGGACAAACCGGCGGCTGGCTCAACCGCCACCTAATAAAGCCCGCCAGCCCTCGGCGCTTCCCGGCGCACCGGAGCGCTGGGCCGGAAGGAACCGGGCTCCGAAATAGTTCCGTTGCCATCGATTATGACGTTCGACCCGGTGTCGCCGTCAGCGCTGGAGAAATCGAACGCGGCCGACCCGTCAATGACCGCGCCGGCGGAGGCGACCGGCACGTTGCCAGTCTTGAAGGCCTCCATGATGACATTGCTGTCGCCGGGCATGGCGATGCGGCCGGTGTCGTGGTTGACGCGCACCAACTGGATGCCGCGCGGCACACTGAACGGACGGACCGGCACGTCCTTGATGGCGTCGGTCATGAAGGTCTGGAAGATCGGCAGGGCGGCCGACGAGCCGGTTTCGCGCGCACCCAGGGACTTGGGCTCGTCGAAGCCGACAAAAACGCCAACCACCAGATCGGGCGTGAACCCCATGAACCACGCGTCGATGCTCTCGTTCGTGGTGCCGGTCTTGCCAGCCAGCGGCACACCCAGGCTGCTGAGGCGGCGCGCGGTACCGCTCTGGACCACGCCTTCCATGATGTGCACGATCTGATAGACAGAGCGGGCGTCGGCGATCTGCTCGCGCGCGTCGGGCAACTGCGGCATGGGTTGCCCGGTCCAGAACACGTCGGTGCAGTCTTCGCAGGCCCGCGCGTCGTGCTTGTAGATGGTGGCGCCGGTGCGGTCCTGGATGCGGTCGATCATGGTCGGCGTGATGCGCCGCCCGCCGTTGGCCAGCATCCCGTAGGCCGCCGCCATGCGCAGGACGGTGGTTTCGCCGGACCCCAGAGAGGCGGCCAGCAGGTTCGGGAAATTGGGATCGATGCCAAAGGTCTTGGCCTTGGCGGCGATCTTGTCCATGCCGACCGCCTGGGCCAGGCGCACGGTCATCAGGTTGCGCGATTTCTCGACCCCGATGCGCAGAGTGGTCGGGCCATAGTACTCGCCGGAGTAGTTTTTGGGCTTCCACTTGGGCAGCCCCGGCCCCTGGTCGTACACAAACGGCGCATCCAGGACCAGGGTCGACGGGGTGTAGCCGTTTTCCAGGGCCGCCAGATAGACGAACGGCTTGAACGCCGAGCCGGGCTGGCGCAGGGCCTGGGTCGCCCGGTTGAACTGTGACATTTCCTGCGAGAAGCCGCCGGCCATGGCCAGCACCCGCCCGGTATGCGGGTCCAACGCCACCAGGGCGCCGTTGACCGCCGGGATCTGCCGCAGGGCATAAGTATCGGCCGGATAGGTCGTCTTGCCGTCCTCGCTTTTCTCGACGGCCTCGACCAGCACGATGTCGCCACTCTTGAGAACGTCGGTTGCCTTCTTGGGCGCGGCACCGAAACGCTGGCCCTCCAGCCACGGACGCGCCCACTTAAGCTCGGCGAACGGAATGCGGGCGGAGGCGCCGGACGGCAGGCCGATCTGCGCTTCCTCGGCCGACGCCTGGAGCACCACGGCCAGCGTCCAGGAGTCGGGCGCCCCCTCCGGGCGCGGCACCGAGGCCAGCGGCTGCACCCAGTCGGTGCCGGCGTTCATGGTCCCGAGCGCGCCACGCCACCCGTGGCGGCGGTCATAGTCGATCAGCCCGGCGATCAGGGCCTTGTTGGCATACGCCTGAAGCTGCGGCTGGAGCGTGGTGCGCACGGCCAAGCCGCCTTCGTAGAGCGCCTTCTCGCCGAACGTCTCGACCAGTTCGCGGCGCACTTCCTCGGCGAAGTAACCACCACCGCGCACATACTCCATCTCGTCGCGCGACCGCGTGCGCAGGGGCACATCGCGCGCCTCGGCGGCCTGCTCGGCGGTGATGTAGCCTTCCTCCTGGAGGCGGCCGATCACCCAGTTGCGACGTTCCACGGCGGCTTCGTACCGGCGCACCGGGTGGTAATTGTTGGGCGCCTTGGGCAGGGCGGCAAGGTAGGCGACCTCGTCCAGGGTCAATTCGTCGAGCGACTTGTTGAAATAGTTCATGGCGGCGGCGGCCACACCATAACTGCCGATGCCGAGATAGATCTCGTTCAGATACAGCTCAAGGATATGCTCCTTGGAAAACGTCTGCTCGATGCGCAGGGCAAGGATGGCTTCCTTGATCTTGCGGTCAATCGACACCTCGTTGGTCAGCAGGAAGTTCTTGGCCACCTGCTGGGTGATGGTCGATGCGCCGACCAGGCGGCGGTTGGCGCCCAGGTTCTTGATGTTAGTGATGACGGCGCGCGCCAAGCCCTGGTAGTCCAGGCCCGGATGGGTGAAGAATGACTTGTCCTCGGCCGACAGGAACGCCGCGATGACCGGCCGGGGAATGGCCGACAGCGGCACGAACACGCGGCGCTGCGTGGCGTATTCGGTCACCAGGCGGCCATCGCCCGCATACAGGCGGGTGGTCACCGGCGGCTCGTAGTCGGCCAGTTGCCGGTAATCCGGCAGGCCACGTCCGAAATGCCAGAGCGTGTAACCCACCGCCCCCACGCCGACCACGGCCAGCAGGAAGACGACGCTGAGGGTAATCACCAGATACCTGAGCATGACGGTGTGAAGGCCCCAAAAAGAGTGATGTATCTAAGCAACCACGGTGCGACGCAGGGTGCCCCGAGGGGTCGTGTCCCCAATACGGACCAATAATGGCCGCATTATGAAGCGGAATTCCCGAAGGTCTAGCGGCTGGCCTTCTGCTTCGCCTCGAAATACTGATCCACGGCGCGGACGAAGGCGCGGCCCAGCTTTTCCCGATAGGACGCGGTGCGCAGCAGGCGTTCCTCGTCGCGGTTCGACAGGTATCCCAATTCAACCAGGACAGACGGCACGTCCGGGGCCTTGAGCACAGCGAACCCGGCGAAGCGGTGCGAGCGTGGCAACAAGGTTGTTTCGCGCCGCAACTCCCCGATCACCACCTGTGCCATGCGGGCCGACAGGTTCATCGTCTCGCGCTGCGCCAGGTCGATGAGGATGTTGGTGACCTCGACGCTTTCGTGGGACAGGTCGATGCCGGCAATGATATCGGCCTTGTTTTCCGACTCGGCCAGAGAATGCGCCTCGCCGTCCGACGCGTTTTCCGACAGCGTGTAGACCGACAGGCCGCGCACCGCCGGGTTTTTGATCGAGTCCGCATGAATGGACACGAACAGGTCCGCCTTGTGGCGCCGCGCGATGCCGATGCGGTCGCGCAGGCGCAGGAACACGTCGCGGTCGCGCGTCAGGTGGACGGTGTAGCGGCCGGTGCGCTCCAGCAGGGACCGGAATTCGCGCGCCGCCGACAGCGTGATGTTCTTTTCGTAGACGCCAGAGACGCCCAGCGCCCCCGGATCGACGCCGCCGTGGCCGGGGTCGATCACGATCACCGGCTTGCGGTTGGGCATGTCGCGCGGGTCCTGGGGGACCTGCACCGCCACTTCCTGCGGCTCCGGGCGTGACACAACGCCCCTCCAGTCGGGGCTGCCGATGCGGTTGCCGGGACCGGCGACGCGCAGGAACTCGGCCGGCGACGCCTCGGCCAGATCCAGCACGAAGCGCCATCCGTTGCCCTCGCCGGGCGGCAGGAGGAAGGCCTTGCGCACCGCCGCCGGGCGGCCAAGATCCAGCACCACGCGCGAATTGCCCGGCTGGAACAGGCCGTAGCGCACCGCCTGCACCATCCCGTTGCCGCCGAACACGCCCTGCTCGCGGAAGGCCCACTCCATTTCCGGCAGATCGATAACGATGCGGTACGGCTCGGCCAGGGTGAACAGGCTGAACGGCACGGATTCAGACAGGTCGAGCACCACGCGCACGAACCCGCCGTGGTCGCCCAGCCGCACCCCCAACGCCGACAACGCCGACGCGGTTCCCGACCACAGCAGGGCTCCGGCGGCACAGACCATGCCGCCGAGCACACCCCGCCGGGCCAGGGGACGGGCCAGGGGACGCACGGCACCCTCGCCCACCGAGGTCACGACCTTCGTAGGCGTGCAATCATCGTCCTGCGGTTCGTGCCCCGCCCCGCTCATGTCTTTGCTCGCCATCCCGCATCGCAATACTTTTCGGTTGTGGGCAGTTTCGCGCAAACCGAGTCGCAGTGCAAGTGATGCCGGTCACAAGCAATCCCTATGGAGCAACCAGAGGGCGCGGCCAGCCCCGCTCAAAGAACCGTTGTGGATTGGCGGCGGCACGGGTATGGTGGCATTGCGAATTTCCGCCGCCAGCGCAAACGCGCGCTGCCCTTCTTCCCCTCCTCGGGCCGACATTGTTGATGATCGGACCGATGGCATCGGCAGGAGACGCGCCGGGTGTCCGGCCCATCCCCGTCGCGTGACGGGGCCACGGTCGAACAACACTGGTGGCTCTATTCGACGCCATTGCGGCGAGACGCCGCTCTGACGATCCAAACGACATTGTGGCGCGATGCCGCTCTGACGATCCAAACTACACTCGAATTCGAGGCACAGACGTGCAGCCCCTCGGCCTGACAGATGCACCTTCGACGTTTTCCAGCCCCGCCTCGTGCGGTGCCGGGGACGTCTTTTCGTGCGTTCTTCCAGCCGTGTGCGGCGCCGCCGGCCTCGCTGGCATGACTTCGCGCCCGCGGTTGATCGCCTTGCGCGCCCGCGGCGTGGCGACACGGAGATACACGTTATATGGCCAAGCGTATGCTCATCGACGCGACGCACCCCGAGGAAACTCGGGTTGTCGTCGTGAACGGCACCCGGCTTGAACAGCTCGACGTTGAAACGTCCACCAAAAAACAGCTTAAAGGAAACGTCTACCTCGCCAAGATCATCCGCGTAGAACCGTCCCTTCAGGCCGCCTTCGTTGAATACGGCGGCAACCGGCACGGCTTTCTGGCGTTCAGCGAAATCCACCCGGACTATTACCAGATCCCGGTGGCCGACCGTCAGGCGCTGATGGCCGAAGAGGCCGAGAACAACGCGGACGACGGCGAAGACGGCGACAACGAAGGCGTGGAGACGGTCGGCGGCGACGAGGCGGAGGAAATGTCCCCCCGCCAGCGCACCCGCAACATCCGCAACTACAAGATCCAGGAAGTCATCAAGCGCCGGCAGATCATGCTGGTGCAGGTGGTCAAGGAAGAGCGCGGCAACAAGGGCGCGGCCCTGACGACCTACCTCAGCCTGGCCGGCCGCTACTGCGTGCTCATGCCCAACACGGGCAAGGGCGGCGGTGTGTCGCGCAAGATCACCAACGTGCAGGATCGCCGCCGTCTGAAGGAAATCATGGCCGACCTGGACGTTTCGCCGTCCATGGCCGTGATCCTGCGCACCGCCGGACAGGAACGTTCGAAGGTCGAGATCAAGCGCGACTATGACTACCTGACCCGCACCTGGACCCAGATCCGCGACACCACGCTGCAATCGCGTGCGCCGGCCCTGATCCACGAGGAAGCCAACCTCATCAAACGCGCCATCCGCGACATCTATTCCTCGGACATCGAGGAAGTGCTGGTAGACGGCGAAGAGGGGTACCGCGCGGCCAAGGACTTCATGAAGGTCATGACGCCCAGCCACGCGAAGAAGGTCCAGCCCTACCGCGACGAGGTGATGCCCCTGTTCCACCGCTATCAGGTGGACAGCCAGCTTGACGCCATGCACAGCCCGACCGTGCAGCTCAAGTCGGGCGGTTACGTGGTCATCAACCAGACCGAGGCGCTGGTCGCCATCGACGTCAACTCGGGCCGCGCCACCAAGGAACGGCACATCGAGGAAACCGCGCTCAAGACCAACCTGGAGGCCGCCGACGAGGTGGCCCGCCAGTTGCGCCTGCGCGACCTCGCCGGACTAATCGTGATCGACTTCATCGACATGGAGGAATCACGCAACAACGCCCAGGTCGAACGCCGCCTCAAGGAGGCCCTGAAGCAGGACCGCGCCCGCATCCAGATGGGCCGTATCAGCCACTTCGGGCTGCTCGAACTGTCGCGTCAGCGCCTGCGTCCGTCGCTGATGGAAACCAGCTTCGAGACCTGCCCGCATTGCGGCGGAGCCGGCATGGTGCGCTCGGTCGAAAGCGCCTCCATGCACATCCTGCGCGTGATCGAGGAAGAAGGCGTGCGCCGCCGCTCGACCGAAATCACCGTCTCGGTGGCCACCCCGGTGGCTCTCTACATCCTCAACAACAAGCGCTCCGCCCTGGCCGACATCGAGGCCCGTTATGGCTTCCAGGTGTTCCTGCTCGGCGATGACAGCCTGATCCCGCCCGACTACCGCATGGAACGCGTCAAGGGCACCGTCGCCCCGCCGCCGCCCGGCGTGGAACGCGAGATTGAAATCGACGATCCGGCCGACGAGGCCGAGGCCGAGGACCTGATCGAGGAAGACGTCATCGAGGCCGAAACGGTCGAAGCCGTCGAAGTCGCGGCCGATACCTCCGAAGGCGACGGTCGCAAGCGCCGCAAGCGCCGCAAGCGTCGTCGGCGTCCCGGCGATGCCCCCGAAGCCGGGGAGGCTCCTGAAGGCGCCATGAGCGCCGAAGAGGAAGTCCTTGAGGAAGGCGCCGAAGCGTCCGGCGAAGACGATGAAGAAACGGCCGGCGCCAGCGCCGAAGGCGACACCGACACCACCGCCGACGGTGAAAGCAAGCGCCGCCGCCGCTCGCGTCGGGGGGGTCGCCGTCGGCGGCGCAATGCCGACGGTTCCGAAGCCGCCGAAATGCTGAGCGAAAGCGAAGCCGCCGTGGCCGAAGCCGAAGCACCGCAGGGCGAAGGTGAACCCGCCGAGGAGGCTGAAGACGCCGCCGTCCCGGCTGCCGCGCCCCTCAGCCGCCGGGAAGCCGCCGCCGAAGCGTCGGGCCAGAAGCCCAAGCGTCGCCGCGTGCGCCGCAAGAAGGCCGATGGCGAAGCCGAGCCCGAAGTGGTGACGGAGGCCCCGGCCCCGGCTCCAGATCAGGCGCCGGTTGCCAGCGAAGTGGTGACGACGGAAGCCGCCCCGGTGGAAGTTGCCCCGGTGGAAGCCGAGGTCGAACAGGCCCCGGCCCCCAAGCCGCGCCGCAGCCGCGCCAAGGCCACCCCGGCCGCAGCCGATGCGGAAACCGCTGGAACGGCCGAGGAAAAGCCGACCCGCCGCCGCAGCCGCGCCAAAAAGGCCGTCGAACCGGCTGCCGAGGAACCCGTGCCTGAGACGCCCGTGGCTGATGAGGCGCCAGTCGCCGAGGTGGCCCCGGTCACTGAGGAGGCCCCGCTCGCCGAGCAGGCCGCGCCAGTCGAGGAAAGCCCCGCTACTGAGGCCGCCAGCGAAGGCGAACCTGTCGCCGTCGAACCGCCCGAGGTCGAAACCACCGAAAACGGCGAACGCAAGCCCCGCCGTGGCTGGTGGAGCCGCGCTGTCAGCTAAGTCGGCACACCACACACCCCAAGCAGAAGGCCGCCCCCAACCGGGCGGCCTTCTTTATTTTGAAGGACTTTTGAGCCCATAGACGCTAATTTTTTTGAGAAACGAAAGCGGGCTCTGCCCGCGCCCGCAAGGGGCCGAGCGGCCCCTTGACCCCATGAATTCGGGACCCCGTGAAATGGGACCCCATTCCCCAACCTTGCGCCGCAGGCAGATACTCCCTCCGCATTTGTTGCGCTGCGCGCGGCTTACCGTCTTCAACTCCCGAGGTCAAGGAGGCTGGCCTCCTTGCGGGTCCGGGCAGCGCCCGGCTTTTTCCTCCCCCCCCCCCCCCCAAAAAAAAGGCCTCCGCAATCCGCGAAGGCCCTTCCCACACACCTCACCAAAACTCCCGGTCAGGCCGCTGCGCCGTCGTCTTCGGCCTGGATGAACTCGCCGGTTTTGGGGTCAAGGACCAGCAGGTGGCCGAGCCCGACGTCGAACGAGCAGCCGTGCAGTTTCAGGGTGCCGGCCTTGACGCGATCACGCACGAACGGGAACGTCATCAAGTTGGCGAGCGACACGCGGATGACGTCGAGCTCCGCCGCCGTCAGGGTGGCGGCATCCACCGACCCGTCGGACTGGCGCGGATGGCGGCGGCGCACGGCGTCGGCGATGTTCATCCACGGGCCGATGAAGTCGCCCACGTCCTCGCCGTCGGAGGCCAGCAGCGCCCGTACCCCGCCGCAGCGGCCGTGCCCCATGACGATGATCTGGGGGACCTCCAGCACCGCCACGCCGAACTCCAGCGCGGCGCTGGTTCCGTGGTAGTCCTTGTTGCGGGCGTAAGGCGGCACCAGGTTGGCGACGTTGCGGATGATGAACAGATCCCCCGGCCCGGCGTCGAAGATCATCTGGGGATCGACGCGGGAGTCGCAGCAGGCGATGATAATAGCCCCCGGCGCCTGGCCGTCGCGGGCCAGCCTCAGGAAGTTGGCCTGCTGCTCGGGAAAACGACCGCTGCGGAACCGGCGGTATCCGTCCAGAAGGTCGTCCATCAGAGCTTCCCGGTCCGGCCAGCCAGGGACCAGGCAGCCTTCACCACCACGACCCCAAGGGCGGTCTTGAGCAGCGTGGCGGCCCAGAACGGCGCGAGGCCAACGGCCACCGCCTTCTCGACGCCGAACTGAACACTCAGCCACGCCACGCCAAAGGCAAAGATCACCGCATGGCCGAGCGCCATGGCGGCCGTGGCGCGCACCCAGGACCGATCCCAGCCGCGTTCGGCCAGACCACCGACGACAACGGCGGCGGCCAGGAAACCAACCAGATACCCGCCGGTCGGCCCCATCAGGTAGGCCGGTCCGGCCATTGGCCCGGCAAACACCGGCAGCCCGGCGAGGCCCTGGACCAGATACAACGCAACGGTTGCCGCACCCAGGCGCCAGCCATAGGCCATGCCGAGGATCAACACCACGGCGGTCTGCATGGTCATCGGCACGGGCCAGAACGGGACCTGCACCTTGGCAGACGCGGTCAGCAACAGGGTCCCGAGGACGACGGCGACGATCTTGACCGCCGTCGTCTTGGGGAAGGCTTCGCTCAGCAGGGGGAAGTGCATGGCAAACCTCGCTTATTCAAACTCGATGATGATCTGGTCCACGGCCAGGCTGGAGCCTGCGGCGGTGTGGACCTTTTTGACGGTGGCGTCGCGTTCGCAGCGCAGGACGTTTTCCATCTTCATGGCCTCGACCACGGCGAGCATTTCACCGGCCTTGACCTCCTGGCCCTCGACCACCTTGACGGCGACCAGCAGGCCGGGCATGGGCGACAGCAGGAAGCGGCTCATGTCCGGGGCCTGCTTGACCGGCATCAGGGCGTCGAGCTTGGCGGCAATCGGCTCGAACACCAGCAGCGGGGCAACGGCGCCCTGGTGGAACAGCTTATAGCCGATGCCGTCGCGGTCAACCTGCACGACCATCTGGGCGCCGTCCACCTCGCCTTCCCACAGCGGCTGGCCGAAGAACCAGTCGGACTCCACGGTGTGCTCGGCCCCGTCGATCTCGACCACGAACCCGGCGGCGTCATCGGACGGCCAGCACTTGACCGCCGTGTAGGCGCCGTGGGCGGTCTTGATGACGTAGTCGTCGCCGACCATGCGCTCATGCCCGGCCATCTGGTCGGAGATCATGGCCTCGCGCTCGACCACCAGGCGGTGGATGAAGGCCGCGACGCACAACAGCTTGGTCGGGTCCTCGGGCGGCAGGTCGGAGGCGTGGAAGCCCTCGGGGTATTCCTCGGCGATGAAGTTGGTGGTCAGGCGGCCGTCCACGAAGCGCTGCTTGCCCAAAAGGCTCGCCAGGAACGGAATGTTGTGCGACACGCCGCGAATATAGAACTCGTCGAGCGCGGTGCGCATGTGGTCGATGGCCTCACCGCGATCCGCCCCGTAGGTGATCAGCTTGGCGATCATCGGGTCGTAGAACATGGAGATCTCGCCGCCCTCGTAGACGCCGGTATCGACGCGCACATGGGCGCTCTCGGTCGGCGGCTGGTAGCGCACCAGACGGCCCGTCGAGGGCAGGAAGTTGCGGTACGGGTCCTCGGCGTAGATGCGGCTTTCCAGCGCCCAGCCGGTGATCGTCACGTCGTCCTGAGCGATGGTCAGCTTTTCGCCGGCCGCAATCTTGATCATCCATTCCACCAGATCGATGCCCGTGACCAGCTCGGTCACGGGATGCTCGACCTGAAGGCGGGTGTTCATTTCCAGGAAGTAGAAATTGCGGTGGGCGTCGACGATGAACTCGACGGTGCCTGCGCTGCGGTACTGCACCGCCTTGGACAGCGCCACGGCCTGTTCGCCCATGGCCTTGCGCGTCGCCTCGTCGAGGAACGGCGACGGCGCCTCCTCGATCACCTTCTGGTGGCGGCGCTGGATGGAGCACTCGCGTTCGGCCAGATAGAGGCAGTTCTCGCCATCCGACAGCACCTGGATTTCGATGTGGCGGGGCTGTTCGATGAACTTTTCGATGAACACCCGGTCGTCGCCGAACGACGAGCGCGCCTCGGACGTGGACCGCTCGAAGCCGTCGCGGGCCTCGGCCTCGTTCCAGGCCACGCGCATCCCCTTGCCGCCGCCGCCGGCCGACGCCTTGATCATCACCGGATAGCCGATCTCGCCGGCGATCTTCACCGCCTCGTCGGCGTCCTTGATGATGCCCATGAAGCCGGGCACCGTGGTGACGCCGGCCTCGGCGGCCAGCTTCTTGGAAGTGATCTTGTCGCCCATCGCCTCGATGGCCAGGGCATCGGGGCCGATAAAGGCGATGCCTTCCTTGGCCAGCGCCTGCTGGAACAGCTTGTTCTCGGACAGGAAGCCGTAGCCCGGATGCACGGCCTGAGCGCCGGTGTCCTTGCAGGCCTGCACGATGCGGTCGATCAGAAGGTACGACTGGGCGGACGGGGCCGGGCCGATGTGAACCTTCTCGTCGGCCATCTGCACATGCAGGGCGTCGCGGTCGGCCTCGGAATACACCGCCACGGTCTTGATGCCCATCTTGCGGGCCGACTTGATGACGCGGCAGGCAATTTCGCCTCGGTTGGCGATCAGAATCTTGTCGAACATTGACGTGGTCCCCTATGTCGGGCGTCGAAAAGTGAAGTGTTTTGAACCACAGAGGCCACAGAGATCGCAGAGAAGGAAAAGGAAGGAGAGATATTTCTCCACGCGCGCAGCGCAACCAACTTCCCTTTTATTTTTTCTTCTCTGTGCCCTCTGCGTCCTCTGTGGTTAATCCACTTAATTACAGCGGAATGTTGCCGTGCTTCTTCCACGGGTTTTCCAGCTTCTTGTCGCGCAGCATGGCCAGGGACCGGCAGATGCGCCGCCGCGTGCCGTGGGGCATGATGACGTCGTCGATGAAGCCGCGGGCGCCGGCCACAAACGGGTTGGCGAACTTCTTGCGGTATTCCTCGGTGCGCTCGGCGATCTTGGCGGTGTCGCCGATGTCGCTGCGGAAGATGATCTCCACCGCGCCCTTGGGCCCCATCACCGCGATCTCGGCGGTCGGCCAGGCGAAGTTGACGTCGCCGCGCAAGTGCTTGGAACTCATCACGTCATAGGCCCCGCCGTAGGCCTTGCGGGTGATGACTGTGACCTTGGGCACGGTGCATTCGGCAAAGGCGTAGAGCAACTTGGCGCCGTGCTTGATGATGCCGCCGTATTCCTGGGTGGTGCCGGGCAGGAAGCCGGGCACGTCGACGAAGGTCACCACCGGGATGTTGAAGGCGTCGCAGAAGCGCACGAAGCGGGCCGCCTTGCGCGAACTGTCGATGTCCAGGCACCCGGCCAGCACCATCGGCTGGTTGGCGACGATGCCGATGGTCGAGCCTTCCATGCGGGCGAACCCGGTGATGATGTTGCGGGCGTAGTCGGGCGCGATCTCGTAGAAGTCGCCCTCGTCCACCACCTTGGTGATCAACTCCTTCATGTCATAGGGCATGTTGGGGTTGTTGGGGATGAGGGTGTCGAGCGAGAAGTCCTCGCGGTCGGCCGGGTCGGCGGTCGGGCGGACCGGGGGCTTTTCCTTGTTGTTGGCCGGCAGGAAGTCCATCAGGCGGCGGATCTGCAACAGCGCCTCGACGTCGTTGTCGAACGCCAGTTCGGCCACGCCGGACTTGGCGGTGTGGGTCACGGCACCGCCCAGTTCCTCGGCCGTGACGACTTCATGCGTCACCGTCTTGACGACGTCCGGGCCGGTCACGAACATGTAGGAGCTGTCCTTGACCATGGCGATGATGTCGGTCATGGCCGGCGAGTACACGGCACCACCCGCGCACGGCCCCATGATGACCGAGATCTGCGGGATGACGCCCGAGGCCATGACGTTGCGCTGAAACACCTCGGCGTATCCGGCCAGGCTGTCCATGCCCTCCTGGATGCGCGCCCCGCCCGAGTCGTTGAGCCCGATCACCGGCGCCCCGACCTTCATGGCCTGGTCCATCACCTTGCAGATCTTCTCGGCGTGGGTCTCGGACAGCGAGCCGCCGAACACCGTGAAGTCCTGGCTGAACACGAACACCAGCCGGCCGTTGATGGTGCCGTAGCCGATCACCACGCCGTCGCCCGGCGTGCGCTGCTCGGCCATGCCGAAGTCCGTGCAGCGGTGCTCCTTGAACATGTCCCACTCTTCGAACGAGCCCTCGTCCAGAAGCAGGTCTATGCGTTCGCGCGCGCTCAGCTTGCCCTTGCCATGCTGCGCCTCGATCCGCTTCTGACCCCCGCCAAGACAGGCTGCCGCACGCTTCTTGTCGAGCTGCTGAATGATTTCGTACATCCGGGCCAATCCCTATTTTGCAAATTCTGCGTCTCCGATACTTTCCTTTATTCGCAACTTGCGCCACCTTCAACGGGAAACCGGCAAAAAGGGGTGGCGCTGCGAAGACATTCGCAGCGTCAGGGATGAAAATGGCGAATGTTGCGAACGGTAGCGGAGCTAGTCGGAAAAAGCTGTTCGTCGGCCACAAGCTGCGCCGGCTGCGCGAACAGCGCGACATGACGCAGGCGGCCATGGCCCGCCTGCTCGACCTGTCGCCCAGCTACCTCAATCAACTGGAGGGCAACCAGCGGCCCCTGACGGTCACGGTGCTGCTGCGCATCGCCCAGATTCTGCAAATCGACGTCGCCACCCTGGCCGAGGACGAGGAGGCACGCCTGATCTCGGACCTGCGCGAGGTGGTGTCCGACCCGCTGTTCGCTGGCGAACCGCCGACCCTGACCGAACTGCGGGCGGCGGCGACCAGCGCCTCGACGGTGGCGCACCGCATGTTGTCGCTGTACCAGGCCTATCAGCAACTCAACGAACGCCTCCAGGCCATGGGCGACCGGCCGAGCCTGGAGCCTGAGGACCAGTCCGGAGCAGCGCATTTCCCCTACGAGGAGGTGCGCGACTATTTCTACTACTGCAACAACTACTTCGGGCCGCTGGACGAGGCCGCCGAAGCCCTGGCGAGGACCGCCGACCTGCAAATCGGCGACATGCAGCCCGGCCTGATGCGCCACCTCAAGGACCACCACGATGTGCGCGTAGTGCTGGAGAATCACCAAACCGACCTGATGCGGCGTTTCGACCCGGCCACCCGCAGCCTTTACCTGGGCGCCCCCCTTGATCCGCCCAGCCGCAGCTTCCACATGGCCCACCAGATTGCCCAGCTTGCCCACGCCGACCTGATCGAGGACATGATCGCCGCCGCCACCCTGAGCAGCGAGGACGCCAAGGCCATCTGCCGCGTGGGGCTGGCCAACTACTTCGCTGGCGCCCTGTTGATGCCTTACGGCGCCTTTGCCCGTCAGGCCCGTGAAACCCGCCACGATATCGAGATCCTGGCCGGGCGTTTCGGGACCAGCTTCGAGCAGGTATGCCACCGCCTGAGCACCCTGCAACGCCCCGGACAGCCCGGCGTGCCGTTCTATTTCATGCGCATCGATCAGGCCGGCAACATCACCAAGCGCCACAGCGCGACGCGCCTGCACTTCGCGCGGTTCGGCGGCACCTGCCCGAAATGGAACATCCACGAGGCGTTTGCCCGCCCCGGCAAGATCCTCACCCAGCTTGCCACCATGCCCGATGGCACCACATTTGTCTGTATCGCCTACGCCGTCATCAAGGGCGGTGGCGGGTATCTGCGGCCGACCCGCCAGTTCGCGGTCGGCCTGGGGTGCGAGGTCAGCCATGCGCAGGATCTGGTTTACTCGGTCGGGTTGGACCTTGAGACTCTGTCGTCTGCCGAGCCGGTCGGCGTGAACTGCCGCATCTGCGAGCGCACCGACTGCCAGCAACGCGCCTTCCCGCCGATCGGAACCAAGGTCACCGTGGACCCCAACGACCGCCGTCTAGCACCCTATCTGTTCTCGTGAGCGACTTGGAGACTCCCCCATGCTCAAGACCGCTGCCCTTGCCTTTGCCGCCCTGCTGACCGTGGCCGCCCCGGCGGTTGCAGAACAAAGCGCCAAACCGCCGATGACCGTCTACAAATCGCCGAGTTGCGGATGCTGCGGCGGGTGGGTGGACCACATGCGCGCCGCCGGGTACCACGTCGAGGTCAAGGACACCGACGCCATGGACATGGTCAAGGACATGATGGGCGTCCCGGACGCGATGGCGTCGTGCCATACGGCAACCATCGACGGCTATCTCGTCGAAGGCCACGTCCCGGCCGACGCCGTTGACCGCCTGCTGGCCGAACGCCCCAAGGCCACCGGCCTCGCGGTGCCAGGAATGCCGGTCGGTTCTCCGGGAATGGAAATGGGCGGCCAGACCGAACCCTATGCCGCCATGTTGTTCAACAGTGACGGGACCGCGCGGACGTTCATGGAATACGGCCAAAAGTAAGAAGTAGATTTTAAACCACAGAGGTCACAGAGAGCACAGAGAAGGAAATTAAGGAGAGAGAAAATCCCCTCTCCATTCCCCCTTCCTCTGTGTCCTCTGCGTCCTCTGTGGTTCCCCTCTTCCCTTCTCGCTCTACGCCACCCGCACATGGTCGAGGAACCGGCTCACCTCTTCTCGCAGGTCCGAGGCGCCTTTGGACAGTCCGTCGGCAGCATCGAGAACCTGCCCGGCGGCACTGCCGGCCTCGGCTGCCGAGCCGGTGACGTCGCCGATGTGGCTGGTCACCTCCTGCGTGCCACTGGCGGCCTGTTCGATGTTGCGGGCGATTTCGCTGGTGGCGGCGGTCTGTTCCTCGACCGCGCCGGCGATGGAGGTGGCGATGCCTTCGAGTTCGCCGATGACGCTGCCGATGCGGCTGATCGCCTCAACGGCCTGACGGGTTTCGTCCTGCACCGCGCCGATCTGCTGGGAGATTTCCTCGGTCGCCCGCGCGGTCTGGGTGGCGAGGCTCTTGACCTCGTTGGCCACCACGGCAAAGCCCTTGCCGGCCTCGCCCGCCCGCGCCGCCTCGATGGTGGCATTCAGCGCCAGAAGGTTGGTCTGGCTGGCGATGTCGGTGATGAGCTGCACGACCTCGCCGATACGCTTGGCGGTGTTCGACAGCCCCTGAACCTGGACGTTGGTCTGCTCGACCTCGCGCACCGCCTGGGCGGCGATGTCCGACGACCGGCTGACCTGTCGGCTGATTTCCCGGATGGAGCCGCTGAGTTGCTCGGCGGCCGCAGCCACGGTCTGCACGTTGGCGGCGGCTTCCTCGGACGCTGCGGCAACGGAACCGGCCCGTTCGCTTGTCTGCTCGGCGATGGAACTCATGGAGCGGGCGGTGGACTGCATCTGAGTGGCCGCCGCCGACACGCCATCGACCACGCCGCCGACGCTACCCTCGAACTCGTCGGCCAGGCTGCGCATCAGGGCCTTCTTTTCAGACTCCGCACGAACGGCCAGTTCCTTCTGCTGGTCCTCCAGGTCGCGGGCGTGGATGGCATTTTCCTTGAACACCTCGACGGCGGCGGACATGGCGCCGACCTCGTCGCCCCGGTCACGGGCGGGCACCTGCACGCCAAGGTCGCCATCGGCCAGCCGCCGCATGGCGTCGGTCATCGCACGAATCGGCTGGGCGATGCTGCGGATGATGAGAAACCCCAGCACCACGGCGGCGACGAGAGCGACCCCCGCCCCACCGAGGGTGACGGCGATGGTCGTGTCGAAGGCGCCTTCCTGCGCCCGCAGGCGGTCCTCAAGCTGCCGGAAGTCGGCGGCCCGGATGGCGGCGGCGGCGTCCAGAAACTGCTGCGCCGCCGCGTCCCCGGCCCCCGACACGGCCAGGGCGCGGGCGTGCTGGATGGTGTCGGGCCGGCGCATCAGGGCGATCTGCGGCTCGGCCGCCTGACGCCGCCACAGGGCCACATGCTCGTCCATCTCGGCCAGTTTGGCCTCAATGGTCGGCAGACCCTGGGCCAGGGTCCGCGCCTGCGCCATGGCCGTGTCGAAGGTCTTGCGGCCGTCCTCGTACTGGTTCAGCACGGCCGGATCGCCGCTGGTCAGATAACTGAGGACGCCGCGCTGCTGGACCAGGAAGCCACGGGTCATCTCGGCCACGGTGTTCAGGCCACGGAAGGACGTGGTGGTGCGCTGATTTTCGTCGCGCACGAAGTCGATTTTGGATGTGGTCACCGCAGCGGTGGCCGCAAAAACCAGAACAAGAAAAACAAACGCCGCGACGATGCGGGTTCCGATGGTCATCGAACGCATGGCTCAACCTCCCCCTCTTACAGCGCGACGCCAGCGCGGCGGGCCAACTCTGTCAGGTTGATCTCGACGGTGGCGGCGCCGATGGCGGCGCGGCCGTCGGGGTCGGCAATGGCGAGGTTCACCTGCACGCGCCACGTCCCTGTGGCGTCGTGCCGCTCGGCGTCATCAATGAACACCGCGTCAGGACCGACCAGGAAGGTCTTTTGCCACTTGGCCTCATCCCCCTGCCAGTAGTCGGAGGTCACCGCGCTCTGCCCGACGTTCAGGCCGTGGGCGTCCATGACGAAGATTTCCGTATACAAGCCGGCGGAATCGGCCTGGAGCCGTGTCAATTGGGCCGACAGCGGATTGCCGTAGAGTTGGGCGATCAGGGGCTGCTGATCCGTCTTGCGCTCGGCCCTCCACTGCTTGTCCAGGGCGTCGATCCGGTCCTGGGTCAGGTCCTTGTGCCGGGCGTTCTGGGCCTCGATCAACAGCAACGACACCGGCGAATGCAACGCCGCGCGCAGGTCTTCGACAATTGCCGCCGTAATGAAGGCATCGACGGCAGGTTGCGCCTGGGCCGGCACCGCGCCAGCGGTCAGAATGGCGAGCAAGGCCGTTCGTGCGGCCATTTTGATCTTGTTCATTATTCCCCCCTTATGTACACGTACATTTATCAGGCTTTGACGATAGACAAGGACAACTAGAGCACCGCAGGCAATAAAGTATATATATTCATTCCCGCAACAGAAAGCCCCACGGCAGCGGCATTGAACGGAATCCCGCGCCGTGGCGTTCCCGAAGAGGACACACTGAGCGCCGGAGGGATCTTATGAAATATCTTGCTTTCGGTCTGGGCCTCGTTCTGGCTGCGTCGGCGCAGGCCCAGAACCAGACGCCCAGGCATGTCGACGCACCCTCCGGCCCCATCACGGTGGAGACGGTGGCGGGCGGCCTAGTTCATCCCTGGGGTCTGGAGTTCCTGCCCGATGGGCGGATGCTGGTGACCGAACGGCCCGGCCGCCTGCGCATCGTGTCCCCGGACGGCACGGTGTCCGCCCCAATCAGCGGCACGCCGGAGGTCTTTGCGGAGGGTCAAGGCGGGTTGCTGGACGTCACCCTGCACCCGGACTTCGCGGCCAACCAGTTGGTCTATCTGTCCTTCTCGGAACCCGGAGAAGGTGGCGCCTCCACCGCCGTGGCGCGCGGCCGGCTGGACGGGGAAACCCTGCGCGATACCGAGGTGATCTTCAGCCAGACGCCCAAGGTATCGACCAACAAGCACTTTGGCTCGCGCATCGTCTTTGCGCCCGATGGGACGCTGTACGTCACCATGGGCGACCGGGGGCAAAAGGATCCGGCGCAGGATCTGTCCAACCACATCGGCACCGTCGCCCGCATCACCGACGACGGCGGCATCCCGCCGGACAATCCGTTCGTGGGGGTCAAGGGCGCGCTGCCCGAGATCTGGTCCTATGGCCATCGCAACGCCCAAGGCGCCGCCATCCACCCGGACACCGGCGCCTTGTGGCTCAACGAACATGGCCCGCGCGGCGGCGACGAGATCAACGTGCCGGAAGCCGGCCGCAACTACGGCTGGCCCCTGGTGAGTTGGGGCCGCAACTACTCGGGCTGGCCCATCCCCGACCCGGACACCCGCCCCGACCTCGCCAGCGCAATTTTCCAGTGGACGCCGGTGATCGCCGTTTCAGGCATGGACTTCTACACCGCCGACCTGTTCCCGAACTGGCAAGGCAACGTCCTGGTCGGCGGGCTGGTGTCGCAAGGCATCGTGCGCCTGACCCTGGACGGTCAGACCATCACGGACGAGGAACGCATTGCGCTCGACGCCCGCGTCCGTCAGGTCCGCCAGGGGCCGGACGGCGCCGTCTACGTCATCACCGATCACGAGGACGGCGCCCTGCTGCGCCTGACGCCGGCCGCACGGTAGGCGTCAGCCCACCACCAGCAACACGCCCACGGCGGCGAAGGCGGTGCCGACGCCGCGCACGGCCCAACGCCCGGCAACGCCGTCCTTCAGACCCAGCGCCGACAGCACACCAGCGGCATGAAGCACGATGGTGCCACCCAGGACACCCGCCAGATATGCCGTCGCAGACGCCAGGGCCGGCATCTCCAGGCCGTGGGCATGGCCATGAACGGCGGCCAGTACGGCCACCAGGGCGGTCGCCCCGGCCAGGGGCAGGCGGCGGCCCCAGGCGACCAGACCGCCCAGCACCACCACGGACCCGGCAACGCCCAGTTCCAACGGCACCGCGCCAAGGCCAATCAGGCCAAGCACCGTCCCACCGGCCATGCCGAGGACGAAGGTCAGCGGCAGCGCCCACACGGCCCGCCCCTGCTGCTGCACGGCCATCAAACCTACGGCGACCATGGCCAACAGGTGGTCGAGGCCCAGGAAGGGATGCGACAGCCCAGCGGAAAACCCGCCGGTGACAGCGCCGGGGGCATGGGCCTGGGCCTGACCGATGGCGAGGGTGGCAACCGCCGTGGCGGCCAGAAGCAAAAGACGCGACATGGCGAAGTCCTCGAACTGTGAAATCCTCAGCAGAGACAGCAACATCCGTGCCACTGGGACATTCGCTCTCTGCAACCCGGCAATCCGCCGCACGCGGCACTCTGACCCGCCGCGCGAGTGTCAGGCACGGGACCAGGGCTGGTCACCAGCTTACCACCTTCGCGTCGGCCCTGTGTATGACGTATGATCGCGCCATGACACACCCGACCACCCTTCTCTGGCTTCAGGCCGGTTCCTGCGGCGGTTGCTCGATGGCCGCGCTGGAGGCCGACACCGTGGGCCTGCCCGCCGCCCTGGCGCGGTTCGGCGTGCGCATCCTGTGGCACCCGACCCTCAGCGAGGAAAGCGGCGTCGAGGCCCACGCCATCCTGAACGCCGTGCTCGACGGCCGCCAGCCGCTCGACATCCTGTGTGTCGAGGGTTCGGTGCTGCGCGGCCCCGGCGGTAGCGGGCGATTCCAGATGCTGGCCGGCACCGGGCGGTCCATGGCGTGGTGGGCCGAAGCCCTGGCCGCCAAGGCGCGGCATACCGTCGCGGTGGGCAGTTGCGCGGCATTCGGCGGACTGCCGACGGCGGCGCCCAATCCGACCGACGCCTGCGGGCTGCAATACCTAGATGATGAGGCCGGCGGATTGTTCGGCCCGGCGTGGCGCGGGGCGGGCGGTTTGCCGGTGGTCAACATCGCCGGATGCGCCCCGCACCCCGGCTGGATTATCGAGACGCTGGCCGCCCTAGCCGCCGGGATGCTCGGGCTGGACGACCTGGACACCCTTGGCAGGCCCCGGTTCTGGGCCGACCATCTGGCCCACCATGGCTGCGGCCGCAACGAGTTCTATGAGTTCAAGGCCAGCGCCGAGGCCCACGCCGACATGGGCTGCCTGATGGAAAACCTGGGCTGCAAGGCGACCCAGGCCCCCGGCGACTGCAACCTGCGGCGCTGGAACGGCGACGGGTCGTGCACCGATGGCGGCTATGCCTGCATCGCCTGCACCGTGCCGGGGTTCCAGGACTCGGCAGCGGCATTCCAGGAAACGCCCAAGGTCGCCGGCATCCCGGTCGGACTGCCGCTCGACATGCCCAAGGCGTGGTTCGTCGCCCTGGCCGCGCTGTCCAAGTCGGCCACCCCGGCGCGGGTGCGGCGCAACGCCCGCGCCGACCACGTCGTGGTGCCGCCGCAAAACCGGAAGCCAAAGCCATGAGCCGCCCCATGACCCGCCCCATGAGCCGCCTCATCATGGGGCCGTTCAACCGGGTCGAGGGCGATCTGGAGGTCCACCTCGACATTGCGGACGGCGTGGTGCGCGAGGCCCGCATCAACGCCCCGCTCTATCGCGGGTTCGAGCAGATCCTCCAGGGCCGCGCGCCGCTCGACGCCCTGACCATCGCGCCGCGCATCTGCGGCATCTGTTCGGTGTCCCAATCGGCGGCGGCGGCAGCGGCGTTGGGCGGGCTGGCCGGGGTCGAGGTGCCGCCCAATGGCCGGCTGGCCGCCGACCTCGTGCTGGCCTGCGAGACCATCGCCGACCACCTGACCCATTTCACGCTGTTCTTCATGCCCGACGTGGCCCGCGCCGCCTACGCCGGGCAGCCCTGGCACGACCACGCGGTGGCGCGGTTCACCGCCATCAAGGGCGCGGCGTCTGCCGAGTTCCTGGCCGCGCGGGCGGGGTTCCTGCACATCATGGGCACCCTGGCCGGCAAGTGGCCGCACAGTTTGGCTTTGCAGCCGGGCGGCACCACGCAGCCCGTGGACATGGGCGGCAAGGTGCGCCTGTTGTCCATCCTGGGGGCCTTCCGGGGATACCTGGAAAGCCGCGTGTTCGGCGACACGCTGGAGCGCATCACGGCGCTGGACAGTCCCGCCGCCCTCGCCGCCTGGGCCGCCGAGGCACCACCGGCCAGCAGCGATTTCCGCTTCTTCATGCATGTGGCCGAGGCGCTGGGGTTCGACCGATTGGGGCGCGGCGGCGGGCGGTTCCTCAGCCACGGCGGGTTTTTCGGGGGCGGTGTGTGGGACGGGGCGCTTTCTTTCTTTAACCCCGCGCAGGTGATCGAACACCTGGACCACGCCTGGATGAGTACCCCCACCCGCCCCGACGCCGACAAGCCCGGCGCCTATAGCTGGTGCAAGGCGCCGCGCCTCGATGGCCGGGTGATGGAGGTCGGCGCCCTGGCCCGCCAAGTTATCGACGGCCACCCCCTGGCCCGCGCCCTTGCCGCCGACGAGGGCGCCACCGTGCGCAGCCGGGTCATTGGCCGCCTGCTGGAAACCGCCCGCCTGCTGCCGATGATGGAGGACTGGGCGCGGTCCCTGCGCCCCCGCGAACCGTTCTGCGCCGAAGCCCCCCTGCCCGACACCGGCACGGCGGCAGGCCTCGTCGAAGCCGCCCGAGGCGCCCTAGGCCACTGGATGACGGTCGAAAACGGGTTGATCAAAAGCTACCAGATCGTCGCCCCAACCACCTGGAACTTCTCCCCCCGCGACGACGCCGGGGTGGCTGGGGCGGTGGAACAGGCATTGGTGGGAACCCCGGCCGAGGGCGAAACCCCGGTCGCGGTGCAACATGTCATCCGATCGTTTGATCCGTGTATGGCATGTACGGTGCATTGAGGGGGCGGCGGCCGGCTGAATATGGACAACCCGCAGGGCACATCAGCCCCGAAAATCCGCGCGTGACACGCAACCATTGAGAGGCGATTATAACCGCACCTTGATTGGGACGTGTGGGGAAAGACGATGCGTTTGTTTCCGCCAGAAATGGACATTGGGCCGGACGAAGGGTTTGCTCCCGAGAAAGACATCTTCGGTCGAAAAAAGATGGGCGAGCACCTCACGAATCTGGTGAAGAACCTGGAAGGGCCGACGGTCATGCTGCTTGACGCCCCGTGGGGCGCCGGGAAGACAACGTTCGTCAAGATGTGGCGAGGTCACCTCAAGCAGGCCGGAATCCCGTCGATCTATTTCGACGCTTTCGCCAATGACTATCAGGAAGACGCCTTTCTTGCGCTGGCGGCAGAGGTCATCGCAGCGGCCGAGGACTTAAAACTCCCAGAAGAAAAAAGCCTCGAAGCGTTCAAGGACAAAGCCGTTGATGCTGCAAAAGCCGTCTTGAAGATCGGACTGCGTCTGGGACTCCGCACGGTAACAGCCGGAGTCCTTTCGGGAAATGAGATAGAGGAAGGCAACCGCGCCTTTTCGGATGCCCTGGTTACATCAACTGGGGATGACGCAGCCAACTCCCTTGATACAATTTTGCGAAAACGCCTGGAAAGCCCGACTGCCGATCGGCTTGCTTTCGCATCCTTCGGAAAAGCTCTGTCGGACATTGCTTCCACCATGGCACGCAATGAAGAGGATGCCAAAAAGAAGCCTCTAGTTTTTATTATCGATGAACTAGACAGATGCCGCCCCACATTCTCGTTAGCAGTTATAGAACGAATAAAGCACTTCTTCTCGGTGGATGGCGTTGTATTTGTCATTGTCACAAATGTCAACCAGCTTGAGAAATCCGTCACCCACACCTACGGAGACGTGGACGCAAAAACGTATTTGCAAAAGTTTTTCCACATTAAAGCATCTCTCGACGCAGGTGACAATCTAACTCAACACGGAGCATCCATCAAGTATCTTAATCATTTGTTTCGATACGTAATACCCAAAGATAATGGAAATCGTTTTTCTGAAGATATTAAGGAAATGATAAGCATGGTAGCAGTAGCAAGAGATCTTTCTCTTCGCGCCATTGAACGGGTATGCGCAAACGTTGCCATCGCTATCGCCTCCACTAGAAATCTCAGCGAAGCGTATTCTCCAATAATTGGTGTTCTTTGCGTTATCAAGGAAGTAGACGGAACACTTTTTGCAAAAGCCATGGCAGGAAAAGTTTCATTCGACGAAATATGCGATGCTATGATGTTCGAAAAATGGACCAGATACAATGGAAAAAAAGAAAATACAGATATCATACAAAACTGGTGGCGATATGTAACTGAAGAAGAAAGCCTGGACCAAGAGTGGCGAGCGAGAATAGGATCAATTCTATTTCATTACAGCGATGATCCTAGGAGTTTGGTTAAATACAGCGCCAAGCTGGTAAATGTCGCGTCCTTTGTGCACCCAGACTGAGCGGGCATGGAAAATTTTGTCAAAGCCGACCGTCACCCCACCACCTCCCCGCCCCACCCCAAAATCAACGGCCACAGTTCCTTATGCGCCTTGCGGCCGACCACGGGGGCCAAGTGGTGGAACAGTACGCCGGGTTCCCACTCCCAGGCGGTGCGGCGGGTCAGGCGGTGGGGGTTCATGTCGTGCAGGGGCATGAGGCTGGACGGCGGCACCGTCCGGCTGCGCGGGTCGTAGACGGTCATCAGCGGGTGCGGCAGGGCCGGGTTCAACCGCTGTCCGCCCAGCCGCAACTGGCCGCGCAGGAACAAGTCGCGGTGGTACAACAATTCCACCACGTCCTCGAACAGCGGTTGTGGTAACGGCGCCTCGTCCAGGCTCCAGCGCCTCAGCTTGAGGTGCAGCAGCAGGCCTTCGGGGTCGGGCAGGCAGGCCATCCAGTCCCAGAACGGCTGCACCACAAAGGCATGGTGGTCGGCCATCATCGCGGCCATGTTGAGGAAACTTCCCGGCGCCCCGCCCAGCAGGGCCGCCACCCGCCCGGCGTCGCCGCTGGCCGCGACCAGGGGCGCAAAGGCACCGGCCCGTTTGCCGAATGCGGTCGGGGCCTCGATCAGGACCAGCCCGGCCATGCCCTCGGGCGCCAGGGCGGCGGCCAGCGCCGTCAACGTGCCGCCCAGGGAATGCCCGGCGACCACCGGCGGGTGGCCGGTCAGGCTGGCGACACTGCGGGCGGCCTCGGTGACCATGAGGACCATGGCCTCAAGGTCGGTGTCGGCAGGCAACTGGCCATCGGGCGGCGCCCAGTCGATCAGGAACGGGCGCCACCGTGGCGCATGGGCCTCGGACGTCGTGCGCACCACGCTGACCTCGGGCGACAGGTCCCAGATGTAGGGCCGCTTGATCGGCGCCGGGACCAGCAGGAACGGCCGCCCGCCACCTCCCCCGACACCTCCATAGTCCCACAGCGTGAAGCCAGGACGCCGCAGGGCGGGCTTGGCCGGCGCCGTCCACGGACAGTGGACCATGCCGCCCAGCGCATCGCCCTCAAGGCGCCGCCCCTGGTCGAGCAACCAAAAAAAGTCGGCCCAGTTCTCGATCAGTCCCACTTCTGGAGGCTCTTCAGTTCCTCCTCGGTCATGCGGGACTGAAAGCGGTCGCCCTCCAGCATCAAGCGGTCGGCCGGGACGATGACCTCGGTGTCACGCATCCCGAGGAAGCCTTCCTCGATCTCCACGACGTAGGCGATGTTGCCGCGCGGATCGATGAGGATGTCCTCGATCTCGCCGACCTGCTCGCCGCCGACCGAATAGACCTTCATGTCATCGACTTCGGTATACGCCCCTGCGGGCTGCGGGATCGCCGCCATCTGGCCTTGGGGCGTGGTTTGGGCCTGAGGCGTGGTTTGAGCCTGGGGCGTAGTCTGCTGGGCCACCACCGGCCCCGCCGCCAGCACCAGAACCGAGGCCACACCAGCGATCATCTTCCGCACCATGTCATCCTCCATTGCATCCACGTTGACCGAACCAACGCAGACGCGCGGGGAGGTGTTGCGGGAGTTTCGTCAGTGACGGCGCCGCAACTGCCGGCGATGGGCCTGCCGAGTGGCACTGTCGCGGCGCGCCGCCGTGCTGACCTCTTTCCATCCGGCCTCGACGTCGGCTGGAACCGGCACACCACGCACCCGCCTCAGGTTCCGCAGAAAGTCCCGCAGTCCTGACACGCCGGCCGGCATTTCCTGAAACCGGGCGTCGCCGACAAAGATCACATGCCCCATCACGTCAATGCCCGGCGCCACCAGGGCACGCACCGCCTCCACATGGCAGTAGTTCTGGCGCAGCGGATTCTGGAAGTGGAATGATTTCCGGCCGAGGACCTGGGTCCAGCTTGGCTCCCACTCCTGGCCGAAAATCTTGCCGGAGTAGTTCTTGGTTTCGATGACCGCGATGCCGACCGGCGTCTTTATCAAGTGGTCAACCTGGGTCAAACCGCCCCGCCCGTCGGGCAGAATCACATCGTGCAGGGCCTCAAGGCCGGTCGAGTTTATGGCCGACGCGACTTTCCATTCTCCACGCGGCCCCTTGGTCTTGCGCAGCACCAGGCGAAGGACCGTCGGCCCCAGGATAACAAGCAGCACAAGCACAAACAACGTCGTCACCCCGAACCCCCACAGCATCCCCCCGAATCGGGGCGATAGTACCCACTCGGCGCCGAAGCCAAGGAACAATCTTCCGCCCGGCGACCGCTGCAAGCCGGGTTTCCATCCTTGCCAATCGTCTTTCCACCCCTACCGCCCCCTCCCCCCGCCCCACCCCTTGGGACAGGCGCTTTCCTGCCCTGGCACGCCTTTTGCGCAGGCCTGCCATGCGTTTCCAAAAATCGTCCGTGGGAGGGGCCAGTGGCAGAGCTTGAGACTTTTTATGACGTGATCCGGCGGCAGGGGATTTCCCGGCGGTCGTTCCTCAAATTCTGTAGTCTGGCGGCGGCCAGCATGGGCCTGGGGCCGGCGTTCGCGCCCAAGATCGCCCACGCCATGGAGACCAAGCCGCGCATTCCGGTGGTGTGGATCCACGGCCTGGAATGCACCTGCTGTTCGGAAAGCTTCATCCGCTCGGCCCATCCGCTGGCCAAGGATGTCATCCTGTCCATGATCTCGCTGGACTACGATCCGGTCATCATGGCGGCCGCGGGCGATCAGGCCGAGGCGGCGCTGGAAGACACCATCACCAAGTACAAGGGCAACTACATCCTGGCCGTCGAGGGCAACCCGCCGCTCAACGAGGATGGCATGTTCTGCATCGTCGGCGGCAAGCCGTTCGTGGAACAGCTCCGCCACGCCGCCAAGGACGCCATGGCCGTGATCTCGTGGGGCTCGTGCGCGTCGTGGGGCTGCGTGCAGGCCGCCGCGCCCAACCCGACCCAGGCGACCCCGGTCCACAAGGTCATCACCGACAAGCCGATCATCAAGGTGCCGGGCTGCCCGCCCATCGCCGAGGTGATGACCGGCATCGTGACCTATCTTCTGACCTTCGGCACCCTGCCCGAGATGGACCGCCAGGGCCGCCCGAAGATGTTCTATTCGCAGCGCATCCACGACAAGTGCTACCGCCGCCCCCACTTCGACGCCGGCCAGTTCGTCGAGCAGTGGGACGACGAGGCCGCCCGCAAGGGGTACTGCCTGTACAAGATGGGCTGCAAGGGTCCGACCACCTACAACGCCTGCTCCACCACCCGCTGGAACGAGGGCGTGTCGTTCCCCATCCAGTCCGGCCACGGCTGCATCGGCTGCTCCGAGGACGGGTTCTGGGACAAGGGCTCGTTCTATGACCGCCTGACCACCATCCCGCAGTTCGGGGTGGAAAGCACGGCCGACACCGTGGGCCTGACGGCCGCCGGCGCTGCCGGCGCGGCCATCGCCACCCATGCCGCGATCAGCGCCGTCAAGCGGGCGCGCGCAGGCGGCACCAACGACAAGTCCGAATAAGGCGCGGGGGAAACAGGATCATGACCGTCACCACTCCGAATGGCTTCAATCTCGACAGTTCCGGCCGCCGCGTGGTCGTCGACCCGGTGACCCGCATCGAGGGCCACCTGCGCATCGAGGTCAACGTCGACGAGAACAACATCATCCGCAACGCGGTGTCCACGGGCACCATCTGGCGCGGGCTGGAACTCATCCTCAAGGGCCGCGACCCGCGCGACGCCTGGGCCTTCACGCAACGCATCTGCGGCGTCTGCACCGGCACCCACGCCCTGACCAGCGTGCGGGCGGTCGAGAACGCGCTGGCCATCGACATTCCCGACAACGCCAATTCCATCCGCAACATCATGCAGTTGTGCCTGTATGTGCATGACCACATCGTGCATTTCTATCACCTGCACGCGCTCGATTGGGTGGATGTGGTGTCGGCGCTCCAGGCCGATCCCAAGGCGACCAGCGAACTGGCGCAGAGCATTTCGCCGTGGCCGATGTCGTCGCCGGGCTACTACCGCGACCTTCAGACCCGCCTGAAGAAGTTCGTGGAAAGCGGCCAGCTTGGCCCGTTCAAGAACGGCTATTGGGGCCACCCGGCCTACAAGCTGCCGCCCGAGGCCAACCTGATGGCCGTGGCCCATTACCTGGAGGCGTTGGACTTCCAGAAGGATCTGGTCAAGATCCACGCCATCTACGGCGGCAAGAACCCGCATCCGAACTGGCTGGTCGGCGGCGTGCCCTGCGCCATCAACCTGGACGGCACCGGCGCGGTCGGCGCGGTCAACATGGAACGCCTGAACATGGTGTCGTCGATCATCGACCGCGCCATCGCGTTCACCGAACAGGTCTACATCCCCGACCTCGTCGCCATCGCGTCGTTCTACAAGGGCTGGCTGCACGGCGGCGGGCTGTCGAGCAAGAACCTGATGTCCTATGGCGACATCCCCGACCGCGCCAACGACTACACCGAGTCCAGCCTTTTGCTGCCGCGCGGCGCGATCATCAACGGCAAGCTGTCCGAGATCCACCCGGTGGACCTAGAGGACCCCGAGCAGATCCAGGAATTCGTCTCCCATTCCTGGTACAAGTACGCCGACGAGGACAAGGGCCTGCACCCGTGGGACGGCGTGACCGATCCCAACTACGTGCATGGCCCCAATCTGGTCGGCACCCGCACCGACATCAAGGCGGTGGACGAAGGCGCCAAGTACTCCTGGCTCAAGGCCCCGCGCTGGCGCGGCCATGCCATGGAGGTCGGTCCCCTGGCCCGCTACGTCATCGGTTACATGCAGGGCAACGCCGAGTTCAAGGAGCCGGTGGACAAGCTGTTGTCGGCCCTGGACGTGCCCATTGACGCGCTGTTCTCGACCCTCGGCCGGACGGCGGCGCGCGGACTGGAATGCCAGTGGGCGGCCGAAAAGATGCGCTACTTCCAGGACAAGCTGATGGCCAACCTCAAGGCCGGCGACCTCAACACCGCCAACGTCGGCAAGTGGGAGCCCGGCACCTGGGGCAAGGACGTCAAGGGCGTCGGCTTCACCGAGGCGCCGCGCGGTGCGCTCGGCCACTGGGTCCACATCAAGGACACCAAGATCGCCAACTACCAGTGCGTCGTGCCGACCACCTGGAACGGCAGCCCGCGCGACAAGGACGGCAACATCGGCGCCTTCGAGGCCTCGCTGCTGGACACCCCGATGCACGACCCCAGCCAGCCGCTGGAGATCCTGCGCACCATCCACAGCTTCGATCCGTGCCTGGCGTGCTCGACGCACGTCATGTCGCCCGATGGCGAAACCACCGTGGTTACGGTGCGCTGAGGAAGGAGGTTTGCCATGACCATCCAACCCGATCCCCGCGACCTCGCCGTCCACGAGGAGCCGAGCCACGCCCACCACGTCACATCGGTGTACGTGTACGAGGCCCCCGTGCGGCTGTGGCACTGGATCAACGCCCTGGCGCTGGTGGTGCTGGCCGTCACCGGCTACTTCATCGGCAGCCCGCTGCATTCGACCGGCGGCGAGGCCATTGAGCACTTCCTGATGGGCTACATCCGGTTCGCCCACTTCGCGGCGGCCTACATCTTCGCCATTGGGTTCCTGGTCCGCATCTACTGGGCCTTCGTCGGCAACCACCACGCCCGGCAACTGTTCACCCTGCCGCTGTGGAATGCCAATTGGTGGAAGGACATCGTCTTTGAACTGAAGTGGTACCTGTTCCTGGAAAAGGAGCCGAAGAAGTACATCGGCCACAATCCGCTGGCCCACTTCGTGATGTTCTTCGTGTTCACCCTGGGCACGGCGTTCATGATCGCCTCGGGCTTTGCGCTATACGGCGAAGGCGCCGGGCACGACAGCTTGCAGTGGTCGACGTTCGGCTGGATGACGGCGATCTTCCCCAACACCCAGGACCTGCACACCTGGCACCATGTCGGCATGTGGGTGTTCGTGCTGTTTGCGATGATCCACATCTACGCGGCCATCCGCGAGGACATCATGTCCCGCCAGAGCATGGTTTCGACCATGATTTCCGGCGAACGGATGTTCAAGGACAACAGGCCATGAATACAGAGCGTCAGATCGACGTGGCGCCCGAAGAGGACGAGGACTTCGACGTCCTCGTCCTGGGCATCGGCAACCTGTTGTGGGCCGATGAGGGGTTCGGCATCCGCGTGGTCGAGGAAATGCACCGCCGCTATCGCTTCCCCGACCGGGTGCGCCTGATGGACGGCGGCACCCAGGGCTTGTATCTGGTGCAGTACGTCCGGGCGGCGGCGCGGATGCTGGTGTTCGACGCCATCGACTACGGCGATCCGGCCGGCACCCTCAAGCTGGTGCGCGACAACGAAGTGCCGCGCTTCATGGGCGTCAAGAAAATGAGCCTGCACCAGACCGGGTTTCAGGAGGTCATCTCCGCTGCCGAACTGCTCGGCTGGGAACCCGCCGCCATGGCCCTGGTCGGCGTCCAGGCCGAGGAACTGGACGACTGGGGCGGGCCGCTGCGCGACGGCACCCGCGCCCGCATCGACCCGGCCATCGACATGGGTCTCGCGGTGCTGGCCGAGTGGGGCATCGTCCCTACCCCGCGTACGGAACCTCCGGCCCACGGCCTGCTGCGCCACGACCTCGACATGACCGCGTTCGACGCCGGACGCCCCCAGCCCATCGGGAGCATCTGAGCCATGTGCATCGGCATCCCCATGCAGGTGACGGCCTGCGACGATCTGGCCGCCACCGCCGCCCGCCGCGACGGCACGACCGAGGCGGTGGACCTGTCGTTGATCGGTCCGCAGCCGGTCGGCACCTGGATGCTGGTCCACCTGGGCGCCGCCCGGTCGGTTCTCTCCGCCGAGGACGCCGACCGCGTTGCCGACGCCCTGCTGGCCATCGAGGCGGTGCAGCGCGGCGAGGACATCGACCACCTGTTCGCCGACCTGACCGACCGCGAGCCCGAGTTGCCCCCACACCTCAGGACAAAGCCATGAATCCCTCCCCAGGTCCGCAAGGACCATTGCCTCTCGTCGCCCGCCTGACCACCGACCACGGCGTGCCGCTGGTTGACGACGCCAGCCTGCCGACCGATGCCGGCCTGACCGCCGTGTTCCTGCCCGGTGCCAGCGGGGAAAGCGGCGACGTTGCCGTCGTCCTGCCCGAACTCCTCAAGGCGTTTGCCGGGCGCCTGTCCGCCGCCGTCGCAGCACCCGAGGCCGAGGCCGCCCTGGCCGCCCGCTTCGCGGTGTTCGTCACCCCGGCCCTGGTGTTCCTGCGCGGCGGCGAACAGGTCGGCGCGCTGACCAAGGTGCGCGACTGGGCGGTCTACCGCGACACCATCCAAACCCTGCTGGAGGCCCGCTGATGTTCGAGATCCTCGACGTTCCGACCATGCCGCGCGGCGTGGCATCCTGGCACGCCCCCCGCGTCGCCACCGGCACTGACACCGATGTGGCCCTGCTGACCGGCGCCAAGGCCGCGCTGGCCGCCCTGCTTGATGCCGCACGGGCCTATGCCGAGGGCGGGCCGGCCGCGATCATCGACATTTCCGACCTCGACGCCGCCAACCTGGAGGTCATCGACCAGGTCCTCGGCCAGGGCGAGGTTCAGTCCGTGGTTGGCGAAACGCGCGTGCAGGAAGCCGTCATGCCCGGCTTGTGGCGCTTGCAGAATGGCCATTCCCAGGCGCTCGAAGTTGGCGACATTCCGGGTGCCGTGCGGACGGCCGCCACCGCCCTGCCCGCGACGCTGGACATTCCGTCCGACCTGCCCGAAGGTGCCATGAACGTTGCCCCCGTGCTGGTGGAGATCGCCGACGCCATGACCCTCGTGCAGCCCGGCACCAAGGAGCGGGAGATCAATCTGACCCTGCTGCCGATGACGCCGGTTGACCTCAACGTCCTGGCCGAAACGCTGGGCACTGGCGGGCTGACCATCCTGTCGCGCGGTTATGGCAACTGCCGCATCACCGGGTGCGCGGCGCGCAACGTGTGGCGGGTCAGCTACTTCAATTCGGACGACACGATGATCCTGGATGTGGTCGAGGTCGGCGACGTTCCGGCCGCCGCCCTGGCCGCCCGCGAGGACGTGGCCGAGGCCGCCGACCGCCTGGAACAGGTCATCGACGCGTATTGGCCGGCGTCATGATCCTGAGCGGCGCGTTCGGCAGCACGGCGCAGAGGCTGTCCGCCGCCACCCGCATGGAGTGCGGTGTGTGCTGGGCGGTCTACGAGCCGGCCGAGGGATGCGCCACCTGGGACATTGGTGCCGGGACCGCGTTTTCCGATCTGCCCGACTATTGGCGCTGCCCGACCTGCGATAACGATAAGTCCGTTTTCCTGCCCGTGGCCGGCCAGGAGGCCGATCCCATGGCTGACCGTGTCGCCGCCCTTGAGGATGCCTTCCGCACCGCCGAGGCTGCCTTCCTCGACACACCGTTCCACAACGCCGCCCTGCGCGTCGAGGCGATCGGGTTCCGGGCGTGGGAGGACGCCTGGCTGGGCATCCTTATCACGCCGTGGTTCATGAACGTGATCCTGCTGCCCCAGGACCCTGCGGCCTGGGACGACCTGATGCCGGGTGCGGTGCCGCAGCGCCACATCCTGCCGGCCGGCAGGTTCGATTTCGAGGTGGGCCGCCTGGACCATTTCGGGACGTGGCAGGCCTGTTCGCTGTTCTCGACCATGGAGAGCTTTGCCGACCACAACACCGCGCGCCAGACCGCCGAGGCCTGCCTCGACGCCCTGTTCACGGCCGAGGCGCCCAAAGAACCCGAGCCCCCGGCGCCCCCGGAGCCTGTCGAACCAATCGACCGCCGCGCCCTGCTGCGCGGCCAGTTCGGGAGCCGCGCGTGACGCCGGAAGCGCTGCATCTGGCCGTAACCCTGGAGGCCGACCGCCTGACCGCGCCCCGCCTGGTGTCGCGGCACCGGCCGTCGCCGGTTCGAGCCTTGCGCGGGCGCACCGCCGACGATGCCCTGTCGCTGATCCCGCTGCTGTACAGTCTGTGCGGCACGGCCCAGATGAGCGCCGCCGTGCAGGCCTGTGAGCAGGCCGTGGGCGTTCGCGTAGCGCCGCCGCAACGGGCCGCCCGCCACGCCTTGGTGCTGGCCGAAACGCTGGGCGAACTGAGCCTGGGCGTGCTGCGCGACTGGTCCATGCTGCTCGACCAGCCGCCGCGCCTGGACGCCGCCCGCCGCCTGCGCACCGCGCTCGGCTGCCTGCGCGGGACGTTGGGGGATGGTCCCTGGCACACGCCCGGCGGTCCCCCTTTGCGCGTTGACCGCCCCGCCCTGACCGCCTGCCTGAGCGATATCCGCGCCCTTTTGACCGCCGAGGTATTCGGCGGGGCCTCGCCCACGGCCCCGATCCACCACACCGACATCGGCCCTGGCCCGGCGCAGGACATGCTGCGCCACCTGTATGTTCACGGCCTGGAGAGTTTTGGCGCCAGTGCGGTCGGTTTTCTGGACGGGGGTACCCCCGACCGCCCGGCGGAAACCGGCCCGCTGGCGCGGCGTGCTGCGGATCCGGTGGTCGCCACCATGCTGGACACCCACGGCAACGGCCTTCAGGCGCGCACCGTCGCCCGCCTGTGCGACCTTGCCGCCAGCCTGCGGGACCTGGAGGAAACCGCCGCCCAGGTGTACGATCACCCCGGAGAGGGCGCCGATATCACCCTTGGATCGGGGTCTGGTTCAGGCACGGTGGAAGCCGCGCGCGGCACCCTGGTGCACGAGGTTTCGGTCAGCGACGGGCGGATCACCGACTGGCGCATCCTGGCCCCCACCGACTGGAACTTCCATCCGCAGGGTCCTCTGGTGCGCGGTCTGGAAGGAGCCCCGGCCGGCGATGACCCGGTGCAACGGGTGCGCCTGCTGGTCGCCGCGCTGGACCCTTGCGTCGCTTGTAAGGTCGAGGTGCTGACCGATGCATGAAATGGCCATGACCGAAGGCGTCCTGCGCATCCTGGAAGACCAGGCCAAGGCGCAGAACTACAGTAAGGTGCGCACGGTGTGGCTGGAACTCGGCCAGCTTTCGCACGCCGATCCCGAGGCCATGGCGTTCTGCTTCGACGCCGTCGTGCGCGGCACCCTGGCCGAGGGCGCGCGGTTGGAGATCGTGCGCACGCCCGGCGAGGCGTGGTGCATGGGCTGCGGCGAAACGGTGGCGGTGGCACAGCGGTTTGACCCCTGCCCGCGCTGCGGGTCGCACCGCCTACAGGTGACAAAGGGCGACGACATGCGGATCATGGAACTGGAGGTCGAGTGATGTGTACCGTCTGCGGCTGCGGGGATGCCCGCGTGGAAGGCTCCGGCCATCATCATCATGACCATGACCACGATCATGGGCACACGCACGACCATGGCCACGACCATGGGCACACGCACGACCATGGCCACGACCATGGCCATTCCCACGACCAGCACTACGGCCAAGGCATCGCCGGGGTGCATGTGCCGGGCATGAGCCAGACGCGGATCATCCAGATCGAACAGGACATCCTGGGCCGCAACAACGCCGACGCGGCGGCCAATCGTGCCCGTCTGGCCGAGGCCGGCATCTTTGCGCTCAACCTGGTGTCCAGCCCCGGTTCGGGCAAAACCACGTTGCTGGTCGAAACCGTCAGCCGCCTCAAGGATCAGATGCCCGTAGCGGTCATCGAGGGCGACCAGCAGACCACATTCGACGCCGACCGCATCCGCGCCACCGGCGCCCCGGCCGTGCAGGTCAACACCGGCAAGGGGTGCCACCTGGACGCCCACATGATCGGCCACGCGCTCGACCGCCTGGACCCGCCCGAGAACGCCGTGCTGTTCATCGAGAACGTCGGCAATCTGGTGTGCCCTGCCGCCTTCGACCTGGGCGAGGCCCACAAGGTGGTCATCCTGTCGGTCACCGAGGGCGAGGACAAGCCCCTGAAATACCCCGATATGTTCGCCGCCGCCGACCTCATGATCCTGTCCAAGGTGGACCTGCTGCCGCATCTAACGTTTGACGTAGAGCGTTGCCTGGACTACGCCCGGCAGATCAATCCGAACATCCAACCGCTCAAGCTGTCCACCGTGTCCGGCGAGGGCATGGAGGACTGGCTCGGCTGGCTCGCCGAGGGCCGCAAGGGCGCGCTGGTCCAGCGTCGGGCCATGCTCGAAGCCAAACTGACGGCGCTGCGCAAAGACATCGAGGCCGGCGCATGATCTCCTACACCGTCATCCGTCTGCCCCACGCCGGGCCGCCGGTGATGGCCGTGGGCGCCTTCCTGAAGGCCAGCGTGTGCGTGACGCGGGGCGATGAGGCTTTCGTGTCCGCCCCGGTCGGCGACCTCGACACCGCCGAGGCCCGGCTCGCGCTGGAGGACACCGCGACCGCGCTATGCATCCAGCTTGGCGTCATGCCGGTGCGCGTCGCCCATGACCTGCATCCTGATTTTCCCTCGACCACCTACGCCCGCCGCCTGGGGGTACCGACGGTGGCCGTGCAGCACCACCACGCCCATGCCGCCGCCCTGGCCGCCGAGCATGGTGTGACCGAGCCGTTCCTGGCCGTCACCCTGGACGGCTTTGGCCTGGGGCCGGGCAACCAGTCATGGGGCGGGGAGTTGCTGCAAGTGGACGGCGCGGACTACCAGCGCCTTGGCCACCTTGCCCCGCTGGCCCAGCCGGGCGGCGACGTGGCGGCGCGCGAGCCGTGGCGCATGGCATCCGCCGCGCTGCACCGCATGGGCCGGGGGGCCGAGATCGCCACCCGCTTTGCCGCCCTGCCCCACGCCGACCGCCTGAGCATGATGCTGAACCGCAGCCTCAACTGCCCGCCGACGTCTTCGGCCGGGCGGTTGTTCGACGCCGCCTGTGGGCTGCTCGGCATCCATCCGGTCGCCGCCTTCGAGGGGCAGGCGCCCATGGCCCTCGAAGCCCTGGTGACCGCTCCCGAAGTCCTGCCCGGCGGCTGGAGCATCGAGGCCGGAGTGCTAGACCTGCTGCCCTTGCTCGGTGCCCTGCGCACCTGCACACCTGAACACGGCGCCAACCTGTTCCACGGCACCCTGGCCGCAGCACTGGCCGAGTGGACCGTCCAGGCCGCCAGGGCCAGCGGCCTCAAGACCGTGGCGCTTGGCGGCGGCTGCTTCTTCAACAAGGTGTTGACCACGCTGCTGGTCGACCATCTGACCGCGCGCGGCCTGTCGCCCCTGACCTGCCGCGCCGTCCTTCCCGGCGACCAGGGCCTAAGCCTTGGTCAGGCTTGGGTCGCCGTGCAATCGGGAGAAAACTGATGTGCCTCGCCCTGCCCGCCCTGGTCACCGACATCCTGCCCGACGCCATGGCCACCGTGGACCTGGGTGGCGTGCGCAAGGAGGTTTCCCTGGCCCTGGTCGAGGACGTCGAGCCCGGTGATTACGTGATCGTCCACGTCGGCTACGCCCTGTCCAAACTGGACCCCGAGGAGGCTGCCCGCACCCTGGCGCTGTTCGCCGAGATGGCGGCGGCCGGGGATGCCACATGAAGTACGTTGACGAGTTCCGCGACGGCATGCTTGCCAAGGGCATCGCCGCCACCATCGCCGCCGAGGTCCAGCCCGACCGCCGTTACCACGTCATGGAGTTCTGCGGCGGCCACACCCACGCCATTTCCCGCTATGGCATCGAGGACCTGTTGCCGGCCTCGGTGCGCCTCGTCCACGGGCCGGGCTGCCCGGTGTGCGTCCTGCCGGTCGGGCGCATCGACGCAGCCATCGCCCTGGCCCGCCAGCCCGGCGTCATCCTGTGCACCTACGGCGACCTTCTGCGCGTGCCCGGCTCCAAGCGCACATCCCTGCTCAAGGCCAAGGCCGAGGGCGCCGACGTACGCATGGTGTGGTCCACCCTGGATGCCCTCAAGATCGCCCAGGACAATCCGGGGCGCGAGGTCATCTTCTTCGCCATCGGGTTCGAGACGACGACCCCGCCGACCGCCGTCGCCCTCAAGCAGGCCCAGGCCCTGGACCTGCGCAATTTCAGCATCGTGTGCAACCACGTCCTGACCCCCTCGGCCATCCAGAACATCCTGGAAAGCCCCGAGGTGCGCGAACTGGGCACGGTGCCGCTGGACGCCTTCATCGGCCCGGCCCATGTGTCCACGGTGATCGGGTCGGCGCCTTACGAGTACTTCGCCGAGGAGTACCGCAAGCCGGTGGTGATCGCCGGGTTCGAGCCGCTGGACGTGATGCAGGCCCTGCTGATGCTGGTCCGCCAGATCAACGAGGGGCGCTTTGGCGTCGAAAACCAGTTCGCCCGCGCCGTCACCCGCCAGGGCAACGAAAAGGCCAAGGCCCTGGTCGCCGAGGTGTTCGAGTTGCGCAAGACCTTCGAGTGGCGGGGCCTCGGCATGGTTCCGTACTCGGCCCTGCGCATCAAGGCGGAGTTCGCCGCCTGGGACGCCGAAAAGCGGTTTGACGTGCCGGACGTATCGGTTCCCGACGTGAAATCCTGCGCCTGCGGGGCCATCCTGCGCGGGGTCAAAAAGCCCACCGACTGCAAGCTGTTCGGCACCGCCTGCACGCCCGAAACCCCCATGGGATCGTGCATGGTGTCGGCCGAAGGGGCGTGCGCCGCCCACTGGACCTATGGACGTTTCCGGGAGACGAAGACGGCATGACGCTCGACCTCAAGAACGGCCGCATCGACATGTCCCACGGCGCCGGGGGCCGGGCCATGCAGCAGCTTGTCGAACAGCTTTTCATCAAAGCGTTCGACAACCCCATGCTGCGCCAGGCCAACGACCAAGCCATGTTCGACGCCCCGGCCGGGCGCATGGTGATGAGCACCGACAGCTATGTCATCTCGCCGCTGTTTTTCCCCGGCGGCGACATCGGATCGCTGGCCGTGCATGGCACCATCAACGACGTGGCGATGGCCGGGGCGCGGCCCTTGTACCTGTCGGCCGGGTTCATCATCGAGGAAGGCTTCCCGCTGGCCGACCTGTCGCGCATCGTCGCCTCCATGGCCGCCGCCTCGCGCGAGGCCGGGGTGCCGGTGGTGACCGGCGACACCAAGGTTGTCGAGCGCGGCAAGGGTGACGGCGTCTTCATCAACACAGCCGGCGTCGGCGTGGTGCCCGACGGGGTCACGGTGTCGGGCGACCGCGCGCGGCCGGGCGACGTGGTGCTGATCTCCGGCACCATGGGCGACCACGGCGTGGCGGTCATGTCCCAGCGCGAAAGCCTGGGGTTCGAGACGACCATCCTGTCGGATAGCGCCGCCCTGCATACCCTGGTGGCCGCCCTGGTGGCCGCCGTGCCCGGTGTGCGCGTTCTGCGCGACCCGACGCGTGGGGGACTGGCTGCCACCCTGAACGAAATCACCCACCAGTCAAAGGCCGGAATCGTCCTGAACGAAGCCGCCATCCCGGTGCGCGAAGCGGTGCGCGGGGCCTGCGAACTGCTCGGCCTGGACCCGCTGTATGTCGCCAACGAGGGCAAGATGATCGCCATTGTCCCGCCCGAGGACGCCGCCGCCGCCCTGGCCGCCCTGCGCGGCCATCCCCTGGGCAGTGAGGCCGCCATCATCGGCACGGTGATTGCCGACGATCATTGCTTCGTGCAGATGGACACCAGCTTTGGCGGCCGCCGCGTCGTCGATTGGCTGGCCGGCGACCAATTGCCGAGGATCTGCTGAGCCATGCGCATTCTGCTGCTGACCCACGGCTTCAACAGCCTGACCCAACGCCTGTTCGTGGAGTTGCGCGAGCGCGGCCATGCCGTGTCGGTCGAGTTCGACATCCACGACAGCGTGACCGAACGGGCCGTCGAGGACTGGCGCCCGGACCTGCTGATCGCCCCCTTCCTCAAGCGCGCCATTCCCGAAAGCGTGTATGGCCGCCTGCCCTGCCTGATCGTCCATCCGGGTATTGAGGGCGACCGTGGCCCGGCGGCGCTCGACTGGGCCATCCTGCGCGGCGAACCCACCTGGGGCGTCACGGTGCTTCAGGCCGACGCCGAAATGGACGCCGGGCCGGTGTGGGAAAGCGAGACGTTCCCCCTGCGCCGCGCCCCCAAGTCCAGCATTTACCGCAACGAGGTGACCGAGGCCGCGACCCGTGCCGTGCTGCGTTGCGTTGACCGCTTCCCCGACACCCAGGCCCGCCTGCCGGCGGAAACGTGGTGGCGCGGCCCGATGCGTCAGGCCGACCGCGCCATTGACTGGGCGACGGACGACACCGCCACCGTTTTGCGCAAGATCCATTCGGCGGATGGGCATCCGGGCCTCCTCGACAGCATCAACGGACAGGCGGTGTATCTACACGACGCCCACGCCGCCGAAGGGCTTTCCGGCCCGCCCGGCGCGCTGGTGGCCCGCGACGGGGACGCCCTGTGCCGGGCCACGGTGGATGGTGCGGTGTGGATCGGCCACCTGCGCGCGAAGGACGGCCTCAAGCTGCCGGCCGGGCGGGTGATTGACCTCGCGGCCCTGCCCCAAGTGCCCGGCCCCTCGGCCATTCGGTATGAGGAACATGGCGCGGTCGGCGTGCTGCACTTCGCCTTCCACAACGGGGCCATGAGTGCCGACGACTGCGACCGCCTGCGCGCCGCCTTCATCGAGGCCACGACGCGCCCGACCAAGGTGATCGTCCTGATGGGCGGGCCGGATTTCTGGTCCAACGGCATCCACCTCAACGTGATCGAGGCCGCCGACAGCCCGGCCGAAGAATCCTGGCGCACCATCAACGCCATGAACGACCTGACCCTAACCGTCCTGACCTGCGCCAGCCATGTGACAGTATCGGCCCTGCGCGGCAACGCCGGGGCCGGCGGGGTGTTCCTGGCCCTGGCGGCGGACCATGTGTGGGCGCGCGAGGGCGTGGTGCTGAACCCCCATTATAAAGGCATGGGCAACCTGTACGGGTCGGAATACTGGACCTACCTTCTGCCCCGCCGCTGCGGCGAAGACCACGCCCGCGCCGTGGCCGAAGCCCGCCTGCCCATGGGCACCGCCGAGGCCCTGCGCCTGGGTCTGGTCGACGCGCCGGTGGCCGACGACGCAGCCATCCTGGCCGGTGCCCAGGCCCTTGTTCCCGATGCCGCCCGCGCCTTGCGCGAAAAGGCCGCCCGCCGCGCCGCCGATGAAACAGCCAAACCCCTGGCCGCCTACCGGGCCGAGGAGCTGGAGCGGATGCGCCTCAACTTCTTTGGCTTTGACCCCAGCTACCACGTCGCCCGTTACAACTTCGTGCGCAAGGTCCCCAAATCCCGCACGCCGCTGCATCTGGCCGTGCATGGTTAGGCATCGGGCTGCTACACTGCTGGAAGCAAACCTTCCACCACTGGCCAGCCCATGACAGACCTGCCCATCGTCCTGGTGATCGACGACGAGGTCCGCTCCCAAGAAGCCCTGGAGCGGGTGCTGTCCGACGAGTTCGAGGTGCTGTGCGCCTCCAACGCCGAGGAGGCCGAAGCCCACCTGGACGCCGAAATGGTCCACGTCATCCTGTGCGACCAGCGGATGCCCGGCCGCCAGGGCGTCGAGTTCCTGAGCCAGGTGCGCGACCGCTGGCCCGACCCGGTGCGCATGATCATCTCGGGCTACACCGCGTCCGAGGATATCATTGCCGGGGTCAACGACGCCGGCATCACCCGCTACATCACCAAGCCATGGGAGCCCGAGGCGCTGCTCGCCGACGTCCGCGACGCGGTGGCCCTCTACCGCCTGCAACGCGACAACGAAACGGCCGGGCTGGAGATCAAGGTCAGCACCCGCCGCCTGGAACGTGCCGTCGCCGACAAGAAAAAGGTGCTCCGTCAGGCCCACCATTTCGCCCGTATCGTCCACGCACCGTCCTCGCCAGTGGCCGAAGTGGTCGGCCTTGCCCAGCGCATCGCGGGCTATGACATCTCGGTCCTGCTGACCGGCGAATCGGGCACCGGCAAGGAGCTTTTGGCGCGGGCCATCCACTACAACTCGCCGCGCGCCGACAAGCCGTTCGTGGTCGAGAACTGCGGCGCCCTGCCCGACCAGCTTCTGGAATCCGAACTGTTCGGCTGTAAAAAGGGCGCCTTCACCGGCGCCTACGAGGACCGCGTCGGCCTGTTCGAGCGGGCCAACGGCGGCACCGTGTTCCTGGACGAGATCGGCGAGACCTCGGCCGCCTTCCAGGTCAAGCTGCTGCGCGTCCTTCAGGAAGGCGAAATCCGGCCGCTGGGCGCCCGCCTCACCCGCAAGATCGACGTGCGCGTGATCTCGGCCACCAACCGCACCCTGGAGGACGAGGTCGAGGCCGGGCGGTTCCGCCGCGACCTGTTCTATCGCCTCGCCGCCTTCCCCATCCACATGCCGCCGCTGCGCGACCGGCCCATGGACGTGCCGCTGCTGGCCGACCTGCTGCTGGCCGAGGCCGCCAAGGCGTTCGGCAAGGCGGTCAACGCCTTCACCCCCGCCGCGCTGGCCCGCCTGTGCGCCCACCCCTGGCCCGGCAACGTGCGCGAGCTTCAGAACGAGGTCAGCCGCGTTGTCGCCCTGGCCGAGGCCGACCACATCGACGAGGGACTACTGTCGCCCCGGATGCGGGGGAACGCGCCGCACCGCCAGGGCTTTGTCGGCACCCTCAAGGATCATGTGGAGGCCCTGGAGGCCCGCCTGCTGGCCGAGGCCCTGGACCGCCACGGCTGGAACATCAGCCGGGTGGCCGACGATCTGGGCCTGTCGCGCGTTGGCTTGCGCGGTAAGCTGCAACGCTATGGCCTGGAGCGGGCATGACAACCCCGCAACCGCCGGCGTTCCCGCCCCCGCCCGAGGGCAGCGACAGCCTTCAGGACGCCGCTTGGATCGAGGTCATCCGCAAGATGGAGGAGGTCTATTCCGACCTCATCCGCCACGAGGTGGACCTGGAACGCAAGAACGCCGCCCTGGAGGACGCCCAGCAGTTCATCACCAGCGTGGTGTCGTCGGTGTCCGACGTCCTGATCGTGTGCGACAACAAGGGCCACGTGCAGCAGGTCAACAAGGCCCTGGTGGACCTCACCGGGCTGCCCGAAAGCGCCCTGATCGACCGCCCGGTCGCCGCCCTGTTCGCCGAAGACACCGGCCTGCCGCGCCGCTTCTGCGACCGCATGGGCGAAGCCGAAGGTGTGAGCGACGTGGAAGTCCGCCTGCGCACCGCCAGCGGCATATCCGACCCGGTCGCCATTAACTGCTCGACCCGCATCGACGCGCGCGGCCGCCCGGCCGGGCTGGTCCTCATCGGGCGTCCGGTCGGTGAGTTGCGGCGTGCCTATCAGGCCCTCAATGCAGCCCACGCCGACCTCAAGCAGGCCCAGCAACAGCTTGTCCAGTCGGAGAAGATGGCCTCGCTTGGCCGACTGGTGGCCGGGGTCGCGCACGAGTTGAATAACCCTATCAGCTTTGTCTATGGCAACGTCCATTCCATGGCCCGCTACCGGGATCGCATCGTCACCTACCTCGCCGCCGTCCACGACAACGTGGACATCGAGGAGCGCGAACGGCTGCGCAAGGAACTGCGCATCGACCGCCTGCTGGGCGACCTTGGGCCGCTCATCGACGGCACGCTGGAAGGCGCGGTGCGGGTGTCCGACATCGTCAAGAACCTGCGCCGCCTGTCGTTTTCCAGCCAGGGGGAGCCGGAACGCCTGGACCTGTCCGGCGTCGTCTCCACCGCCGCCCACTGGGCCGCCAAGGGCCGCGTCCGGGGCGCCCCGGTGACCTGCGACCTGCCGCCAGACCTGTGGATCATGGGGCACGCCGGTCAGCTCCATCAGGTGGTGGTAAATCTGGTCGAAAACGCCCTGGACGCGGTTGCTGACCGGGATAATCCATCGGTGCGCGTGGCCGCCGGGCGGGATGCCGACGGCGGCGCCTGGGTGGCGGTGGAGGACACCGGGCCGGGCATTCCCGAAGATCACATTCTCAAAGTGTTCGACCCATTCTTCACCACCAAGACCGTGGGCCAGGGCACCGGCCTCGGCCTGTGGATCAGCTACGGGATCATTCGCGACCATGGCGGCGCGCTGGCCGTTGAGAGCTTACCCCCGCCCGGTGGGGCGCGCTTCCGCTTCACCCTTCCGGCGTCAGCGGGGGTATAGCACAAAGCCAGCAATTTGGAGCCATGAACGAAACCAAGACACCCGAACAGCGCACCAACCGCGTCCATCGCTGGCTGCATCGCCTCAAGGCGTCGCGCCACAAGGACAGGCTCCTATTCGTCGCCTCGTTTCTGGAGACGCTGATCGTTCCCATCCCCATCGAATTGGTGCTGGTCCCCTACATGCTATCGACCCGCGACCGGGTGTGGCCGATTGCCACCGTGGCGCTGGCCGGATGCCTTGCGGCGGCGGGCATGGGGTACGCGTTCGGCTGGCTGTTCATGATGGGGCCAGGGGTCATGCTGCTCGACGCCATGGGCTGGACCGAGGCGTGGGACGGCTTCCAGGGCACGTTCGCGCGGCACGGGTTCTGGGCGATCATCGCCGTGGGCGTGACGCCGGTGCCGTTCCAGGTGGCCATCCTGACGGCCGGGGCGACGCAGTATTCACTGCCCCTGTTCTTTGTGGCGGCGGCCGTGGCGCGCGGCATCCGATACTACGGCCTCGCAGTGCTGGTGCGCTGGTTCGGGTCGCGCGCCCTTCATCTTTGGCAGCGCCACAAGATGCTCGCCAGCCTCGCTGCCGCCGTGGTGGTGGCGATTTTCTGGGGTGGATCGGCCCTGGTGGGTGGCAACAGCCCCTGACGTTTCGCAGAAATCAAAGCAACGCGCGGCGCGACTCGGTGCCCCAGCCGCGGAAAATGCTGCGGACGAGGTGGCGGGGCCAGGTCCGCACCGTCAACCGGCGCGGGGGAACCGGCCTGCGGACACACCGATCATCGGGCCCGCCCAGGGCACCGGCAAAGAGACCGCAGCCCAAGGTTTCAGCCGCTTTGCGCCTGCTTGTCGGGCGGGTTGACCGCCACCGCCGGAGCCCCCGCCAAAGCGCCCGCAATGGCTGATCCGACACGATGTGCGTGGGCGCTGCTCGACCGTGTCGGTTTTCTTTGGAATGTGATATGATGCCGCCTCCTACCAAAGGAGACCTCATGGCGTTCAAGCCAAACTACAACCATGAACGTGCGGAACGCGACCGCCTTAAAACCGCGAAGAAGGCTGAAAAGCTAAAGCAACAACAGGACCGGAGCGCCCAGCGGGCCGCTGAGCGCGACGATCTCACCAGCAATGAGTCGGGTAAGCAAAGCTAATGGGCAAAGGTCAATATCGTGATCGTGGAAGACGGCGTCGCGGCTTCGACGATGATCATTTCTCTCCGCAGGACGCTCGCGAGTCGCGGGAGAGCAAACCCTTCGCAGCACCTTCGTGGGAAGCACCGGCCGCACAGACCGGGCCGTCCCTTGACGCTGTCGTGAAGATGTTCAACTCCGAAAAGGGTTTCGGGTTCGTTGAACTGGCCGATGGGTCGGGTGATGCCTTCCTGCATATCGGCGTCCTCCAAGCCGCCGGCCACGATGCACCGAATCCGGGGACCAAGCTGCGCGTGCAGGTCGGCCAAGGCCAGAAGGGCCAGCAGATCACGGCCGTTCTGGAAGTCGATGCAAGCGGCGCGGTTGCTCCGCGTCCGGCCGCACGCGCCGGCGCTGCGGGTCCGCGACCGGGTCGTCCCGATCCCGCTTCGGCGATCGAGCTCGAAGGCACCGTGAAGTGGTTCAACCCGGAGAAGGGCTTTGGCTTTGCCCAGGTCGCCGACGGGGGCAAGGACGTCTTCCTTCACATTTCCGTGGTGGAAAACGCCGGCCTGAGCACACTGAACGAAGGCGCGCCCATCCAGATGCGCGTCGTCGAGGGCCACAAGGGCCGCGAGGCGATCTCGATCGCCATGGCGTGACCTTGTAGGCACACCTGCGCTGCATAAGCAGGGGTCCGGGGTGCTGCCCAAGCGCTCCGGACCCTTTGTGCTGCGTGGGTGATGGCAACAGTGCAGACCACTGACACCGACGCTCTCGACAAGTTCGCGGGATCGGTCCTACGATGAAGACCGCACCCCTGGGGCCGAATACCGCCACACCCTCCTTGATCCCCTCAACCGCCCGGTGGCCATGGCCCCCCTCGACCTCCTGACGCCTCTCCCGACCACGCCGCCGGCCCCGAAACAGGATCGGCCAACCATCTTCGTCAGCATCGCGAGCTATCGCGACCCCGATTGCCAGAACACCGTGCGCGACCTGTTCGCCAAGGCCGCCCATCCTGACCGCGTGTTCGTTGGCATCTGCTGGCAGTTCGTGCCGGACGAGGACAGCGACTGTTTTGTGTTGCCCGCCCCACGCCCCGATCAGGTGCGGGTTCTGAACTTCCACGCCAAGGACAGCCGGGGCGCCTGCTGGGCGCGTCATCAGGTACAAAGCCTGTGGCGGGGCGAGGACTTCGTGTTCCAGATCGACAGCCACATGCGCTTCGTCGAGGGCTGGGACGAGCGCCTGCTGACCATGCTTGCGGCCTGCCCGTCAGAACAGGCGGTGCTGTCCACCTACCCCCTGGGCTTTAGGCCGCCCAACGGTTTCGCGCCGCCGGCCGTGGTGCGCATCCACGCCAAGGCGTTCGACAAGCATGGCATTCTGACGTTTGGGTCGGAGGCCAAGGCCCTCGGCACCGCCCCGCGCGAGGTGCAGCGCAACCCGTTCATCGCCGCCGGGATGCTATTCGGCCCGGCCACCGCGCTGATTGCCGCCGTGCCCTATGACCCCGCCCTGTATTTCCAGGGCGAGGAGATCACCCTGGCCGTCCGGCTGTTCACCCATGGCTGGGACGTCTATGCCCCCAACGACGCCATCGCCTGGCACGACTACGGCAAGCACCCGACGCGGCCCCGCCACTGGGAGGATGACACCGATTGGGGCAGCCTGAACGACGCCTCCGTTGCGCGGGTCCGTCACCTGTTCGGGATGCAGATTTCAGCTGATCCCGGCATCACCCGCGACCTCGACCGCCTGGGCCTGGGCAGCGTGCGGACCCTGGCCCAGTACGAGGCGTTCGCCGGGGTCGAGTTCATCCCGCGGCTGGTCAACGGGAAGGCGGCCACCACGGGGTCGGAGGATCCCGATGCCCCGGAACAGGTCGCCGCGCGAGCCGCCATGTTCACCGAAATCTGGCGGCAGAACGCCTGGAAGGTGGACGAAACCCGTAGCGGCCGCTACGCCACCCACGCCATCACCACCGCCCTGCGGGCGGCCCTGCCGGGCCTGCTCAAGGACCTCGGCATCGAGACATTGGCCGATGCCGGATGCGGCGACATGCACTGGATGGCCGAGGTGTCCAGGGACCTGCGCTTCACCTTCGGCTTCGACATCGTGCCCGAGGCCATCGAATACCTGAGCGCCCGATTCACCGACCGCCCCAACCACTTCTTCCGCCGCGCCGACATCGTCATGGACACCCTGCCGGCCTGCGACGCCATCCTGTGCCGCGACGTCCTGTCGCACCTGCCCCAGGCGCACGGCCTCAAAGCCCTGCAACGCTTCAAGGACAGCGGGTCAACGTACCTGATCGCCACCACCCACCTGGGATGCACCCTCAATCCGTGGATCCTGGTCGGCGGCTGGCACCCCATCGCCCTGACCGCCCCTCCGTTCAACCTGCCCCCGCCACTCCACGTCATCGACGAGAAGATCGGCCCGTGGACCAAGGTGCTGGGCGTGTGGCGGCTGGCGGATTTGCCGGATTGCTCGGTATAGTGAAGGAAGTTAAGTTGTGAACCACAGAGGACACAGAGGACACAGAGAAGAAAAAATCTTCACTTTCTCTGTGATCTCTGTGTCCTCTGTGGTGAAATCCCTTTCCTACTCTTCTTTGAGCCAATGCACCGAGTACAGGTCGAACCGGCGGTCGCGCAGGTTCTGCACCGTGCCACTGGCGCGCGACGCCCTCAGGTCATCCAGGCTGAGGTCGGCGAAGGCGACCATTTCCACGTTGGGCGTGGTGTCGGCGGCGATGCCGTCGCGATCAAAGGGGAAGTCGCACGGCGTCAGGATGCAGCTCTGGGCATACTGGATGTCCATGTTGACCACGCCGGGCAGGTTGCCGACGTTGCCGGCCATAGCGACATAGACCTGGTTCTCAACCGCGCGCGCCTGACAGCAATAGCGGACCCTGAGGTAGCTTTTGCGTTCGTCGGTGCAGAACGGAACGAACAGGATCTGCGCCCCCTGATCGACCAGATGGCGGGCCATTTCAGGGAATTCGCTGTCGTAGCAGATCATCACGCCGATGGGGCCGCAGTCGGTCATGATGGTCTGCACGGCGTCGCCGCCCTCGATGCCCCACCAATAGCGTTCGTTCGGCGTCGGGTGGATCTTCTCCTGGCGATGGATGGACCCGTCGCGCAGGCACACGAAGCACACATTGATGATGTCGCCGTCGTCGTCCACCGTGGGATGTGACCCGCCGATGATGTTGATGTTGTAGTGGACCGCCAGATCGGACAGCAGCTTCTTGAGCGGCTCGGTGTACTTGGTCAGTTCGGCGATGGCTTGGTCGGCCGGGATGGGCTTGTTCTCGATGGACAGCAGTTGCAGCGTGAACAGTTCGGGGAACACCACGAAGTCCGCCTTGTAGTCGGCCACCACGTCCACGAAATATTCGACGTTCTTGCCGAATTCCTCGAACGAGGACACGCGGCGCTGCTGGTACTGCACGCAGCCGATGCGCACGGTGCCCGGCATCCGGCCGCGCTGGGCCGGCTGGCCGGTCAGCGGGTCGAGGCCCAGTTTGGCGTTCCACCACACCAGATGCGCGGCGTTGCCCCGGCTGTCGCGGTCGGCTGGCAGGTAGTTTTCCAGCACGCCGAGAACCTCGAACCCGTTGCGCATCTGGAACGACACCACCTTGTCGCGGATGCGCTTCTCTTTGATGAGATCCAGGTATTCCTGCGCGCTGCCCACCTCCTTGCGCCGCATCTTGCGGTCGAGGCCAGGCATCCGGCCGGCGAACACGATGCCCTTCAGGTTCTTGCCCTGGCACAATTCCTTGCGCGCGTTGTACAGGCGTTGACCGATGCGCAGGCCGCGCGTGGCCGGATCGACCATCACCTCGAAACCGTACAGCACATCACCCAGCGGATTGTGCCGGCTGGCAAAGCCATTGCCGGTGATGGTCTTCCAGTCGTGCTTTGCCAGGGCCACGGCTTGGTCAATGATGAACGTCGCGGCGTAGCCGACCACTTCGTCGTTGTAGATCGCCACGAACTGGCCTTCGGGAAAGTTCTGGATCTGCCCGCGTAACTGCGCCTGGGTGTAGGTCGGCATGTCAGCATAGACGCGCACGGCCAGCGCCTGGATGGCCCGGATGTCCTTGACCTTGGCCTGCCGTACAAAGAGCGTCGGCTTGGCTTCTTGACCGTCGCCGGAAGCCGCCGAGGGGTCGGAGTTCATGGTCGTGGTCATAGGGAAATGCCCTTCCAGTGAAGTGAGGCGTGGCGCGCAGCCCGCGATTTTAGGGGCAGCATAGCAGAAAGGCCGCCGAGCTGTTGCTCTAGGCGGCCTTTCCTTACGATGGTGGGCGCGGCAAGGATTGAACTTGCGACCCCCGCGATGTCAACACGGTGCTCTCCCACTGAGCTACGCGCCCATCGTGATGACCGCTGTATAACTTCCACTAGATCGGCAGTCAACGACTTAGTGAAAGGCCAGGAAACCAGGGCTGACCGCCCTCCCCAAGGCGCTGGATGAGCCCCCCGTGGGTCGCCGGTTATAGTGGGGTCGGAACGGGTTGGCAAGCTCCTTCGTTGACATTTTTTTGCATTTCTCTCCTCCCATCCTATTTCCCCCTCCTCATGGTCCGTTTGACCCCGTCTGGTCCCCCTTGGTCCACCTCTTGCCATGGTGTAACGTGAGCCACATGGATGCCCTGGCCCGATCCCCCTCGCCCGACGCCGTGCCGCAAGCGCCGACGGAGCAGATTTCCGCGCCACCGCTGGAGGTCGTTGCACCTTCGCGGCAGACCCTGCCGCTCGTCCTGTCGTCGCCGCATTCCGGGTCGATCTATCCGGCTGATTTCGTGGCCAATTCCCGCCTTGATGCACACTCGCTGCGGCGGTCGGAGGACGCCCACGTCCATGAACTTTTCGCTGGCGGGCCGACCTTGGGGGCGCCATTGCTCCACGCCCTGTTCCCGCGCGCCTACCTCGATCCCAACCGCGAGGCCTATGAACTGGACCCGATGATGTTCGACGGGCCATTGCCGCACCACGCCAACGTGCGGTCGCCGCGCGTCGTCGCCGGGCTGGGGACCATCGCGCGCATGGTCGCCAACGGGGCCGACATCTATCGCGGCAAGCTGCCGGTGGCCGAGGCCGAATATCGCATCGCCACCTGCTACCGGCCGTTCCACCACGCCCTGCGCAGCCTGATCGACGCCACCCGTGACCAGTTCGGGTTCTGCATCCTGGTTGACTGCCACTCCATGCCCTCGGGCATCAGTGGCCACGGGGTCATCGAACCGCCCGGCGGTGGGGCGGATTTCGTGCTGGGCGACTGCCACGGGGTATCCTGCGCCCCGGCGGTGATCGAGACGGCGCGCACGGTGCTGACTGACCGGGGCTTTCGGGTCGCCCGCAACGCCCCCTATGCCGGCGGCTACACCACCCGCCACTACGGACGCCCGGCCGAACGCGTCCACGCCCTGCAAATCGAGATCAACCGCCGCCTGTACATGGACGAGGCGACCTTTGCCCACCTGCCGGCCTTTGCCAAAATCGCCGACACCATGACCCAGGTGGTGGCCGCCTTGGGCGCCCTGACTCAAGCCGATTTCGGAGATTTCTGAGGTTCCGGTTGACGAACGTCAATGAGAACCATTTTAACTTAGTAAAATACTCATATATGAAGGGACGGGCCGGACCATGGGACCGCCCGCAGCACACCCGCGATCAAAGGAAGACCGCCAGCAATGCCAAGCTCCGCACTAGCAGCCGCCACAGCGACCGAGGCCCTGGACCGCGTCACCGTCCGCTTCGCGGGGGATTCCGGCGACGGGATGCAGTTGACCGGCAGCATCTTCACCGAATCGACGGCGCTGGCCAGCCACGACCTGTCGACCTTCCCCGACTATCCGGCCGAAATCCGGGCGCCCACCGGCACGACCTATGGCGTGTCGGCCTACCAGATCAATTTCGGGGCACAAGGCGTGCTGACCGCCGGCGATGCACCGGATCTGCTGGTGGTGATGAACCCCGCCGCCCTGATGGTCAACGTGGCCGCCCTCAAGGCCGGGGCGACCATTATCCTGGACAGCGACGCCTTTGGCACGCGGGCCATCGAACGGGCGGGCTACACGACCGACCCACGCGCCGACAACTCGCTGGCCCCGTTCACCGTGGTTGACCTGCCGATCACCAGCCTGACCCAACAAGCGGCCCAGCCGCTCGGCCTGTCCAAGCGCGAGGCGCAGCGCTGCAAGAACGTGTGGACCCTGGGCCTGGTGCTGTGGATGTTCGACCGCGACCGCGCGCCGATCATCGAGGCCCTGCGCACCAAATTCCGCAAGGCGCCCGAGATTGCCGAGGCCAACGTCGCGGTGCTGAACGCCGGCCACGCCTATGGCGAAACCGCCGAGATCCCGGCCCTGCGCCGCCTGCCGGTGACCCGCAGCCTGCCCGCGCCGGGCCTCTACCGCACCGTCACCGGGGCCGAGGCCACCGCCCTGGGGCTGGTCGCCGGGGCCGAGTTGACGGGCCTCGACATGTTCCTGGGGACCTATCCGATCACCCCGGCCTCGCCCATGCTGCACCACCTGGCGCGGCTGCGCGACTGGGGCGTGACCACCTTCCAGGCCGAGGACGAGATCGCCGCCGTATGCGCGGCCATCGGGGCGTCCTATGCCGGGAAGCTGGGCGTCACGACGTCGTCCGGCCCCGGCATCGCGCTGAAGACCGAAGCCCTGGGCCTTGCCATCAGCGCCGAGTTGCCGCTGGTCGTGGTCAACGCCCAGCGCGGCGGCCCGTCCACCGGCCTGCCCACCAAGACCGAGCAATCCGACCTGTTCCAGGCGGTCATGGGCCGCAACGGCGACGCACCGATCCCGGTGATCGCCGCCCGCTCGCCGTCGGATTCCTTTGATGCCGCCATCGAGGCGGTGAAGATCGCCGTGCGTCACATGACGCCGGTATTCCTGCTCATCGACGGCTACATCGGCAACGCGTCGGAACCCTGGCACCTGCCCGACATGGACACCTACGAGCGCGCGCCGGTGGCCTTCCGCCGCCCCGACGACGGCACCGGGGCGTTCGACCGCGACCCCGAAAGCCTCGGCCGCCAATGGACACTGCCCGGCACGCCCGGCCTTGAATACCGCATCGGCGGGCTGGAGAAGGACTTCTCGACCGGCGCGGTGTCCTATGACTCGGCCAACCACCAGCGCATGACAGACCTGCGCAGCGGCAAGATGGACGCCATCGCCCGCGCCCTGCCGCCGCAGGAGGTGTGCGAAGGCCCGACCAGCGGCAAGCTGGCCGTGGTCGCCTGGGGCTCGACCTATGGCCCTGTGCATCGCGCCGTGGTCGAGGCCAACCGCATGGGCCGGGCCGTGGCCCACATCCACCTACGCCACATCGCGCCGTTCGCGCCCAACCTGACCGACCTGTTGGCCGGCTTCGACACCGTTCTGGTGCCCGAGATGAACACCGGGCAGCTTGCCCTGTTGTTGCAGGCCCACACCCTGCGCAAGGTCGAGCGCCTGAACAAGGTGACCGGCCAGCCGTTCAAGATCGCCGAGATTTCCGCCGCCATCGAATCCGCCCTGGAGTCCTGAGCATGAACGCCCCAACCAATCTGGCGCTGACCAACAAGGATTTTGAGAGCGGCGTCGAAGTGCGCTGGTGCCCCGGCTGCGGCGACTATGCCGTGCTCAAGGCCGTGCAGCGCCTGCTGCCGATGACCGGACTGCCCAAGGAACGCCATGTGTTCGTGTCGGGCATCGGCTGTTCGTCGCGCTTTCCGTACTATATGTCCACCTACGGCTTCCACACCATCCACGGCCGCGCGCCGGCGGTGGCAACGGGCGTCAAGCTGTCCAACCCCGACCTTGCGGTGTGGGTCATCACCGGCGACGGCGACGGCCTGTCCATCGGCGGCAACCACATGCTGCACGCCCTGCGCCGCAACGTGGATTTGAACATCCTGCTGTTCAACAACGCCATCTATGGCCTGACCAAGGGCCAGGCCTCGCCGACCTCGGCGCCGGGCACGCGCACACCGTCAACGCCCGAAGGCTCCATTGACGCCCCAGTCCGGCCGGCCGCGTTTGCGTTGGGGGCCGGCGCACGGTTCATTGCCCGTGCCGTGGACACCCAGCAGGCGACGTTGATCGACGTCCTGCACCGCGCCCACGACCACAAGGGCGCGTCCTTCGTCGAGATCTTCCAGAACTGCATCGTCTACAACGACGGGGTCTATGCCTCGTTCACCGACAAGGACGTGGCGCCTGACCGTCAGGTGTGGCTGGAGCACGGCAAGCCCATGCGTTACGGCAAGGACAACGACAAGGGCCTGCGCCTCAATCCGCGCACCTTCCGCCTGGAGCCCGTAATCCTCGGTCAGGACGGCGTGACCGAGGCCGACCTCATGGTCCACGACGAGACCAACGACACCCTCGCCCACATGCTCGCCATGCTGGAAGGACCCGACGTGCCGGTGCCGCTGGGCGTGCTGTATTGCGCCCCGACGCCCAGCTACGACTCGACGGTGGCCGCCCAGCAAGCCGCCGCCCCGCGCCGCCGCGACCTCAACAGTTTGCTGCGGAAAGGAAAGACCTGGGTAGTGCAGTAGAAGCTTGAACACGCGAAAGGGGTCCACACATCACCACAGGGACACCATTTACGCGAAGGTCATTGCAACCTCATCACGCAGGGCGTCAGACTGCGCCTGTATTCACTGGTCCGAGGGAAACATGGCATTTCATCTGGCCGACGTGATGCAGGAAGCCCGGCGCCGCTGCACCGAGTTGGAGGACTGCCCGCTCGCCCTGGCGGTTGACGACCTAGCCATGCCGGTGCCCGACACCCTGATGTGGACCAAGGTCGTGATCGCCCGCGACGCCATCACCCTGTCCCTGTGCTGCAACCCCGCGGACTGCTGCGTCCGCCCGTTCCTGGAACAGGTCCGCGACGCCGCCGCCCCCGGCGGTGCGGAGGGGTAACCTCGGGCGCCAACAGAAGGCCGGGCTCTGCCCGGACCCGCCAAGGGCCGAATGGCCCTTGGATCCCATGAGGAGTTCTGCGTTTTTCTGCGCCGCAGGCAGAAAGTTCCAGCATTAAATGCGCTGCGCGCGGCTTTGCCCCGTCAAGTCACGAGGTCAAGGAGGCTGGCCTCCTTGCGGGCGCGGGCAGAGCCCGCTCTTTCCATCCCGGCGAGAAGCCCTAAGGCACCACCGGACCAAATACCAGCGCATGCATGATGCGGCCCGGCAGCAGGGTAAACAGCCCGGCGATAATCAGGCCGCCGGCGAACATTCCGATCATGGTCATCCGGTGGGTGCGCACCCGGCCGCGCCGCACCGCAACGATGGCGACCGGCAGCAGCACCAGGACCATCAGGGACAGCAGATGAATGGGGCTGAACGCGCCGGGAATGATTTCCTGGATGAAAAATCCGCTGGCCGCCGTCACCGCCATCGCTGCAACCCACGACCAGCCGATCACCCGGTGCCGCGCCCCACCCTTCACCCCGGCCAGTTGCATGATGCCTAAGGCGAAGGCCGCGAGGGCTGCGACCGCGTGGGCTTGAATGGCCGGAGATGCCTGAAGCAACGGATCCAAAGACATCCCGCCCTCCTCCCGAGTCCTGTCCACCCAGTCTCCGGGCCATTTTATCAGGCCAGACGGCCGATGCGCAGCACCGCGCGGCCGACAACCCTGAGATCCGCCATATCGGCGCGGTTGACGGTCCAGGACGGGCTGGTCGGGTTGTCGGAGCGGATCTGGATGCCGTCCGGCCCCATGAAGCACCGCTTGATGACCAGGGTGTCGTTGACGATCAAGGCATAGATGCCGCCATCGGCCACCGCCGTCTCGCTCATGTTGAGCAGAACGTCGTCGCCCGACCGGATGGCCGGTTCCATGGATTCGCCCATGGCCTGAACCACGGCCAGGTGGTTGGCCGGTTGTCCGGCAAGCTGGCGGGACAGCCAGTCGCGCGGAAACGGCAGATAATCCGCCACCGCTTCCTCGGTCGGGAAGGCACCGGCGCCGGCCGCCATGCGCACGTTGTAACGCGGCACCAAGACGTAGTCGTCCCCCGACACGTCCGGCGCGGCAGGGGCCTGCTTGGCCCGGTCGCGGAAACCGCCATCCCGGCCAGAATCGGCCCGGCCACCCTCGTCGGCGGCAGGTTCGTCGGCCTCGACCGCCCCAACCAGGGCCGGCAGGGACATTTCCAAGGCTTCGGCGATGTAGCGCAGCTTGTTGCTGCGGGGGTTCTGGGTGCGGCCCGACAACAGGTGCCGTACCGTATCCTTTTTCACCGAGTCGCCATTGCGCCGGGCGATGGTGTCCGCGCGGCGCTCAACCTCGGCAACCGTGCGGATATCCAGTTCCCACATGCGCCGCCTGATGATCTGGGCGATGGCAGATAGTCCAGACACCATGATGCATCTTCCACTGGCTGAGGTTCATATCTGACCTCTACCATGCGGCATCAATGCCATTCTGTCCAGATCAATTCCGGCACGAAAGCCTCGCCGCACGCGCGAGCGGATCTTTTTGCTAGCCGAGACCGGCACGCTCACGCATCATTCGTGGCATGAGCGACAAACCGCACAACTCCGAGGCTTCGGCCGCCCCCAAGGCACCCCTGCGGCTGGCCGCCTACGCCACAGCCCTGACGGGTGGATCGGCCGCCTCCATGGTAGTCGAAATCGCCGCCGGGCGCCTGATCGCGCCCTATGTCGGCATGTCCTTGTACACCTGGACGGCGATCATCGCCGTGGTCCTGGGCGGCCTGTCGGTCGGCCACTGGATCGGTGGCCGGCTGGCCGCGCCGGGGGTGGACCGCGCCGGACTGAGCCGCCGCACCGGCATCGCCTTCCTGGGGGCCGCCCTGACCACGCTGGGCGCCCTGCCCGTCCTGCATTGGGCGGCGGTGGTGGTGCTGCCCATGGGCCTGAGCCCGCTGCTGGCGATCATCACGGTGACCACGCTGGCGTTCGTCGCGCCCTCGCTGGCGGCCGGGGTCGTCTCGCCGCTGCTGACCAAGATGGCGATTGACGAACGCCCGCACGACGCCGGACGCATCCTCGGCCGCATGTATGCGCTGGGCGCGGCGGGGGCCATTGCCGGAACGCTGCTGGCCGGGTTCCTGTTCATTGGCTGGGTCGGGTCGCGCGGCACCATCTTTGCCACGGCTGGGGTGTACGTGGCCCTGAGCGCCGGGTTCCTGCTGGTCCGCCCGGTGCGCAAGGCCGTGCCGGTGGCGGCGGCGGGCGTTCTGCTGGCGGTCGGCATTGCCGCCTGGGGCAGTCAGACGCGGGCGTTCGAGACGCCGTGCAACGTGGAGACCAGCTATTACTGCATCCGCGTCGATGACTTCGCGCCGATGACCGGGCGGTCGAGCGCCGTCATGGTGATCGACCACATGGCCCACGGCGTGAACGACCGCGCGGCGCCGGAACTGCTGTACAGCCAATACCTTCAATTCGTGGACGAAGTCACCCGGCGGCGCCATCGCGGGCCGCGCCTCAGCGCCTATTTCATCGGCGGCGGCGCCTTCACCCTGCCGCGCGCGTGGCAGGCGGCCTATCCGCAGCTCGACGCCCTGGTGGCGGAAATCGACCCCGGCGTCACCCAGGCGGCGGTGGACCGGCTGTGGTTCAGCCCCGACGAGCGGGTCCAGGTGGAGGCTGCCGACGGCCGGCTGCTGCTGCAATCCCTGCCCGCCGTCCCGCAGTTCGACGTAGTGTTCGGCGATGCGTTCCACGACTTCACCATTCCGGCCCATCTGGTAACGCGGGAGTTCCACGACGCCATTGCCGCCCGTCTCAACCCCGGCGGGACCTATGTGATGAACGTGGTTGAAAGCCGGGAGAACCCCGAATTCCTGCGCGCCCTGGTCAAGACGCTATACCTCAGCTTCAAGACCGTCGAGGTGTGGCTGGAGCACGAGGACGCCAAGTCCACCGGGCGTGTGACCTATGTCGTGCTCGCCGGCTCGACGCCGCTGCCGACCTACCGGATGGACTCCACGTTCGGCATCGAACGCCTGTGGTGGCGCGTGCCCGAGGCCGCCTTCGGCCCGCTCGACGCTGCCCCCATCCTGACCGACGACTACGCCCCGGTGGACCGCCTAATGACCCATGTGACGCTGGATGCGGCGTTGGTGGACTAGCGGCCCTTGCGCCGAAGGACGGAAGGCGTTACCTCCTGCGCCAACCGTCTCCCTCTAGGACTCCCCGATGACCAAAGCCAGCCCCAAAGTGGGTATCATCAGCCTGGGCTGCCCCAAGGCCCTGGTGGACAGCGAACGCATCCTGACCCGCCTGCGCGCCGAAGGGTATGAGCTGACCCCCAGCTATGAAGGCGCCGACACGGTGATCGTCAACACCTGCGGGTTCCTCGACAGCGCTAAGGCCGAAAGCCTGGAGGCCATCGGCGAGGCGCTGGCCGAAAACGGCAAGGTCATCGTCACCGGCTGCATGGGCACCGACGAGGCCGCCATCCGGTCGGCCTATCCCAACGTCCTCAACGTGTCCGGCCCCCACCAGTACGAGGCGGTGGTCAACGCGGTCCACGAGGCCGCGCCGCCGCCCAGCGGGGCCTTCACGTCCCTGGTGCCGCCCGAGGGCATCAAGCTGACCCCGCGCCACTACGCCTATCTGAAGATTTCCGAGGGCTGCAACCATCGGTGCAGCTTCTGCATCATTCCCCAGATCCGGGGCGACCTGCAAAGCCGTCCGGCCGCCCGCGTGCTGGCCGAGGCCGAGCGCCTGGTCAAGGCCGGGGTCAAGGAACTGCTGGTCATCTCCCAGGACACCAGCGCCTATGGCCTGGACCTCAAGTATGCCGAGAGCGAGTTCCGGGGCCGCCCCGTAGCCGCCCGCATGACCGATCTTGCCCGCGAACTGGGCGAAATGGACGTGTGGGTGCGCCTGCACTACGTCTACCCCTACCCCAGCGTGGACGACGTGATGCCCCTGATGGCGGCCGGCAAGGTGCTGCCGTACCTGGACATTCCGTTCCAGCACGCCAGCCCCAGCGTGCTCAAGGCCATGCGCCGCCCGGCCCACCAGGAACAGGTGATCGAGCGCATCAAGCGGTGGCGGGCCGAAGTGCCGGACCTGACCCTGCGCTCCACCTTCATCGTTGGCTTCCCCGGCGAGACGGAAGACGACTTCGAGTATCTGCTCGACTGGCTGGAAGAAGCCGAACTGGACCGCGTCGGCTGCTTCAAGTACGAGGCCGTGGACGGCGCCCCGGCCAACGCCCTGCCCGGCGCGGTGGACGAGGAGGTCAAGGAAGAACGCTGGCACCGCTTCATGGAAGCCCAGCGCCAGATCTCCGAAGTCCGCATGGCCCGCAAGGTCGGCACCCTCCAGGACATCATCGTCGATGAACTGGGCGAAACCGAAGATGGCGAACCCGTCATCATCGGCCGCTCCAAGGGCGACGCGCCCGAGATCGACGGCACGGTGTACCTCGCCGCCGAAGACTACGAACACATCCAGGTCGGCAGCATCGTCACCGCCCGCATCACCGGGGCGGATGATTATGACCTGTGGGGTGAGGTGGAAGAAAAAGTGTGAACCACAGAGGCGCAGAGGCACAGAGGGTTGGGAGACTCACCGAAACCTTTGTGACTCCTCGGTGCCTCGGTGTCTCTGTGGTTTTAAAAACCAGGATGGTGGTGGCCACGTACGATGACTGATTTCCCCGAAGAAGGTTTCCGCTTCTTCGCCACCCTGCCCCGTCAGGCACCGGGGTCGGATGCTCGCACTCGGTCGGTTCTGCGGAAACTCCCGCCGTTGCCCGCCCACCCCACGGTGGCGGATGTGGGCTGCGGCTCCGGGGCCTCAACGATGGTGCTGGCCGAGGACTTGAAGGTGCCGGTGCGCGCCTTCGACATTTCGCCCATCCTTCTGGACGTGCTGACCGAGCGGGCCGCCGCGCGGGGCCTTACCGACCTCGTGCGGCCGGAGGTGGCCGACATGGCCGCCCTGCCGGTCGCGCCGGGCAGCCTCGACCTGCTGTGGGCGGAAGGGTCGGCGTTCATCCTGGGGCTGGAGGAGGCGTTTCGCCGCTGGCTGCCCCTGATGGCGTCTGGCGGCGTTTTGGTGCTGTCCGACGCGGTATGGCTGACCAACTCCCCGCCGCCCGAGGCGGTGGCTCTGTGGCAGGAATACCCGACCATGGGCACCTCAGCCGACGCCATCGCCCGCGCCGAAGCCGCTGGCTGGCGCGTCCTGTTCACCGAGGTTCTGGAGCCCGAGGCCTGGGACGCCTATTTGGGCTCCATCCGCGCCGCCCTCGCCCAGCCCCACGCCCTGGCCCCGGACTTCGCCGCCGCCCTGGAGACCGAAGCCGCCGTGTGGGACACCGCGCGGAAAACCTACGGGTATCTGTTCCTGGCCTTGCAGGCGCCGTAGACGCCTTGCCAGAAGTCGTGCAAAGATCGGTCCTGACAGCGCTCTACGACCGCACGTTGAAAGGAATCGAGCTGGGAACGTCCCACCTGACCGACTTCATCGGCAAACAGGAGGAAGCCTATGGTCCTGATAATACCGCCGAACGGATCGGCGCCATCAAAGGCGGCTACCACCCCGCCAGAGGTCGAGTTACCCTTATCGCTTCCCATCTGGATAACGAGGAAGACGTCCCTCGTAACCTGCGGCACGAAATCCTCGGACCCTTCGGCCTTAACACTTTCGCGCCTGACCAGAAGCGTGAGTTGCTTGATCGCGTTCTTGAAACGCGCAACGAGCCGTCACTAAGCGAGGTCCAGGAGCCTATGGCTCCTGGCAGGTGCGGGCAGAGCCCGCCGTCATTCAGGCCGTCCGCGCCCGCGCCCCCAACGGCAGCGTGAACACAAACGCCAGCGCCACCAATGCCGCCGACACCCACAGGGTCGCGGTCAGTCCGGCCAGTTGGTAGACCACACCCGACAGCAGCGTCCCGCCCAGGCGCCCCACCGCGTTGGCCATGTAGTAGAAACCGACGTTCAGGGCCACCTTGTCAGCGTCGGAATAGGCCACGATCAAGTACGAATGAACCGCCGAGTTCACCGCGAACACCACCCCGAACACCAGCAGCCCGCCGATCAGCAGTTCCGCGCTCGGCGCCATCTGCATCCCCACGGCCAGCCCGGCCGGCAGCAGCATGAGCAGCCCGCCCCACAGCCGCGCCGCCTTCGCTCCGCTGGCCGCGTCCACGGTGCCGCGCAGCATCCGGGGCACCATGGCCTGCACCATGCCGTACCCGATCACCCACACCGCCATGAACCCGCCGACCTGATGGAAGTCCCACCCCATCCGGCTGGACAGGAAGATCGGCACGCCGACTACGAACCACACGTCGCGGCTGGCGAACAGGAACACGCGGGCGGCCGACAGCCAGTTGATCTCCCGCGTCTTGGAGAACAGATCGGCGCCGCGCACCTTGGCCTTGGCCTTGCCGAGATCCCCCCGCAAGGTGCCCAGCGCCAGGACCAGCACCACGGCCAGCATCCCCGCCATGCTCCACAGCGCGCCGACGAACCCGATGGTCGACAGCAGCAGCCCGCCCAAAAAGAACCCCACGCCCTTGAGCGCGTTCTTGGACCCGGTCAGCAGGGCCACCCACTTGAACAGCGTGCCCTCGGCCGCGACGCCCTTGACCGCCGCCTTGGAACTCATCTTGGTGAGGTCCTTGGCAACGCCCGACAACGCCTGGCAGGCCATCACGTAAGCCACCGACAGCCCCAGCGTCCACGCCGGATCGTTCAACGACAGCAGGCCCAGCGCCACGATCTGCACGGCCAATCCGGTGAACAGGGTCAGCCGCAGGCCGTACCGCGCCCCCACCCAGCCGCCGACCAGATTGGTGACGATGCCCATGACCTCGTACAGCAGGAACAGGAACGCGAGGTCGATGGGCGAGAACCCCAACCGATGAAAGTGCAGCAGCACCAGCATCCGCAGGGCACCATCGGTCAGGGTGAAGGCCCAATAGGCGGCCGTCACGGCGGCATAGGAACGAACTTCAGTCACCGATCAGACCCTTGTAGTGAAGGATTTCACCACAGAGGACACAGAGGGCACAGAGAAGGAACAAGAAACCTCTTCTCTTCTTTCTCTGCGTCCTCTGTGTCCTCTGTGGTCAACCCACTTACTTTCCAGCCACCTTGACCGCCAGCTCAGCCATGCGGTTCACGTAGCCCCATTCATTGTCGTACCAGGCATAGACCTTCACCTGACGCTTGTTGACCACCATGGTCGAGGGCGCGTCGATGATCGACGACCGGGGATCATTCAGGAAATCGGTCGAAACTAAAGGCCGTTCCTCAAACCCCAAAATCCCCGCCAAGGCACCCTCGGACGCCTGCTGGAACAGGGCGTTGACCTCTTCGACGGTGGTGTCGCGGGCGACCTCGAACACGCAGTCGGTCAGCGAGGCGTTGAGCAACGGCACCCGCACGGCGTGGCCGTTCAGCTTGCCCTTCAATTCCGGGTAGATCAGCGCGATGGCCGTGGCCGACCCGGTGGTGGTCGGGATCAGCGCGTTCAGAGCCGAACGGGCGCGGCGCAGGTCGGTCTTTCCGGCCTGGGCGACGTCCACCATGACCTGGGTGTTGGTCACATCGTGAATGGTGGTGATGGAGCCATGCACGATGCCGATGCCCTCGTGGATGACCTTGACCACCGGGGCGAGGCAATTGGTGGTGCACGACGCCGCCGTCAGTAGGCGGTGGCGGGCCGGGTCATAGAGATGATCGTTAACGCCAACCACCACGTTCAGGGCGGCCTCGTCCTTAACTGGAGCGGCGACGATGACCGTGCGGATGCCCTTGTCGAAATAGGGCTGCAAGCTTTCAGCAGTGCGGAACTTGCCCGAGCATTCCAGCACGATATCCACATCGTCGCCGGTCCACGGAATGTCGGCCGGACTATGGGCCTCGGTAAAGGCCATGCGGCGGCCCTCAACCACCACCGCGCCCACTTCTGCCTGAGCCGGTTTCCAGCGGCCGTGCACGGTGTCGAACTCGGTCAGGTGGGCGGCGACCTCGGTGCCGCCGTGGATCTCGTTGATCGCCACAAAGTTCAACGAGTCCCAGCCGGCCCGCAGGACCAGCCGGCCCATACGGCCATAGCCGTTGATGGCAATCCGTGCGGTCATGTCCGTTCCTCTCACGCCGTGTCGCGGCGGCCAATGTTGTCCAGGGTGGTTTGCAAACTCAGCCGATCAAGCGAGGCGATGGGCAGGCACGTAAAGATGCCGATGCGGTTGAAAAGCATCCGAAAGGCGTCGGCGAACACCAGCGCCGTGGCCTTCTCGTCGCCCTGGAACGCCGCCGGATCGGGTACGCCCCAGTGGGCGGACATCGGTTGCCCCGGCCACGTCGGGCAGACTTCCTGCGCGGCATCGTCGCAGACGGTGAACACGAAATCCATGACCGGCGCATCGGGGGCGGCAAACTCCTCCCACCCCTTGGAGTGCAGGTCGTCGATGGGGTAGTTCTGGCGTTCCAGCAGGCGCAGCGCCTCGGGGTGCACCGTGCCGCGCGGCTGGCTGCCCGCGCTATAGGCCTTGAACCGGCCAGACCCTTCGTGGTTCAGAATGGCCTCGGCCATAATGCTGCGCGCCGTGTTGCCGGTGCACAGGAACAGCACGTTATACAGTCCGCTCGCCATTGCCGTCGTCCTCCCCTGGAGAAAGCCCAGCATCACCCCCACCGCGTCCGGGTCGATGCGATAGATGATGCTGCGCCCGGTTCGCCGGGCTTCGATCAGCCCGGCCATGCGCAGGTCTTTCAGATGAAACGACAGCGTCGACGGCGGCACGCCCAAGGCCCCGGCCAGCGCCCCGGCTGACAGACCCTGTTCCCCCGCCGCGCTCAGCAGGCGGAAGACGGTAAGCCGGGCTTCGTGACCCAGCGCGGACAGCATGGTGGCGACGACGTGTTCTTTCATGGGACGGATATTTCCATATTTATCGAAATGTTCAAGTGAAGAGTTCATGACGGCCGCGCCCCACCATGGTAAGCCCTGCCCGCACTCCCCTCACACAGTTGGCTGGCCCGATGACCTCCCAGGACCTGGACGAAAGCATCCTCATTCTGCGCCTGTCGCCAGAGCTTATGCTCAAATCGGCGCCGGTGCGGCGGCAGTTCCAGGACATCCTGCGCCGCAACCTGAAATTCATCCTCAAGCGCGAGGATGTTTCGCACACCATCGACATGACGCGCGGCCGGGTCACCCTGCTCGTCCCCAAGGCGCAGGAGGCCCGCGCCCTGGACCTGCTGCCCAAGATCTTTGGCATCGGCACGTTCTCGGTGGTCGAGCGGATCGTTGCGGCCGATGTGGAAACCATCAGCACCAACTGCCTGGACCTGTTCGTCGGCCGCTTGGCCGGCAAGACCTTTGCCGTGCGCGCCAAGCGGGTCGGGCCGCGTACGATCTCCACCCGCGCCATTGAGGTCGAGGTGGGCGCCGTCCTCGGCCTTCACGCCAAAGTGGACCTGACCGACCCTGACATCACCGTGCGCGTCGAGGTGATCGGCAAGGACGCCCACCTGTACCTCGACCGCAAGGAAGGCGCCGGCGGGATGCCGGCCGGCACCCAGGGCCGGGCGGCGGTGCTGATCTCGGGCGGGTTCGACAGCGCGGTCGCGGCGTGGCAGATCATGCGGCGCGGTGCCAACGTCGAGTTCGTGTTCTGCAACCTCGGCGGTGCGGCCTATGAACGGCAGGTGGTGCAGGTGGTCAAGGTGCTGACCCACCTATGGGCCGGTGGCCTGCGGCCGCTTCTGCACGTCGTGGACTTCCAGGGCATCGTCGCCGAACTGCGCGAAAAGACACCCGACCGCTTCTGGCAGATCGTCCTCAAGCGCGAGATGTACCGGGTGGCCGAGGCCATCGCCGCCGAAACCCACGCCGAAGCCATCGTCACCGGCGAGGCCCTGGGCCAGGTATCGTCGCAGACCCTGTCCAACCTCAACACCATCGACGCGGCGACCACCCTGCCCGTGCTGCGCCCGCTGATCGGGTTCGACAAGAAGGACATCATGATCCTGGCCCGGCGCATCGGCACCGCGCCCTTGTCAGAACGCATCCCCGAGTTCTGCGGCATCAGCCAGGGGGCGCCAGCAGTGCGCAGCAACCGCGACAAGGTCGCGTTTCTGGAAGGTCATATCGATCCGGCCGCCCGTCATGCCGCCGTGGCCGGGCGCAAGGTCCTCAACCTGGACAAGCTGACCGCCGCCGACCTGCGGGCGCCCTATCTGTGGGTTGACGCCCTGCCCGACGACGCCGAACTGATCGACTGCCAGCCCGATCCGTACTACCGCGCATGGCATGTGCCCGACGTGCGGCACTACACCACCGACGACATGACCCGCCTGTATGCGGACCTGCCCAAGGACGGCACATATGTGCTGTACTGTGCCCACGGCGTGCAATCGGCCCTGATGGCTGAACACATGCAGCAGAAGGGCTTCAACGCCTACGCCTTCCGCGGCGGCCTGACCGCCCTACGGACCGAACTCGACCGGCTGAGGCGAGACGTTCCGGCATAAGGTTGAAGTCTTTTACACAAGGGACTGCCGTTGATCCGCGCGAAGCGCATTCAACACGACGGGCGTTCTGTGGTTCCCTCACGCGGGTCCGGTTTGTTCCACGAATCAGCGCGCCGGGGCCGTCTCCCCCGTCGTGGACATGGTCACGGTGTCCCCGGCGATCAGGAAGCTGACCGTGCCATCCGATGCCTTGTAGGTCCAGGTTTCAATCGGGCCGAGCTTGGCGACGTCGTCGGGTTGGCCCAGGCGGTCGCGCAGGGCGGCCTTGGTCTGGATGCCCTCGGCCTTGTCGAGCAGGTCGGCCTTCTTGGATTGCAGGCAGCCGGCCAGCAACAGCAGCGGCACGACAAGGACAACGGTGGTGAGACGGCGCAGAGTGGGGCGCATGATCGGTCCTCGTGGAGATCGGGGGGCCGATGGTTTCATGGCCGGGCCGCCGGGCGCAACACCTTCCGCCCAGACCTTGCCGTTTGGGCAACCTTGATCGGCCCGCCTGCACCCTCTACCTTGGCCACATCGCCACAGAAGGACCCTCATTCCGATGAAGTTCACAGGCACCGAGTCCTATGTCGCCACCGAGGACCTGATGGTCGCAGTCAACGCCGCGATCACGCTCCAGCGCCCCCTTCTCATCAAGGGCGAGCCCGGCACCGGCAAGACCGTGCTGGCCGAGGAGGTCGCCGCCGCCCTCGGCCTGCCGCTCATCCGCTGGCACGTCAAATCGACCACCAAGGCACAGCACGGCCTTTATGAGTACGACGCCGTCTCGCGCCTGCGCGACAGCCAGTTGGGCGACGCCAAGGTCAACGACATCGCCAACTACATCAAGCCCGGCAAACTGTGGGACGCCTTTGACGCCGGCCGCGCCGTGCTGCTGATCGACGAGATCGACAAGGCCGACATCGAGTTCCCCAACGACCTGTTGCAGGAACTCGACCGCATGGAGTTCTTCGTTTACGAGACGGGGCAGACGGTCAAGGCGGTCGAACGCCCCATCGTCATCATCACGTCCAATAACGAGAAGGAACTGCCCGACGCCTTCCTGCGCCGCTGCTTCTTCCACTACATCCGGTTCCCCGACCCCGACACCATGGCCCAGATCGTCGATGTGCACTATCCGGGCATCAAGAACACCCTGGTGCGCGAGGCCCTGGGCCTGTTCTACGACCTGCGCGGGGTGACCGGCCTCAAGAAGAAGCCCTCAACCAGCGAACTTCTGGACTGGCTCAAGCTGTTGATGGCCGACGACATCAGCCCCGAGGCCCTGCGCGCCAAAGACGTCAAGACCATGATCCCACCCCTGCACGGCGCCCTGTTGAAAAACGAACAGGACGTTCACGCGCTGGAACGCCTCGCCTTCATGGCCCGGCGGGAGGGGCGCTAAGCACGTCCAGGGCCTTGAGCATCAACGGCGCCCCGTTCGGCGGGTTGACCACCGCGCCCGAAGCCAACCGGCGCACGAACCAGCCGCGCCGGGCAGCGTCCTCGACCAGGGCCGACGGGCGGGTGGCCTGCCAGCCGTCGAGGTGGGCGTCAAAGGTGCCTCCGTCGGCCCAGAACGCCAGTTCGCGGACCAGGGCTGCGTCGTCCAGGCGGGCCGCCTGCCGCTTGTGCCAGGCGTCCAGCAACGTCTGGAAGTCGGCGGCGGACAGGCGCGGCGTCAGGACCTGCTCGTCAAGCGACCGGCGCAGTTCGTGCCAGGTGCCCGCCCCGTCGAGCAGCAGCAGGGCTTTGGTGAGGGCTTCGCTCATGAACGCCTCGCATCAGGAACAGTCAGTCCCTGGATACCCCATCGGGGCCAGGGTTTAAACCGGGAAGGCCCGCAATGTTCATCAAGCTGTTCACCGAACTGCGCAGCGCCGGGGTGCCGGTCAGCCTGAACGAGTACCTCACCCTGCTCGGCGCGGTCGAGGCCGGGTGCGCCAATTACGCGGTGCAGGACTTCTACTTCCTGTCGCGCGCCACCCTCGTCAAGGACGAGCGCAACCTCGACAAGTTCGACCGCGTGTTCGGCATGGTGTTCAAGGGCCTGGAGGACGTCGCCCTCGACGACCTGTTGGCCAGCGCCGACATTCCCGAGGACTGGCTGAAGAAGTTGGCCGAAAAGTTCCTGACCGAGGAGGAAAAGGCGCAGATCCAGTCGCTCGGCGGCTGGGACGCCCTCATGGAGACGCTGAAAAAGCGCCTGGAGGAACAGAAGGCCCGCCACCAGGGCGGCAACAAGTGGATCGGCACGGCTGGCACCTCGCCCTTCGGCGCCTACGGCTATAACCCAGAGGGCATCCGCATCGGCCAGGACGGGTCGCGCCACCGCCGCGCCGTCAAGGTGTGGGACAAGCGGGAGTTCAAGAACCTCGCCGACGATGTGGAACTGGGCACCCGCACCATCAAGGTCGCCCTGCGCCGCCTGCGCCGCTTCGCCCGCGAGGGGGCGGCGACCGAACTGGACCTCGACGGCACCATCAAATCCACTGCCCACCACGGCGGAATGCTCGACATCCAGATGGTCCCGGAACGCCACAACACGGTGAAGGTCCTGCTGTTCCTCGATATCGGCGGGTCCATGGACGACCACATCCGGATGCTGGAGGAACTGTTCTCCGCCGTGCGGACGGAGTTCAAGCACCTCGAATACTACTACTTTCACAACTTTCTGTATGAGTATGTGTGGAAGGACAACAACCGCCGTTACACCGACCGCATCCCGACCTGGGACGTGCTGCACACCTACGGATCGGACTACAAACTGATCTTCGTCGGCGACGCCTCCATGAGCCCCTACGAAGTTGTCTATCCCGGCGGCGCCGTGGAACACGACAACGCCGAACCCGGCAAGGTTTGGCTGGAACGCGCGTTGAAGACGTGGCCGCACGCGGTATGGCTCAACCCGGTGGAAAAGCGGTTCTGGGACTACACCCACTCCATCGGGATGATCCGCGAAATCATGGAAGACCGCATGTACCCGCTGACCCTGGAGGGGATCGATGGGGCTATGGGGGCGTTGAGCAGGAAGTAGGGGGTTTCCGCCGCTGGTCCGCTGACGCGGACGGCTGCCGCCGGCCTGGAGTGACCTCCAGACCGCCCTTATTTTCTTGAAGAAGAAAGAAGGAGTTTGGGGCTTGCCCCAAGCGGATCGGGCGGCAGCCCGCCTTCTTCCGATGGGTTAGCGGCTGCTATTAAGCCGCGCGGGGCCGGACCACTGCGGCAATATGCCCGCCGTCTTTCGCCTGTGTCACCGCAAGGTCATAGGCGGCTTGCAGGTTCATCCACAGGCGGGCGGATGTGCCGAAGTGGGTTGCCAGCCGCAATGCGGTGTCGGCCGTCACGGAGCGTTTCCCGGCGACGACCTCGGCCATACGGCTTTGCGGCACGTCAAGCGCCCGTGCCAGCGCCGCCACGGACATGCCGACCTCGGCCAGCTCATCAGCCAGGATCTCGCCGGGGTGAATCGGCGGCAGGGTGACGGCGTCAATGGTAATCGACGATTTCGACGTCATGGGCGTCTCCTTCCCGGAAAGCGAAGCATATCCGCCATTGCCCGTTGATCCTGATACTGTACTGGCCGTCGCGGTCGCCGCTCAGGGCCTCGAAGCGATTGGACGGCAGTTTCATCAGGTCTTCGATGCAGGTCGCCTCATTGAGGATAGCGACGCGCCGCTGGGCTTGCCGCTCAATCGCCTGAAACGCCGGCACCCTCTGGCCGGTCAGAAACATCGCGGTGTGCTTATCGGCGGCGGACTTGATCATGCCCCAAAGGTAATATGCGTAGCGTTACCCGTCAAGCGGATAGCCCTGCCCCCCCAACCAGCCGCCGGATCATCATCGTGGTTAGGCGCCACGCCTTGAAGGAAAGCCGCCCCACTGTTCCGAATCAGCGCGTCCCGTGTCAGGATGGCACTCTTCCGTCCCGCCTGGAGTTTCCCATGAAGGTCCTGCGACCCCTGGCCCTGCTGCTTGCCCTGGCCGCCAGCCCCATCCTCATCCTCATCACCCCCGCGATGGCCGAGGAGATCGGCAGCGTCGATACCGTGTTCAAGGTCCTCGGCCCCAACCATAAAATCGTCATCGAGGCGTTCGACGACCCCGAGGTTCCGGGCGTCGCCTGCCACGTCAGCCGCACCCGCACCGGCGGGGTCAGCGGCGCGCTGGGGCTGGCCGAGGATACCTCGGACGCCTCCATCGCCTGCCGGCAGGTCGGGCCGATCACCCTGCCCGACAAGCTGAAAAAGAAGGACGGCGAACAGGTGTTCAGCGAACGCCGGTCCATCCTGTTCAAGCGGCTCCAGGTTGTCCGGTTCTTCGATGAAAAGCGCAAGGTTCTGATCTATCTGGTATATTCAGACAGACTAGTGGAGGGGTCGCCCAAGAACGCGATCTCGACCGTTCCCGTGATGCCCTGGAGGGAGTAGGTCCGCATGGATGTGATGAGCACCGTGATCCTGGTGGCGGCTGCCCTGGTCGCCATCAGTGTGTTCACGAGCATCATCGCATTCCGGGCCGGCGTGCCCATCCTGTTGGTGTTCCTGGGCGTCGGCCTCGCCGCCGGAGTAGATGGCCTGGGCATCTACCACGACAACGAGGAAGTGACGTTCTTCGTCGGCAGCGTCGCCCTGGCCGTCATCCTGTTCGACAGCGGCTTTCAGACCCGCCTGCAAAGTTTCCGGGTGGCCGCCGGTCCGGCCCTGGTGCTGGCCACGGTGGGGGTCGGGCTGACCGCCGCCCTGGTCGCCCCGGCCGCCGCCCTGACGCTGGGCCTGAGCTGGCCCGAGGCGTTGTTGCTGGGCGCCGTGGTGGGGTCCACCGACGCCGCCGCCGTGTTCTTTTTGCTCAGGGTCGGCGGCATCACCATTCGCGAACGGGTGCGCTCCACCCTGGAGATCGAGTCCGGGTCGAACGATCCCATGGCGATCTTCCTGACCATGGCGCTTTTGACCCTGGTGCGGGTCGATACCATGGACTGGGCGGGTTTCGCGCTCGACTTCGTGCAGCAGTTCGGGCTGGGGCTGGTCCTTGGCATCCTCGGCGGGCTGGCCATTGCCCTGGTGGTCAACCGCGTAAACCTGGATCCCAGCCTTTATGCCATCGTCGTACTGGCCCTGGCCCTGGTGGTCTTCGCGGTGACCAATCTGGTCGGGGGCAGCGGGTTCCTCGCCGCCTACATTGCCGGACTAACCGCCGGCAACGCCCGCCTGCGCATCCGCGTCGGCATCGTGCGGTTCCAGAACGCCCTGACGTGGCTCAGTCAAATGGTGATGTTCGTGACGCTGGGCCTGTACGCCAACCCGTCGCAGTTCGCCGACATCGCCCTGCCGTCGCTGTTCATCGCCGTCGTGCTGATGCTGTTCGCCCGCCCGGTGGCGGTGTGGCTGTGCCTGAAGCCGTTCGGCTTTACGGGGAACGAGACGGCCTTTGTCGGCTGGGTCGGCCTGCGCGGCGCGGTCAGCATCCTGCTCGCCCTGCTGCCGATGATCGACCTGTTGCCGGCCGGCCCGGTGATCTTCAACGCCGTGTTCCTGATCGTGTTGGCGTCGCTTATCGTCCAGGGCTCGAGCATCGGCGTGGCGGCCCGCTGGCTGGGCCTGCGGGTGCCGCGCAAACGCGGGCCGGTCGAGCGGGTGGAACTCGAACTGCCCAAACTGCCGGGCTATGAACTGGTCAGCTATCTCATCCCCGCAGGCGCCCCGGTGACCTGCGGCGAGCGCCTGCCCCGGTGGGCGCGCCCGGCCCTGGTCCACCGCGACGGCACCGTATTGACCGCCACGGCGGCCGGGCCGCTGAAAGCCGGGGACCACGTCTATTTCATTGCCACGCCGCGCAAGGTGCGCCTGCTCGACAAGCTGTTCAGCGCCCCCGCCCCGCCGGCCGAGGACGACCGCGAGTTCTTTGGCGACTTCATGCTCAAGCCCGGCACCACCCTGGGCGCGGTGGCCGACATGTACGGCGCCGCCATGCCGGTCGAACAGCGCGACATGACCCTGGCCGGAGTATTCGCCCGCCGCTACCACGCGAATTTCGCGGTTGGTGACCGGATTTCGCTGGGCGAACTGGAATTCATCATCCGCGACGTCGAGGACGACGTCATCACCAGCGTCGGCATGGCCGTCGAACCGACCCAGGTCAGCCGGTCACGGATGCAACAGGTGATCGGCCGCGTCCGCGCCCTGGCCGCCCGCGTGCGGGCAAACCGGGTGCTGCGAGGGAAATGACGGCGGCTGGATGAAGGGAGGCGGGCTCTGCCCGCACCCGCCAGGAGGCGCGGCCTCCTGGACCTCGGGAGTGAGAGGCAGCCAAGCCGCGCGCAGCGCATTAAATGTCCGGGAGTTTTCCGCCTGCGGCGCAAGAGAAGGCATAGAACCCCTTCATGGGTTCAAAGGGCCGCTCGGCCCTTTGCGGGCCTGGGCAGCGCCCAGACCTTCCCTTCAGCACCGGTAGGCAACTGTCCGAGACAAAATAACCCACCGCAACCAAGCGCTTCGCCTTTTGCGGGGCTTGGGGTAGGATGCGCCGGCACGCGCTCGCCTGCATTGCGCCCTCCCCCCGCCCGGAGCCTTCTTCCCGTGACCACGCCCGTTGCTTCCATGCTCACTCTGGCCGCCGTCGTGGTGGCCGTGACGGAGGAAGTTCCGCGCGTCCTGGTCGCGCGCCGGGTGCATCATGGTTTGGCGACTCCGGCGCAGCAGGGCGCCCCGACCGTGCCGGCCGACAGCCCCGACACCCTGCCGTTTGGCCCGTTCGAGCCGGAGCGCCACCGCACCCTGGACGCCGGTTGCCGCCAGTGGGTGGAGGAACAGACCGGCCTGACCCTGCGCTATGTGGAGCAGCTTTACAGCTTCGGCGGCCGCTACCGCGATCCGCGCGAACTGTATGAAGGCCCGCGCGTGGTCACGGTGGCCTATCTGGCCCTCAGCCAAGAGGCGGGGCTGGCCGGGTCGGCCGATGCCGACTGGCGCGACTGGTATGCCTTTTTGCCGTGGGAGGACTGGCGCGACGGTCGTCCACCGATGATCGACGACGTCATCCGCCCTCACCTGCGGGCCTGGATCGACTCGGCCGAGGACGGTGCGGCGCGCGAGCAACGCTCCGAGCGCGCCAACCTGTGTTTCGCGCTACAGGGCGGCGCCGGGTTCGACCCGGTGCGGGCGCTTGATCGCTATGAACTGCTATACAGCGCCGGTCTGGTGCCCGAGGCCCTGCGCGACACCGCCGAACTGGCCCGCGCCCAGGGCAATGCCGCTGCGGCGCCCGACCCCGTGAAGCTGGCCGTGGCGGCGCAGTTGGGGGCGCCCATGGCGTTGGACAACCGCCGTATTCTCGCCAGCGCGCTGACTCGCCTGCGCGGCAAGCTGGCCTATCGGCCGGTGGTGTTCGACCTGCTGCCGGAAACCTTCACGCTGCTGCACCTGCAACGCGTGGTCGAGGCCCTGTTCGGCACCCCGCTGCACAAGCAGAACTTCCGCCGCACGGTCATCAACCTCGAACTGGTCGAAGCGACCGGCCGCCTGGAAGCCGCCGGCCGGGGCCGCCCGGCCGAACTCTACCGCTTCCGCCGCGAAGCCCTGCTGGAACGCCGCACCCTGGGAATCGGCGTGCCGATTGCGCGGGCGGGGGACTGAGCGCGCGCTAAGGAAGTGAAGCGGGGAAACACAGAGAACACCGAGAAGACACAGAGGGCACCGAGGGTGCGGAGAACTTGCGCCGCAGGCAATATTTCCCCGGCAGGGTTTTAGTGCGCTGCGCGCGGCCACTTTCTCTGAAACCTCTGTGTCCTCTGTGACTTCTCTGTGTCCTCGGTGTCAACACCTTCACTTCCTTTATCCTGACACCGGCAGGGATACTTCCCCTACGTGGCAAACAGCAAGCCCCCTCACACCCACGCCTGCGGGTCGGCTATCGAGCGGCGGTCGTTGAAGCTGAGGAAGCCTTTGACGATGCGGTAGATGAACCACACCCACACCACGAGCGAGATCAAAACGCCAAGGCCCAGCAACGGCGTGGTGATGGCCCCGATGACGCCGCCCAGCAGGCCCCACCAGAACGTGCGGATGAGCCAGGTGAAGTGGCCTTCGTAAAGGGTCCCCACGGCCTCGGCCCGCTTGATGTGACAGATGATGACCGCGACCAGCGCGGTAATGCCGACGAACACGCCGACCGCCATCAGGATGTAGCTCACCAGGACGACGGAGCGCAGGCTCTCGTCCGTGGCGACGGGGGGCAACGGGGGCTGGTTCATGGGGATCTCCGAATCGACTGAATGGCCTGCCCATGGTGCGGGGGACGACCGCGCCGCGCAATTGCTGATCCGCCATGGTGCCGATTCCGCCCTTGCGGAGGGTTCGGTTGTGCTCTATAAGAGTATTAGTATTTATGCTCAAGGCGAGCACATAAACCACACTCCGCCTGAGCATAATTCCGGAAACCGTAGCCCTTGCCGGGGGATCGCGCATGACCGAGCTGACCTACACGCCTGACGTCGCCGCCCGCACCGCGCCCATCTTCGAAAAGATCCGCGCCAGCGTGACCGAGGTTGAATGGCCCCTGCTGGCCCCGGTGATCGACGAGATCAACCGCCTCAAGCGCGAGCGCAACGCCGTCATCCTGGCCCACAACTACATGCGGCCGGAGATTTTCCACGGCGTGGCCGACATCACCGGCGACTCGCTGGCCCTGGCCCGCAAGGGGGCCGAGACGGAAGCCGAGATCATCGTCATGGCCGGCGTCCACTTCATGGCCGAAACTGCCAAGGTCCTCAGCCCGGAAAAGACCATCCTCATCCCCGACATGCGGGCCGGCTGCTCGCTGTCCGAGTCGATCACCGCCGACGACATGCGCGCCCTGCGCGCCAAGTACCCCGGCGTGCCGATCGTGGTCTATGTGAATACCTCGGCCGAGGTGAAGGCGGAAGCCGACATCTGCTGCACCTCGGGCAACGCGGTCGAAGTGGTGGAAAGCCTGGGCGTGCCGCAGGTCATCATGGCCCCGGACAAGTATCTGGCCGCCTATGTGCAGTCCAAGACCGCGGTCAAGATCATCGCCTATGACGGCGCCTGCGAGGTTCACGAGCAGTACACCGCCGAGGACATCGCCGACATCCGCGCCTCCTTCGACGGCGACATCACCGTGATCGCTCACCCGGAATGCCCCGAAGAGGTCATCGCGGCGGCCGATTTCGCCGGCTCCACCGCGCAGATGGCCGACTTCGTGGCCGACCATGCGCCCAAGCGGGTGCTGCTGGTCACCGAGTGTTCCATGGGCGACAACCTGATCGCCCAGGCGCCCAAGACCGAGTTCGTGCGCACCTGCCATATGTGCCCGCACATGAAGCGCATCAGCCTGGACAACATCCTGCGCAGCCTCCAGACCCTGGAACCGCGCGTAGAAATCGACCCGGCGATCATCCCGCGCGCCCGCCAGTCGGTGGAACGCATGTTGACCGTCAAGCGCAACGCCCCCATCGAGGTCGCCGCCGAGTAATCTCGCGGTCTAGCGGAGGACAGCCCATGTCCGTCGTTTCCTTGCACACGTCCCAGGCCGAGCCCGTGGTGGTGGTCGGCTCCGGTGCCGCCGGCCTGTCCTGCGCCCTGGCCCTGGCCCCGCGCCCGGTCATCCTGGTGACCAAGACGGCGGACCTCGCCAGCGGCTCCACCCCCTGGGCGCAAGGCGGTATCGCCGCCGCCGTGGGAGACGCCGACAGTCCGGCCGAACACGCCACGGACACCGTGGACGCCGGGGCCGGGCTGGTCGACCGCGCGGTTGCCGCCCTGCTGGCCGATGAAGGCCCGTCCGCCATTGATGCCCTAGCCGCCCACGGCGTACCCTTTGACCGCACCGCCGATGGCGGCCTAAACCTGAGCCGCGAGGCCGCCCACGGACGGCACCGCATCGTCCATGCCGGGGGCGACCAAACCGGGCGGCTGCTGTCGGAAACCTTGGTCCGCCGGGTCCTCGACTGCCCCTCCATCACCGTGCGCACCCACCAGACCGCTGTTGACCTGCTGGTCGAGCATGGCGTGGTGCGCGGCGTGTCGGTTCATGGGCAGCAGGGGCACGGCCCGCAGGGGTGGGAGGACATCACCGGCGCCGCCGTGGTGCTGGCAACAGGTGGCATCGGCATGGCGTGGCGCGACACCACCAACCCGGCCGAGGCGACCGGCGACGGTCTGGCCATGGCGGCCCGTGCCGGCGCCCTGCTCGCCGACTTGGAATTCATGCAGTTCCACCCCACCGCGCTCGCAGTGGGCAACCCCGACGAAGGCAAGCGCCCCCTGCTGACCGAGGCCCTGCGCGGCGCCGGGGCCATCCTGCGCGACGAGCACGGCACCGCCTTCATGGCGGCCGAACATGCGCTGGCCGACCTCGCCCCGCGCGATGTGGTGGCCCGTGCCGTGGGCCTGCGCGTGGCAGCCGGCAAGCCGGTGTTCCTCGACCTGCGCCCGGCCCTGGCGGCCAAGGGCGTGGACGCCTTCCCGCAGGTCATGGCGACCTGCGCCGCCCACGGCCTGGACCCGCTGGCCGGGCCGGTGCCCGTGGTGCCGGCCGCGCACTACCACATGGGCGGCATCGTCACCGACGCCGATGGCCGCACCACCCTGCCCGGCCTCTATGCCTGCGGCGAGGTGGCCTGCACGGGCCTGCACGGCGCCAACCGGCTGGCCAGCAACTCGCTGCTGGAGGCCGTGGTGGTCGGCCGACGCACCGCCTCGGCGGTCAGTCAGGCCATGCGCGGGAGTGATGCCGGGCACCCGCTGCGCACCGCAGCCCGTCCGGTCGCCACACCCGAACCGACCGGGGCCGAGGGCGTGACCGCGCGCATTCGCGCCGTGATGGCGCGCAATGTCGGGCTGGTGCGTGATGGAGCGGGTCTGCGCATCGCCGGAACAGACCTTGCCGCGCTGGCGAGTGCCCTGGACGGTGGCGCCGTGACGACTGATGTCCGCGCCTGGGCCGAGGCCCGCAACCTGTTGCTCGTCGCCCGGATGGTCACGGCGTTCGCCGACGCCCGCCGCGAAAGCCGGGGCGCCCACTGCCGCCTTGATCATCCGCACACCCTGGGCGCCGAAGGGCTGCGCCAGTTCCACACCTTGTCCGACCTTGACGCCGTTCTGGGGCTGCCCGCGCCAGAAAACGCAGTCGCCTATGGGAGCCAGCAGTAGAATGACCATGCCCCACCCGCTCCTGATCGAGCCGTTTCTGCGTGAAGCCCTGCGCGAGGACATGGGACGGGCCGGCGACATCACCACCGACGCCATCGCTCCGCCCGGCCTGACCTGCCGGGCCGAGATGGTCCTGCGCTCGCCCGGTCGCGTGGCCGGCGTCGAAGTGGCCCGTCAGGTGTTCGCCATGATCGACCCGACCGTGTCCTTCACCGCCAAGGTGCAGGACGGCGCCGATGTCGGCCCCAACACCACCGTCGCCGTGATCGAAGGCTCTGCGCGGGCCGTGCTGACCGGGGAACGCGTCGCGCTCAACCTGCTCGGCCGCCTGTCGGGCATCGCCACCCTGACCCGCGCCTGCGTGGAACAGGCAGCACCCCACGGCACCCGCGTCGCCTGCACCCGCAAGACCACACCGGGTCTGCGCGTCCTGGAGAAGTACGCCGTGCGCGTCGGCGGCGGGGCCAACCACCGCTTTGGCCTGGATGACGGCATCCTCATCAAGGACAACCACGTCACCGTCGCCGGCTCGATCACCGAGGCCGTCACCCGCGCCAAGGCCGCCGTCGGCCATATGGTCAAGATCGAGGTCGAGGTGGACACCCTCGACCAGTTGCGCGAACTGCTCGACGTCGGGGCCGACGCCGTGCTGCTCGACAACATGGGGCCGGACCTGCTGCGCGAAGCCGTCGCCCTGGTTGCCGGCCGCATGACCACCGAAGCCTCGGGCGGCATCACGCTGGACAATCTGGCCGAAATGGCGGCAACCGGCGTGGATGTGGTCAGCCTCGGCTTCCTCACCCACGGCGCGCGAAGCCTGGATATCGGGCTGGATTTCGTGGCGGGGTGAAAGTCTGCGGCGCAAGTAAGCGGGCTCTGCCCGCACCCGCCAGGAGACTCGGTCTCCTGGACCTCGGGAGTTAATGGCGGTGCAGAGCCGCGCGCAGCGCAACAAACGTTGAGGGTCTGTCTGCCTGCGGCGCAGGGTGTGCGAATACCCATAAAATGGGGTCAAGGGGCCGCTCGGCCCCTTGCGGGTACGGGCAGAGCCCGGTCCCTTCGCTACTCCCGCCCTATTCCGTGCTGACGATCTTCCAGGTGCCGTCGGGCTGCATGCAGGCGGTGCCGCGCAGGGTCTGGGCCTGGCCGACCACCTCGACGTCCTTGGTGAACGGGCGGCAGTCGCCGGGCTGGGCACGGGGGCGCTCGGCCTGTGCGGCAGCGACGGGCGGGGCGGTCGGGGTGACGGCGGCCTCGTTGACCGCGCCGGTGGTCCAGTACCAGATCAGAAAGCCCACGGCGACGATGACCACAAGGCCGATGGCGAGGCCGATGGACCAGCGGTTGCGCTCCTTGATCGGCTGAGGATTGCCCAGGCGCGGGTCGGGGGTCGGACCGCCGACGCTCGGCCGGGTTGGATGGGTGCCGTCATCGTGGCCTTGGTGCCGGGGATCGACCATGCGTAACCTCCTTTATTTCCTTAGGACCGCACTGTGGCGCCCGTTTGCGGCAAGACCATGGTCATGCCGCACACCTTCAATATTTACCCCTAAGGAAGGAAAACGCCTGAGACGGTTCACCGGGTCCTTATTGGAAGGTCACGGTGGCGATGGCGCGGGCAAGCTTTTCCGGTCCCCACCGGCCGGCAGCCCCAGGGGCTGCGCCCGCCGTGGGAACCACGGTGCCTTCCCCGGCGGTCAGAACGACCGCCCCGCCCGCCGTGGCAACCTCGACCGTTCCTTCAAGCGCCACGACATCCATCACGCCGTCAAGGGGACCGCCCCAGAATTCGGTGCCCCTGATGCCGATGGTGGCGTAGGCGGTGCGCACGGTGGCTCCGGGCGTGGGCGGTGCGACAATGCGGAAGGCTCCGGCCAGGATGCTCAGTCCATCGCTTTCGTTCAGCGGCGCAACCAGCAGATCGTCGAGCTTCAACGCCCCGTCGGCCCCGAGCGTCAGGTCGGTACCATCGGTCAGGCGTACCTGCACCCGTGCATCCTTGCCGGTCAGCAGGGTGTCGCCCAGGTACACCGGCGCGCCGGTCGCCACTGCGCGGCCGGTCCCATCGTGGGCGGCGCGGACATCGCCCTGGGCGCGGGCCACGGCTCCGGCCTCGACGCGTTCAGCGGCGTGGGCGGGAACCGCCGCCGCCACCAAAACCAACACCAACCCTATTCGGCACCACATTCCGCATCTCCCGCCAAAGCAAAGGGGTCCGCGTAAGTTTACGCGAACCCCCATGCAGGAAATCAACTAAAACCGGCCGAAAGGTGCTTACGCGCCCATCTTGCGGCTCAGGCGACCGTTCAGTTCCTCAAGGAACTGGGTGGTGGTCTGCCAGGGCTGGTCCGGGCCGATCAGGATGGCCAGATCCTTGGTCATCTTGCCGTCCTCGACCGCCTCGACGCAGACCTTTTCCAGGTCTTCGGCGAACTTGACCACGTCCGGGGTGTTGTCGAACTGGCCGCGGAACTTCAGGCCACGGGTCCAGGCGAAGATGGACGCGATCGGGTTGGTCGAGGTTTCCTTGCCCTGCTGGTGCAGGCGGTAGTGGCGCGTCACGGTGCCGTGCGCGGCCTCGGCCTCGATGGTCTTCCCGTCGGGGGTCATCAGCACCGAGGTCATCAGGCCGAGCGACCCGAAGCCCTGGGCCACGGTGTCGGACTGCACGTCGCCGTCGTAGTTCTTGCAGGCCCACACAAAGCCGCCCGACCACTTCATGCAGCAGGCCACCATGTCATCGATCAGGCGATGTTCGTAGGTGATGCCCTTGGCCTTAAACTGGTCGGCGAACTCCTTGTCGAACACTTCCTGGAAGATGTCCTTAAAGCGCCCGTCGTAGGCCTTCATGATGGTGTTCTTGGTCGACAGGTAGACCGGCCAGTTGCGCATCAGGCCGTAGTTCATGCACGCACGGGCGAAGCCACGGATGGATTCGTCGAGGTTGTACATGCCCATGGCCACGCCGGCGCTGGGGAACTTGAAGATTTCGTATTCGACCGGCGCACCGCCGTCTTCGGGCTGGAACTTCATGGTCAGGGTGCCCTTGCCGGGAACCTTGAAGTCGGTCGCCTTGTACTGGTCGCCGAACGCATGGCGGCCGATCACGATGGGCTGGGTCCAGCCCGGCACGTAGCGCGGCACGTTCTTGCAGATGATCGGCTCGCGAAACACGGTGCCGTCGAGGATGTTGCGGATGGTGCCGTTGGGCGACTTCCACATCTTCTTCAGGCCGAATTCCTCGACGCGCTCCTCGTCGGGAGTAATCGTCGCGCACTTCACGCCCACGCCATACTTCTGGATGGCCTTGGCGGAATCGATGGTGATCTGGTCGTCGGTCTCGTCGCGCTTCTGGATGCTCAGATCGTAGTATTTCAGATCAACATCCAGGTAGGGCAGGATCAGCTTTTCCTTGATGAACTGCCAGATGATGCGGGTCATCTCGTCGCCGTCAAGTTCGACGACCGGAGTAGCGACTTTGATCTTGCTCATAGTCCTTGCCCTTCTGCAGAGTCAAAACGGGAACCCAACGTCCGTCGGGGTGCGCCCCTGGGCCGGCTCCACATCAGTGCGCCACGGACGGCCGCACCATAGGAATACGCGAACGCAAGCGCAAGTTCGGAATGGGTGGTGCCCTGCCCGCCCGAACGGATGGGCTGCCCAAGACGGGGCACCGATGGCCCCGGAGTGGCTCTAGAAAAGGCTTTCGCGGGCGCCCTCGTCGGCCATCAGGGTTTCGCAGCGGGCAGCCGGAAGGACATCGGCAATGCGCTCGACGACAGTGAACAGTTCCATGTGGGCGGGCCGGATGAAGCCTTCGCGCAGCATCGAGTCGGCAAATGTCAGGAACGGCTTCCAATATCCGGCGACATCGACCACCACGACCGGCTTGTCGTGCAGGCCAAGCTGCTTCCAGGTCAGAATCTCGAACGTCTCGTCCATGGTGCCGAAGCCGCCGGGCAGGACGCAGAACGCGTCGGAACGGTCGAACATCTTGCGTTTCCGCGTATGCATGTCGGGCACGATGATGGTCTCGGTCAGTCCTGGCAAGGCGGCCTCGGCCTGGGTCAGGTGTTCGGGAATGATGCCGGTCACCCGGCCCCCGGCGTCCAGGCACGCCTGCGCCACGGCGCCCATGATGCCGACGCCGCCGGCCCCGAACACCAGCTCGATACCGGCCTCGCCCAGGGTCCGGCCCAGCAGGCGGGCCGATTCGGCATACCGCACATCATGCCCCGGAGAGGAGCCGCAAAATACGCACAGGGATTTCAATTCGCTCATGCTGTACTCCAATATGATCCACGCTGAGGCTTATCATAGGCCGGCGCCGAGGACGGCCGGAAGAAAGGATGTTTACACAAACGCCTGCCAACCGCCTCACAGGCTTGTGACTTGTTGGCGGCTCGCCATCGGAGGTAGCTTCTTGACGACTCTGCGAGTCGTTTCACAACCGGGAGATCCTCCGATGCACTTTCTTAAATCCATTGCCGTTGCCGCCGCCGTTGCGCTGCCGATGCTGTCCGCCGCCCCCGGTTTCGCCGCCGAGGAAGACGCCATCGTCAAGTACCGCATCAACAACATGAAGGCCGTTGGCGGCGCCATGGGCAACATCGTTGCTCAGCTCAAGGGCGAGGCCCCGGTCAAGGACCAGATCGCCGCCTACGCCAGCATCCTCAGCCAGTCCGCCACCCTCAGCGCCCCGGCGTTCAAGGACAAGGCCATGGGCATGGAAGTCAAGACCACCGCCAAGGCCGACATCTGGACAGACTGGGACAAGTTCGAGGGCGGCCTGAAGAAGTTCGAGGCCGAAACCGCCAAGCTGGCCGAAGTCGCCCAGGCCGGCAACATGGGCGCCATCGGTGCCCAGCTTCAGGAAGTCGGCAAGACCTGCAAGGCGTGCCACGACAACTTCCGCGAAAAGCATTAAGTCCGAGTACAGGCCTCTGGTGAGGGCGCGGCTTCGGCTGCGCCCTTATATTTTTGTGACCACCGCCCACACCACGACCACCGCCACCGCCAGCACCGGCACGGCCCGCCACGGCGACACGATGGTCGGCGGCGCGGCGTCGGGCGGCAGGCTGTCGGCGCCCTTGCGGCCAGTGACCATGGGCCGGATGAGGTTCTTGCCGCGCACCAGATAATAGAACGCTGCGGCGATATGCACCACCACCACCGCTGCCAGCAGCAGGAACACCTGCCCATGCAGCACCGTCAGGCGGTCGCTGGTGTCCTTGCTCACCTTGCTGGCCAGCGGTCCCTGCGAAAAAATGTCGTCGTTGCCGAACAGGCCCAGCCCGCCCTGCACCAGCAGCAAGCCCAGCATCCCCAGGATGACCAGCGCACCAGCCGGATTGTGGCCGGTGGTGGCCGGCACCTCGCCCCGCAGGATGGCCCCGACATAGGCCATCAGCGGCCGAGGCCCGCGCACAAAGCTGGTAAACCGGGCGGTCGATGACCCCACCACGCCCCACATCAGGCGGAACAGCACCAGCGCCAGCACGGCCTGTCCCAGCAACATGTGAATGTCCATGTTGCCGAGAAAAATTTTGACCTGCATGCCCAGCACCTGGCGATCCACGACTAGGGCCAGACCACCGAACTGCCCGCTGACAAACAGCGCGACTAGCAGGATCACAAGCGTCCAGTGGAACAGGCGGGTCGGAAGATCCCACACCCTGAGGTCTGCGGGAGCGGTGCGGCGGCTCATGCGGCTATCCTTCTGGCATCGGCGGTCCCGCCCAGAATGCCCAACCCGGACCCCAAGGGCAATTCACGAGAGTGTGTGAGGGGTAGGAGTTAGGGACGCCCGTGTGGTATTGCCTTGCAGCATGTCTTACCGCCCCCCTTATAACACAGGCTTTGATCCGGTCCGATGTCGCATGTCGCCTTCTTCCTCGCCCTGCCCTTTGGCCTTGCCCTAGCTGCCGCTGCGGCCCTGCGGCTGGCTGGTGGAGGCGATATTGGCGCGCGACTGAGCGGCGTGGCGGTTCCGGCCGGATTCCTGGCCGGCTGGACATGGCTGCACGGCCTGACCCTGGTGCCGACCGGGCTGACCGGCGTTGCCGCCCACATCGCCCTCGGCGGGGCGCTGGCCGGGCTTGCCCTGGATGCCGCCGCCGCGCGTCCAGGCTGGCGCATGATCGTCGGCGCGGCGTTCGTGGCCGCTGGCGTGTGGGCCGCCACCGGGCTGTCCGGCGCCATCACGCCGATGCCGGCCGACAGCGCCGGGAGAGCCGTCCTGTGGGTTTCCGTCGTTGTCCTCGCGGTTGCGTGGATCGGCACCCTTTTGCGCCTGCGCAGCCATTCCCTTCCAGGAACCGGGGGTGACACCGGGGCCGAGGGTGCCGCCCTGCTGGCTGCCCTGGCCGCAGGCCTGGGGCTGACCGCGGCGGCCGTGGGGGCGACCGGAATCGCTGCACCGGCCGCCGGGCTGGCCACCGCCGCACTCGGCTTCTTGGCCCTGGCCGCCCCGCTACGCCTGCCCTTTTCGGGCGGTGCCGTGCTGGGTGGGGGCGGCGCCCTTTTGGGTCTTGTCCAGGCCCTGGCGATTGATTGGCCGGGCACCGTGATCCCGCTGCTTATTCTGAGCCTGGGCCTGTTCGCCGGGGGCACCGTCGCGCATCTGCCCGTCGCGCCGCGCTGGCGCCCGCTGGCGCTGCTGGGGCTGGGCCTGCTGCCCGGCCTGCTGGCAGCGGCCACGGCGATCGCCCTCCGGGGTTGAGCACCGCGCTTCCGCTTGCCCCTTGGGCGATGGGGGATTAGGGTGCTCCAAAGGCTGTATTGACACCGCAAAGAGAGCCCAGTGGACGACTCCCCCAACTCTGACCCCACCCCTGCCCCCAACCCTGCACCAGGGGCCCGCCCCCTGCTGTCGCGCCCGGCCGTTCTGTCAGGGATGATAATCCTCGTCGTGCTTGCCGCGCTCGGGCTGACGTTCGTCATCTGGGAAGGGGATGCGGAGGACGCTTCTCCGGCCCCCGCCCCAACTGCCGAGCAGACCGCTGGAGAAACCGCCGGGCAGACTGCGCCGCCCCCCGAGACTCCAGCCCCGGCGCCCGCCCCGGCGCCGCAGGGACCGGCCTTTGACGTCGTGCGCATCGACCCACAGGGCAACACGGTCATCGCCGGCCGGGCCGCGCCCGACAGCACGGTGGTCATTCTGGACGATGGCCAAGAAATTGGCCGGGTTACCGCCGACGGCCGGGGCGAGTGGGTGTTCCTTCCCGACCAACCGCTGCCGCCGGGCAGCCGCGAACTGACCCTAAGCTCGGTCGGCCCCGATGGCACGGAAACCCCGTCCGAAGAGGTCGTGGTGCTGGTCGTGCCCGAAGACGCCAGCGGCCGTACCCTGGCCCTGCGCGCCGGGCGTGACGGCGCCCCCAGCCAGTTGATCCAGGGCGCCGGACCGCTGGCCGAACAGGGCGCGTTGGCCCTCGACGTGGTGGACTACGACGAGACTGGCCACCTGACGGTCAGCGGCCGGGCCGAGCCGGGCGCCGTGGTGCAGATCTACCTCGACAACGATTTCGTCGGTCGGACCACAGCCGAGGCCGAAACCGGCGCGTGGACCGTGTCGCCCGACACCCCTGCCACCGTGGGCACCCACACCCTGCGAGCCGACATGCTGGCCGATGACGGTTCGGTCGAGACCCGCGTTGAGGTCCCGTTCGAGCGGACCGAACCGGCCGTTCCCGACGGCATCCGCGTGGTCGTCCAGCCGGGCAACAACCTGTGGCTCCTGGCCCACCGCGCCTATGGCGAAGGCCGCTCGTTCACCGTCATCTACGACGCCAACAAAGGCCACATCCGCAACCCGGACCTGATCTATCCCGGCCAGGTGTTCATCCTGCCAAACACCCCGCCGGCCCGCTGAGGGGCGGAGCACGTGGTTGGAAATCGGGTTTCTGTAGTTTTGAACCACAGAGACACAGCGGTTTACAGTTTGTGTGAACCACCGCCTGATCTCGTGCATCTTGGGCTGCCGCCCAAACCCGCTCGGGGATAAATCCCCGAGCCCCTTTTTCTTCTTCAAGAAAAAAAGGGAGGTCTGGAGCGGTGCTCCAGGCTGGCGGCAGCCTCCGCGTTAGCGGACCGCATTAGCCTCAGGCATTGCCCGGCAACCGCGCCGTGGACACCAGTATCGCACGGATCCCGTCCGCTTCGGCGGCGCCGGCGATGCCTTCGTCTTCCATGCGTTCGGTCAGGCGCAAGGCGCGGTCCAGGGAGATGCCCAGGGCGTCCTGGAGGGCGCGCGGGGTGACGGTTCCGGCCTGCATGGCAAGCGCCAGGGCGCGGGCGTAAAGGCTGGGTTCGGGCGCGATGACAGGAACCACGGCGGCAGCGGACGGCGGCACGATTTCGGGCACCTCGTCGTCGTCATCGGCCGTGCGGCGGGCGTCTTCGGCCCATTCGATGCCGGCCATGAAGGCGAAGGCGGCCAGGGTGGCCAGCGTCTCGTCCTCCTGCCCGGTGCCATAGGCGATGGTGCCGTCGGGCTTTCCGGGGTTGAACTCCACGTCCCACTCCGTCGCCCCGTCCGGCCATTGGTGGCGGGCCATGCGATAGGGCTTGTCGTGGATGGCGCACCACAGGTTGAACTCACCTGCGGTCATCGGGTCCTTGACCTCAAGCGGCCGGCGCTGCGGGAACTTTTCGACGGCCATGGAGTCGCTTTCCTCAGTTCTTCAGGCGGTAGGCGCAGACCAACAACTTCTCAACGTCGCCGATGCGGTCGAACAGCGGCAGGACGAGGCGTTCCCAGGTCTGCGTGTCGCCGTCGAAATCGGCCGTATAGACGCGGGCCTGCGGCAGATGATCCTTGACCACGCGGTCATACTCGGCCTTGAGGGTGGCGGCCTGCTCGGTCGGCAGGTTGCTGATCGGCTTGCCCACGGTGTCGGCCCCAAAGGCGTTGGAGAACGACCGCCCGTAGTAGGCATAGATGAAATCATCGCCATCGACCGACACGTCGAGGACCACCAGATTGTCGATCCACGGCCGCAAATGGGCCGGGTCGAGGTCGGCTGCCATGGGCAGACGCTCATTGCGGCACAGGCCCAGCCAGAACTGGTACAGGTCCTTGAGCTGCGGATGGCGCAGGATCAAAACTAGACGGCTCATGGCCGGTGGCCCCCCTAAGGCACGCGCTGTTCGACCTAAGGTGTACGCCAGAGGGGCCTGGGCTTCAAGATGTGCCGTTGGTTGCAAGCGCCTGCTCGACGGCGGCGACCACCGTTTCAAAGGGCAACATGGCCGATCCGTGGCGGCTGGGCACCATCTGGGCCGGCTTGAGAATCTCCAGATCCTGCCACTTTCCGCCCGGCAGGTCGTCTGCCTCGTCCTTGAGCATCCGGCGCATGGCATCGCGCACGGCCCGCAGGTCGTCAAGTGTGCTGCCCGGCGCGGCATGGACGACGATGCCGGCCGCCGCCTCGGTCAGGGCGCAGGCACGCACCGTCCAGCCGATCCCGGCCACCGCCCCGGCGGCGTCCAGGCGCACGTCGAAGGTGATCTGGCTGCCGCATAGGGGGCTGCGTTTGCGCACGCTGGCATGGGCCGCGCCCTCGGGAAGCGGCCGGTCCTCCTTGATGGTCGCGCCCCATTCCTTGAGGCGCTGGGAATAGAGGTCCATGAGTTTGGGGTCGAGCATGGGTCCGTAGCATCCGGGCTGAGGTGGCGTCAAAGATCGGCCTTCCGCCCGCCGCTGTCCAGCCTCACGGCACTTCGGACGTTTCCGGCGTCGCCCCGTGACAGCCACTCTCGGACCCAAGCCCGGAGTCCATGAACGGTACCAGGGCGGCCAGCGGCCCGGCCAGCAGCCCCACGCCCACCCCGACGGCACCGCGCAGTATCGCCCCGCCCATCTGCGGCTCGACGGAGGGATTGGTCAGCGGGCCGCTGACCTGCACCGGGCCACTGAACGACAGCACCTGGGGTTTGGCCGGATCGATGTTCAGCATCAGGTCGAGGCGTTCCGCCGCAAGGTCCAGGTTGCCCTTTCCCTGGGCGCGCCCGGTGTCGGCATCGATCACCAGGGCGGGGATATGGGCGATGCCGTCCCGCACGTCGAAGGTGGCTGCGGCACAGCGGATTTGGGTTCCCTGACGCGCGCCGCCGTCTGGCAGCAGCAGGCCGAACACGTCACTGAAGGCGATGCCGATGTGATCCACGACGTCCCTGGTCAGCAGGGCGTCGGAGACCAGCACGGCGGCCTCGCCCTGCGCCGAACCGAGGACATCGACCAAGCTGTCTCCACGCCCCGAAAGGTCGAACCGACCGCCGACGACGCCCTCGGCGTGCTCGCCCTGGCCCATGGAGACGCGGAACGCCGCCCGTTCCACCGTCCCGCGCACCGCCAGTTCAGGCGTGCCGTTGGCCGCGACCAACAGCACCCGGCCGGCGGCCTCTCCGCCGTGCGGCAGGGTGAACTCCAGCGGGTCTACGGTCATGCGGCCGTCGCTGACCGACAGGTGAGCCAGCAAGGCACCAAGCGGGACCGGCCCGCCGACAGCGTCCTCGGCAGTCAGCCGAACCTGTAGAGACAGCCCCTCCAGGGCACTCGCCAGCAGGGGTACGTCGTGAATGATCCGGTCACTGCCCTGCCTGTCGCCCGTGTCCAGCCCGCCACCGCCCGCCAGCACCATCGCATCCTTCACCCGCAGGTGCTGTGACGCCACCTCAACCTCGATATCGGGCGTCGGGCCAGGGCGGACCGTCACCCGGCCCGCCACGTCGCTCTCCCCGATCACGCCCGAGGCGTCGGTGTACTCCCACACCTGGCCCTGAGTACGCAGCCGGCCGCTGAGGTCGAACGGCGGAGAGTTTGGAAAAGGCACCCCGACCAGCGCCCCGACGCGGGCCAGGCTCGGCCCCTGCCCGGCCAAATGCATGTCCAGACCCCTTACCGCAGGCAGCCCGGACACCGTGCCATTGACCGTCAGGTGCAGGTCGCCGCTGCGGAGATCGGCCCGCAGCGGATAGGCATCATCGCCCATAATCTCCAGCGGGGCGCCGCCGACCAGCGAGACGGTGATGGGCGTGCCGTCCCACGTTCCCTTGGCATCGACAGCCAACTGGCCGTCGCGCGTCTCGATGGCGGCGGTGAGGGTCGTGGCGGTTTCTTCGTTGCGGTACACCGCCTCTCCCCCGCTGACCCGCAGGCGGTTGAAACCAAGCCCGCCAGCGGGGCCATCCTCGAGTCGGGGCCACGTCACGCCGCCACTACGGGCGCGCACCAGGACCACGCGCGGACTGCCCAGGGCGAGGACGGTGGGCTCAATCTCGAACCGCCACAACGCGGCGCGGTCGAACTCCATGCGGACCTCTGCGGCGCGCAGGAAGGTGGGCTCGGCAGCCCACGGCGGATTGGCGATGCGCAGGTCGCCGACCTCGATGGCTGGGCCATCCTCGAACAGGTCCAGGGCGGCCGGCCCACCGACCTCCACCCGACGGCCCAGGCGGGCCTCTAGCCGGTCTTCGACGAGGCCGGGCAGCCACAAGCCGGGGAACAGCAGGGCCACGGCCAGCACTGGGACAGCCAGCGCAACCACCGCCAGCACCGCCGCCGCCGTAACCGCCAAGACGCGTGCCATGTCGCTCCTCCCAGCCACGAGGTGCCTGCACACCTACGCGGCCCGGAATTGCACGGTTTCCGGTTCTTATGATCGTGGGGCGTCCTGAAGTTCCGCTACCGCTGCGGCGACGGCGCGGACCTCGGACCTCACCGGGCCGATGTTGGGCGCATCGGCCAGGGTCGTAAACCAATGCTCGGGCGCCGTGCGGGCACGCCGGTTGTTCCAGGTCAGCCCGCGCAGCACGGCCTCGGCCTCGGGTGACAGGCGGTCGGGGGCGTCGCGCCCGTTGAGGGTGCCCCACATGCCGGTCCAGCAGCGCGCCACCGACCATGGGTTATATCCCCCGCCGCCCAGCACGATCAGGCGCGGCGCCATCGGCCGCAGGTGCTCGACCACCCGCCACAAGGCGCCGTTGGACAGCATCAGGCCCGATTGCGGATCGTCGGCCAGGGCATCGCATCCGCCCTGGATCATGATCGCGGCCGGGGCCAGGGTCTCAACCAGGGGCAGGATCACCGTTTCGGTCAGGAACGCCATCTCGCAATCATTGAGGCCGCGCGGCACCGGCAGGTTGAGCGCCGCCCCGCCCGCCCGATCATCGACCAGCCCGGTGCGCGGCCAGCGGTTGGCCTCGTGGATGGAGATGGTGAATACCCGGTCGTCATCGTGAAAGGCGTCCTGCACGCCGTCGCCGTGGTGAGCGTCAATGTCCAGGTACAGCACCGGCCCAATCCCGGCATCGAGCAAGGCCAGCAGCCCGAGCACCGGATCGTTGAAATAACAAAACCCGCTCGCCCGGTCGGGCCGCCCGTGGTGGGTGCCGCCGGCCGGGTGATAGACCACGCCACCGTCCCGCACCAGCCCGGCCGCCTGAATCGTTCCGCCCGCCGCCGTGGCGGGCCGGCGGAACACCTCGGGATAGATCGGATTGCCGTTGATGCCAATGTTGTGGCGGGCCGCGACGTCGGGCGTCACGGCCTGCTCGGCCTCGGCCCGCAGGAGCGCGGCGACGTAGTCCGGGCTGTGGAAACGGTGAAGCTGCGGCGGCGTGGCGCGCAGGCTTTCCACGAACTGCGCGTCGGGCAGCCAGCCCAGCGCCCGGCACAGGTCCATGCAGGCCGACACCCGTGGAATGTGCAGCGGATGGCTCCGGCCGTAACTGGAGTCCCGATAGATCTCATGGCCAATGAAAACCGGCACCGAAAGCGGCATGGATTTTTTCCCCGCGACCTCATTTACACGACAAGCGATCTACGGACTGTGGCATTGCGGCGGATCATGGGGCACCATGGCCGTGCAACTCCAGGCATGTGATCCAGTGGACCGGGGCGCCCGTAAGGAAGATATGATGGTCGGCGTGATGGTGGAAGACGAACGGGCCGCGTTGGCAGGCCACCTGAGGGCCGTCGCCGAACGGCGGGACAAGGCGGCCTTTGCCGCGCTGTTCGCGTTCTATGCGCCGCGTGTGAAGGGCTACCTCATCCGCCAGGGCTGCCAGCCGGCCCAGGCCGAGGATCTGGCGCAGGAGGTCATGGCGGCGGTATGGCGCAAGGCCGGGCTCTATGACCCCGCCAAGGCCGAAGCGTCAACCTGGGTGTTTACGATCGCCCGAAACCTGCGCATCGACGCCATCCGGCGGGAGCGCTATCCGCAGGTGGAGCTGGACGACGGCGCCCGCGAATTGCCCGATGATCGCCCTGCGGCCGACGATGTGGTGTCCACCGGGCAGCGGGCGAGGCTGGTTCAGCGGGCCATCGCCACCCTGCCGCCGGATCAGGCCGAGGTCATCCGGCAGTCGTTCTTCCAGGACAAGGCGCACACCGCCATCGCCGAGGACCTCGGCCTGCCGCTGGGCACCGTGAAGTCGAGAATGAGACTGGCCATGATAAAAATACGCGCCGCCTTGGGAGAGCAGGAGCCATGAGCGTCACCCACCATCCTTCCGACGCCGTGCTGGTCGCCTATGGCGCCGGCAGCCTCGGTGAAGGCCTCGCCCTGGTGGTGGCCGGACATCTGGCCTTCTGCCCCCGCTGCCGTGATCGCATCGCCAGCATCGAAGCCGTCGGAGGCGCACTGCTGGAAGAGATCGAGCCCCAGGCCCCGGAGGCCGCCATGGACCCCGGCGCCCTGGATGCCATGCTGGCCCGCCTGGACACCCTGCCGGCCGATGTGCCGCTGCCGCCCCCGGCCGCGCCGGTCGGCCTTAAGCTGGACTTCGACGTGCCCCCGGCCCTGCGCGCCAGCCTCGCAACGCCCGGAGCCGACACCGCATGGCGCATGGCCGGACCGGGCGTGCGGCAACTGGTCCTGCATCGGCCACGCCATGTGGGGGGGCCGACCGCCATGCTGATGCGCATCGCCCCCGGCCGCAAAATGCCGGTTCACGGGCATCGCGGGGTGGAGATGACCCTGGTCCTCGACGGCGGCTTTAGCGACGAGATAGGGCACTTCGTGGCCGGAGACGTGGCCGAGGTCGATCCCGATACGGATCACACGCCCGTCGCCGACCGGGGCCGCGACTGCATCTGCCTGGTCGCCGTGGACGCCCCCATCGAGTTCCGGGGGCCGATCCTCGGCCCGCTGCAACGCCTGTTCGGCCGTTGACGACGTTCCCGTTTCCCGCCTGCTCGCCTCCCTGGGGGTCTGGTCAAGGCTGAGCGCGGGAAGGCAGCCCGGCGCCCGCCTCCTCCCGCGAGGGGCGCCGGGCTGTTAACCCTCTCCCTCCGGGTCCCGTGCCATGGCGCGGGCATCCACCCAGCGGTCGAAGTCTTCGCCCGTGACATGCCCCAGGGCCAGCGCGGCGTCGCGCAGGGTGGTGCCCTCGGCATGGGCTTTTTTGGCGATGGCCGTGGCGGCGTCGTAGCCGATGTGGGGCGCCAGCGCCGTGACCAGCATCAGGGAACGGTCCATCGTTTCGCGGATACGTGGTTCGTTGGGGTGCAGGCCCTCAATGCAGCGCAGGCGGAAGCTCTCGGCACCGTCGCCCAGAAGACGCAGGGACTCCAGCGTGACCAGGGCCAGCAAAGGCTTGTACACATTAAGCTGAAGGTGGCCGTTCATGGCCCCGATGGTAGCCGCCGTGTGATTGCCGATCACCCGCGCACAGACCATGGTCAGGGACTCGGCCTGAGTCGGGTTGACCTTGCCCGGCATGATCGACGAGCCCGGTTCGTTGGCCGGCAGGATGAGTTCGCCCAACCCGCAGCGCGGCCCCGATCCCAACAGGCGGACGTCGTTGGCGATCTTGGTCAGGGCGCAGGCCGCCGCATTCAGCGCCCCGGAAAACGCCACCACGCCATCATGTGCGCTCAGGGCCGCATATCGATTGTCGGCCGACCGGAACGGCAGATCGGTGAGGCGCGCGATCTCGGCCATGAAGGCGCCCCGGAAGCCGGGCGGCGCGTTGACGCCGGTGCCGACCGCCGTGCCGCCCTGGGCCAGCGGCCAGATCTCGTCGAGGCTGACACGCACCCGTGCAGCGGCCTGTCGCACCTGCGCCGCCCAGCCCGACATCTCCTGCCCGACCGTGATGGGCGTGGCGTCCTGAAGGTGGGTGCGCCCGGTCTTGACCAGATCGGGCCATTCCACCGCCTTGGCCTCCAGCGTTTCGGCCAGGGCGTCGAGGGCCGGCAACAGGCGTGCCGTGGCCTCCCGCCCGAGGGCGATGTGGGTGGCGGTGGGAAAGCTGTCGTTGGTCGACTGGGCGCGGTTCACGTCGTCGTTGGGGTGGATTTTCACCTCGGGCGCAAGCTGCATGGCGCGGTGGGCGATCACCTCGTTGACGTTCATGTTGGTCTGGGTGCCCGAGCCGCTCTGCCACACCGACAGGGGGAAATGGGCGTCCAGGCGGCCCGCCGCGACCTCCTCCGCCGCCCGCACGATGGCCTCGCCAACCGTCCGGTCAAGGCCCCCGACCGCCATGTTTGCCACCGCACAGGCCGCTTTCTGAAGGCCGAAGGCGTGGAGCAGCGGCGGCGGCATCCGGTCGTCGCCAATCGGGAAGTTCTCCACCGCGCGCTGGGTTTGCGGCCCCCACAGGGCATCGGCCGGAATGTGCATCTCGCCAAAGCTGTCGCGCTCAGTGCGGGTGTCTGAATTTATCATCGGGTCCTCCCTGCTTTTATCCAATGTGAGGTCTGTTCGCTTGATTTCCACCGCGCGGAGCGTTACCTCCCGCGCCATGACAGATGATCCCACCGCAGAAGTCGCCGCCCGCTACACGGTGCAGACCACCCCCTTCCTGGAACGCCTGATGGAGGGGGGCGGGCCGGACGACGCCTTGGTGCGCCAGTTCCGCCCGAGCCTGGCCGAACTGGTCACTGCGCCGGACGACCTTGCCGACCCCATCGGTGACGACGCGCGCAGCCCCCTGCCCGGACTGGTCCACCGCTATCCTGACCGGGTGCTGTTGCTGCCGATCAAGGTGTGCGCGGCCTATTGCCGCTTCTGCTTCCGCCGCGCCGTGGTCGGCCGGGGCGCCCAGCCGTTGAGCCCGGACGAGACCGCCGCCGCGCTGGACTATATCCGCGCCCGCCCGGCCATCTGGGAGGTCATCCTGTCGGGCGGTGATCCGCTGCTGCTGTCGCCGCGCCGCCTGCGTGAACTGGTCGCCGCCCTGGCCGACATTCCGCACGTCGAGACGCTGCGGGTCCACACCCGTCTGCCTATCCACGACCCCGACCGGGTGACCACCGAACTGGCCGAGGCCATCGCCAGTACGCGCCTCGCCCCGTGGCTGGCCGTGCATGTGAACCACGCGCGGGAGTTCGCACCCGAGGTGGTGGCGGCGCTGGGCCGCCTGCGCCGGGCCGGAGTGTCCCTGGTGTCGCAGAGCGTGCTGCTGCGTGGGGTTAACGACGACGTGGACACCCTGGAGGCGCTGTTCCGCGCCTGCGTGCGTCACGGGGTGAAGCCCTATTACCTGCACCACCCCGACCGTGCCGAGGGAACCAGCCACTTCCGCCTGAGCATCGACGAGGGCCGCGCCCTGGTCGCCGCCCTGAATGCCCGGCTGTCCGGACTGGCGCGGCCGACCTATGTGCTCGACCGGCCGGGTGGGCTGGGCAAGGTGCCGCTCGGGCCATATGCCGCCCAGCCGTATGCGGACCAATAGCGCACGGCCGTTTTTCCCTGCAAAACCCCGCCGCCGCTGTTAAACTGCCGCCCTTGGGACAGGGCAATCAGGCAAGAAACGATGGCCGAAGGCGAAAACAAGCCAGACCAGCAAAAAGTGGTGCAGTTCGAGCACCCCTTTTTCAAGCGCATGGCCGACATCTTCTTCCGCCTGGACGAGCGCAGCGGCGAGGCCGTCGCCGTAGTCACCCTGGGTGAGGAGCACCTTGTCCTGCCGTTCGCCGGCCTGCGCCGCGAGTTCAACCTCGACGACGGCCCGGACGGCCAGATGCTGGCCCTGCTGTCCAAGGGCCTGCGTTACGTCAAGGGCCTGCGCATCGGTGATCCGCTGCCGCCCGAGATCATCACCCGCCGCGCGTCCTGGCGGCCCGACGCCCGGCATCACCAGATCGCCTATCACCGGCTGGCCATGCAGCTCATGGGCTGGCTGTCGGGCGACGAGCACATCATCACCAACCCCGAAGAACTGCTCCAGGTCTCCGGCGACCCCAACTTCAAGCGCAAGATCAACGAGGCGTTCGGCGAAGCGGCCGAGCACCTGGGCCTGGGCCGCGACAACCGCGAAAAGGTGATCGGCTACATCGCCGACCTCACGGACGAACTGGCCTACATCGAGGCGATGCGCGACCAGTTCCACCTGATGCAGCAGATGGACGCCAAGATCCAGCACCTGCGGCGCCTCTACGGGGCGCAGCGCAGCGTGCTGGAGGTGGTCGATCCGGTGGCCCGCCTGATCGAACGCGCGGTGGCCGAGTTCACCAACCAGTTCGAGCAGGCCGACGCCCAGACCGGCGAGATCATGGCCGCCCTCAAGAACATCGACGCGCAAAAGGCCTACATCCAGGACATGCGCGACGAATTGCACGTCCGCCTGCTGCCCTGGGATGAACTGCTCGACGAGTGGCACCGCCTGCCGCCCAAGAAGACGGAATGGGCCGAAAATCTGCTCGACCGTACCTACCGCTTCCTCGCCCCACGGTACATGCCGGTCGATGAATGGGCGATGATGACCAAACTTGCCGGCGCCCAGGTCACCCTGTCCTCCGAGGGCAAGGTCGTGAAACCCCAAAAACCCAAAACCCAGGGCGGAATGATGGAGTGGATGTAAGTCCACCCGGCGCTTGAACTGACCGTCATCGTCCGCTGGCTTTTTTCAGTAGGTCAGTTCCTTAGCCCAGCGGTATCAATTCTCACACCGGGTCCACCCGCAGGCCGTGGCGCTCCACGACCTGGGGCTGGAGGACGCCGGCCTGGAGGGTCAGCAGGATGAGCCCGGCGGCGAGGCCTTCGCCGGTTTCCGCTGCGTTGTCCACGCAGGCGGCGACCGTGTCGGCCAGCGCCTGATCCGTGGCGGCGGCCAGTTCATCCGGGCCGATCATGCAGTAGGCGAGGAGTTCCGCCGCGCGGGCGGTGTCCTCGGGCGCCGTGGCGCCATGGGCGCGCAGTAGTTTGACCGCAGCGATCTTCACGGCGTCGGGGACCAGGCGTGGGTGCAGGCCAACGGCCCGCACCGCCGCATCCAGGCGCTGGATTTCCGGCGCCCGTCCGAACAGGCCGAAAAGGCCAAGCACGGCCTATTCCTGTTCCAGAATATCCTTGGCCGACAGGATGGTCGCGCCTTCCTCGTCGCCGGCGTCGATGATGACGATGTCACCGTCAAAGCCGTCTGTCTCTCGGGTGTTGAAGTAGTGCCACAGCACCGCGACGGCCAACGTCTGGTCGACGATGTCGTCCTCGACCAGATCGTCCTCGTCCATGGCGGCCAGTTCGCGCAGGATATCGAGCGCTTCATCGACCATCTTTTCCAGGTCGGCGTTCTCCTGGACGAGGGCCTGTACGATGCTGTCGAATTCCTGGTCGTCCAGCTCGTACTTCCACTCGGCATCGCCGGCCTTGTAGTAAACGGTCTTCATGGGAAACTCCTGTCCACTGCGTCCGCCCCTCAAATGGGTGAACGATGCCCGGACGGTAGGGGGTTTCCGGCGAAAAAGCAAATCTCCGAATGTTCCTTCAGTCGGTCGCTTTTGAGCCGTCCAGATGGGCCGCCACACTGGCCGCCGTCGCCTCGTGCAGGACCGTTCCACCGGGCAGGATTTTGGCGTTGGGGCCACGGGCGCACAGGCCCAGGCACGGCCCCGCCTCGACCTCGACTCCCATCGCCTTCAACGCCGCGATCACCTCGCGGCTGCCACGCGCGCCGCACGACGGGGCGGTGCCCATCCGCCGGTTTGTGCAAAGGATGACCCGCACGGCCATGCCTACGCGGCCTGCCGGAGGGCGGCGATCTGGCCGATTTCCGCCCCGGTCAGGGTTTCGCGGTCCAGAAGCGCCTCGGCAATGCGGTGCAGGCTGTCGAGGTTTTGGTCCATGGCGGCATGGGCGTCGGCCATGGCGTCGTCAATAATGCGGCGGACTTCGCTGGTGACGGTTTCGGCGGCGTGGTCGGACATCATGCTGGCCCCGGCCTCGCCGCGTGCCGGATAGCGCAGGAACCCGGCCTTTTCCGACAGGCCCCATTCGGTGACCATGCGCCACGCGATATCCGTGGCATGGGCGATGTCCGACGACGCGCCGGTGGTCACCCGTTCCGCCCCAAACACCATCTGTTCGGCCACCCGGCCACCCACGGCAACCCGCAGGTCGGCCTTGATCTGGGCCAGGGTCAGGCTGATACGGTCGCGCTCGGGCACCCGCATGACCAGCCCCAGGGACTGCCCGCGCGGCAGGATGGTCGCCTTGTGGATGGGGTCCGAATGCGGGAAGCACAGGGCCATGAGCGCGTGTCCAGCCTCGTGGAAGGCGGTCAGGCGGCGTTCCTCGGGGCTCATGGTCAGGGTCTTGCGCTCGGCGCCCATGAGGATCTTGTCGCGCGCCGCCTCGAAGTCGGCCGGCGTCACGGTGACGCGGCCCTGGCGGGCGGCCCACAACGCGGCCTCGTTCACCAGGTTTTCCAGGTCGGCGCCGGAGAACCCCGTCGTCGAGCGCGCCACCTGATCGAGGTCCACGCCGTCCAGCGGCTTGCCAATCGCGTGCACGGCCAGGATCTCGCGCCGGCCCGCCATGTCGGGACGGCCAACCACGATGCGACGGTCGAACCGGCCGGGCCGCAACAGGGCCTCGTCCAGGACGTCCGGCCGGTTGGTGGCGGCCACCACGACGATGCCGGTCCCGGCAACAAAGCCGTCCATTTCGACCAGAAGCTGGTTGAGGGTCTGCTCGCGTTCCTCGTTCTGCGGCCCGCCGCCGCTGCCCCCCCGCGCCCGGCCCACCGCGTCGATCTCATCGATGAACACGATGCACGGGGCCTGCGCGCGGGCCCGCTTGAACAGGTCGCGCACCCGCTTGGCGCCCAGGCCGACGAACATTTCCACAAAGTCCGAGCCCGACACGCTGAGAAACGGCACCCCCGCCTCGCCGGCCATGGCCTTGGCCAGCAACGTCTTGCCGGTTCCGGGCGGGCCGGACAGCAGCACGCCCTTGGGCACCGCCGCGCCCAGCACCGCATAGCGTTGCGGGTTGCCCAGGAAGTCGACCACCTCCATGAGATCCTGCTTGGCCTCGCCGGCCCCGGCCACGTCATTGAAGGTCTTGCCGGTGCGCGCGGTCGAGGCAAACGGTGCGCCGCCGCGCATCAGGCCGCCGCCCATGCGGTGCAGGGCAAAGCCCAGGATGCCGATGACCAGCACCATGGGCATCACGCTTTTCGCCACGTCCCAGGGCGCCACGCCGGGGTCTTCGAACGTCAGGTCGGCGCCCGTTGCGGTCAGGCGGGCAACCACGGCATCCACCGCCGGAGCCTCGGTCATCACCACCGCGCCATCGGGCGCTCGGCCGGTGATCTCGGCCCCGCGCACGGTGATGGCGGCAAAGGCGCCGGCCTCGGCCTGGCTCATGAAAGCGGTGTAGGACACGGCCGTCCCGGTGCCCCACGGCACGAACACGGCGGCCGCCGACAGCATCAGCAGGACAACTATCACGGGAACGAGAATGACGGGGCGGAAGAAACGCATGTCTCGGCTCGGCCTGAACAGAAGGGAGCGGGTTGCGTCCCACCCCTAGCAAATAGACGTGAATAAACCGTAAGCGGGTCACTATCCCGTTGGAACCTGGTTCTTTTCGAGCCACAGTGCGGTTTCAGACCCATCCTTACCGGAAAAGCGGTTCTTGCCCGTTTTCTTCGCCGTGTACATGGCTTCGTCGGCCGCTGACAGAATCTCTTTTGCCTCCACCCCGTCGTCCGGGAAGGTGGCGATGCCGACGCTGGCGGTCACACGCGCCTCGCCCTCGGGCAGCTCGAAGGGGGCCCGCACCGAATCGACCACCTTGGCGGCCATGGCCACGGCGTCCGCCGCCGTGCAGTTCGGCAGCAGGATGGCGAACTCGTCGCCGCCCAGGCGGGCCACGGTGTCGGACGACCGCACGGCGTCCCCCAGGCGGCGCGCCACGCCCTGCAATACGCGGTCGCCGGCGGCATGGCCCAGGGTGTCGTTGACCGGCTTGAAGCCGTCCAGGTCCACGTACAGCATGGCGCACCGCACGCTATAACGTTGCGCCGTGCGCAGCGCCGCATCGGAGCGGTCCAGGAACAGAAACCGGTTGGGCAGGCCGGTCAGATGGTCGTGGGTGGCCTGACGGGCCAGCTTTTCCTCGTTCAGCTTGCGGTCGGTGATGTCGTGGAGCACGGCGACGTAACGCGCCACCGACCCATCCTCGCGGCGCACCGCGTGCAGCCGGATGACCGTAAAGAAACGGTCGCCGCCGTGCCGGGCGTTCCAGGCCTCGCCTTCCCAATAGTCTTCAGGCCCCATCTTCGGCGGCCAGGTGTCGGGCAGGATGCGGCTGCCGTCCTCATCCAACAGGACGTCGGACAGGCGGTCGCGGCCTTCGGAGTCGTCCCCCAGGTCGGTCATGTCGCGGAACGCCGGGTTGAGGCGCTGGATCTGGCCGTTGGTCGCAACCACGGCGATGCCGCTGTCGGTGACCGTAAACACCGTCTCGGCCAGCCGCGCATCCTCGTCGCGTTGGTGGCGGAGCATGGCGTAGCGCACCGCCCGGCGCAGGGTCTGGCCGTCGCCGCCCTTGACCAGATAGTCCTCCGCCCCGCCCTGCAAGGCGCTGCCAATGGCGGCCGGATTGTCCAAGCCGGTCAGCACGACGACCGGGGCATCGGGCACCATGCCGCGCATGCGCCGCACCGTCTCCAGGCCAGTCGAATCGGGCAGGTTGAGGTCGAGCAGCACCACGTCGGGCAGTCCCTCGGGCCGCTCGGCCAGTGTGCGGCGGGCGCTTTCCAGACTGTCGGCCATCAGCACCTCGAAGGCGCGCGGGTCACGTTCCAGAAGCTGGATGCGAATCAGGTGGGCGTCACCCGGCTCGTCCTCGACAATCAGCACCACCGGCCGTTCCTTGAGGGCCGGCGCGGCCGAGGTTTCCATGCCGGAGTGCACAGAGTCTCTGCTCATAAAGGTTGTATCCACCCCAAGCCCCCGCGCACCCGAAACCGGCGCAACGCCCCCTTATAAGGGCGACACTACAGGAACCGGAGCAGCCTGAACAGGATTAGCGGTTGAAATCGCCCGCTTCGCCTTCAGCGCCGTGGACGCCCGCCAGAACCCCAGGCCGCTGCCATCGACAAAGTGCACATGGCGGTCGCTGGAGAAATCCCCGACCAGACAGGTCATGGTCGCGGCGTCGCTGCGCGCGGTGCCCGACACGATGGCGCCGCCGGCCTCGGCCTCGGCCAGGACCGCGTCGATGGCGTCGGCCTCGGCGGGGGTGAGGTCGAGGACCAGACGTAGCCCGCCGTTCTGCTTGCTGTGGTCGGACTGCCGCGCCACCGCCCGCAGATAGCGCCGCGCATCGACCACCCCGAGCGGCCGCCCCAACTTATAGGACGCATAAATCAGCGCCGAGCCGATCAACCCCCACAGCCGCGACACCACCCGAGCGCCGAACCCGCGCCGCGTCGCCGCCTCCAACCCGGCCAGCGACCAGCGCGGAGCGGCCGGCGGCACCAATGCCTCGCCCTGCCCGAACGGCGCAGACAGGTCCGCCGCCACCACGGCGCCCAGCCGCGCATGGACCTCGGCCAGCGCCGCCAGCCCGGCCGGGCCGGGGGCGACAGGGTCGACGATCACGCACAGCACCACGCCACGCCGCGCCGTCACCGGCTCCCACCGGCAGGACAGCCCCTCCAGGCCGGGCAACGGGCCTTCGGCGGGGGGGATGCTCCAGCGCGGGTCGGCCTTGACCCAGTCCTCGGCAATGATCGCGCCGTGGCCCAGGAACAGCCCCAGCACGTTGCCGCCGCCGAAATCATGCAGCGCGGCCAGGGTCGCATAGCCCTCGGCCCGCAAGTCCGCCACGGGAACCAGCCCGACCCGCAGGGAGACGCCCAGCGACGCCTCCGCCCAATACGCCAGCGCCCCCAGCGCCCGCCGCACCCCCTCCTCTGCCCCCGGAGGCACCGCCGCCACCGCCCCGTCCCCGCCAAACTGGCACACGGCGGGAGCGTCCGCGGTGCCGATCACGTCGGACAGCACGGCCACCACGCTGCCCGCCACAAAGTTCACCGCCCGGTCCCGGCCCTGACTGGCGAGAACCGTACTCCCCACCACATCCGCCACCGCCATGCTCCACCCCTCGGGGAGTTCGACGTAGGCGGCCGGGTCGCTGGCCTGGGTGGGGAAGTCGGTGATGCGAGGGATGTGCATGGGGCGGGGGGCTCCGGCGTGGGGGTGGGAGGGGGGAGGGATGGTGCTCCGGCGCGGGATAGGAGGGGAAGTGTTGCGCGGGAGGGGAATGGTGCGGGCAAGAAACGGGGTATTCTGGGCGCGGGCCTTGCATGAATGGCTTAACCTTCGCCCATTTTCCCCTTGCGAACCGTTATCCCTATACTACAATCGGAGCGATAAACCATATAGCACTCGCTGCCATACGTACACTGCCGATCAAGGGGGATATTTATGATTTGGTACGGCCAATACAATGCTATCCTGATTCTCATCCTGTTAGCGGGAATCATAGTTTCTTTTATGGTGGAGGAACCCGGTTTCGCTATTATAACGTTCGCCCTAGTAATTTTTCTTCGCATTTGTGTAGGATTTATTAACTTGTTGTTCAAAGCCTTCGTTGGGAGGCCCCTTGTTTATAACACAAAGATTATGCATACCAAGACAGGCGGAGGGGTGGACTGACCGACAGCGGGAGTGAAAGCTCCCGTTTTTCTGCAAGTTTGAAATGGCTGTTGCAATGGCTGCGATGACAAGCCGCTGACGGGCAGAGGTGAACAAACCCTCTTCAGCACCCGCTTGGAACTCTAAATTCTGATCATGATGTGAAATGGGAGGTTGACGCGCTGACAATGTCTAGCCCAACCCCAATAGCAAAAAGGGCAGCCCTGCGGCTGCCCTTTTTATGCTTCGGCGTGAGGCCCGGAGGCCTCCGCACCACCTCCCGAAGGAGGTCCAACCTATTCATCTTCCCCACTCAGGAAGATGGCGTCCCCACGGGGATTCGAACCCCGGTCGCCGCCGTGAAAGGGCGGTGTCCTAGGCCTCTAGACGATGGGGACGTCGTGGCCGGGGCCGTTATGTACCCGGCAAGGGCTCCCCCCGTCAAGCGTATTTCATCAAAAAAAGTTTCGGCCGTCGTTTGCCAGGTCGGGCGGGGTGGGATACACCAGATTTTCCCTTGGTTTCAGGACCTTTTGCCGTGGCTGAAAAAATCTTCGTCCGTGACAGTGCCGAGGCCGATCTGGCGGCCGTTCAGGCGATTTATGGGCATCATGTGCTGCACGGCACCGGATCGTTCGAGACCGAGCCGCCCGACCTCGCCGCCATGACCGAGCGGCGGGCCGCCCTGCTCGCCCAGGGCTACCCTCACATGGTGGCGGTGGACGCAGGCGGCACGGTGGTCGGTTTTGCCTATGCCGGGCCGTTCCGGCCGCGCGCCGCGTTCCGGTACACCGTGGAGGACAGCGTCTATGTCGCCCCCGGCCAGCAGGGCAAGGGCGTCGGGCGGGCGCTGCTGAGTGTCCTGGTGGCGCGTTGCGAGGCTGACGGCTTCCGCCAGATGGTGGCGGTGATCGGGGATTCGGCCAATGCCGGGTCGATCGCCCTGCACGGCGCACTCGGGTTCCGGCCATCGGGCAGCCTGACCGCCGCCGGGTTCAAGTTCGGGCGCTGGGTGGACGTGGTGTTCATGCAACGCCCGCTCGGCCCAGGCGCAGATGCGCCGCCGGAACAGCGGTAGGCCCTCGTTCGTTGAGGGGGAAATCCCCGCGACAGGAGGCCACCATGGCACCCCCATCCAAAGACCACGGCCCGCAGATCAAGAACGACGCCACCTATGAAGCCCTGCGCAAAAAGGGCGAGAGCAAGGAAAAGGCCGCCCGCATCGCCAATGCCCAGGCCAAGACGGACAACGCCTCCTCGGCCAAGGGCGGCAGGCACGGCCGCTACGAGGACTGGACCCGCGACGACCTGTACGACAAGGCCAAACAAATCGGCATCGACGGGCGGTCCAGGATGAACAAGGACCAGCTTATCGACGCCCTGCGGAATCATTAGGAAAGGGGTTCAACACAGAGAACACCGAGGAGGCACAGAGGGCACAGAGAGTCGGTGCAAAGGACCGCGCGCAGCGCATCAAAACCCCATCGGGGAAGGAATGCCTGCGGCACCTCCTCCGCACTCTCTGTGTTCTCCGTGCCTCCTCGGTGCCCTCTGTGTCCCCCTACTCCCCCGGTGACCGGGGCACCCGGCGGCGGTCGGTGCGTTGCAGTTCCAGCAGGGCGAGGCTGCGCCCAGTGGCCCTGTAGGCGTGGCCGCAGTCGAATTCGGCTTCGGGCTCGTCAGGCACCGCCGTGTCGACCAGGCGCCGCCACTCGCGGCCGCCGACCACGTCGGGCAGGACGAACGGCACCACCTCATGGTGGGCGTTGATAATCAGCAGGAGGGTGGCGTCGGCGCCATAGCGCTTGACCCCGGTGGCCGGCGCCCGTCCATCAAGCAGCATGGCCAGGGCGCGGGCGTTGGGGTCGTGCCAATGCGCGTCGCTCATTTCCTCGCCGTCAGGGGTCAGCCAGGCGATGTCCTTGACGCCCAGATCCTCGTCCTGCGCCCCGCTGAGGTACCGCCCGCGCCGCAGCAGCGCATGGGTGCGGCGGACCTGCAATAGCCGCCGGACAAAGGCGATCAGGTCATGCCCGGCCTTGCCCACGTCCGCCCATTCCAGCCAGTTGATCTCGTTGTCCTGGCAATAGGCATTGTTGTTGCCACCCTGGGTGCGGCCCATCTCGTCGCCCGCCAGCAGCATCGGCGTTCCTTGCGAAAAAATCAGCGAGGCCAGCATGTTGCGCATCTGGCGGGCGCGCAGGGCGAGGATCTCGGGATCGTCGGTCGGCCCCTCGGCACCATGGTTCCAGCTCAGGTTCTCGGAATGGCCGTCGCGGTTGTCCTCGCCGTTGGCGTCGTTGTGCTTGTCGTTGTAGCTGACCAGATCGGCCAGGGTGAACCCGTCGTGGGCGGTGATGAAGTTGACGCTCGACCATGGCCGCCGGCCGCGCCGGTTGAACAGGTCGGCCGATCCGGTCAGGCGGGTGCCGAGTTCGGCGATCTGGCCCTCGTCCCCCTTCCAGAAGCTGCGCAGGGTGTCGCGATAGCGGTCATTCCACTCCGCCCAGCCGGGAGGAAAGGCCCCCACCTGATACCCGCCGGGGCCAACGTCCCACGGCTCGGCAATCAGTTTGAGGGCGGACAGAACCGGGTCCTGACGGCAGGCGTCGAGGAACCGGCCGCCGGCATCAAAGCCGTGCGATTCGCGGGCCAGGATGGTCGCCAGATCAAAGCGGAACCCGTCAACGCCCATCTCCAGCGCCCAATAGCGCAGGCTGTCGGTGATCATTTGCAGGACGCGCGCATGGCTGACGTTGATGGTGTTGCCGGTGCCGGTATCGTTGATGTAGTAGCGGGCATTGTCGGGCATCAGGCGGTAATAGGACGCGTTGTCGATGCCCTTGAAGGACAGGGTCGGCCCCATCTCGTTGCCCTCGGCGGTGTGGTTGTAGACCACATCCAGGATAACCTCGATGCCGGCGTCGTGCAGGCGGGCCACCATCTCCTTGAACTCGTTGATGAATTGCCCGGCCATATAACGGGGATCGGGGGCAAAGAACCCGATGGAGTTGTACCCCCAATAATTCCGCAGGCCCTTTTCCAGCAACAGCCGGTCATCGACGAAGGCATGGACCGGCAGCAGCTCGACCGCCGTCACCCCCAGGCCCACCAAGTGGTCGACCACCGCCGGATGGCCCAGCCCGGCGAAGGTGCCGCGATGGGCCGGCGGCACGGCCGGATGGCGCTTGGTGAAGCCCTTGACGTGCAATTCGTACAGCACCGTATGCTCCCACGGCACATGCGGCGGGCGCGACCGGCCCCAGGTGAAGGCCGGGTCCTGCACCACGCACTTGGGCATGGCCTGCGCGCTGTCTCTCCGGTCAAGGACAAGGTCGCCGCGCGAACTGCCGAGCTTGTAGCCAAACAGCGCGTTGGACCACCGCAGGGCGCCGATGTGGGCCTTGGCGTAGGGGTCGAGCAGCAGCTTGTGGGGATTGAACCGGTGGCCGTTCTCGGGGTCATAGGGGCCGTGGACGCGATAGCCGTACACCGTGCCGGGCCGGGCATCGGACAGATAGCCGTGCCAGACCTCGTCGGTGTATTCGGGCAGGTCGATGCGCTCCAGTTCCTTGCGGCCCTCAAGATCGAACAGGCACAGCTCGACCCGCGTGGCGTTGGCGGAAAACAGCGCGAAGTTGACGCCCAGGCCGTCCCAGGTGGCGCCCAGCGGATGGGGCCTGCCTTCAAGCATTCGGGTGGGACGGCGAACGGAGGCGGCATTGGCTGACGGAGGCGGGGCGGAGATTTCCATGGGACGTCCTGACGGTTGATGCCGCAGAGATAACGCGCCCCCCGCCCAAGAGTTCCGATGTACTCTATCCGGCCGGCGTGAGGCGCCGCTCGTTCCATTGCTTGGAGCCGTGCATGAAGGCCCGCGTGATGGTCACCCGCACCCGGCCGGCGGCGTCGGCGGCGTCGGCCACCACCTCGGTGGCCAGGGCGCGCAGGCGGGCATGATCGTCCTCAGACAGCCCCTTGTCGTAGCACACCGGGTTGAACAGCGCGGCGCCGACCTGGACATCGACCACGCCCAGGGCTTGGCCCACCGACAGGTCCAGCGTGTCGGTCTCGATGCTGCCGCCATACACGTCGATGACCGCCCGATCGAGGGTCTGCTCCAGAGCGTCGAGGTCGGGCATGATAGTCATGGGGTCCCGAAAACGGTCCATGATCGGGGCCAGCGCAGCCTCCTGCCGGGCCGCCTTCATGACCGCCTGGGCCAACGGGCACCACGCCCCGGTGGCCGGCACCTGGACACCCATCCAGCCGCCGCGCCGCAGGGCGTTGAAGCAGCGCTCCAGAACCATCACCGGATCGGCCATCCAGTGCAGCGATGAATTGAGGATGACCACGTTGAAGTTGCGCTCGTACTGCATGGCAGCGGCGTCGCCCAGCACGAAGGACACGTCGGGCTGCTGGGGATGCCAACGGGCACGCCGGATCATGCCGCTGGAAATGTCGATGCCGACGATCTTGCCCTGACAGCGACGCCGCGCCGCAAACGTCATCGCCCCGGTCCCGCAGCCAACGTCGAGCACGAAATCGCGCGGCCCGATGGCGACCAGATCAAGCAACCGCTCGCCAGCGGCGGCCTCGGCCGTTGCCAAGGCGTCGTAGCCGTCGGCCATGTCGGAGAAACCGTTGCGGATGGTCACGGTCTGCCCTCCCGTCCTTCATTAGAAGAGTTTCATATGAAGGTAACACCTCGGCCCGCTGAACGGAAGCATTCACGACTTCCCTTGTCGGGCATCGGGACGGGGGATGTTGGGAAGAAGTGAAGTGAAGCGGGGAACACAGAGGACACAGAGACACCGAGAGTGCGGAGCAGGGCGCCGCAGGCAATGAATACCCCATAGGGTGATTTGGGCGCTGCGCGCGGCCACCTGCTCCGAAACCTCGGTGTTCTCTGTGTCCTCTGTGTTAAATCCCTTCACTTCCTTTTTCGCGCCGCTACATCCCCGCTGCGGCGGCGTCCTCGATGATGAGCTGGCATTCGTTGCGGCCCTGCCAGGTGTCCAGGCGCAGGGAGCCGGCGACGTGCAAGGCCGATCCGGCGCTGTTGAGCAGGGCCATGCCGAGGTCGCTGTCCACGCACTTGAAGGCGATGGCCTTGAGGCGCCCGCCCCCGGCCCCGGTCAGGAAGCAGCGCACATGCCCCTGCCCGACCACGTCGGCCTTGGTGACCCGGACGGACGGCACCACAAAGCGCGGCTCATCGTTGCCCGCCCCGAACGGGCCGACGCGGGCGAGGATTTCCAGAAGCTCCGGCGTGCAGGCGCGGATGTCCACCGCGCCGTCAATCTCCAGCGTCGGGACGACGCCGCCGCCATCGGCCTGGGCGCGCAAGCGCTCGGCCATGAAGGCGCGGAATTCCGGCAGACGCGCCGAGTCGAGCGAGAACCCGGCGGCCATGGCGTGACCGCCGCCGGCCGATAGGATGCCCGCCTCACGCGCCGCGATCACCACCTGGCCAAGGTCAAATCCCGGCACCGAGCGGCCCGATCCCTTGGCCATGCCGCCGTCCAGGGCGACCACACAAGCTGGCAAGGCGTAGCGTTCCTTCAGACGGCTGGCCACGATGCCGATGACGCCGGGATGCCAGTTGGCCCCGGCCACCAAGATCATCGGGCTGTCCTCGGCGGCGGCTGTTTCGGCCTGCTCGATGGCTTCGATCAGCACGCCGGCCTCGATCTCCTGGCGGTCCTGGTTGTAGGCGTGCAGACGCTGGGCGTAGACGGCGGCCTCGGACGCATCTTCGGTGGTCAGCAGCTTGACGCCCAAGTCGGCCTGCCCGACCCGGCCGCCGGCATTGACCCTTGGCCCCAGGATGTAGCCCAGGTGATAGGCATCGGGCCGCGTCGTCACGCCGGCCACGTCGAGCAGGGCTGAAATCCCCGGATTGCGCCGCTGGCCCATGACCTTGATGCCCTGGGCGACCAGGGCGCGGTTGACGCCAACCAGCGGCACCACATCTGCCACCGTGCCCAGCGCCACGATATCCAACCATTGCTTGAGATCCGGGGCTGGGCAATGCTCGCCGTACCAGCCGGAGTCGCGCAAAGCCCGGTTGAGGCCGACGATCAGCAGGAACGCGACGCCCACGGCGGCCAGGGTGTCGTGTGGGCTGTCGTCGTCCAGGCGCTTGGGATTTACCACGGCGCAGGCCTTGGGCAGGCGGGGCTCGGCGGCGTGGTGGTCAACCACGATAACGTCCAGGCCCGCCTCGGCGGCGGCCTCCAGCGGAGCAAAGGCGGTGATGCCGCAGTCCACGGTAACGACCACGGTCGCCCCGGCCTCGGCCAGGGCAATCAGGGCCGGGGCGTTGGGACCATAGCCTTCGGTCATGCGGTCGGGGATGTGGACCAGCGGCTCCGACCCGGCAGCGGTCAGGAAACGGGCCAGCAGGGCAGACGATGTCGCCCCGTCCACATCATAGTCCCCGAAAATGGCGATGGTCTCGCCGCCCTCGATGGCAGCGACCAGACGGGCCACCGCCTTGTCCATGTCCTTGAGGTGGGACGGATCGGGCAGCAGGTCGCGCAGGGTCGGGTTGAGGAAGGCCTCGGCACTGTCAGCCGTAACACCGCGGGCCGACAGCACCCGGCACACCACCTCGGGCAGGCCGAGGCGCTGGCCGATCACCGCCGCCTGGCGCTCGTCCCCCGGCCGCAACATCCAGCGCCGCCCGCAGGACGACTGCGCGACCTCAAGAAACGGACGAATCGCCCCCATGTGTGCCAGCCTTTCGGTTTGCGGCCCGTGTACACAGGCCTTAGCGGAAAAAGCGGGCTGCCGCCCGCGCCCGCTCGGGGGAACCCAGAACCCCCTTCTCTTTCTTTAAGAAAAAGAAGGGGTCTGGAGCTTGCTCCAGATGGGTTCGGGCGATAGCCCGTCCGCGCAAGCGGACCTTTCCGGTTCCCTACTCGTCCACCGCGTCAAACCCGGTCTTGCGGGCGAAGTTGTGGGTCGCCTGAACCCACCGCACGGTGCCGGACTTGGAGCGCATGACGCAGGAACTGGTCCTGGCGCCGTCATGCCAGCGGCGGACGCCGCCCAACATGGCGCCATCGGTCACCCCGGTGGCCGAGAACATGACATCGCCCGAGGCCAATTCCTCCATCACGTACTTTTTGCTCAGGTCCTTGATGCCCCAGCGTTCGGCCCGGCCGCGTTCGTCGTCGTTGCGGAACAGCAGGCGGCCCTGCATCTGGCCGCCGATGCAGCGCAGGGCGGCAGCAGCCAGCACGCCTTCGGGTGCGCCGCCGGATCCGATGTACATATCGACCACCGCCCCGTGCTCGCCGAGCGCCGTGGCGATGACGCCGGACACGTCGCCGTCGGGAATGAGCATGATGCGGGCGCCGGCTTCACGGGCCTTGGCGATCAGGTCCTCGTGACGCGGGCGGTTGAGGATGCAGATCAGCAGGTCTGACACCTCGGCCTTCTTGGCGGCGGCGAGGCTCTTGAGGTTTTCCTCGACGGTGGCGTCAAGGTCCACGACGCCCGGCGGCAGGCCCGGCCCCACGGCGATCTTGTCCATGTACACGTCGGGTGCGTTGAGGAACCCGCCGTGTTCGGCGACCGCCACCACCGCCAGGGCGTTGGGACCGCCGGTGGCGCAGATGGTGGTGCCCTCCAGCGGATCGAGGGCGATGTCCACCTTGGGGCCTTCGCCGGTGCCGACCTCCTCGCCGATATACAGCATCGGGGCTTCGTCGCGCTCGCCCTCGCCGATCACCACGGTGCCGCGAATGCTGATCGAGTTCAGCGCGCGGCGCATGGCGTCCACGGCGGCCTGATCGGCGGCTTTTTCGTCGCCACGGCCCAGCCACCGCGAGGCGGCAAGGGCGGCGGCTTCGGTGACCCGGCACATTTCAAGCGCAAGGTTGCGCTCAAGAGGGGCGACGGGAGGGTTTGCGGCGACGGAACCGTTTCTGTTCATGGGTGTCCTCGTTCAGAAGTCAAAGCGCCTCGATACGAATAACCATGGGCGGCTCCACCACACCGTCGATGGCGGTGATGCGGTGCAGGGCATCGTTGAGCGACGCCTCGACCGTCTCGTGCAGGGTCATGACGACAGGCACCACTTCGCCCGGCGCGCGACCGCGCTGGAGAACGGCTTCCATCGACACCTTGGCGTCACGCAACGCCGCGGCGATGTCGGCGAAAACGCCCTGCTTGTCCACCACCATCAGCCGGATGTAGTAGGCCCCGACATGGTTTTCCATGGAACACTTCGGCAGCGGCTGAAGGTCCTTGGCCGGAACGCCGAAGGTGAACGCCTGCCGCCCGGCCGCGATGTCGATGATATCCCCGGCCACCGCCGAGGCGGTCGGGCCAGCCCCGGCGCCACGGCCTTCGTAGACCGACCGGCCGACGAAATCACCCTCGGCCACCACGGCGTTGTAGACGTCCTCGACCGACGCGATGGGGGCAGAGGCCCGGATCATGCACGGATGCACGCGCTGTTCGATGCCGGCATCGGTACGCCGGGCAATGCCCAGCAGCTTGATGCGGTAGCCGAGTTCCTGGGCGAACTTGATGTCGAGCGCCGAGACGTGGCGGATGCCTTCGATATGCACCGCGCCGAAGTCCACCTTGGTCCCGAACGCCACCGAGGTGAGCAGGGCCAGCTTGTGGGCGGCGTCCACACCGTCGATGTCAAAGCTCGGGTCGGATTCGGCATAGCCCAGACGCTGGGCGTCGGCCAGCACATCGGCAAAGTCGCGGCCGGTCTCGCGCATGATCGACAGGATGTAGTTGCACGTCCCGTTGAGGATGCCATAGACGCGGCTGAGGCGGTTGCCGGCCAAGCCTTCACGCAGGGCCTTGATGATCGGGATGCCCCCGGCCACCGCCGCCTCAAAGCGCAACTGCACGCCGGCCGCCTCGGCCTTCTCGGCCAGTTCGGTGCCATAGTGGGCGAGCAGCGCCTTGTTGGCCGAAACCACATGGCGGCCCGCCGCAATGGCGGCCACGGTCACGTCCTTGGCGGTTCCGTCGGCCCCGCCGATGAGTTCGCACACCACGTCGGCGTCGGCCTCGCGGGCCATCGCCACCGGGTCGTCGAACCACGCCATACTGCCGAGGTCGCAGCCCCGGTCACGGCCCTTGGAGCGGGCCGAAACGGCGGTCACGCGGACCGGACGGCCGCACCGCGCGGCGATGATGTCGGACTGTTCGGCCAGCAGCCGGACGGTTCCGGCCCCGACCGTTCCCAGGCCGGCAATGGCGACTTTGAGCGCTTCGGTCACTTGTCCCCCACCCGATGTCGTTCGGAATCCGCGAGTACGGTGTCGTAGTTGTGCAGGAACGCCTTGATGCTGCGCACGGCCTGCCGCGTGCGATGACGGTTTTCAACCAGCCCGAATCGCACATGCGTATCGCCATGTTCACCAAAGCCCAGGCCCGGCGCGACGGCAACCTTGGCCTCGCGCAGCAGCAGCTTGGAGAACTCGACCGAGCCCAAGTGGGCGAAGGCCTGCGGGATCGGCGCCCAGGCGAACATCGTGGCCGGCGGACTGGGAACGTTCCAGCCAGCGCCCTTCAGGCCCTCGATCAGGCAGTCGCGGCGGTCCTTGTAGAGCTGGCGGATCTCGCTCACGCACTCCTGCGGCCCGTTCAGGGCGGCGGTGGCCGCCACCTGGATGGGCGTGAAGGCGCCGTAGTCAAGGTAGCTCTTGACCCGCGCGAGCGCACTGACCAGCTTGCGGTTGCCGGCCGCAAAGCCGATGCGCCAGCCAGGCATGCTGTAGGTCTTGGACATCGAATAGAATTCCACGGCGACGTCCTTGGCGCCCGGAACCTGGAGGATGGACGGCGGCGGGTTGCCATCGAAGTAGATCTCGGCGTAAGCAATGTCGGACAGCACGTAGATCTCGTGCTTGCGGCAGAAATCCACCACCTCCTTGTAGAAGGCGAGATCCGCCACCTTCGCCGTCGGGTTCGACGGGAAGTTCACGATCACCGCAACCGGCTTGGGCACTGAATGACGCACGCCACGATCCAGCGCTTCCAGGAACGTCTCGTCGGGCTCGCACGGGATGGAGCGCACCGAGCCGCCGGCAATGATGAAGCCGAAGGCGTGGATGGGGTAGCTGGGGTTGGGCGCGAGGATGACGTCGCCGGGGCTGGTGATGGCCTGGGCGAGGTTGGCCAGCCCTTCCTTGGACCCCAGGGTCACGATGCACTCGTGTTCCGGATCGATGCCGACATTGAAGCGGCGCTCATAGTAGGCCGACAGGGCGCGGCGCAGGCCGGGAATGCCCTTGGACATCGAATATCGGTGGGCACGCGGATTGGTCGCTGCCTCTGCGAGCTTTTCGACGATATGCTTGGGCGTCGGCTGGTCGGGATTGCCCATCCCGAAGTCGATGATGTCCTCGCCGGCGGCGCGTGCGCGCGCCTTCATGGCGTTGACTTCGGCGAAGACATACGGCGGGAGCCGCTTTATACGATGAAAATCCTGGTCCATGGGCGTGCGCCGTTCGGCAAGAGTGGGAGAAACCCCGCATGTTTAGCGCGCCGGCGCCTACAAATCGACACCTTTTCTGGCCAAAACCGGACGCGACCCGGCCGCGCCGGGACCGCACACTTAACACCCCCCGCAAGCCTTTGCATACCTGGAAATGAAACCCCCGCCCCATGAGACTCCACCATAAACTGATGGTCGTTCTTGCCCTGTTCGGGCTGTTGCCGACCTTGGCCGTCGGCTGGCTGGGCCGCGACGCCATCCACCGTCTTGAGGCGGAGCTGTCCGAGCGCGGCCGTGACATCATCCGCACCCGCCTGACCGAGCGGCTGACCGCCGCCATGACCCAGGCCGCCGCCCTGGTGGACCATCAACGGGCCGTGGTCGAACTGGCCCTGCGCGTCCAGGTGGCCGAGGCCGAGGCGTTGTTGGCTGCCCCGCCCACCCCGCCTGCTGATCCGCCCGCCGAGATCACCGAGACCGCATCCCCGGTCGCCGTGGCCGATCTGAGACCCGAATCAGACGCCGCCGAGCCGCCGCCGCCCGCCGAGACGCAACCCACCCCCCTCGCCGACCTCGCCCCCCTGGCCGAAACCTTCCGCCGCGTGCGGGACACCCTGCCCGAAGCGTTCCTGTGGCAGTACGTCGCCATGGCCGACGGGGCACACATCCTCTACCCGCCGAGCGACGACATTCCCGCCGGGCACGACGCGCGCCAAGCCCACTGGTACACCCAGGCGGTCGAGGCCGGGGAACTGGTGTGGGTGACGCCGGGCCTGGACCTGGTTACCGGGCAACTGGTGCTGACCGCCGCCGCCCCCATCCGCGCCCCCGACGGCACGGTCGCCGGGGCGAGCGGTATCGACGTTTCCATCCTGGCCGGCATGGAACGCCTGCGCGAGCGGGCCCACCTGCCGACCGGCATGACCGCCCTGCTGGTCCAACCGGCCAGCGATACGTCGGGCGCCCCTGCCCTGTCCGTGGTGGCCCGCGCCGCGCCGCAGGACCAGCCGGACACCCGGCAAGCCTGGCAGCTTCCCGCCGGCCCCGAGCAGGTGGCCTCAAGCGATGCCGACGCCCTGCGCGCCCTGGCCGCCGACGTGGCCATTGGCGGGTCCGGCGTCGCCCGCCTGCCCTACGACGGGGTGGATAGCCTGTGGACCTACGGCAGCCTGGAAACCTATGGCGGCGCGCTGGTCTTCGTGGTGCCGTTCTCGCGCATCGAGGCCATGTCAGCCGGCATCTCCGACATCGTGGCCGAGGCCACCCGCCAGCAGCTGACCGCCACCGGTGGCGCCGCGCTGGGCATCCTGGTGCTCGCCCTGCTGGGCGCCTGGGTCGGGGCGCGCACCGTGTCGCGGCCGCTGATCGGCCTGCGCGAGGCGGTCGATCAGGTGGCGGCCGGTGACATGGAGGCCCGCGCCCCGGTCGCCTCGGCCGGCAGCAGCGATGAACTGGCCGCCCTGTCAGAGCGCTTCAACGCCATGGTGCCGCTGTTGCAGGACCGCCTGTCCATCCGCCACGACCTCAGCGTCGCGCAGGAGGTCCAGCAGGCCCTTCTGCCGCAAAAGTCGCCCGACCTGCCCGGCTTCGACATCGCCGGCCGGTCGCTATACTGCGACGAGACCGGCGGCGACTATTTCGATTACGTGCCATTGCGCCTCAATGCTTTCGGACGGCCGCGCCGCATGGCGGTGCTGGTCGGCGACGTGGCCGGGCACGGCATTGCCTCGGCCCTGATGATGACCACCACGCGCGCCCTGTTGCGCAGCCATGCCGAAGGGGCCGACGAGCCCGGCGCCCTGCTGGCCGCCGTCAACCCGCTGCTCGCCGCCGACGCCCAGGGCGGCCGCTTCATGACCGTGTTCGCGCTGTTCCTGACCGTGGGCCAGCCGGTGGCAAGCTGGTCGAGCGCCGGCCATGATCCCGCCATGGCCTATGACCCCCTCAGCGACTCCTTTGCCGAACTGAGCGGCGAGGACATTCCGCTCGGCATCGACCCCGACTGGCTGTTCGCCCCGTCCGAGGCCGGGATGCTCGAAAGCGGTCAAGTCCTGGTCATCGGCACCGACGGCATCTGGGAGGCCCGCAACACCGCTGGCGAAATGTTCGGCAAGGAGCGCCTGAAGGACGTCATCCGGGCGAACCACACCCAGAGCGCGGCCGACCTGCTCGACACCATACTGGCCGCCACCGCCGACCATCGCGGAACGGTCCCGGCGAGGGATGACGCCACGGTGGTGGTGGTAAAGGTGGTCTGACCTGACAGGTACGCCCGTAAAAATAGTACAGTGAATAAGAATATGACTTGGCAGAAATACCCAACCGTCCAACCTTGACAAGGCAGACCATGTCTGTGATGGGTTCTCGTCATAACTTCATCACGCAAGCGCTTCTGGCATTTCTATTGCGTGACCTTCAGGGGATGACGTGACTGTGACAATGGATAAAGCCGCTTGGCGCAGAAATGCCTATTTCCTGGATAGACTGTGCGACGTGGGGCGTCATCTCGACACTTGGAAAAAGCTGTGTGTTCCACCCGCCAAGATGACAGAGAGCCGGCAGTTCGACGACGCCATCGAACTGAGCAGCAAACTGGAGAAGGAACTGGTCCGCGCCAGGAAGTTGTGCGTCGGCCCGCTGATGAAGTCGGCAATCATCTACATCGACGCCCTTGAGAGCGAACGCGCCGACTATGAAAAGGATTTGCTGGCAGTCCGCGCCGCCAAAAAGAAGGCGTGGGACAAGATGACCAGTTCAATACCCCTGTTCATCAAGCACAAGGCTATCGGCCCCGCCTTCGCCAGATATAGCAAGACCGAGGATAGCGAGGAAAACCTCGAAGTTTACAAAATGTTCCTGAAGGGCCTGAAGGCCAAGGACATGCAGGTCATCTGGCTAAAGTACGTGCAGACCGGCGATCTTAATTTGCCGGGGTCCTTGGTCAAACATATGCGGAAAATTGCCGAAGAGGCCGAGCGCACCGAAAACCTGATGGAATATGCGGCCATTGACTGGAAGAAAGTCCGTGGTGAGGTGATGGTCAACCTCAGCGACACCATTATCCGCTTCGCGTCTGCAAACGCGAACGCCTTCTACGCCTGGGTCTGAAGATGCCCTGCGGAGCCCTCGCCATTCCCACAAAGGCGCATAAACGCTAACTTAGGGGGAAGAAGCGGGCTCTGCCCGCACCCGCAAGGAGGCCAGCCTCCTTGACCTCGTGACGTGACGGAGCAAAGCCGCGCGCAGCGCATTGAATACCGACATTCTCTGCCTGCGGCGCAAGTGAAGTCTCCGAACCCCCTCATGGGATCCAAGGGCCGCTCGGCCCTTGGCGGGCCTGGGCAGAGCCCAGTTCTTCCATAAGTTTGCGTCATGCGCAAAGGCGGGTATCCAGGGAGGGGGGCGCAGACTCCAAAGAGCGGAGACCACCCCCCTTGCAAAGACTGAAATTCCACGCCTTGTCCACACGGCCCCTGGGCACCCGCCTGCGCAGGCGCGACCATCACAGGGTGTTGTAGCGGGCCTTTCAACAGCCTGTTAATTCACCAGATAGATTTCCGCACGGCGATTACCTGCCTCGCCGGACGGCATGATTTCGCGGTAGATGGGCGCGTTGTCTGACTGCGCGACGATCAGCACGGCGTCGCGCGGGGCGCCCAGCCGACGCAGTTCGGCGGCCACCACCTCGGCCCGGCGGGCGGATGTGGTGTAGTTGACCATCATGTGGCGATCCATGCTCATGTCGTCCGTGTAGCTGGAGGCATGACCGACCACCTGGAGGACGCCGCCGTTCTGGCGCTGAATCTGCACCACCTCACGCAGCAGACGACGTTCGTTGGCCGACAGGCTCGCCGAGCCGCGCCCGAACTGGATTGTGGCGACCAGCGTCTCGGCACCGCTCATCATGACCGGCCGGGTGTTGTCGGCCATGTCGAAGCCATAGGAGTCCGGAGTCAGCATGGGGTGCGCCATCGACTCACCGGGCTGGGCCAGGACACGCCCGTCGCCGCCGATCACCGTGGTGCCCAGATCGTCGTATCCACCAAGGACGCCGCCGGGGCCGCCGCCGGGGCCGCCGACTGGATTAAGCAGAAGCTGGTCGCTAGGCACTGCCGCCGACTGGATCCCGCTGGAGGCTGGCGGCGGGCGCAGGCGCGGGGCAACGGCGATATCGGTCACCGGAGGCGCCACGTCGCCGGCGAGTGGCTGGGATGCATAGACCTCGCCGACCGGAGTTGTCGGCACCAGCGGCATGACCGGCTGGGGCGGCGGCGCGGTGCGGGCCTGAACCGAGGCGGGTGCGGGAGCCGGAGCCACAATGGCCGCCGGGGGCGGCGCGACGGGCGTTGCAGCCGGCGCCTGGGGGGCGGCAGCGGGTACCGGAGCGGCGGGCGGCGGCGCGAGTTCGGCCTTTTGGATGACCGCACCCGAGGCCCCAGGTTGAACAACCGAGGCGGAGGGCGGAGGCCGGACAACCGCGGCCTCAGCCGCAGGCTGGGCGACTACGGCGATAGCCGCAGGCTGGGCGACCGAGGCGGAGGGTGCCTTTTGAACGACCTCCGATGACACCGCCGGGCTGACGCTCTCGACCACGGAACGCTGCGGCGCTGGCGCTTCCTCTTCGTTCAGGGACCGGGTGGAGGTCGGCTGGCGACGCGTGCCGGGGCCGTAGTCCGGCGGCTGCTGGTCGCCCCTCAGGCCCTGCGGAATGGGCTGTGCGGCTGCGGCGTCGGCTACCGCGTCGGCCTCCCCCGAACCCTGGGCCGGCGTGGCCACGTCCGCCGCGCTGTCGTCGCTGAACACATAGTCCCAACTGTCCTCGACGGTCGAGCACGCCCCAAGGGCCAGCACCACGGCCAGCGCCGTCATCGACCCCGTCTTCCGCATCTTCCGCATTGGTCGCTCCACAATCGACTTTGTTCACCCTGGCTGCGCCATCCTGGAACCCTAAAGGAGTACCACGCGTTACCCTTTGATGAAATCCAATCGTCAAAACAGTTAAAAGACGTGTGTACAGGTTTCCTGCACCGGGTGTACCCCTTAACAAATAGCTGAATCCGGTCTATACGGCTAGAGGACGCGCGCCACGGGTTTGCCGCAGGGTTGGACCGCCCTTGCCAACGCAACGCCCGAGACTATCTCAGGGGCAGGTCCCATACGTGGGAGGAGACCACTTTTCCATGGCCGATCATCAGCAGAAGACGCACGCACAGCAAACTCAGGATCATCCGCACCATCCCGACATGAAGATGCCGGACCCGGAACAGGTGTCCAAGGCGATGTCCAACATCGCCGAACGCAGCCAGCGCCTGGTCAACGACTTCCTCACCCGGCAAGCGACCAACACCGACACGTCAACCGATCCCGATCCCATGAACGTCGGCAAGGCGTTCATGGAAATGACCTCCCGCCTGATGTCCAACCCGGCCAAGCTGGTCGAGGCCCAGATGTCGCTGTGGCAGGATTACATGAGCCTGTGGCAGAACACCGCCCGCCGCATGATGGGCGAACAGGCCGAGCCGGTGGTGGAGCCTGACCGTGGCGACCGCCGCTTCAAGGACGAGTCCTGGCAAGAAAACGACATTTTCGACTTCATCAAGCAGTCGTACCTGCTGAGCAGCCGCTGGCTGACCTCGGTGGTCCACGACGTTGATGGCCTGGACGACAAGACCGCCCAGAAGGTCGATTTCTACACCCGCCAGTTCATTGATGCGCTGTCGCCGTCGAACTTCGTGATGACCAATCCCGAGGTTCTGCGCGTCACCGCCGAAACCGGCGGCGAGAACCTGCTCAAGGGCCTGGAACACCTGCTGTCGGATCTGGAGCGGGGCGGCGGCAAGCTGCGCATCTCCATGACCGACGAGACGGCGTTCGAGGTCGGCCGCAACGTCGCCGTGACGCCGGGCCATGTCGTTTACCAGAACGACATGATGCAGCTCATCCAGTACACCCCGACGACCGAAAAGGTCGCCCAGGTGCCGGTGCTGATCGTGCCGCCGTGGATCAACAAGTTCTACATCCTCGACCTGCGCGAAAAGAATTCCTTCATCAAGTGGTGCGTGGACCAGGGCCTGACCACCTTCGTGATCTCGTGGGTCAACCCCGACGAGCATCACAAGGACAAGTCCTTCGAGCACTACATGGACGAAGGCATCCTGGCCGCCATCGGCGCCATCCAGAAGCAGACCGGGACCGAGAAGGTCAACGCCGTCGGCTACTGCCTTGGCGGGACCCTGCTGTCATCCACCCTGGCCTACATGGCGGCCAAAAAGGACGACCGCATCAGCGCGGCCACCCTGCTGACCACCCTGCTCGACTTCTCCGAGCCGGGCGAACTCGGCGTGTTCATCGACGAGGACCAGCTCGCCGCCCTTGACGAACGCATGGAGAAATGCGGCTACCTCGACGGCGCCGACATGGCCAACAGCTTCAACATGCTGCGCGCCAACGACCTGATCTGGTCGTTCGTGGTCAACAACTACCTGCTGGGCAAGGAGCCGTTCCCGTTCGACCTGCTGTACTGGAACAGCGACTCGACGCGTATGCCGGCCGCCATGCACAGCTTCTACCTGCACAACATGTACGAGAAGAACAAGCTGATCGAGCCCGGCGGCATCACCCTCAAGGGCGTGCCGATCGACCTGGGCAACATCAAGACCCCGATGTACATGCTGTCAACCCGCGAAGACCACATCGCCCCGTGGCTGGCCACCTTCAAGGGCACGCCCATGTTTGGCGGCAAGGTCAAGTTCGTGCTGTCCGCCTCCGGCCACATCGCCGGCGTGGTCAACCCCCCGGTGTCCAACAAGTACTGCTACTGGACCAACAACCGCAAGGTGAAGGACCCGGAAGCCTGGCTCAAGGGCGCCACCCAGACCGAAGGGTCGTGGTGGACCGACTGGCGCGAATGGCTCAAGGACTACGCCGGCCCCGAAGTGGACGCCCGCGACCCGGCCAAGGGCAAGCTCAAGCCCATCGAACCGGCCCCCGGCAGCTACGTGAAGGTCCGCGCGGTCTGATCCGTACGGGTTGAAATGAACGCGGCGCCGTCCTGAAAGGGGCGGCGCCGTTTTCTATGGGAGAATTGAACCGGGGAGAGACAGGGGGCACCGAGGACGCAGACAGCCGGGCTCTGCCCGGACCCGCCAGGAGACTCGATCTCCAGGACCTCGGGAACAAGGCATCCCAAGCCGCGCGCAGCGCAACAAATGCTGAGGGAGTACCTGCCTGCGGCGCAAGGAAGAGGATGCCCCCAAACTCACGGGGTCAAGGGGCCGCTCGGCCCCTTGCGGGTGTGGGCAGAGCCCACATCCTTGCTCCCCTCCCCTACAACACCGGCAGCATGGCCCGGTAGTCGCGCGCCAACTCGGCGTAGTGGGCGCATTGGCGAATAAAGCCGGCCATGTCGTCTTCGCTGAGATCGCGGAACTTCTTGGCTGGAGCGCCGGCCCACAGTTCGCCGCGCGGTACGCGTTTGCCTGGGGTGACGGTGGCTCCGGCGGCGACCATGGCGCCGCTTTCGACCACCGCGCCGTCGAGGATGGTGGCGCCCATGCCGACGAAACACCCGCTTTCCAGGGTGCAGGCATGGATGACGCAGCCGTGGCCGATCAGCACATCGTCCCCGATATAGGTGCCGAACTTGCCCTTGCTGACGTGGATGACGGTGCCGTCCTGGACGTTGGTGCGCGCCCCGATGCGGATCTCATGGACATCGCCGCGCACCGTACATCCGAACCAGATGCTGGAGTCGGCGCCGATGTGCGTGTCCCCGATCACCGTGGCGCTCGGCGCGATAAAGGCCGTGGCGTCGATGGTCGGGCTGACGCCCTTCCAGGGCAGGATGATGGGGCTGTGCGTGGTCATGGCATGACCTCCGATTACAGAACTACGGGAACATGGGCGGCAGGGCGAGGCCTTCGGTCTCGTCGAAGCCCAGCATGACGTTCATGTTCTGGATGGCCTGGCCCGAGGCGCCCTTGACCAGATTGTCGATCACGCTGAACAGCATGACGCGGCCGGTGATGCGGTCATCGACGGCGTTGATCAGGCACAGGTTGGAGCCGCGCACATGGCGGGTCTGCGGCATCACGCCCTCGGGCAGGATCTTGACGAAGGGCTCGTTGGCATAGGCCGTGGCGAGGGTTTCGCGGATCACCTTGGCGTCGGCGCCGCCCTTGGTCTTGGCATAGATGCTGGCCAGGATGCCCCGGCTCATGGGCATGAGGTGGGGGGTGAAGTTGACCGTCATGGGACGTTCGGCGGCCTCGGACAGGCCCTGCTCGATTTCCGGGCTGTGGCGGTGACTGGCCACGCCATAGGGGTGGATGCCCTCGGCTACTTCGGCGAACAGGGTGCCTTCCTTGGGCGCGCGGCCGGCGCCGGTAACGCCGGACTTGGCGTCGATGATGATGTCATCGGGCTCGATCATCCCGGCCTTGAGCAGCGGGATGAGCGGAAGCTGGCTGGCCGTCGGGTAACAGCCGGGGTTGGCGACCAGCCGGGCCTGCTTGACCTTGCCGCGATTGACCTCGGTCAGGCCATAGACGGCGTCCTTCTGGAGCTTCGGCGCCTTGTGGTCGTGGCCGTACCACTGGGCATAGGTCTTGACGTCGAACAGCCGGAAGTCGGCCGACAGGTCAACCACCTTCACCCGGTCGGGCAGGCCGGCGATGACCTCCTGCGTGGTGCCGTGCGGCAGGGCACAGAACACCATGTCGATGCCGTCCCAATCGACTTCGGAGATGGCCACCATGTCGGGCAGGTCGAGGGCGGCAAGATGCGGGAACACCGCGCTCATCGGCTGCCCGGCCCGGCGGTCGGCGGTCAGGGCCGCGATGCGGGTCCGGCCGTGCGCGGCGAGCAGACGTACCAGCTCGGCCCCCGTGTAGCCGCTGGCTCCCAAAATGGCGACGTTGACCTTGTCCGACATGACCTAAGGACTCCCAGATTTTGCGCTGGGGGCTGATATAACACTGATCGGCCCGAAGCGTAACACCGTGCCTCGTTCCATCCCCCACGCCGTCAGTTTCACGCGATTGCCGGCTAAAAATTTCATGCTACGATGGCGCAGAACCTTCCGATTCCCATCATTTTGCACACGAGGAACACTGAATGACCGAGTCCGCAGCGGCCGTTGCCACCCGCCCCGCGCCTTCCGTGGGGGAACCCGAGGCGGGAAACCTGATCTTCTGCACGACCTGCGGAAACAAGATGGCGCCGAACGCGGCCGCCTGCCCCAAGTGCGGCGCCCCCAATGCCGGCGCGGCCCCCCGGACGTCCGAGAAGGGCTTCCTTCCGGCGGTTCTGCTGTGCTTCTTCTTTGGGGTCTTCGGGTTCCATCGGTTTTACGTGGGCAAGATCGGAACGGGCGTTCTCCAGCTTCTGACCCTCGGTGGCCTGGGAATCTGGTCGTTCATCGACTTCATCATGATTCTCGTCGGCAACTTCAAGGACGGTGACGGACTGCCCCTGAAACGCTGAGCCGCCCGCCCACATGGCCCTCATCCGTGGGAGGCAAGTCCTGTGACGATGCATACGCAGCCTGGCTTCAAATTCTGTCGCCAGTGCGGGGTCAAGATTGCCTTTTCGGCCCCGCAGTGCCCCTATTGTCAGGCGCCCGATCCGGACGCCGCCGTTGCACGCCCGGACGTCAGCCCGAAATCCTTCGGAACAGCCGTGACCCTTTGCGGCCTGTTCGGCGTGGTCGGTGTACACCATTTCTACCTGGGGAACGTTCTCCACGGGCTGATTGACTTGGGGCTGTTCCTCCTGGCCATGGCCCTGTTCATCACGGGAAGCGTCACGGAAGACGATGGGTATACGATTTTGGGATGGCTGGTTTTCGGAATTGATGCCATCCACAGCACCATCGTCTTTTTCCTGCTGATCGTCGGAAAAGCCCGAGACTCCCAGGGGCGCATCGTCGCCTATCCGGGGCAGATGACCTGAAGGTCTCTCTGGTTCTGGCGGTACACATGAAACAAGGGCGCCTTCCCGTGGGAAGACGCCCTTTTTCTGTGCCGCAGTGCTCGTCGCGGATTAGCGCTTGGAGAACTGGAAGGAGCGGCGGGCCTTGGCCTTGCCGTACTTCTTACGCTCGACGACACGCGAATCGCGGGTCAGGAAGCCGGCGGCCTTGAGGGCCGGACGGTTGGTCGGCTCGTAATACGTCAGGGCGCGGCTGATGCCCAGACGGATGGCGCCAGCCTGACCGGACAGACCACCACCGGTGACGGTCGCCATGATGTCGAACTGGCCGGACACGTTGACGGTGCCGAACGGCTGGTTGATCACCATGCGCAGCACGGGGCGCGGGAAGTAGTCTTCCAGCACGCGGCCGTTGACCACGAACTTGCCGGTGCCCGGCTTGATCCAGACGCGGGCGATGGCGTTCTTGCGGCGCCCGGTAGCGTAAGACCGGCCGAGCGAATCGCGCTTCGGCTCAGCCTTGGGGGTGTCCTGCACGGTGGCCGCACCCTTCAGATCTTCAAGGGACATGGCTTACCTCTTGTTCTTCGGGTTGCGAGCCGCCAGGTCCAGGACCTCGGGCTGCTGGGCATCGTGCGGATGTTCGGTGCCGGCGTAAACGCGCAGCTTCTTGAGCTGGGCGCGGCCGAGCGGCCCACGGGGAACCATGCGCTCGATGGCCTTCTCGATAACCCGCTCAGGATGGGCGCCGGTCAGGATCTGGCCCATGGTGCGGTTCTTGATGCCACCCGGATACCCGGTGTGCCAGAAGAAGCGCTTGTCGGCCAGCTTGTTGCCGGTCAGCTTGACCTTGTCGGCATTGATGATGACGACATGGTCGCCCGTATCAATGTGCGGGGTGAACATCGGCTTGTGCTTGCCGCGCAGAATATTTGCGACAATGGCGGCCAGGCGGCCGAGAACGACACCTTCGGCGTCGATCACGAACCATTTCCTGTCGACCTCGGTCGGCTTTGCGGAATAGGTCTTCATCGCTCTCACTTCAGTCGGTATCTCCCCGCCACCCCGCCCCCGGAAAGGGAACGACGGGCTTTGGAGCCGGTGAATCCAGGGGGCGGAGTATGCCACGGAAAGAAGTTCCGTCAACATAATAAAACATAGCTAAATCAATGACTTATAAAGTGGTATTATAATACCACGCTTGAAAGCGCCATTTTACGGGGTTTTCGGCACGGAAACGAAAGACGTGCAGCCCGCCGCCCCTGCTCCTATCTTGGCACCATGAGCTTCGCTGCCCAAGGATCCCGCCCACCATGGAACACCTGTCCATATCCGTCCTGACTATATGCGGCATCGACGAGTTGCCGTCCCATGGCCCCCGCAAGGTCAGCCATGTGCTGTCCCTGCTCGACCCCGGCTGGCCGGAGATCGACAGTTTCCAGGATTACGACGCGCATCACCGGACGACCCTGCGGTTCCACGACATCATCGACCCGCAGCCCGGAATGACCCTTCCGACGCGGGAGCATGTGGCCGAAATCCTCGCCTTTGGAACGGACCTCGCCGCGTCGCGCGACAGCCGGACGGAGGGCCACCTGCTGGTTCACTGTCACATGGGGGTATCGCGGTCCACGGCGGCAATGGTGTCCCTTCTGGCCCAGGCCTTCCCCGACGCTCCCGAAGACAGCCTGTTTGAGCAACTGCGCACCATCCGGCCGCAGGCGTGGCCCAACTCGGTGATGATCGGCCATGCCGACGCGCTGCTCGGGCGGGACGGGCGCATGGTCGCGGCCCTGCGCCGGCACTACGGGACGCAGATCGGCCGCAAGCCCGACTTCGAGGACTGGATGACCCGCCACGGTCGCGGCCGCGAGGTCGAAATGGCCGACCCCAAACCTTGACTGGCGCCCTCTGTAAGGGCAGCCTGTCGGCTGGTTCCGGGGACAAACAGGGGGGACGCACGCCATGACCAAGACAGTTGCCGCCATTTCCTTCAACAGCAACCACTCCATCAGCATGGATGTGGAGGACGTGCAGGACATCTCGCTCGGCAAGCCGACCCAACTGGACGAGAACCAGTGGGCCTGCGAACTCGTCCTGCACACAGCCAACGGTAATGTGGCGGTGCAGATGCTGGCCGATGGCCCCGACCGCTTCCACATCCGCGAGAACGACGACGGCGGCGCGTTTTAACGGGTTCCGCTGTCGCGGACGGTCTCCCGCCCGAACCCGGCTAGAGCAAGCGGCAGCCCACCATACTTACGGGTCATGCAAACAGCCTAATTCCCCCCCTCCTGCGACGGAATGCTGTAGGTCCCGGTGACGTGGGCGACCATGTCGTCCGGTGCGCCATCGGAGAACAACTCGACTTCCGCCACCGCCAGCCGCTTGCCGCGCTTTAGAATTCGACCGTGGGCGATCATGTCGGCCGGGCCGGGTTTGCGCAGGAAGTTGATGTTGAGGTTGGTGGTCACCGCCAGTTCGACTCGCCCGACCAAGCTCAGCACCACCACGTACATGGCCAGATCGGCCAGGGCCATGGTGGCCGGGCCGGCGATGGTGCCGCCCGGACGGATCAGTTCGGGCTTGAACGCCATGCGCACGGTGCAGCGGCCGGCGCCCACATCCTCGATGGCACAGCCCAGGATGTTGACCAGGGGAAGCTCGGCGTCGAGGATTTCCTGGATTTCGGGAATGGTGATTTTGGACATTCTTTGAACCAAAGCTCCCCTGTCGGTATGCTGTTTCTTCAAACCTAAAACAAGTCATGGAGCCCGTCCATCATGTCCCTCGCCCCAACCACTCCCCCCGCCGACCAGAAAACGGACGAACCCATCCTGCTGCGCGCCGACGCCGATGGCGTGTGCACCCTGACGCTCAACCGGCCGCAGGCCCGCAACGCCCTGTCGGTGGCCCTGATGGCGGCGTTGCAGGAGATGCTCGACGCCATTGCCAAAGACGACTCGGTCAAGGTCGTGGTGATTGCCGCCAACGGCCCGGCGTTTTGCGCCGGCCATGACCTGAAGGAGGTGCGCGGCCTGCCCGCCGAGCAACACCGCCCGCTGTTCGACCAGTGCTCGCGCCTGATGACCACCGTCGTCCACCTGCCCAAGCCGGTAATCGCCAAGGTCCACGCCATGGCCACGGCGGCGGGCTGCCAGTTGGTGGCCAGTTGCGATCTGGCCTATGCGGCGGACGGCGCCAAGTTCGCCACGCCCGGCGTCAACATCGGGCTGTTCTGCTCGACGCCCATGGTTGCCCTCAGCCGCGCGGTGGGCCGCAAGAAAGCCATGGAGATGCTGCTCTCGGGCCGCCCCATCACCGCCGCCGAGGCCGAGGCCGCCGGCCTCATCAACCACGCCGTTCCGGCCGCTGACCTGGACGCTGCGGTGGCCGACATGGCTGGCGTGATCGCGTCGAAGTCGCCCCTGACCCTGGCCATCGGCAAGGAAGCTTTCTACCGGCAAGTAGAAATGTCGCTGGAAGATGCCTATACTTACGCGAGCAAGGTCATGGCCCGCAACATGGCCGCCCGCGATGCCTCCGAAGGGATCGACGCCTTTTTAGAAAAGCGCCAACCAACGTGGCAGGGCCGCTGATAACACGGCATAATTTGGAACGTTCAGGTGCCACGAGACTTAATGCTCAAAGGGGAAACCATCAGGATAAACCCATGAAGGGAGGAGGCGGCCATGCTGTTGTCCCGGCTATTAGATCGGCTGATCTGTTTCGGCGAATTGACCGTCATCGACGCGCGCGGCACTCCCCATCGCTTTGCCGGGCGCCCGATCACCGACCTGCCGCCGGCCCACACGCCTCCCCCCGTCACCATCCGCCTGCACGATCCCGCGCTACACTGGCGCCTGATGACCGACACGCATCTGGCGGCCGGCGAAGCTTACACCGATGGCACGCTGACCATCGAGCAGGGCACGCTGTACGATTTCGTCGCCCTGGCCGTGTACAACATCGCCCGGTCCCCTGGGCACTGGAGCCTGCGCGCCCAGCGGCGCCTGAGCCGCGCCCTGCGGTGGATCCACCAACATAACCCGCTGTCGCGGGCCCAGGCCAACGTGGCGCACCACTACGACCTGTCGGGCGCGCTTTACGACTTGTTCCTGGACAGTGACCGCCAGTATTCCTGCGCCTACTATTCCACCGGGCGGGAGACCCTGGAGCAGGCCCAGGAGGCCAAAAAGCGCCACATTGCGGCCAAACTGCTGCTCGAACCGCACCACCGGGTGTTGGACATCGGATCGGGCTGGGGCGGCATGGCGCTGTATCTGGCCCGCACCTTCGGCTGCCGGGTCGAGGGGGTGACCCTGTCGCGCGAACAGCTTGCCGTGGCCCGCCAGCGGGCGCGCGAGGCCGAAATGTCCGGTCAGGTCGAGTTCTTCCTGCGCGACTACCGCTACCACCGCAGCCGCTATGACCGCATCGTGTCGATCGGCATGTTCGAGCATGTCGGGGTCGGCCATTACGACGAATACTTCTCCACGGTCGCCAACCTCCTGGCCGAGGATGGCGTATTCCTGCTGCACACCATCGGCCGCACCACCCCGCCGGCCGGCACCAACGCGTGGCTGCGCAAGTACATCTTCCCAGGCGGCTACACCCCGGCCCTGTCCGAACTGATGGCGGCGGTGGAACGCTCCGGCTTGATGGTCAACGACATCGAGGTCCTGCGGCATCACTATGCCGACACCCTGCGCGCCTGGCGCGACCGCTTCATGGCCCGCCGCGACGCCGCCGCCCGCCTCTACGACGAGCGGTTCTGCCGCATGTGGGAGTTCTATCTGGCTGGCTGCGAGGCGGTGTTCCGCTTCGACGATCAGGTGGTGTTCCAGATCCAGATCACCCGGCGCAACGACGTGGTGCCGCTGACCCGCGACTACATCACGACATTCGAGAAACGCCACCTCCTGACCACCGTCCCACCCCGGACACCGACCAAGGCGGCAGCGGAGTAACTCAAAACTGCTGGCGCCTCAGTGCCGGTCGCCGTCAGACTGTACCGAAGTCTTCTCTGCCACGGTGAGCGCGGGCGTGGCGGCGATGGACTGGACCGCCGGGCTTTCTGCCGGCTGAGGGGTCTGCGCAGCGGTGCCCGAAGGCGGTGCAACGACCGTGTCCTGCGGGTCGAGGACCGTATGGGCCATGCGTTTTGAGAAGTAGTAAACGCGCCGGAGCTTTTCGATGACCTCCATCTCCCGAGTGTAGGACCGCATCCGGTTGGGTGCGTCGGATGTAAGGCGTTTGGCGCCGTGCTCGGCGGCTTGGTGGGCCAGCGCACTAAACCCTGGTTTCATGGCGACCACCTGCGCGGCCATATCGGCATCGTGCGCCACCACCGCATCGACGGCCAGACGCAGGCCAAAGCGCGCCCGCTCGTGCAGGTCGAGCAGCAGTTGCTGGGTCGGCGCGCTGACTTGCACGCCGCCTTCGGCCCGGCGCAGGCCGGTCTGAACCAGTTCGGTTTCGATGATGTCGCCTATCTGCTCCAGGGAGTTGGCGACCTCCATCAGGCGGATGTAACGCCTGGACTGCTTTTGCGACAGCGTTTGCCGGCCGACCCGGCGGGCGTATTCGATCATTGCCGCGTGCAGGGCGTCCACGTCGGCGTCCATCGCCGCGATGCGGTGCAACTCGGACGGCGTGCCCTTCAGCGCGGCCGGCATGATGACCGCCATCATGCCGTCAACCAGGGCGCCCAAGTGGCCGATTTCGCGCTGAACGGCATCAAGCGCCAGGGACGGCGTGGTGATGAGGTCGGGAGCCAGATGTTTGGGCTGCGCCGCCGGCGGCAGGACCACCGGCCGATCCGGCACCAGCCACACCACCAGCCGCGCCATGGTGTCCACGAACCCGATGAACAAGAACGTGTTGATGACGTTGAACAGGGTGTGGGCGTTGGCGACCTGACGCGGCACCTCGGCGGCCAGACGGTCAATGCCGTCAAGGTCCGGCCGGGCTGGCGAAACCAGCGCCACCAGATCGGCCAGATAGGGGATGAACGCCACCCACAGGATGACGCCGAACACGTTGAACAGAACGTGGACCAGAGCGGCGCGCACCGCCTCGCGCGACTTGCCGATGGCGGCCAGCAGCGCCGTGGCGCAGGTGCCGACGTTGGACCCGAAGGCCACGGCAATGCCCGCCTCCAGGCTGATGAGCCCCTGGGACGCCATGACGATGACAATGCCGGTGGTCGCCGCCGAGGACTGGATGAGCGCGGTGACCATCGCCCCGACCAGAATGCCGAGGATCGGGTTGCTGAGGCTGCGCATCAAATCGAGGAACGGCGGATAGTCGCGCAACGGCGCCATGGAATCGCCCATCAACGCCATGCCGAACAGCACCAGCCCAAGGCCCATGATCAGCGCGCCCCAATGGCGCACCACGTCCTGCTTGGCGAGCAGCGCGGCGGCAAAGCCCACGGTAACCATGGGCAATCCGATGGCGGTGAACTTGAAGGCGATGATCTGGGCGGTGAAGGTGGACCCGATGTTGGCCCCGAAGATGATCGGAATGGCCTGGGTCAGGGTCATCACCTGGGCACTGATGAGGCCGACCACCAGAACCGTGGTCACCGACGACGAGTTGATGACGGCGGTCAGGGTGGCTCCAGTGGCCGCCCCGGCCCAGCGGTTGCGGGTCAGCGAGGCCAGCAGCGGCTGCATCTTCTCGCCAACCACGGCTTTCAGGGCGGCCGCCAGCTTGTCGAGGCCGTACAGGAACAGGGCCAGCCCGCCCAGCAACCCCGAAACGAGTCCCAGCCAATCAAGCGTCATGCACCCGGTCCCCCAAAAGCCTTAGCCCTGAAGGATAGACTAGGCCGAGCCGCTAGTAATCAAACTTCCCCTGATTACCCTAGTAATCAAACTTCCACTGCACCCCGATGTCGGCGCCGCTGCGGGCCGAGCCGCGTGTTTCCAGGGTCACGCCCGGCGCCAGCTCGACCTCGACCTCGACCGAACCACTGCCGGACCCGCCGCCTTCGACGCCGACGTAGACGTTCTCGCCGATGTAGCGCCCGGCCTCCACGGTCGGCCCATCGGCCCCGCCGCCCACGCTGAGAACGTCCAGGGCCAACGCACCGCGCACCTGTTCGAGGACCCCCGGCCCACTGCCGCCGATGCCGGCCATGCGGGCGGCCATCTGCGCCACGGCCAGCCCCTCGGCGGGACCCAAGGCGCCCATCTCCCGACCGAACAACACGCGGGCGATGATTTCGTCCTCAGGCAGGGCGGGGCGGGACTCCAGGGCAAGCTGCGGGTCGCTGGCCCTGCCGGTGACCAGGACGATGGCGGTGATGTCCTCGGCCTCGTGCACGGCGCGCAGCGAGATGGCCGGGTCGATGCTTTCGCCGCCGGTGAACTCGACCGTGCCGTTCTCCAGGGCGAAACTGCGATTGAGGGCGGCGAAGGTTCCGCGCACCACTTGCAGGGCACCGGAGATCCGCGCATCGGCCAAAGTGCCGCTAATGTTAAGGTCGCCCCGCCATTCGGACTCCAGCCCCTGCCCCGTCACATAGATGCGGTTGGGCATCCGCACCCGGATATCGAGGGCGACGGCCCTGCCGAAGGCCGGACCCTCGGCGCGCCCCTCGACATCGAGTTCGTTGGGGTCACCCAGCGCGGCGCGGTTGACCTCAACGACATTCAATTCAGAAACGCCGCCGCCCAGGGACGCCCCCAAGGTCAGGCGCACGGTCTCGGTGGTCAGGTCACCACGCACAATGCCTGCATCAAGCGCGCCGTCATAGGTCACCTCGCCGCTGATCCCAGCCCGCAGGTCGTCGCGGCGCACCACTTGGACCTGTTGCAGGGTGATGCGGGCGTTGACCTGGCTGGCACCGGACTGGCTGTTGTCAATGGTGCCGTCCACCGACAGCCGCCCGGCCCCACCATCGGTGGCCGAGGCGTTGAGCGATACGTCGCCCGTCGGGGTCAGCCCGGCAGTCACCTGCACCTGACGCAGCACCGTGCCCCATTCCAGATTTTCGTAAGACCCGTCCGCCAGCGACGCCTCGCCGGCAAACTCCGGGGCGTCCAGGCTGCCGGTCAAGCGCGCCTGCACCACCGCCTGCCCGGTGACCCGGTGGCCGATCTGCGGCACCAGATCCCAGATGGCCTGCACCGGCCCGCGCCAATCGGCACCGATGGTAAGCGGTTGCGTCGCCGGCACCGAGGGAACGCCCGTTTCCGAGAACACCAGCGGCACGTCGGCCGTGATGATGGCTGGTTCGGGCGCGAGGCCGGAGAACCGCGCCCGGCCGCTCAGGCGGCCCTGCCCAATGTCGGCCTCCGCATCGACCATCAGGCCTTGCACCCCGGCCTCGGGCAGCGCCAGCGGAGACGTGCGCAGTTGCATCCGCCCACTGGGTCCATCAAGGGGGCCACTCAGGTGCAGATCCACCGCCACCGTGCCCCGCACCGGGTAGTCCGGCACCACGAGTTCCAGCACATCGAGGGGAATTTCGCGCCCGGACACCGTCAGGGTCATCGCCCCACCGGCCAGCCGTGCCTCAAGGTCGAGGGCGCCGCCGTCCACGTTAAGCCGCGTCGGGGCCACCGCAATGTCGGTCCCCTTCAAGGTCACGGTCGTCGGAGCGACCAGACGCACGGCGTGATCGGGATTGGCGACGCGCAAGGTGTTCAGGCGCACGGCAAGGACCTCGCCCAACTCCAGGCGCCCGGCCGTCTCGACCACATAGGGCGCCGTCGGGGTGCCCTGCACGGTCACCGAGAACGCCCCGCCGCCGTCGTCCAAATCGGCCCGCAGCGCGGCGTCCTGCCACGCCACGCCACCGGCCCCGCCGTCCCCGGCGGTGACAGTGATGGTGCCGTCGGGCGCCCCAAACAGGTCCCGCAACTGGGCGCGGGCCTGTAGGCTGGTGACCAGCACGCCAGCATCGGGCAGGGCCAGAGCTTCGGCGAACAGCCGGGCCGACAGGCCCTGCGTGCCGTCCACCGGGGCCAGCGTGAGCTCGCCGTTCAGGCTACCGGTCAAAGGCTGACCAGTCAGGGCGGCCAGATCCTCGGGCGATTCCAGTTTCAGGGTGAAGGCGCCGTCGAGCAGCGGGGCCTCGAACGGCATCGCCACCTGCCCGGCCACCCGGACACCCGCGACCATGGCGTCGATCTTGGTCACCTCCATGCCCTGGGCCGTCAGGCGCAGCGCGGCAGAAGGCTGGCGCACTCCGACCCCAGCCACCTGAACGCCCTGCCCGCCAACCGTGACAGCCACCACCGGTGCGGCAAGGGTGCCGGCAAAAGTGCCCTCGGCCCGTACCGCGCCTTCGACACCAACATTCAGGCGACCAAGTTCGGGCGCCTCCAGAACGAACGTTCCCCCCAGATCATTGAAGTTGTTCAGGGCGAGGGAGGCATCCAGGCTGGCCCCTGGCGCCCGCAAATGCAGGTCACGCAGCCGGACTTCCTGGCCGTGCCACTCGACGCCTGACGTCGCATCCACCTGCCCGGCAACCAGGGCGTCGGCCTGGGGGATGCCGGTGGCGAAGTCGCGCAGGGTCAGGCGCAGATCGCCGACAATGGTGTCCTGATCGGCCTTCAGGTCCGCGCCAATGGTCCCGACGCCCCGCAGCGCCACGCCGGTCAGCGGCTCCAGCGCCGACAGGTCGGTGACCGAGGCTTCCAGCCCGCCCGCCACCTGCAAGGGCGCCGTGCCGATGGTGCCGACGTACTCGGCGCCGATCACCGGGGACTGCACGGTCAGGCGTTCGACGCCAATGTCGCCGGTATCGGTCCAGAACGTCCCGGTCACGGCAAAGTCCAGCCCCTCCCCGACGATGGGCGCGGCCTGCGGGACCAGTTCGCCAACCCCTTCGACCCGGCCTTCGGCGGAAAATGGCACCGCGTCGCCACCCAGCACGCCGCGCGCCCGCACCTCGGCCCGGCGCACCACGGTATCGGTCACGGTGCCGTCGAGGGCGACCTCCAACCCGTCGAGCGGTCCCTGCATGCGGGCCTCCAGCCGCCCCTGCCCGACCGGCACCCCGGCCAGGGCCTCAAGCCCCGTACCGTCGGTGATGTCGAGCACGGCCTGACCATTAACCACCATATTCTCATCGGCCTGGGCCGTTCCGTCCAACGTCCAGCCCTGCCCGCGCACGCGCACGTCCTCGGCCGAAAGGGTCCCGGCGCCGTCGTTGCGCAGAGTGGCGGCCAGTTCCAGCGCCTCCCCGGTCAGATTGGAAATCTCGGCCGGCATCTGTGGGCCGGGGCGGAGCGTGGCGGCAATGGTGGCCGTTCGCGTATCGCCCGAGGACAGGTGAAGGTCTGCCTCGATCGTCACGAAGTCCTCGGCCTCGGCCAGCATGGCGCCGTCCCACTCACTCACCGGCCCCTCGCCATTGAGCGACAGGCGCACGCCCGGCAGGCCCGGCAGATCCAGCAAGCGCGCCACGGCACCGCCGGGCGGCTCGTAGACGGCGAGATGAACGCCCAGGACGCCGCCCGGCCGGTATTGGACCTCCAGGCGCGCTTCACCGGGGGCATCAAGACGCTGGGCCTCAAGGAATGACTCGATGCCGCCCCGCTCGGCCCCGGTGACCTGCCCGGCGGCGCGAAAGCTCAAGGACGTGCCCAGCACCGGCGCAGCCAGATGCACCCCGTCGAGGGTCAGGGCGTGCAGGGTCACGCGCTCCAGCAGGTCGAAATTGGCGGCGCCCCCCTCGTCCTCCGCCCCTTCCGGCTGTGCTTCGGGCGGGCGGGCGACGTTCACCTCGCTGACCGTCAGAAGATCAACCCACAGGCGGCCACCAAGAAGCTTGGTCGGACGCCAGTCCACAATCGCCGTCCGGGCGGTCAACCACGTTCCGGTACTATCGCTGACCTCCACGCCATGCAGGGTCAGGCGGTCGAGAACCGTTCCCTCGATGCGCTCCACGCGCACGTCGGTCACGGCGTCGAGCGCGCGCGCAACCACCCAATGGCTGCCCGGCGCGGTGCCAAGCAGCACCGCGAGAGCGGCAACGAGAAGCACGACCAGGGCCAGAACCCCGATCAGAACACGACGTACCCAGATCATCTTAAAATGCCTGCCCCAGGCTGATATACAGTTGATAGGGGTCGTCCACGTTTTCCCGGCGGTCCAGCGGAACCGCCACGTCGAACCGGATCGGACCGACCGGCGAGTAGTACCGCACCCCGATGCCCGCCCCCCAGAACAGATCCCCCGCCGGGTTGGGGATCTGGTCACTGAACGCGCGGCCACCCTCAATGAACGGCACAATCCCTATGGTCTCGGTGATCTGGCGGCGCAGTTCCAGGCCGATTTCGAACAGCGACTTGCCGCCGATGGGATCATTGTTCTCGTCGATGTCGGTCGCCAACTGATAGCCATAGCCGCGCACGGACCCGCCGCCGCCGGCATAGAACCGCTTGTCCGGCGGCACGTCGCGGCGCCCGGCGCCGACGATGGCCCCGATGGCGACACGCCCGGCCAACACCGTCCATTTGTCGTCGGTCAGCGGGTAGTACAGGCGGCCCTCCGCCCGGTTGCGCGCAAACAGGATGCTGCCGTCGTACACCCCGGTGTAGGGCACCACCTCGAAGTTAAGCCGCGAGCCGTCGCGCGGGTCGAGGCGGTTGTCGGTGTCATCGCGCCACGCCCGCACCGGCAGGCCCCACAAGATGGACTGCTTGGTGCCCTCGCCATCGGTGATCTCGGCGTATTCGATATTGGTCCCGACCGATGCGGTCCACGTCGGGCTGAGCCTGCGTTCGACACTGACCTCGGCCAGAATGCCGGTGCGGTCATAGGCCTCGAATTCCTCCGTTCCCCCTTCGAGAGTGGCGCGCAGGAACTGCCCCCGGCGGTTCAGGAACAGGGGCTTGGAGAAATCAGCCCCCAGGGTCTGGGCGCGTTCGGACACATCCAGTTGAGCCCGGAAGTCCTCGTCCTCGCCGAGCAGGTTGCGGTGTTCCCAGAACACGTCGGCCCCCAACCCAAGGCTTGAGGAAAAACGCGCCCCGACGCCGATGCTGCGGTGGTCGGCCTCCTCCACCGTGACAGTCAGCGGCAGCGCGCCATCGGCCCCAACGGTTTCGGCCGGATCGACCGAGATGGCCTGAAACAACCCGGTCTTCAGCAGCGTCTGGCGCAGGTCCTGAACCTCGCGCTGGTCATAGGGCGCGCCCTGATGAAACTCGATGAGGCGACGGAGGTAGTCCTCCTGGACGCTGTCGAGGCCCTCGAACGCGGTGCGGCCGAACACCGCCGATGGCCCGCTTTCGGCCTTGACGGTTACCGCCATGGTGCGCTCGGCATGATCGACACGGGCGGTGTGCCCGACCGCCTTGCCGAACGGATAGCCCTGATTGCGCAGGGCCTCGCCGACCCGCGCCACGGCCGACAGCACATCGGCGGCCAGGGCCGGCTGACCCCGCTCAAGCCCCAGCGCCGCAAGGTCGCGCGGGACATTGGCGTCGGCGGGCGGTGGCGGATCGACGTATTCGACATCAAAGGCAACGATGCCATAGACCGGGCCAGGGTCCACGCGCAGGGTCACCTCGGCCGGATCGATGTCCTGATTGATGACCGGCGCGACCGTCGCGGCATAGTGCCCCTGGCTGCGCAGCACACGGCCCAGGCGGTCGGCGTCATCGGCGGCGCGGCGGCGCAGGGCCAGCATCGAGGCGGGCGGGTCTTCCTGCAACTGGCGCAGGCGGGAGGCCTCTTCCAGCGCGGTTTGCAGGTCTGCGTCCTCAACCCCCTCAATCGACACCTCATAGGGAACGCGCGGCCCGTCCAGCGGCGCCACGTCGGGGACGACACTGCCCTGTGCCGAGGGCGCAGCATCATCATCGCCGAATCCCAATCGGGCGCAGCCGGACAGCAGCAGCGCCGCGACGATCACGGCACTCCAAAAAATCCCACGCCGGGCGGGCGAAAACGTCAGGCGAACGGACAAGCCGCAATCCCCAAAGAGAAGCCAATAGCTTGATGTAACGTTGGAAACGGTCCCATTGGCTTCTTATATCGCCTTGCTGTACGGTGGAGACAACCCTTGCACCACCCGCCGCACCCCAAAAGGCGATGCGGCTACATGCCGGGCAACCTGTACCGACGGCCCTACGTTGATGATGCGAATGAAGGCGAATTCAGCCCAGCGGGCACGAAACCACCACGAGGGGAGACACGAGATGCTGTCGCACGGTAACACGAAAAGCCAAATGTCGCGGATGCAGGATGATCTTGATCGCCTTCGCCAGCAACTCGCCGTCTATTCCGAACGGCTGGGCGAAAGTGCGTCCGAAGCTGGGCGCCACGGGCTGGCCGGACTGCGCGATGCCTATGATCGCGCCCAGGTCAATGCCCGCGTCTATGGCGACACCGCCCGCCGTCAGGCCGAGGAAGCCACCGGCAAGGCACGCGAACAGGTCAAGGCCCACCCGCTGTCCACCGTCGCCGGGGCATTCGCCGTGGGCGTCATCCTGGGCGCCTTGCTCGGCCGGCGCTGAGTAGCACGCAGACGGAGGGGGACACGATGATACTTGGAGCACTCTCCGCCCAGGCGGGGCTGGTGAAGTCAGCACTGCGCCTGCATTTGTCCGCCTCCATGATTAGCGGCGTCACCCTGCTGCTGGCTGGCGTTTTCGTGCTGTTCGCCCTGGCCTTCGGCGCGGCCGCCTTGTTCTTTAAACTTGAGGAGTCCATGAGCCGGACCGGCGCCGCCCTGTGGGTCGGGCTGCTCGCCCTGTTCCTGGCCGTGCTGGTCTGGCTCATCGGGGTGCTGGTCGCCCGGCCGCGGCGCCGCGCGGCAAAGACCACCATGACGGCGGCCATGGCACCGCTGACAGCATTGGGCATGACCGCCGCGCGCCCTCCAGCGGCCGCCCGTGGCACCACCGCGCCGCCCCCACCGCCGAGCACCCACGCCATGATGCTCGACCAGGGGATGGAGGTCGGGGCGCGGGCTCATGCCGCCTTGGCCGCCCACCCGGTGGGGCTATTGGCGGCCGGGCTGGGCATGGGGCTGGCCGTGGGGTTCAGCCCCGGCTTGCGGCGCGGGATCAGGCGGCTGCTCCCTTGGTAGGGTTGGCTTGGTAGGGTTGGCCTGTTCGGAAGGTATTGGGTACACTCGGCCCCGCGATCCTTATCTGCGGAGTTCCCCCACGCCATGACATTCCTGCACGCCTCGGCCGTCCTGCCCGATGATCCCAACGCCCCCCTGCCCTATCCCGACGCCTATTTGCGGGATGTCCTGGGGACCGTGAAGACCATTGCCGTAGTGGGCGCCTCGGCGGATGCCAACCGGCCCAGCCACTTTGTCATGAAGTACCTGCGGGACAAGGGATACCGGGTCATTCCGGTCAATCCCAAGCTGGCCGGGCAGACCCTGTTGGGGGAAACCGTCTACGCATCTTTGGCCGACATTCCCGGCCCGGTGGACATGGTCGATATCTTCCGCAACTCGGCCGCCGCCGGGCCGATCACCGACGAGGCCATCGCCGCTGCGCCGAAGCTGGGCCTCAAGGTCGTCTGGATGCAGCTTGCCGTGCGCAACGACGACGCCGCCATGCGGGCCGAGGAAGCCGGCCTCGCCGTGGTCATGAACCGCTGTCCCAAGATCGAGTTCGGCCGCCTGTGCGGCGAACTGTCGTGGCAGGGCGTCAACACCGGCATCATTTCCAGCAAAAAGCGCAAGGCGCCGGGGCAAGGCAACGGCAGCAACGAAGGCTTGGCCGACTGCGGGTTCGAGACTCTGGCCATCCACGCCGGAGCCTCGCCCGACCCGACCACCGGTGCCCGCTCGACGCCCATTTTCCAGACCACGTCCTATGTGTTCGACGATGCCGACCATGCGGCCAACCTGTTCAATCTGCACACCTTCGGCTACATCTACTCGCGCCTGACCAACCCCACAGTCAGCGTTCTGGAGGAACGCATCGCCAGTCTGGAGGGCGGGCGGGCCGCGCTGTGCTGCGCCTCGGGCCATGCGGCGCAGTTCATGACCTTCTTCACCCTGCTGGAGCCCGGCGACGAGTTCATCGCCAGCCGCAACCTCTATGGCGGGTCGATCACCCAGTTCGGGCAGTCGTTCCGCAAGCTGGGCTGGACCTGCCACTTCGTGGACCCGTCCGACCCCGACAACTTCCGCGTTGCCATCACGCCGAAGACCAAGGCCATCTTCCTGGAGGCCCTGGCCAACCCCGGCGGCATCATCGTCGACATCGAGGCGGTCGCCCGCGTGGCCGAGGACGCCGGCATTCCGCTGATCGTCGATAACACCATGGCGACGCCCTACCTGTGCCGGCCCATGGAGTGGGGGGCCGACATCGTGGTCCATTCGACCACCAAGTTCCTGTCCGGCCACGGCAACGCGGTCGGCGGGGCGATTGTCGAGAGTGGCCGGTTCGATTGGGCCAAAAACGACAAGTTCCCGTCGCTGGCCCAACCGGAACCCGCCTATCACGGCCTGACCTTCTACGAGACGTTCGGCGATTTCGCCTTCACCACCAAGGCCCGCGCCGTGGCCCTGCGTGATTTCGGCCCGGCGCTCAGCCCCATGAATGCGTGGCTGACCATCACCGGCATCGAAACCCTGCACCTGCGCATGGAACGCCATGTGGAGAACGCCACGGCCGTGGCGCATTTCCTGGCCGGGCATCCGGCGGTGGCCTGGGTCAGCCATGCCGGGCTGGACACCTCGCCCTACAAGGCGTTGCAGGAAAAGTACCTGCCCAAGGGACCGGGCGCGGTGTTCACCTTCGGGCTCAAGGGCGGCTACGCGGCGGGCAAGGCGCTGGTCGAGCGGGTCAAGCTGTTCAGCCACTTGGCCAACATCGGGGACACCCGTTCGCTCATCCTGCACCCGGCCAGCACCACCCACCGCCAGCTCAGCGAGGAGCAACGCCAGACCGCCGGGGCGGGCGACGAGGTGATCCGCCTGTCGGTCGGTATCGAAACCGCGGCCGACCTCATCCGCGACCTGGATCAGGCCCTTTTGGAGGCGCCATGACTTTCCGCCACACCCCGGACGTCCTGCCCGAAGACCTATGGGGCCGCATCCCCTATCCAGAGGACTACCTGCGCGACATCCTCGACGGGGTGAAATCCATCGCCGTGGTGGGTTTTTCGGCCAAGCGGTCGCGGCCCAGCCATGACATCGCCCTGTTCCTCAAGGCCAAGGGGTACCGCGTCATCCCGGTCAATCCGGGCCTTGCGGGGCAGGAGTTCCTGGGCCAGACGGTGCGGGCGTCCCTGGCCGACGTGCCCGCCCCGGTCGATCTGGTGGACGTGTTCCGCAATTCCGACGCCGCCGGGGAGGTGGTGGACGAGGCCATCGCCGTGGCGGCGGAAAAGGGCATTCACGCGGTGTGGCTGCAATCGGGCATCCGCAGCGACGCGGCAGCCGAGCGGGCCGAGGCTGCTGGCCTGAAGATGGTCATGAACCGCTGTCTGAAAGTGGAAATCGCCCGCCTGCACCTGTGACCTTGCGCCGGGCGTTGCCGTCAGAGGTTTCACCCAGACGGAGGCACCCCCATGACCGACTTCCGCCACACGACGGAGGCCGTTGGCGACGGCGGCCGCATTCCCTATCCCGACGACTATGTGCGCGACTGCCTGAAGGACACCTTCAAGGTGGCCGTCATCGGCTACAAGCTCGGCCAGGAGAGCGAGCAGCGCGCCCTTGAACTGCGCCACGAGGGGTACAGGGTCATCCCCGTGAACCCTGACCTCGCCGGCGAGATGCACCTGGGCGAGGTGGTGCCCGGCCGCATCGCAGACATTCCGACCACGGTGGACATGGTCGTCGTCTACGGCACCGCCAAGGACGCCGAAATGGCCGCCGAGGGTGCCCGCCTCGCCAAGGACCCCTTCGGCCTCAAGGTGCTGTGGTTCGCCCCCGGCGCCCGCAACGACGACGCCGCGCGCCGTGCCGAGGACGCCGGCCTGCGCGTCGTCCAGGACCGCGACCCGGCCGAAGAGGCCCGCCGTTTGGGCGTTTCCCATTAGAGCCAAGCCTACCCCTGTGCGATTTAGCCGAACGCGGCGGGTCGATAGGCGTTGTGTGGTGGGGCGAGCACGCGGCACGCCACCCCCGGCAGGCCGCACGGAGGTTCAAACCAACTGACCACCAGGAGTTTTCGATGAAAAAACAGCTTCTTCTGTCGACCGTTCTGGCCGCGGCCCTGGCCGCCGGGTCCGCCCACGCCGCCGGGTCCGGGTATGGCTCGCAGTCCACCGACGCCCAGATGGACCGCACGCAAGGCATGGAACAGACCCAGGAGCAGACCGGCCAAATGGGCGCGTCGCCTGGCCAAGCCGCCTCCGGCGAGCAGGGCTATGACCCGAGCCGGGCCGGGGTTGGCGGCGTGTCCGCCGACCAGACCGCCCAGATCACCAACAACACCGATGCCGTGCGCCAGATCCAGCAAGCCCTTCAGGAAAAAGGCCAGGACATCCAGGTGGATGGCATCTGGGGTCCGAACACCCAGCAGGCATTGCGCGATTTCCAGGAACAACAGGGCCAGACACAGGCCACTGGCGAGCTGAACCAGGAAACCCTCCAGGCCCTGGACGTGGAACTCAGCCAGATGCAGCCTCAGACGGCGGAAACCCCGACCGACATGCCGATGGGTTCTGGCATGGGATCTGGCATGGGCCAGGACCGCATGGAGTCCGCGCCCGGAATGGGCTCGGAAGGCATGGGTTCAGAAGGTGTGGGTTCAGAAGGCGCGGGCTCCTCGCCCAGCCGTTAAACGTTCCCGACCTGAACACAGCGGCGCCCCACCTTCCGGCGGGGCGCCGTTTTTATGGGCGCTTGCCCTCGTCCGGTGCCCATCGCCCTAGACGTTCAACAGCAGGAACTCGCGTTCCCATGAACTGATGACGTCCTGGTAGGCGTCCCACTCTGCCCCCTTCACGGCAGCGAAGGCCTTGCAGAACATGCCGCCCAGCACGTCGTGGAGGCGGCGGGCGTGCTGGAACCGCTCGATGGCGTCGGGCAGGTGCTTGGGCAGGGCGTGGGCCTTGGTATAGCCCGACCCGGTGATCGGCTTGGTCGGCTCGACCTTTTCGATCATGCCCAGATAGCCGCACACCAGCGATGCCGCGATGGCCAGATAGGGGTTGGCGTCGGCTCCAGACAGGCGGTTTTCGATGCGCATGTTGGCCGGTTCGGACACCGGGACGCGCAGACCCACGGTACGGTTGTCATGCCCCCAGTGCATGTTGATCGGGGCCGAGAAGTTCTTCACCAGACGGCGGTAGCTGTTGACGTTGGGGGCCAGCAGCAACATGGCTTGGGGCAGGTACTTCTGAAGGCCACCGATGTGCCAGCGGAACAGTTCGCTTTCCTCGCCCTCGGGCGTGGCGAACAGGTTGCGGCTGGTTTCGACGTCGGCCACCGACTGGTGCAGGTGCATGGCGCTACCCGGCTGGCCTTCCAGGGGCTTGGCCATGAACGTCGCATAGACATTGTGGCGCAGGGCGGTCTGGTGCAGCGTGCGCTTGAACAGGAACACCTGATCGGCCAGCGACAAGGCGTCGCCGTGCTCGAAGTTGATTTCCATCTGCGCCGCGCCGCCTTCGTGGTGCAGGGTATCGACGTCCAGGCCCTGGGCCTCGGCATAGTCGTAGACGTCCTCGAACAACGGATCGAACTCGTTGACCGCATCAATGCCAAAGGCCTGGCGGCCGATCTCGGGCCGGCCCGACCGGCCAATGGGCGGCTCCAGGGGATAATCGGGGTCGGTGTTGACCTTGACCAGATAGAATTCCAGTTCGGGCGCTACCACCGGCCGCCACCCCTTGGCCGCATACAGGTCCAGCACCCGGCGCAGGACGTGGCGCGGCGCCATGTCAACCGGGCTGCCGTCGCGGTAATAACAGTCGTTGATAACCTGGGCGGTCGGCTCGTCGTACCACGGCACCACGCGTATGGACGACGGATCAGGCCGCAGGTACATATCCTGGTCGATGTCGGGCATGATGTCTTCTTCGGGGTAGTCGCCCGTCACCGACTGGATGAACAACGATTCGGGCAGGCGCAGGCCGCGCGCGTGCAGACCGCCGATGAACTTGTGGGCCGGCAGGATCTTGCCACGCGGCACGCCGGCCATGTCCGGCACCAGGCACTCCACCTCGGTCATGCCACGGGCGGTGATCCAGGCGATCAGTTCTTCCGTGGTGGTCGGCGGGGTGGTGTCGGGCGCACCGGCGGCCGCGGCGGCGTTGCGGCGGCGGGCAGAGGCGGTTTGCTCCATGGACATCAAGGCTCCGAGGGGACGACGTAGTGTTGCGCCTTCAACATGAGGCACGGCCGGGCCGCAGGCAAGCGGCGGCCTTGCATCCGCCCAAGGTCAAAGGAAGCGGCGGCCTTGCATCCGCCGCAGGGATGAACGACAGTAACCCCAACGTGTTCAGGGTGCAGTGAGGGACCCCACCCCATGAGTTTCGGAGCGGTTGCGGCCATCACCATTACCATCGCCCTGGTGCTCATCATGGGCATCGGGCTGATGTCCTACGTCTCGTCGCTGGTGAAGAACGCGTATCAGATCAAGGTCGAACTGCGAAACGACGTCGAAAGCGCCATCGCCCGGATGGACATGGAGATGGACCGTCGCGGCAAGGCCCTGCGCAAGGAGCTGGGCGACGACACCAGCAAGCTGCGCGACAGCGTGCAGCAGGACAACGAGCGCCGCATCAAGGAAATCGAGGACCGCCTGCAGAAGACCCTACAGGACCTCAGCGCCGCCGGCCGCGACGAAAAAACCGCCACGCAAACCGCCCTGACCGATATGCGCCGCCGCCTGAAGACGCTGGAAAGCGACGTGGTCGCCATCAAGAACGACCTGTCCCGCCGCGCCGCCCTGGGCCGCGCCATGCGCGACAAGGACCGGGCCGAACAGGGCGAGCCCGTAGCGACGGCGCCCGCCCCCGCTGCCGTCCCGTCCCCGCGCGAGGCGTCGTCCACCGCGCCACAGTCTGCCCCCTCTGCCCCTCCGGCTACCCCCCCGCCGGTCGCCCCGTCCGGTGGACAGCGCCTGCAATACGGCGAACTGGAAGGCTGAGGAGCCGCCCCACGCGGCCCGCAGACAAGAAAAAGGCCCGCGCTTGAAGCACGGGCCTTTTTCATTTGCTCCGCCTAAGGGGGCGGAGGATGGGGCGAGTAGACGGGTTCGAACCGACGACCTCCTGGACCACAACCAGGCGCTCTAACCAACTGAGCTATACCCGCCACCGGGGGCCTCACCCTGCGGCGAGGTCGCGTTTCTACCCCTGCCGGAAGGGTCCCGTCAAGAAGAATTCAGACCCTGTTTTCAGGATGGGCCGCATTGCCCCGTTCCAGGCGCGCAACAGCCTCGTTTCCCTTGCCGGCAAGGGAAACGAGGCGGTCGATCTGGGCGTCGAGTTTGGGCAGCGCGTCGCGCCGGTAGCGCGACACTTCCTCGATGGCGCCCAGCACGTCGGCGAAGGCCTCTTCGAGCTTGCCCATGTCCAGCACGGTGGACGCCGCGCGGTTCTGGATCTCGACTCCCTGGCTGCGCAGGGCCTTGGCGGTGCCGGCGATCATCTCGGACGTGGTGGTGTTGATGGCCTCCACCCGGTCAAGCACCAGCCGCTGGTTGGCCAGCGCCAGGGCCACCGTCACCGCCACGTTCAGCGCCGACACGGTGACGTTGATGGCGCGGTCCACGCCGCGGACAAGCTCGCGGTTGTTGCGGATGACCACTTCCAGGGCCAGCACGCCCTGCTGGCTGACCGCCAGTTGCTGTTGCAGGTCAACGATGCGCTGGCGCAGGGGGAAGACCAGTTCCTCCTCGATAAAGGCCCGGTGCGGGTCGTCCACGGCCAGCCCCTCGGCCGCCGTGATGAGCCGGTTGTCGATCATCCGGCCGAGGTCGATCTGGCGACGCAGGCGCCCCAGCACCTGACGCAGGGCGTCCTGGTCGTCGGCCAGGGTCAGGTTGTCGCGCCGCAGCATGTCGCGCCCGGCCTGGAGGTCCTTGAGGATGGCGTCCAGCGCCTCCTGGGCGGTCTCGAACTTGTGGAAATAGCGTTGCAGCCCGTTGCCAACACCGGGAATAAACGACAGCACCCGGCTCAACGCCCCGCCCTTCAGGTTCTGGCGGTTGGGGTCGAGGTCAACCATGCGGCCGCGCAGGTCGATCAGCGCCTTGGCCACCGGCCCGCCCTCGTCGCCCTGGTGGGCCAGGGTGCGGATGGAGCCCTGAAGCATGGAACTGCGATAGGCCGCCTGCTTCTGGATTTCCACCCCCATGCCGTCCACCGCCTCGCGCTGGCGATGGGCGCCGCCGGCCGGCGCGGCCGTGGGTTCGTTGGTCAGCACCTCCTGCACGAAGGCCTCGGCCATGGCCGCCAGTTCGGGATCCTCGGGCGGGGCTTCAGGTTGGGCCGGCGCCTCGTTGATCTCGGCGGCGATGTCGTCCACGGGCAGGGACAGGCTGAGACCTGCCGTTTTGGGCGACGCCTTGGTGTCGGTCATGGACTGCTACTCCTTGAGGGCGGCATTGCGGCCGTACATGTCGGCCTTATCGATGAAGCGGCGCAGATCCTGAAGCGCCGTGTCGGCCTCCACCGAAGCCTGGGCCTGTTCGGTTTCAACCCGCGCCACGGCCACGGCGGCGTCATCCAGGGCGGTCAGGGCGGCTTCGTTGCGCGATGCCAGATCGCGCACCCGGCGTTCGGTGTCGTCCACCAGATCGAGACGGCGGCGCAGGGCCTCGCGCTCCTCGGCACCCAGGCGGGGTCCATCGCGCTCCAGGCGGCGGCGCACAAAGGCGGCGTCCACCCCGGCCACGCCACGGGCCAGCGACGCCATGCCCGACAGGTTATCGACGGCGCCCAGGGCCACTTCAGCGACCAGCCCGCGCGACCGCTCAAAGGTCAATTCGCGGGCGTCGAACTTGCCGCGCAGCACGTCGAGGACATGGGCATAGCGGGCATACAGGCGGTCGGCCTGAACCGCCAGATCGGGCCGCCGCGCCTCCAGCAGGCGGCGCTTGCCCTCGCACAGGGCCAGAACAACGTCGTCGGCATCAACCGGGGGATTGGCCGGGTCGAGGTCGATCACCCCGGCCTCGCGCTGTTCGCGCTCCAACGTGGCACGAGCGGCCTTCTCGGCCGCCAGACGGTGGCGAGTCTCGCGGTCGGCCTTGCGGCCGATCAGCCAGTTACGGACGCGGCGCTCCACCGGAACCTCGACGGCAATGGCCGCCAGACCGGCCAGCCAGCCGATCAGGCTGGGGCTCCACATTCCGCCGGGCAGCGAGGTCAGCCACAGCACGAAGGCCAGAAACGGCACCAGGAACCAGTACCGCACCATGACCTGCCAGCGGCGCGGCGGATCGGTCGGCACGGCAAGGCGCGGCTCGACCATTCCCAGGATGAACCACGGGAAACAGGACAGGAACAGTCCGTAACTGAAGCCTTCCAGAAAGTCGAAGAACATAAGCCGCCGTTTCCCGCATCAAAGTCCAGCCGCTCTACACATAGGGACCGCTCTTCCAATAGGAAAGACGAGTCGCGGTTGGCACTATCCCCCGAAATAACGCTCCAGGCGGGCCAAGGCCTCGGCGATGGCCTCGTCGGTCTTGGCAAAGCAAAAGCGAATGGTCTGCGACGGACGCGCCAGCCCCGGCCGGTCCTGATAAAACGCCGACAGCGGCACGGCGGCCACCCCGGCCTCGGTGGTCAGGCGGCGGCAGAACGCGGCGTCATCCTCGTTCACCCCCAGGGGCGAGACATCAACGCTCAGGAAATAGGTGCCAGCGGCAGTCAGCGGCGCGAAGCCAATCGTCCGCAGCCCATCGGCCAGCCGGTCGCGCCGCCCCTCCAGGATGCCGGGCAGGCTGCGCACATAGTCGTCGCGGTTTGTCAGGCCCCAGGCAAAGCCCGCCTGCTGGCTGATCGGCGTGGTGAAGTTCAGGAACTGGTGGGCCTTGGCCACCGCCCCCATCAGGGCAGGCCCGGCGATGATGTAGCCAACCTTCCAGTTGGTCAGCGAGAACACCTTGCCGAACGACCCGATGCGCAGGCACCGTTCGCGCATCCCCGGCAGGGTCATCAACGGGATGTGCGGGCGGCCGTCGAAGGTCAGGTGCTCGTACACCTCGTCGCACACCGCATAGGCATCGTGCGCCTCGACCAGCCCGGCGATGAAGTCCAGTTCGTCGCGGGTGAACACCTTGGCGCAGGGATTCTGCGGGGTGTTGAGCAGAATGAGCTTGGTCTTGTCGGAAAACGCCGCCGCCAGTTCCTCACGCGGCAGGGTCCAGTCCGGCGGGTTGAGTCGGACCATGCGCGGGATACCGCCGGCCCGCCGGATGATCGGCAGATAGCTGTCATACAACGGCTCGATCAGCACAACCTCGTCGCCCGGCTCGATCAGGCCGAACAGGCAGGACGCCAGCGCCTCGGTGGCGCCCGAGGTCACCATCACCTCGGCCTGCCAGTCCACGTCCTGGCCCCAATAAGCCTTTTCATGGACGGCGATGGCTTGGCGCAGGACCGGGATGCCCCACATGGACGGATACTGGTGCGGCCCCTCGACCATGGCCCGCGCCGCCGCCGCCATGACGTCGGGCGGCTCCAGCCCCTCGGGCGCGCCCTGGCCCAGGTTGACGGCGCCATGCTCCTGGGCGAGGCGCGACATGACCTCGAAAATGGTCGTGCCATAGGACGACAGCACCGAATTGGCCGGCTTCACGGCATGCTCCTGCTTCCTTTGTGCCTGCTCCAGGCATAGCACAAAGCGTTGGCGGGCGCACAGCCCAGGAACAATGCCCGCATTTTAGCCAAGGTGCGCAAATATAAGGCATCCCTCCGTCTGAGAAATCTCCTCGGGCGTAGCACTTGCGGCAGTTTAATCACATTGCCGATTTGGCACGCTGCGTGATAGAGGAGAGCCGGAAACCAATCACGGTCTGGAACCGCTGCCTGCGGAACCGGGCGGAGAAGGGAAGAGAAACCCGTCGCATGAAGAAGATCGAAGCGATCATCAAGCCGTTCAAGCTCGACGAGGTCAAGGAAGCGCTGCACGAGGTCGGCCTGCAAGGCATCACGGTGACCGAAGCCAAGGGCTTTGGGCGTCAAAAGGGACACACCGAGTTGTATCGCGGCGCCGAGTACGTCGTAGACTTCCTGCCCAAGGTCAAGATCGAACTGGTGCTCGACGACAGCCTGGTCGAACGTGCCGTCGAGGCCATCACCCAGGCGGCCCACACCGGGCGCATCGGCGACGGCAAGATCTTCATCTCCGCGGTTGAGGAAGTCATCCGCATCCGCACCGGCGAACGGGGAACCGACGCCGTCTGACGCTTACCGCCACCCGGACGGCTTTGGCCGCATCCGGCACGCCATCACCACGCCTCCAACGGCCATACAACACGGGAATCAGGGACCATGTCCGACGTCAAAACAGTTCTCGACATGATTAAGGAAAACGACGTCAAGTACGTCGACTTCCGCTTCACCGACCCCAAGGGCAAGTGGCAGCACACCGCCCAGCACGTCTCGACGGTCGATGAAGACCTCCTGACGGAAGGCGTGATGTTCGACGGTTCCTCCATCGCTGGATGGAAGGAAATCAACGAGTCTGACATGATCCTCATGCCCGACCTGTCGACCGCCGTCATGGACCCGTTCACCGCGCAGCCGCAGCTCATCATCTTCTGCGACATCGTGGACCCGGCCACCGGCCAGCCCTACGAGCGTGACCCGCGTTCCATCGCCAAGCGCGCCCTGACCCACATGCAGTCCACCGGCGTCGCCGATACCGCCTACTTCGGGCCGGAAGCCGAGTTCTTCGTGTTCGACGACGTGCGGTATTCCGTCGAGATGAACAAGGTGTCCTTCGAGCTGGACTCCGAGGAAGCCCCGTGGAGCAGCGGCAAGATGCTCGACGAAGGCAACTGGGCCCACCGTCCGAACGTCAAGGGCGGCTACTTCCCGGTTCCCCCGGTCGACAGCGGCACCGACCTGCGCGCCGAAATGGTCTCCGTGATGATGGAAATGGGCCTGCCCATGGAAAAGCATCACCACGAAGTCGCCCCGTCGCAGCATGAACTGGGCGCCAAGTTCGGCACCCTGATGCAGGCCGCCGACTGGATGCAGATCTACAAGTACGTCGTGCACATGGTCGCCCACAGCTACGGCAAGACCGCGACCTTCATGCCCAAGCCCCTGATGGGTGACAACGGGTCGGGCATGCACGTCCACATGTCGCTGTGGAAGGAAGGCAAGCCGCTGTTCGCCGGGTCCGGCTACGCCGACCTGTCCGAGACCGCGCTGTACTACATCGGCGGCGTGATCAAGCACGCGAAGGCCCTGAACGCCTTCACCAACCCGTCGACCAACTCCTACAAGCGCCTGATCCCCGGCTTCGAGGCCCCCGTGCTGCTGGCCTATTCGGCCCGCAACCGTTCCGCCTCCTGCCGTATCCCGTATGTCGCCAGCCCCAAGGGCAAGCGCGTCGAAGTCCGCTTCCCGGACTCGACCGCCAACCCCTACCTCGCCTTCTCCGCCATGATGATGGCGGGCCTCGACGGCATCGAGAACAAGATCCACCCCGGCGATCCGATGGACAAGAACCTGTACGACCTGCCGGCCGAAGAGCTGGCCGGCGTGCCGACCGTCTGCGCCTCGCTGCGTGAAGCCCTGGAAAGCCTGCGGGCCGACTGTGACTTCCTCAAGAAGGGCGACGTGTTCACCCAGGACATGATCGACGGCTACATCGCGCTGAAGTGGGAAGAAGTGTACAACTTCGAACACTGCCCGCACCCGGTTGAATATAAAATGTACTACTCCTGCTGATACGAACTGCCCCGCAGTTTCGCTTCAGACGACCCCCGCCGGGCAACCGGCGGGGGTTTTTCTTTTGCCGACAGCCTAAAAAGCCCACACCCCACAAACAAAACGCCCGCGCCGGCACGGGGAGAAGGTCCCAGGCCGGTCGCGGGCGGAATGCGACAGCGGCCGGCGGGTTGCCCCGCCGGCGCGGCAGTCTTACTCGTAAACGGCGGTGGTGGCGCCGGTGTTGCTGTTGTAGTGCAGGGTGATCTTGCTCACCGAACACAGGTCGAAGCCGGTCCAGACGGCCTCTTCCTTGTCGTTGTAGATCGCCTTGAGGTCGAACTTGCAGCCACGAGTGCCGCCGGAGAACTCGATGTCCACGGCTTCGCCATCGGCCAGGGCGTCCTGCCCCATAACGTCATCTTCCCAATCGTTACTGTTGGACGACGCAACGTACACATAGTCAATCTGGTACCCGGTGGCGTTGACCAGGGTAAAATCCTGTTCACCGGCAACGGCGACAGAAGCCCACAACATACCCGCGCCGACAAGCAGCGCCTTCCCCAAAGACTTCATGATTACGGATACCCCAAGCGGCGGCACAATGCCAACCGACCCAAAAAATCCTATAACGCGATTATGGCCCGAAAAAGGCCCTATTTACGCTAAAATAAAAATTATTCCGTTGCATTTCATCAGCACACATATGTGGGGCCACCAGTGTCTCCGGCCAGACACACGTCCCAAAGAACCCGCACTGGGCCGCTTGCTTTTGCCGCCCGGCCATCCCACTTCGGAAGGGATGACCCTTTTGCGTCCGGGATTTTTTGGTGCAGCCCATCCCCTTGAAGCGTTGATCAGAAGGCAGCGGTCGTTTTGCCGTGCCGATGGTGGATGGATGACGCAAGCGGATGTGAAGGTCGGGATACAGGCCCGAGCGGGATAACACCCGCAGCCTGATCCACTGTTCTTGAACGACAAAGCAGCAGGGGTTTCCTGGCGCGTGCCGCCGCGAACGCTAACACGCCCGATCCCCGTCCACGGAGGGCTCATGGTTCTTGTCGATGACTTCCTGACATCTTTCGCCAAAACATATGACAGTCGTCGCGAAACCGAGATGTCATTAGCCGAGTACCTGGACCTGTGTCGAAACGACCCAGTGGCCTATGCCAGCGCGGCCGAACGTATCCTGACCGCCATTGGCGAGCCACAGACCATCGACACATCCAAGGATGACCCGCGGCTTGGCCGCATCTTCATGAATCGGACCATCAAGGTCTACCCGGCGTTCGCCGACGACTTCTTCGGCATGGAGGAGACCATCGAGCGCATCGTCGGCTTCTTCCGCCACGCCGCGCAAGGCCTGGAGGAGCGCAAGCAGATCCTCTACCTGCTCGGTCCTGTCGGCGGCGGCAAATCGTCGCTGGCCGAAAAGCTCAAGGCCTTGATGGAGGTCCACCCGATCTACGTCCTCAAGGCCGGGGACGAGATCAGCCCGGTGTTCGAAAGCCCGCTCGGCCTGTTCGAACCCGACACCATGGGCGCCGCGCTGGAGGAACGCTACGGCATCCCGCGCCGCCGCCTGACCGGCCCCATGAGCCCGTGGTGCATCAAGCGCCTGGACGAATTCGGCGGCGATATCAGCAAGTTCACCGTGGTCCGCATGTACCCCTCAAGGCTGCGCCAAATTGCCCTGGCCAAGACCGAACCGGGCGACGACAACAACCAGGACGTCTCGGCCCTGGTCGGCAAGGTGGACATCCGGCGCCTGGAACTGCACGCCCAGAACGACCCCGACGCCTACAGCTACTCGGGCGGCCTGAACCGGGCCAACCAGGGGCTGCTGGAATTCGTCGAGATGTTCAAGGCGCCCATCAAGATGCTCCACCCCCTGCTGACCGCCACGCAGGAACGCAACTACGTGGGCACGGAAAACATCGGGGCCATCCCGTTCTCGGGCATCGTCATGGCCCACTCCAACGAGGCCGAATGGCGGACCTTCAAGAACAACAAGAACAACGAAGCCTTCATCGACCGCATCTACGTCATCAAGGTTCCCTACTGCTTGCGCGCCACCGAGGAACAGAAGATCTACGGCAAGCTGATCCAGACGTCGGAACTGTCGGCCGCCCCGTGCGCCCCGGCCACCCTGGAGATGCTGGCCCGGTTCTCGGTCCTGTCGCGGCTGCGCGAGCACGAGAACTCCAACCTGTTCGCCAAGATGCGGGTCTATGACGGCGAGAGCCTCAAGGAGGTCGATCCCAAGGCCAAGACGCTTCAGGAATACCGCGACGCCGCCGGCGTGGACGAAGGCATGAACGGGGTATCCACCCGGTTCGCCTTCAAGGTCCTGGCCGCCACCTTCAACCACGATACCATCGAAGTGGCCGCCGACCCGGTGCACCTGATGTATGTGCTGGAAAACGCCATCCGTCAGGAACAACTGCCCGAGGAAACCGAGAACCGCTACATCGAGTTCATCAAGGGTGAACTGGGGCCGCGCTACGCCGAATTCATCGGCCACGAAATCCAGAAGGCCTACCTGGAAAGCTACCACGACTACGGCCAGAACCTGTTTGACCGCTATGTCGAATACGCCGACGCCTGGGTCGAGGATCTGGACTTCAAGGACAGCGATACCGGACAACTTCTTGATCGTGGATTGATCGACCAGGAACTCAGCAAGATCGAAAAGCCGGCCGGCATCGCCAACCCCAAGGACTTCCGCAACGAGATCGTGAAGTTCACCTTGCGCTCACGGGCGGCCAACGGCGGGCGCAACCCGTCCTGGTCAAGTTACGAAAAGATCCGCGAGGTGATCGAACGCCGCATGTTCAGCCAAGCCGAGGAACTGCTGCCGGTCATCAGCTTCGGGTCAAAAAAGGACAGCGACACCGAGAAGAAACACGCAGACTTCGTAGAGCGCATGATCGCCCGCGGCTACACAGAGCGCCAGGTGCGCAGGCTGGTGGAGTGGTACATGCGGGTCAAGCAGGCTGGGTGACCGGCGGGGGGCCTTTCCATGCACATCATAGACCGGCGGCTCAATCCCAAGGGCAAGAGCCTGACAAACCGCCAAAGGTTCCTGCGCCGGGTCAAGGCGCAGGTCCGTCAGGCGGTGCGCGAAAGTTCTGCCCAGCGCGGGGTCCAGGACCTGGAAAAGGGCGGCGAACTGTCCATCCCCCGCGAGGGGATGCGCGAGCCGTCGTTCCGGCGGTCGTCCAGCACCGGCATCCGGTCGGGCGTGCTGCCCGGCAACAAGGACTTCGTCGAAGGTGACACCATCCCCCGGCCGTCCGGCGGCGGCGGGCGGGGCAACGAGGGCAGCCCGGACGGCGGCGGCGAGGACGACTTTCGCTTCGTGCTGTCGCGCGACGAATTCATCGACCTGTTCCTGGAAGACCTGGAACTGCCCGACATGATAAAACAGCGCACGGCGGCCAGCGACCAGATGGTACCGTTGCGGGCCGGCTACTCGGTGTCGGGGTCGCCGGCCAACCTGGCGCTGACCCGCACCATGCGCAACAGCATGGCCCGCCGCCTGGCCCTGAAGCGCCCCAAGAGCGCCGAAATCCGCAGCCTGTACGAGGAAATCGAGGCCCTGGAGCGCACCGGCCGCGATCCCCAGCGCCTGACCGCCTTGCGTGCCACCCTGGCCGACAAGCTGCGCATGAGCCGCCAAATCCCCTACATCGACCCGCTGGACGTTCGCTATCGGCGGTTCCAGCAGGTGCCCAAGCCGGTGGCCCAAGCGGTTATGTTCTGTCTGATGGACGTGTCCGGGTCGATGAGCGAGTCCATGAAGGACCTCGCCAAGCGGTTCTTCATGCTGCTGCACGTGTTCCTGAAGCGGCGTTACGAACGGGTCGAAGTGGTGTTCATCCGCCACACCCACATTGCCCAGGAAGTCGATGAGGACACCTTCTTTCACGACCCGCAGACCGGCGGCACTGTTGTCTCGACGGCGCTGGACGAGATGCTCAAGGTGGTCCGCGCGCGGTTCCCGGCCGGGGACTGGAACATCTACTGCGCCCAGGCCTCGGACGGCGACAACACCACCAGCGACAACCGCCGCGCTGCCCAGCTTCTGGCCGATACCATCCTGCCGCTGTGCCAGTACTACGCCTACATCGAGGTTGGCCGCAGCGACGGGGGACCGGAGCCCTTCGGCCTGGGGTCGCGGGATCGCGAAAGCGACCTGTGGCGCACCTACCGTACCATTGCCGACCAGGGCGGCCCCATGGTCATGCGCCAAGTCCGCCACCGCCGCGAAATCTTTCCGGTGTTCCGCGAGTTGTTCCGCCGCGCCAGCGAAGGGAGCCCCACGCCATGACGCTGACGACCGACGACCGGCTGCTCTATGCGGGCGCCGACTGGAACTTCGACACGATCCAGCGGGTCCACGACGCGATCGAGCGCATCGCGGTCGACGACATGGGCCTGGACGTCTACCCCAACCGCATCGAGGTCATCACCGCCGAGCAGATGCTCGACGCCTACGCCTCCAACGGGATGCCGCTGTACTACAAGCATTGGTCGTTCGGGAAACACTTCGTCCAGCACGAAATGATGTACCGCAAGGGCATGCGCGGGCTGGCCTATGAGATCGTCATCAACTCCAACCCCTGCATCAGCTACATCATGGAGGAAAACTCCACCACCATGCAGGCGCTGGTGATCGCCCACGCCGGGTTCGGCCACAACCACTTCTTCAAGAACAACTATCTGTTCCGCCAGTGGACCGACGCCGATGCCATCCTGGGCTACCTCGATTTCGCCCAGAAATACATCGCCGACTGCGAGGAAAAGCACGGCCACCGCGCCGTTGAACGCGTTTTGGATGCCGCCCATGCCCTGCGCACCCACGGCATCTTCCGCTATCCACGCACCAAGGTCGCCGACCTCAGGTCCGAGGAACAGCGCGAGCGCGAGCGCCACGCCAACCAGGAACGCATCTTCAACGACCTGTGGCGCACCGTGCCGGGTGGCGACGTGCAGCTCAGCAGCCCAAGTTCAGCCGACCGCCGCCGGGCGCTGTTGCAGTTGCCGCAGGAAAACATCCTGTATTTCCTGGAAAAAACCGCGCCGCGTCTGGCCGGATGGCAGCGCGAACTGTTGCGCATCGTCCGCCAGATCGCCCAGTACTTCTATCCGCAGATGCAGACCAAGGTGATGAACGAGGGCTGCGCCACCTATTGCCACCACCGTATCATGCGCCGCCTGCACGACGACGGCCTCATCAGCGACGGGGCGTGGATGGAGGTCATGCACTCCCACACCAACGTGATCTTCCAGCCGGAGTTTGATGATCCGCGCTACAGCGGCCTCAATCCCTACGCCCTGGGGTTTGCGATCATGGAGGACATTGAACGCATCTGCCTTCAGCCGACCGACGAGGACCGCGCCTGGTTCCCCGACATCGCCGGGCGCAACGACCACATGGCGGTGCTGCGCGACGTGTGGGCCAACTACCGCGACGAAAGCTTCATCCTGCAGTTCCTCAGCCCCAAGGTGATGCGCGACTTCCGCCTGTTCCACATCATCGACGACGCCGCCCAACCGCGCATCCGCGTGGACGCCATCCACGACGAGCGCGGATACCGCCGCCTGCGCCGCGCCCTGGCCCGCCAGTACGACGTGGCTTGGCTCGACCCCGACATCCAGGTGATCGACGTGGACCTGGACGGCGACCGCCGCCTGCGCCTGCAACACCGCGTTCTCGACAGCATCACGCTGGAGGAAGGCGACGCGCAACGCGTCCTCGGCCACCTCGCCGACCTATGGGGCTACGACGTCATGCTGGAGGAAATCTCGGCCGAAAACGGCGGCAAGCTGAAGGAACACACGGCGAGCCCGAGGCACCGGGTGATTTAGGAAAAGGGGAAACACCGAGGACACCTTCAACCACCCGGAGTTAATGGGTGCTCTGTGCCTCGGTGCCCTCTGTGTTAAATCCCTTTCCTCGTCGCAGCAATTTCGGCCGCCTGGGCGGTCTGGCTCATCCAGGCATCCACCTGTTCGACCTGTTCGCCAAGGCGCGCGATCACGGCGGCCAGGGCGGCCAGCGTCTCGATGGCTTGGCCGCCTGACGCGCCCACGGCAACCAGGACGTCGTCTCCCAGGCGGGTGTCCAACGCGGCCAGACGGCGCCCGACCTCGTCGAGGGGCCGCGACCATGCCCCGGCGTCGGCCAGGAATCCCCGGCACATCCCGACCGCTTCGGGTTCACCGGCCCGCATGGACTGCAAGCACACGTCCCCCTGCCCGGTCAGCTTTTCACCCAGCAAGGTCACCCGGACGATGTCGCGTTCCAGGCTGTGGTAGGCAACCGGAGGGGCGTCTTCGGGCGACAGCGTCACCATGGTGACGGTCAGGGCGAGGAGTCCCACGGCGGCCCCAAGCACGGCGCGAATCATGACGGCTCCTTTGGAAAGGCTGGGGTGGGATGGACGACCCGACCATGATCGGGTGCCCTGCCCGCCTCGTCCACGGCGCGCCCGGCCTAATCCACAGGCGGTATACCAAAGCAATCGGTTGAACCGATTGCTTTGGAGTCTTTACGAAGCCCTCAAACGCCGGGCGCGCACTCCGTGCGCTTGGCTCACGCGGCAGGGGCCGCGCGCCGCAGTCGCGGGGTAGGGGAGCCCTGCTTCGAGGACATCCGAAGCTTCACCCGATTGCCCAATCCCACCCCGCCGGGGGGTTGCGGCAGGTTGGGCCGGCGGGGTATGCCGGAGGATGGATCATGACGCGAGGACAAACCATGGCGAACGACACGACCGGCACAGCAACTGGCGAAGCCACTGGTTCTGGCCACACCCCGACCCAGGCCAGCGCCGCTGCGGTGGAGCGCGGCATCGAGGCCTTGCGCGTCGGCCGGCTTGAAGACGCCCGCACCGCCCTGGAGGACGCCCTGCGCCACGACCCGCGCCAGGCCGACGCCATGCACCTGCTGGGTCTGGTGTCGCATCACCTGGGCGACGGCGCGGCGGCCGAGCGTCACCTCCGCGCGGCCCTGGCCAACCGACCGGGCGAGCCGGCCGTGCTGACCGATCTGGGCGTTGCCCTGCGCACCCAGGGTCGCCTGGACGAGGCGCTGGTGGTCCTGACCCGTGCCGTGGAGGCTCAACCGACCTTCACCCAGGCATCCCGGCAGCTTGGCGAGACGTTGCTTGTTGCCGGCCGCCCGCAGGAGGCGCTGAACGCCCTGATGGGCGCTGCGCGTCATCTGGCCGGCGATGCCGACGTGTTTGCCGCCGTGGGGGATTGTTACCGGGCGCTCGGGTCACTGACCCAGGCAGAACGGGCCTATGCCGCCGCTCTCATGCGTGAACCGGGCCATGCTCGGGCCCAGGCCGGCCGTACCGGCCTGCCCGAACCGTTCGAGGAAGATGGAGATCTGCTGGCCCGGCTGGAACAGGCCGCCGCCGACACGCCCGACGATCCGGGGGTGCTGGCCGCACTGGCCGTTGAGCTGGAAACCGCTGGCCGTCTGGAGGATGCGGCGGATGCCGCCCGCCGGGCGCTCCACCACCAGCCCCACGCCCCGGCCGCCCACATGGCTCTGGTCCGGCTGGCCGTGCGGCGCAAGGATCTGGTCACCGCGCGACGCCACCTGGACGCCCTGCGCGGGCACATCGACACCGCGACCCTGGCCGCGCTGACCGCCACCTTGTCCAGGGCCGGCGAGTCGTAAGGCGGTTTGAGGGGTCGGAGTTGCCCACCTCTATGCGTCGTGGGCGTAGGGCCGTCCAATGTCGATAGAGACGGCGAGTTCCGCCGTGTCGAGGGCGTATTCGATGGCGCCGGACAAAGAGTCCTCACCCAGGGCCTGGGCCTCCTGGGCCGCGAAGGCCAGCATCGCGCGCAGAGCCCGCAGCCGATGGACGCGCATTTCCAAAGCGTCGTGGTCCGTGCCGCCCCGGCGAATCTCGGTCATCATTATCATGGCGCCCACCCCTTGCCTGTTATTGCTGTTTTCACCTGCCCCAGCGCCATGGAACCAGAAGCCGCGCCTTCACGCGCCTCACATAAGTTATAGGTATACGATGTTTCTGGCTGGACGCTCACCGGCCCCCTCTCATTTCAGAGAGGCCCGTCAACCACAAAAATGGAGTAGCTTCTTCCATGGAGAGCGTCGGTGACGCGGCGATGTGGGGGCACGCTTCTCTCAGCTCGACACTGAGCATGCCGCCGCCACGACCGCCGCACCCTTGGCCTTGTACCAAGTCTTGATGAGCCAAACTCATCAAGACTTGGGCGCCGCGCGACTTAAACGGCGCGACTCAGCCACCCACAAAAAACCGGCCGCACTAGGCGACCGGCTTCTGTCTGTCAGAAACTCCGCAAGCGGACACCCGCCGGACGAGGCCTCAGGGCTTGCTGGAACGGGCCAACGTGTCGATCAAGGCGCGAACCTTTTCGCGCTGGTTGGTCGGCATGTGCCAGTAGGACCGGACAAGTTCCAGCGATTCGGTCTTGGCCATCAAGTCGCTGGATGTGCGACGCACACCTCCCAGGGCGGCCGGTTCCGTGATTTCCGCGTTCCGCTTGCGCGACCGCAGCACGTCTTCGGGCACATCCTCGAAGAAATACGTGATCGAGACGCCCAGCGCCTGGCAAACGTCAAACAGACGGCTTGCGCTCAGGCGGTTGAGGCCACGCTCGTACTTCTGGACCTGCTGGAACGACACTCCAATGGACTTCGCAAGTTGCTCCTGGGTCATGCCCATGAGCGTCCGGCGTAACTGCATACGACCACCGACGTGTACGTCAATCGGATCGGGATCTTTTTCAATGTTCACGATAGGCCTCTCTTCAGCTCGACAGACCTATTCAAGCGCAACCCTACGGCGTAAGTCAACCTAGATAACAGATAGGCAGGGCGGCATTTGATTTCGAGCCGTCAATATCGCCCGAAAACCACCGATTTCCGCGACTAAGCCGCCCCTGCTGCCCCCTGCGGCAAGTCCCGCAGGAGGTCCCGGCCGCGACTCCATTCAGGTTTATACGCAGGGAAAGTTGCGCCCTGGATGGCCTACTGTTAGAGTCGGGTTTCGACGCTTGAGCAGAACCCTCCCTGGAGACTGATCATGACATCGCTTGCCCGCCTCCCTCTCGCCGCCCTTGCTGTTGCTGGAAGCCTGGCCTTTGCCGGAGCGGCTTATGCCGGTTGCGCAGGCCACCAGTCGGCCGATTCCGGCACCCTTCAGACAGCCATGAACGACACCGCCGGCACCCCCAAGACTCCGGCGCCCACCCCGCAGACCGACCGAAAGTAGGGCAACGCCCCCGGTCACGCCCATGCCACGACAACCTCCTCGGCCGTCGCCTGACGGCTGCGGTGGCGTGGCATGGGTGGCTGTCCGCCTGCCCAGGCCGGAAACCGCAGGTCAAGCCCGCCCGCCCCGCCGATGCCTCCCCGGCTAGCAAGGGCGCGTTCCCGAACATGGGGCTGGTCAAGGGCCTCGGCCGGGCTGAGAACCGGCTCCACACAACAATCCACCCCGTCCAGAACCGCCGCCCAATGGGCCAGCGGGTGGACTTCCAGATGGATTGCCACCTCGGCGATCAGGGCGGTCTGGGGCATCGGCTCGGTGTGACGCGCCACCCAGTCGGAACGCCCGACCGCAGTGCAGAAGGCCTGCCAGAACTTGGGCTCCAGCGCCCCCACCGCCAAAAACCCGCCATCGGCGCAGCGATAGGCGCGGTAGCACGCAACGCCACCGTTCAGCAGGTCGCCCTCGCGGTCCATACCACCGCCCCGCACCGCCAGCAGCAGGGCCTGGTAGTTGAGATGCAGCGCCGACTCGAAGATCGACACGTCGAGCACCGCCCCCTCCCCCGTCCGCCCCTTGCGCAGCAGCGCCCCCAACACGGCGTTCACCGCGACCAGCGCGCTGACGTGGTCTGCCACGGGCGGAAACGGCATGTGCGGCGGCTGGTCGGCCGGACCGTTCAAACCAAGCACCCCGGCCAGCGCCATATAGGTGATGTCATGCCCGGCCCGCAGCCGCCACGGCCCGGTCTGCCCAAACCCCGACAGCGCGCAGTGGACCAGCCCCGGATTGAGGTCCCGCAAGCGGTCGGCCCCAAACCCCAGGCGGTCCATCACGCCGGGCCGGAAGCTTTCCAGCAGGACGTCGGCCCGCGCCGCCAGATGCGCGAACTGCGCCTGCCCCTCGGGCGTCTTGAGGTCCAGCCGCACGATGGTCTTGCCGGCGTTGACCGCCTTGTAATAGGGCGACACCCCGTCAGCGTCGCGCGGCTCGAACGCCGCCATGGGATCGCCCTGAGGCGGCTCGACCTTGACCACCTCCGCCCCCATGTCGGCCAGCAACAACGTGGCAAACGGGCCGGGAATGTACTGGCTGAGGTCGAGGACCTTCACTCCGGCGAGGCAATCCTGCAACATGGGGGCCTGCAACATGGGGGCTCTCCTGACACCATGGGGGAGGCCAGAATGGGAGACACCGCGCCCCGACGCAAGCACGCCCGAGGCTGTTTACTGGTCCGCTGGCGCGGAGGGCTGCCGCCCGACTGCTTGGGGCAAGCCCCAAATCCCTTTTCCGTCTTCAAGAAAAACCGTTCCAACGACTGGCATAGGACGCCGCCATGACCGACGCACAGGCCCTCATCCGCGACCGCCGCGCCGCCATCAACACCTTGCCGCCGGCCGAGCGCCCCGCTGCCCTGGCCGCCCTCGCCGATCTGGTGGAGGACGAGGCCGCCCTGCCCGGCGTCGCCCGTGCCCTGCGCCTCCAGGCATTGGAAGCCGCACGCGCCATCATCCCGGATGACACGGCGCTGATCGCCTCCCTCGACCTGCGCGTCAAGAAAGTCCGCGTCAGCCCCCGGCCCTGCCCGCGCGACCGCCCCCTGAAGCCGGACGGCGCCACCTGGAAGGAGCGCATGGAAGCCCTGGGCGACCACCGGAGGGGCCGGAGCGGAGGCCGGGGCCGATGACCCGCGCCATCCTGTTCACGATTGGCTACGCTGGCAGCACCATCGACGCCTTCCTCAATGCCCTGAAGGCGGCGGGGGTGGAGGAACTGGTCGATGTCCGCGCCGTGGCATCCTCCCGCAACCGGCCCTTCGCCAAGTCGGCCCTGGCCTCCGCGCTGGAGAAGGCCGGTATTGCCTACCGCCATCTGCGCCCGCTGGGCACGCCCAAGGAAGGCCGCGACGCAGCCAAACACGGCGACACTGCCACGATGCACCGGGTCTACGACACCCAACTCCAGACACCCGAGGCGCAAGATGCGCTCGCCGCCCTGGCCGCCCTGGCCACCGAGCGCCGGGTGGCCCTGATGTGCATGGAAAGCGACCCCGCCACCTGCCACCGCAGCATCATCGCCCAGCGCCTGGGCGAAGGGTTCATGGTGCAGCACCTGCACCCAACGTCCATTTCCTGAACAGGCCCGTGGCAGGTCCGCCATTGCGTGAAGGTTGCTGGAATGACACCATTCCCCCTCAAGTAAGGGGAAGAATGGCTGGGTGATGCTGGATAGCGGAGGACATCGCCTGGACCTGACGGGCATCCTGCTTCTCGACGTGGAGGCCGAGCGGGAAAGTCGGCGGCTGCGCTCGGTGGGTGCGGTGCTGGATGGCGCGGCGTGGCGCTGGGACGGCGGCGGCGGCGGCGGGCTGGCGGCCGGGGTGCAGGCGTTTGGGGCCGGGGCAAAGGCCCTCGCCGGGCACAACGTTATCGCCCATGACCTGCCGTTGCTGCGCGATGTTCTGGGGCCGCTGGCCGCCCTGCCGGTGATTGATACCCTGGTGCTGTCGCCTCTGTCACATCCGCAGAATCCCTATCACCGCCTCATCAAGGACTACAAGCTGGTCCGGGAATCGGTGAACGATCCGGTGGCCGACGCACGCCTGTCGGGCCGCGCACTGGACCTGGAATGCGCCGCCTTTGCCACCATGGACCCGGCCCGCACCGGGTTCTATGCGTGGTGCCTGCGACGGGCGCGGCTGCCGGAAGGAACCTCCGGCGCCGCCATGGCCGATCTTCTGGACAGCCTGGGCGCCGCCCCCCTGGCTGGCCCGCAGCAGGCTGCCGCGCTGTTCGACCATCTGACCGCCGGGCGGGTGTGCCGCTGCGTCGGGCCGGATGTGGCGCATGCGTTCCTGAACGACCCGTACCGCGTCCTGGCCCTGGCCTACCTGACCGCCTGGATCGGCGTGACCGAGCACGGCGACAGCGTGTTGCCGGGCTGGGTCCTGCGCTCCGTCCCCGACGTGCGGGAGCTTTTGAAGGCCCTGCGCGACACGCCCTGCGCCGACCCCGGCTGCACCTATTGCCGCGCCAATCATGATGCGGTGCCGCTGCTGACCCGCACCTTCGGGTTCCCGGCCTACCGCGCCGAACCCGCCGCGCCCGATGGCGGCAGCCTGCAACAGCGCATCGTCGAAGCCGGTCTGCGCGACGAACCGACCCTCGCCATACTACCCACCGGGGGCGGCAAGTCCCTGTGTTTCCAGGTTCCGGCGATCGCCCGCCATGCCCGCACCGGGGCGCTGACCGTAGTCATCTCGCCGCTTCAGGCCCTGATGCGCGATCAGGTGGAGAACCTGGAGAAGAAGACCGGCATCACCAGCGCCGCCGCCCTCAACGGAATGCTCACCCCGCCCGAGCGCGCCGCCGTGATGGAGCGGGTGCGGCTGGGCAACGTCGGGCTGCTCTATATCTCGCCCGAGCAGTTGCGCAACAAATCCACCGTTCGGGCTATCCTCAGCCGTGATATCGGCGCCTGGGTGTTCGACGAGGCGCACTGTCTGTCCAAGTGGGGCCACGACTTCCGCCCGGACTATCTTTACGCCGTGCGCTTCATCAAGGACCGCGCGCCGGCCCCGGTGACCTGCGTCACCGCCACCGCCAAGCAGGAGGTGATTGAGGAAATCCGCACCATCCTGCGCGACAATCTGGGCCAGGACCTGACCCTGCTGCCGGGCGGGGTCAAGCGCACCAACCTGAGTTGGGCCGTGCATCGGGTGGAGGCCGGGGGCAAGGTCCAGGCCGTTCTCGACCTGCTGGCCGCCCACCTCGACCCGGAGGACGACACCGCCTGCGCCGTGGTTTACGGCAGCACGCGCGGCCGGGTGCGTGACATGGCGGTGGAGCTTCAAAAGGCCGGTCTGGCGGCGGATTTCTTCCACGCCGCGCGCCCGGCCCGCGACAAGACCCGCATCCTTGACGCCTTTGCCAATGGCGAGATCCGCATCGTCTGCGCCACAAACGCCTTTGGCATGGGCATCGACAAGGACAGCGTGCGGCTGGTCATTCACGCCAACATTCCAGGTTCGCTGGAGAACTACCTTCAGGAGGCCGGGCGTGCCGGGCGCGATGGTCTGCCGGCCCATTGCGTGCTGCTCTATGACGAAAAGGACGTCGAGGGCCAGTTCCGCCTGTCGGCCTTTTCCGAGGTGGCGCGCAAGGACATCACCCAGCTTTTGCGCAGCCTGCGCCACATGTCCAAGCGCCTGGGCGGCGACCGCGTGATCGCCACCTGCGGCGAACTGATGGAGGACGACGTCGCCGATCCGGCCCAGATTGACACCAAGGTCAAGACCGGCATCGCCTGGCTGGAGCGCGCCGATCTGGTGCGCCGCGAGGAGAACGACACCCGTGTCTTTGCCGGGCGACCGCGCCTCGGCAGCCTGGAGGAAGCCGAACTCCTGCTCGACGGGCTGCGCCTGCCGGGCGTCGTGCGGGCGTGCTGGAAGGCCATCTTCCGCACCCTGATCGCGGCGGCCGGGGATGCCGAGGCCGATGAGGAGAGCCTGTCCACCGACCGCTTGTGCACGCTCGGGCCCATCCAGAACCTGTCCCTGACGCCGGAAGACCTGTCGGCCAAAGTCATGTCCATGCTGAACGGCATGGAGGACGCCGGCCTGATCGAGTCCGGCACCGCGCTGTCCGCCCTGGTCGAACCGGTCGGCCTGCGCGGTCATTTCGACGCCATGACCGCCCTGGAACGCGCCGCCCTGGCCCTGTTCCGCGAAGCCATGCCCGAGGCCGAGGGGCAAGGCTTCAACGTCGGGTCGCGCGACCTGTCACAGCGCCTGCGCGACCTGGGGCACAAAAGCTGCGAACCCGACCTGTTGCGCCGCCTGCTCAAGGGCCTGGACCAGGGGCAGAAGGGCGGCGCCCAGTGGTTCAACCGCCTGCGCGTCCAGGCCCGCGCACCCGGCCATTGGCGCCTCTACGCCTATGGCGGGTCGTGGGACGAGATCGTCCAGGGCATCGAGCGGCGGCAGGCGGTGTGCGCCGCCGTGCTCGACCATCTTCTCACCCTAACCCGCGCCGAAAGCGGCCGCATGGCGCGGACCATGGTGCGGTTCACGGTGCAGAGCGTGGCACGGGTCCTGGGGCGGGACCTGCTACTGTCAGCCGGGGCGGCCGATCTGCCGGGCGAGGTGGAAACCGCCCTGGTCACCCTACACGGCTGGCGGCTGATTACCCTGCAACAAGGGCTGGCCGTGTTCCGGCAGGCCATGACCATCGACCTGCCGCCAGGGAACCGCCGCAAGAGCTTCACCAATGCCGACTACGCGCCTTTGGCCCAGCACTACCAAGGCCGCATTTTCCAGATTCACGTCATGGCCGAGTACGCCCGGCGCGGCTTGGCCGATATCCGCGACGCCGAGGTCTTCGCCAATGACTACTTCGCGGTTGATGCCGACGGGTTCGAGGCCAAATACCTCAAGGGCCGGGCCGAGGACTTCAAGCGCCCCCTCAGCCCCGAGCTTTACGCCCGCATCGTCACCAGCCTGGGAAACCGCCCGCAGGAGGACATCGTCACCGCCCCGGCGGACGTCAATCTTCTGGTCCTGGCCGGGCCGGGGTCGGGCAAGACGCGGGTCATCGTCCACCGCGCGGCGTGGCTGGTGCGCGGCCTGCGGGTGCCGGCGCGGTCGCTGCTGGTGCTGTGCTACAACAGGGCGGCGGCGCTGCAGTTGCGCCAACGCCTGCGCGATTTGGTGGGCGAGGACGCGGCGTTCGTGGACGTGTTCACCTACCACGGGCTGGCCATGCGCCTCATCGGCGCGTCCTTTGTCCGCGACGGAGAGCGGGGCGCCGAGGCGGTCGAGGCCCGCCTGCGCACCGTCATCCCCGACGCCACGGCTTTGCTGGACGGCCGCGTCGCCTTGCCCGGCGTTGACCCCGAGGAAGTCCGCGACCGCCTGCTGTCGCGCTATCGCACCATCCTGATCGACGAATACCAGGACATCGACGCCGAGCAGTACGCCCTGGTCTCGGCTATCGCCGGACGGCAGGAGGAGGATCAGGATGCGAGGATCACCCTCATGGCCGTGGGTGACGACGACCAGAGCATCTACGGCTTCCGCAAGGCCAACGTCGAGTACATTCGCCGGTTTGAGGACGACTACACGGCGCGGCGCCACTATCTGGTCGAGAACTACCGCTCCAGCCGGGCCATCGTGGCGGCGTCCAACGCCCTGATCGCGCTGAACACCGACCGCCTCAAGACAGAGCACCGCATCCGGGTGGACAAGGCGCGGGCGCAGCATCCGCTGGGCGGCCGGTGGCAGGCCCTCGACCCGGTGGCCGAGGGCCGGGTGCAGCGCCTGGAGGTGGCCGACGCGTCGGCCCAGACCATGGCAGCCCTGGCCGAAATCCGCCGCCTGCGCGGGCTGGACGAGGCGCTGCCGTGGAACGCGTTCGCCGTGCTGTCACCAACCCGCCGCGAACTGACCCGCCTGCGCGCCCTGTGCGAGGCCGAGGGCGTGCCCGTCACCCCGCTGTCCGATGGCGCCGACCGGGTGGTTCCGGTCAGCCGCCTGCGCGAGGTCGGGGTGTTGCTCGATGCCCTGAAAGCCGAGGGGGACGACGTGGCGGTGGAGCGTCTGGCCGACACGGTGGCCCATGCGCTGCTGGACATGGGCGGTGGGCGGCGCTGGTGGGGCATTGTTGACGCTCTGCTCACCGAACTGGCCGATGCCGCGCCGTCCAACGGTGTGCTCGCCGCCTCGGTGGCGCGCGAACTGGTGTGGGACGCCCTGGGCCAGATGCGCCGCGACCGGCCGACCGGCGACGGCATCGTGCTGGCGACCCTGCACGGCGCCAAGGGCCTGGAGTTTCCCCATGTCCTGGTGCTCGATGCTCCCCAGGCCCAGGAAACCACCGAGGAGGACCGCCGTCTGGTCTACGTCGGCATGACCCGCGCCGAGGAAACCCTGACCCTGTTCGCCCGCGACGACACGCCCCACCCGCGCCTCAAAGACATCGCCGCCCACCTGCTGCCCCGCCGCCCGGTGGTGGCGCCAGCCCCTGCGGCCCTCGACCGGCAGGTGGACCTGCTGGGCCTGGACAGCCTGTTCATCGACTGGGCCGGGCGTCAATCCGGCGCCCTGGTCGATGCCCGCCTGCGCGCCCTGAAGCCGGGCGATACCCTCACCCTGACGTGGCCAGAAAGCGGCAGGGGCCAGTTGGTGAACGCGGCAGGCAGCCCGGTCGCCATCCTGTCCGCTCAAGGGCACGCCACCTGGCACCCGCGCGCGGCAACCATCGACAGGATCACGATCCACGCGATGATTACTCGGCTGGCCACCGACACCGGCGAGGAGTACCGCACAAAACTGCGCCGTGAGCGCTGGGAGGTGCCCATTGCCGAGGTGTGGTGGCGGCCGGGGCAACCCTGAGACAAGAGCCACCAACCCAGTCGGGCACGGGAACAACGATGCGGACAAGAGCTGGCTGGAGCTTGGGCTCGTTGAAGAAGCATGAAGCGGCACTGTGGCCTGAGGACATCGGCGGCGGTGCCGCTCTCCGAAAAAGAAAACCCCCGGCACAAGGCCGGGGGTGAAGTTTGAACAGGGAGGCTTCACGTCTGGGAGACTGAAGGCTTGTCATGGAAACGCGGCGTTACGCGAACCACTTGGAACTACCACGGAACGGATATGTCCTTGTAGAACAATACAAAATGTATAGATTCACGTTCTTGTGTCGTTCGTGCCGGTTCGCTGCTATCCTCCAGAGATCGGGCAAAATTACCCATCATTTGCCAATTGGGGAGCCAGCGCCATGGGCAAGCCGTTCACCGACGCCACCGTGAAGAACCTCAAGCCTCTGCGGGATCAGAGAAGCTGGGTTGAGCATACCGACGCCGGCTGCCGCGGCTTGATTCTCGCGCTGTCGCCGAGTGGGGAAAAGGTTTGGCGGTTCCGCGCGATGGTGAAGGGGCGGCGATATTTCGACACGCTAGGGGGCTACCCTGAGGTCGGTCTCGCCGATGCCCGCAATCGCGCGATCGCCTACCTGGGGGCAGCGCGAGACGGAATCAGCCCGGATGCCGTCGAGGCTCGGCGACGAGCGGAAAAGCTAACTGTCGATGGCGCATGCGGGGCTTATCTGGACGCGCATCGAAAGGCGCTGAGGTCACAGACGATCATGCTCAAGGAGGGGATGTGGCGCGACCATATATCGCCGGTGTTGGGAAAGCGGTTGCTGAGGAACGTGCGGCGGGCTGATGTCATTGAGGTCCGGGACGCTGTTCAGGGTAAAGGGTTTCCGGTTCAGGCGAATAGGGTTGCATCTGAAGTGATGGCGTTTCTTCGATGGTGCGAGGAAAGGGAGTGGGTCGAGGGCGTCCCCTCCATTCGGCGGTTGAAGAGCAGCGAGAAGCCCCGTGAGCGCACGTTGACGGACGCAGAGACTAGAGGACTTTGGGCCTCGTCCGGAAAAGATGGCAGCCTGACGAGCGACTTCGCCCGGATGCTTCTGCTGACGGGGCAGCGCCGTGACGAAATTCGGGAGATGGACTGGTCTGAAGTGAACTTGGCCGACGCTGTCTGGGTTATCCCGGCAGATCGGTACAAGACCGGTCGGGTACAGGTGGTGCCGCTGTCAGAGCCTGTGCTTGATATTCTTAGGAGCCGCTGGCACGAAGGCGGTTCAGGGTACGTCCTTGGGGGGCGCAACCAAGGCAAGCCGTTCAATGGGCATTCAGCGGCGCTCCGCAGGATACGCGAGAAGCTGGGAATTCGCGCTGACTTCACATGGCATGATGTACGCCGGACGGTGCGGACTGGACTCTCGCGGATCGGCGTAGATGGACCTACAGCGGAGATGGTGCTTGGTCATACTCCCTCAGGGATAGTCAAAGTCTATGACCAGTATGACCGCCTGGCAGAAAAGCGGGATGCCTTGTCCCGCTGGGCTGACTACGTCCTTTCGGTCGTTGGATGCCGCGGCGACAACGTCGTTCATCTCTCAGCCTCCCCATGTCGCCGCGTTGATAGCGGCTCCCGCGGAGGCGACAGATGATTGTCGGGGCGCAAGAGAATATGAGTTTGGCCCAGGCAGTAACGCTGATGGCGCTGGGTAAAATGCGTTCAGCAGCCGCCCTGCACCGGCTCATGAAGCGGCATAAAGGACAGCGCCGGCCTGTTGACCTCTGGGAGAAACTGTCAGCTTCGAGCGCCCGTATAGTTGACGCTCTTCGTCGGGGCGATCTTGTGGCTTGGGGGTACTCTGGCAACGTCAGGACAAAAATTCCCCTTGAGTATCTTATGGGTCCTGTCGTCGCGGAGCCGGTTAACGACACGTTGCACCCTCAATGGGAACTCAGCCTGGGGAGCGATCATGTGTTCGCGGAACTGAGCGGAATGCTGTCTTACACAGGCGTGGTCCTCCTGCGTTCCGACGTGGTGAAGTCGTTGTCCAACGACCTTGTTTGGTCGGCCCCCGTTCCCGTGAAGGTGTCCGCTCATCACCGAGCACTTGAGCTTCTACGGCAGGGCTTCGTGACACGGCGGCATGGTGCCTCAGCGGCTCTGGCCAAGAAGATGAACGAGGAGCACGCGTTCAAGACCTATGCCCAATCCACGTTGGAAAAATATGCACGTACCGCCGTAGTAGAGTGGTTCAGTGAGAAGGGCAGCGTACGCAGCAGATAGAGATGGTGCGCGTATGGGCGGCAATGAACAGAAGTACAGAACCGGCCTGCATTTGCCGGAGGGGAATTGACCCTCCCTACTAGCCGTGGCGGGTTGCGCCAAGACATCGTACTGAGTGGATGGGGCGATCGGCAGTTCATTAACGATATCCTGCGCAAGGCCAGCGAGCACATCTTGATCATGGTACCGGAGCGCTAAGTTTTGCCACTAGGCGCTGGCAGTGCACATTTGTCGGTTGAATCTCTAACCCGTCTTCGGCGACTGACAAGGCGCGTTCCGCATCTCCAATATGGAGATACATCCAAGAAAGCCGGGATAGATCGGTTGCAGACAACTCCTCGGAACGTTCCTCCATCATTTTGGCCAAAGGTCCATAAAATGCGGCTCGCTCGTCGCGATCAAGCATTTTCACCTCGTCCGAATTGTTGACCATGTTTGCCATCTGGCTGACATCGACTATTAAAGGATCTCCAAATTCCGAAGAACGCAAGAACGCACCGCAAGCACCAATCGCGTCGTTCTTATTTCGGTAGTAACGCGTCAACTTTAGCCACGCTGCTTGGGCCGCTACTGGTTCAGGGTCCGTCTCCAAGAAGCGCCGCACGCTCGCAGCTGCCCTTTCGATGGAGTTTGGGTCTCCCTGCTCCTCATCTATTCTAGCCAGATATAGCCAAGCGGGCGGAAAATTTTTTGCAAAAAACTCTAAGACTTCTCGTATTTCGGCCAATGTTACTTCACCATTCCCGATGCGTTGGGCAGTTTTGTTGAAGAAAGTTTCGACTTTGGGGGCGATGCCATGACGTAGTCCAGTCGCAGATGTGGCTCCTGCGTCCCGGAGAAATGCCAGATCAACATCTATGATCTGCTTTATGGGACTAACCTCAGCTTTTCGTCGCCCGAACAAGGCCGCAGTAAGAGGAACCTCAAGGAAATCAGTGCCGTCATCAGCTGTTGACCGCTCCACAAGGGAGGAGCGGATCAGTTGATCTACTGCAGCGCTTGGATTTGCTTGTTCCCCCTTATGGCGAAGTAGTACGGCTTCAACAGCAAGCTGCGGGACGAGAGAGCGCCAAAGGCTAAGAGTAAGGAAAATTCGTGAAGACGTTGGTGAAAGCGCGGAGAATGTCCTCTCAAATAGAGCTTCAAGTATGTCCTCTTGGCGTGCCACAATTCGTTCAGGTTTTGAGTATTTCCCCTCGTTTGCCATCTCTCCAAGCGCTATTTTAATGACGTATGGATGCCCTTCCAACTCCTGGACAATTTCCTTTCTCTGAAATGCGCCGATCAGGTGCTGGATGCCAAGGCGTTCTGCGGTGAAATCCACTAACCTCTCCGCCTCATCATCTTCCATTCCAGAAACACTGATCGGAAAGTCGGCTTTGAAGTCCCGAAACCTGCTAGTTATAAGGACTTTATTCGGAAGTCTCACGTTAATGTCTAACCAGTTGAATAGATCTACTGGGCTTCTGACAGTTTCGAAGTTGTCAAATACAAATAGAGTCGGTGAAAATGGCCCAGATCTCAGGTGCCGCGCCATCAGTTCGATCGGCGCACTCTTTTCGTCGGCCTCATCCGGCAGCTTTCCAATTAGGCGCTTGTACTCCCGCGCGATATCCTTCTCCGTTAAGACTTTTGGTCGGACCAACTTAGCGCCGGTCGTCGTAAAATCAATGTCACGAGCGCTGAACCACACAACAGCCTCAAAACGCTTTGTCATCACTACTTTATGGAGCACCGTCAGCGCCACCGAGGTTTTGCCAATGCCGCCTCGCCCGACGAGCGTCACTATAGGGTGCCGGTCGTTGGTCACTGCATCTATAATTTCTGCTTCAAGCTCCTTTCTTTCGATATAGGCTGGCGGCGCTTCAGGTAGATTGGCAAAGGCTTCCCCAAAGACCTCTAATTCTCTGCGGCCTTCGGTTTCACTAGGTGGCCGGTCCCCAGCCGGAGCCAAATACGGTGAAGCGTCCCCTCGTAGCCGTTCGTCAGACACGAGTGAAATCAATTCGTAAGTAAGACCTTTAAAATTTCCGTTCGGGACAAAGTAATCCGATGCATCTGCATCAGATATTAGCAGATCCACCGCCCGATGGGCACCAGCGAAAAGATAAACACCGTTTGGTAAATTACGCTCACTTGCAGCCGCTGCAGTCTTCAGCTTGTCAAAGGGTTCTTCTCCACCGCCCAATAGCGTGACCCGGTAGCGGCCAGAGAGGTTTCGGTGCAGGTAGGCCCAAGGCAACTGGAAAACGGGGCTTCGGTTCGCGATTAGCTGTATGGACTGACTAAGCGCCTCTACCAATTTTGCTGCGGTTGCAGGCGTAGTTGCCCCGTGCCCTCGCGTCTTGTTGCGTAGCTCGGCGAAAGTGGAAAACCACACACGCAGTGCGCTCTTGTTCGGCGGCTTCTGAGCCTCTGGATGGATTGCGGTTAACACCTCTTGGAGGCGAGTGACCGCTTGATACCGCCAGTCTCCGTCGCCGCATCGCTCAGTATGCGCGTTCCTGACGTCGTGCATGGCTGGAGTGAGATGTGTACCTGCAGTCCCTGTAAAGACCTCGTCTAGTTTCGCTGCCCATTCCCCCACCCCATCAGCGCGAACTAGCGCGTGTAAAAGCGTATAACGGTGCCTCTCGCGGTCATCTTCAATGCCCGCGACGAACGCCGCCGTCGTGACCTTGACGATGAACTCACCAACCAGCAAGAGCTCTGAGAAAAGCGTCGCATCTGAGTCTTCGCCATGCCGTCTTGCACGATCAAGCATGCGTTGAAGCGGATCGAACTTCATTCGGTGCCCCCCTCCTCTGGCGATCAAACAACTACCCCTAATTGTGAAAAACTAAATCATTCGGGGGGACGGTGGAAGCGGTTTTCTGTCTCGGCTTTGTGGTCCAGCGGTTGTGTGTGCCGTCCATTCAAGGCGGGTGGTTCTTAGCAGAAACTCATCGAGCCGGATCAATCCCGGATGCGCCGTCCGGGACGTCTGGTTTTAAAAACGCGATCCTCAGCGAACCAACACACATCGCAGAGGAAATCAGCGCGCCATGCCTATTCATTCCCTCCCCATTTCCGTTTCGGCTGACATGCAGGGTCTGCAGACCGCCGCCGCCGTTGCAGTAGCCAATGCGGCCATCCGCGAGGCGTTCACGGTCAAGTCGTTCTGCGCCATTTACAGCGTGGGCAAGACCTATACCTACAAGGAGATCAAGGAGGGGCGTTTGCCCTTCGTGAAGGTCGGCCGGAAGACGCTCATCCGGGCCGAAGACGCGCGTGCTTGGTTTGCCAGCCAAGCCCAGGGCCGCCGGTAGTTCGTCATCAGTGGGAGGTGACTGATGGCTAAACGCGGGCACAGAACCGACAAGAAAGGGCGCAGCCTCGCCGAAAGCTTTATCCTTTTGCAGCGCCATCTGACGCGTAGCCCCGCGTGGAAAACGATGAGCCCGACGGCGAAGGCAGTCTTGCTTGATGTTTGGGAACGTCACAACGGGCGGAACAATGGGGAGATCTCGTACTCGGTTCGCGAGGCAGAGGCGATTGGGGTTTCGAGGTCTGCGGCCGCCCGTGCCTTCAACGAGCTTCTTCAGCGTGGCTTTCTCAAGGTGGGGCGAAACAGCAGCTTCACCCTGAAAACCAAGGAAGCACGGACCTGGGAGCTAACGGCAGAGCCGACGGGGCAAGAGGCCGGCGTGAAAGCGTCCAGGGACTACATGACGTGGTCGCCACAAAATCAAAACACAGTCCCGGAAAGAGCGTCCAACGGTCCCGCTGGAGGGACCCAGCGCGGTATCGCGAAACAAAACGTCCCTCTGGAGTCCCTTGCGAGGGACTGAGTGCCCCGCTCAGCCCCCGGCGACAGTCCCGGCACAGGGACACATCTAATATACCATGTGGGGGGTCTGAATGGCGGTCGTGCAGTTACGGCAGCATTACGCACGCGCGTGAGTTTCCGATGTTGTACGCGCGCGAGGGGGTGATGTCCTGCGAGGTGCCACAGGCGGGCGACATTTGGACGCCGTCCCGTCCCGTTACGCTTCGTGGTTTGGGAATCGTTGCTTCAGGCGGTCGATGGTGGAGCGCCACTTGGTCGCTACCGGCTTGCACACGGTGTTCTGATTGCCGAACAGGCCGATTTCCTTGACCGCCTGGTCGCGTGGCACCGTCTGGAGCCAGCGGACCGGGACGAAATATTCGCAGCGGTCGGGGTCGTCGGCATACTGGCGGTGATAGTGGCCGCCTTGGGCGACATCGAGGACCGGGGCCTCTCCGCTCTCTGTCTGCACAGTGAAATTCTTGGCGGTTTCGCGCGGGCCGGTGACGATGCCCACGCCGACATACCCGACCCCAGGGACATTGACCCATATGCGGTCGCCGGGGCGCAGAAGGTTCAGGGTGTTGCTGTACCACGCCCCGTTTCCGGCCGAGATGAAGCCATACCGTACCGCGTCCTTCCAACTCCGTGCATCAGGGTTGCCGAAGGACACGTAGATCTCGCCGTTCCAGGGTTCCTTGGCGTCATCCGGCCTGGCCACGGTGCTGGCCTGGGTCTGCATCGGGTCGATCAGCCAGGCGCGGCTGACGAACTGGTCTCCGCCGCTGCTGAAGACCTGGAAGCACAGGACGTTGATGGGGATCTCGCGGGCGCTGAGGTAACTGATGATGCGTGTGGTGCTGTCGTCGATGGCGGCGGCAACAATGATGATCTGATGGCTTTGGTTGATGGCGTCCTCGTCGAGGTCCTGGCCGAAGCGGTGGCGGAAATCATCTCCAAGCCGCCGCCCAGGAGCAAAGCGGCCATAGACGGCGGCAACATCCTCGGGCCTCAGGGTTTCAAGCCAGCAGGCGTAGTCCAGGGCCTGGGCGACAACTTCGCGCGGGGTACGGTCCTTTTTGATTTCGATCAGCACCAGCGCGCCGTCCGGGGCTATGGCCAGCAGGTCGATGCGTCCCCCAAAGCCGGTGTTTTCCTGGCGGCCGATCAGCATCCATTGGTCAGACAGGATCTCGGGTGTGGCAACAATCATGTCCTCCAGCATCTGCTCGCTGGGCAGGACCGATGGTGCCAGGGCCTTGGGCTGCGGGCCGACGGTCCAGATGGCGTGGCGCACGGTCATGCGGCGACCTCCTCCAGGGCGGGGGCAAGGGCGTGGTGGAGGACGGACTCCAGCAGGCGGCGGCTGGTGTCCTCCTGGGTGGACAGGCTGGCCTCCAGTCGGTCGCACAGGGCCATCAGTTCGTCCACCCTGGCAACGATGCGATGTTGTTCGGCGAGGGGGGGGACGAGCAACGCAAGTGAGCGGATATTATCCAGATTTAGTCCTGGTTTCCCGCTGCCGTACGCTCGCTCTACTAACTCAGAGCGACCGCCTCTATTGGCCATCAGCCAAAGAAGTAGCCAGCGTGCCATATCCGGGTCAGTAGGTTTCGCAAGCGCTACATGTTGGCTTACGTATGCCTCGCCGAGGTCGCTGGTCAGCAGGGCAGGTGTCGTTACCCCGGCGCCGGTGATGACAATCAGGATGTCTCCTTTCTCTGTTCTTGTGCGCGACGCTTCCATTGATATTGGCGGGTTTACGTAGGCCAACTCGTCAAGATGGAGGCGACCAAACCTGATGTTTTGGGCACGGATGAGGCTGGGTCCGGCCTCAGAATAATATTCGGCCCATCCCCGAGAGCCGCTCGTTACCACGTTACAGACAGAGCCAAATGTCGAAAGTGCCCATGTTTTAGGGGCGTTGGGACGCACGCCAAGTGCCTTCGTAGAGGAGCGCCTGACCGGGATGTCTCCTAGTCTCTCCAATTCAGACTTCCTGGTAGCGATTTGCTTCAGCATATGCGGCGCTGGTTCATCCGCCGGGTCCTGCTCAACCAGCTTTCCTCGGACCGCCAAGTTTAGGATGGTTTGGCGGAGGGATTTGATGTGGTCGGGGCGGGTGGAGAGGTGGGACAGGTGGTTGAGGTGGAAGCGGGCGTGGTCGGCCAGGGCGGCGGCATCGGCCTGGGTGTCGCCGCTGTCCTGGGGCTGGTTCAGGCGGTGCAGAGAGGCGGCAAGCAGCCGATCCCGCCGGGCCTCCCGCTCGTTCCGCGCGGCCTCCAGCCGGTCGCACAGGACCATCAGTTCATCGACCTTGGCAACAATGCGGTGCTGCTCGGCGAGGGGCGGGAGCGGGACGGCAACTGCTTCCATTTTCTGCTTTGTCATATGAACCATGGAAACGCCATGGCTATCATTTTTGATCTGTTGGGTTTTTTGTCTCAGGAAGTTGTAAATGAAAAACTTGTCCAAGTCATTCTGGCTGTAAAGGTCAAGCTTCCAGATGTGGTAATGATAAATAACCCGTGGTCCCCTCCAGATGAATGGACCGAAGGATGCTGACCAAGAAAATATAAGATCGCCCTCGTCGCAATGCTTATCGTCATCAAGTGTGAGGTTTGAGTAGTACCATTTATTTGAGGTGAATAAATTTCCTACCCTGAGTACGGGAGTGCCGACGTCAAGGAGTTCATTCTGAGAGTAGGCGCGGCCATTGAGTACAGCCACAAGGTCACCCAGGGGCGCGCAGGACCATCCTTTGGGGAGGAGGATTGGAAGCGGATCATCCAGCACCTGCGCAGTTTTCTGTTTTCGCGTGGCCCGTGCAGTTACCAGCCGCGCCTTTTCCGCCGCGATCCGTTCCAGCAGCTTGGCGGCCGGTTCGTCGGTGGGGTCTTGTTCGACCAGCTTGCCGCGCACGGCGAGGTCCAGGATGAACCGGCGCAAGCGGGGGATGGCGTCGGGGGCGTCGCTGATGCGGTCGAAGTGCTGGAGCAACTGGGCGGGTTTCATGGGGAGGGTCCGGGTTCGGCGTGGGGGGCCTGGTCGTCTGGCGGAACCAGGGGCCTGAGCGTTGCGATCAGGGCGGGGAGGCGGTTGCGGAGCACGGCCCACACGACATCCAGACGGACATCGGCATAGCCATGGATCAGGCGGTGGCGCATCCCGGTGATCTCTCGCCACGGGATCTCGGGGTGTTCCAAGCACAGGGCGGGGGAAACCTTTCCCGCCGCCTCGCCAATGACCTCCAGTGAGCGGATCACCGCGTTCTGGTGCAGGCGGCTGGCGTCAAAGGCGGCCTGGTCCATGCCTTCGACAAAGCCCAAGGCGTCCTCGGCCGCGAGCACCATGTCCAGCAGAAGGGCGGCGTCGCGTTCGGACACCGCAGAAGACGGGGGCTCAGGGGCCATAGACGGACTGAGCCTCGGTCAGGATGCGGCGGCGGCGAATGTAGTTGCGGCTTTGCTCGACGGCGCGGCGTTCGACCAGATCGACCGGGCGGCCGACCAGGGCCTCCAGCGCCTCCTTGAAATCAATGTAGGCGGTCAGGCCGTCGGCGGCCGGGCCGAATTCGACCAGGAAATCCACGTCGCTGCGGGCCGGGTCAAAGGCCCCTTCCCGCGTGGCCGAACCGAACACCTCCAGCCGCGCAACGCCAAACCGACGGCACAGGGCGGCCAGGGCGGGACGATGGTCAGCGACGGCGGAGTGCATGGCGGCCTCCTGCGGTTCCGGGTGCGGGGCACAGTGTACCATATCGGAACGCTTGCATCAGCGGGCCAGGGCTTCGGCCAGAATGGCCTTGAGTTGGTCCCGCAGGTCGGCGGTTTCGGCCTCGGCGGCGGTCAGGTCGGCCAGCAGGTCTTCCGGGTCACCGTGGTCGTCGGCGACGACATGGGGGTTCTTGATGTCGAGGTTGTAGCCGCGCGCCTTGATGTCGTCCGCGCTAACCTTCCAGGCGACCTCGGTTTCCTCGCGGTCGGTGCGCGTCGGCCCACCCCACCAGTCGATGCAGCCCTGGAAATGCTCCAGGCGGATCGGCCGGGTCATGGAATAGGCTTTCTGCCCCTCGGGAACGCGGTGCTCATAGAACCAGACGTCGCGGGTGGGGCTGCCCTTTTCAAAGAACAGCAGGTTGGTCCCGATGCTGGCGTAGGGCTTGAACACGCTGTTGGGCAAGCGGACGATGGTGTGGAGGTTGCACTCCTCCATCAGGTGTTCCTTCAGGCGCGTCTTGATGCCCTCGCCAAACAGGGTGCCGTCTGGCAGCACCACGGCGGCACGCCCACCGGGCTTGAGCAGGCGGATGATGAGGGCCAGGAACAGGTCGGCCGTTTCGCGCGTGCGGAAGTGGGCCGGGAAGTTGCTCTCGATGCCGTCTTCCTCGCGCCCGCCAAAGGGCGGGTTGGTCAGCACGATGTTCACCCGGTCGGCCTTGCCATAGCTGGTGTAGGCACGAGCCAGGGTGTTGTCGTGACGCACGAAGCCGGGGTCCTCGATGCCATGCAGCAGCATGTTGGTGACGCACAGCATGTGGGGGAGCTGCTTCTTTTCCACCGCGCGCAAGGATGACTGCAGGGCCTGTTCGTCCTCGGTTCGCTTGACGTAACGGTCGCGCATGTGGCGGATGGAGCAGGTCAGGAAGCCGCCGGTGCCGCAGGACGGGTCGAAAATGACCTCGCCCGGCTTGGGGTCGATGCGGTCCACCATGAAGGCGGTTACGGCGCGGGGGGTATAGAACTCCCCGGCGTTGCCGGCGCTTTGCAGGTCGTTGAGGATCTGCTCGTAGATGTCGCCGAAGTGCTGGCGGTCGGCCAGGACGTTGAAGTCGATGCCGGTGATCTTGTTGACCACCTGGCGCATCAACTGGCCGGACTTCATGTAGTTGTAGGCGTCGGCGAAGACCCCGCGCACCATGTGGGCGCGATCCCCCGGCAGGCCGGTCAGGGTCAGGTCCTTGAGGGTGGGAAACATCTCGTCATTGACGAAGGCCAGCAAGGTGTCGCCGGTGATGCCCTCCGGATTGGCTGCCCAGGTGCGCCACTGGAACTTCTTGGGGATGGGCGACCGATAGGCCGGGTCCAGAAGCTCCAGCGTCTGATCCTGGTCGTCGATGATCTTGAGGAAGAACATCCAGCAAAGCTGGGAAATGCGCTGGGCGTCACCATCGACGCCGGCGTCCTTCCACATGATGTCCTGAATGGATTTGACGAGGCTACGGACAGACATGGGCTAGGCAACATCCTCGTACAGGGCGGCTTGGAGTTCGTGGACCGTATGGGCAAAGCCTTCCGGGCCGCCGAACGCCTTGGACAGTTCCATCAGGGTGCCCATGCGGTCGAACGGCGGGACGCGCAGAATGGCGAAATCGTCGAGGTTTGTAACCCCCTCGTCCTGATACTTTTCCAAAAGGGCCTCCAGAACCGCGCGGGCCTGGGTGCCGTACTTGGTGAAGACGTCGCGTTTGCGCACGTTGTCGGCCCGTTCCCGCCGGGTCAGGGGCGGACGGTCGAAGGCGATATGGCAGATCAGGTCGAAGGGATCGAGGTCCCGGCCCACGTCCTCGGCCACCACATCGAGGGACAGGCCCTCGGACTCGACCTCGTCCAGGATGGCCTGTTTGCGTTCGGTGCCCTTCCAGCGTTTGAGGAAGTCCTCCAGACTGGTGAAGCGTGCGCGCAGGGTCTTGCGTGTGAAGTCGCGCAGGGATTCGGTGACCAGCTTCCCGGCCTCGTCCAGGTACTCGACGCGCTCGACAATGACGGCGACGCTGATGCCGTCCACCGTGATCTTGCGTCGCTTCTGGCGGTCGGGTGCGGTGTCCGGGTCCGGCGTCGCGTCGTCGTCGGGCTCAACAGGGTTGAAGACGTCGTCGTCATCATCGGGCGGCGGGGTGTCGTCATCGGGCGGGGTCACGGGGTCGTCCTCGCCCGGCTCGTAAATCTGCACCGGCTCGCCGTCGAACTCGGGATCGGCGAAGTGGCTGGTGGCGCCCCGGAAATCCATGACCGTGAAGTAGAACTTGTGGCTGTCGGCGTGGACACGAGTGCCCCGGCCGACGATCTGCTTGAACTCGGTCATCGACCCGACGGAACGGTCGAGAACGATCAGGCGGCAGGTCTGGGCATCGACGCCGGTGGACAACAGGCGCGAGGTCGTCACCAGAATCGGGAACTTGGCCTCCGGGTCGATGAAGTTGCCGAGTTCGGCCTGGCCCTCGGTATCGCTGCCGGTGATGCGCATGACGTAGCGGTGGTTTTCCGCGTTCAGGTCCGGGTTCTCGTTGATGAGGGCAAAGCGCAGCCTGTCAGCGTGGTCTTCATCGACGCAGAACAGGATGGTCTTCTGGTAACGGTCGCCGCTGTCGCGCAGGAACTCCGACACCTTGGCGGCGACCAGTTGGGTGCGCTCGTCGATGACCAGGGTGCGGTCGAAGTCCTTCTGGTTATAGATACGATCCTCGACCTCCTCGCCATCACGGTCGAGGGTGCCTTTCTCGGGGCGGTAGCCGGTGATGTCGCGGTCGATGTGGACCTTGATGACCTTGTACGGGGCCAGGAACCCGTCGCGGATACCCTGCTTCAGGGAGTACGAGTACACAGGGTCGCGGAAGTAGTCGATGTTGGAGACGTACTTGGTTTCCTTGGGCGTCGCGGTCAGGCCGACCTGGGTGGCGGTCGTGAAGTGCTCCAGGATCTCGCGCCAGGCCGAGTCCTCGGCGGCGCTGCCGCGATGGCACTCGTCGATGACGATCAGGTCGAAGAAGTCCGGCGAGAACTCGCGGAACAGCTTCTGGCGGTCCTCCGGGCCGGTGATGGCCTGATAAAGGCCAAGGTAAACCTCGTAGGACGCATCAATGCGGCGCTTCTTGTCCAGGGCTGTAGAGAGGGTATGTTCGGCCCCGTCGCGTTCGATGGTCTTGGATTTTGTGCTGAGTTTCGCCATGGCCGGGCCGAAGGGGCGGAAGTCGCCGACCATGGTCTGGTCAACCAGGACGTTGCGGTCGGCCAGGAACAGGATGCGCTTCTTTCGCCCTGCCTTCCACAGCCGCCAGATGATCTGGAAGGCGGTGTAGGTCTTACCGGTGCCGGTTGCCATGACCAACAGGATGCGGTCCTGGCCTTTGGCGATGGCCTCGATGGCGGCATTGACCGCATTGATTTGGTAATACCGAGGCTTCCGGTTGCTGCCGTCCTGATAGTAGTCCTGGAGGACAACCTTCTCCGCCTCGGGCGACAGGCCCTTCCAGGCGCGGTAGCGTGCCCAAAGGTCTTCGGGTGACGGGAATTCGTCCAGGCCGAGAGTGACTTCCGGGTGGACGCTGGCCCCCGTGCGGTCATGGAAGACAAACCCGTCACCGTTGGAGGAAAACACGAACGGCACGCCGAGCGTCTCGGCATACCCCAGGCCCTGCTGCATGCCTGCGCTGATGCCGTGGGTGTTGTCCTTGGCCTCGATGACGGCCAGGGGGATGTTGGGCTTGTAGGACAGAATGTAGTCGGCCCGCTTGGGCTTGCCGCGACTGACGAGTTTGCCACGCACCACAATGCGGCCATCGGTGAAGGTGACCTCCTCGCGTACCTGGAGCATGAGGTCCCAACCGGCCTGCTGAAGGGCCGGGGTGATGAACTTCGTGCAGATGTCCCGCTCGCTGAGCCGCGTCTTGTCCATGAGGTCCCCCTGTTGAGGGACAGTTTTGAGCATTCTGCGCAGCCACGCAACTTTAAGTTCGTCCTGGTCTGGCGTCGCTCGCCGCGGCTTTGGGCGCTGGTAGCCGCTGCTGCATGATGCGCGAAAGATGGTTGTCCGCATCCGGCATGTGGAAGTCAGATGCGCAGTGCAGCCATTGCGCCACGCAAGGGGATCCACCGGTGCGGTTACATTTACCCATTATTTGCCAATTGCGCCTGACTGCCTCTCTGAGACGCCTTTGCCGATGGGCGCTAACCCATTGAAAAGAAAACCCCCGGAACAAGTCCGGGGGTGAAGTTTGAACAGGGAGGCTTCACGTCTGGGAGACGTAGGATCCGGAGACCCTGTGCCGGGCTGGGAGCCCGGCGACGACAGGGAATGGCGCGGGCCATTCCGTCGATACCGTGCAGTTGCGACGCAACATGCGTGAGTGCTTATTTAGTTCAGGCAGCGTCGGCGCACCACGGTAAAAAGGCATCGGCAGGTATGCGTTTGATGCATGTCTCGCGGAATTACCCTTTTATGGCAGCGTTTTGCCCAACAGCGTCTCAGCGCGTCACGTCGCCGGGGCAGCGGACGCCGGTACCGCCCAGGCCGCAATACCCGCCGGGGTTCTTGGCCAGGTATTGTTGATGGTCAGGCTCGGCGAAGTAAAACGGCGGGGCGTCGGTGATTTCGGTCGTGATGGAGCCGTGTCCCGCCTTGTCGAGCGCCGCCTGATAGGCGTTGCGGCTGGCCAGGGCCGCCGCCTTGTGGGCGGGGGTGGCGGCGTATATGCACGACCTGTACTGCGTGCCGACGTCGTTGCCCTGGCGCATTCCCTGCGTCGGGTCGTGGCTTTCCCAGAAGGCGGCCAGCAACGACTCGTAGGGAACGTGGCTGGGGTCGAACACCACGCGCACCACCTCGGCATGGCCGGTGCGGCCGGAACAAACCTCGGCATAGGTCGGGTTGGGAGTGGGGCCGCCGGCATAGCCCACGGCGGTCGAATACACCCCCGGCACCTGCCAGAACACCCGCTCGGCACCCCAGAAGCAGCCCAGGCCAAACACCGCCTCCTCGTACCCGGCAGGCACCGGGCCGGACAGCGGCGTGCCCAGGATCTCGTGCCGTTCAGGCACCGGCATGACCTCGTCACGGCCGGGCAAGGCGTCCTCGGGGCTGGGAATTTCAGTCTTGTGGCGGGGCATGAACCACATGGCGGCCTCCTCGGGTTGGGTCCACCCCAACATGGGGCGCCGGGCGCACTAAGGAAAGGCCGGGCGCTGCCCGAGCCCGCCAGGAGACTCAGTCTCCTGGCGGGCTCGGGTGTTTGGGCGGAGTAAAGCCGCGCGCAGCGCAACAATGCTGAGGGAGTGTCTGCCTGCGGCGCAAGGTGCAGGAATACTCATTTCATGGGTTCCAAGGGCCAATGGCCCTTGGCAGGTCCGGGCAGAGCCCGCCTCCCCGCGCAGCCGCCCACCCTAAAAACTCTGCTCGCCCAGCTTTTGCAGCAGGAAGTCGCGGAACACGGTGACGCGTTTGGAGTGGCGGAGTTCTTCGGGGTAGACGAAGTAGCAGTCGAAGCTCGGCCCGCGCAGTTCGGGCAGGACTTGCACCAGATTGGCCGCCACGGTCGAGAAATAATCGGGCAACGCGGCGATGCCCAAACCCGACTGCACGGCGCGATAAATCCCATAGATGTTGTTGACCCGCAGGATCGGCACGCGCGGCGTGGTGGTGCCGGCCGACAGCAGCCAGTTCATATTCTCAACCGGGGCCTTGGCGTCCTCGCCATAAACAATCAGGCGGTGGTTGTCGAGGTCGGCGGGCGACTTCGGCATGCCGTATTTCTTGAGGTATTCGGGGGCGGCATAGACGTGATAGTGCAGCGAAATCAGGTGGCGCTGCACCAGATCCGGCTGGCGCGGCACGGAGAACCGGATGGCCACGTCGGCCTGTCGCATGGCCAGATCGACCTCGCCGTCGTCGAGCAGGATGGACAGGTCGATGTCCTGGTACGTCTCCATGAACTGCTTGACGCGCGGGGTCAGCCAGACGGACCCGAAGGCCACCGTTGTGGTGACCTTCAGCGGGCCTTCGGGCTTTTCGCGGCTTTCGGTGATGCGGGCTTCGACCATGGACAGCTTGGCGAACACCTCGTGCACCGTGCGGTACAGCAGTTCGCCCTGCTCGGTCAGGATAAGGCCGCGCGCGTGCCGGTGGAACAGCGACACGTTGAGGCTTTCCTCAAGGCCGCTGATCTGCCGGCTGACCGCCGACTGGCTGAGGTTGAGCAGTTCGCCGGCATGGGTGAAGCTGCCCGCCTCGGCCACCGTGTGGAAGACCCGCAGCTTGTCCCAGTCCATCATGCTGCCCTGACGCGACGGCATCGGTTGCCCTTTCGGTGAGTCACAGGGCGCCGGTTTCGGCCAGGAAGCGGTCGGCCTCGATGGCCGCCATGCATCCCGTGCCGGCGGCGGTCACGGCCTGGCGGAAAATGTGGTCCTGCACGTCGCCGGCGGCGAACACGCCGTCGATGTTGGTGCGCGTGCTGTCGGGTTTGGTGATGAGGTATCCCGTCTCGTCCATGTCCAACTGGCCGGTGAACAGGTCGGTGTTGGGCTTGTGGCCGATGGCGATGAACACGCCGTCACAGGGGATCTCTCGCGCCTCTCCGGTTTTGACGTTCTTGACCCGCACGCCGGTCACGGCCGGCGGCAGGGCGCCATCGGACTGGCCGACGATCTCGTCAATGGCCGAGTCCCAGGCCAGTTCCACCTTGGGGTGGTTGAACAGGCGTTCCTGCATGATGCGTTCGGCGCGCAGTTCGTCGCGGCGGTGGATGAGCGTCACCTTGGAGCAGAAGTTGGCCAGGTATAGGGCCTCCTCGACCGCCGTGTTGCCGCCGCCGACCACGCAGACGTCCTTGTTCTTGAAAAAGAACCCGTCGCAAGTGGCGCAGGCCGACACGCCATAGCCGGAATACTTCTGCTCGCTTTCGATGCCCAGCCACTTGGCCGAGGCGCCGGTGGCGATGATGACCGTCTCGCCAATATAGACGTCGCCCGAGTCGCCCTTGCAGACGAACGGCCGCTTGGAGAAATCGGCCTCGACGATCAGGTCGTGGATGAGCTTCGTGCCGACGTTCTCGGCCTGCTTCTGCATCTGCTCCATCAACCACGGGCCCTGCACCGGCTCGGCAAAGCCGGGGTAGTTCTCGACGTCGGTGGTGATGGTGAGCTGGCCGCCGGGTTGCATTCCGGCCACCATGATGGGTTCCAGGTTGGCGCGGGCGGCGTAGACGGCGGCCGTGCAGCCAGCGGCGCCCGAACCCAGGATGAGAACCTTGGTACGGTATTCAGCCATGACGTGGGAAATCCTCAATCGGAGAAATCAATTGGCCCCACTGTACGGGCCGGCGGCGGCAGGTGCAAGAAGCCCAGACGAAAACGGGGCGTCCGACCGGACGCCCCGCTGTCATCGGCAAAAGCGCGACCCTTACAGGGTGGCGGCTTCGTCCTTGAGGAACGCGGCGACACCCTCGGGGGTGGCGGTCATGCCCTTCTTGCCCTTCTGCCAACCGGCCGGGCACACTTCGCCGTGCTCGTCGTGGAAGGTCAGCGCGTCAACCATGCGCAGGGCCTCGTCCACGTTGCGGCCAAGCGGCAGGTCGTTGATCGTGACGTGGCGCACGTTGCCGTTCTTGTCGATCAGGAACGAGCCGCGCAGGGCGACGCCGGCGCCTTCGATCAGCACGCCGTAGTCGCGGCAGATCTGCTTGGTCAGGTCGGCCACCATCGGGAACTGCACGTTGCCGAGGCCACCTTCGTCCTGCGGGGTCTTCTTCCACGCGAGGTGGGTGAACTGGCTGTCGACGGAAACGCCGACCACCTTGCAGCCCGCGTCGGCGAACTTCTGCATGCGGTGGTCATGGGCGATGATCTCGGACGGGCACACGAAGGTGAAGTCCAGCGGCCAGAAGAACACCCAACCATAGGAACCGTTGAGGTAGTCCTTCAGGTTGAACTTGTCGGTGATGGAGTTGTCGGGCATCACGGCGGTGGCGGTGAAGTCCGGGGCCGGCTTGCCGACAAGAGTGGTCGGGGAAATGGCTTCGCTCATGGAGAGGGGCTCCCAGCAAGATTGGTTGGGTGGAAAAGGGGCAAAACTTGAGCTCCCATACTTACGTGGCCGCTTCCGGGGTTGCAAGTCTGGAATCGATCAAAAAAAGAGCCCCTGCCCCCACTGAGGGCTTGCGTTGCGCAGGATGACGACAGAAGCGGTGGGATTCGACGCGGAACGTATTGTCATTCCATGGATGGACCATTAGATTGTAATTTCCTTGCGCACCACAGGCGGTGACGCGGAACAAACCATCCAGTGGCTTAATAAGGAACCGGCCCCACCATGCAGCGCGTCAAGCTGGATCGCATCGATCGGCGAATCCTCCGTGATCTTCAGGACGACGGGCGGATGACCAACGTCGAACTGGCGCGCCGGGCCGGCATCTCCGCGCCGCCGTGCCTGCGCCGCGTCCGCGCATTGGAGGACGCCGGGTTCATCCGTGGCTTCCACGCCGACATCGACCCGGTGGCATTGGGATATAATGTTACCGTGTTCGCCCAGGTCGGCCTGAACAGCCAGGCCGAGGGCGACCTCAAGGCGTTCGAGTCGCTGGTCAACCAGTGGGACCAGGTCCGCGAATGCCACATGCTGGCCGGCGAAACCGACTTCCTGCTGAAGGTGGTGGCCCGCGACTGGGACGACTACCAACGGTTCCTGACCACCCGCCTGACCGCCGCCCCCAACGTCGCCCACGTCAAAAGCGCCCTCGCCATCCGCACCGCCAAGCTGAAGCCGGGCGTGCCGATCGAGGTTGAGGAAGAGCAGGAGGCGTAGTCAGCCGTTTGCGGCCAGCCCGTGGCCTGAGGTGCCCCGGCTTTTGGGGCGGCCGCCTTTCTTGCCGTTTTCCCGCGCGGCAGCGGACTTTTTCGGTGACGTGGCCGACCCGCCAACCCGCGCCATGGCACGGGCAATGGCCTGTTGGGGGATGACGTCGGCGATCAGACCGGCGACGCTGACCTGAACGTCGTACCCGTCCACCGCGATGGCATCCGCCAGGACAGAAAGCCCGACCCGTTCCATCTGCGTCGGCGAGAGGTCCGCAAACTCGGAAATCATGCTCCGGGGAATGAGTATCGTGATGCCCCCGGCGGCCAGTTCAAGGCTGTCGGTATCGGCCAGGAACCGCACGCTGGTCGCCATGAGCGCAGCCTTCTGCCGCTCCGCGCCTTGTGCGCAGGCTGCGTCCAACTGCTCCTGCGTGATCCCTGTGAAGGCCATCTCCAGCTCCCGTGTCAGAAGGCGATTTCATGCGTGGTGCCCGTCGGCGAATGTAATCGTTGTCGTTCTGGAAGCGTGGCAGTACGCCGCTTGCGCGACCTTTTTACGGGCGTGATGCCAGTCGCAGAGAGAAACATTTGTACCTGCGCTATCTGCTAGCAGAATTTTAGGTGCAACAGGATCACTGATCACGGCCCATAACCTTTAAGGTTTTTTCTGAGTTCGTTTGAGCTCCGTCAGATACAATGACTCCATGATAGACACGATAAAGTTTCTGAAGACGTTAGAAAATTTGTCAGTCACAACGAACAACTGGCCCTCTTTCGGTTGGCAGTCATTGATGATGTCGGCCACAAACATTCTGGCTAATTCAGGGCTCTTGGTCAGCCGATTCATCAAATCATCTTGGTTTTTTTGGAATTTCTCCAACCATTTTTTTGTGGCTCTGCCGCCGCTATGGATGTACAGGTGTCGAAAGTCTGTGAAGAACTTCCATATAGTATCAGCATCGGTGAAATTGCGGATTACGCTCCTCGCCGCTAACCGATCACGGAATTGGCAGAACGTTCCATCCTTCTTCAATTTCTCCTTAATTCTTTTCATCACCTCTACCTCGCGAAGACCATCTTCAGCGGAGATGATGCTGTCGCAGATTAACATGCATTTGACAACATCCTCGAATGTTGCAAACAAGAGGAGAAACTCGCTGGCATTGATGAAGGTGGTGAGGGAGCCCTTCGCTGAAATCTGTTTAGTCTTTATGAGTTCGATCAGCTCATTCAGATCTAGGCCACGCACCTCGCTGGTCTGGGGAAACTGGGAACTGAGACCCATCGCGACGTAGCGGATTGCAACTTCCTCGTAATCTCTGGCTGCTTCTCTTGCCGCACTGCAGACAAGCGAAAATACATGCTCTTCCGGCATTTCGCTGACAATGTAATATGTAACAATGTTTGTAGATACTATTAAGGAGTAATTTCTGTAGAACATGTGGTAGTAGGTAGCCATACCCTCTTCTGGCTTCAGTACCGATACCGTCATTTGCTGCATAAGAAAAAACTCCAACTGAGGCGCGATGTCGCATAAAATATTGACCTGCTTTCCAAAATTCACGGGCGGCCTTTCAGCAGGCAAGCGGCCACCTTGGGCGTGACCTGTTCTCCGGGTTGTGGCCGGTCAGAGTTGGAGTCCAGCCTTCCTGTGATGCCCGACGTGATTGTAATGGCGATGTGGGCCGGGGCAATCCCCGACCCGCATTGTGCTCCCTGGCTGCAATTTCGAGGGTTGTGCGGCCAGGGCCGTGTAAGGCCGCAAGTGGTTGCTCGCCCCTCCAATTGATCGGCTTGTCTGGGGCGATGTAGGGCCACTGCATGCAGTGCTCCTGGGTTCGCACAGAAAGGCGCCGCTGGCGAACTCGGCGCCGGAAAGGAACCATGCGCGGTTTGCCGCGCCGGATGCAGGCCATAAAAGCGAGAGGCTCCACGCTGGCTGAGAGTGCAATTAGACGATCGCCCTAACGGCAGCCGCAGCGTTTTTGCAAAGCCTCGAGACCAGAATCTCGGCTACCCAATGAGTACCGTGGCGCGCGCCCCCTAATATTAGGTAATGTGCACCGCGTCCGTCTATCCGATATGAAGCTGCTCCTGTGTCGTAGTGGGCAATCTTGTTAAGGGTGTCTCGTAAATTCAAAGAACCATATCCAGAATGTTTTTTGTCTAGCCTGCCCGCCGAAATCATGGCGTCCTGATCGGACAACATTACATTGTTTACAAAAAAGGATGTGGGCTGCTTCATAAAAGAGGCGCAGAGGTGCCCATGATCCTGCTCGTTACGCAAGATCTCGAACAGATTTGTCATCGCGTCCCAAGCACATTTCGAGGTGTTTTCCATCCCGCAGGTGTCACCAACTGTGACGTGGATTTTAAACTGCTTCGAGCAACGACGGATGGTAGGGACCAAATGTGCAGCCCGGCGGCGCCTGGGAATTATTCGAAAATAACTCATCGACCCGCGACTCATTTTACCCCCCAGAGACATTCGTAATGTTAAATATCGTGCTACAGGCCCTGCATGTAATTTAGCGCGATTTGAACCGGAGGTCTACTATGGGTTATTCCTAGTCACCACGGACTTGATGAACGAAGATTTGCTTCCTGGCGGGTCGGGCGTTGTGACGAACGTCGGCGATGGCCGTAAAACTGCTAAAGCAGATACCGGTTAGGGGGCACCCCAAGAACCGCTCAACGCAACCAAACTCGTCCCCCACCCCACCCAACACCAAAAGCGCCGGCCCCCTTCGGAGCCGGCGCTTTCGCATGTTCAGGCGGTCTACACCCGCCGCGTCACGAGAACTTGACGTTCACCACTTCATACGACCGCGAGCCGCCCGGTGCGGAGACCTCGGCGGTGTCGCCCATGGTTTTGCCGATCAGGGCCTTGGCCAGGGGCGAGGCGATGGAGATGCGGCCTTGTTCCAGGTCGGCTTCGTGGGCGCCGACGAGCTGGTAGGTCACTTCCACGTCGGTGTCCTCGTCGGCCAGGGTGACGGTGGCGCCGAAGCGGACCACGGTGCCGGACAGCTTGGACACGTCGATCACATCGACGCGCGACAGGATGTCTTCGAGTTCGCTGATGCGGCCCTCGATAAAGGACTGGCGTTCGCGGGCGGCGTGGTACTCGGCGTTTTCGGACAGGTCGCCGTGTTCGCGCGCTTCGGCGATGGCGCGGATGACGGCGGGCCGTTCCTTGCCTTTCAGGTTCCGCAGTTCGTCCTCAAGGGCGCGCTGGCCCTCGGCGGTCATGGGTATCTTTTCCATTCACTCAGTTTCCCTGAACGACAAAAGGGAGGGCAAGGCGGACCTTGCCCTCAGGACGAACCCATAGAGTAATTCTGCAACGGAGTTACATCAAGAGCCCCGCGCTTCAACGCGGCGATGGCATGCACGGCGGCCTGCGCGCCGGCAATGGTGGTGTAGTGCGGAATGTTGCGAATCAACGCGGTACGGCGGATGTCGAAGCTGTCCTTGAGGGACTGGCTACCTTCGGTGGTGTTGATGACGATGGCGATGTCGCCCGAAATCATGCGGTCCACACAATGCGGCCGGCCTTCGAGCACCTTGTTGACGGTTTCCACCTCGACTCCGTGCTCGCGCAGGAAACGGGCGGTTCCCATGGTGGCCATGACCTTGAACCCCATGTCGGCGAACAGGCGGCCGACCGTGAGGGCGGGGATGCGGTCGGCCTCGCGCACCGACAGGAACACCACGCCGTCCATGGGCAGGATGGTGCCGGCGCCAAGCTGGCTTTTGGCAAAGGCGCGGTAGAAGTCCGAGTCGATGCCCATGACCTCGCCGGTGGACTTCATTTCCGGGCCGAGGACGATGTCCACGCCGGGGAAGCGGGCGAACGGGAACACCGCTTCCTTGACCGCGACGTGGTTCAGCTTGCGCTCGACCAGATTGAACGAGGCGATGGTTTCCCCGGCCATGACGCGGGCGGCGATCTTGGCGATGGGCACGCCGGTCGCCTTGGCGACGAACGGCACGGTGCGCGAGGCGCGAGGGTTGACCTCAAGGATGAACACCTCGCCATCCCGGATGGCGAACTGCACGTTCATCAGGCCGACCACGCCCAGGCCCTCGGCCAGCAGACGGGTCTGGCGCTTGAGTTCCTCGATCTGGGTGTCGGTCAACGAATACGGCGGCAGCGAGCAGGCCGAGTCGCCCGAATGGACGCCGGCTTCCTCGATATGCTGCATGACGCCGGCCACATAGACCGCGCCGGTGGTGTCGCGCACGGCGTCAACGTCCACCTCGATGGCCCCGGCCAGATACTTGTCGAGCAGCACCGGCATGTCGGCGGAAATCTCGATGGCGGCGTGGCCCTTGAGCTTTTCCAGGACCATGCGGTCGATCCAGGCCTGCAACCCGATATCGTCATAGACGATTTCCATGGCCCGGCCGCCCAGCACGAAGGACGGGCGGATGACCAGCGGATAGCCCAACTCGTTGGCGGCGGCCTTGATGGCGCCGGTCGCCCCGACAATGGCGTTCGGCGGCTGCTTGAGGTCCATGGTGTGCAGCAGTTGCTGGAACCGCTCGCGGTCTTCGGCCAGGTCGATGGCGTCGGGGCTGGTGCCGAGGATGGGGATGCCGGCATCCTGCAACGCCTGGGCCAGCTTCAGCGGGGTCTGGCCGCCGAACTGCACGATGGCGCCCTTGACCGAGCCGCGCGTCTGCTCACGGCGGATCAGCTCGATGACGTCTTCGCCGGTCAGCGGCTCGAAATACAGGCGGTCGGAGGTGTCGTAGTCGGTGGACACGGTTTCCGGGTTGCAGTTGACCATGATGGTCTCATAGCCGGCCTCGGTCAGGGCATAGGCGGCGTGGACACAGCAGTAGTCGAATTCGATGCCCTGGCCGATGCGGTTCGGCCCGCCGCCCAGGATGACCACCTTATCCCGGTCGGTAACCTCGGCCTCGCATTCGGCGGGGGCATAGCCGTCGCCCTCGTAGCACGAATAGAAGTACGGGGTCTTGGACGGGAATTCGCCGGCGCAGGTGTCGATGCGCTTGTAGACCGGCAGGACATTGAGAGTGCGGCGCAGGGCGGCGATGTCGGCCGCCGGAACGCCGGTCAACTGGGACAGCCGCTGATCGGAGAAGCCAAGCTTCTTGAGGCGCAGCAGGCCGGGGCCATCGGTCGGCAGGCCAGCCACCTTGATGGTCGCCTCTTCGTCCACCAGGGCCTTGATCTGCTTGAGGAACCACGGGTCGTACTGGCAGGCGGCGCGAACCTCCTCAATGCTCATGCCCCAGCGGAACGCCTGGGCGATGACCAGCAGGCGGTCGGAGCGCGGCACGGTCAGGGCGGCGCGCACGGCGTCACGGTTTTCGCCGCCCTGGCACTCGGGCAGGTCGATGTCGTTGAGGCCGGTCAGGCCGGTTTCCATGGACCGCAGGCCCTTTTGCAGGCTTTCGGCAAAGGTGCGGCCGATGGACATGGCCTCGCCCACCGACTTCATGGAGGTGGTCAGGCGGGAATCAGCGTCGGGGAACTTCTCGAAGGTGAAGCGCGGGATCTTGGTGACGACGTAGTCAATGGTCGGCTCAAAGCTGGCCGGGGTGACGCCGGTAATATCGTTGGTCAGCTCGTCGAGGGTGTAGCCGACCGCCAGCTTGGCGGCGATCTTGGCGATCGGGAAGCCGGTCGCCTTGGACGCCAGGGCCGAGGACCGCGACACGCGCGGGTTCATCTCGATGACCACCAGACGGCCATCGGCCGGGTTGACGGCGAACTGCACGTTGGACCCGCCCGTCTCGACGCCGATTTCGCGCAGCACGGCGATGCTGGCATCGCGCATGAGCTGATATTCCTTGTCGGTCAGCGTCAGCGCGGGGGCCACGGTGATCGAGTCGCCGGTATGCACGCCCATGGGGTCGATGTTTTCGATGGAGCACACGATGATGCAGTTGTCCGCCTTGTCGCGGACGACCTCCATCTCGTATTCCTTCCAGCCGAGCACGCTTTCCTCGACCAGCACTTCATGGACCGGCGAGGCGGCGAGGCCCGAGGACACGATGCGCTCGTAGTCTTCCTTGTTGTAGGCGATGCCGCCGCCCAGGCCGCCCAGGGTGAAGGACGGCCGGATGATCGCCGGCAGGCCGACGAAGTCCAGGTGCTCGCGCGCTTCGACCAGGCTGCGGACGACCTTGGAGCGCGGGCTTTCCAGGCCGATCTTGTCCATGGCGACGCGGAACTTCTGGCGGTCCTCCGCCTTTTCGATGACCTCTTTCTTGGCCGCGATCATCTCGACGCCGTACTTTTCGAGCGTGCCGTCATCGGCCAGGGCCAGGGCGCAGTTCAGCGCCGTCTGTCCGCCCATGGTCGGCAGCAGCGCGTCGGGGCGCTCCTTCTCGATGATCTTGGCGACCATCTCCGGGGTGATCGGCTCGATGTAGGTCGCATCGGCGGTATCCGGGTCGGTCATGATCGTCGCCGGGTTGGAGTTGACCAGGATCACCCGGTATCCCTCATCCCGCAGCGCCTTGCACGCCTGGACCCCGGAATAGTCGAACTCGCAGGCCTGTCCGATGACGATCGGGCCGGCGCCGATGATGAGAATGGACTTGATATCCGTACGTTTGGGCATGTCTGGCCTACTTCTTTTTCATTCGGAGGGGGCGCATTGGGAATTCAGTAGGGAAACAAGTAAGGAAACAAGTGTTGTTAACCACAGAGGACACAGAGGTCGCAGAGAAGGAAGAGGTAGAGGTAGAGAAGGTCAGGCGACGAAACGGCGGATGCCGTTCTTGAGCATGGTCGTATTGAAGTTCATCAGCAGGCCCGTCTTCAGTCCACTCAGCCGAAGGTATGTGATGATCTGTGCGTCATGCAGCGGCGTCAGGCCATCAACGGCTTTCAGTTCCAGGAGCAAAACGTTTTCGACCACGAGATCAAGGCGATATCCACATTCCAGGTCGGTGTCCTTATAGCGGATAGGCAAAGGAACCTGTCGGGCAAACTCGATGCCGTTGAGGTGAAGTTCGTGACCCAGGCAGTGCTCATAGGCGGATTCCAAAAGGCCTGGCCCCAACGCCCGATGGACGTTTATCGCCAGCCCGATCACTTTCCGGGATAACGGGTCCTGCCCTTGGTCGGCGTCCTTCACTCTCTTCTTCTACCTTCTCTTCTCTGTGCCCTCTGTGTCCTCTGTGGTTCAACCCCTTCCTTCAACTTCCCCTCAAATCCCCCCAGACCGGTCCAGGCCGTGAAGGGTGAGGGCGTAGAGGATGGGTTCGCCGGGGTTGGGGACAAGGCCGTAGCCATCCAACTGGATGAGCCCGGTTTCGCAGAAGTCCACCACTGCGTGGTGCAGCCAGTCGGCGTCGGGCACCGTCAGCCCATGCTCCTCCACCACCTCGGCGAGGTTGCGGTGCATGGGGCCGGGGAGACGGTCCTCCTCGGCCATCACGCGCAGCAGGGCTTGCTTGAACGCTGCGAAATCGGCGCCTTCGGGCATGACCTCGGTCCCCCTCAGCCGGCCTTGTGGGTGGTGATGTGGTCCATGAAGCGGTGGAACAGGTAGTTGGAGTCCTGCGGGCCGGGGCTGGCCTCGGGGTGGTGCTGGACCGAGAACACCGGCTTGCCTTCCAGGGAAATCCCCTCCACCGAACCGTCAAACAGCGAGCGATGGGTTTCGATCACGCCGGCCGGCAGGCTGTCGCGGTCAACGCCAAAGCCGTGGTTCTGGCTGGTGATCTCGACCTTGCCGGTCAGCAGATCCTTGACCGGCTGGTTGCTGCCGCGATGGCCCATGTGCATCTTGTAGGTCTTGGCGCCGAGCGCCAGGGCCAGCAACTGGTGACCCAGGCAGATGCCGAACACCGGCTTGCCGGTCTTGACCAGTTCCTGGATGACCGGCACGGCGTACTTGCCGGTGGCGGCTGGGTCGCCGGGACCGTTGGACAGGAAGATGCCGTCGGGCTCGTGGCGCAGGATGTCTTCGGCCGTCGCGGTGGCCGGAACCACCGTCACCTTGCACCCGGCCGAGGCCAGACACCGCAGGATGTTGGACTTCGCGCCGTAGTCGATGGCCACAACGTGGTGGGTCGGCTCGTGCTGGGTGCCGTAGCCGGTGCCGAGCGTCCAGCGGGTCTGCATCCACTGATAGGTCTGGCGGCAGGTGACTTCCTTGGCCAGATCCATGCCCTCCAGGCCCGGCCACTGCTGCGCCTGGGCAAGCAGGGCGTCCATGTCGAAATCGCCGGTCGGGCTGTGGGCGATCACGCCGTTGGGCGCCCCGCCGTCGCGGATGCGGCGGGTCAGGCGGCGGGTGTCGATGCCGGTCAGGGCGATCAGGTTGTGCGCGACCAGCCACTTTTCCAGGTGCTGCGTGGACCGCCAGCTTGACGGGTCGGTGACGTCGGCCCGCAGGATGGCGCCGCGCGCCGCCACGGTCTGGGCCTCGACGTCCTCGGGATTGGCGCCGACGTTGCCGATGTGCGGGAAGGTAAAGGTGATGATCTGGCCCGCATAGGACGGATCGGTCATGGTTTCCTGGTAGCCGGTCAGGCCGGTGTTGAACACCACTTCGCCCACGGCGTTTCCGGTGGCGCCGATACCGCGCCCCCACAGTACCGTTCCGTCAGCCAGCACCAACACGCCAGTCGCTCCGGGAGGGCGGTGACCGGCAGTGCTGTTGATCGTCTCAGTCATGGACTTCACTTTCTCTGACCGTCCCGCAGGGTGGCGGAACGGAGGCTCTGGCCGCCCCGGAGGACGGCGCGACGGGGGAGGCCGCCGACACGTCAACGCTTCTCGTGATGAGCGGGCGCGCGAAATCGCCTCCCGGCCGACACTCCCAGACCGCGTGGGGGAACCACGAGAGATGGAGGCGCGGGAAGCGGGCAAGACGCAGCGCACCGGCGCGACGGCGACGGGCAAATTGGCCGCTGTTTACGGCATCCTGTGGGTCCTGTCAAGATTCAGGTTTCTGCCATTTTTCCATCCAGAACAAGGGTTTAAGTTTTGTGTTTCAGTTTGCCGACAGGCTGTTTTTCCTGTAGCATCGCTGCCTTTCCTCCACGGCTGTCCAGGATTCCAAGCCCCATGCTTCGCACCCGTCTGAACGAGGCCTTGAAAGAAGCCATGCGGGCCAGGGAGCAGCGTGCCATCGGCACCGTTCGCCTCATCCTCGCCGCCCTCAAGGACCGTGACATCGCAGCCCGCTCGCGGGGAGTCGCCGACGGCATTCCCGACGACGAAATCCACCAGATGCTCCAGTCCATGATCAAACAGCGCCGCGAAAGCATCGCCATGTACGAACAGGGCGGGCGCCTGGAACTGGCCGAGCAGGAAGCCGAAGAAATCACCATCATCGAACGCTTCCTGCCCAAGCAGATGGGTGATGCCGAGGTGGAGGCCGCCGTCCGCGACACCATCCGCGACCTGGAGGCCGCCAATCTCAAGGACATGGGCCGGGTGATGACCGCCCTGCGCGAACGCTTTGCCGGCCGCATGGATTTCGGCAAGGCCAGCTTGGCCGTCAAGGCCCAGTTGGGCTGAGGCCCTGCCAGGGGCCTGATCAGTCATGGCGCTCCCCCCGCAGTTCCTTGACGAAATCCGTACCCGCCTGACCCTGTCCTCGGTGATCGGGCGGACCGTCAAGCTCATCAAGGCCGGCCGCGAGTACAAGGCCTGCTGCCCCTTCCACAAGGAAAAGTCCCCCTCCTTCTTCGTCAACGACGAGAAGGGGTTCTACCACTGCTTTTCCTGCGGGGCGCACGGCGACGTGTTCGCCTATGAAATGCAGACCGCCGGCCTGTCCTTCCGCGAGGCGGTGGACAAACTGGCCGCCCAGGCCGGGCTGGAGGTGCCGCGGGAAACGCCCCAGGCCCGCGAGGAGGCCCGCCGCCGGGCCGACCTTTATGACGTCATCGAAGCCGCCTGCCGGTTCTTCGAGGCGCAGTTACGGATGCCGGTCGGCAAGGAGGGTCTGGCCTACCTGCGCCGCCGGGGGCTCAGCGACGCCACCATCGCGCAGTTCCGCCTGGGCTGGGCACCGCCCGCCCCGCACGGCGCGCTGGGGCCGCTGCGCGCAGCACTCACCCGCGAAGGCATCACCGACGATCAGATCGTCGAGGCCGGGCTGCTCAAGCGGCGCGATGACGGCGGGCTGTACGACTATTTCCGCGACCGCGTGCTGTTCCCCATCACCGACCGGCGCGGCCGGGTGATCGCGTTCGGCGGCCGCATCCTGACCGACGCCCAGCCCAAGTACCTCAATTCGCCCGACACCAGCCTGTTCCACAAGGGCAGCGTGCTCTATGGCCTGGCCCAGGCACGCGAGGCGGCCAGCAAGTCCGGCGAAATCGTCGTCACCGAAGGCTACATGGACGTCATCGCCCTGGCCCGCGCCGGCTTCCCGCAGGCCGTGGCACCGCTCGGCACCGCCCTGACCGAGACGCAGATCGAGGAACTGTGGAAGCTGGCCGACGAGCCAACCCTGTGCTTTGACGGCGACACCGCCGGGCAGCGCGCCGCCGCCCGTGCGGCCGAACGCGCCCTAGCCATCCTACGGCCGGGCAAGTCGCTGCGCTTTGCCCTCATTCCCGGCGGCCAGGACCCCGACGACCTGATCCGCGAGTCCGGGCCGCAGGCCATGCGTGACGTGCTCGACCAGTCCCGGCCGCTGCTCGACGTGCTGTGGACCCAGGCGGTGGACGGCCGCAACCTCGACACCCCGGAGCGCCGCGCCGCCCTGGAGGCCGACCTCGACAGCCTCACCCAGCGCATCGCCGACCGCACCGTGCAGACCCATTACCGCAGCGCCGTGCGCGACCGCTTGTACCAGTTCTTCCGCGCCCAGCGCAGCGGTGGCGGTGGCGGACGCCCGCAGGACGGCGGGGGGTTCACCAATACCGGCAAGTTCGGGGGTGGCAAGTTCGGCAAGGGCGGCAAGTTCGGGGGAAACAGGGGCGGCTGGCAGCCGGCCCTGCCGCAGCCCCCCCTGCCCCACCAGTCGGAACGTGCGTCGGAGGTCTTGCGGCATCGCATCCTGCTCGCCACATTGATCGCCCACCCCGCGCTTGTCGATGCGGTTGGGGAACGGCTGGGACTTCTGGAGTACCCGGATGCACGACTTGACAAGTTGCGAGAGGGCGTCCTAATGGTGCTCGGGCGGGAGCCCGCCCTTGACTCCGAGGGGCTGGTGAACCAACTACGTGCAAATGGTTTAAGCGAAGAGATCGACTCTCTTCTGAACTCGGATGTTTTTGCCCATGCGCGCTTTGCCTGGCCCGACGCTGATCTGGAGACGGTACGGCGGGGGTGGGAGAACGCGTTTGACATGACCCGGCGCAAGGACCTGAAGGCCGACGGCAGTCGGATCGTTGAGCGCATCGCCGCCGATCCGACTGAAGAGGCCTGCGAGGTCCTTCGTGCCTTTAAAGAAGACCAACACCGCGTCGATGACGACGATTGATGGTCGCCAAAATGACTGCGGCAGACCTTATTACCCGTGGGCCTGAAGTATTTGCACCATGTCATGCGTCACAGCGTGGCCCGAGGGGACGGGCGACGCCTTAATCTGTTCTGAGGAGTGGGAAACGGTATGGCGACTAAAGCAGCCACCGCGGCGGAAACCCCGGAAACCAACGAAGAGGCGCAGGACGGGCCCCTTCTGGATTCCATGAATGCCGCTGTCAAAAAGCTGGTCGCGCGCGGCAAGGAGCGGGGCTTCATCACCTATGATGAGTTGAACGCTGCCCTGCCGTCGGACGACGTGTCCTCCGAGCAGATCGAGGACACCATGGCGATGCTCAACGACCTGGGCATCAACATCGTCGAGAACGAAGAGGAAGAAACCGCCGCCGTCACCAAAACGGACGACGACGATGAATCCGTCGCCGGCAACGTGTCCGACGAGGAAGCCGGGCGTACCGACGACCCGGTCCGCATGTACCTGCGGGAAATGGGCTCGGTCGAGCTGCTGTCGCGCGAAGGCGAAATCGCCATCGCCAAGCGCATCGAAGCCGGCCGCGAAATGATGATCGGCGGCATCTGCGAAAGCCCGCTGACCATTTCCGCCCTGCTGGAATGGCACGACGCCCTGCTTGAGGGCAAGATGCTGCTGCGCGACATCATCGACCTGGAAGCCACCTACGGCGCCGACATGGCCGCCGCCGAGGGCATCGCGGCCGAGAACGCGCCCGAGGTCGAAGCCCCGGCGGCCGAGGTCGGCGTGACCGAGACCGCCCGCACCCCGAGCGACGGCGACGACGACGACAAGGACGCCGTCGATGGCGAAGAAGCCAAGGATGGCGAGCCCAAGGACGGCGAGAGCGAAGACGGCGAAGAAGGCGACCTGGAGGAGGCCAACCTGAGCCTCGCGGCCATGGAAGCCCAACTCATGCCGACCGTGGTCGAGGCGTTCGAGAAGATCGCCACCACCTACACCAAGATGCGCAAGGTTCAGGACCAGCGCCTGAACGCCATCGCGGCCGGTGGCGAGGTCACCCCCCAGATCGAAAAGAAGTACGAGAAGCTCCGCCAGGAGCTGATCAAGATGATGGACGGCGTTCACCTCAACAACGCCCGCATCGAATATCTGGTCGAGCACCTCAACGAGCTGAACAAGCGTCTGTTGGGCCTTGAAGGCAAGCTGCTGCGCTTGGCTATGACCTGCAAGATCAAGCGCGAAGACTTCCTCGACAGCTACTACGGCGCCGAGCAGGACCCGGCGTGGCTGGATCACGTTGCCCACCGCCCCGGCAAGGGGTGGAAGGACTTCTCCGCCAAGCACAGTGACCAGGCCGGCAAAATCCGCGAAGGTATCGCGGCGGTGTCCGACGACGCCCGCCAGCCGATCACCGAGTTCCGCCGCATCGTCCAGACCGTCCAGAAGGGCGAGCGCGAGGCGACCAAGGCCAAGAAGGAAATGATCGAGGCCAACCTGCGCCTCGTGATCTCCATCGCCAAGAAGTACACCAACCGTGGCCTTCAGTTCCTGGATCTCATCCAGGAAGGCAACATCGGCCTGATGAAGGCGGTGGACAAGTTCGAGTACCGGCGCGGCTACAAGTTCTCGACCTATGCGACGTGGTGGATTCGTCAGGCCATCACCCGCTCCATCGCCGATCAGGCACGGACCATCCGCATCCCGGTCCACATGATCGAGACGATCAACAAGCTGGTTCGCACCTCGCGCCAGATGCTCCACGAGATCGGCCGCGAGCCGACCCCCGAGGAGCTGGCCGAAAAGCTGCAAATGCCGCTGGAAAAGGTTCGCAAGGTCCTCAAGATCGCCAAAGAGCCGATCTCCCTCGAAACGCCCATCGGCGACGAGGAAGACAGCCACCTGGGCGACTTCATCGAGGACAAGAACGCGATCCAGCCGCTGGATGCCGCCATCAACGCCAACCTGCGCGAAACCTGCACCCGCGTGCTGGCCAGCCTGACGGCACGCGAGGAACGCGTCCTGCGGATGCGGTTCGGCATCGGCATGAACACCGACCACACCCTTGAGGAAGTCGGCCAGCAGTTCAGCGTGACCCGCGAACGCATCCGCCAGATCGAGGCCAAGGCCCTGCGCAAGCTCAAGCACCCCTCGCGGTCGCGCAAGCTGCGCAGCTTCCTGGACAACTGATACGCTCCAGGATGCGAATCCTGACTCTCGGAAAGCGGCCCCGAAGTTGTTCGGGGCCGCTTTTTGTTGGCATGATGGCACTGGCTCCAGACCTGGTGCGCCGGAAAAACACTCCCTAAGATCATCGTTCCTGCGAAGGCGCCTATGCGCGAAGGCCGGGGCGACGCTCAGGGGTTGCCCGGATCCAAACCAAGCATGTTGCCCGACAGCCGCACCGCTGGCGGGACCGTCGCCAGATCGAACGGTTGGGCGGGCGTCTTCAGGACTGCGGACAGGAACTCCTCGGCAAGGGCGTGAAAGGTCGCGATGTTCTCCGGCCTGACCAGGACGTGGCCCTCGTTCTCGAACAAGGCGTAGAGATGGGGCACCCCGCGCGTGCGCAGGACCGCCGCAAGCCCGTCGGCATCGTCCCTGGACACCCGCACGTCGTTGGCCCCGTGGGCGAAGAACAGGGGCCTGGATATGCGGTCGAGGTGCGACGATGGCGACCGCGCCTTGAGCATCTTCCGCCCCTCCGCGCTGCGGTGATCCCCGATGCGGCGCGCGAAAATCTCGGCCATCCGGGACCAGTACGGCGGCACGTTCCGCAGAAATCCGATCAGATCCACCGGCGGACACAGGGCGATGCCGCAGGCGAAAAGCTCCGGCGTTTCGGTCAGGGCCCGGAGAACGGCATAACCGCCGTAGGATCCCCCCATGACCACCAACCGCCGGGGGTCGGCCACGCCCGCCGAAACGGCCCAATCGACGGCGTCGATCAGGTCTTGCTGCATGGCGCCGCCCCATTCCCGGTCGCCCGCGTTCAGGAAAGCCTTCCCGAATCCCACGGACCCCCGGAAATTCACCGCAAGGACCGCAAACCCCCTGTTCACCAACCATTGCGTGGCGGCGTCATAGCCCCACGCGACGCGCCCCCAGGGTCCGCCATGGACCAGCAGGACCAAAGGCCACGGCGCCCCTCCCCCGGTATCCTCGGTGATCGGGCTGCCCTGGAGGATTGGGGGTTGGGGTGGGGTGGACAGGTAGCTCACCATCTCCAACCCATCACGGGTGGGCAAGGACAGGGACTGCATCGGCACCAAAGGCAGCCCGTCCAACTCGGGCCGCGCGGAGAACAGCGGCTCCAGCCTCCGTGCTTGGCGGTCATACAAGGAAAACCGCGTCGCCGCCGTCTCGCGGGCATGGGAAACCACCCACCACGCCTGGTCTAACGTCCGCGACAGGATGTGGAGATCCCCGCCATGGGTATCGGCCAGAACCTGTAGGTCGCGCGCCGTCTCCTCGTCGCAGGAATGCCAGATCCGCCGGAGACGATGGGTCACGTAGCCCTGCAAACGGAAGGTTTCGGGATGGACCAGGACCTCCACGATGTCCTCCCCCTCCTCCTCCGCGACCACGTCCATGGCCCCACTTTCCAAGTCGAAGCGGACCAGACGGGCAACATCACGGCCGCGCGAATCGAGGGCGTGGACGGCGCGGCCATCGCGGGTGACCCCGGTAATGACGGTCGTCAAGGCATCCTCGGCGGGAATATCGAGAAACGGCTCCCACGTACCGGGCGCCGTCAGCCGGAGGTAACGCACCGCACCGTCCTCCAGGGCCTCCTGGGCCAGCCGCACGGTGAAATCATCGTCCACGATAAACCGCATGAAGCCGGTGTTCCGGAAAACCTCACGGCTCTCTCCGGTTTCGACATCGACCCGCCACAGATCATGCACGGCCGGATCCCGGCGGTTCATCAAGACGAGGATCTGGGTGGGGTGGCGCGGGCTCAGCGCCGCCACGCCTGCCGCCACGCCGGGCCAGGGGGTCAGGTCGCGCGTCTGCCCCGTTTCCACATCCAGGGAAAACACGTGCCAGTTCTCGTCCCCACTTTCGTCTCGCGGGAAGAGGATGTGCCGGCTGTCATAGCACCATGTGTAGCTTGAGGGGCCCGCCTCGGCGCCACCGAACATGGGGACGGTGGAGCGCCACCGGCGCCGCCAACCGACCCGCAGAACCAAGCCTCCGTCCGACCTCTCAAGATAGGCGAAGCGCCGGCCATCGGGACTGAGCGAGGGCGCGATGGCCACGGGCGCGCCGAACAGTGTCTCGCGCGGGATCAACGTCATGGGTGCCCCTCCGGTCCACGGTACAGGTGCGTTCCCTGCCCCCTCCTTCCGGCCAGCGCATCCCCATGAGGGTACGTCGCGCGCCCGGAAAAGTCACACATCTTTTAGTTTTAGTTCTTGCGCAACAATCTGCATTGGGGTAGATGGTGTTGTGTAAGGTTTGCATCTTATGAGTGCTGTCGCGGGAAATGGGGAACATGCTCCCGCTTGATGATACTCCCGAACACGCCCCTAAAGGGCGACGGGATGCAATCCTTCCAGGGGTGGGGGGAAGCATGGTCCAGGTTGCATTTGCAGTAATGCCTTTCGTGGCGCTTGAGCGTCCTTCAATCGCGTTGGGAACCTTGTCGGCATGTCTGCGCCGGGAAGGCATCACGACCAGCACGGTCTACGGAAACCTCGCCTTTGCCGAGCAGATCGGTCTTGCCGCATACGTGGGCTTCGACACCTCCGACATCACCTTGCAACTGGGGGAATGGGTCTTCTCAGAATGCGCCTATCGCGTCGAGGGGACCTCTCCGGCCGCCTTGTTCAAGGCCCTTTACAAGACCGAGCCCCCGGATGAAAGCCACCTCCACGGGCTGGTCACGTCGCGCCGCCTGGCCAGGGACCTGATCGACGACATGGCCGCCGAGATCCTGCGGCTGCACCCCGTCATTGTCGGGTGCAGCTCGGTCTTTCAGCAACACTGCGCGTCCCTCGCCCTGCTGCGCAGGATCAAGGAATTGGCCCCCGACGTCATCACCATGATGGGCGGCGCCAACTGCGAGGGGGAGATGGGGGCGACGACCCATCGGCTTCATCCGTGGGTCGATTTCGTGGTCTCCGGCGAAGCCGACATGCTGCTGCCGCACCTTTGCCGGGATATCTTTGAATGGGGACCCGACGTTCCCGTCGAACGGCTGCCCGCCTCCGTGCGCGGGCCGGCGTCCCGGATGGAGATGGCGGGGCCAGGGGCGGGGACGGCGAAGGGGGCGGCGGCGGCGGCGGCGGCGGCACCGCGCGCGGTGGTCCACGATCTCGACGACCTCCCCATCCCGGCCTACGAGGACTACTTCGAACGCCTGTCATGCCTGGGCATCAGGGACTACATCCTGCCCGCCCTGCCGATAGAAACGTCGCGGGGATGCTGGTGGGGGGAAAAACACCACTGCACCTTCTGTGGCCTCAACGGCCAGGGGATGACGTTCCGGGCCAAATCGGCCACGCGCGCCCTGTCGGAAATCACCACGTTGGGCCAAACCTACGGCCTGACCAAGTTCATGACCGTCGACAACATTCTGGACAACAAGTACTTCGACGCCATGCTGCCGGCCCTCGCCGAGGCCGACCACGGAACGTTCTTCTACGAAATCAAGGCCAACCTGCGCCGGGATCGCGTCCAGGCGTTATCCCGCGCCCGCGTGCGGTGGGTTCAACCCGGCATCGAGGCCCTGCACGACGACCTGCTCCGCCTTCTCAACAAGGGGGTGTCGGCGGCAATCAATGTCCAGTTGCTCAAATGGGCGCGCATCTATGGCGTCTGGGTCATCTGGAACCACCTGAGCGCCGCACCGGGGGACCGGGAGGAATGGTACGACGAGGTGGCCGACTGGCTGCCGGCGATCTCCCACCTGCAACCACCGGCCAACCAGTCCATCGCCCCTATCCGATTCGACCGCTTCAGCCCCTATTTCGACCGCGCCGACGAATTCGGCCTCGAACTGGTGCCCTATGAAAGCTACGTCTGGGCCTATCCGCTCAGTGGCGAGCACTTGGCCGACCACGCCTATTTCTTCCGGGACGTCGGCCGCCAAAGGTCGGAACCGCAACGCCTCAAACAGAAGGTTGTGGAATGGTCGAACGGGTTCTTTGACCGCCAGCACGGCGTGTTCCCCGCCATCCGGTCCGACGCGCCCATCCTGTTGATGACCGCCGACGACGACGGCGCCTGGATCCGGGACACGCGCCCCATCGCCCAGGAAACGGACTATCGGCTGTCCCCTTACCACACCGCTGTGTGCCAAGCCTGCGACAGCGCCAACCGGTTCCCCACACTCATCGCGCGACTGGCCGACCAGGGCTTCCCCTGCGACGAGGATCGCCTGCGGAACACCTTGGCGGACCTGCTGGAGCGCCACCTCATTCTCCGGCTTCGGGACAGTTACCTCTGCGTGGCGCTGGATGAAGAGCCCATTCCCTACATGCCGTTTCACCTGTTCGCCGGCGGCCTGACGCTGCTGTCAAAGCCATCGCGTCCTGCCGAGGATCCGAGCGCAGCGGACCTGAACCCGTCCTTGAACGAGCTGTTTTCCCCGGCTTGACCACGCAGCCGCGACTGCCGTCGCCCGTGGCAACGCCCCCCGCCGTCACTTTCTGTCATCGGACTCACACACCAATGGGAAAGGATGCACCACATGGCTACCAAAACCGCCGCCTCGCGGCGTGACCTCGAAGCCCGCGTCATCGCCAATGCCTGGCGCGACCCGAAGTACAAGAAAGCACTGCTCAAGGACCCGAAAGCGGTTCTGGAAAGTGAACTCCGCAAGATCGATCCGACGATCTCGCTGCCCGACACCCTCAAGGTGCAGGTCCACGAAGAGGCGGCCGACACGTTCCACCTGGTCCTGCCGCGCGATCCCCGCGACGTCAAGCTGTCCGACGTCCTGTCCGACGACCAGCTTGAGGCCGTCGCCCCGCAGACCATCGCCGTCGTCACCAACGGCGTCGGCGTGTGCGCAGTCGTGACCGGCCCGGTGACCATCGCCTATCCCACGAACGTGGTGACTTGCGTCGTCGCCTGAACCCGTCGGGATCATCAACACCACCCCTTAACAACCAGAGAGGATTTTCGTAATGGCCACTCCCGCTCCCGCCTCGCGGCGCGACCTCGAAGCCCGCATCATCGCCAACGCCTGGCGCAACCCAAAGTACAAGGAAGCGCTGCTCAAGGACCCGAAGGCGGTTCTGGAAAGCGAACTCCGCAAGATCGATCCCAAGATTTCGCTGCCCGACACCCTGAAGGTGCAGGTCCACGAAGAAGCGGCCGACACCTTCCACCTTGTCCTGCCGCGCGATCCCCGCGACCTCAAGCTATCCGACATCGTGCCCGACGATCAGCTTGAGGCCGTCGCCCCGCAGACCATCGCCGTCGTCGTCGCCGCCCTCGGTGTCGTCGTCGCCAACACGCTGGGCGCCGTCAACAACGTTGGCGCCGGGAATGCCGTGACCGTGGGCAACGTGGCAACCACCGGCAACGCCGTGGCGAACAGCACCTCGGTCAGCTAACGAGCGGTTCACAACGCGATCCGGCGGCGTCTTCATCGCCCGTCGCCGGATCGCTGCGCCTCACCACCCTGTCAACGGAAGGAATATCCCATGGCTGCTCCCGCTCCCGCCTCGCGGCGCGACCTCGAAGCCCGCATCATCGCCAACGCCTGGCGCGACCCGAAGTACAAGGAGGCACTGCTCAAGGACCCGAAAGCGGTTCTGGAAAGTGAACTCCGCAAGATCGATCCGACGATCTCGCTGCCCGACACCCTGAAGGTGCAGGTCCACGAAGAGGCGGCCGACACGTTCCACCTGGTCCTGCCGCGCGATCCCCGCGACGTCAAGCTGTCCGACGTCCTGTCCGACGACCAGCTTGAGGCCGTCGCCCCGCAGACCATCGCCGTCGTCGTCGCCGTCGTCGGCATCGGGGTGGTCGCCGGCAACACCTTGGGCGTGGTCAACAACGTCGGCGCCGGGAACGCCGTCGCCGCAGGCAACGTGGCAACCACCGGCAACGCCGTGGCGAACACCAACGTGATCGCCTGATCGCCAAAATGCCGGCCCATGCAGGTCCATATCCTGGGTCATACGGACCCATCCACACCGACGTCTTGCTGGTTGCGATGCCCTATGCGTCCGTGGAACGGCCGTCCTTGGCGCTCGGCTCGCTCTGCGCCGGGCTCCGTGCCGCCGGTCTGGGCGCCGAGGCCGTCCATGCCAATGTGCGCTTTGCCGACCGGATCGGGCTGATGGGATACGAGTCCATCAACACCTCCCCCCTTGCCTACCGCATCGGCGAATGGACCTTCGCCGATGCGGCGTTCCCGGACGACGACCTCGACGCGGCGGGCTACCTGACCACCCTGAGCCGCGAGATGGGGCTCGACGACGTGCCCGAACGCCTGGGTCCCGTGCGGGACATCGCCAAGGATTTCGTCGGCGCCATGGCCCGCGAGATCGTCGCCCGCCGCCCCAGGATCGTCGGATGCAGCTCAGTTTTCCAACAGCACAACGCCTCCCTCGCCCTGCTGAGGCAGATCAAGGCCCTTGATCCGACGATCACCACCCTGCTGGGCGGAGGCAACTGTGAAGGCCCCATGGGCTGGGCGACCCTGCGCACCTGTTCCTTCGTCGATTACGTGGTCTCGGGCGAGGCTGACGCCCTGTTGCCCCCGCTGTGCTGGCGGATCATCACCGAGGCCCCCGACCTGCCACAGGACACCCTGCCGCCGGGCGTGTTCGGCCGCGCCGACAGGCAGGCCGAGACCCCGCCAGAGGGCGCCCGCCTGTTTGCCCGCGTGCCGACACTGGAGTGCGTCGCGCCGCCCGACTACGAGTCCTATTTCGAGACCCTGGAGCGGACTGCCTACCGCCGGCACGTCATTCCCGGCATCCCCATCGAAACCGCGCGCGGGTGCTGGTGGGGGCAGAAGCACCACTGCGCGTTCTGCGGCATCCCGGCATCGGGCTTACGGTTCCGCTCGAAAAGACCCGAGGTGGTCCGCGCAGAGATAGCCACCCTGGGCGACCGCTACGGCATCAACCGATTCTCGCCGGCCGACAACATCGTTGAAACCGACTACTTCACGACCCTCTTCCCGGCCCTCGCCCGGTCGCGGACGCCCCACCATCTGTTTTTCCAGATCAAGGCGAACCTCCGACGCGATCAGGTGGCGCTGCTGGCCGACGCCGGCGCGCGGTGGCTCCAGCCCGGCATCGAATCGCTCAGCGAGGACATGCTCAGGCTGTTGAGCAAGGGCGCCAGCGCGATGACCAACCTCCAGCTTCTGAAGTGGGCCAGGCTCAATGGGATCTGGCTGCTGTGGCACATCCTGCACGGCGCCCCCGGCGAACAGGACGCATGGCATGCCGAGGTCGCCGGCTGGCTGCCGCTGATCGCCCATTTCCAGCCCCCGGGCATGCCGGCCATGAACCGGATCGACTTCCTCCGCTTCAGCCCCTACGCCGAGGAACCCGAGCGTTTTGGGCTCGACCTCTCGCCAGCCTGGGCCTACGCCCATACCGCGCCGCAGTCGCCCGACCTGTTGGCGCATCAGGCCTATTCGTTCACCAATCGCCCGGCGGGCGCTGCGCCGCCTGACAAGCAGCCCGGATGCACCGCCCTCAACGACGCCATCCGCGCTTGGTACGACGGCTTCACCCACTATCCAGACGGCGCGGTCCCAACCATGCGCCCCGATGCGCCGACCCTCCAGGCCGCGCCCTGCGGCGACGGCTGGACAGTCACCGACACGCGGCCCTGCCGGGTCCGCGATGTCCACCATCTTGGTCCGCTGGCCGTGGCCGTCCTGGGGGCCTGTGACAGCGCAAAACGCCGCCCGGCGCTTGTCAGGGGCCTCGCGGGGCAAGCCACGCCCACCGACGTGGAACGAACGGTCGATGCCCTGCGCGACGCCCGGTTGCTGTTCGAGAGCAAGGGCCAGCTTCTGTCGCTGGTCCTCGATCACGCCCCGCGCCCCTACCCGGCACCGCAGAATTTCCCGGCCGGTCAACTCAGCCCCCGCCCACTGCCCGACGACCGCCGCCCGTGGGCGCGGCGGGCCGCACCGCCGATCCTTTCATAGTCACACGAGCCAGAGGAAAACCGATGAGCACCATGGAAAATTCCCCCACCCCTGGCGAAACCATTTCCGTCGGTCAGGTCAAGCGCGTCCTGGAATGGTGGAGTTCGTCGCAGGCATTCCGCGACGCGGTTTCCGAAGACACGGCCAAGGCGGGACAGGACTTCGGCCTGGGGTTTGATCCCGCGCCCCTGCGGCCCCTGTGGGATTCCCGGTTCGGCATGGACATGCACGCGCGCGGCGAGCCATTCCACCCCGCCGTCCTCGCCTACCGCGCGTTCTACGACGGAAAGACCGTGTGGCGCGACGAGATCAAAATGAACTCCGCCCCGCCGGAACCCCGTTTCCGGGCCTGGCGCCAGCGGCAGGTGGAGCGCAACAAGTTTGAGAATGGCGCCTACGACGACTCCATCATCCACACGCCGCTGGCCATCGAACTGACCGATGGCTGCACCGTCGGCTGCTGGTTCTGCGGCGTCGGGGCGACCAAATTCGCCGACTTCATGCCCTATGCCGAGAACAAGGACGACTGGCGGCAGATCCTCAAGCATCTGCACGACAAGCTGGACGACGCGGGGCGCTGGGGGTTTCTTTACTGGGCGACGGACCCACTCGACAATCCGGACTATGAGTTTTTCGCCAACGACTTCGCCGACGTTTTCGGCGTCTTCCCGCAGACCACCACCGCACAGCCGCAAAAGCACATCGACCGCCTGCGCACACTGCTGCCCATGTCGGAGGCGCGCGGGTGCCGCGTCAACCGCTTCTCCATCCAGACCGAGCGCCAGTTGAAGGAAATCTACGCCGCCTTCAGTCCCGACGAGATGCAGAACGTCGAAATCGTCTCGCAGATGAAGGAGGCGACGGCAGCCAAGGCCAACACCGGCCAGTTCCGCGTGCGCGCCACCGCGAACGAGGACATCAAGACCCGCGAGATGGACAAGCTGGCCGCCACCGCCAAGCAGTGGGAAGCGGCACGCGACGACGGCCGGACCATGAGCGTGGTCGAACCGGGCACCATCGCCTGCGTTTCCGGTTTCCTGCTCAACATGGTGAAAAAGACCGTCAAGCTCATCAGCCCCTGCCGGGCCTCGGAACGCTGGCCGCTGGGCTACATCGTCTATGACGAGGCGACCTTCGACACACCCGAGGATCTGAACGCCACGCTCGACCAGATGATCGACCGTCACATGGGGACCGCGCTGGACGAGGACACGGTGGCGCGTTTCCACCCCATGCTCACCCACGAACGGACGGACGACGGCTTCACCTTGACCAGCCCGTTCCACGGCATCGCGATGGAGCGGCCCGCCTACCGCGCGTACGTGCATTTCCTGGGTGACACGATCCGGCGAGGCGACAGAACCGCCGGCCAAATCGCCGTCGCCGGGCTTTTCATGCACGGCGTCCCCGAAGCCAACACCCTGGCCACCCTGACCCACTTGATGGACATGGGCATCCTGGTCGACCGCCACGGGCGGATTGAACGGCAGAAAGTGGAGGAACTGGCATGAGCCAAATCAGCCATATCGACCCCGCCGCCGCAGACGCCCTGCGGTCCTACCTCGACCACAGCGGCTTTTCAGGGATCTACAAGTTCATCGTCGGCGCGAACCTCTATACCGTGCTGCCGTCGGTCATCAACACAAGCAGCGTCGGGCAGGTCACCGGGTTCTTTGACGAAGTCTTGGGCGACGATCCCGACGTGACGCTCCTGCGCTGCCTGATTGCTGGCGAGACCGTCGAGCGGGAGCGCCTGGACGGGCGGCAGTCCGAACTGGCCGATGGGCTGATCGAGGGCGGTATCCTGCAAGGCCGGGACGGCCGCATCGGGCCGACGACCTTTCAATTGATCTCCGCCTTCGGCCGGGATCTGCTGATTGACCGCCGCATCAACTTCGGGGGCGGCATCCACGAAATCTACATCGGCTTCGACAGCTACGCGATGGTGCACCACATCCAGCAAAGCCGCTTGCTGCGCGGCGGCCGGGCGGTGGACCTGTGTTGTGGTTCGGGCATCGCCGCGCTCTATATGTCCCAGTTCTGCGACAGCGTGGTGGGCACCGACATTGGCGAGGCGCCCCTGGCCCTGTCGCGCTTCAACCGCCGCCTCAACGGATGCGACGACCGCGTGGAAATCCGCGAGCAACGGCTGGAAGCCACCCTGGAGGGCCCTGAGCGGTTCGACGTGCTGACCTGCAACCCGCCCTTCGTCGCCTATCCGCCGGGCCTGAACGGCACGCTTTATTCCAAAGGTCCCGACATCGACGGCCAGGGCTATGTGCGGCAGATCATCGAGGCTCTGCCGCGCGTCCTGAACCCCGGCGGGGCGGCCTATCTGGTCACCGATCTGGTGGGCGACGCCGCGCGGCCGCACTTTATGGCGGAACTGGATGTCTACGCCCGGAAACTGGGCCTTCAGATCGACGTTTACGTCGACAACCGGATCGAGGCGGAAGTCCAGGTCGAGCCGATGGCGGGCTACCTCCACGGCCTCAACCCGGAGATCAGCGTCGAGGACCTGCGCCGCCGTTTCCGCGCCTTCCAGGCCGACGACCTGCGGGCCAGCCACTATCACATGAGCACCATCCGGCTGGTCACCGACGCCCCGGCGCCGCGCCTTCGGATGTTGCGCCGTTTCCCGGTCCCCCACACGCCTGCGGAACCCAAATGGCCCCCGATCCTGGAATTCGCCTAAACAAGCTGTTTTCCGCCCGGATCGCACGGGCGGCCACACGGTTTTGCAGGACCGCGCCCCAGGCGGCCCTGCTGAGCCCGGCCGCCCTGGCGAGCGCCCAGGCGGAACTGCTGCAACGTCTCATGGACCGCGCCTCTCCCGCCCTTCTGGAGGACGCGGCCCTGCGGCTGGCGGCGCGTCAGGGGGCGTGGGGGAACGCCGCCCCCTTCGCGCCGGCCGATCTGGCGGCCGCCCTGACCCTAGCGGACTGTGAGGAGGTCCTTGAGACGTTGCCGGTCCTCGCCGCGCTTTTGGACCGTACCGAAGACGACTGGGCGACCGCGCTTGACCGCATGACCCGGTCCCTGGCCCGGTTCCTGACCGACCCGGCGCCGGGAGCCGTCGTCGCCCTGGCGCCCAATCTCTCCGATCCCCACGATGGCGGAAGGACTGCGGCAATCCTTGGCCTGCGCGGCGGCGGGTCGCTTGTCTACAAGCCCCGCGATCTGGCCATGGAGCAGGGCTTTCATGCCCTGGTCGAGTGGCTTCGGGCGCGGGGGGCAAGCGACCTGCTACGCGCCGCTCCGGTGCATCACCGCACCCCCAACGACGGCTGGATGGCCTTTGTGGAGCACCGCCCCTGCCAGTCGGCGGCGGAGGTGGGGCATTTCTTTGAACGCGCCGGAGCCTTGCTGTGTCTGGTGGCCGTCCTCCAGGGAACCGACATCCACCGCGAGAACATCATCGCGGACGGCCCATGGCCCATACTGGTCGATGCCGAAACCCTGTTCCAACCGCGTTCCGATGGCGCGGCCAGCCTGTCGGCCGACCTCCTTATCCGCGACAGCGGAATGCTGCCGTCCCATGGCCGCGAGACGACATCGGATTTCTCCGCCTTGTGCAGCCGGACCGGCGCAGCCACCGCCATCCACGTGCGCGGCGCGCGGTATCACCTGCCCAAGGCCCATAACCTTCCGGTCCTGAACGGCAGGGAGCATACCGCCCACGCTCACCGCGACCGGGTGGTTGCCGGCTTCACGGCCCTGTTCCGCATCCTCGTCCGGCACCGGGACGCCTTGACTGCCGGAGACGGGCCGCTGGCCGCCTTTGCCACCCTCCCCGGACGCACCTTGGCCACCGGAACGTTGCGCTACGGAATGTTGATCGGTGCCAGCCTGAGCCTTGAAGCGCTGCGGACTCCGACCGGCCGACGCGAGAGCCTGCGGCGCGGCCTGCGCGCCCTTCAGGGCCATTCCCTGCCCGACGCGCAGAGGGAGAGGGAACTGCGCGACCTGCTGAACGCAGACGTCCCACGCCTGGAGTTCCATCCCGGTGTTGCCGACCCACAGGGCACCCAGCCGTCCACCCTCGACCAGACCCTGGACCGCCTGCGCCAGTTGGACGAGGCGCGGCTGGGCGACTGGATCGACGCCATAAATACGCTTTCAGAAACAAGGGGATAAAGACAATGGCAAACGAGACAGACCTCGAAATGGCCTTGACCATGATGACGGAACCGCCACAGAGCCCCTCCAACACCCTGTTGATGGCGCGGGGCGTGGCTCCGGCGATGGCAAGAAACAAAAGGACCGTCTTTGACTGGCTATACAAGGCCGGCATTACCGGGATCGGCATCGCCGAGCGAACCTGTGCCGGAACCCGGCTGAAGGGCGACCTTGCCCTGAAGATCTATGTCGAGAGGAAGCGGCCGGAACGCAAATTGGACTTCGTGATTCCGAAACGCCTGCAATTCGCGGGGCTGCCCACCCTGGAAACCGATGTCGAGGAAATCGGCAAGATCGAATTGCATTCCAACACAGCACGGGTCCGCCCTGCCCCACCGGGATTTTCCATCGGGCTGGCCACCCAGCCCCAGGAGGCGGGGACCTTCGGGCTGGTCGTCCGCAAGAAGGGCGCCACCGGCGGCCCCTACTACCTGTTGAGCAACAGCCACGCCATCGCTGCCTCCGGCTGGGCCAACAAGGGCGACAAGATCGTACAGCCTGGGTGCTACGACGGCGGAGCCGTGCCGGCCGACATCATCGCCTCGTTGAACGACTGGGTCCCGTTCCAGTACACTGACACCGGTTTTCCCAACACGGTGGATTGCGCCATCGCCGAACTGGAAGCCGGCGTGGCCACCACGACCATCGCCCAACTGGGCGTGCCCAAGGGAATCAACACCGAAGTGGCGCGCGGCACGGAAATCCAGAAAATGGGCCGGACCACGACCTTCAGCGTGGCGCAGGTGCTCGACGTTCACCTGCGTGTTCCCGCGACCTATCCCAACGCCAACGGCACGCTGGGCCGGGTGGGGTTTTCCGATGTGGTGATGACGTCGTTCTACACCGCCGGCGGAGACAGCGGTTCCGGCGTCCTGGACATGGAAAACAACGTGGTCGGCCTGCACATGGCCGGATCGCCGGTCATCGGCATTTTCTGCAAGATCGGCAATGTGCTGGACCAGCTTGGCGTTGAGGTGGTGACGGAAGAGATCACCGATGCCTGATCCAACGGACGACGGGGCAGCGCCCCAAATCCCGGTCACCGAAGACGATGTCGGACGGGTACTGGACCAGTATGAGGACTTTTTGATGGCCTTGCCGAACGTGGTTGGCGTGGGATCCGTCCCCCACCCCACGTCGGGGGAACCCACCGTCGCGGTCTATGTGTCGTCACCCCCCGATCCGGGTCAAGTCCCCGCCACCCTTGAAGTGGACGGCGGGGACGGCCGCAAGGTGGTCAAGACCCACATTGTCCCGGTTGGCATCATATCCCCGCAAGGCCCGGCGTAGCCCCCGCTAGTGCGCTGACGGGAAAACCGAGAAGGGAAACCAAATGGTCGATCCGCTGTTCGAGGAAAGCCAACGCGTTTCGAGCGTTGTGGTCCTGGTCATGATCGCGATCCTGGCCGTGGTCAGCGCACTGTTGCTGTGGAAGTTCGGGTCCCGCGGCCGGATCTGGATCTCCCTTGGCGCCGCGACGGTGTTTGTGGGCGTCCTTTTGGCGTTCATGCACATGCGGACCACCGTCACCCAAGACGGCGTGACGATCTCCCTGTTCCACGTCTTCAGCACGTCGATCCCGGCCGACACCATCGCCGCCACCGAGGCCATCGAGTACAACCCCCTCGGGGACTTCGGGGGATGGGGCCTGCGCTTCGGTCCACAGGGCCGCGCCTATTCCATACGCGGCGACGAGGGCGTGCAGCTCACACTGAACGACGGCCGAAAGATCCTCATCGGCAGCCAACGGCCCGACGCCTTGCACCGCGCCATCCAAGCGACACGCGCCGCCGACAGGGTGAGATGACTGCCCCCGACCCGTCCCAAGACCCGGTCCGCGAGTCTCAACGTTCACTGTGGTGCATAAAAATTAACCATGAATGCGCCACCCGCCCCGGTTCTGCCTTATTTTTCAGCCTTTCTCAGATCCTCTCCGCTTGTGGAACTGGCGGAAACCCTTGATCCGGTGTCTTCCGGCCTTCTGGCACGGAATTTGTAGGTAATCCCCCCGACTATGCTTGGCGCACGCCGTTGCCGACGGGCCACCAGGCGCTTTCTCTATGAGGGGGATTTCATGAAACTGATCATGGCTATCATCAAGCCCTTCAAGTTGGATGAGGTGCAAGCCGCGCTCAGCCCGCTTGGCATTCAGGGCTTGACCGTGTCTGAGGTGAAGGGTTTTGGCCGCCAAAAGGGGCAGACCGAGATTTATCGCGGGGCTGAATATCAGGTCAGCTTCCTCCCCAAGATCAAGGTCGAGGTGGCGGTCAAGGCCGAGATCGCCGATCAGGTGGTCGAAGTGATCTGCGCTGCGGCGAAAACCGACAAGATCGGCGACGGCAAGGTCTTCGTGATGGACATCCAGAAGGCCGTCCGCATCCGCACGGGCGAAACAGACGGCGACGCCCTTTAAGATCGGCCCTCTAAGATCCGAAGGAATTTTCACCATGACCAAGTCCAAGTTCTTCGCCGTCGGCGGCGTCACCGCCGCGTTGGCCCTGGGAACGGCCGCGCCGGCCCATGCCGAAGTGACCGCCGAAACCGCCTTCATCCTCAACAGCCTCAGCTTCCTGATGCACGGCTTCCTGGTCATGTTCATGGCCGCCGGCTTCTGCCTGCTTGAAGCCGGTTTGGTGCGCACCAAGAACACCAGCATGCAGTTGCTCAAGAACATCGCCATCTATTCGGTGGCCGGCATCATGTTCTGGGCGCTCGGCTACAACCTGATGTACATGGACGTGAACGGCTGGATCGGCTCGTTCATGCCGTGGTCGGCCGCTGACCCGGCGATCACCGAGGCCGGCTTCGACGCCGCCGCCGAGCAGGGCTATGCCGCCGGCTCCGACTGGTTCTTCCAGATGGTGTTCGTCGCCGCCACCGCCTCCATCGTCTCGGGCACCGTCGCCGAACGCATCAAGCTGTGGCCGTTCATGCTGTTCACCGTGGTGCTGACCGCCATCATCTACCCGATCCAGGGGTCCTGGACGTGGGGCGGCGGCTGGCTGACCGAAATGGGCTTCTCCGACTTCGCGGGGTCGAGCATCGTGCACTCGGTGGGTGGTTGGGCGGCTCTGGCCGGCGCCATCGTGCTGGGCGCCCGCAAGGGCAAGTACGGCCCCGATGGGCGCGTTAACCCGATCCCCGGCTCCAACCTGCCGCTGGCCACCGCCGGCACCTTCATCCTGTGGCTGGGCTGGTTCGGCTTCAACGGCGGCTCGCAGCTTGCCATGGGGTCGGCCGCCGACATCCGTGACATCGCCACCATCTACATCAACACCAACCTGGCCGCCGCTGGCGGCGCAGTCACCGTCATGGTGCTGACCCAGCTCATCTACAAGAAGGTTGACCTGACCATGGTGCTCAACGGCGCCCTGGGCGGTCTGGTGTCCATCACCGCGGCACCCCTGACGCCGGAGCCGTCCCTGGCGATCATCATCGGCGCCGTCGGCGGCGTCCTCGTGGTCTTCGCCGTGCCGTTCTTCGACAAGCTGAAGATCGACGACGTGGTCGGCGCCCTGCCGGTCCATCTCGTCTGCGGCATCTGGGGCACCTTGGCCGTGCCGCTGTCCAACAGTGACGCCAGCTTTGTCAACCAGATCGTCGGCATCGCCGCCATCGGCGCCTTCACCTTCACTGCCTCGCTGGTGGTCTGGCTGATCCTGAAGGTCACCGTCGGCATCCGCGTGTCCGATGAAGAAGAAGCCCTCGGCCTCGACAAGACGGAACTGGGCCTGGAAGCCTATCCGGAGTTCGGCGCCGGTTCCACCGGCCGCTGATCTCAGCATTGACTGGCAACGCACCCCGGACGGGCAACCGTCCGGGGTGTTTTGTGTCCTGCGGCGCCCATGGTAAGAACAGACCGCCAGCCCCGAAGGACAGACCATGACCGACGCCCCCAAGAAGCGCCCCCCGGACAAGGCCACCCTCACCCAGGACCCGCACCGCCTGAAGGAGCTGCGGGAGAAGAACCTGGAAGTCGCCATCGGCCGCGAAGTCCGCCAGTTGCGCAAACGCCAGCGCATGACCGTGGCCGACCTCGCCACCGAAACCGGCCTGTCCACCGGCATGTTGTCGAAGATCGAGAACGGCTTAACCTCGCCGTCCCTGTCGACCATCCAGACCCTGGCCAACGCCCTGCGGGTGCCGCTGATTTCCCTGTTCGCCGGCTTCGAGGAGGAGCGCGGCGCCATGCACGTCAAGGCCGGCAAAGGGGTCGAGGTGGCCCGCGCCGGAACGCGTGCCGGCCACCAGTACAACCTGCTCGGCCACATCGGGTCCAACAACAGCGGCGTCGTTGTCGAGCCCTACCTCATCACCCTGTCGGAAAGCTCGGACACCTTCCCGACCTTCCAGCACGAAGGCATCGAGCTGATCTACATGCTCGACGGCGTGCTCGACTACCGCCACGGCGACCGCCTGTTCCGCCTGGAGCCCGGCGACAGCCTGTTCTTCGACGCCGACGCCCCGCACGGGCCGGAGGGGCTGGTCACGCTGCCCGCCCGCTACCTGTCCATCATCTCCTATCCCCAGACTCCCTGAACCAAGACTCCCTGAACCGGCACCGCCGATTCGCCAGACTGTGTTCGGCGCGGCCCCGCAGCGAGCCGCGCGGCGCGTGATGCTGCCTGCGTTTCCGGCAAATCCGTGCCTTCGATTTGGCCTTTGCGCCCAGTTTTTAACCACCGGAGAAAAAACAGGCAATATTTCCTGTTGGGAACATTTTTTCTCTGTGGTGAACTATAAAACCCATGCTACCACCGTCTTCAGGAGGTGCCGGAACGGGCGCCCTCCCCCACGAAAAGGAGAAGACGATGTGCGGCATTGTGGGTCTGTTCCTGAAGACGGAGACCCTCCGTCCCCAGTTGGGGGCGCTCCTGACTGACATGCTCATCACCATGACCGACCGTGGCCCCGACAGCGCCGGCATCGCCATTTATGGCAGCGACGAGTCAGACGGCCTGCGGATCACGGTGCAGTCGGACACCCCCGACCTTGATTTCCCGCTGTTGGCCGGTCGCATCCAGGCCGCCACCGGCGGCGCTGTCGCGCTCCGGGTGATCGACACCCACGCCGTCCTCACGGTGCCGGAAGACCGGGGCGAGGCGGTCCTGGCGGTCCTCGCCGAACACTTCCCCGCCCTGCGCGTCATGGGGTCGGGCACCAGCATGGAGATTTTCAAGGAGGTCGGGTTGCCGGCCGACGTCGCCGCCCGCTTCCACATCCGTGAGATGGCCGGCACCCACGGCATCGGCCACACCCGCATGGCGACTGAATCCGCCGTAACCACCGATGGCGCCCACCCGTTTTCGACCGGCCCCGACCAGTGCCTGGTTCACAACGGGTCGCTGTCCAACCACAATTCCCTGCGCCGCCAGTTGGCCCGCGAAGGCATCAAGGTCACCAGCCAGAACGACAGCGAAGTGGCCGCCGCCTACCTGACCTGGCGGATGGGCCAGGGTGCGCGCCTCGACGAGGCCATGGAGAGCGGCCTGAAGGACCTCGACGGCTTCTTCACCTTCGTCGTCGGCACCCGCGATGGCTTCGGCGTGGTCCGCGACCCCATCGCCTGCAAGCCCGCCGTCATGGCTGAAACCGACGACTACGTGGCGTTCGGATCGGAATACCGCGCCCTCGCCGGGCTGCCGGGCATCGACGCCGCCCGCGTGTGGGAGCCCGAACCGGCCACCGTCTATTTCTGGGAGCGCTGAGTGATGCGTACCATCGACATGTCCACCACGCCGCTGCGCGACCTCAACGCAGCCCTTCAGGCCCAGGCGGCCGAGCAGACCGAACCCACCTGGGAAATTCTCAACCCGCGCGGCAGCCACGCCGTCGCCGTCGGCCTGGACGCCCCTCTCGCCATCACCATCAAGGGCTCCACCGGCTACTACTGCGCGGGCATGAACAAGCAGGCCTCCATCCATGTCACCGGCTCGGTCGGGCCGGGCGTGGCCGAAAACATGATGTCGGGCAGCGTGGTCGTCGACGGTGACGCCAGCCAGTACGCCGGGGCCACCGGCCATGGCGGCCTGCTGGTCATCAAGGGCAACGCCTCGTCGCGCTGCGGCATCTCGATGAAGGGCATCGACATCGTCGTGCACGGCAACATCGGCCATATGTCGGCCTTCATGGCCCAGACGGGCAATCTGGTGGTGCTGGGCGATGCCGGCGACGCCCTGGGCGACAGCCTGTACGAGGCGCGGCTGTTCGTGCGCGGCGCGGTCAAGAGCCTGGGTTCGGACTGCATTGAAAAGGAGATGCGGCCGGAGCACATCGCCCTGCTCGCCGACCTTCTGGAGCGTGCCGGCGCCGACGCGCGGCCCGAGGAGTTCCGCCGCTACGGCTCCGCGCGCCAGCTCTACCACTTCAAGATCGACAACGCGTCGGCCTACTGAGGATTTCCCCCATGAGCGACGAAACAACCATTCCCCAGACCCTGCCGCGTCAGTCCGCGACGTTCTCCAACGACGTCAATTCCGAGATCCGCCGCGCTGCCGCAACCGGCATCTACGACATCCGTGGCGGCGGCGCCAAGCGCAAGGTGCCGCATTTCGACGACCTGCTGTTCCTGGGCGCGTCGATGTCGCGCTACCCGCTGGAAGGCTACCGCGAGAAGTGCGAGACCAAGGTGGTCCTGGGCACCCGCTTTGCCAAAAAGCCCATTGAACTGGCCATTCCCATCACCATCGCCGGCATGAGCTTCGGCTCCCTGTCCGGCCCGGCCAAGGAAGCGTTGGGGCGCGGCGCCACCCTGGCCGGCACCTCGACCACCACCGGCGATGGCGGCATGACCGAGGAGGAGCGCGGCCACTCCAAGACGCTGGTTTACCAATACCTGCCGTCGCGCTACGGCATGAACCCTGACGATCTGCGCCGCGCCGACGCCATCGAGGTCGTGGTTGGCCAGGGCGCGAAGCCCGGCGGCGGCGGCATGTTGCTGGGCCAGAAGATCACCGAGCGCGTCGCCGGGATGCGCAACCTGCCGGTCGGCATCGACCAGCGGTCGGCCTGCCGCCACCCCGATTGGACCGGGCCGGACGACCTGGAGATCAAGATCCTCGAACTGCGCGAGATCACTGGCTGGGAAAAGCCCATCTACGTCAAGATCGGCGGCGCCCGCCCCTATTACGACACCGCGCTGGCGGTAAAGGCCGGTGCCGACGTGGTGGTGCTCGACGGCATGCAGGGCGGCACGGCCGCCACCCAGGACGTGTTCATCGAGCATGTCGGTCAGCCCACCCTGGCCTGCATCCGCCCGGCCGTGAAGGCGCTCCAGGATCTGGGGATGCACCGCAAGGTTCAGCTCATCATCTCCGGCGGCATCCGGTCGGGCGCCGACGTTGCCAAAGCCCTGGCGCTGGGGGCCGATGTGGTATCCATCGGCACCGCCGCGCTGATCGCCCTGGGCGACAACCACCCGCGATGGGAGAACGAATACCAGAAGCTGGGCACCACCACCGGCGCCTATGACGACTGGCACGAGGGCCGCGACCCGGCCGGCATCACCACCCAGGACAGCGACCTGATGGCCCGCCTGGACCCCATCGAGGCCGGCCGCCGCCTGCGCAACTACCTGACGGTGATGACCCTGGAGTGCCAGACCATCGCCCGAGCCTGCGGCAAGTCGCACGTCCACAACCTGGAACCTGAGGACCTTTGTGCCCTGACCATCGAGGCGGCGGCCATGGCCGGCGTGCCGCTGTCGGGCACCAACTGGATCCCCGGACAGGGCGGCTTCTGACCGACACCGCAACACCCTGAAGGGGACAGCGCATGACCATCAGCCTTGCCGACTACGCGCGTGAGAACGGCGTAAAGTATTTCATGATCTCGTTCACCGACCTGTTCGGCGGCCAGCGCGCCAAGCTGGTCCCGGCCCAGGCCATTGCCGAAATGCAGAGGGACGGCGCGAGCTTCGCCGGCTTCGCCACTTGGCTCGACCTGACGCCGGCCCATCCCGACATGCTGGCCGTGCCCGACCCGGCGTCGGTCATCCAGCTTCCCTGGAAGCCCGAAGTGGCCTGGGTCGCCGGTAACTGCGTCATGGGCGGGCAGGACCTCGCCCAGGCGCCGCGCAACGTCCTGCGCAAGCTGGTGGCCGAGGCCGCCGAGGTGGGCCTGCGCATCAAGACCGGCATCGAGGCGGAGTTCTTCCTCCTGACCCCGGACGGCACCGCCATCTCCGACCCGGCCGACACCGCCGCAAAGCCCTGCTACGACCAGCAGGCGGTGATGCGCCGCTACGACGTCATCACCGAGGTCTGCGACTACATGCTGGCCCTCGGCTGGGGCGCCTACCAGAACGACCACGAGGACGCCAACGGGCAGTTCGAAATGAACTGGGGCTATGACGACGCCCTCGTAACCGCCGACCGCCATTCCTTCTTCAAGTTCATGATCAAGTCGGTGGCCGAAAAGCACGGCCTGCGCGCCACCTTCATGCCCAAGCCCATCGAGGGCCTGACCGGCAACGGGTGCCACACCCACACCTCGGGCTGGACCCTGGACGGCAAGACCAACATCTTTGCCGATCCGTCCTCCGAGGACGGCATCAGCGCCAAGGGCATGACCTTCCTCGGCGGCATCATGAAGCACGCCAGCGCGCTGGCCGCGATCACCAACCCGGTCATCAACAGTTACAAGCGCATCAACGCCCCGCGCACCATCTCTGGCGCCACCTGGGCGCCCAACACGGTGACGTGGTCGGGCAACAACCGCACCCACATGGTCCGCATTCCCGGACCCGGACGGTTCGAGGTCCGGCTGCCTGACGGCGCGGCCAACCCCTATCTGCTTCAGGCGGTCCTCATCGCCGCCGGCCTGTCGGGGGTGCGCAGCAACGCCAGCCCCGGTCCGCGTCGTGACATCGACATGTACGCCGAAGGGCACAAAATCACCGACGCCCCGCGCCTGCCGCTGAACCTGCTCGATGCCATCCGCGCCTACGACGACGACGAGGAATTGAAGGCCGCGATGGGGCTGGAGTTCTCCGCCGCCTACAGGAAGAAGAAGATGGAGGAATGGAATTCCTTCGTCTCCCACTTCTCGCACTGGGAACGGGACAACGCCCTCGACATCTGAGGGCGCCCCCCTTCCCGCCCCTGTCTCCCCGGAGGGTCCGAGCGTGCGCTATTCCATTTTCCAGGTCCTGAAGGAAGGCCTGACCGGCCATCGTGGCTGGCGCCCCGTCTGGCGCGAGCCGACCCCGCAGGCCGAATACGACACCATCATCATCGGCGGCGGCGGGCACGGCCTGGCGACGGCCTACACCCTCGCCAAGGTCTACGGCGGCAAGCGCATCGCGGTCCTGGAGAAGGGCTGGATCGGCGGCGGCAACGTCGGGCGCAACACCACCATCGTGCGCGCCAACTACCTGCTCGACGGCAACCAGCCGTTCTACGAACTCTCACTCAAGCTGTGGGAAGGGCTGGAGCAGGACCTGAACTACAACACCATGGTCAGCCAGCGCGGCATCCTCAACCTGTACCACTCCGACGCCCAGCGCGACGCCTACCGCCGCCGCGGCAACGCCATGATGCTGCACGGCTCCGGGGCCGAACTGCTCGACCGCGAACAGGTGCGGGAGATGCTGCCGTTCCTGAACTTCGACAACGCCCGCTTCCCCGTCCGCGGCGGCCTGTTGCACCGGCGGGGCGGCACCGTGCGCCATGACGCCGTGGCGTGGGGGTACGCGCGGGCGGCCGCCGCGCTGGGCGTGGACATCATCCAGAACTGCGCCGTCACCGGCATGACCATCGAAAACGGCCGCATCAAGGGCATTGAGACGACGCGCGGCCCCATCCGCGCCGCCAAGGTCGGCTGCGCCGTGGCCGGCAACTCCAGCCGGGTGATGGCCATGGCCGGGATGCGCCTGCCCGTCGAGAGCCACGTCCTGCAAGCCTTCGTCACCGAAGGACTAAAGCCGGTCATCCCCAACGTCATCACCTTCGGCGCCGGGCACTTCTACGTCAGCCAGTCCGACAAGGGCGGGCTGGTGTTCGGGGGCGACATCGACGGATACAACTCCTACGCCCAGCGCGGCAACCTGCCGGTCATCGAGGACGTGGTCGAGGGCGGCATGGCCCTGATGCCGATGATCGGCCGGACGCGGCTGCTGCGCGGCTGGGGCGGCCTGGTCGACATGTCCATGGACGGTTCACCGATCATCGACCGCACGCCCATCAAGGGCCTCTACTTCAACGGCGGATGGTGCTACGGCGGGTTCAAGGCCACACCAGCCTCGGGCCATGTCTTCGCGCACCTGCTGGCCACCGACACCCCCCACCCGACCGCCGAAGCCTACCGCTTCGATCGCTTCCGCACCGGGCGGCTGATCGACGAGAAGGGCGTGGGCGCCCAGCCCAACCTCCATTAAGCCCAACCAGAGGACGCCGCGATGATTATTCCCCATCCGCTGCTTGGGCCGCGTGACGCCCAGGAATTCGTCTACCTCGGCGACGCCTGCCTGATCGACCGGCCCGACGGCATGGCCGAAGACAGTGCCGACGCCTTCCACGACTACGTCTACATGCGCGACAACCCGGCCGGCGAGCACCGCGAACTTTGGTATCACGAGCAGGGCGACCGTTCCTGGCTGGTCGTCACCCGCGACACCGTGACCCACCGCATCCTGCGGGCCGAATTGGCGTCCGATATCGCGCGGCAGAGGGGGCGCGGCCGATGAGCCAGATCAACCGCATCAATAGCGGCGGCGGCCTGATTGACCGCTCCAAAACACTGAGCTTCACCTTTGACGGTCGCACCTACCAGGGTCATCCGGGCGACACCCTGGCCTCGGCGCTGCTGGCCAATGGGGTGCGCCTGATGGGGCGGTCGTTCAAGTACCACCGCCCGCGCGGCCCGCTGTCGGCGGGGTCGGAGGAACCCAACGCCCTGGTCGAACTGCGCGCAGGCGCCCGGCGCGAACCCAACACCCGCGCCACCACGGCTGAACTGTTCGACGGCCTCCAGGCCGACAGCCAGAACCGCTGGCCGTCGCTGCGCTTCGACGCCCTGGCGATCAACGACCGGCTGTCCAATTTCCTGACGGCGGGCTTCTACTACAAGACCTTCATGTGGCCGCGCGCCTTCTGGGAAAAGGTCTACGAGCCAACCATCCGCCACGCCGCCGGTCTGGGCCGCCTGTCCATGCAGGACGACCCCGACGCCTACGACAAGGGCTTCCTGCACTGTGACCTGCTCATCGTCGGCGCCGGCCCGGCCGGACTGGCCGCCGCCCTGACGGCGGGCCGGGCCGGAGCGCAGGTGATCCTCGCCGACGAGGATTTCCGCCTGGGCGGGCGCCTCAATGCCGAGACGTTCACCCTCGACGACGGCCCCGCCAGCGATTGGGTGGCCGCCACCCTGGCCGAGCTTGCGGCCATGCCCAACCTGCGCCTGATGGCGCGCACCACGGTCGTCGGCGCCTTCGACCATGGCGTCTACGGCGCCGTGGAGCGCGTCGCCGACCACCTGCCGGAACCAGAGGTCGACAAGCCCAGACAAATCCTGTGGCGCGTCTACGCACGCCGCGCCCTGCTGTGTGCCGGAGCAACGGAGCGCCCCATCGCCTTCGCCAACAACGACCGCCCCGGCATTCTCCAGGCGGGCGCCCTGCGCGCCTACGCCAACCGCTGGGGCGCTGCCGTGGCGCGGCGGGTGGCCGTGTTCACCAACAACGACGACGGCCACCGCACCGCCCGCGACCTGCTGACCCTGGGCCTGGACGTGGCCGCCGTCATCGACACCCGGCCCGATGCGCCCCCCGGCGCCCCCCAGGCCATCGGGTACGAGGTCCTGCCCGGCGCCCAGGTGATCGACACCGCTGGCCGGCTGGGCCTCAGCGATGTCACCGTGCGCACCGCCGACGGTGGCATGCGGACGATCAGTTGCGGTGCCCTGGGCGTATCAGGGGGCTGGAACCCGGCCGTGCACATGACCTGCCACCAGGGCGCCCGGCCGCGTTGGGAGGAGTCCATTGCCGCCTTTGTCCCCGGCGCCGACCTGCCGCCGGGTCTGAGCGTGGCCGGCGCCGCTTCCGGCACCTTCTCCACCGCCGGAGCCCTGCGCGAAGGGGCAGCCGGGGCCGTCGCGGCCCTCGCCGACCTGGGGATCGACTGCCAGCCTGCCGCCTTGCCCCGTGCCGAGGACGCGCCCGTCACCATCACCGCCTTCTGGCACGTCAACGGCAAGGGCCGCGCTTGGCTGGACCAGCAAAACGACGTGACCGTCAAGGACGTGAAACTGGCCCACCAGGAAGGGTTCCGCTCGGTCGAGCACCTCAAACGCTACACCACCCTGGGCATGGCCACCGACCAGGGCAAGACCGCCAACATGGGCGCGCTCGCGATCATGGCCGAACTAACCGGCAAGCCCATCCCCGAGGTCGGCACCACCATGTTCCGCCCGCCCTACACGCCTGTGTCGCTGGGCACCCTGGCCGGGCGGTCGCGGGACGAGGACTTCCGCCCCCGCCGCCTGACCCCCAGCCACCGCTGGGCCGAAGAACAGGGCGCGGTGTTCGTCGAAGTCGGCAACTGGATGCGCGCCCAATACTTCCCGCGCCCCGGTGAAACCCACTGGCGCCAGACCGTTGATCGCGAAGTCCGGGCCACGCGCAGCGCCGTCGGCGTCTGCGACGTCACCACCCTGGGCAAGATCGACGTGCAGGGCACTGACGCCGCGACCTTCCTCAATCGCATCTACTGCAACGCCTTCGCCAAGCTGGCGGTCGGCAAGGTGCGCTACGGCCTGATGCTGCGCGAGGACGGCATCGCCAAGGACGACGGCACCGCCGCCCGGCTGGCCGAGGATCACTTCGTCGTCACCACCACCACGGCCAACGCGGTCACGGTGTTCCGCCACATGGAGTTCTGCCGCCAATGCCTGTGGCCGGACCTCGACGTGCAGTTGATTTCCACCACCGAGGCCTGGGCACAGTATTCCGTGGCCGGGCCGCGCGCCCGCGCCTTGCTCGGCCGCATCGTCGATCCGGCGACCGACCTGTCGAACGAGGCCTTCCCGTTCATGGCCTGCGCCGAGGTCACGGTGTGCGGAGGCCTGCGGGCGCGCCTGTTCCGCATCTCGTTCTCCGGCGAGTTGGCCTACGAGATCGCCGTGCCGACCCGCTACGGCGACGCCCTGATGCGCGCCCTGATGACGGCCGGCGAAGACTTCGGCGTCACCGCCTATGGCACCGAGGCGCTGGGCGTCCTGCGCATCGAGAAGGGCCACCCGGCCGGCAACGAACTCAACGGCCAGACCACCGCCCGGATGCTCGGCATGGGGTCGATGGTGTCGGCCAAGAAGGACAGCATCGGCACCGTCCTGTCCCGGCGCGAGGATCTCGACGGGCCGGAGCCGCTGCGTCTGGTCGGCCTGCGCCCGGTCAACGCCGCTGATCCATTGGTCGCCGGGGCCCACCTGATGGCACAAGGCGCGCCGTTGGCGGCGGGCAACAGCCAGGGTTGGGTGACATCGGCGGCGTTCTCGCCCCATGTCGGCAGCGCCATTGCCTTGGGGTTCCTGGCCCTTGGCGACAGCCGGAAAGGCGAGATCATCCGCGCCGTCAACCCGCTGGGCGGCACCGATGTCGCCGTCGAGGTCGTCAGCCCCCACTTCGTCGACCCTGAAGGGGAGAAGCTCCGTGCCTGACCAGTCCTTTCCGCCCCCGGCCCTCCTGCCCCTCACCGCGCTCGGCGGCCATAAGGCCCGCGTGGACACCGTTGGCGGCCTGACCATCACCGAGCGCCCCGACGTGGCCCTGGCCTCCCTCGCCCGGCGCCGCGACCAGGGCACCGCCGCCGCCGAAGCGTTCCTCGGCGTCGCCCTGCCCGACGTCGCCGCCTGGGCCGGCAAGGACCCGTTCGGCGTGTTCTGGACCGGCCCCGGCCAGTGGATGGTGGAGGCCCCGTTCGCCAGCCACGAGGACCTTGCAGCCCGGCTCAAGGACGCCGTGGGCGGGAGCGCCTCCGTCACCGAGCAGACCGACGCCTGGGTCCGCTTCGACGTGGAGGGCACCACCACCCTCGCGCTGTTCGAGCGCCTGTGCCTGCTGGACATATCCCGGCTGGCCGCTGGAACCGCCCACCGCACCACTGTCGAGCACTTGGGCTGCTTCGTCCTCTGCCGCGCGGCGGGTCGCAGCTTCAGCATCCTCGGCCCCCGCTCCTCGGCGGCCTCCCTGCATCATGCGCTGCTGACCGCGGCGCGATCCATTTCCTGAGAAAGAGGTTTCCCATGACCCTCCCGGAGCACCAGGCCACACGCCTGGATGGCAAAGCATTTGCCGCCGCCCTGCGCGAGCGGGTCGGCGGCCATGTCGCCCGCCTGAAGGCTGACCACGGCGTGACGCCTGGCCTTGCTGTCGTCCTGGTGGGCGCCGATCCGGCCAGCGAGGTCTACGTTCGCAACAAGGGCAAGCAGACGACCGAGGTCGGGATGCTGTCCTTCACCCACCGCCTGGACGCTGACACGCCGCAGGCCGCGCTTCTGGACCTTGTCGCCCACCTCAACGCTGATCCCACGGTGCATGGCATCCTGGTGCAGTTGCCCCTGCCCGCCCACATGGACGCCGAGGCGGTCATTGACGCCATCGCCCCGGCCAAGGACGTGGACGGCTTTCACGCCATCAACGTCGGCCGCCTCGCCACCGGGCAGAAATCCCTGGTGCCTTGCACGCCGCTGGGCTGCCTGATGATGCTCGACGACCTGCACGGCCCCGACCTGTCGGGCAAGTCCGCCGTGGTGGTCGGACGCTCCAACATCGTCGGCAAACCCATGGCCCAGCTCCTGCTGCGCCGCAGCGCCACTGTCACCGTCGCCCATTCCCGCACCGCCAACCTCAAAGAGGTGTGCCGGGGGGCCGACATTCTGGTCGCCGCCGTGGGCCGGGCCGAGATGATCCCCGGCGACTGGATCAAGCCCGGCGCCACGGTCATCGATGTCGGCATCAACCGAGTGACGCTGGAGGATGGCCGCTCCGTGCTGCGCGGCGACGTGGAGTTCGCTTCCGCCGCCCGCGTGGCCGGGGCCATCACTCCGGTTCCCGGCGGCGTCGGCCCCATGACCATCGCCTGCCTGCTGGCCAACACCCTGACCGCCGCCTGTCGGCAGCACCACTTGCCCGAACCCGAAGGACTGACGCCATGACGACCGTCTCCCCCGCCGCCACCCTGGCGCCTGCCGCCCTCACCCCGGCCCCCAACCGCTTCACCCTGACCGTGCGCTGCCCGACGACGCGCGGCATCGTCGCGGCCATATCCAACTACCTTGCGGACAGTGGCTGCAACATCACCGACAGCGCGCAGTTCGACGACCAGTTGACCGGCAGCTTCTTCATGCGGGTCAGCTTCTCCAGCCAGACCGGCGAGACCCTGGCCGATCTGCGCAACGGGTTCGCCCCCATTTCCGGGCAGTTCGGCATGGACCACACCTTCCACGACGACGCCGAAAAGACCAAGGTCGTCATCATGGTGTCCCGCTTCGGTCACTGCCTGAACGACATTCTTTACCGCTGGCGCATCGGCGCCCTGCCGATTGACATTGTCGGCGTCATCGCCAACCACCTCGACTATCAGAAGGTGGTTGTCAACCACGACATCCCGTTCCACTACATCCCGGTCACCAAGCAGAACAAAGCCGAGGCCGAGGCCCGCCAGATGGCCGTAATCGAGGATCTTGGTGCCGATCTGGTGGTGCTCGCCCGCTACATGCAAATCCTGTCCGACCAGATGTGCCAGAAGATGTCCGGCCGGATCATCAACATCCACCATTCCTTCCTGCCCAGCTTCAAAGGCGCCAACCCTTACAAGCAGGCCTTTGAGCGCGGCGTGAAGCTGATCGGGGCAACGTCGCACTACGTCACCGCCGACCTGGACGAAGGGCCGATCATCGAGCAGGACACGGTGCGCGTCACCCACGCCCAGTCGCCCGAGGACTACATCTCGCTCGGCCGCGACGTTGAAAGCCAGGTCCTGTCACGGGCCATCCACGCCCACATCCACAACCGGGTGTTCATCAACGGCACCAAGACGGTGGTCTTCCCGGCCAGTCCGGGGAGCTACGCCTCGGAACGCATGGGCTAAACTGCGGCTCCCAGGATCGCACCGGGGGATCGCAGGCGCCAGATGTCCTGGGTGAAGGCGGGGCGGCCGGCGACCAGGGTTGCGACGGCGTGCGGCACGGGGCCGGAGGGGTCCACTACCAGCAGGTCGGCCCTCAGCCCCCGGCCGACGCGGCCCCGGTCGAGGAGGCCTGCGGCACGGGCCGGGTTGGCCGACACCGTCGCCCACGCCTCGGCAAAGGAACACACGGACTGCCGCGCCGCCAGGAATGGAGCCTGGAGCAGGGACGGGTAATAGTAGTCCGACGTCAGAATGCTGCACGTCCCATCACCCAGCAGGTCGGCCGCCGACAGGCGCGCCGCATGGCTGCCGCCGCGCAGGACGTTTGGCGCCCCCATGATGACCGGGTTGCCCAGCGCCTGCCCATGCTCGGCGGTTTCGCGGGTGACCGGGAACTCGCACAGGGTACAGCCGATGTCGTGGTACCACTGCCGCATCTGCGGCGTCTCGTCATCGTGGGAGGCCATGACCACCCCGTTGCGCACCGCCTCGGCGGCCAGCCGCCGCACCGTCGCCGGAACCTCGCCCGCCCGCCCGGCCACCTGATCGAGCAAAGCGCGAAACGCGTCCGGCGCGAGGCCGGTGCGCTCGGCATACGGCCCCAGGCCACCGGGCTTGGCGGCCTTTTCCAGAATCATCGGAACATGGTCGTTGAAGGCCAGCAGGTCGATGCGGCCGTCACGCAGCCAGCCGGCGACCTCCTCGACAGCATCGAGGTTATAGATCTCGTGGCGCAAGTGAACCAGGGTGTCGCAAACCAGCCGCCCCCGCACCCGGTCAAGACACTCCAGGAAATCATGGGCCGCCGCCCGCCCGCGCAAACCGGGCTCCCACGACCACGTCAGGCCGTGAAAGGCCGTCGTGATGCCATTGGCGACCATCTGACGGTCGGTTTCCAGCAACGCCACATCCAGCGGAAAGGTCACGCCGGGACGCGGCATGATCTGTCGCTCAAAGGCATCCCCGTGCAGGTCGATGATGCCGGGCAGGAGCATCAGGCCATCGGCCTGCCACACCTCGGCCCGGTCAATAGCCGTGGTTGCCTCGGGTCCGATCGCGGCGATGCGGTCTTCGACGACCAGCACATCGACCTGTGCAAGCCCTTCATCCAGGAGCACGTCGGCCCCCCGCACAAGCAGCATAGTGCAATCCCTCAGGAGCCGTATTTGTCACAGAAAGCCGCGGCGTCCAGCGCGCGGAAATCCGGCAGCGCGGCAGTCAGACGGTCATGATCCCAGTCCCACCACGCCAGAGCCAACAGCGCCTCGCAGATAGCATCGGGGAAGCGTGGGCGCAGCGGTCGGGCCGGCACGCCGGCGACGATGGTGTAGTCGGGCACATCGTGCGTCACCACCGCATTGGACCCAATCACCGACCCGGTGCCGATACGCACCCCGCCCATGATCACCGCGCCGTGGCCCACCCACACGTCATGGCCGAGGGCCACCGGCCTGGACCGCCTCCACTCAAAGAAGGCCGGGTCGTCCTCGCCCATGCCGTACAGGCGCGAGCGGTACTGAAAATGATGCAGGCTGGCCCGCTCCATGGGGTGCTGGCCGGGGTTGATGCGCGCATGGGCGGCGATATTGGCAAACTTGCCAATGGTCGCGGTCATGATGTCGCTGTCGTTGACGACATAGGAATAATCGCCCATCACCGTGTCGATGACCTTGGTCCGCGCCCCGACCTCGCAATACCGCCCGAAGGTGGCATCCTTGACAATGGCGCTGGCGTGGATGAGCGGCGCCTCGCCCAGGGTGGCCGTGGCATAGTCGTTATCTTCAATCATGATAGAGCGGCGCCTCAGATGAACAGCTTGCGCAGCCGCTGTGAAGCGACGTCGAGCAGGCTGACCGAGATGATGATGATGATCATGACGGCGGCGGTTTCTGCGTAGTAGAAGCCGCGCACGTATTCCCACAGCACCTGACCGATGCCGCCGGCCCCGACGATGCCGAGCACGGTGGCCGAGCGCACGTTGCTTTCAAAGCGGTAGAGGGAATAGCTGACCCACAGGGGCAGGACCTGGGGGATGACGCCGAACACGACCTCTTGCAGCCATGATGCGCCGGTGGCCCGGATACCCTCGACCGGACGCGGGTCAACCGCCTCGACGGCCTCGGAGAACAGCTTGGCGAGGATGCCGGTGGTGTGGATGAACAGGGCCAGCACGCCCGCGAAGGGCCCCAGGCCGACGGCGACCACGAACAGCATGGCGAACACCATCTCGTTGATGGCGCGGAAGCTGTCCATGAGGCGGCGCATCGGCTGGCTGATGTACCATGGCACCAGATTTTCCGAACACAGAATGCCGAAGGGAATGGCCAGGACCACGGCCAGGACCGTGCCCCACAGGGCAATCTGGACGGTAATCACCATTTCCTCGACGTAGACGCGCCACTGGTGGAAGTCGGGCGGCATGAAGCCCTTGGCGAAGCTGACCATGTTGCCGGAGTACTCGATGAGTGCCCACGGGCGCATGTCCGCACCGTCCCACGACCAGGCGAGCAAGGCAAACACGATGCCCCAGCCCATGTAGTAGGCCAGCGACTGCTTCAGCGGTTGGCTGGGCGGCGCAGGGACATGGCCATTGGCGGCCGACGGTTGCGTCGTCATTGCATCTTATCCCGGAAAAAAAGACCGGCGCCCCATCCCACAGCGGGAGTTGGAGCGCCGGCTCTTAAAAGGTGATTACATGCCGAGCTTGGCAGCGGCGGTGTTCAGGTCGGCAAGCTTGGCGTCGATCTCGGCCAGCTTCTTTTCCTTGTCAGCCGCGTTCATGTGTTCGTCGGTGGCGATCTTGGCGCGATCCTTGAACAGGGCGAGCTGGCGGATGGGGACGAGCTGGTTGTCGGACGACGGGTTGAACGGCGCCCACTGGAGGGCCTCCAGAATGTCGGTGGAACGGGCCACTTCGTCAGCCGTGCCCATGCGGCCGTAGCTCATGAAGAACTTGTAGATCTTGGCCTTGTCGGCCTCGTCCAGGTTGGAACGCCACACGATCGGGTCGGCGGGGATCAGCGGCGAACGCCACAGAACCTTGATCTGCGAGGCGATTTCCGGGGCCTTGATTTCCATGCGGCGCAGGTTTTCGGTATTGTTGGTGGCGACATCGACCTGCTTGTTGGCGGCAGCCATCAGGTTGGTCTCGTGGTTGGCGTTGCGGACCGTCTTGAAGCAATCCTTGGGGTCCACGCCGTTCTTGGCGAACACGTAGTAGGACGGCACCAGGAAGCCCGAGGTCGAGTTCGGATCGCCGTAGCCGAGGTTCAGGGACCCGTCGCACTTCAGGACGTCCTGAAGGCTATTCAGCGGGCTGTCCTTGTGGGTGACCAGCAGCGACCAATAGCCGGGGTTGCCTTCGGCATCGACGGTCTGGGCGAAGATCTCGCCACCGGCCCGGTCAACGGCTTCCATGGCCGACTTGTTGCCGTACCAAGCGACATCGACCTTGTCGAACCGCATCCCTTCGATGACGCCGGCATAGTCGGGCGCGAAGAAGGCGTTCACCTTCATGCCCAGGGCCTTTTCCATGTCGTCCAGGAACGGCGTCCAGATGGACTTCAGGTTCTGGGTCGATTCGGTCGAGATGATGCCGAAATTCAGTTCCTTCAGGGGCTCGGCCTGAGCCGGCACGGTGAAGGCGGTCACAGCCAGGGCGGCCGCAGCAAAAGCTTTGCGGAACATGCGGGTAGTCTCCAGTTAAAGGGGATCAGGCACTGGCCGCGAAGGCGAAGACCGGGGCAGAAAGCCCGGCGTCGTCGTCTTCTTCATCGCGGCGGGCGGCGGACCGACCGAGGATGAGTTCCTCGCTGTCGGCGCCATAAAGCTCATGGAGGAAGTCCGGGGTCAGATCGGCCGAGGGGCCGTCGAACACCACCTGGCCATCGCGCATGGCGATCGTGCGCGGGCAGTATTTGATCGCGTAGTCCACCTGATGCAGGGACACCAGGACGGTGATGCCGTCCTCGCGGTTGATGGTCGCCAGTGCGTCCATGACCCTGCCGGATGATGCCGGGTCGAGCGAGGCGATGGGCTCGTCGGCCAAAATGACCTGGGCCTGCTGGACCAGGGCGCGGGCAATGGCGGCGCGCTGCTGCTGACCACCCGACAGGGTCGAGGCGCGCTGTGCGGCGGCTCCGGCGATGCCGACTCGGGCCAGGGCCTGCATGGCGCGGAATTTCTCGTCACGGCGGAACAGCCCGAGGGTGCCGCGCCAGCCGGGAATGCGGCCCAGCGTGCCAAGCAGAACGTTGGTCAGCACGCTCAGGCGATTGACCAGATTAAACTGCTGGAACACAAAGCCAAGCTCGGCCCGAATGCAGCGGCAGTTACTGTCGATACGGCCATGGCTCTGAACGGTCTTGCCCAGGACCCGGACGCTGCCGGCTCCCCGGTTGCCGGCGGTCAGGCCGCTGATGTGACGCAGCAGGGTAGACTTGCCCGAGCCGGACGCGCCGATCAAGGCGACCATCTCCCCCCGGTCAATGCGCAATGAGACGGCGTCGAGCGCCTTGGTATCCTTGCGAAAGCTTTTGCTGAGGCCGGAAACCTCAATGGCGAATGTCGCGGCGGCCATCGGCTGGGCCTCCTTCATCCAGGGTTCAAATCTGGATCAAGGGTATACGCACAAAGCCGCGACTCTTTCATTTCGAGACAGTGAAGTTTCGATTACAACAGATTCCGTACTTCACACAGACAAGAAACAGCAAACTATACCAATACTAATTACGTCTACTCGTAACGTACCAACCCATGCAGCCGGGGGCATCGCCGGGCCGCTAATGCTCGAAAACGACCTGAACCCAGTCGCTTGCCCACCGCGTGACGCCAAATTCCACGGGCACCCCATCAGGGTCCACGTTCAGCCCTTCGGTGACAAGAACAGGACGGTTGCGCGGTTGGCGCAGCGTGTCGGCGTCCGCCGTGCTGGGCATCCGGGCGATCACGCGGGTGCTTTTGCGGACGTAATCAGCGACTCCGAAATGCGCGAGGCAGGCGCTGATTGATCCGGTCTGCTCGAACACCGCCCCGATGCCGGCAAAGCGTGGCGGGAAGAAGTGGTCGGAGACGCTGATGCAGTAGCCGTCCGCCTCCCCGGTCTTAAGCATCCGCACCACCGGCGAGCCTTCCGGCACCGCCAGGGCCTTGGCGACCTTGGCCGAGGCCGGCACCGTGTCCTCGCCCAGCATCCGCCCCTGGGCCGACCGACTCTGGCGGCCCAGGTTCTCGGTGAAGCGCGTGCGGGCGCCAACGGCATAGTCGATAACGTGTTCGTGGACGAACGTGCCGCGCCCTTGCTCGACCCGCAGCAGCCCCTTTTCCTCCAGTTCCGACAACGCCCGGCGCACGGTGTGGCGGTTGACGCTGAACCGTTGGGCAAGCTGGAGTTCTGTGGGGATTTGGTCGCCGGGAGCCCAGGTTCCCTGCGCTATCTCGTCTTCGATGACCTTCTGGATCTGCCGCCACAGCGCCACGCCCGCGCCGCGTGAATGGTCGATATCGGCCATGGGGCCACCTCCTCGAAGAGTCCGCAACAGAAGTTTAACCGGACGGCCCTTGTTGGGCAGCCTGGAGCGGACTATAAGTTGGTCATGTTTAGATGTCTAGACAAATCGCAGGGTCATCCAGTCGCCCTGCCCCCAGTCGCCTCAGCGAGGACACCATGACCGACACCCCCGCCCCTTCGCCTGACATCGCTGCCCGGCAGCGCTGGATGGGGATCCTGGCCGAGGCCAGCCCGGCCGCCCTGGAAGACGCCTTGACCCGTCTGGGTGCCCTGCCCCCCCATGACACCCTGCGGGCGCCCGAGGTCGGCTCGGCGCTGGTGCGGGGCCGCGCCGGGGGGACCGGGGCGCCGTTCAACCTGGGTGAAATGACCATCACCCGGTGCGCCGTCACCGTGGAAGGCCGCACCGGATTTGGCACCGTGGCCGGGCGCAACCGCCGCCATGCCGAACTGGCCGCCCTGTTCGACGCCCTGCTCCAGGACGACGCCCGGAGCGCCCACCTCGAAGCCACGGTCATCGCGCCGCTGGCCGCCGCCCGCGACGCCGCCCGCGCCGAACGGTCGCGCAAGGCGGCGGCGAGCCGCGTGGAGTTCTTCACCCTTGTGCGCGGAGACGACTGACATGCCCGCCTCTCCCCTGGCTGCTGGCCTTGCCGATCCGGTCCTGGACTCGCAGGCCGTGTTCCGCGCCGTGCTCGACGCGCTGAGCCGCCCCGGCACCCTGGTTCCGCTGACCGCCCTGCCGCCCGCGCCGTCGCCGTTGTACGCCACCACTGGCGCCGTCGCCCTGAGTCTGGCCGACCTCGACGCGCCGGTGTTCCTCGACGCGCCGCTGGCGACCGAGGCAGCGGCCACATGGCTGCGCTTCCACGCCGGCTGCCCGGTGGCGCCGCGCGAAACCGCCGCCTTCGCCCTGATCGGCGCGCCCCAAGCCCTGACCAGCCTGGACGAGTTCGCGCTGGGCAGCGTCGAGTTCCCGGATCGCTCGACCACCCTGGTGGTTCAGGTTCCAGCGGTTCACATCGGCGAAGGCCACACCTTGACCGGGCCGGGCATCAAGACCACCACGCGTTTGTCGGTGGAAAGCCTGCCCGACGCCTTCTGGACCGCATGGCGCGACAATCACGCACTGTTCCCGCAGGGCGTGGACGTGATTTTCGCCACCCCGACCTGCCTGTGCGGCCTGCCGCGCACCACCCGCGTGGAGGACTGAGCATGTACGTTGCCGTCAAGGGTGGCGAAGCCGCCATCGACAATGCCCACCGCCTGCTGGCCGAGGAACGGCGCGGCAATCCCGACGTGCCCGAACTGACCGTCGCCCAGATCCGCGAACAGATGGCCCTGGCCGTAGACCGCGTGATGACCGAGGGGTCCCTGTACGACCGTGACCTCGCCGCGCTGGCCATCAAGCAGGCCCACGGCGATCTGGTCGAGGCGATTTTCCTCATCCGCGCCTATCGCACCACCCTGCCCCGACTGGCCGTCAGCGAGCCCATCGACACCAACGCCATGCACGTGCGGCGGCGCATCTCGGCCACCTACAAGGACCTGCCGGGCGGGCAGGTGCTGGGGCCGACCTTCGACTACACCCACCGCCTGCTCGACTTCGCGCTGGCCGCCGAAGGGACCGCCGACAACACCGGCCCGGCCCCGGCCGAGGCGCCGGTGGAGCGTTGCGCCCGCGTCACCGACCTGCTCAATGACGAGGGGCTCATCCAGGGCGAAGGCGACCCCGGCGGGCCGGTCGGCGACATCACCCGCGCGCCGGTCACCTACCCTTGCGACCGCGACGTGCGCCTCCAGACCTTGGCCCGCGCCGACGAAGGCTGGCTGCTGGCCCTGGGCTATTCGACCCAGCGCGGCTACGCCAACAACCACCCCTTTGCCGGGGAAATCCGCATGGGCGAAGTCAGCGTGGAGATCGTGCCCGAGGACCTGGGCTTTGCCGTGTGCATCGGCGAGATCACCGTGACCGAATGCGAAATGATAAACCAGTTCAAGGGCAGCAAGACCGCGCCGCCGCAGTTCACGCGCGGCTACGGCCTGACCTTCGGTTTCGGCGAGCGCAAGGCCATGAGCATGGCCCTGGTTGACCGCGCCCTCAGGGGCGGCGATCTGGGCGAGGACGTGGTGGCCCCGGCCCAGGATCAGGAATTCGTCCTCAGCCACGGCGACAACGTCGAGGCGTCGGGCTTCGTGCAGCATCTCAAACTGCCCCACTACGTGGACTTCCAGGGCGAACTGGTCACCGTGCGCGCCCTGCGGGCCAAGGCCGAGGAGACCCGATAATGGACACCGGCTACAACTACGCCTACCTCGACGAACAGACCAAGCGGATGATCCGCCGCGCCATTCTCAAGGCGGTGGCCATCCCCGGCTATCAGGTGCCGTTCGCCGGGCGCGAAATGCCGCTGCCCTACGGCTGGGGCACCGGCGGCATCCAGCTTACGGCGGCGGTGATCGGCCCCGACGACACCCTCAAGGTCATCGACCAGGGGGCCGACGACACCACCAACGCCGTATCCATCCGCCGCTTCTTCGCGCGCACCGCGGCCGTCGCGACGACCGAGAAGACCACCGAGGCCACCGTCATCCAGACCCGCCACCGCATCCCCGAAACACCCCTACGCGAAGGCCAGATGCTGATCTATCAGGTGCCCATCCCCGAGCCCCTGCGGTGGATGGAGCCGCGCGAGACGGAGACGCGCAAAATGCACGCCCTTCAGGAATACGGCGTGATGCACGTCAAGCTGTACGAGGACATCGCCCACTATGGCCGCATCGCCACCAGCTACAACTACCCGGTGCTGGTCAACGGCCGCTATGTGATGGCGCCGTCGCCCATTCCCAAGTTCGACAATCCCAAGATGGACCGGATGCCGGCCCTCCAATTGTTCGGCGCCGGGCGCGAGAAGCGCATCTATGCTGTTCCGCCCTACACCCGCGTCGAAAGCCTGGACTTCGACGACCACCCCTTCGAGGTCCAGACCTGGGACGGCGCCTGCGCCCTGTGCGGGGCGACCGACAGCTATCTGGACGAGGTTGTCACCGACGACGCCGGCGGGCGCATGTTCGTGTGCTCGGACAGCGATTATTGCGGCGACCGCCGCGCCGCCGGCCATGTGGGCGACCAGGGCGCCACGGCCGCAGACTATGTGCGTGTGACGGAGGCGGGACAATGAGCGCGGCCCCCATGCTGTCGGTGAAGGACCTGACCCACTGGTACGGCGCCCGCCTGGGCTGCCGCGACGTGTCCTTTGACCTGTGGCCCGGCGAGGTGCTGGGCATCGTCGGGGAGTCCGGGTCCGGTAAGTCCACCCTGCTGTCCTGCCTGTCGTGCGCCAACCAGCCGAGCGGCGGACAGGTGCTCTACCGTGACCGCACAGGCGCCATGGTCGATGTCCACGCCCTGTCTGAGCCGCGCCAGCGCCTGCTGATGCGCAGCGACTGGGGCGTCGTCCACCAGAACCCCCGCGACGGGTTGCGCATGGGCGTGTCGGCCGGGGCCAACATCGGGGAACGCCTGATGGCGGTCGGCGCCCGCCACTACGGCGACATCCGGACCGGGGCGCAGGACTGGCTGGGCCGGGTCGAGATCGCCGATGACCGCACCGACGACCTGCCGCGCACGTTCTCGGGCGGGATGCAGCAGCGTCTGCAAATCGCCCGCACCCTGGTCACCCACCCGCGCCTCGTGTTCATGGACGAGCCGACCGGGGGCCTCGACGTCTCGGTGCAGGCGCGGCTGCTCGACCTGCTGCGCGGGCTGGTTGCCGACCTCGGCCTGTCGGTCATCATCGTGACCCACGACCTGGCCGTGGCCCGCCTGCTGGCCCACCGGCTGATGGTGATGAAGGACGGCACGGTCATCGAAAGCGGCCTGACCGATCAGGTGCTGGACGACCCGCACCACCCCTACACCCAACTCCTCGTCTCCTCCGTGTTGCAGGTGTGACCATGACGCCGATCATCCAGGTTCAGAACCTGAGCAAGAGTTTCACGCTGCACACCCAGGGCGGCGTGACCATCCCGGTGTTTTCCAACCTGTCCGTGGATGTCGCGGCTGGTCAGTGCGTGGCCCTGCACGGGCCGTCGGGCTGTGGCAAATCAACTCTGATGCGGACCCTTTACGCCAACTACAAGCCGACCCAAGGCCGCGTCGTGGTGCTGCACGACGGCGCGCCGGTGGACATGGTTGCGGCCACGCCGCGTGCCATTCTGGACGTCCGCCGCCGCACCCTGGGCTACGTCAGCCAGTTTTTGCGCGTCATCCCGCGCGTGCCGACCCTCGACATCGTGGCCGAGCCGTTGCGCACCTGGGGCGTCGGGGCGGAGGAGGCGCGCGACGTGGCGGCCGGACTGCTGACCCGCCTGCGCATCCCCGAACGCCTGTGGGCACTGGCCCCGGCGACGTTTTCCGGCGGCGAGCAGCAGCGGGTGAACATCGCGCGGGGCTTCTGCGCCCCCTACCCCGCCCTGCTGCTGGACGAGCCGACGGCATCGCTCGACCATGCCAACCGCGAAACCGTCCTGAGCCTGATCGAGGAGGCCAAGGCGCGCGGCGCGGCCATCGTCGGCATCTTCCACGACGCCCCCGCCCGCGAGCGGGTGTGCGACAGCCTGTTCGAGATCGAATCCTTCCGGAGCGCCGCATGATGAGCGAGTTGATATTGACCAACGCCCGCGTGGTGACACGCACCGAGGTTTTCGACGGCACCGTCGTCGTGCGCGATGGAACCATTACCGCCGTGGATACCGGGCGATCCGCCCTGCCCGGCGCGCTGGATCTTGACGGCGACCTGCTCATTCCCGGCCTGATCGAGATGCACACCGACAACATGGAAAAGCATTTCGAGCCCCGGCCGGGGGTGCTGTGGCCCAATGGGGTGGCTGCCGTGTGCGCCCACGACACCCAGATCATCGGCGCCGCCATCACCACCGTTTACGATGCCGTGGCGGTGGGCGAGTACGACGCCAAGGGCCAGCGGCGTCACATCCTGGCCGACTGCATCAGCGCCCTGACGCACGCCCAGGACGCCGGGATGTTGCGCGCCGACCACCTTCTGCACATGCGCTGCGAGGTGTCCGATCCCTGCGTGGTCGAGATGTTCGAGCCGTTCTCGGCCAACCCGTTGGTGCGTCTCGTCTCGGTGATGGACCACACGCCGGGCCAGCGCCAATGGTCGGACGTCTCAAAGTTCGTGCAGTACCACAAGGGCGAAAACTGGGGCCAGGACAAGCTGGACGCCATCCTGAAGGACCGCCTGGAGGATCAGGCCCGCTATGCCACCCGCCACCGCCGCGAGATCGTGGCGTTGAGCCGCGCGCGCGGCCTCGCCCTGGCCAGCCACGACGACGCCACCGAGGCACACATCCAGGAAAGCCTGGACGACGGCTGCGTCATCGCCGAATTCCCGATCACCGTCACGGCCGCCGCCCTGGCCCGCCAACACGGCCTGGGCACCATCATGGGCGGCCCCAACGTGGTGCGTGGCGGTTCCCACTCCGGCAACGTGTCGGCCATCGAACTGGCCCGCCAAGGGTTGCTGACCGGGCTGTCATCGGACTACGTGCCCTATTCGCTGCTCCAGGCCGTGTTCCACCTGGAGGCCGAAACGGACATGACCCTGCCCCAGGCGGTGGCCTGCGTGACGGCCAACATCGCCGACATGGTTGGCCTGACCGACCGGGGGGAAATCACCCCCGGCAAGCGCGCCGACCTCGCCCGCGTCCGTCCGGCCGATGGTGCGCCGCTGGTGCGGGACGTGTGGCGCGAAGGGCGGAGGGTGTACTGACCATGCGGCACGCCATCTACTTCACCCCGCCCGAGGGCTCGGATCTGGAGTATCGGGCCGCCGCATGGCTGGGACGGGACAGCGCCGGGCGGCCGGTATCCCGCCCGGACGTGCCGGGGTTCACGGCTTGGCGGCTGGATACGCTGACCGCCGCCCCGCGCCACTACGGCTTCCACGCCACCTTGAAGCCGCCCTTCTCCCTGGCCGAGGGGATGACCACAGACGGACTGATCGACGCCCTAAAGGACTTCACCGCCGCCCGCGCCGCCTTTGACGTTCCGCGCCCCCATGTGGCGCCGCTGAACGATTTCCTGTGCCTGCGCACCGACAGCGTGGCGCTGGACGATCTGGCCGCCGACTGCGTGCGCGCCGTCGATGCCTTCCGCGCCCCGGAAAGCCCCGAGGAAATGGCCAAGCGCCGTGCCGGCGGCCTGTCGCGGCGCCAGGAGGAAATGCTGGTCCGCTGGGGATATCCCTATGTCATGGACCAGTTCCGCTTCCACATGACCCTGACCAACCGCATTCCCGACGACACCGAGCGGGCCGCCCTGGCCGCTTGGCTGAGCGACTGGCTGGCCCCGGCCCTGCGGGGTCCCATGACGGTGCCGGAGATCGCCCTTTACACCCAGGCCGACCGCGCCGCCCCGTTCACGCTGACCCGGTTGTTTGCCTTCCACTGCCGATGAGCGTGAAGGCTTTTTGCCAGTGACTCGCTGAAGATTTATGGGAATGGGGCAGACCACACCATTTTAATGCAAATGAGTGTCACTCGCGTTACCTTGATGTGGACGTGGCGGCGACTTGTCGAAGATCAAGCCAACCCCACACGGGGCGTGTTAGGTGTGCATTAAGAAAGCGAACGATTCGCAATATTAGTTGAGGCGCGGCCGGACATTCGGCCGGAAAGGGAGGATGCGATGCCCTTGATGACGCGGCGCGCGATGATCGCCAGTGCGGCGGCGGCCGCCTTTGTGGCGGGCAGAAGTCAGGCTTCGGCCGCGACTGAGCGGGAGGTTGTCATCTGGGGTCCCCCCGCCGGGCCATCGATCACGGTTGCTCACGCCATTGCCACGCGGCGCCTCCGGCAGGCTGCCGACAAGGTGACGATCAAGACGTGGCGGAATCCGGACGAACTGCGGGCTGGCCTGACGTCGGGCACCATGTCGGTGGTCGTCCTGCCGACGCAGACGGCGGCCAACCTGTACAATCGCGGGCTGGGCATTCGCCTGGTCAACGTGATGACCGATGGCCTGTTGTACATCCATACGGCCGACACGTCCGTGACCGAACTGCCGCACCTGAAGGGGCGCAGCGTCGCCCTTCCCTTCCGCAACGACACGCCGGACCTTCTGTTCCTGCGGCTGCTGGCGGCCCATGGCCTGGATGCGCGCCGCGATCTTGAATTGCACTACACCGGCACACCCATTGAAGCGGTGCAGCTTCTGGCCACTGGCCGCGTGGATGCGGCTCTGCTGCCGGAACCGGCTGGCGCCGCCGTCATGCTCAAGGCCAAGATGTCCGGCCGGGACATCGTGCGCGCCATTGACATACAGAAGGCCTGGGCTGCGGCGACAGGGCTGCGGCCGGTATTGCCGCAAGCCGGCCTGGGCGTGACGACCGAGGTATGGGAAACGCAGCGGCCGATGGTCGAGGCCCTGCACCAGGGTCTGGCCGAGGCAGTCATCTCGGTCAACGCCAATCCGGCCCAGGCTGCGGCCGACGCGGCGCCGGTGCTGGGGATGCCGCTGCCGGTTCTGGAGCAGTCCATCCCACCGTCGAATCTGGTCATCCACCGAGCCTCTGAGGCAAGGGCGGATCTGGAGGCCCTCTATGCCGCCATCATGGAGACCCAGCCTGCGATGATCGGCGGACGGCTGCCGCCTGCGGAGTTCTACCTGTGAGGTTGACCGCCCGGCTCGGCGCCCGGCTCGGTCACGTCGGCGCCTTCGTATGGTCCGGCTGGGCCGGGATCAGCGGCCTGGCGCTGTTCGCGGCTGTGTGGCAGGCCGGGCACGAGGTCTACGGAAACTTCATCCTTTCGGCCCCGGCGGCGACCGTGGGCGCGGCGGCGACCATCCTGACCGAGGCCGACAACCTCGCCCTGATCTGGGATACCGTGAGGCGGGCCGCTCAAGGCTTTGTGCTGGCCGCTGCCGTGGGGATCGTCGGGGGGTTGGGCGCCGGCTATTCGGCCGCCACCATGCGGCTGGTCCGGCCCATCCTGACGGTGCTTCTCGGTGTGCCGCCGATCGCCTGGATCGTCCTGGCCATGATCTGGTTCGGGGGTTCGGATGGCACGGTCATCACCACGGTTGTCGTCGCGGCAACGCCGCTGATCTTCGTCAGCGTGGCCGAGGGCGTCATGACGCGCGACCGCAAGCTCGACGACATGGCGACGGCGTTCGGTGCCGGGCCGCTGGCCCGCCTGACCACGCTGGGCCTGCGCCATGTGCTGGCGTTTCTGTTCCCCGCGCTGACCGTGGCCCTGGGCAGTGCAATGAAGGTCGCCGTGATGGCTGAACTTCTGGCCAACACCGGCGGCATCGGCGGGGCCCTGGCCATGGCGCGGGCCAACCTTGACGTGACCATGGCGCTGGCCTGGGTACTTGTCGCCGTCGGCGGCCTGATCGTCCTGGAATACCTGCTTGTTCACCCCGTTCGTGCGGAGTTTGAACGATGGCGCAACGCCAGCCGCCCCTGGGGCGTCAAGCGATAGGCCCCCTGACGCTCCTGGGGCGTCAAGCGATAGGCCCCTTGACCGAGGCGGACCGCCGTCTTGTCCGCACGGCCAGCATGTTCGGCTCGCTGCCTGACAACGAAGCCAACCTTTTGATGGAGGTGGCGCGGACGGTCACCCTGGCCAAGGGGCAGACTTTGTTCGTGGAGGGGGATCCCGGCGAGGCGTTCTTCATTGTCCTTGAGGGCTGGGCGGTCCTGTCGCGCGATGCCAGCAGCGGAGTCCGAACCCTCATCAAGCTGGTCGGTCCCGGTGAGTCCTTTGCGGAATCGATGCTGGCGCCGGATGCCCGCTATCCCGTCTCGGGCGAGGCGGCAACGCCCCTGCGGGTCGCCCGGTTTTCAACCAAACGGTTCCGCACCCTGGTCACCCAATGGCCCGGTCTGGGGCTGTCCATCGTGGCAGCGACGTTCCGCCAGATGCATCGTCTGGTCGACCAGATCGAGCACTTGAAAAGCTGGTCGGTGGAACGCCGGGTGGCCGACATGCTGCTTCAAATCCACCACGCCATGGGCGCCCCCGGCGAAGGATTTACCCTGCCGGTGGAGCAGACCTTGATTGCTGCCCGGCTGGCCATCACCCCGTCCACATTCTCCCGCAGCCTGCGCAAGCTGGCACCCCTGGGAGTGCGGGCCCGTCGCGGGCGCATCACGCTGGAAGATCCCGCCGGCCTTGCGGCCTACGCCGCCGCAGGCGAAACCTGACCCAAAACCATCCGTCACTTGATCATAATCAAGAGGGCATCATCCCGAACCTGTTAGAACGCGAATGCAAGGCAGTCGCAGAATGGGAGAGGGTGATGAGCAAGGTTGAAGGAGACGCCTGGACGTCCGCCATACAGGCCGTCCGTGGGCGTCGGTTGGGCCGGGGAATGATCGGGGGATTGGCGGTCGCCGGACTGGCGGCGGCGCCACTGCCCGCGCTGGGCCAGTCGGCCACACCTGGATCGACCGTCTTCCTGGCGCCGGTGACGGTTGAAGGGGCTTCGATCTCCCCGGCAGATCAGGCCCGCACGCGCCTGGAGGCGATGCCTGGGGGCACCGCCCTGGTCACGGCCCAAGACATGGCCGGCAAGGCCGATGTCAGCATTTCCGATGCCTTGGGCGGCGTTCCGGGCGTGGTGGTGCAGAACTTCTTTGGCGGCAACGATCAGGCACGGATCCAGATTCGCGGCTCCGGGCTCCAACAGAACCCGGTTGAACGCGGCGTCCTGGCGCTCCGTGACGGCCTGCCCATCAACCGCGCCGATGGCTCCTACATTGTCGGGCTGGCCGCACCGCGTCAGGCCGACCGCATCGAGGTTTACCGTGGCTATGCGGCCAACCGGCTTGGCGCGGCCATGCTCGGAGGCGCGCTCAACTTCGTGTCACCAACCGGCACCACCGAACCGGGGGTTGCCGTGGGCATCGACGGCGGCAGCTTCGGCTACAGGAAGGGGTCTATCCGGGCCGGGGGCAAGCTCGACAATCCCGGCCATGCCGATTCCATAGACGGCCTCATCCAGGCGGAACGCAGCCAGCGCGACGGCTTCCGGTCCTACAACAGTTCGGAGCGCTGGAGCGTGGACGCCAACGTCGGCGCCGATCTTGCCGACGGGGTGAGTTCCCGTCTGTTCCTGGGCTACACCGACCTGGGCTTTGATGTCGCCGGCCCGCTGACCAAGGCCGGTCTTGACGCCGACCCGAGCCAGGTCCACGGCGGGCCGGTCATCGTCGGCGGCGTGGCGCGGGATCCCGGCCCCAACGTGCTCCGCGACCAGCCGCGCCGGGAGTCCGAGCAATTCCGCATCGGCAACCGCACGTCTTTCAGCTTTGGCCCGCATCTGCTTGACGGCGCCGTGGGGTACACCCACACCGACGACACCTTCCGCTTCCCGATCTCGTCCGGGATCAGGCAGACCGAAGGCGGCGACACCACATTGGTCGGCCGCTACGCCTACGCGCCGGATGCCACCGCGACCCTGCCGCTGGCCGACGTCAGCCTGCGCTACGTCTTTGGCTCGGCCGAGCGGGAGGACTTCATCAACCTGTCAGGCGAGAGCGGCCCGCTGTTTGGCCGCAACGACCTGGAGGCGACGACGCTGTCCCTGCACGCCGGCGCCAACGTGCCGGTGGCCGATGGGCTGGTCGTGTCGCCCGGCGTGACCTTTGCCCGCGCCACGCGTGACAACGTCGATACCTTCATGGGTGCGACGCGCCCGACCGCAGCCTACAATCCGCGCAATCCGTTGGCACCCACGCCCAACGGGGCGGTGGCGAAGCAGGACACCAGCTATTCCCGGACCTATACCGCGGTCAGTCCGAGCCTGGGCGTCACCTACCGTCCGACCCCGGACCACATGGTCTTTGGCGCGGTCAGCCGCAGCTTCGAGCCGCCGACCCACGACGATCTTCTGGCAACCGTCAACGGCACCCCCAACAGCAGCGCCGGCCGCCCCAACCCAGGCAATCCTGCCCAGCCCGCGGACGCCTACCGCACGCCCGATCTTGACGCCCAGACGGCGACGACCGTTGAGGTCGGCTGGCGGGGGATGGTCGGTACGGTCGGGTTGGACGCCGTGACCTATTATTCCTGGGTGCAGGACGAACTGCTGAGCCTGCGCGATGCGACCGGCGCTTCCCTGGGGGCCGTCAATGCCGACGAGACACGGCATTTCGGCGTTGAACTGGGCATGAACGCCTACCTGACGGACGCCCTGAGCGCCCGGCTGGCCTACACCTATCAGAACTTCCATTTCCACAACGACCCGGTTCGCGGCAACAACAAGCTGGCCGGGGCGCCGGACCATGTCGTGGCGGTGACGGCGCGCTATCAGGTCAGCGACGCCTTTGGCGTCGGCGCAGGCATCGACTGGCGGCCGACCAAGACCCCGGTGGACAACATGAACACCCTGTACGCCGACCCTTATGCCACCGTGGCGGTACGCGGCGATTACACCCTGACCGAGGGCGTGTCCGTCTTTGGCGAGGTGCGCAACCTGTTCGACAAGACCTTCGCGTCCTCGACCCTGGTGGTCGATCAGGCCCGCGCCGATCAGGCGGCGTTCCTGCCGGGCGAGGGTCGGGCCTTCTACATGGGCCTACGGGCCGAGTTTTAAGGGAAACATCCGATGGCATCCGCCCTTACCCCGGCCGCCCTTACCCTGGACAATGTCGGCTACGCATACCTGGGCAGGACGGTGCTCGACCGGATCGATCTGACGCTGGCTCCGGGCGAGGTGGTGGCGTTGGTTGGTCCCTCTGGTTGCGGCAAAAGCACCCTGGCGCACATCGCCGCCGGGGTGCTTGAGCCCCGGCACGGGCACCTGGAACGATCATACCGTCGGCACGGCATGGTGTTCCAGGAGGCCCGCCTGATGCCCTGGGCGACGACGCGGGAGAACATTGCCTATCCCCTGCGCCTCGCCGGGGTGTCCAGGCGGGATCGCGCCGCCCGTGCCGAGGCGGCGGCGGCGCGCGTGGCGCTGGATATCCGTGATTTGGACAAGTATCCGGCGGAATTGTCGGGGGGCATGATGCAGCGTGCCGCGATCGCCCGCGCCCTGGTCGCCGAGCCGGACTTCGTCTACTTCGACGAGCCCTTCACGGCGCTGGACGTGGCGCTGAAGCGTCGTATGCAGAACCTGGTTATCGAGGCGTCGCGGGCGCTCCACTTCGGGGCGCTGTTCATCACGCACGATCTGTCCGAGGCGGTGCGGGTGGCGCACCGCATCGCCGTCATGGACCTTCACGGCCGGGGCATCGTTGGCGACCGGCTGCTGCCGGGTATGCCGGGAGACCGCGACGAGGCCACGGTCTATACCCTGGCTGCCGCGCTGGCCAAGGATCCCGCCTTCCGCCATATCCACGATGTCGATGAAAGGCGCCTGCCGTGACCGCCATGCCGCCGCCCCGCCCCGTTGCCCCCCTGCTCCCTGTTGCCTCCCTGCTCACCGTGCTGGGTGACGAAGGATTGCGGCTGTTCTTTCCCCTGGCCGCGCTTCATGCCGCCCTCTGGCCCTTCCTTTGGACCATCGCCGCCTTTTCCCTGCCGTTCGAGGAAACGCTTCCGCCGGCCCTGCGGCACGCCAACGAGATGTTGCTGGGCTCCTTCGGCGCCGCCCTCATCGGGTTCATCACCACGGCGGTGCCGGAATGGAGCAACACGGCGCGGCTGCGGGGTCGACCGCTGTTCATTCTCGCCATGCTTTGGGGACTGGGTCGTCTGGCCGGTGTCACGGCCGCGCCCGGCCTGGTTATGGTCGGGGCGATCGCCGACGCGGTGTGGCTCCTCTTCCTTGCCGGATACGTCACCCAGGTTCTCATCGCCCGGCCGCGCGCCCGTTTGTGGGGCGTCGTCCTGTGGCTGGGGGCGCTGGCGGTGACAGGAGTGGCGGCCCAAGGCGCCCTCATTGTCGGCGAGGTCGAACTGGCTGAAAAAGCCCTGCATCTCGTCACGCTGGTGTTCGTCGGGCTGGTCGGTCTGGTGCTGGCCCGCATCACCGTGCCGGTAACCAACAAGGTCTTGGACCCCAACGAGACATCAGCCCCCTACCGTCCCCATCCCGGACGCTTCAACCTGGCACCGGGTCTAGTCGCGGTGGTCATCGCGGCCACGGTTGCGGGGTTGTCACCGGCCGTGACCGGTTACCTGCTGATCGCCGCCGGTGCAGCCTTCCTGGACCGCTGCGCCGAAGCCTTCGTAGGGCGGGAATTCTTTCATGGGCCCATCCTGGCGACGGCGCTGACCAGCGGCCTGACCGGCGGAGGCCTGGTGCTGGTCGGGCTGGCGCGGCTGGGAGCGCCCTACCCGGAGACGGCGGCGCTGCACGTCGTTTTCATGGGCGGGCTGGGCCTGTCCTTGCTGACGGTGTTCGCCGTTGCGGGACTTTTTCATACCGGGCGGACATTTCCCTTTCCGCGAACCCTGCCGGTGGCCTTTGTCCTGATCCTGGCCGCCATGACGGTACGGGTGCTTCCAGACATGGGCTGGATGCCCGCCCCGCCGGGTCCGTCTCACGTCGTGGCTGCGGCACTGTGGGCTGCGGGCTTCCTCGTATGGCTGAAAACCTACTGGCCGTTCCTGAGCCGGCCGAGGAGAAACGTTGATGACGGCGACCGACCCTGAACACAGCGCCCTCTGGACCTGGAGGCTCGCGGCGCTTTTCGCGGCAGGTGTGGTGGGACTGTGGATCCCATGGTCCTTGGGGCTGTTCGTCCTGGGGTCCCCCTTCGGCGCGTTCGAGTGGATGGCGCATGAACTGCTGTATGGAGTCCTGCCCCTGATCGCGGCGGGCATTGCCTGGCGGGACCGACCGCCGAAGATCCCCGAAATCCTGGTGTCGGCGGCGGCATGGGCCGCCGGGCGGCTCGTCGTGGGCGCGGACGTGACGGGTCCAGGGACCACTGCGGCCATCGCACTGCTCTTTCCGCTGCTGGTCTTCGTGAACGCCCTGCGCCATCCGCAGCGCCGCGCGTGGTTTGCAGGCGGTTTGATATTGGTCGCGGCGCAGGGCCTGTTTCACTGGGAGGTCTGGCGGTTCGGCCTGTCGGAGTGGGGACTCGCTGCCGCTTTGGTGGTGGTGGTCCTGGCCTTCCTCGCCGCCACCGGGAGCCGCCACGGCATGGCACTGGCGGTGGCCGCAGTTGGGCTGGCAGGCTATGGCGTCATCACCACGAGCCCCGGTGTTCTGCGCGCGGCGGAGGTGATGGTCCTCTTGGCCGTCCCCGTCGCCGCTGCCGTGATGATGCGGCCCAGGTTCAAGCGCCTAAATGGCGCCGCCTTGTCGGCCGCCGTGGCCGCTGTTGTCCTTGCGGCGTGGAACAGCGGCTGGGCGATCCCCCTGTTGCCCGTGGCTTGGCTGGCTTGGGTGGGGTCCTTCACGGCAGTGGCCGTTTCCGCCAAGGGCATCGCAAGTCAGCGTAATGCCTGAGGCATCCTATGGCCTGCACCGTCTCGGCGACATGCCGTACTCGCGCTTGAAGGCGGTTGCGAAGTTGGCGGGAGACGTATAACCGGCCCGCAGGGCCGCTTCCGTCACGGTCCCCTCGCCCCGCTCCAGGAAGCGGCGCGCCTCCTCAAGGCGGAAGCGGCGGAGGTAGTCCCAGACGGGCATCCCCAGCCGTTCCCGGAACAGGCGCTGCAACGTGCTGATACTGACGCAGGCGTGGCTTGCCACATCGGCCAGGGTCATCGGCTCCTCCAGATGCGCCGCCATGTACTCCTGTGCCGCCCGTATTCTTGTCTCGGCACGGCAGGATGGGGCGGCCGGCGCCATGTTTTCCCCCACCGTCGCCATCTGAAAGACTTTCGCCACCATCTCGAAGGCCCGAGCCTCTTGCATAAGACCATGGCAGGCCGTTCCGCCACCCGCCTCGGAAAGCATGAGGGATGCCAGCCGCACGAGTTCCTGGGACGCCGGCAGCGCGAGCAAGGTTCCGTGGTCCGCCTCCAACCGCGCGGCCAGCCGCCCGGCGGTGCCGTCGAGGCCAGCCTCGCCAAGCCAGCCCAACGGAATCCGGATGCCGACCTTGCGGACATGCTGGCCACGGATGCCGCGCCTCTCGAAGACGTCAGGCTCCGCCATGGAGTAGGCGATCACCATCGGAGTCACCCGCCCTTTCCCTGCCGGACGTGCGCCGACCTCGTAGTGCCGCGTGCCGAGCGAGATGGCCGCCCGGCCTTCAAGAAAAACGGCCACGACGATCCCTGGGCTGGAGACGATGCGCGTGGTGAGGTCGTGCAGGTCGATGGCATCGGACATATGGACGCCAAGGCCGCTCCGCAAAGGGCTGCGGACGAACATGCCCCTGAGGGCCGGGTCGGCGGGTCCGAGATCAGGCGCGATCAATTGGTAGTCCCGCTCACGGGCGAGGCTTGCGAGGTCCTGCCACGACAGGGCGTCGTCCACCGCATTTTGATTGCCTCGCAAACTCATTTGACTGCCTCCCAAAAGCCAGCGGGCTGAAAGGCCCCTATACAAGACGTCGCGTCCGAGACACTCTACGCTCTCGACATGCGAATGGTTTTCATTATTAACATTGTAAGGGAGCGGCGTCGAGCCAAGGCTCGAACGGCTGGCTCCGGGGCAAGGGGTAGCGATAGATGAAGAACCGTATGAGGACCAAGGGCCGGCTCAATGCCGCCCTGGCCGCGACGACCGCACTGGTCACCGGAGGACTGTCCGTCGTAGCGGTCGCGCAAGAGCAGTCTCCCGGCCCCGACATTATCATGCCGCCCGTCATGGTCGAGGGCGCAACGCCGACTCCGGCCCCGCCCATCACCGTTGGCCGGGAGGAGATCGAGCGCGAACAGCCCCAGACCCTGCGCGACTTGTTCTCCGACGAACCTGCGGTGGCGATTTCGGGCGGCAGCGTCGCCGCGCAAAAGCTGTTCGTTCACGGCATCGCCCAGAGCAAGCTCAACGTCACCCTCGACGGCGCGCGCCAGCAAAACAACGTCTGGCACCACAACGGCAACCTGTTCCTTGACCCGAGCCTGCTCAAGAGCGTGGACGTCGATCCCGGTGTCGCCCCGGCCGACGCGGGCTTCGGCACGCTTGGCGGCGCCGTCGCTTTTGAAACGAAGGACGCGGGCGACCTCCTGCTGCCCGGAAAGTCCATCGGCGGCCAGGTGACGACGTCCTACGACACGAACTCCGACGCCGTTCGCGGCACCGCCGCCGGCTTTGGAGCGGCGCAAGGATTCGACGTGCTTGGCATCATCACGCGCGAGAAAGGGGACGACTACAAGACGGGAGCCGGCCGGACCGAGGCCGGCACCGGCACCGATCTGGTCAACGTCCTGGGCAAGCTCGGTTATACAACGTCCGAAGGCCACTCCTTCAAGATCACCGGCGAGCACCTGAACGACGACACCATCCGCCGCCTGCGCCCGAACATGGGCCCGGTCACCACCGACCTGAACCGCAACGACCTGACCCGGACGACGCTGACGGCGACGTACACCACCGACCAGCCCACGGAGTTGTTCGACCCCGAGGTGTCGTTCTACTACAACCGCTATGACCTGCGGCGCCCCAACGAACGCGGCTACGTCCGCCCGTCCGGCGACTTCAACTCGGAGGTCGCGACCATCGGCGGCACGGTGCAGAACACCTTCGCCATCCCGCTGGGCAGCCTGACCGCCGGCGCCGACTTCGCCCGTGACGAGATCACCGTCGAGCGCTTCCACTTCCCCACCGACGTGTCCGAGGAGATCACCCAGGGCGGCCTGTTCGCCCAGGCACGGATCGTCCCGGTCGAGGATCTGGCCCTGTCCATGGGCTTGCGCGCCGACATACAGACCTACGACGCGGTTGATGGCCAGACCTTCGAGAACGCCGGTCTCAGCCCCAACATCTCGGCCGAATACAGTGTGACCGACTGGCTGTCGGTGTTCGGCGGCTACAGCACCGTGTGGGGCGGTCTGGAGCCCTCGGAAACGGCGCTGTTCCACGCCCAGGATTACACCTACGCCAACACCCTGAAGCCGACGACGTCCCGCAACATGCGTTTCGGCGTGGGTGTCGACCACCAGGGCATGGCGTTTCAGGCGGCCTACTTCAAGACGCACATGAGTGACGTCATGGACTGGAACTACACGACGGCGACCCGGATCAACGGCCAGGACCTGGAGAGCCGGGGCTTTGAATTGAGCGCTGCCTACACCGGCGCCGTCGGCGGGATCAGCGCCAAGTACACCCATACCGACGTCACCTACGGCGACCGCATCGCGCTGCCCGGCGACTACAACATGGGCACGGCGGTCGGCGACATCCTGGCGGTGAGCGGCCATTACACCGTGGAGCCGTTGGACGTGCAGATTGGCGCCTCGGTGCAGCACGCCTTTGGTTTTGACCACGCGGACCTTGCCGCCAACGGGTACCAGGACCTCGACAACTACACCGTCGTCGATCTGTTCACCGAATGGGCGCCTGAGCAACTGGCCCCCCACCTGACCCTGCGGGCCGAGGTCAACAACCTGTTCGACACTGCTTATGTCAGCCGCGCCAGCTACAGCCAGACGGCGCGGGTGACCCCGGTCCAGGAACCAGGGCGCTCGTTCCTGTTGTCGTCAACCATCCGCTTTTAAGCCCCTCAGACACCGGGCGCCGCAGTCGCGGCGTCCGACCCACTGAAGCAACCGAGAGGCCGAATCCATGCTCCGGACCCTGAACCACGTCATGGCGGCGGCCCTCGTCGGCCTCATGTTCGTTGTGGCAATACCCGCCCATGCCCGGACGGTCGTCGATGTGGCGGGCCGGGCGGTGACGCTGCCCGATACGGTCGAGCGCATCGTTCTCGGCGAGGGCCGCCTTGTGTCGGCCATTGCCATTCTCGACCGCGACGCCCCCCTCCGGCGGGTGGTCGGTATGATGAAGGACTTCGAACTGCTCGACCCCGACGGCTACGCCTTGTGGCGGCACGCCTTCCCCGAGATCGAGCGGATCCAGGCGGTGGGGCAAATGGCACCAAGCAGTTTCAGCGTTGAAAGGACCATTTCCCTGAAGCCCGACCTAGCGATCTTCGGCTTGTCCGGCCACGGCCCCGGCACCGAAGACTCGACCGCCGTCGCCCAGTTGGAAGCGGCGGGAATTCCCGTCATCTTCATCGACTTTTTCCTCGATCCGCTCGCCAATACCTCGCCAAGCATGGCGGTGCTCGGCGAAGCCCTCGGTCGCGCGGACGAGGCCGCAGAGTTCATCGCCGCGAATGACGCAGCCCGTGCGCGGGTCGCGGCAAAGCTTGCCGGCATCACGGAACGGCCGAACGTCTTCCTGGAAAACCGCGTCGGCCTGGGTCAGGACTGCTGCGCCAGCGTCGGGCACGGCGTTCTCGCCACGATCATCGAGGCGGCCGGCGGCACCAACATGGCAACGCCGCTGATTCCAGGCCGCACCGGCATCGTCAGCATCGAATACCTGCTGACCAACCAGCCGGATATTTACATCGGCAGCGCGATCGGCAGCCGCGCCGGGAACGGCCGCGCCGCCGGGCGCATCGTTCTTGGTCCCAGAGTCCCCGCCGACCTTGCGGCCGAGAGTTTCCGCGCCACCCTGGACCGCACGGGCGTGCGGGACCTGAGCGCGGTCGCCAACGGGCGCGCTTATGCCCTGTGGCACCACTTCTTCCACAGCCCGTTCAACGTGGTCGCCCTGCACCTGTTCGCCAAGTGGTTCCACCCCGACGCCTTCGCCGATCTCGATCCGGCCGAGACGCTCGCCACCGTCATGCTGCGGTTCCAGCCGGTGGCCCTGCACGGCACCTATTGGACGGAGGCTCCATGAGTTTCGCCGGGACCCTTACGCTCGGGCGGGCCTACGCGCGGCGCACCCGTGGCCGCGCGCTGATCCTGTTCGGTCTTGCGGTGGCGCTGATGGCGTCGCTGCTGTTCGACATGGCGACGGGGGCATCTAACCTGCCGCTGGCGACCGTGTTGGCCGGCCTGTGGGACCCGGCCTCGGTCGAGGTGGGTGTGCGCGTGATTCTATGGGATGTCCGGCTGCCGCAAGCGATCATGGCGGTGCTGGTCGGCGCGGCGTTGGGCTTGGCCGGTGCGGAGATGCAGACGGTACTGGCCAATCCCCTGGCCAGCCCCTTCACGCTCGGCATCTCGAACGCGGCGACCCTGGGCGCGGCGGTCGCCATTGTCGGCGGCCTTCACATCCCATTTGTCGGAGCGGAGTGGACGGTGGCGGCGACGGCGTTCGCCTTCGCCCTTGCCGCCACCCTTCTGGTGCAGGCGCTTGCCCGGACGCAAGATGTTGGGGGCGGCAGCGAGAACCTCATCCTGTTCGGCATAGCCATGGTCTTCGCGCTGAACGCCCTGTTGTGGTTGGTGCAATTCGTGGCGTCCGCCGACGCGCTGCAACAGATCGTCTTCTGGACCATGGGCAGCCTCGGCCGTTCCACCTGGAGCACGGTCGGCGTCCTTGCCGTGGTCGTCGCGCTGTGCCTGCCCGCCGCCTTGCGGCACGTTTGGGCCATGACGGTCCTGCGGGCCGGCGAGGAACACGCGCGCGGCCTCGGCATCGCGGTCGAGCGCCTGCGCATGATGGTGCTCCTGCGGGTCAGCCTGCTGGCCGGCGTCGCGCTGTCGTTCGTCGGCACCATTAGTTTCATCGGTCTGGTCGGCCCCCATATCGCGCGGCTGGCACTGGGGGAGGATCACCGCTTCTATCTGCCCGGCGCTGCACTTGCCGGAGCCACCGTGCTGTCGCTGTCTTCGGTGGTCAGCAAGAGCCTGATCCCCGGCCTCGTGCTTCCGGTGGGCATCGTGACGGCGCTGGTCGGCATCCCGCTGTTCGTGATCCTGATCCTGCTCCAGAGGCGGCGGACATGACGGCCGGGCTGCACATCACAAAGGTCGTCGCCGGCTACGGCCGCATCCGCGTGATCGACGGAATGACCCTCCCTGCGGTGCCGCCGGGCACGGTGGTCGGGCTGCTGGGCGCCAACGGCTCGGGCAAGTCCACGCTGCTCAAGACCGTCGCCGGCCTGTTGAGCGGCCGCGGCGATCTGCGGCTCGACGCGCACGACCTGCTCCGTCTGCCCGCTGCCGCCCGCGCGCGATTGATCGGCTACCTGCCGCAGACCCTGATGCGCCCCAGTTCCCTTCTGGTCTACGAGGCGTTGCTCAGCGCCTTGCGCGCGACCTCCCCCGAGTTGACGCGGACGCAGGCGGAAACCCGCATCGCGGACGTCCTGGAGGCCATGGGCATCGCCGATCTGGGGATGCGCGCCCTTGGCGCCCTGTCCGGCGGGCAGCGACAAATGGTCGGGCTGGCACAAGTGCTGGTGCGCCGGCCGCGCCTGCTGCTGCTGGACGAGCCGACCAGCGCGCTTGATCTGCGCTGGCAGATCTCCGTGCTCGACCTCGTGCGCAAGGAGACGCGGGAGCGTGGCGCCACGGCGCTGATCGCCATCCACGACATCAATCTGGCGCTGCGCTTCTGCGACCGCATCGCCATCCTCGGCGACGGCCTGCTTGCCTCCGGCCCACCACGTGACGTCCTGACGCCGGATGTCTTGTCGCGGGCCTTTGGCGTGGCTGCGCGCATCGAGACCTGTTCACAGGGGCGGCTCATCGTCCTGACCGACGGCGTCTCAACACCCCTTGGAAAGACTGTAGGCGAGACACCATGAGCCACGACACCTTCTCCGCGACCGGCTGCGCCGAAACCGCCGCCGCCGCCCGCTATCTCGGCCAGTTGAGCAGGCACTTTGCCCACAAGATCGCCGTCAATTACCGCCCCGACGCCGCCCCTCCCGAGGCCGTGGCGCAGTTTCCGCTGGGCACCTGCCACATGCGCGCCGAGGCCGGGGAACTGACCGTTGCGGTGAACGCATCCTCGCAGGAGGGGCTGGAGCGCATCAGGCACGTTGTCGACAGCCACCTGGAACGTTTCGCTTGGCGGGAGAAACTGATCCTGCGGTGGTCGTGACCGTCCGAGCATGGCCCTCTCAGACCACGTCGTCGACCTCAGCCTGCTGAAGACGAACCGCGATTTCCGGCGCCTGATGATCGCCCGGACCGTCTCGCTCCTTGGTCTCGGGTTGCTGTCCGTGTCCGTTCCGGTGCAGGTTTACGACCTGAGCGGTTCAAGCTTCCTGGTCGGGCTCGCCATGACGCTGGACGGCTTGGGCATGTTCGTCGGGCTGCTGCTTGGCGGCGTGCTGTCGGATATTCATGACCGCCGGCGTCTCATCCTGGTCGCGCGCAGCGCGTGCGGCATCGGCTTTGCCTGCTTGGCCGTAAACAGCCTGCTGGCATCGCCGTCCCTGGCGGCGGTGCTGGTTCTTTCGGTGTGGGACGGCTTCTTCGGCGCCATCGGCATCGCCGCGCTGACGGCCGCCATGCCCGCCATCGTGGGGCGCCCTCACCTGATGCAGGCGCGAGCCCTCGGCATGCTGACCGTGCGCCTCGCAATGGTCGTGTCACCGATCGTTGGAGGCATTGTCATCGCGTCCTTGGACGTCTCCTGGAACTACACCGGCGCGGCGGTGGGCACGCTGCTGACCGTTCTCACGCTGCTCGGCCTGCCCCGGCTGAACCCACCACGGGCATCCGTTCGTCATCCGCTGCGCATGCTCGGCGAGGCCATCGGCATCCTGTCGAGCAATGCAACCCTTCTCAGCGTCGTCGCCCTCGGCACGCTGACCACCGTCACCTCGGCCATCCGGGCGCTCTTTCCCGCGCTGGCCATCGACGTCTACGGCGGCGGCGCCTTCGAGGTCGGCGTCATGGTCTCCATGGTGTCTGTGGGGGCGGCCCTCGGCGCGACGGTGAGCCGCTGGGCGTCGCGGCTGACGCGGCCGGGGCTGGTGATGGGGGTCCTCTGCCTCATCGCCTTCGCCTGCGTCACCGCGCTCGGCGTGGTTTCCACCCTGACCGGCACGCTCTTCGTTCTGATCCTCTACGGCTACACGACCTCCGTCGCGTCATTGCTCCAGTACACGATCATCCAGGGCCACACCCCGGATGCCTACCTGGGCCGCATCAACAGCCTGTGGACGGCACAGGAGGTTTCCGGCGGCAGCGCCGCATCCCTGGGCGTCGGCGCCCTGGCGAGAGTCGCCTCCCCGGCCGACGCCGTTCTGGTGGTGGGCGCGACGGCGCTGCTCCTGTGCGGCATGGCAATGGCGCTATCGGGCACGCTGCGCCGCGCGCCGTTCGACGCAGCAGACCTGGGAGACGTAACGGTGGAGACCGGCCCTAACTTTCCTCCAGGGCGAACATGAGTTCCTCGTAGCTCTTGCCCGTATCAGCCACGGCGGCGAGCAGGGCGGTGTGGGCGGCGGCCATGCCGGCCTTGGCGTCCTTGGCCTGCATCTCGATCTGGCGGATGCGGGCGTACAAGGGTTCGATGACCTCCAGGGCGCGACGGTTGGGCGGGCGACGGTTGGAGTGATACCCGATGATGCCGCCGGCCGCGTCAAAGCTCGGGGTGACGTGGGCGATCACCCAGTAGTGGTCGCCATTGCTCGACCGGTTCTTCACGTAGGCGAAAAGCTCCTTGCCGGTGCCGATCACGTCCCACAGCACCTTGAACACCGCACGCGGCATGTCGGGATGGCGGATGAGGCTGTGGGGTGCGCCGATGACGTCCTTTTCCGGATACCCGGCCATCCTCAGGAAAACGGTGTTGGCGTAGGTGATGCGGCCCCGGAGATCGGTCTTGGAGACGATGATCTCGTCGTCCCCAAAAATCCGTTCCTGCCCGGTCACGGTCATGAGTCGGCTGGACATGTCAGGCCACCTTCTGCGCTTCGTCGATGAACTGGCGGATTTCGCCGCGCAGGAAGTCGGCCTGGCGGGACAACTCGGTAGAGGCGTCCAGCACCTCGCTGGCGGCGCCCCGGCTGCCATTGGTGGCCTCGGCGACACCTCCCAGGCCGGCGGTCACCTCGGATGTGCCGGCGGCGGCGCCATCGACGCTGCGGGCGATTTCCTGCGTGGCCGCCCCCTGCTGCTCGACGGCGGTCGCGATGTTGGCGGTGGCCTTGCCGATTTCGCCCACCACATCGACAATCGACGTCACCGCCGCGACCGTCGCCTGAACGGATTGCCGGACCTCGTCCACCTGCCGGACGATATCGTCGGTGGCCCGTCCGGTCTGTGCCGCCAGTTGCTTGACCTCGTTGGCGACCACCGCGAACCCCTTGCCCGCCTCACCGGCCCGCGCCGCTTCGATGGTGGCGTTCAGGGCCAGAAGGTTGGTCTGCGCCGCGATGTCGGTAATCAGGCCGATGATCTGCCCGATCTTGTCGGCCGATGTCGCCAGGGCGTCCACCTGCGCCAGCACGGCACGCGCCCGCGTCGTCGCCTGGGCGCCAAGGTCGGAGGAGTCGGCGACCTGACGCGCGATCTGGTTGATCGAGGCGGCCAGTTCCTCCGCCGCCGAGGCCACGGTGCCGACGTTTTCCGCCGCATGGCTTGCGGCGTCGGCAACCCCGGACGCCGTCGCGTTGGTATGCTCGGCCAGCGCGCGCATGGACCCGGCCGAAGCCTGAAGCTGGGTCGCGGCCGAGGCGACCGTTTCGACCGCCGCCAGGACTTTTGTCTCGAATTCGCTGGTCACGGTGTTGAACGCTGCCACCCGGCCCTCGATGGACGATGTCGCAAGATTGGCCCGGCGGGCGGCGCCCCGGTACGCCCCGACCATGCCCTTTTCGATGATGCGGCGGAAATACTGGTTGCGGCTGGTGTATTCCATGGACGCCGCCGCCTCGCGGACAAAGGCGTCGCAGCGGTCCACCAGGTTGTTGATCTCGTCATGCAGATCCCGCCCGGTTCCGTGGGAAGAACTCATCACTACTCGAACCTCGAAGTCACCCAGGGCCACCCGTCGGCACACGTCGGTCGCAATCAGGACGTCCCGCCGCGCCCGGCGCACGAACCACAGCGCGGCGCCGACAGCGGCCAAGGCACCGACCGATGCCACCAACCCATAAACCGATGGCAGCCCCACCGCACCGGCGAGGGCTGCCACAACCGTCAGCGGCACGGCCACGGCACAGGCCATCGTCGCGCCGACAAAATCATCCTGTTTCATGCCATGCTCCTGGATGCGCGGCGCGAAATGGCAGGGCCGGCATTGATCGCTTCACGGGCGAACAGGGCGCTGCTGAACATGCCATAGCCACTGCATCTCCGTAAGATGCCTAAACATGTAAATCGTTTGCATGTTTATAGCCTATAAAAAGGTATGTCAAATGCCTCTTATGTTGCAGTGCGCCCTTGGGGTTGCGGACCCTCTCGATAAGAAGTATCTAATCTACGTCTTATGAGGCCTCCGGAGCACAGGTGCACCATGCGGCTGAGCACGTTCAGCGACTACAGCCTGCGGGTTCTCGTTTACGTCACGACACATCCCGAGAAGCGGGCGACGATTGACCAGATCGCCGAAGCCTATGGCGTATCACGCAACCATCTGATGAAGGTTGTCCAGACCCTGGGGCACCTGGAACTGGTGACCACCGTGCGCGGGCGCGGCGGCGGGCTGGTCCTCGCCCGCCCAGCGGAAACCGTGCGCCTGGGCGATGTCCTGCGGCAGACGGAAAAGGACAGCGCCATCGTCGAATGCCTCGGCCAAGGCCCCAGCACTTGCCCCCTGTGCGGGGTGTGCAACCTGACCCCCATGTTCGAGGAAGCGCGCGAAGCCTTCTTCGACACCATGAACCGATTTACCCTGGCCGACGCCGCCGCCCGTTCCGACATCCTGCGCCTGCACCTGTCGCACACCACGCCCTCAACCGAGGCGCCAAGGCAAACGTAGGGCACCTGCGGAAGCTCCCGCCGACCAATGTCCGTACCAGCTTTCCCGGAGAGGGCCGCGAGCAGAACTCTACGT